>Ga0182018_10000013_pt1 | contig 216210 bp, 178 predicted proteins | sample 812P2MmetaG_FD_120490 | JGI IMG/M metagenome (GOLD analysis project Ga0182018, IMG submission 120490) | Permafrost microbial communities from Stordalen Mire, Sweden - 812P2M metaG | ecosystem: Environmental > Terrestrial > Soil > Wetlands > Permafrost | place: Sweden: Stordalen | collected... | reverse complement strand
TTGAACTCCTTGCCCCACGGCGAGTCCTGTGGCGCCAGCGTCCCGATCTTGATCGTGTTGGTCGCGTGGGCTGGGCCCGCGAAGCCGAGTGCGAGGCCAACCGCCGCCAGCGTGCAGAGGTGCCCAAGTTTCATGTCCGGCTGTCTACCAGGGCGTCCAGGTCGACGGAAGCGGCATTCATGATAAACGGGCATCGCCCCCCCCAACCTCCCGTCCGAGCGGAGTTTCCCTCGCGTTGAAAGGCGGGCATACATGGCGAGTCGTGAGCGCGAAGGACCGAATTATGAGCGCAGGGGACCCTCCGGCTGAACAGATGACTATGGCAAGAAGGAGGTTGGTACTACCTGGAGTCTAGCGTTGCGGTCCACCGCCGAGTCAGCGCTCCTCGCTGACAAGATGACTATGGACGTCGGCGGGTCAACGTGCCTAATCATCGATTGTGATGACCGATGCGGCGACGCTGAAACGTGCGCCTGATCCTCTGCCCCACCGGAGATCATTCGCAATCGATCGACGGGAGGCTCAGGTTTCCGCACGACTTCTGTGGGTGTTCGCACGCGTGAGTCGCGAGAACGTCCGGCAGCAAGAGATCCTGTTGCGGGAGGGGATCGGACCCATCGAATACTTCGACCCGGAGACTCGTCTGAGGCACCGGCTCATGATGGATTTGCTCAAGCTCAGCGTCGACGCGGGCGACGTCGAGATTGGCCTCAGGGCCGGCGAGAGCGTCCAGCCGGGGGACTTCGCCACCCTCGAATACGCCGCGCGAAGCTGTCCGACGCTTGGCGAAGCGATCCATTGCTTCTCGCGGTACGTGACCTTGCTCCACGAGGCCGCGGAAATCTCTCTGATCGATCAAGGGGAGCTCGTGATGTGGCGACATCGCATCACCGACGGCGTGCACCAATCGGCCGCGGCCAACGACTTCGTCATGGCGGCGTCCAGTGCGTTTGCGAAGACCTACTGCCACGTCTACGCGCCCCCCCTCGAAGTGCACTTCGCACACCGAGAGCCGACATACGGCGCCCTCTATCAGCGGATCTTTCAGACTACCGTGCGCTTCGGGGCGCCTCACAACGCCTTCGTCTTGAGGCGAGAGGACCTCGACACGCCGCTGACGAGGAGCCATCCCGGGCTCCGCTCCGAGTACGAAAAGCACGCCGCGGCGATGTTGTCTCGCGTTCACGAGAACTTGAGCATCGCCGCGGCTGTGCGGCAAGTCTTTCTCGCCGACCCCCAAATGGGCGGCTGCACTATGGCGACCACGGCCGGCAAGCTCGCGATGAGCGTCGCCACGCTCCGACGCCGTCTGCAGGACGAAGAGGTGACGTATGCTTCTGTCCTCGATGCCTTGCGTTACGATCTCGCGAGGAAGTACTTGATGGATCCCGGGGTTACCACGAGCGACGTCGCGTTCATGCTCGGGTTTCGGGACGCCTCGTCGTTCTCCAAGGCCTTCCGACGATGGACCCGCGGGGTCAGCCCGGTGGAGTTTCGCAAGCCGGAGCGGCCGAGGGCACAGCACCAAGCCCGTTGAGCTGCGACGCGAGTGCTCCCTTGGGGAACTTCGGGAAGGACACCCGGACGCGACGACATTCTCCGTGCCGCTCTAGTTCGTCTTCGTTGCCACGATGGGATCTTCGGCGGCAGTCTTCCACGGGAGGTCTGGCCACCAGCGCTGTACCGGAGGCGGGGCGGACGGCTCGAAGCTCTGGCCGGGCCTCGGCGCGACGAGGAATACCCCGGCAGCGCGCGCGGCGACGATGGCTCGCTCGATCGGCTCCGTCCACCCGTGATAGGCCAGCGCGAAGGTGCCCCAGTGCACGGGGAGCATGACGCGTCCATTGAGCATCTGGTGCGCAGCGACCGCCTGCTCGGGGCCGAGGTGCCAGTCGGGCCACGCCCGCCCGTACTCGCCGACTTCGATCATCGTCACGTCGAAGGGGCCGAGCCTCTCGCCGACGTCGCGGAGCGCGGGAAAGAGGCCCGTATCGCCTGAGTAGTACGCGCGATGGGTGGGGCCGATGAACGCCCAGCCGGCCCAGAGCTTCGCGTCATCGTCATAGAGGGCGCGTCCGGAAGCGTGACGCGCAGGCGAGCAGACGACCTCGAGGTCCCCGAACTTCGTGCGCTCCCACCAGTCGAGTTCGACGATGTGTGACGCGGGGACGCCCCAGTAGGCGAGGTGAGCCCCGATGCCGAGCGGGACGACGAAGACGGTGTCGCGATCCTTGAGGGCGACGATCGTCGGGTAGTCGAGGTGGTCGTAGTGATCGTGCGAGATGACGACCGCATCGAGATGCGGGAGCGCGTCGATCGCGATGGGCGGTATAAACCAGCGGCGCGGGCCGGCCCAGGGGAAGGGCGAGGCGCGATCGCTCCATGTCGGGTCGGTCAGGATGCGATGGCCGTCGATCTCGAGAATGAGCGTCGAGTGCCCGAGCCACGTGACGCGCAGCCCCGAGGGGGGAGGCGAATCGAACTGCTTCGGGTCGACAGGCACGACGGGCAGCGCGACTACGGGGCTCGTGTTCGGGCTCGCGTGGAGCGCGCCCGAGACGGCGCCCCAGAAGTCGTTGTCCATCGGCTGCGGATCGACGAAGTGTCCCGATCGCCACTCGGGTGACCGCTCCATGCGGGCGCGTCGTGCGCCCCCGGCCCGCTTGCCGAACGCGTGCCACCCGTCGCCTACGCAGACCAGGAGCGCGACGCCGATTGCGCCGAGCCCCCACCATGCGACCGCGCGCCCCACACGGCGCGCCGGATTCTTCGGTTGATGGCCGAGGTCCATTCGGCTACCTGAAGCCGCAGATCTAGCGAAGTCGTTCAAGGCCTGTCTACATCCCCCGTGCACCCGACCGAACCTAGGGTCCCGTCTCACGATGGCGCTGTCCCCGAAGGGGCCGGTCACGGACAGCAGACCGATACGGGCGCGATTTCCGGGGACCTCCTGCGCGTCATTCTGATCGCGAGCTTCGGCGCCCTTCTTCTCAACCTCAGCTCGACGACGATCAACGTCGCGATCGACAAGCTGATGGCCCACTTCGGAGCGCCCCTGTCGACCGTCCAGTGGATCGTCACGGGCTATTTGCTTGCGTTGGCGCTTGTCCTGCCGTCGTTTCGGTGGGCCGTAGAGCGGTTGGGGTCCCGTCGGCTCTATGTCGCCTGCTTGCTCGCCTTCACTACGACGTCGGCGCTCTGCGCGTTCGCGTGGTCGGCGCAGAGCTTGATCGCATTTCGCGTGCTGCAAGGTGCAGTAGGAGGCCTTCTCGCACCTCTGACGCAGACGCTGGTCGCGCAGCTAGCGGGCCCGAAGAGAATGGGGCGTGCAATCGGCATTATCTCGGTCCCGGTACTCGTCGCGCCGCTGCTCGGCCCCGTCCTCGGTGGCGTCCTTGTGCAGCGGCTCTCTTGGCGTTGGCTCTTCCTGTTCAACGCGCCGTTCGGACTCCTGGGCGCATGGCTCGCGCATCGCCGCCTTCCCCCGGGCACCACGTCGGCGCGTACTCGACTCGATTTCCTGGGCCTCGCGCTTCTCTCTCCGGGCATCGGGCTCTTTACCTACACCGTGGCGTCGGTAGGTCGCGGCCGTTCTCTCGCGCCGAACGTCCTCATACCTCTCGCGTTGGCAGCGGGGATGATCACCATGTTTGTCTTCGACGCCCGGCGTAGGCCAGACTCGGCGCTCATCGATCTGCGACTTTTCAAACACCGTGCCGTCGGTGCCGCGCTCGTCGCGTACCTGCTTACGAGCTTCGGGAGCTTTGGGGCTCAGCTCGTATTGCCGCTGTACTACCAGCAGGTTCGCCGAGAGTCGGCGATTGGCGCCGGGCTGCTACTCGCTCCTCAAGGCCTCGGCATGCTCCTCACGCTACCGCAAGTCGGAAAGCTCACCGACCGCTTCGACAACGGCATGATCGTGATTGTCGGCGTCCTCACGACGCTGCTCGGAACGTACCCCTTCACTCAGGTCACCGATCACAGCTCGTACCTAATCCTCAGTCTGTCGCTCGTGGCTCGCGGCGCCGGGCTTGGCGCAACGGCCACCCCCGCACTCGCTGCGGCATACAAGCATCTCACGCACGACGAGATCCCGAACGCGACGACGGCAATCAACGTCGTACAGCGTCTCGGCGCGCCGCTCGGAACGGCGACGATGGCCGTGACGCTGCAACGATTCGCCGCCGGGAGCGTCGGCCTCGACGGATCCCGCGCCCCTTTGGCTCGCGCGTTCGCGCACACATTTGCGGTCAGCAGCGGGTTGAGCGCTCTCGCGTTGTTCGCGGGCCTTGCCCTCGTACGCTCCGCCCCACCGTTGGCGAGGTCCAATTGACGCTCGTACGTGGCGAAGCTCTCGACCTTACATGCGGGACATAAACGAACATGGAGCGACGTTGAAAAAGATCAGGCCCGCGGCAGCTCCTTCGCCTTTCGTCGTGCAACAACGAAAACACCTTGCAAAACCCGGTCGAGGAGGTCAGAGGATCGCTCGGCGGGCGCTTTCTGCCGCGTCACGCCGACCAAGGGGAGCCCACCGTGAGGCCCATTCGTTCGAGCCGCAATGTCCGCTTCGTCCTGACCGCCGCCGCTCTTGTGGCGCTCGCGAACGTGGCATCGTGTGGGTCGGCGGCGACGAGCCCGTTCGCGGGGTCGGGCAGTAGCGGCGGCGCGGGCTCCGGCAGCGGTTCGGGCTCTGGCAGCGGCTCCGGGGCGGGTGCGAGCTCGGGCGGTAGCGGCGCCGCCTCTGGATCGGGTGGCATCTCGACCAGCTCGGGTAGCTCAGGAACGGGCTCGGGATCGAGCGGCGGGGCGAGCGGCACGGGTTCATCGGGGTCGAGCGGCGGCTCGGGCTCGAGCGGCGGCACGACCGCGGGTGGCTCCGGCAAGATCCCGCCCGATCTACCGACGGCGAAGGCGACGTGCCCGACTTTGAAGACGGGTCCCATGCAGAGCATCTCGCTCAACGGAACGTCGATGTCCTGGTCGATGAACGTCGGATCGAAGGCGTCCTTGCCAACCGGCCCAATTGTCATCTACTGGCACGCCACCGGGACGAATGCAGACGAGTCTGCGACCGCGCTCGGCGACGGCATCAATACCATCATTGGTCTTGGGGGTCTCGTCGCCGCGGCCGACAGCACGAGCAGCACGGGCACCAACACAGGCGACGGCGTCTGGTACACCGGCGACATGGACTGGGCCGACTTCATCATCGCGTGCGCGATTCAGCAGCTCAATATCGATACGAGCCACATCCATGCGGCCGGATACAGTGCGGGCGCATTGCAGACCGGTTACATGTGGTACGTACGCTCGGGTTACCTCGCGAGCGCCATCGTCTACTCGGGAGGCGCGGGCATAGGCGGCGGACAATTGCAGGACCCCTCGAACGCGCCGTCGCTCATCGGCGCGCATGGCGCACCCGGCTCATCGAGCTGCACCATCAGCTCGACGAACTGTGACTTTCTCGCGGGGTCGACGACGATGTTCGAACAAGCCGCCGAGTCTGCCGGAGCTCCGATGGTCATCGACTGCAACGACGGCGGCGACCACACCGACATCGCGCGCCTGAGCAACCTCGCCCCCGTGGCATGGCAGTTCTTCAAGGATCATCCGTTCGGCCAGGGCAAGCCCGACCCGTACGCCAAGGGCCTGCCGTCCGGCTTCCCGAGCTACTGCACCATCCAATAACGCCGTGAAGACGGCAGCGCGGCTGACCCCGTACGTGTGAGCGCTCAAGAATTGCCACGCTACGGGCTCGAGGTTCGGCGTTCCCGAAGTCGACGACCAGATCGTCCGAGCCTATCGCCCCGTGCGCCACGATGGCCGGCGCGATGTTGGGCGCGTTCTCGTACGGAGCGTCCGCTCCGCTAGGCGCCCGTCGCCCTCTCGTTCGTGCGCTGACCCGCGGAAACGACTACGACATCACCTGAGGAGAGAATTCAGATGACCCTTCATGCCGGTTCTGCCGTTTGGATCGATCACCAGGAAGCGCGCATCTTTCACGTGAGCATGGGGGGCATCAAGGAATCGGTCGTCAACGCGCCCGCGCACCATGTCCATCGTCACCCGAAGGGGCCGACCGACGAGCCCCATCTCTCCGGTGATGCGAAACACTTCTTCGCCGCTGTCGCCAAGGCCCTCGAGAGTGCCGAGAAGATCCTCGTCATGGGGCCGTCGATCGCCAAGCTTCAGTTCTTTCGTTACCTCCGCGAGCATTCGCCCGCGCTCGAGGCGCGCGTCGTCGGGATAGAGACGTCGGATCATCCGACGGACCCCCAGCTCATCGCCCACATCAAGCACCACTTTGGAGTCACTGACCGCGTGCGGTAGGGACCGGTGACTCAGATTCCGCCGGAGGTCGGCGCCGGGAGCGCCCGCTGGTTGTAGAGCAGCTTGGTGCGGCGCTCGATCTCTTCCGGCGGCAGTTTCGAGAAGTCCTCCGCGAAGTCGGCGCCGACCGCCAGCCCGCGCTGCACGCCAGGACGTGCGCTCAGCTCTTCGAACCAGCGCTTCACGTACTTGAATTCTTCGAGATCCTGCTGCTGCGCTTTCCAGTGCACGATCCACGGGTAGGAGACGATGTCCGCAACCGTGTACTCCGTGCCCGCCAGGTATGGGCGGTCGTAGAGCCGGTTGTTGAGGACACCGTAGAGGCGGTTCACTTCGTCGCCGAAGCGACGGAGCGCGTACGACTGGTCCCCCTGCTTGTCGCCGAGGCGCAAGAAGTGCCCCAGCTCGCCGCTTTTCGGCCCCTGGTTGGCCATCTGCCAGATGACCCACTGAGTGATCTCGTACCGGCCGCGCAGGTCCCGTGCCCAGAACTTGCCAGACTTCTCCGCAAGGTAGAGCAGGATCGCGCCCGACTCGAAGACGGCGACGGGTGGACCGCCACCGGCGGGGTCGTCGTCGACCAGCAGCGGCATCCGGTGGTTGGGGTTCAACGCGAGGAAGCTCGGCTGGAACTGATCGCCCCTGCCGATATTGCAGGGGACGATGCGGTGCTCGAGCCCCGCTTCCTCGAGAAATATCGTGATCTTCTTACCGTTCGGTGTCGGCCAAAAGTGGAGGTGGAGCATGGCTTCCTTGTTGCGGGCGTGACCGCAGAAATCTGGCGAGTTGGATGCCGAACATTGGAGCACCGTTTCGTTGCCGGACAGGCTCGATCGTGCGGCGCAGTTCCGCTCCAAGGGCGCCGCGCGCTACGCTTGCATCGTGCACGTCGTCGCGATCACCGCCCTCGCGACATCCATCGACTCCGAGGCGCCAGCCCTGGCGCCCGTCCTGGGGCTCACCGCGTACGAGACGCGGCTCTTGCTGACCGCCGGGAGGCCCACACTGATACGACGGGCCGATGAATCCACCGCGCTCGATCTGGCCGCGAAGCTTCGCGGGCGAGGCCACGACGTCGTCGCGTTCGACGAGTCCGACGCTATCCCTTCGGGCGGGATGATCGACATGCGCCGACTGCGCGTCGGACAAAGCTCGTTGTCGCTCGACGATCGCGCGGGAGAGGCCCTTCCATTCGACGACGTGCTCGCCCTCATTGTGGCCCGGCATCGGCATCGCACGGGGACGTCGACATCCACGAGCGAGCGCAAGTTCTCCGCGTCTCGCGCGCTCATCAGCGGTGGTCTCGTGATGACGACGATGGTCAAGGGCGAAACCCAGACTTCGACCGACCGCAGCGAGCACGTGCTCTACGTGTTCCGGCGGAGTGGAGCGACGCCGTGGATCCTGCGCGAGCAAGGCAGCCACTGGTCCGGACTTGGGCGCCCACCCGCTCCGTCGTCCATCGAGAACTTCAGGCTCGCGGTAGGCATCCTTCGCGAGCGCGCCCCCCGCGCCGTCTACGACGACCGTCTAGTGTCGCGCAAGACGAGTCCGGAGCGCACGGAGACCGCGGGCGTCGCGATGGCCAGGACGGTGACCACGTCCTCCGAAGGGGGCATCGACCTTCTGGCCCATGTGCTCGCCCTCTGGGTTGCCGGCGGCGCGCGCGATGAAGCCGCCTTTCATCGGTGAGGTCAGCGAGCCGTCCCGTCGAAGTACTTGGATGCGAGCGCGACGGCGTCGGGGCCGACTTGATGTCCGACCCTGCGACCCGCGAAGTCGTCGGGGGGGATGTGAATGCTGCCCCACAAGCGCGACTGGCCAGCTTCGTCCGACGCGTCGAAATAAGACGCCCATTGCAAGCGGACCTCCGTGGTGGGCCCCTTCTCGAACGTGAGAAACGTGCCCCTTGGCGCGACGAACTCGCCGAATCCGCCGGGGAAGTACGGACTTCCGGTGAGGCTCGCCAGCACCTCCGCCCCCGCGCGGCTGAACGTGCTGTGACCCGAGATGAACGCCGGGAACGCGGGCGTCACGAACGTGCGGCGCTGGTAGGTGATCCAGTCCACCGCACGGACCCATCCCACCCCCGAGACCTGGTTCACCCGATCGCCCGGCTCGCCGAGCCAGTCGCGTACGGCGATTTGCCCCACGTAGAACGCGAGGTGGGCGTGCCTCTCGCCGGGCGCGCTGCTCTCCTTGGTGATGACTTCGATCAGTCCCGGGACGAGCGGCAGTCCGGCCGGATCGTACGAGGGGCCGTTCGGATCGGACGACTGCCCTTTCGCCCCCATCCACCGGACGAGAGAGATGGGGCGAACGGTCGTGGCGCGTCGCTTGATCTCCCATGCCGCGATGGCCGCGTCATGCTCGGCGCCGTTGAGGGCCAGGTAGACGTGCACGTCCCACGCGAGCGGATCGAGCGACGGGCCCCTGCCGAAGAGCCGTCGCTCGAACCCCGGAGATTCGCTCACCGTGTTGGCAATCGTGTTCCAGTGGCCCGGCGGTGTCTCGGACTTCGGTCCATCGGCCCAGAACTCCGCCATGACCCGGAAGAAGTCTGCCCTCGGGACGACCTCGGGAGCGTAGGGCTGTCCGGTGACCGGGTTCTTCGACCAGCCCTTGCCGTCGTTCGTGCCGAGGGAGTTGCGACCGTACGCGCCCGGCGAGATGTCGATTGTGGCGGGATCGGCGGGATCGAGCGCGCTCGTCTTGCGGACGACCTCGACGAGCCAGTCCTTCATCTCCGGACCGAGCCGCGGCACGGGGCCGGGATCGTGGTACGGGATCGCGTCCGACTTCCGCCTCAGCGCAAAGGGAGTCACAAGCCCCCACTGCGCGCCGATGTACCTCTGCACGCCGGCCGGCAGGATGATGCCGTTCTGCGTGGCGGCGACGGCCAGGTTGATTGGCTGCCAGCGCTCGGGCTCCTTGAGCAGGGCGCCGGGGTTGTCGAAGACGAGGGCGTGGTTCGGCGGTTGAAAGTCGGAGGGGTCAGCGTAGTCATTGGCCTCGTTGGCGCCGTCGCTGGCCCCCTTCTGGATGATCGTGTGACCGATACGGTTGCCGAACGCGATCGGATCGTCGCCGGCGTCGTGTGCGTCGCCCGGGTCGTAGCCGAGGTCGACCATGACCGCGCGCAGGCAGTCGAGTGTCCTCTTGCCGCCGATGGCGTGCGCGTATCGGTGCGTCAGCACGTCGTACGCCGCATAGCTGATCGAGGCGCGGCGTGATTTGTCAACGTCGGCCGCCGTGTGCCGCTCTCGGACGAAGACGCCTTTCGCCGTCGTGTCGTATCCGGCCCATGCGTCCCACATCGCGGCCGACAGATGGAAGAGGTTGCGTGCGTGAACGGTAGGCCGGGGAAGGTCCAGGCGGATCGCTGCGAGGATTTGATCGTCCCAGCGGCGGGCGATCGATCCGTTCTTGCCGGCCGCCATGACCGTCGAAGGGCACAGGGCGGGAGCTCCTCCGTCCGCGGCCGCGTCGTCGTCGTCCGGGTAGGCTACCGGTGGAATGGGTTCGCCGTAGTGAAGGAGCATCCCAGCATCGAGCGCAGGCGTGAGAACGTTGCCGCCGGCCGACCACACGCCCCCCGACGCATCGACGAAGATCGAGTGGAGCGACGACGCGCTCGGCAGCTGGAGCCCGTGCTCCGCCATGGCGAAGCTGTCCCTGCCCTTTCGCGTGTAGATGAAGCCCCGCTCCCCGCTGGCCCAGTCTCCGAAGCGATCGCTGGCGAAGACGCCCTGGAGGAGCCCCGTCGCGGGTGGCGAGGCATTGTGGAAGCTTGGGGGCGTCTTGCTCTCGAGCTCGAGCAGCACGCCGTTGCTCCCGCCACCGACCGCGAGGAGCCGATCAGCCGTCCCCGCCACGGTGAAGAGCGTGTCCTTCACACCGGTCGGCACGACGGTGAACGGCGCGGTGCCGTTGCGATGCAGGACGGCGCCGCCTGCGCCCACGACCCATACGTCGTCCCCCGCTCCCCAGGCCTTGAAGAAGCCTGGGACCTCCCCGTCCGCCATGCGCGGCACGTCGAGAGGGATGAGTTCCTTCTCGAAGGTGCCCCCGTGATAGTGCCAGATGAACCCGTCACGGCCGGCAGCGCTTCCCACGGCGTAGAACTCGTCACCACTCTTGCCCCAGACCCCGTAGACGGTCTGCTTGCCAAGGCCGGGAGTCGGCAGCCGCTCGAAGCGCTGGCCTTCATAGCGAAGGACGGTGGCTCCGGCACCCGCCATCAGGACGGCTCCCCCCGGCAGGGCCTGTACCCACCAGAGATCGCCCGTCTGACGGGTCCGAAGGCGGGACCATCCCTTGCCGTCGAAGTGGAGGACGAGCGGTCCGTGCCCCTTGTCCGAGCCTACCGCATAGATGTCAATTGGCGACCGCCCGCTGACCGAAAGCAATGCCGAGGGGAGTTCGCTCGCGAGCAGCTGCCACGCCGAAACCCTGCGCGACTCCAGGGGGGCAGGCCTGTCGCACGCGACTGGCGCAATCGCCGCGACGAACGAAAGGAGGGAAGCGTAAGAGACCCTGCGCACGCAATTCCCCTCGCGACGAGCGTACGCGAACACTACGTTTGTGGGGGTAGCATTGCGGCGTAGGTTGGTAAGGATGGGCATTCTTGTCGCTCCCAATGTCTGGCGGTGGGTCCGTGGTTGCCAATCAGGAGGTAGCTGTAGTGAGCCACGAGGACGCACACCCAGGCAGTGAAGAGAGTCGCCAGGTGGGTCTCGATCCAGCGACTCCGATAATTTGCGCCGAGAAGGACGCCAGCGAGTCCGACGACGACGAGACGCCCCGGCAACGGATTGAACGAACCGGGGAGCATGAGCTCGACCGTGAACCACCAAAAAAATAGACGCTACCGGCTATCCCGACGACGATTCGAAGGCAACCCGTCCCGCCGTCGCCGCCCTCTACGAGCATCGCGACCGCGTGCGCCGAAAGGCGGTTCCTTCACCGAAGCTCATCGTTCCCGCCGCTCCCGCCTTCGAGAACTGTACGAGTCGCGCGAATGAGTCACGAGGAGGTCGCCGGTTTGTGATACGGAGGCCCTGCAGAGGGGCTACTGCGCCTGAGGTCGTAGCCCCGACGTACTCCCCCACATCGGCTCCGCCGAGCGCATAGAAGGACACTCCCGTGGCATCACGCATCCCCCTCGAACGCATCCGCAACATCGGCATCTCCGCGCACATCGACTCAGGCAAGACGACGCTCACGGAGCGGATCCTCTTCTACACCGGGCGGATCCACAAGATACACGAGGTGCGCGGGAAGGATGGCGTGGGCGCCAAGATGGATTCGATGGATCTCGAGCGGGAGAAGGGAATCACGATCCAGTCCGCCGCGACGTACTGCGTCTGGAGCGGCTCACAGCAGCAACTCGAACCGCACAACATCAACATCATCGACACGCCGGGGCACGTCGACTTCACGATCGAAGTGGAGCGCGCGCTACGCGTCCTGGACGGCGCGATTCTGGTACTCGACTCCGGCAAGGGCGTCCAGAGCCAGTCCATCACCGTCGACAGGCAGATGAAACGCTACCGCGTGCCGCGTATCGCCTTCGTCAACAAGATGGACAACCCAGGGGCCAACTACGACCGCGTCTCCGACATGCTCAAGGAGAAGCTCGGACACCATCCGGTCAAGCTCCAGTTGCCGATGGGCGAGGAGTCCGCATTCAAGGGCATCATCGATCCGATCGTGGGAAAGGCATTTTTCTTCGATGGCGACGACGGCGAGATCGTGCGCGAGGAGCCAATCCCGACCGAGTACGCTGCGCGCGCCGCGGAAGCTCGTCACGAGATCATCCATCGGGTCGCCGACGTCGACGACGAGCTTGCGGAGAAATTCATAAACGAGGAGCCCGTATCCACCGAGGAGCTCCGGGCTGCGATCCGCCGCGCCACCTTGGCCCTGAAAATGACTCCTGTGATGTGTGGATCCGCCATCAAGAACAAGGGTGTCCAGCTCCTGCTCGATGGAGTCACGTATTACCTTCCCAATCCGACCGAGGTCGTAAACGAGGGCCACGACCAGGCCAAGCAGGAAGAGAAGGTGGCCATCGACTCCGATCCGAACAAGCCATTCGTGGGATTGGCGTTCAAGCTGACGCAAGACAAATACGGCCAGCTGACGTACTTCCGCGTCTACCAGGGAAAGGTTGCCGCGGGCGAGACCATCTACAACGCCAGCAACGAGATGCGAAAGGTGCGCGTTCCTCGCATGTTCCGTATGCACTCGGACGATCGCGAGGAAATTGAAGTGGCGGAAGCCGGCGACATTGTCGCGTTCTACGGGGTCGAGGCGAGCTCCGGGGAGACGTTCACCGACGGCAAGGTCAACGTCACGCTCACGTCGATGCACGTCCCCGCGGCCGTGATCTCCCTCGCGGTTGCGCCCAAAGATAGAGCGGCGGAGGCCAATTTTTCCAAGTCACTGAATCGCTTTACGAAGGAGGACCCGACGTTCCGGGTGCACCAAGACGAAGAATCCCAGCAGACGATCATCAGCGGTATGGGTGAGCTGCATCTCGAGATTTACATGGAGCGGATGCGGCGCGAATACAACTGCGAGGTCGTCGCCGGCAAACCTCAGGTCGCCTACCGTGAAACTGTCACTCGGCGCGCGGAGATCAACTACACGCACAAGAAGCAAACCGGGGGATCCGGACAGTACGCCCGCGTCCTCGGATATATCGAGCCGCTGCCCGCCGACGCCGTGGAGACCTACGAGTTCGTGGACGACGTCTCCGGCGGTGCGATCCCGCGCGAGTACATTCCGTCTTGTGACAAGGGATTCAAGGAGGGAGTGCGCAAGGGGACCATGATCGGCTTCCCCGTGGTGGGTATCCGATGCGTGGTCAACGATGGTGCTTCTCACGCGGTCGACTCGTCCGAGATGGCCTTCAAAACGGCGGCGTTGATGGGATTTCGTGAGGCCTACGCGAAGTCCGCCCCGACCATCCTCGAACCCATCATGAAGGTGGAAATCGATGCTCCGATTGAGTTTCAGGGTGCGGTCGTAGGTCAAGTCAACCAGCGGCGGGGAGTCATTCTAGAGACCGTCGGCGGCGACACCGTGAGCGTTACGTGCGAGGTCCCGCTCAACGCGATGTTCGGCTACTCGACCGATCTACGTTCGGCGACTCAAGGCAAAGGCACCTTCACGATGGAGTTTGCCAAGTACGCCACGGTGCCGAAGCAGGAGCAGGAGGAAATGGTCAAGAAGTACCGCGAAAAGCTCGCGGCTGAGGCCGGCCGGAAGTAGGGGCGTCCTCGAGGCCTGCCGCTGGGGAGGAGTGACGTCCCTCTGCCCGGCGAGCGCCGTTGATACGACCGAGATTGCAGCTGTCGACGCCAAGATCGTTCGGGCGCAGGTGTCGAGCGGGGAGACCCCAGTCGTAGGGCCGCAGATCGAGTGAGGTGGAACGGCCGACGTGGTACGCCTATCCGAGCAGGCTAGGCCCCGTGTCGCTCGCGTCGTATACCGTCGTCGCCTTCGGGTCGCTCTTCTCGATCGTCGATCCGTTTGCGGCGGTGCCGATCTTCCTCGCCCTCGTCGGGACGCAGCCGATGCCGGCGCAGGCCCGTGCGGCGATGCGCGCATCGGCGACGTGCTTTGCCGTACTGAGCGCCTTCGCGCTGGCAGGTGGCCTGATCTTCAACTTCTTCGGCATCACTCTCCCGGCCTTCAAGATTACGGGCGGCATTCTGCTGTTCGCCGTCGGCTTCGAGATGATGCGCGCCACGCGCAGCGCCACCCGGGGAACGAATGAAGAAGCCCGCGAAGCCGAGACGAAGGACGACGTGGGCATCGTCCCGCTCGGGTTACCCCTTCTGTCGGGGCCCGGCGCGATCGCGACCGTGATCGTGTTCGTCGGCAAGGCGCGTGACATCGAGCAGCGCGCTTGCCTCTTCGTGGCGATCGGTGCCGTGAGCGTGATCTCGTTCTTGACTCTTCGTTCGGCTGCCGTCGTGGCGCGGGTACTCGGCAAGACGGGGATCAACGTCGTCGAGCGGGTGATGGGCCTGATCCTTGCGGCCGTCGCGACCCAGCTGATCATCGACGGGCTGCACGAAGCCTTCACATGGAAGACGTGACGAGGCGCACGCGCAGTGCCGATTGGACCGCGTCGCCGCAGTGCCGGATCGAGACGCGCGTCACGTCCTTGACGTAACGTTCGCGATCCGTTACGATATATCGCGATAATATGAGATCCAGTCGACAGAAGGCCGTGCGAGGTGGCCGGCACGACCACCACAGTCCCCGTGCTTCCGGCGATGGCCGCATGCGGCACGGCGACGTGCGGGCTGCGCTCCTCCTCGCCCTCTCGGACGGTCCGGCGCATGGCTATGAACTCGGTCAGCGCCTCCTCCAGGCTAGCGACGGCGCCTGGCAGCCCAGCCCAGGGTCGATCTACCCCACCCTCCAGGCTCTCGCGGACGAAGACCTCGTCACGCTCGAAGAGCGAGATCAAAAGCGCATTTACACGATCACGCGGCGCGGTCTCGTGCTCGTCAAAGAACGCACCGAGCGCGGTGACGGCGCACCCTGGGCTGCCGTGCACAGCGGTCCTGGCGGCCCGCTTCGCGAAGCCGTCATCGGCCTGAAGATGGCCGCGAAACAGGTGGCCACCGTGGGCAGTCCCGAGCAGCGCGAGCGCGCGACGGCGATTGTGATCGAGGCGCGGCGTCACATCTACGAGCTTTTGGCCAAGGGCTGAGCGGTGACAACATCGCCTTCACCGACCCCTGCGGCTCTCCCGACGCCGAAAGCGTTTGGAGCGCTCGGGCTGCCCGGGTATCGCGCATACCTCTTCACGTTCATGCTGACGATGATGGCGGACAACGTCGAGCACGTCGTCAGCTATTGGGTCACTTTTCAGAAGTTCCACTCGCCTGCGCTCGGGGGTTTTGCGGTCGTCTCCCACTGGTTGCCCTTCCTCGCATTTTCGGTGGCCGTCGGCGCGCTCAATGACCGTTTCGACTCGAGGCGCATCATCCAGATGGGGGCCCTTCTGTTCATCGTCGCGTCGGCGGGCTGGGGCTATTTCTTCGTGACAGGCACTCTGCGCATGTGGCATGCGATGGTGCTGCTCGTCATCCACGGCTGCGCGGGCGTCTTGTGGGTGACGTCGAGCCAGATGCTCCTCTACGACATCGTGGGACCGGCCGCCTTGCCGAGCGCGGTGCGTCTCGCGGCAACGGCGCGGTACCTCGGCGTTCTGGTGGGGCCGGCGGTCGGCAGCATCGTAATGCTGGCGCTTGGCCCGACGCGCGGCATCTTTCTGAACACCGTCTTTTACCTGCCGCTTTTCTTCTGGCTGGTAGGGGCACCCTACGGGCGCCACTTTCGAAAGGATCGCCCGCCGCCCAGGCGCGCCGTGCGCGGGCTCGCCGACATCGCGCAGACGATCCGTGAAGTCTCCACGATTCCGGTCCTGGCGTCCATGATGGTGCTGGCTGGGGCCGCCTCGTTTTTCATAGGCAACAGCTACCAGGCGCAGATGCCGGGCTTCGCACACGACCTAGGCCATGGCGATCCCGGGACCGCGTACACGATGCTCCTGGGCGCCGACGCGACCGGTGCGCTCCTGGCGGGCGTTTTGCTCGAGAGCCGCGGCGGATTGTTCAAGATCCAGCCTACGACGGCGATGGCCCTTGCGATCGCATGGGCCACGGCGCTCTTCGGCTTCGCGCTGATGCGGTCGTATCCCCTCGCGATCGGGTTCCTCTTCGTGGCGGGATTCTGCGAGCTGTCCTTCAGCAGCATGGTGCAGACGCTCGTCCAGATCAACGCGCCCGAAGCCACGCGCGGTCGAGTGCTCGGCCTCTACAACATGGCCGCCGCCGGTCTTCGTGCATTCAGCGGGGTAACCGTCGGCCTCCTGGGAAGCGTCGCAAGCGTGCACGCGTCGCTCGCCTTGGCGGCCGCGTCGTTCGTTTCCGTCGGAACCTTCTTGCTGGCTCGTTTGCGCCGTGCTGGAGCGGGCGCTCGCACCTGAGAATTCCGGGCCGAGCGTATGACGTCGTTCTCCAGCACCCCTACTGAGTGATGGCCTTGAGGTCGAGCATCTCCTCGACGCTGGGCGACACGATGAGCTCGCACCGACGATTCTTCTGGCGGCCGTCGTCGGTATCGTTGCTCGCGATGGGATCGGTATCCGAGAAGCCCGTGGCGCTCCAGTGCTCGACTGGAAGCTGGCCGCCCTTGGTCGGGTCCACCAGGAATACTAGGACCTCGCGAGCGCGCATCAGCGACAAGCCCCAGTTGTCCTTGAATGGGCCACGCAGGAAGGGCTTGTTGTCCGTATGGCCCGCCACCTGGTAGTCACGTGCGCGCAGCTGCGCGTCGGCCTTGATGACGGCCGCGACCTTCAGGAGGATGGCCTCGCCGTCTTTCTTCAACGTCTCGCGCCCCGAGTCGAAGAGCACGTCGCCCGGTAGTGAGATCACCATGCGATTGTGGCGTACGTTCACGGCCAAGCCGAGCTTGGTGAGCTCATCGAGCTTGCTCTTGAGTTTCTCGAATCTCTCCTTGATGAGTTCGAGCTGATGCGCCCGCGCCTTGTACTCGTCGAGGGCCTTCTGTCGTTCCGCTAGATCCGCCTTCGTCGACGAGACCTCCACCCCCATCTCCTTCAACTGACGGGTGAGGTCATCGATTTTGCGCTGGGCTTCGGAGACCTTCGCGTCATCGTCGGACTTCAGGTGGTTGTACTTGTCGAGCTGCGCCTGCCACTCGGATTCCGAGTAACCGCAACCTGCAGCACCGATGACGAGGGCGGCCAAGAAGCCGCAAGAGAGAAGGACGCGCATGGCCCCGCATAGTAGGAGGAGATTTCACCGATGTGAAGGGGAAAGCCCGCCGTCATAGGTGTCGCGCACCATCTCCTCTACTCGAGCAACCTGGACGGCGGCTTCTGGCGTTTCGTCACGCAGTAGTCCGGTCGGGAATGGCACCTTCGGAGTCGGTAGGCACCTTTCGTGCGATCTTTGCACCGCACGTCCCGCACTGCCGGACCTGAACCTCGAGATGGGTTGGCCAGTTGAGAGCAACGCGACGTATCTCGGAGGGCTCGACTCGGGCCAGTAGCGCTAGGGAACTCCATGTCCTCTGGTCCAGCTCCGCGCCGCAGCTACAACGCCACGCAGCGCGACCGTCTGAGGCGACGGCTTCCGTCTCCCGGGCAAGAGTAGCGCTCGCCAGATTGCCGGGCATGGCCTATTCCTCTCGTCGTTCAAGCCAGCCGGTCAATCGGCCTTGCTGAACTGCGCCGTCGCCACGGTCAGCGCCACGATCGACATGGCCGCGACGATCCCCAGTTCGACTGGCACCGGCACGGCCGCCCCGCCCCACGTGACGCCGGCTGTGGGGATCGCCAGTCGCTCGAATACGGCACGACGCATGGGGTCGACGGCATATGTCAGCGGATCGAGTCGGGTAAGCACCGTCAGCCAACCCGGTAACCCGTTCAGCGGAAAGAGCGCCCCCGATAGGAAGAATAAGGGCATGAGGAGCATCTGCATGATGGCCATGAACGACTGCATTCCCTTGATGCGCACAGCGACGAGGACTCCAAAGGCCGTGAGGGCAAACGAGAGGAGCAGTAGCTCGGCAAGTAGCGTAGCGATGAGGACGGGATCGTACGGGATACCGACCAGGCCCCCGATGGCGATGAGTAGCGCCCCTTGCAGAACGCCCGCGGTCGCTCCGCCGAGGCACTTTCCCGCCACGATGGCCCCCCGGCGAACTGGAGCCACGAGCATCTCGCGCATGAACCCGAACTCTCGGTCCCATACGAGCGATCCCGCGGAGAAGAAACAGGTGAAGAGTACCGACATCGAGATGACGCCGGGGAAGAGGAACGTCCGCAAGGGGACGCCACGGCCTGCGGGGATCATCGAGGAGAGCCCACTGCCGAGCACGAAGAGATAGAGGATGGGCTGGATGAGGGACGCCACGATGCGGGGCTTGTCCCGCCAGAAGCGGATGATGTCCCTGTGCCACACAATCTTGATGGCACGAAGATCGTTGCGGAAGCTGCGCTCGGGAACCAGCACGGGCACGACGATGTGGGAGGACTCGACCAAGGAAACGGACATCGCTCTTGCTCCTGAAATTAGGTCCTCGTCCGACGGACAAATGGGTGGGCGCGCATCTTGTCCGCAGTCGACGCCTCGGCGTCGCGGATGGTCGAGCCTGTGAACGAAATGAATACGTCGTCGAGTGAGGGCCGCGCCACGCTTACCGAGCGGATCGGCACGCCAAGCTCGGCGAACAGACGCGGGACGAAGCGCTCGCCCTCGGCCACGTCGAAGCTCACGACACCGTCGCGCCGCACGGGGGCGACGTGAAAGACTCGCCCGAGGGCCTCCATCGCCGCGTCGTCGTCGGCCGTCCGGATTTGTACGACGTCCTTGCCGACGCTCTGCTTGAGGGCCTCTGGGGTGTCGAGGACCACGATGCGTCCCGCGTCCATGATGGCGATCCGATCGCAATACTCGGCTTCGTCCATGTAGTGGGTGGTCAGGAAGATCGTGATGGCTTCACTCTTCTTAAGCTCGCGGATGTAACCCCAGATCGAGCTGCGTGTTTGGGGGTCGAGGCCGACGGTCGGCTCGTCGAGGAACAGGACACGCGGCGAATGAAGCAGTCCGCGGGCAATCTCCAATCGTCGCTTCATGCCACCCGAGAACGTTCCCACCAGCGATAGGCGTCGATCCCACAGGCCCACCATCTCGAGGACCGTACGCAGCCGCTCGGGCACGATGGTCTTGGGCAGACCGTACAGCTCGGCGTGGAAGCGCAGGTTCTGCTCGGCGCTAAGGTAGTCGTCGAGCGTCGTGTCCTGGAATACGAGGCCCAGATGGCGTCGTACTTCGTCGCGCTCCAGCACCACGTCGTGACCGGCAACCTGCGCAGTTCCCGCGGTCGGTGGGGTGAGGGTGCAGAGAATGTTGATCGTCGTGGACTTGCCCGCACCATTGGGCCCCAAGAATCCGAATGTCTCTCCGCTATGGACGTCGAGGTCGATCCCACGCACGGCTTCGAGGTCGCCGTAACGCTTGGAGAGCCCACGGACTCGGACGGCCGGCACGGCCGTGTGGCGTGCAAGCTCGATGGCGGGGGCGATCACTTGCGGCCGTCCTCGGCGCCTCGTGCCCTGTCGCCGGCTAGAACGCGATAGAGGTCGCGTCGGGCGCGATCGAGCACTCCCTGCGCCAGCCCGATTTGCTCGGGTGTCCCTGTATGAATCACCTGCTTCAGCGCCGCGCCGAGCTGCCCTATCGTGGCGAAGAGCTCGTGCCGGCGATCGTGGTCGTCGTCGTCCGAAACCTGCTCCCACGGGTACGGCGACGACATCTCGTCGGCGTGCTCGCGCAAGTAGGTCTGGCCCGCCTCGGTCAGTCGGAACGTCTTGCCGCCGCCGCTGGCGTCGGCGCAGACGAGCCCCTCGTCCTCCAGCTGCTGCAACGCCGGGTAAACCGACCCCGGGCTTGGTCTCCACGACCCGCGGCTGCGTTGCTCGAGCTCCTGCATCAGCTGGTAGCCGTTGCGGGGCGCCTCACCCAATAGCGTCAGAACGGCGGAGCGAACATCGCCACGGCGCGCACGGGACCTTCGCGCGAAGACATCGCGCCCAAAGGGGAAGCCGAGAAAGCCGAACGGAAAGAAGGGCGGGCGTCCTGGAGGATCCCCGAAGCCGGGGGGACCACCACCGCCGGGACCGCTGCCCATCCGGCCACCATGGCGACCATGCCCCTTGCCGGTCGCTCCGAAAGTCTCGTCATCATTAGGAAACACGCCTCTTCGCCTCCTGCTGCCGACAGGCAGCGTGTCTATCTCGATATATCTATAACAGGTCACGAAGCATCGCGCAAGACGTCGATGTCCTCGACGCCCAGCGGCTCCTCCTCGTCGATGTGGACGCGGCAGCGCTTGCGCGCTGCCGGCCGAACGTCACTGAATCTGGGGATTCGACTGCGAGCAGAAGCCGTTCACACACCGGTTCGTGGGGTCGCAGCAGTCGGCTGCGGACCCGCACTTGTCACCCACGTCCGAGCACGAGTTGTTGGGCGGCGCATTCGCGCAAATCAGCGCCCCGCCGTCCCCTTGAGGTTCGCAGTAGCCATTGCAGCACTGATCTCCACTCTGGCAAGACTGCCCGTCCGCGCGGCAAGGGTCGAGCACCCAGAATCCACGCGAGTTGCCGGCGAGGAGTTCCTGAGCTGGGAGATAGAAGGCGGGGTGGCTCGCGTCCGTACCGGGCTGCGCGCCGAGGTCGACCGCCGCGACCCAGAGCTTCTTGGTCGTGACGTTCTGGACGAGGTCGATCGTCCGAGGGTCGCTGCAGAAGGGGGGAAGCGTCGCCTCGCTTCCGTACATGCGCCGGCTCGTGAAGACGACCCAGACGTATCCGCCGGCTGCGACGGGAAGCACGGTGGGCTCGTAGTTCAGATCGACGTCGTCCGAGTGGTCGGCGTCGACGTTGCCCATCTCGGCGCCATCGGCGTTGCAGCTGACGCCCACCACAGTGGAGAGGGTGGGCAGATAGACGTTGCCCATGGCGTCCTTGCCATTGAGCTCATCGAGCGGCGTCACGTGCATGGCGTCGCTGGTACTCGTCCAGACGATTTGCGCCTCAGCCCCGCCGCGCGTCACGAGCGCGTTCGGTTCGTTGCCTTGATCCCAGGGGTCTATGCTCGCCGCGCTCTGATGGTGAAAGACGAGAGACTGCCCGTCGGGAAAGAAGGCGGGCCAACCCGGGCGCGTCGCGGCCGGCATTCCGGTGTCATCGACGACGAGTGTCGGTACGCTGAAGGTCGTGCTCGGCGCATCGAACGCCATGACGTAGAGCTGCTGCGTGGGGGTCGTCGCGCCGGGCCCGGCGAGCGGATTGAAGGCCGCAAACTTCCCGTCGGGTGAGAACGCGGCCGGGCCCGTAGATGTCGTCAGGCCGGTGAACCCGGTAACCGCCGGGAGGGTCGCGTCGTTGGGCAACGGCAGAATCTGGCCAGTTCCCGTCAGCGCGAGAGTGCCATCCGGATACACTCCGGGAAACCAGGACGACGGCGTAGCCAGGACATTCTCGACGCTTCCTGTCGGTGACAGAACATATGCCGACGATGCGCTGTAGTCGTCGCCATGTTGAACGACCAATATCGACCCGCCCGCGGCGACCGAGTGGCACGTCCGGCATTGTGCCGACCCGCCGTTCGACCCGGCCACGAGCGCGGGCCCGGTGTCCCCGACGTGGATCGAAAGGACCGCGCCGCCAAACATCCCGTTCCCGCCGACAGCGCCCGTCGAGTTTTGCGCAAGCTGCGTTCCGTACGAGTTGTAGTAGATGACCCCCGGCAGCACGGCGGGGGCAATCGGCCATGTCTCCGTGATCGGCCCGAATCCGACTTCGCTCGTCGAGGCATCGCTGGCTGCCGCCGTCGCTACCGTCAGGCTGACCGTGAGCGCGTCGGCGGCACCGCTGGGCGTAGCACCTCCGGCCGTGTTCGTCGCCATGTCCCATACGTCTTGCGGAATGGGCTGCCGGATGAACGGCTGGCCCGCCGCGAGAATGGCCGGGCGCGAGAACGTGCCCGTCCACGAGAACGAACCGCTCGTGGTAGCGAGCGAGATCTGTATGGCGTCTGCGTCCCCGACGGACCAGTCCCACATGAGAAGAGGCGCGAGTATCCCGCGCGGCCACACTGTCTTGTCATACGGGTAAAGAAAGACCAGCCCCTGCGCAGAGCCGTTGGAGCTCGGGTTCTGAAGCGCCGTGAGGGTCGACGGATCGGTGACCGCGCCGCCCAAGCCCTCACCACCGACGCCGCCGACTCCGCCGCCCGCCGTGAGCTGACCGACCGTGGTCGGGATCTGCGCCTGCTCTTCGGGGTTGGTCGCGTTGGGACCGTTTTGCTGCGCCGTGAGCTCGATGAAGACTTGGGCGGTCGCAGTATTGCCGTTGAAGCCGGCAGTGATCGTCACGAGGCCCCCCGTCGAACCACTCGGCACGAAGGACGCCGTCGCGGATGGCCCCGGCGGCACAATCCCGAGATCGCCGCGACTGACCGACCAGCCCGCAGTCACGGGCACGCCGTTGAGCGTCGACGTGAATGGGACGGCCGGCGTGTTCTGGCCGGCTGTCACCGTGATCGTCGTGACTCCCGAGGGAGAGATGGCCAAAACGCCGGACGCGTCTCCACTGGGGCCGGTCGAGCCGCCGGTGCCGGTATCTCCTTGTCCCGAATCGCTCGTGAAGGTCGGAATGAAAACGTCCGCGCCGGCACCCGGCGGTGCCGCGGCGTCTCTTCCATTCCCGCTGCTGCCGTTGCCCGCATCGAACGTACTTCCCGCTCCGCTACTGCCACAGCCAACCGTCAGAGCGAAGAGAACGAGAAGAAGAGACACATGACGCATGAACGAATAGTACGGTGGGTCATGCCGCTCCGCGAGGTAAGCCCGTCTGCGCAGCAGTCAGCCGACCGCCTTCGAGGTCATCGAGCTCGTGCTCTCCTCGGTCGGTATCCCCGTGCGAGCCGAAGCGTCCTTTGACCCACACTGTCACGTCGTCGAAGAGAGAGTAGGCGACGGGTGTAGCCAGGAGGGTGAGGGCAAGCGACATCGTCTGCCCCCCCACGACGACCCCAGCCGTCGCGCGGTTGAATCCAGCTCCGATACCGCGCGACGTAATGAGCGGGATCATCCCGGCCACGAAGGCCAGCGTTGTCATCAAGATAGGACGGAGACGGTCGCGGTTGGCCTCGAGAATGGCGTCGAGCCGTGGCCTCCCCTCGGCGCGTAGGTGGTTGGTGTGATCTACTTGGAGGATGGCGTTCTTCTTGACCACCCCGAAAAGTACGATGATCCCGAGCATCGACAGGAGGGAGAGCTCCTGCCCGAACAGGAGCAGCGACAGCAGGGCGAAGGGGACGGTCAGGGGGAGCGACAGCATGATGGTGATGGGGTGCAGCCAGGAACCGAATTGCGCGGCCAGCACGAGGTACATGAAGATGAACGAGAGCCCCACGGCGATCGCGAATCCCCGCACGGCGCGCCCTGTCTCCTTGGTCAGCCCCGCCGGCACGGCCCGGTACTCGGGCGGCAGGTGCTGGTCCTTGATGATTCGCACCAGAGCATCCGACACGTCGCTCTGACCGACGCCGGGAGCCACGTTGGCGGTGATGGTGACCTGGCGTTGCCGCGCGAGGCGGTTGATCTGCGAAGGACCCGTCGTGGGGGTGAGTTTCACCACGGAAGACAGCGGTATCGTCTTACCGGTCTTGGTTTGCAGCGTCATGGCCGAGATCCCCGACATGTCCTCGCGATACTCGGCGCCCGCGCGGGCGCGGATGTCGTAGTCGTTGCCGCCCTCCTCATAGGTGGACACCTTGAGTCCGCCGACGAGAAGCTCGAGCGCGTTCGCCACGTCCGCCACGTTGACACCGAGATTGCCGGCCCGGTCGCGGTCGATCTCGACGTGCACCTCCGGGTTACCTACGACGAGGTTCGAGTCGACGTCCACGGCTCCCTTCGCCTTCCGGAAGGACTCCAGGATCCTGCCCGTGTATCGGGACAGCTGGTTGAGATCAGGGCCGCTCAACGTGTACTGGACCTGGGCCTGCGACTGGCCGCTCGAGATCTGCGCCGTCTGCGAGACGTTGATGCGTAGGTCCTTCGGCTGGCCGGGGACGACCTCCTTGCGCACCCTATCCATGATCGCGAACTGGTCCTCCTTGCGGAGGCGAGGGTCGACGAGGTGGACGAAAATGTTCGCCAGGTTGCGCGTCACCGACGAGTCGTTGCCGATGGTGACGAGGGTGTGGTCCACCCCGGGAACGGCGCGGATCTCACGCGCGACGCGCTCGGCCTGGAGGCGCGTCTCGACGAGACTGGTGCCCTCCGGCGCGCGCATGTTCACGTCGAACTCGGCCACGTCGTTGCGGGGAGTGAAGCCCTTCGGCAGAGCGGACGCGAGCGGAACGCACGAGCCCAGCGTCGCACACGCGACCACGACGACGACCCACCGGTGTCGCATGACCCATCTCAGGACGACCATGTAGAACGACTCGATCGGTCGATAGAAGCGGTCGACCATTCGCTCCAGAAGGGACTTCTCGGCCGCGTGTCCTTCCGCCGGTGGACCCTCGAGCCAGCGCGCGCCGAGCATGGGCGTGAGCGAGAAGCTGACGATCAGCGACACCAAGATGGCGAACGCCATCGTCAGGCCGAAGCTCTTCAAGAAGCGCCCGACGATGCCGCTCATGAAGGCAACCGGAAGGAACACCGCCATGAGCGACAGGGTGGTCGCGAGCACCGCGAGGCCGATGTCGCGAGTCGCCATTACCGCCGCCACGAAGGGCTTCTGCTTCTTCACCTCGATGAAGCGAACGATGTTCTCGAGCACGACGATGGCGTCGTCGATGACGATGCCCACCGCCAGGGCCAGCGCGAGGAGCGTGATGATGTTGAGCGTGAAGCCCATCGCCCACATCAGAGCGAAGGTGCCGACGATTGACACCGGAATGGCCAAGGCCGCGATGATCGTGCTCCGCCAGTTGCCGAGGAAAATGAGCACGATTACCGCTGCGAAGAAGGCGCCGAGGACGAGGTGCTCTTTGACCGCGTTGACACTGGTGCGTATCGACGCGGACTCGTCGCGAACGACCCGGAGTTCGCTGCCGGGGGGAAGGGACTTCTGCAGCTCACCGAGCCGCGCCCTGACGGCATCGACGACCGCCACCGTGTTCTGGCCCGACTGCTTGCGAACCGACAGGACGACGCTCTCCTTGCCGTCCTCCGATGCGTAAGTCTTCGGCTCTTCCACCCCGTCGTCGACCCGGGCCACGTCGCCGATGCGCGTGGGGTGGTCCTGGCTCTCCTTGATGATGATGCGGCCGATCTGGGCCACGTCGTCCACCCGTCCCTGGACCCGCAGAGAGAGGCTCTTCGGCCCTGTCTCGATCTGCCCTCCCGGGACGCTCAGGTTCTGCTGCGCGAGTGCGACCTCCACGTCGACCGCCGTAAGGCCTGCGGCTTCCAGCTTGACCGGATCGAGCCAGACGTTGACCTGTCGCTTCTTGCCGCCGAGGATGTTGACCTGACCGACGCCGTTGATGCTCTCGATCTGGCGGCGGACACGCTTGTCGGCAAGCTCGGTGGTGTCGCGGATCGACCCGACGCTGCTCAGCGTGACGTAGAGAATGGGCGAGGCATCGGGGTCGACCTTGGAGACGACCGGCTGGTCAATCCCTTTTGGCAAGTCGGGTAGGACGTTGTTGATGTGGTCGCGTACGTCTTGCGCGGCGACGTCGGGGTCCTTGTCCAGGTTGAACGTGATGATGACGAGAGACACGCCCTGGCTCGACGTGGAGCGCAGCTCGTCGATGCCGCTGATGGTGTTGACCGCGCCTTCGATCTTGTCGGTCAGCTCCGTCTCGATTTCTTCAGGGGCTGCGCCGTTCTCGGTCGTCGTCACGACGATGGCGGGGAAATCGATCTTGGGGAACTGGTCGACCCCCAGCGAGAAGTAGCCGAAGACGCCGATGACGATGAACACCAGCATCAGCACCCACGTGAGTACCGGCTGACGGACGCACAGCGACGCTAGCCATTGCATGCTTCAAGTCTCTCGTTTCTCGGCTACTCGGTTTGGACACCGTCGACCGCGTCTGCCGGGGGCGAGACGACTACTCGCTCCCCCTTTTTTACGCCGTCGGCGATGGCCACGAGATCTTTCACCCTGGGCCCGAGCTGCACCACCCGTTCCACTAGGTGCCCGTCGACGACGACGAACACGCTGTCGTTCTCGTCGTGGTGGACGAGCGTCACCGAGGGCACCACGGGCGAGGTTACCTCGCCGACGGGGAGCTCGGCGGTCACGAACATGCCGGGCAAGAGGGCGTGATCGTCGTTCTGGGTCACGGCCTCTACGACGAGATCGCGCGTGGCTTCGCGGATCTCGCCCCCCATGTACTTCACGATGGCGGTGAAGACTCGGCCGGGGTACCCCACGGTCTCGAACGAGACGGCAAGCCCCGGGTGAATGCTGCCGACGTTCGCCTCGGGAACGGTGAGCTCGAGACGTAGTGGATTGTCGACCAGGAGGGTGACGACCCGCGTGTCGGCGTGCACGTAGTCGCCAACATGCACGAAGCGCTCCGCGACGACGCCCCCGAAGGGCGCGCGGATCGACGAATCGGTGACCGTCTGCACGGCCTCGGCGGCGCGCACCCGAGCGCCCTCCTCGCTTGCGGCCTGCGTCTGGCAGCTCGTGCTCTGCTTGTCGTACTCCTGCTGGGTGATGGCCCCCTTGGCGAGCAGGCTGACGTAGCGCTGGCAATCGGCGCGGGCGTTCTTGAGCTGCTCGGTGGCGCTGGACACGTTGGCCTCGGCCTCGGCGCGCGACAGAGCGGCGGAACGTATGTCGAGCTGGGCCAGGATCGCCCCCTGGGCGACATGATCGCCGCGCTCGACGAAGGTCTTGATCACACGGCCCGCTGCGTTGGCCGCGAGATCGGTGCGTTCGTTGGAAGAGAGCTCTCCCGTCAAGCGGAGGAGCTTCGGGACAGGCTGCTCGGTGACGAGCACGGTTTCCACGTGCACTCTCGCGGCAGCTGGCTTGACCTCGGTACCGGCGCGCGACTCGTGCGAGCAGCCGGCGACGAGGACGCCGACCGCGAGCGGGAGACCACGAACGAATGACCATGCCTGTTTCATCGCGCACCCTTCACGAGCTGTCCCGCATCCAGCCTCAAGGCGACGCGGGCGTACGCCAGATCGGCGTCGGCCTGAATGCGTGCCACGTCGGCGGAGAAGGCGTCCTGGCGTGCCTGCAAGACGTCGAGCTGCGTCGCCACGCCGCTCTCGTACCTGTCCTCGGCGAGGGACGCTGCGAGCCTGGTCGCCACGACCTGAGCGCGGGCCGAACGGGCCGACTCGATGTCCGCACGGACCTGGTGCCAGTCGCGGAACACGGCGTCCTCCGCGACCTGCCGGGCGTGTTGCTCGTTGGCACGCGCGGCCGCGACGGCAGCGTTCTGGGCCCGGGCCTGTGCGAAGAAGGTGGTATCGACCTTCCATGAGGCCGTGAGCTGGAACAAGTAGATCGCGCTATGGCCGCCCGTGAAGGCGGTGGCGTTGGTAAATTTCTCCTCTGCAGTACCGGAGAGCGTCGGGAGTAAGATGGCCTTCACTGCGCGCGCCTCCTCCTCGACAGTTGCGCGGTTTGCCGCGGCGCTCTCCACCGACGGCACGGTGTTCATCTGCCCCGTCCAGCGCGCGAGGGACTCCTCCTCGTGCAGATCGTCCTCCGGGAAGCCGGACGCGGGCTCGGCCATGAGCCCCGAGAGCGAATAGAGATCGCGCCGGATATTCGTCACGCCGAGCTGGGCCGCGGTGACGCTTTGCTCCGCCTTGGCCTGGTCCGCCAGGCCCCGTTGCACGTCGAGCTCGGAGCCGGTGCCGCTCTCCTTGCGGTCACGCGCGAGCTTCACGTTGTGTTGCGCGATCTCCAGATTCTTCATCGCCGAGAGCAGCACCGCCTCGTCGCCGAGCAACGTGTAGTAGTCGCCGACGACGCTCTTTTCCACCATCACCTCGCTGTTCGCCTCGTCCGCGCGGGCGCCCGCGAGCGTCGCCTCGGCGGCGGCCCGGCGGTCCCAGGTGGCGATGTTGATGAGCGGAACGTTGAGAATCAGGCTGCCGTCGAACTGGTTCTGGGGCTGGATGACCGCGTTCGGGAAGGTGATACCCATTGGCAGGGATCCGGGAGGGATGAGCGCGGCGGTCGTGACCTCGTACTGGTTCTGCGTGTACATCCCCGTCGCCGCGAAGTTGGGCATGAGGTTGCCCGTGGAGACACCCAGCTCGGCGTCGCGCTGGGCCGTGGTCGCATGGGCGGCGCGGTTCTGGGGGTTCCACGTCCGGGCATGCGCGACGAACTCCGTCACCGGTTGCAGGGCGAGCGCGGGTCGCGCAAAGAGGGCACAGGCCGCGAGAGCCGCCGCGGCGAGCGGGCGGCGTCCGAGGGGAGGCGGGACGGCGTGGGTCATTGCGCGCTCGATTCAGACGCAACTTCTCGTTGCAGGCTTGGATGCATACCGCCGTACGACGTTGCTCACAATCCCACTTCGTAGGATCCTGTCTCCGCGGGCCCCATTAATGCGCCCAAGATAGCGTGTGATACGGTTCCAGCCTCATGGTCCGAGGCTCCCGCCAGCAAGCGGCGCACGCTACCGTCAGCGCGTTCGACCGCAACAAGAAGTGGCGATCGGTCGCACACCACGCGAACGAGCAGACGACGAGCGCGTCGGCGGGGAAGGGGAGTCACTCGCCCCGCGAAGACAGAATTCTGCGAGCGGTCATCGAGGAGCTCGCGCGGTCGGACTATGGCGGACTGGCTTTCGAGCGTGTCGCCGCGCGAGCCGGCGTGAACAAGACGACCGTCTACCGCCACTGGGAAACGAAAGCCGATCTGGTCCGCGCCGCCCTGTCACTGGTCGCGCGATCGGTCATCCCGGAAGTCTCCTCGGGGACGCTACGCGAGGATCTCATCCGGGTCGGTCGCAGGATGGTCGACTTCTCGACGTCGTTCGAGGGTCAGTGCCTGATGCGACTGCGCCTGCTTCAGCACCCCGAGCCAGAGCTCGCGACCATCGCGAGGGATCTGCACGCAAAACACATCGCCCAGCTGGCCGCCCTCGCCGAAGCCGCGACCCAGCGCGGTGAACTCACGAGAGGCGCCGACTTCAATCTGGTGCTCGATATGCTCAGCGGTGCCCTCCACGTGCGACTCTTCATGAAGAATGAGTCCGTCGACGACGTGGTCATCGCCCAGATTGTGGACGTCCTCCTTCACGGTGTGGGAGTGCCCGGCGACTAGGACGTATTCCGCCTTGCGGCGTGGATCAGGATCCGACATGGAAACGTCACTCGAGCCGAAGCGTCCACGAGGTTCCCAGCCAGTACCGGCGCGGTTCGGATGTCAGGCGAGGCGCGCACCGGGGCGACGGCAGCCGCGGGGCGCGAAGCGGGAGGACGTTGCGCGGGTCGGTGACGACAGAGTATTCGCGCGCGCCGAGGAGCGGGCCGGGCAAGCCCCAGGCGTCGGTCCTGTCGCGCACGCGCCGGGCCTCGAGGTGCAGATGGACCAGATCCGGTGACGCGCTGTTGCCGACGAAGCCTACGGTGGCTCCTTCAGGTAGGCGCTGGCCACGGCGCACGCCGTCTGCCACGCGATCGAGGTGCCCGAAGAGGAGCACGTAGTCACGATTGGCCCCGCCTTCGCGGACCATGTGACGCGTAACGACTGTCTCGCCGTAGAGGGGGCCCACGTAGAGGACCTCCGCGTCGCCGAGCTGGTGCTCGAGGCGCAGCATCTCGATGGGCGTGCCTATCTTTGCGACGAGATCGACTCCTCCGTGGCCGACCGCGTTCATGCGACCGCGCCTCTGCTCGTAGTCGGGCTTGTCGAGGTCGTACCCGCTGACGACCGGTGCGTCTGCGAGGGGATAAAGGTACGCCTCGTAGGACTTGGGGCGCTCGGGGCGCCGGGGTATCTGCTCGTAGTCGAGCCAGCGTCCGTCCTTCTCGGTATGGCCGTTGTCTACGAAGAGCGGGTGCGGCGCGCCCACTCGTAGGTCCCGCACCCAGCTATCGAGGTTTCCCGCGAGCGCAAGCTCGCATCCGACGAAGAGGTAACGGGACCCGGGGTCTTCGTCGGGAGGGAGATCGTCCGACGCCTCGCCGACGGCGGAGGCCTCCGCGAGGAGCTCGTCGTCCCCGTCGTCGTCGGCAAATGCGGTCCAAGAGCCCGGATCGAGGAGCCAGCTTTCGGGCCGCCCGACAGTCATCGGGGGCGGGATGGCCCCCGTGGGATCATTCGAGCTCGACGGCAAGCCCGCCAATGCACTGAGTACGAGGGCGGCGGCTTTCATCCGGGGCTCCCGTACAGCACAGCAGAATGCGGGCCAATTCCCGCCAAGGCCTCATGGGAGCAGTCGTTCAAGGTCTCGACGGCCTCGCTCAACGGACGATTGCTCCGCTGCCCTAGTGCGCGGGTCACGGCCGGGACACGCCGCCCCATTCATCGATTGACCGTAAGAGCCGTAAGGAGAAGGAGAGAGAGCGGCGAGCGCGCTTCAGCGCTTGCCATGAATGCGGCTTATAGGTGATGATCCACAATTCCGGGAGTTGTCTTCGATGCGCTCACCGGGCTTCTCATCAGCACAGGAACGGAAAGGACGAGCATGTCGCGGGGTCACTGGCTTCTAGCAACTCTTTTGGGAGGCGGCATGGCCGCTTGTTCAAGCGGCGGATCGCAAACGCAGACGACTCCCGACGCTTCATCGGGGATTCCGGATGCCTCGACAGTCTCCGACGCGCCTGTGTACGCGGACGAGATGGCGGTGCAACCAGAGGCGGACGTCACCGAGCCGGTGGAAGCAGGGCTCGACGCCACGGCCAGTGATGGCGGACTCGCCACCATCGCACCGGCGACTCTCAATTTCGGTTTGGTGAACTGCGGCAGTCCCACGCCCGCGGCCCCTCAAACGTTTACGATAAGCAACCCCGGCACGTCTCCGGTCACTTGGACAGCAGCACTCGGGAAGGGCGCGAATTCGGCGTTTACGATAGCGCCGGCGATGGGGAGCATTACCGCGGGCCAGTCGGCGATGGTGACCGTTACGCCTTTGGTGGTCCCGCAAACTTCGTCCACGTCCGGCAACGCGCTCGGCGATGTCGTGAACGTGACCCTCAACAGCTCCTCGCTCAACGTGACTCTCCAGGAGACCGCGCAGGGAGCCGTGCTCGTCTTCAACCCCAGTAGCGTGCCGTTCGGCAGCACTCCGCTTGGGAGCCCCCTGACGACGTACTTCGACGTGGAGAACGAAGGCAACCTTCCGATAAGCGACGTGACCTTGACGCTGACTGGCGATCCGTCGTTCACGCTCCCGGGCTCCATGACCACGGAGACCCTGGTGGCCGACGCGGGGGCGTCCCCTCAGTCGAGCGTTACTTTCACGCCGACCACGACGAGTGCGGTTTCCGGCGGCGTAGCCATTGGCGTCGGCGCGTCCGACGTGCTGTGCGCCCCCGTTCCCCAGCCTCTGGCCCTTTCGGGGAGCGGCACGAGCGGCAAGGTGGTCGTAAGCCCGACCTCCTTCGTCTTCACTCCGGACGGAGTAAACCAGACCGTTCCCTGTGGACAGTCGGCGTTGCCCGTGACTGTGACCATCCAGAACATCGGGAACGCGTTCTTCGACTGGACTGCGACGCTCTTGCACGGAAACGGCACCTTCTACACCGTCGCCCCGACGAGTGGAGCGGTGAGCGCGATGTCGTCCGAAACGGTGACCATCACCCCCAAGGGCATTCCCAACACCTCGTCGACAGCGACCGACGCCTTTGCCGACACGCTGACGATCACGACGAATGCGGCGATGGATGTGCCGCACACCGTGGCGCTGCACGAGACGGCGCAAGGTGCGATCATTTCACGATCGCTCAACTCGCTCGGCTTCGGCAACGTCGCCGATGGAACGACCAGCACGCAGTCGTACACGTTCTCCAATACCGGAAACGTCAACGCGACGCTGACGCTGAGCAACGGCAACACGGCCTTCGTGCAGACGACGCCTCTCGCCATAAACGCGGGTGCCGGCGTCTTTGCGACCGAGTCCGTCTCCTTCCAGCCGACAGTGACCCAGTCCTACAGCGACATCGGCTTGCTCGCCCTCGAGACCTCCGTTCCGCTGTGCGCGGCGCTCCCGGGAAACCTGACACTCTCGGGCAACGGATCGAACCCGAGCCTCACGGCGACTCCCGCGACGCTGAACTTCGGTTCCATTCCCTGCGGCACTGCTCCGATGAACACCTCGACCGTCAACATCACCAACAACGGACCCGCGACGACCTTCACGGCGGTCCTCCTTAAGGGGGTTGGTTCGTACTTCACCGCCATGCCGGCGTCAGGGAACCTGAACGCGGGCCAGGTGCTGCCCATCACCGTGACGGGCGGCACGATCCCCGCCACCGCGTCAACATCCTCGAACGCCTACGGAGACACTCTCGAGGTGACGACCGGGACGAACAACGTCGTCGACGTCACTCTGAACATGACCGCCCTTGGCGCCGTGCTTTCTTTCAACAAGGCGAACATCGCGTTCGGTACGACGGCTCCAAACACCGCGGTCACGAGCTCGCTCACCGTGGGTAACGCCGGCAATGCCTCGGCGAACGTCACGTTGACGGCGTCACCCGGTGTCTTCACGGTGGCGCCTACCTCGGGCACCGTGGGCGGCGGGACGTCCCTTCCGACCACCGCGTCGTTCGATCCTACCTCGGCGACGGCGCAGAGCTACACCGGGACGCTGTCCCTCAGCGTCCCGGCGAGTACGCCGCTCTGCTCCCCCTTGCCGACCGCGATACCTCTTACCGGCTCGGCGAACTGAGTCCGGCCTGGCTGCCGCGTAGGTAGTAGCAAGTAGGGACTCGCGAGACATGGGCCCATCAAAGTAGTGGGCGCCTGCGCGTTGGCCTCGTGCTTTGACTCTCGCTGGAATAATATGTCAACGTGAGCATCTTATCGAACGTCACAGTCAGCTTGGCTATTCTTGGCGCGTCTCTCGTTGCGGGCGGCGCGCTCGGTTGTGGCGGCTCGTCGGCGAGTACCAGCACCTTCCACGCGGTGGGAGGAGCAGACGCAGGCATCATCGCGACCATCTTCGATGGATCGATCGCGTTCGATGCGTCGGTCATCCTCGGTAGTAGCAGCGGTGGCGGGGACGGCGGGGGCACTGACGCCTCCCCGTCACCCCAGGGAACGCTGACGATCGCGCCCATCATGCCCGTCGTCACCGTCATCGCGGGCCAGCCGGTCGCGACCCAGCAGTTCACCGCGTACGTGGGCGGAGTACAGACGCCGGTGGGCTGGTCGATCGATCGAGGTGAGCTCGGGACGATCAGCGCGACCGGCCTCTTCGCGCCGGCTGGCACTCTGGGCGGAGTCGGGAACATCACGGCCAGATACGGGATGCTGACGCAGACGACCCCGATAACAGTGGTGATCGACGCCTCGGACCAGGGCGACCCGGCCTATTCGGCGACTCTCCCGGATGCCGGAGCGGGGGGCTACGGTGGGGTCGGCGGCGACGGTCCAGGGGCGCCCCCCAGCGCCGCACAAGTAACCGCGCTGGGCGGTACTCCGACGGCGGACGCTTCCGTCAGCCTGCTCTATCCCTACGACGGCACGGTTTGGCCGCAAGGTCTCCTCGCGCCGCTCCTCCAGTGGAATCCAGGCGCGCATGCCTTCGACTCGGTGTACTTGCACATTCAAGAGAAGGCGTTCGACTATCAGGGCTATTTTGCTGCCAACAAGATGCCCTTCGTGAACCTGCCGATACCGCAGGCCGCCTGGGACACGATGTCGTATTCGAACGGCGGCGATCCGGTCACCATCACTCTGGTCTTCGGAGAGGCATCGAGCGCGTTCGGGCCCTATACCGAAACGTGGACCGTCGCCCAGGCTGCGCTGCAGGGCGAGATTTATTACAACTCCTACGGCACGTCGCTCGTGAAAAACTCGGCGACCGACGGCCTCGACTATTACGGCAACCAGTACGGCGCGGGTACGCTCGGTATCGTCACGGGCGCGACGTCGCCAGTTCTCATCGCTGGAATCAACAGTGTCAATCCGGGAGGCAACGGCACCGGCTGCCGCGTGTGCCACACGGTGTCGGCGGAAGGCAAGTCCCTGCTGACCCAAGCGTCGAACGTGTCCGCGGGTGACTACTCGGACACCGTCGACATCAATCTCGCCAACGACACGACTGACGGTGCGGGGACGTCGCTCGCCACCGCGAACCTCGCCTTCCCAGCCCTCTACAAGGACGGCACCCTCCTCTTGTCCGGCTCCGGAGGGATGATCAACGGCGATCAGACGAGCCAGCTCTACACGCTCCCGGCGGGCACGCTCACTCCCGGGGTGACAGGGCTACCCTCGACACTACAAGCCAGTTTGCCGGCGTTCTCGCCGGACGGGATGCACGTCGCCTTCAACTTCTGGGGCGGGTCGTTCACGGGCGCGACGCCGCTTCAGAGCGACAAGATCTCGCTCGGTATCATGGATTTCGACGGGGCAAGCGTCTTCACGAACCCGCGAGTCCTCTATACCCCGCAAAACAGCAACAACGGCAACCCGTCGGTCACATACTCCTCCTTCCTCCCCAACAGCGCGGGCATCGTGTTCGAGCTCGAGCTCTCCAACCCGGCGGGTCAGTGGGCCTACACGTGGAACGGGAACACGAGCGAGCTCTGGTGGCTCGACGTGGCCACCGGCATGGCGCACCGGCTGGATCAGCTCAACGGCTACGACGCGGTAGGTAACGTGTACTTGCCGAACAATGCGTCAGGCACCGGGACGCACACCTCCGCCCAGGACGCGACGCTCAACTATGAGCCCACGGTCAACCCGATCGCGTCGGGTGGATACGCATGGGTCGTCTTCACCAGTCGCCGCATGTACGGCAACGTCGCGCAGATTGCCCCCTGGACGAGCGATCCGCGAAAGTACCCGTGGCTCGATGAGGTCACCGACAAGAAGCTGTGGGTCGCGGCCATCGACCTCAACGCCGCGCCGGGCACCGATCCGAGTCATCCCCCCTTCTACCTGCCCGCTCAGGAGCTTCACGCGGGCAATGCCCGCGGATACTGGAGCGTCGAAGCTTGTCGCGACAACGGGCAGACCTGCGTGACGGGCACGCAGTGCTGCGGAGGGTACTGCCAGCCAGGCGACGGCGGCCTCGTATGCTCTTCCCAGGTGCCGACGTGCGCCGGGCAATACGAGAAGTGCACTCAGACGAGCGATTGCTGCGGGGCCGGGCAGGGGATCACGTGCGTCAACGCCGTGTGCACGCAATCGCAACCGCCCCCCCCTCAATAGCTCCACCAAACGACCCTACTTTCCCACGTTACCGCGCCATGCGCGCCAGTCACCTCCTTCGTGACGCGGGGCGAACGAGCGCGGGTGGAGCATCTCGGCGAGCAGCTCCGCCGTCTCGAAGGCGCTCGGTCCGGATCGATTGAAGAATCGATTGCCGTCCGCGACGAAGACGCGGCCCCGGCGCACCGCCAGCAGATCTCTCCATCCGGGACGCTCTTCCATCAGGTGCATCTCCGAGGTGGTGCGCTCGATGCCGAACCCGCACGCAGCCATGACGATGACGTCCGGGTCCTCGCGCACGACCGCCTCCCAGGGAGTAGTGGTCGAGTGGGCGCCGGGGCGTCCCAGCACCGCTTCCCCTCCCGCGGCTTCGACGAGCTCTGGACCCCAGTTGCCCATCGCAAAGACGGGATCGATCCACTCGAGGCACGCCACCCGCGTACGGGGAAGGTCCCGCGTCCGAGCGCGCACTGCCTCGACCGTCGCGCGACAACGCCGGGCCAGTTCCGTCCCTTGCTCCTCTACGCCGAGGACGCGCGCGACCTCCACGAAGCCATCGAGGATCCCCTGCAGCGTCCCCGTCTGCAGCGCGGCGACCGGCTGGCGACAGAGCGCGGGAACCAGGTCTCCGGGGGTCACGGCGCATACTTCGCAGTGCGTCTGCGTAAGGAGCACGTCGGGCGAAAGGGCAGCGAGCGCGCGCTCGTCGACCTCGTAAAGCGGAGCCCGGGCCGCGAGCCTCTCGCGCACACGCCGGTCGATGTCAGCGCTCGATCCGTCGACCTCGAAGGTTGGACGACTGAGCGACGGCAAGCGCCGGACCCACGCGGGGTAGTCGCACTCGTGCGAACGCCCGACGAGCGCCTCGCCCGCCCCCAGCTCGCAAACGGTCTCGGTCGCACTCGCGAGGAGCGAGACGATGCGCATCTCAGCGGGCCGGGCGCGCGCCCAACGTGGCACGCAGCCTGCGCGCAGCCGCAAGCATGCCGAAGAGGAGCGCGGTGTACGCGAGATCGCCGGCGACCTGGTGTCGATAGAACGGAATGGCGGCGACGTAGCATGCGAGAAGGCCGCTGACGGTGCGCGGGTAGAGGTGTCCCGCCGCCCAGACGCCGAAGTTCGTGACCACGTAGAAGAGCGCGCCGCCGGCCAGGGCGGCGATTAACGTCGGCGCAACGCCGCGACGGCTACCCAGCAAGCGGCCGACGACGACGACCGCCACGGACGCGCCGTACACCCATGCCATCCCCTCGTACGGAAACGTGCCGAGAGCAGCGTCGCCGAAGGCGAGCGCGACGAGCACGACCGCAGCCGCGCCCCCCGTTCGCTCCAGAGTCGCACCGCCGAACAGTGCGATCGCGACCAGGGGCGTCAGGTTCCACGGATGCGGAACGATGCGAGAGACGACGGCGACCAGGACCAGCAAAAGGACGAGGATCGGGTCAGCGCGACGGTGGTTCGTCGAGGAGGTGAGCATGGACACACCCACCTTGCAGCGTGGCCCGGCGCGTGTCTAGGCTGGCGCGAGTCGAGGGGCGTCGGTCCAGGCGGGATAGATCGAAGTCTTTGCCGGCAAGGGATCCATCGAAACCGACTATGCCTTCTCGCGTAGACGCCTCTGTGGATGCGCGTGGTCGGGCGCTTGCGCATGATCGCGGGCGCGCGGCAGCCACACGCGACGCGGCCGCATCGACTGCGCGTGCTACGCAGGACGGGGAGCCGCGCGCGGACGTCGACATCGCGATGGAGCGCTATGGCGCGGGCGACGAGGCCGCGTTTGCAGCCGTCTACGATGCGCTTGCCCCGCGCCTTTACGGCTACCTTCTACGCCAGACCCGCGACGCATCGCGGGCCGAAGACTTGGTCCAGCAAACCATGCTCCACATCCATCGCGCCCGAGTGCGGTTCATCCCGGGAGCCAGGGTCACGCCGTGGGCGTTCGCCATCGCTCGCAGGTTGTTCCTCGACGGGCTCCGGCGCGGGAGGCGCGAGGTGCAGGTGGCGGACGACCGCGATCCGGACGGAGGCCCGTCCCCAGGCGTGAGTGCCGAGGACGTGGTTCATGCCCGGGAGTTCGCAGCGCAGATCGAACGGGTTCTCGCGGGGTTGCCTTCGTCGCAGCGCACGGCGTTCGAGCTCATCAAGTATCATGACCTCAGCGTCGCCGACGCGGCTCACGTCTTGGGTACCACCGTGGCTGCCGTGAAGCTTCGCGCCCACAGGGCGTACGAGGCCCTTCGCTTCGCGTTGGGCGACGCGGTGGGGGATCTCGAGAAAGGCGAACGATGAGCCTCGCGCCGTTGCCGACAGCGCAGCTTCGCGCGCGTGTCCTCGACGCCGCGCGGCGGGAGCGCGTGGCTGCAAGCGGGGAGGGCGCACGCGGGCGGGTCGCCGTCCTCTTGCGCGGCTTCGGCGTGGCCGCCGCCATAGCGGTCGCGGCGGGCATCCACGGGTCGGAAGCAAAGACCCCCCGGCCCCTCGGATGCATCCTCTCGCTCGAGCTTCTCTGGCTCTCGCTCGCGGTGGCCGCCACATGGGCAGGAGTGGACCGCGGGCGGTCGATGCTCGGGCGGCCGAAGGCCTGGCGGGTCGCCGTCGCCGCCCTGACCCCTGCGGCGATGCTTGCGGCATGGCTGCCCGTGGCGTTCGCATGGCCGCAGACCCTGGTCGACACGTCCGGCTTGCGGGTTCATCTAATCTGTATCGGCATGACCATGGCGCTGGCAGCGGGTCCACTGATCGCTTTCGCTAGGCTTCGTCGGGCGAGCGATCCGGTGAGTCCTCGCCTGACCGGAGCAGCGCTTGGGGCGGCGGCGGGCGCCTGGGGCGACGCGGCCCATCTCCCCATCTGTGGCTACACGGCGCCGGCGCACATCGTCATCGGACACATCCTTCCTGTCGTGCTGCTTGCTCTCGTCGGTGTCGTCGTCGGAGACCGGGTGGTCGCGCTTCGCGCAGAGGACGCTCGAAGTCCGGGCTAGCTCGGCGCTCGAGGCACCTCGAGCCTGTCGACGCGACGCAGCCCAGGGAAGAGTACGGAGTACGCCGCAACGACTGCGCAGGCGGCCAGCCCGCCGAGGATGACGGACGGAACCGCGCCGAGCCACGCTGCCGTCATCCCCGACTCGAGCGCCCCGAGCTCGCTCGACGCACCCACGAAGACCATGTTCACCGCGCTGACGCGGCCACGCATTTCGGCGGGTGTCACGATCTGCACGAGCGTCGAGCGAACGACGACGCTCACCATGTCCGACGCCCCCACGACGGCGAGCGCGATGAGCGAGAGCCAGAAGCTTCGTGATGCGCCGAAGGCGACGGTGGCGGCGCCGTAGAGGGCAACGCATGCGAGCATCATTGCCCCAGTCCGCCTCCGCAGCGGACGGAAAGCGATGACCACTGCGACGACTGCGGCGCCAACGGCAGGGGCGCTCCGGAGGAGACCGAGGCCCGTCGGACCAACGTGGAGGATGTCGCGCGCAAAGATTGGCAGAAGCGCGACAGCCCCGCCGAAGAGGACGGCGAAAAGATCGAGCGATATCGACCCGAGGAGGATCTTGTTCTTCCAGACGTACACGACGCCCGCGACCACCGTCTTGAACGACGCCGGCTTCGTTTCCATCCGGCCGGTCCGAACCGCCATCGCGGCGGCGAGGAGCATCGCCAGGAGATACGCGGCGGCCCCGGCGAGGTACACGGGGCCCGCTCCTTGCCCCGCGCTGTAGATCCATCCGCCCAGCGCCGGCCCCAGGATGGCTCCGGCTTCCCCCACCGTCGAACCCCATGCGACGGCGTTCGCGAAGTGCTCGGCCGGAACGATGTCGGGCAAGAGCGCTTGCTCGGCCGGGGCGAGGAACGCCCGCGCGGTCGCGAAGAGAAACATCGACGCGTAGATATGCCAGGTGGGGGACCCCGCGCGGGTTGCCGTGAAGAGGAGCGTCGCCGTGACGACCAGAGCAGCGTTGCAGATCATCACGACCTTGCGCCTGTCGAACCGATCCGTCGTGTGGCCGGTCAGGAGCGACAGACCGATCGCCGGCAAGAACTGCACGAGGCCCACGAGACCGAGGTCGAACGGGCGCCCTGTTCGATCGTAGACCTGCCAGCCGACGGCGACCGAGAGACTCTGGTCCGCGAGCGTCGAGAGAAGCCTCTGGCCCTGGTACAGGCGGAAGTCGCGGTAGGTCAGAACCGACCGCGCGGAGGGGCCCTTTTCGATCGCCTGGGTGAACCCCATCCGAGGCTACGGTCCGCCGTCGTCTGCACAGGCCGCGAACGCCGTGTCCGTGGCGGAACGGGCCCGGGCGATGGTTTCGTTCTTCGGGTCTTCCCTGATGCTCCTCACGGCGTCGCGGGCGCCCGCACCCCCTGCGATCACCGCGTCGCGGGCGGCCTGGATCGCCCGGATGGCGGACATGGCGGCGTAGTAACAACCTTGCTTGCGTCTGTCGTTCCGTATGGAAGAGCACGCGGCCTCCGCGCCGGCCGCGCTTGCCTTTGCCCGGGCGAGGGCGTCTTGCCAGGCCTGATAGCTGGCCACCTTCGCCAGCGCGCAGGGAGCCGAGCGGTCGTCGGCGGAGGCCGAGGCGGATGCGCTTGCCGCGGTCGGCGCTGAAATGCCGGGGGGCATCGAGCCCGCATCGCCCATCCCGAGGAGGTCTTCGACGCGGGCGAGGCGCTGCTCGATCCCTTCTACGCGATCGCCGCGACATCCGTGGACCGCAAGGCCGACGAGGAGAGCTCCCGCGACGCAGCACGCGGCCGCGATGGCCAGAAGGCGCGCGGACGGGGCGGGCGGCGTCGGAGCACTCTGCGACCCCGCGCGAGACTCCGTCACCGTCGGCGGGAGGGCGGGCACCTGTCCCTCCCACACACGCGTCTTTTCCCGGTCCGCGTTCGCCTCGTCCACTAGGCGCTCCCAAGCGAGAGTGGGTTCGCTCGCGAAGATATCGGTCAGCAATGCACGCACGTTGCCGGCGTCGACCGCGTGGTCCGCGTTTGCGACGAAGGCGTCGAGCGCGTCGCGTAGCTCCGCTGCCGTCTGCCAGCGGTCTTTCGGATCGCGCATCAACGCCCGGTCGAGCGCGTCTGCGAGAGCGCGCGGATATCGCTCGTCCAGCGTCGTCGGGTCGGGGACGCGGGTCTCGCGTACCCGGCGGACCGTCTCGACGTCCGTGTCGTCGAGGAAGAGGCGCCGGTCGAGCGTCGTCTCCCACAACGTCACTCCCAGCGCGAAGACGTCGGAGCGTCGGTCGGCGGAGTGGCCGTGCGCCTGCTCGGGTGCCAGGTAGGCGAGCTTGCCCTTCACGATGCCGAACGCCGTCGACGCGACCCGGTCGCGCGCCTTCGCGAGCCCGAAATCGATGAGTTTCGGGATGCCCTCCCGGGTGATGAAGATGTTCGCGGGATTGACGTCGCGGTGGACGACGTGCTCGAGAGTTCCCTTCTCGTCGACGAGCTCGTGTGCGTGGTGCAGGGCGTCGGCGATGCGCGCACCGATCCAAGCGAGCACGTCGTACGGCAACCGCCTCCCCTGAGAGTGTGCGGCGTTGGAGAGGGCGAGCAGAGTGTGGCCCCGCAGGATTTCCATCGCCAGAAAATGTCGCTTCCCGTCGTATCCGACGCCCGCGATCGAGACGATGTTCGGATGCTTGAGGCGCGACGCAATGCGCGACTCGTCCACGAACATCGCCATGAACTCCTTGTTCCGTCCGTGCTCGGGTCGAATGACCTTGAGCGCGACGAGCCGCTCGGGGTGCGCCGTAGACCGTCCGAGCCATACGCTGGCCATCCCCCCCTCGGAGATCGGCGCGAGCACGTCGTAGTCGCCAAGACGTTCGAACGGGAGAGGGTCTTCGGGAGTCGTGGTCACGGTCGCGATCCTACTCGCACGCGCGTTGCGGCGCGGCAAGTCGTCGGAACTGCTCCAAAACGTTGGCAGGAAGACTGACCGTCGCCTAGGCTCCTCGACAGACGGCGAGACCGTCGCGCGCCGATGTCTGTCGCCGGAAAGGTTCTCGTCTACGCTCTCTCCTTCGCACCCTTTGCGGCCGGATGCGACCAGCGTCCACAAACGTTGGTCATCGTCGACAACGACTACGCCCCCTCGCAGACGCCCCCGCTCGTCGTGTATCGCGCCTACTGGCAGGCGGTGTCGTTCCAGAGCCCCGTTGCTCCGGGGTCGGAGTCGGAGCCGCAGAGCACCGTGCCAGCGTCCGACAACACTGCATACGTGATCCTCGCGCCGGGATGGGATCCCGATGCGGGCCCGGCGTTGCCCACGTCCTTCGTCCTAATGCAATCGCGCAGCGGCTTCGACGTGCATCTCGGCGGTACCCTCCATATTCCCGTCGACGACGGGACGTTCATCGGGAACTGCGCCTCGGGGAGCTTCCTCTCTCAGGCCCAGGCCGACCTCATCATCCAGCGCATTTTCGTCCCGGCCATCTTCCCGGAGGCCTCGGCGCCGTTCGCCTACGACCCGGCGACCTGCACGACGACGCCGACCGGCGATGCCGGCGTGCTCTGATGCTGGCGCGCCCGCTCCGCGGCTGCCTGGTCGCGTGCATCCTCTTCACTGCCGCGGACGCGAGGGCGCAGGCGGCGCCGCCGGCGGCCCACGAGGACGAGGCATTCGACATGATGAACGTTCTGTCCCACAACGGACTGCACGACATCAAGGACGAGAGCTGGAATGCTTATGGCCAGTTCACGTACATCTCGAGCTGGCATCCATCGTTCGCCGCGCCGTACACGAACGCGAACGGCAGCGTCAACTCGCTCATCCCCGATGCGGAGCACGGGTACACCGGCTCGGCGACGCTCTTCTTCGGCGTTCGGCTTTGGCGCGGCGGCGAAGGCTACTTCGTCCCCGAGTTCATTGCGGAGCTCCCCTTTTCGCAGCTCCGAGGAATTGGGGGTGCGATACAGAACTTCGAGCTTCAAAAGACCGGATCCCCGACTGGCCAGTTGTATCGGTCACGCACGTACGTCCGACATACGATTGGGTTCGGTGGCGCGCCGACCGAGAAGACGTCGGACCCGATGCAGCTGGCCACGGTGGTCGACAGCCGACGCCTCGTCCTGACCGGTGGCAACTTTACGGTCCTCGATTTCTTCGACAGGAACAGCGTCACTTGGGACCCGCGCCAGACGTTTCTAAACATGGCCTTCATGACCCACGCTTCCTGGGATTTCCCGGCGGACGCGCGAGGCTATTCGTACGGCGCCGCCATGGAGTTCTACTGGGACGACTGGGCGGTGCGATTTGGCCGCATGCTACCGCCGCAAGACCCGAATTCTGAGCCCGTCGACTTCAGGTTCTGGGAATTCTACGGCGATCAGGTCGAACTGGAGCACGATCACATGCTGCTCGGGCAGCCGGGTGCGGTGCGCCTTCTCGGATACCGCAACCACGTCTATTCGGGGCGCTTCGCCGACGCCATTGCCGCGTTCGAGGCCAACCCCGCCGAAAACGCTGCCGATTGCGGCGCGAATCTCTACAACTTCGGATCGGGGAACGCGATGGCGCCGGACCTCTGCTGGGTCCGGAAGCCGAACGTGAAGGTGGGCGCCGGGATCAACCTCGAACAGCATGTCACCGGCGAGATCGGGGTGTTCTTTCGTGGGATGTATTCGGACGGACAGAGTGAGGTCGATGCTTTCAACTCGGCCGACCGCTCGCTCTCTTTCGGATCCGTAGCCAAAGGTTCTGCCTGGCACCGGCCGTTCGACGTCACGGGAGTGGGCTTCGCCATGAGCTGGATCTCGCAGGTGCACGCTCAGTACCTGGCCATGGGCGGCATCGACAACTTCATCGGAGACGGCCATCTTCATCAGGCCGGCGAGGGCGTCGTCGACGTCTTCTACAGCCTGAACCTTTTCAAGGCCATCTGGCTCTCCGCCGACTACCAGTACCTGTGGAATCCCGGATTCAACGCGGACCGTGGTCCGGTCAACATCTTCGGCGCGAGGATTCATGGCGAGCTCTAACGCGGATCGCGCGCTCGGCTTCGCCGGCATGGTTCTGTTCGCGAGCACGGTCGCATCGCGTGCGTCGGCCCAGCCGCAACAAGCCGAGGGCTTTGCGGTCGACCGCTTCTACACCTCGGCGCCGGGCGGCGGCTGGTTCGTCATGGACGACCTTGCCATGCGCGGTGGACTGGGCGGCGGTATGGCGATGACGACCGACTACGCGAGCAATCCGTTGCGCGTCGCCGGCGGCTCGCAACCTCTGGCGGTGGTCTCGAACCAGGCGACCGCCGACTTCGGCTTCGCAGTCACGTACGATCGCTGGCGTCTGTATCTCAATCTGGACGCCCCGCTCTTGAACAAGGGCCAGAACGGCATGGTTGGCGACTATCGGTTCACCGCCCCGTCGGTCGACCTGGGGTCGAAGCCTGATGCCCTCTCGGATGTCCGCATCGGCCTCGATACACGTCTTCTGGGTAGCCCCACGGGCGCCTTCCGGCTAGGCGCGAGCGCGCAACTACTCGTGCCCGAAGGCAGCAGCAGCGACTACGAGACCGACGGCACGGTCCGCGCGATGGTGCGCGCGCTCGTTGCCGGCGACGTGGGTCCCATTGCGTATGCGGGGCAACTCGGCGTGCACATCCGGCCATTCGACGGCTCTCCCACGCCCGGCAGCCCCGAGGGGAGCGAGCTCCTTTACGGCATCGCCGCCGGCGCGAGGTTCCCCGTCGTCGGCGACGCCGTCGTCGTCATTGGGCCAGAGGTCTACGGAGAAACGGCGTTCAAGGCCTTCCTCGGGTCGACGACCACGGGCCTCGAAGCCCTCTTGACCAGCCGCGTCGAAGGCACCCGGGACAATGGCGCCCAGGTGCGAGTCAAGTTGGGTACCGGTGGGGGTATCGACCCCAACTTCGGAGCGCCCGAATGGCGCGCGGTGCTCTCCGTGGAGGTCTTCGATCACGGCGCCAAAGCGCCCAAGCCGTAGACGCCGTTCACACCGCTCAGCCACCCGCCATGCACTGCATCGCCACTGCCGGCGTGAAGTCCTCGTTCTCTACCCCCTCGACGTAGCTATTGAGGGGCTTCGTGTCGTCGAGCAGGTCCTCCGAGAACTGTTCCAGGTCGATCATGTCCTCGGTGATCCCCGAGCCGAGCCAAGGCTGGTCGAGGACTTCGGTCGTATTGGTGGGCACGAGTGGCGGGTTGCCGATGGGAGGAATCGACACGCAGTGGCTGCAGTTGTCCGACCGGAAGAACGGCAGGTAATAAGACAGGTTCGCCTGGGCGTTGTAAGTGGCCATCAAGGCCTGCAGGTCCTCCCACCACAGCGCGTGGATCTGCGCCTCCGTCGAGCCGGGAAAGAAGCGCTGATACGAGTAGAGCGAGTAGTTGAGGTCCATCCGGTAGGCGACGAGGCTCAGGCGATCGTGAGGGTACTTCTGCGCGACCGCCACGTTGATGAGCCCGTAGTCGTTCTCGAGAGCGGCGGTGCTGACCGGTAGCTGCCCGTCGAGAGTGGCGAGCACGCCGTCCACGTTCCACGCCACCTTGATCGTCTCGTCGAGCTGCATCGACGGCCCATTGCTGTGGAAGATGGGCCCCGAATCGTCGAGCAAGTAGCTACACTGCACGTTGTCGCCCATCCCCTGTCTGATAAAGGCGTAGTTCAGGATGGCGCCGGCTCCGCCTGCGCTGCAGCCCGTGACGAACAGCCTCGGCACCGTGGCGAAGGTCTTTTGCATCCAGTCGATCACCGCGAGCGTATTCGCGTGCCCGGCGTGATTGTACGTGAGCTCGCCGACGCCGCCCTCCCCCGTGCCGCCGTCGACAGGCTCCGAGCTCGTGTACGTGGCGAGCTTGTCGCCGGTGTGCACGTCGCCGGTGCAGTACGAGACGAAGACCATATTGTAGTTCTGGACGGGGTTGTCGCTCGTCCTTCGCAGGAAATTCAAATACTGGTAGTCCGACATGTGATCGTCGGGGATGCCGGCCGTGTTCGCCGCGCCTCGGATTCCGTCGGCGCCCGAGCAGCTGTCGTAGTCCCAGCAGGCGCCGCCGGGCTCGAAGTTCACTTCGAGGTCGTTGCTCGTGTTCGAGTAGTTCACGAAGAACTTGTACTGGCTCCCGTCGCTGCAGACGGTGCCGGGGATCTCCACCTTCAGCCAGGTCGCGCACTGAGGCAGGGTGGTGTTGCTTGCGTCCGTCGTGCATCGGCTCGCAGGCACCGGCGCGGATTCATCGGCGACGCAAGGGACGATCGGTGGTTTGCCGCCGTCCGCAGCGGCGTTCGCCGCGCTCTTCCCGGAGCTACAGCCCCACGTGCAGGAGGCGAACGACAGCAGGGCGACTACAGCCAACCCGGGCGAGCGTCGATTCATGACGCAAATAGTGGTCGAGTCATTCCCGGGGCGCAAGGCCGCGTCGCTCGCGAGCGCGGGCTATTGTGGCGGGGGCTGCGACAGGCTGCAGACGTTGTTGACGCAGGTGACGCCCTGCGCGGCACCGCAGCAGTCGCTGGTGGTCGAGCACTTCTCGTACTGGCCCGAACACGAGGGCATCTGCGACGAACAGACAAGGCCGCCGCCGTCGCCGGGCTGGCAGTAGCCGCCGCAGCACTGGTCGCCCGTCTGGCAGCTCTGTCCATCCGCACGACATGCCTCGACGCTCCAGTAGCCGCGCGCGTTGCCGGCATGCAGCTCCTGCGCGGGAAGGTAGAACGCCGGATGGCTCGGGTCCGTGCCCGGCGACGCATTGAGGTCTATCGCCGCTACCCAGAGCTTCTTGTCCGTGACTTGTTGGAGCCACGGGTATTGCCGAGGGTCGCTGACCCACGGGGTGAGCTGCGCGACGTTGCCGTACATTCGCCGGCTGGTGAAGACGACCCAGGCATACCCGCCGGACGCGATGGGGTTCACCGTCGGCTCGTAGTTGAGCGTGACGTCCTGAGCAGCAGAGTGCGTGGCAGCGCCGCCGGCATTGTCGGGGAGATAGATGTTGCCCGTTGCCCCGTAGCCGTTCAGCTGATCGAGCCGGTGCGCCATGCCGCTTGCGACGTCGACCCACCAGAGCTCGCCCGTGTTCCCGCTCCAAGTGTAACCCCACGCATTCGAGGGATTGCTCAGCTCGAGTTCGAACACGATGCCGGCGCTATTCGGAAAGAACGACGAGTAGGTCACCGCCGGCTCACCGCCGGTGCTGTTCGCCGGCGTGTACAGAACGCGCGGGTTCGAGAAGGTCGCCGTCCCGTCGAAGTCGAGGATGGCCAGGGAGATCCGGTCGCTCATGAGCGCCGACGCGTCCGAGGGGAACGACCCCGCCCAGAAGTTGAACGACACGTGGCTCCCGTCGGGCGAAAACGCCGGAAGGGACGCCTGCAGGTTCGAGGGAACGCCGGTCACCCCGGGGACGACGGTGCCGGCGGGCAATGCGTAGAGCTGGCTCGAGTTGTCGCCGTTGATCATGCCGCCCGCGCCGGAGAAAAGGAGGCTGCCGTCCTTGTAGAGCGCCGGGAACGCGAGGTTTCGCGTCGCGAGCGACGTTCCGGCGCCGACTGTCGCGTCGTTCGCAAGGTCGATGAAGACGGTGTCCGAGTAGTCCGACGCGTTGCCGTTCGACGCCTGGGTCACGAGCGACTTCCCGTCGGCGGACACCGTATGGCATACGCGGCAACCGGTGCCCGTTCCCGCGGAGGGCACGCCCGCGACGAGCGTCGGCGCCGTCGCCCCTGGCGGGATCGCGAGCGTCCCGGCGCCGTACTGGTTGCCGTAGCTGTCATTGCTGTTCGAATTCGTGACGAGCGCCGTGCCGTACGAATTGTAGTAGATGGTGCCTTGCAGGGTCGCTTGCGCGATCGTCCATGTCTCGGTGTACGGTCCGACTGCGTTCGCGCCTTGTCCGAACACGAGCGAGATCGTGACCGGATCGCCGCCGTTCGAGAGCGTCATCGTATCCCACGTCTGCTGGGGAATCGGCAGATTCACGAACGGCGTTGCGTTCGCGGCGAAGTAGCCTTTGTACTCGTAGTTCTTCTGGACGATGTCCACGTATACGGAGTCGAAGTTGTTGGCACCCGGATTCCACTGAAGAAGGGGCGCGAGGAGACCCTGGGGCCAGACGGTGCCGCTATAGGGGTAGAGGATGGAGACGGTCGCATCTGCGGTAGGCGTGCCGCTCAGCGTCGTCACCTGCGCCGTGGAGGGAGGAGCGCCCGGGCCATTGCCACCGACGCCGCCGTAACCGCCGGCTCCCGCGTCGAGACCTCCGGCGTCCGGCGGTGACCAGGCGGGGTCGCCCTGCGCGGTCGTCTGGATCTGCACCGTGATGGTCGTCGTCGCCTTCTGGGAGCCGTACGTCGCCGTGATGTTTCCCGTGCCGGCGATCGTCCCCGCGGCCGTGAAGAGGCCCGTAGTTGTGCCGATCGTGCCCAGCTCGCCGCGGTCGATCGACCAGACCACAGCGGTCTTGGTCGTGCCCAGGTATGCGGTGAACTGCGCGGTCGGCAGAGGCTGTCCGGTCACGACGTTGACGATCGGCGCGAGCGGCATGATCGACAGGAGGCCTTGCTGCCCCGCCGAGCCGTCTCCGCCGTCGCCGCCGCTGCTGCTCAGGATCAACGGTGCGTCGATTGCGCCACTGCCGTCCACGCTTCCGTCAAGAGCGTTGAATCGGCTCGTATCTCCCGAACTGCCGCATCCGGCGACCATGCTCGCGACGATCGCCATGGCGACGGCCGCTGCGGCAACAATATTGGAGCCATGCTTCACGACAGACAGAGTGCTGCAGATGCCTTCTCACTGCAATCTCCGCATAGAGGGGCGAGTATCCCTCACATATAGCAATTGTACGTACATCGACGGGCAACGTCGAGGTGGAGGACAAGTTCATCGCGCACTGCAGATCGGCAGACCTCCCTCAGCATGCTTCCAAGCTTGGAGCCGCGATCCGCCAAACGGGGCGGCCTCATCCTCACACGATGTGGCACGGGCGCCACCGCTGGACGGCGAGGTTGCGAAGCTTGCATGACGTCTCGAGAAGCTTTCGACCGAACTTCTTTTACGCCATGCCGGCGCAGGCAGTAGGGCACGACTGGGCCACGGCCAAGCGAGGAGGGGACGATGGTTGCGCTTGGACGGAGGGGCTCCCAGACGTCGACGGACGACCCGCCAGGCTCGGCGCGATGCCCTACCACGCTTGCCCCAGTCACCAGCCACGCTTCGACGACGCGCGCGCCAATCGGTCAGTGTCGACCTGCCACGCCGAAACCCATGCCCGGCGAGACCTGGTCGGATCACCTGCTCGACGAGGGCGCCGGTCCTCCACGCAAGGCGTTCCCGCCTATGACGGTTGGTGACCCGTCCAGCAACGCAATCAAATGTGCCCAGGTCTGTCGAGCAGATATGGCCCCTCGCTCACACGTCCAACCTCGAACACTCTTCCCTCGCCGGCGGTCAGGGTGCATCCTTGCATTGGGGAGAAGAAGACGGTGCACGGCTCATCGAATGCTTTGATGCTCGCCGCCGCGGTACATGTCGCGATGGTCGCGTCGACGTCTGCAGCGCTGGCACAGGGTCAGGGCTCGGCGATCCCCGCGCTTCCGGCCCCTGCTCCGGGGCTCCCCCCCCGGCCGGCCGGGGACGACGTCATTCACATGAAGAACGGGGGGCTGATGCGGGGAACGATGATCGAGGTCATCCCGGATGTGCAGGCGCGCATGCAGCTTGTGACCGGAGAGATCGCGACGGTCCCCTGGCAGCAGATCGATCGAATCGAGCATGGGGGCGCGCCCGCTCCGGCACCCGCGTCGAAGGCGCCGCCGTCGGAGGTCTGGGTGCACGTCGACGCGCCGCAGGGTGTGCTCATCCAGCAGGACAGGACGAACGACGATGACTGGGTGACCGTGTGCGCGGTACCCTGCGATCGGCCATTGCCCACTGGATTCTACTACCGGGTCACTGGCGGAGGCATCAAGACGTCCGCCGACTTCGCCTTGCACGCGTCGCCCGGCACCCACGAGACGGTGATCGTCGATGGCGCTTCCAAGAGCGGGTTCGTCATCGGCGTAGTCGGGATGATCGTCGGCGGCATCGTCGGCTACGTGGGCCTGCTCTTGGTTTCCTTCGGCGATTTGCAGGCGGGGTTTGACGACACCAGCAACGGCACCAGCAACAGCGGTACGATCGGCGCGGGCACGGCGATGATTGTCGTCGGGCTCGTTGCTGCCGTCGGAGGTCTCGTTCTGACGCTCTCAAACGCGAAGACGAAGGTGGGCCAGGATGCCGACGCCAGTCGGGCTGGCCTGCTCTTGCCCGGCTCGTCGACCGGTATGCTCACCTCGAACGCCGCGGTCACCGAGCGCAGAGACTCGCCGCCCGTCGCGGGTATCCCCATCTTCAGCGGTCGGTTCTAGGGAAGCGAGGTCGGAATGCGCCGTACGTCCGCGTCAGTCTCGCCGCTCTGGGCCATCGCCGCGTCGTCCTGGATCGCGTGCGGATCGTCCGATGGTTCGACCCAAGAGAAGGCGGTGCAAGACGCCGAGGCCAGCGCCTCGAGCTCCAATGACTCCGGGACCTCCGCCTCGAGTTCGGGTGGATCCGGTGGCTCCCTCGACTCCGGCGGCTCCGGCAGCTCCGGCAGCTCGGGCTCTGGTAGTTCGAGCTCCGGTTCCTCCGCCGGCTCTAGCTCGGGTGGCGCGATTGACTCGGCGTCCGACGCCAGTGGCGTGTGGCGGCCCACCACGGCGGCGCCGATTCACTTCCACTGGATGATCGGCGGCTTCACCACGGCCGATATCCTGCCCAATCAAGAGGGGCAGGTCGTCTACGACGTCGATGGCGCCAACTCCTCGGCGAGCGACGTAGCGGCCATTCACGCTACTGGTGCGATCGCGGTCTGCTACGTCGACGTAGGGACGCTGGAACCGGGCCGACCCGACTACGACTCGTTTCCGTCGTCCGTCATCGGTCCGGACGTCCAGGGTTGGCCGGGCGAGAAATGGCTCCTCGTCACGGCGGCCAACCAGAGCACCATCTTGCCCCTGATGCAGGCGAGGTTCGCCAACTGGTGCCAGGCGAAGGGCTTCGACGCGATCGAGCCGGACAATCTCGACGCGTGGACCAACATCTCGAACGTCACGGAAAGCGACAACGTGGCGTACGACCTGGCGATAGGAAAGCTCGCCCACTCGCTGCCTCTATCCATCGGTCTGAAGAACCTGATGACGGACCTCGATTCGAGCCAGTACGCGAGCTTCCTAGCCACCTTCGACTGGGCGCTCAACGAACAGTGCTTCGAGTATTCCGAGTGCGGTGCATACACGGCGCCGGGCAGCTTCCTCCCTGCTGGGAGGGCCGTCTGGGACGTCGAGTACAACGTGTCTCCGGACTGCACGCAGGCCAACGGGGAGCACATGAACGCCCAGCTGACGGACCTGGATCTCGTCGGGGCGACCGCCAGCGGCTACGAGTACACGCCGTGCGTTCCGGACTCGCAGACGACCTGGTAGCCGGGTCAATCCGTTGGACGGTCACGACGCGTTCGACGCGAGCACGAGGATCAGGGCCGCGTGCGCCCTCACCACGCGAAACGGATCCCCGACGGCGTGATGCCGACTGCCGCCGCCGTCCGCCCTTGCCCGGCCCTCATCGACGTCGCGAACAGATAGGTCGCGATGCCCAAGGAGACGGCGCCCACCGCAAGGGCGATGTCCGCGCCTACCGCGGCGGACCTCCCTGCGTCGTACGCGTTCAGCCCCGTCTGGTCGGTGCACACGCCCTTCGTGCATATCGCATCGCTCGACGAGCGCTCGGAGAGCGCATGGACGCCGAGGATGGCACCGAAGGTGAGGGCACCCAGCCCGACTCCGCCGAGAATCACCGCCGCCGTCCGCGTGCCGGCAGCGCGCGGTGATGGTGCCTGATCGACGAGCGTGGGGTCGCCCAATTCCGCCTTCACCGTGAGCCGCTGTCCCGCGTCGAGCCTGACGGAATAGCGACGGACGGCGTGGCCGGGCGCGATGACGGCGACGGAATGATCGCCGGGGTCGACAGGAAGATCGGCGCCAAGGCTCGCACCCCGGAGCTCGACGTCGTCCTCGGTGACGACGACGCCCGCGGCGAAGGCGACAGGGAAAAATACCGTGAGTCTTGGCACGAGTCGCTCGAGGCGATTCACCGACTCCGCCACGTATGTACGGCGGTTGTCGCCCGGCGGAAGGCTTTCGAGAAGCTCTCTGTACTGCTCCCACGCGGTGGCCATCTTCCCGATGTGTTCCTCGCACGCGGCGAGGTTCATCAGCGTACCGAGAGCGAAATCGAGACGATTGCTCGCGAGAAACATCGTATATGCGGTCGACCAGTCTCCGGCCTCGACGTGTTCTCGCCCCGCACGGAACAGGGCCTCGGCCGCCGCGGTATCGCCGGGGCTGGCCAGCGCGGTCCCGGATCCAAGGCACCATGCCACGCCGCAAGCGAAAAGCCCGATGCGAATCACGCTCAGTGCCTTCGATCAAATAGCGCCTTGAGGTCGGTCCGGGCCCGATGCGAAAGCACGGGCGAGGGCGCTTGCGCCTGGCTTGCGGTCGGGGGGTCGGACGGGGTCGATTTCACGACGAGGGCGGACGGGTAATCGCTCACGTCGTCCCCGGGGCTCACCCAGGCGTCCATGGGAGTCGGGACCGCGTCCGCTAGCGCGGATGCAAGGGGTGGATGCGCTTCGGGAGATGCCGCTGTGGCCGAGCCATGAAGCTCGGCCGCGGCCAGTGCAAGAACGACGACGGAGGCGATTGCAAATAGCGATCTCTTTCGCGGGATGCGGCTGGGCGACGGGCGCGTATTCCCATCGAGGACCGAGCGGCTGATGGGAGTCGTGCTCGATCGACTCCGAACGATGTTCGCCTGTTGCTTCGCAACCAGAGTCGGGAGGGTCGCGCCGAACACCTCGTGATAGGCGTTCCGCACCGCCGTCTGCATTGCGCGTGCTTCGGGCCACCGGGCTGCCATCTCCAGAGAAAGAGCTCGATCCACGATATGGGCGATCGGTCCGGGAAGGGTGGGCACGGCCGCGGCGATCGAGCGCGCGGGCTTCGTGAATGCGGCTGACAGGGTCTCGGCGACGGTCTGTTCGTCGTGGACCACTGCACCCGAAAGAAGCGTGAACATCGACGCGCCGAGGGACCAGAGGTCGCTTTGCGGGCCGACGAGGTCCCACCGTCCCCGCGCCTGCTCGGGGGCCATGAATGCCGGCGTGCCCATCGGGGCGCCCGATTGCGTCGCGCGCGGGCCAGAACCCGTGCTGCTGTCGATTCGCGCGATCCCGAAGTCGAGCACTTTGACGTGCCCTTCCGTCGTTAGAAACAGGTTCTCGGGCTTGATGTCGCGGTGAACGATGGCCTTGTCGTGGGCTGCGGCGAGGACGTCGAGAACGTGATCGGCGATGCATAGAACCAGCGCCGGATCGAGACGCCCCCCCTGGCTCTCCGCGAGGGTGTGCAGAGGGCGGCCTTCGAGAAGCTCCATCACGAGGAACGCGCGCCCGTCTCGCATCGTGTCGTCGTCGAGAACGCGGACGGCGCCGGGGTGGTCGACACGGTTCGCGATGTAGCCCTCTCGGAGGAAGCGCGCTCGCACGTCCGAGTCCTGCGAGAACGGCATGGACAGGATTTTCACCGCGCCACGAAGGCCGTTGCGATGCGTCGCCGCGAAGACCGCGGCCATACCTCCGATTCCGATGAGCGCGTCCAGTCGCCACTTGTGGCGAAGGGTCGTACCTACGCGGGACTCGGCTTCTCGCCGAACGAGGTTTGAGTCGCTTTCCACGCCGTCGGCCGATGCACGGGGTGTACCGGTCCCGAGAATATTGGCGAAAGAGACTTGGGGGGGCCTGCAACGAGCTCCGCCGTGGCAGATTGCAACGCAGATGTGCGGCGTGGCTGTCGACATGCCGAACAAAGTGCCAAAAATGTCGGCGGACGCGACCGCTCCGTCAACCCCATCCGTGAGCTGCAGTCCCCGCGCGCTCCGCGCACCGGTTCGCCGCCACCGCGTTGGGGCCGCCCGTTTCCCTTAGCGCCGACGTCGCTCGCGTCCTGCCGATCAACTGCGCGTCAGGTAGCCGATCGTCATTCGCGACGAGTTCCCGTCAGCGGTACAGCCCTCGTACACGACGCCCGTGCCTTGGACTTCGATGCGCGCGAGCGCGTCGCTCCAGCCGTCACCGAAGTACTCCATGTACTCGCGCGCAGCGGCGGTTCCCAATAATAGCCTGCGTCGTCCGAGCTCTTGAAACCTCGGGTCATTCACGCGCAGCGCCTCCCGCACCGGGGCGGAGGAGGCCTTGTTCGTGATGATCAGGATCGCCATAGTGGGGCCTACGCGACCCGCCTCATGGGCGCAAGCGAGCAGACCTGGCAGGTCGCTCCGTGGGGCGCCGCGTTGACCACGGTGGACCGCTCCCAGTAACGTCCGCTAAAGACCGCGGAACCGCGAAGCCATGTCCGACTTTGACCTTCCGCCGCAGATCGGTGGGCGATATCGCCCGATACGGATCATCGGCAAGGGCGGCATGGGCATCGTCTACGAGGTCGAGCACCTGCACACCGGTCAGCGGTTCGCGTTGAAAGTACTCACGCCGCAACCCGGGGCATCCGTCGATCGCTTCAAGCGCGAGGCGCGCGCGGCTTCGCGCATCAAGAGCGACCACATCGTGCAGGTCACCGACGCGGACGTGGCGCCGGAGCTTGGGAGCGCGCCCTATCTGGTCATGGAGCTGCTCGAGGGGTCGGATCTCGAGGGCGTGACCGCCAAGAACCCCGCATCGGCCGCGGATGTGGTCGCCTGGTTGCGTCAGGTGGCGCGAGCGCTCGTCAGGGCGCACGACGCCGGGATCATCCACCGGGACCTCAAGCCCGAGAACCTCTTCTTGACCACGCGCGAGGACGGTTCGGCGCTCGTGAAGATCCTCGACTTCGGGGTCGCCAAGATCGTGGCCGAGGGGTCGACGCTGACGCAGTCGGGCGGCATCCTCGGAACGCCCGCCTACATGGCACCCGAGCAAACCGACAGCCACGGCCCGCCCGTCACGCACCGGGCAGATCTCTACGCTCTCGGTCTCATCGCGTTCAAGCTCCTGACCGGCCGCATGTACTGGCGCAGCGGCAGCCTGGCGCAGCTGCTCGCACAGATCCTCGCCGAGCCCATGCCCCCCGCATCCGAGCGGGGATCGAGCCTTGGGCCCGCATTCGACGCGTGGTTTGGGCGCGCCTGCGATCGCGATCCGGAGAAGCGATTCGGTTCGGCCGTCGAGCAAGTCGAGGCGCTTGCGGTCGTGTTCGGGCTGCCGGAGCAAGCTCAAGGAGCGTCGGCTCTCTCGCCGAGAGAGCTCATGCCGCCAAGTCGGGAGGGTAGCTCGGCCCCGTCGCTCAACGCGTCGGCGACGGATCTGACGACCGCGAGGAAGCGGCTTGCCCGGCGACGCTGGCTGGCAGGGGGCAGCGCTGTGGCCGTGGCCGGGGTCGCCATCGTGGGCCTCTCCACGCGCGCTGGCACGCTCGAAGAGGGACCCCCGACGGGTGTCCAGTCGCTCGGCTCGAGGCCTCCCGCGGACAGCATGCCTTCGGCGGCCGTGGCTTCTTTGGCCCCGCTGCCGAGCATGATCGCGGCTGCTCTCGACCTGGCCACGCTCGACGCGGCGGCGTCATCGTCGAGTGCATCGTTGCCGACGAGCGTCAAACCGTCGGCAGTGGCCCCCCCCGCGCCCAAGAAACTCGCCACCGCGCCCGCCTCTCGCCCCGCGGACGCCGCGAAGGCGAGAGACCCGCTCGAGGGCCCGTACTGACGTAGTCATTTCTTCGGATGGGGGCCGATCCGCTCGCTCCGACGCGTCGGGCCCGCTTCGCGTATACAGTGGATAGCCATGAGCGCGCTCTCCGAAGTGGGCCCACTCAGCGCTCGCCGCGAGCTCGATCACCAGACCATGTGGCGCTACATGCGCCAGTTGCTCGATCGACTCTTCGGCGTTCTCGAGAGCGAGTCGGTGATCGACGACTGTCTGGACGTGCTGGTCGACGTGCTGGGCGCGGACCGGGGCCTCATCCTCGTCCTCCACGCCGACGGGGGCACGGCGGTCGTCAACGCGCGCGGGCAGGGCAAGTCGCTCGCTCCCGGGGAGCGCGAGGAGATGAGCAAGACGCTCATCCGCGACGCCATCGACTCGGCTCGCTGCCTCACGTTTGACCCCCTATCTTCGAAGGGCCCGTCGTCGAGCATCGTCGCGCTGGGGATCCTAGCTGCGATCGCCGTACCTCTTTACGGCGCCAACCGCGAGCAGCCTCGGGGCGCGCTCTACGTCGACTTCCGGGATGCTCGCAAGTTCGTGAGCGATCGCCACGTCGAGTTCTTCATGTCGGCCGCGGTACTTCTCGGGTCCGTGCTCGAGGGCAACCGCCGCTCGCAGTCGGCACGCGATCAACTTCGTGTCGCCCAGGCGCTCTGCCTGGATGCGAGCAAGTCCCCGCCGCTCGAGGACTTGCTCTCGCCGCCGAGCATGCAGGCGATCCGGCGGGAGATCGAATCGGCGATCCCGGGCGACGCGCCCATCCTTATCTTGGGCGAGTCGGGGACGGGCAAGACCCTGATGGCTCAGGCCATCGCCGAGGCTAGTGGCCGGCGCCCCATCGTGCGCGCTGTCCTTGGCGCGAGCGACGACCTCAACACGATCACATCCGAACTCTTCGGCCACGAGCGGGGGTCTTTCTCGGGCGCGACGGGCAAGCGCATGGGCCTCGCGGAGTTTGCCAACGGAGGCACGCTCATCCTCGACGAGATCCTCAACTTACCTCCCCACGCGCAGCAGCTCCTCCTCGACTTCACCCAGTTCGGCACCTACAGACCACTCGGCTACGATCGCGCGGAGCCCAAGCGGGCGAGGGTGCGTCTCATCGCGGCGACCAACGGGGACCTCCAGGCGGCCATCCGCGAGAAGCGCATGCGGCAGGACCTCTACTTCCGTCTGGCAGCGCTGACGATCGAGCTGCCTCCGCTGCGCCAGCGGCGCGAGGACATCCCCACGATGGCCGAGAGCACGCTTCGCCGCGTGGATCCGTCACGCCAGTGGAGCCTGTCGGTTGCTCTTCGCAGGCTGCTCGTCTCTCCGGCGCTCGACTGGTCAGGCAACGTGCGACAGCTCGAACGTGCCATCGAGCGTGCTCGCGAGCGGGCTGTCGCGCGCGATCCCGAGGCGACCGTGCTGACCCCGGAGCACCTCGAGGCGCGGGACGTGGACCACGCATCCCTCGACGCCCCGGCGGGTCCCGGGCCCATTGCGGCCGAACCTCTAGGCACAATCTGGCAGAAGCTTCAGGCGGAGCGCGCCAAGCTCGACGAGCGGGAGCAGAGCGTTCTCCGCCATGCGCTCGCGCAGTCCGGAGGCGTTGTCGCCCAGGCGGCACGCGATCTCGGAATCGCCCGCACAACACTCTCGAGCCGGATCGAGGTGCTGGGGATCCGGACGCCGCGACGCGAGCCTCCCGGATGACGAACCGTCGTCGCTGACGACGAAGCCTCGTCACGCGGACCCCTTCCACCGCGGACATCTCGGCGTTTTCGAGTGGCCCGGAGGTTGCGATACCGCCGGACATGAATCCGAATACGGCGAGCATCGTTCGCCCGGCGATGGTCTGTCCGTAGTGCGGCGCCACCGAGGAGTCCCCATGCCTGCCAACCTCGAGATGCGTATGACCGGTGGCGACGAGCCGGTGCTCTTTGTCACCTTCTCTCTCGAGCGGGTGGCGGTCCTCAGTCCCGCGGAGCTGGAGGTCGCGCGGCTGGCCAGCGCCGGCCTCTCGAACGAGGCCATCGGCCACCGCCGGGGCACCGCGACCCGTACCGTTGCCAACCAGATGGCGTGCATCTTTTGCAAACTTGGAGTCACCAAACGACTCGCACTCTCCACGATTCCCGAGCTTCGCGTGTGAACAAACGGAGACCGCCCCCATGTCCTATCCGCTTCACGACAGCCTTCTCAGTCCGCATGGTGTCCCTGTTCCGCACCCGGAGGCAGCCCGCATCTGGCGGGAGCTTGCTCTCGGCAAGTGGCAAGTCCTCGCGGCCGTCGACTCCGACGGAACGAGGTACGTCGCGCTCGCGCCCCTGGCGAAGGTCGCGACACCGTGGGAGGTCCTTCGCTATCGAGAGCGGCAGGTGCTGACGCTTGCCACGCGCGGGATGTCGCGGAAGGTAATCGCCGCCGAACTCGGGGTGACCTCGACAACCGTCACGGAGACCCTGCGCGGGGCCCGGATACGGCTCGGCTTCTCGTGCCTCGCGGATCTACTGCGCGCCTACGAGGCGAACGCCCACTAGTAGAGCAACCGCGCCGCGAATGCGGCGCGCTCCGCGCCGTTCCATCGGAACGGCGGTTGCCCTAGAACCGGCCCGCGAGATCGAGGCCGCCGCGCCCGGGACTCAGGGAAGGCAGGACGCCCACGGAAGGCTTGTCGCTTCGCCCACTCGAGTCCCCAATCCACAGGAAGGCGCCGACGCCGAGCGCGGCGAGGCCAGCGGCAAACGCCACGGTCGACGTGTCGGCCTCGGTTCCTGCGCGGCTAGTCAGGGACTTGCTCTGCCCCGAACAGGGGGTCGTCTGGCACGTTGCGGCGGAATTCCCGTGGTCCCCGATCGCCTGAAGGCCAAAGTACGTCCCCACTCCGATCCCAACGATCCCGGCGGCTACCGATGCCAGCCCGATAATCTTTCGGGTCGACATGCCGTGATCCGTCGGGACGTCGGGAGCAGGCTGCGGAGAGGGAGCCCGCACGGCTGGAGGGGGTGGGGGGGCCACAGGCACCGCTTCGACGTCCTCGAGCGCCTTGAGAGTCACGGTTTGCACGTCGCCATCGGGCGCTACCCTCACGATGGCCTTCCACGGCTTCTTGTTCGGCGCCGACGCCTCGACCATGTGCTCGCCGGGATCCATCGGCATGCGCGAGCCCCACACGGTGCGCCCGACCGCGGTGCCGTCGCGCGAGATAGTCAGGTCCGGCCGGTCCGCGTCCGCACCGACGACGACGACGAGGCTCGAGACTTTGCCTTCGATCGCGTGAAGGTGCTGATCGGCAAGCGAGAGGCGATCTTCGCGATGGTCTCGCTCAGCAAGCGCGCGCGCCTGGCGGAACTCCGCGACGGCGCTAGCGGTCCGCCCTTCTTGCTCGTGGCACACGGCCAGGTTGAGGATGGTCCCAGGCAGGGGGTCGAGGCGCCAGCTTTCCTCGAGCTTGCGGCAGGCCTCGGTTACCTTGCCCGCGGCGAGAAGGGACCGACCCTCGTCAAAAAGCTTCAACGCGAGGGCATTGTCTTGATCGGTCGGGTCTGCCCAGGCCGAGGACGACGCGGTCGTCATGGCGAGGGTGGCCGCCAGCGCCCAGACCCCGCTCGTCGAAGATGTGCGCATCCCCGGCGAGAGCGTCGCAGAGGGGACCGAGGATCGTCAACGCCTACCGCGTTCTCACGCGACGACTGAAAATGGCGTTCGCTACAGCGGCGGCGGCATGTGGGGATTGTTGTTACGCTTACTGGCCTCGGTTTCGGCGCAAACCCTCAAAGAGGATCGAAGTCACACCCATGAAAGGCGACACTCCGCGAATGCGTACGGTTGCCTGGGCGATCGTGGGTGGGCTGAGCGCGGGCTGCGGCAGCAGCTCCGGCGACACCGGCGGTCGCAGTCTTGCCGAGGCGGGCCTCGGCTCCGAGGCCGGCCGTGCTGACGGCAACTCCGAGGGCGGCGGCCTTGCCGCGGACGGCGCCGACGGCGGGGTCATCGGTGAGGCTGGCGAGGGCGACGCCGACGCATCCGGTGCGCTGAATCCGAACGCCGCCCCCGGAAGCAACTTGGATCTCTCGGTCTGGGAACTCCAGTTGCCCATCGGATCAGTCGGGGATCCGACGACGATTGCCCCCGGTGCTCTGGAGGGCGGTTTCCACGACGCCTACTTCTTCACGGACATGACGGACGGGGCGATGACCTTCTTCGATCCCGAGGACGGGGTCACCACGCCGGACTCCAGCTATCCGCGCTCCGAACTGCGGGAGATGAACATCGGTGGGACCGCGGCAAACTGGGCGATCGCCGGAACCAATACACTGTCCGCAACTCTCGCCGTGACGCAGGTGCCGGACCACGTCTGCGTCGGGCAGATTCACATCGGGACCGCGATCGAGGCCGGGCTGGCGGCATCGACCAAGCCGCTACTCGAACTCTACTACTACGCGAACGGAACCGTCGAACTCGCCATCGAGGCCTCCCCCGCGGGTAGCCAGACTTCGTATTCGATCACGACCGTCCCGCTCGGCACGAGATTCAGCTACACGATCCAACTGACAGCGGCGGGCGCCATCACGCTGACAGTCGACGGCACGCCGCATACCTACACGATGCCATCGAGCTTCGAAGGGTATGGCATGTATTTCAAGGCCGGTGACTACGATCAGACCGCGGACGCCGACGCGGGCGCAACGGTCGGCGCGACCGTGAAGTTCTACGCGCTTCGGGTTTCACACTGACGCGCCCATCGACGAGCCAGGTCGCCGCGTCATTCAGCCTCCTCGAGTGTCTGCTGTTCGAGTAGGGGGTTGTGAACCGCAGAGGCGCCGAGGGCGCGGAGGGTGAGAGAGGGTGGGCCGTGCTCTCCAACCCCTCTGCGACCTCCGCGCCTCAGCGGTTCACAACAAAAGGTTGCTAGAGCGTCAGCACCACCGGATGATCGCTGAGCGTCAGCGTGACGGAGCTCACGTCAGTCAGGGTCTGCGTGGGTGAGGTTCCGGTCGTCGGGTCGTAAATGGTCACCGTCGCACGTGAAGTGACCAGATCCACCGTGACGCTGTCCGTGCCGCCGGTGAGCCTCTCGTCCCACACGATGAGGTCGAAGGTGCCGTCGCTCTTTTGCAGCAGAAGGTCGTGTACGGTCGCTGGCTCGCCGACGACGGAGTAATTGAGCTTGTCCGGCGCGCGGGCGCCCGTGTCGGCGAGGATCGTCGTCAGGTTGTGCACGTACGTTCCTGACGTCTTCGCGTTGTAGCTCGTATCGAAGAGACCCCAGTAGCCCTGAACGGGGTCGTCCCGAAGCATGTAGATGAACGTGTAAGCGAAGCCTCGCTTGAAGGCCGAAAGGTAAAGGTCCAGAAAGACCCTCGCCTGCTGCTCCTCCGTGATCGCTCCCGTACCCATCGTCAGCCACCCGGTCTCGGTCGTGACCCGCGGTAGCGTCGTGAGATCCGCATCCGAATAGCCGGCGAACCCACCATTCCACGTGTGGCCGTACTCCACGTAGAGCCCGTCCCAGTCGCCGTTCAGAGTGGGGTCGGAGGCGTTCCAGGCGGCGTTGTCGACGAGATCGTTGCTGTGTCCGCAGACGTAGTTGTGAATGTTGCCGTAGTCGGCATATTGGGTCCCGGCTGGCATCAGGGTGCCCGCGTCGTCCGGGATCGTGAGAAACTGCAGCCCGACGTTGTTCGGCTCGGACCCGCCAGCCTCGCTCGAGTGAAAGACGGGAATGCCCATCAGGCTGCTGTCGGCTTTGACGGCGGCATACAGGTCTCTCTGAAAGTCGGCCACCGGTACGAACGACGTCGAACTCGACGTCTGGCCTTCGTAGGTGACGGGAAAGTTGTTCGGTTCGTTCGGCCCTTCCACGGCGAGGAGGGCGCCGGCGTCGTTCAGCTGCGTGGCCATGCCGATCGTGCTCGAGACGTTCTGGTTGCTCAGCACGTCCACGTGGACGCCGGCGCTCTGATGCATCGCGATCCAGTCGGTCACGACGGCGGGATTGCCGTCGTCCCGGATGTTGCGGATGCCCGCGTACGACAGGGCGGTGGCGCTCTGGGATGGCGAATCAACGCCTTGAGCGACGTGCACGCATACGCCCATGGAGTCGAGGAAGTCGTTGTTCCTGACGGCGAGCGTCCCCGTCGAATCGCCGACCAGGCCTCCCTCGCCGGCATCGTCGTTGCCGCTGGAACCCGCGTCGCCGCCGCCTACGGCGCTGTCGCTCGTCGCGCCGTCGGCGAGGCCGCCCGCTGCGCTCCCGTCGGCCCCGATCCCGCCGTCCGCGGCGTTCCCGATCGCATCGACACCCTTACCGCTCTTCGCGCCGCTCGACCCGCACGCTGCCCAGAGCGGCGCCGCAAGGACCAGCACCAGGGCTGGGAGCGATCGGCTCACCTCAACCCGCGCGGGCGCCGTACCACCTCTCGCGCCGGTAGGCCGAGGGAGTCGTGCCGGTCCAGCGGTGAAACGCCCGGACGAACGTCGACGCCGTCGCGTAGTCGAGCTGCTGGGCGACATCCTCGATGGGAAGCCGCGACGACTGCAACAATACGAGCGCCCTCTCGAGGCGCTCGCGATCCACCAGATTCGAGAACGAAATTCCCTGCGCCGCGAGGCGGCGTTTCAGCGTGCGAGGCGACAGGTGCACCAGCGCTGCCACGTGCTCGAGCGATCGGAACCCGCCGGTGTCCGAGGCGACCATCCGGCGCACGCGATCCGCAAGCCCGGCGTCGAACCCCAGCTCATCGAGCGAGCGCTCGCAGAGGGTGCGGGCTAGGGCGAGGGCCGCGGGGTCCGCGGTGACGATCGGCGCGTCGAGCGACGCCGTGTCGAGCAAGAGGCGGGTGGCCGGCTGTCCGAAACGCCAGTTCGAAGTGAGGTGGGCGAACCTGCCGTGGTACTCGGGCTCCGGCATTGCGAAGTCCACGCTGCGCCGGGTCTCCTGCCCGGTGAGCGCGAAGCCGATGGTCTGCAGCCCGAGCATCAGGCTGATGAGGACGATGTCCCGCACGCCGCCGAGACTGGCCTGCTCCTCCACGCGGAGGGCCGCCAGGTCCCCGTCGATCTTGAGATCGATCGCCAGGGCCGTCGAGAAGATGGGAGCGAACTTCACCGCGAGCTCGAGAGCTTGCCGGATAGACGGTGCGCTGAGAGCTGCGAAGCCCAGATATCCGTAAAGCGATACGCGTTTCTGCAGTCCCAGGTAGTAACCAAGCCCGGGCTCGCCAGTCATGAGGCGAGCGCGCTCGAGCAGATCGTGCATCGTCGACACCGGCAGTCGCCCGAGGGGATCCTCGAGTGCGTTCGGGCCGAGCCGCACGCCGGAGAGGAGCTCGACGTCGGGGATGTGCCAGCGCTTGAGGAGCTCGACGAGCTGCAGTGCGAGCGCGACGGGGACCGTATGAATGTGTTTTTCCACCGCTACGAGTTTGGGTGTCTGCATCGGTCCGAGTTCCTCGAGAATGACACGTAGGTCGCCCGGCGCCACCAATCATTCGCGCGTGACATCGACACTGGAAATAACCAGTTCGTGGCCTCGGCCGCACACGAATTGTCCTCCCTTGCCCCTTCCGCGAGAGGCACATTCCACCACAAGGGACGAGGGATGGCCTACACGATCAACTGGGCGCGAGCGGCAATTGGCGGAGCGGTCATGGTCGCCGTAGCTTGCTCGGGGCAAGCGGGGCCAGCGGGGTCGGGGGTCGGCCCATCGGGAGGTGGTGGCGGATCCTCCGGAACCAGCTCGAATGGCGGGGGGACGAGCAGCGGGTCGAGTGGTGTGGGGCTCGGCGGCGCGAGCGGCTCGGGCTCGAGCGGCGGGATCGCGTCCGGTGGCGCGGACGCATCCAGCGGTGCGGGCGGTTCTACCGGCGCGTCGTCGGGCAGTTCACCCGCAGGGGGCGACGCGGCCGCTGCACCGGCGGAAGCTCCGGGATGCGGGTCGGCGAAGCTATACGAGACGGCCGAGGACACGTCCGTGCCGGGCCCCTGGCCCGTCGGCGTGAAGACCATGCAAGTCACGATGACCGGCGGCAGCAGGCCGGTGGAGGTGTGGTACCCGGCCTCGCTCGGCAGCGCCGCCGGCCAGACCCAGGTCACCTACAACGTCGAGGACTATCTCCCGCCGGGACAGGCGACGAAGATTCCCGCGTCCGCCAACAAGCTCGCCGACTGCGATTGCTACCGCGATTTGCCCATCGACTCGACGCACGGCCCCTATCCCGTCGTCATCTTTCTCCACGGCACGGGCTCCTTTCGAACCGCGTCGCTCAGCACGATGGTCCAGTGGGCGAGTCGTGGCTTCATCGCCGTCGCCGCAGACCACGCCGGCCTTTTCCTCACGGACTTTCTCGTCACGGCGAGCCTCGGTTCCTGTACGGGAGGCACGGGCGTCGCGTACGGACAGGAAAACTTGAGCGCTGACGTCGACGCGATGATCGCCGCGCTGACGAACCCGACGGGTGACTTCACGTTCTTCGGAACCAACGCCGATATGTCGCGCATCGGGATCGGCGGTCATAGCCAGGGCGCGTCGGACGCGGCGTCCTACGCCACCAAGCCGAACGTCGAGGTCGACATGCCCCTCGCCGACCTCGGGGGCACGGTCGTCCCCTCCACCTCGGCGCTCAAGTCCGTCCTGATCGCGGCTGGGATGTCGGACAGCGTCGTCGCCTATTCGAGCGACGAGTCCGCATACAGCGGGTCCCCGTCCCCGAAGCGACTCGTCGGCATCACCGGCGGCGATCATCTCGACGTGACCGACCTCTGCTGGGAGACGAACTCGAGCGGCCAGACGGCCATCCAGGTCGCCAACCAGTACGGGATCTGCGGCGCCGGGGTCCTGGCCGCTCTCGCCAAGTGCGGCAACCTCTCGCCGCCCACGATAGGACCCCAGATCGTCAATTACGTGACGACCGCTGCGCTCGAAGAGACGCTGCACTGCACCAATCGCGACGCGGCGTTCTCGGCCCTTCTCTCCAAGTACTCGCAGGTCGGCGACTTCGAGCACACGCCCTGACGGTTGCGGGACCTAGGCGACGGCGGTACCCGACGCGGCGATGGCCTTGTGCTGACTGACGTTGTCCCCGTCGTCTTTCCGCAACTCGACGAACACCCCCGCGGAGAGGACGGTCAGGCCGCCGAGCACGAAGAACGCCTGATGGATGCCGTGGACAAGTTGCGGCGAATCGGAGTGAAACCGATCGGGGATGAAGAGCGCCGTCACGAGCGAGGCCGTCGCCACCCCGAAGCTCATCGACATCTGCTGCGCAGTGCTGGCGATGGTGCTCGCCATGCTGGTCTCCTTCTCGTCGACGTCCGCGTACACCAGGGTGTTCATGCTGGTGAATTGAAGCGACTGGAAGAAGCCGAAGACGAAGCCCAGAAGGACGATGAGCCAAACGGGTGTCCCGGGCGCGATCGTGGCGAAGAGGACGATGAGCAGGCCGATGGCGATGGTGTTCGCCAGCAGCACGCCCCGGTATCCGAAGCGGGTGAGGATCCTCGGGACGGTCATCTTCAAGGTCATCGCAGCGATCGGCTGCGGCATGATGAGCAGACCCGACTGGATCGGCGTGTACCCGAGCCCCACCTGGTAGAGAAGGGGCAAAAGGAACGGGATTCCACCCACGCCGAGGCGTGTCAGAAAGCTTCCTCCGATCGCCGCGCGCAGCGACCGGATGCGAAGTAGACCGAGCGTCAGGAGTGGGTGCGCCGCGGTGACCGCATGCTTGCCGTACCCCGCCAGCAGGACCATCGACACGGCGAGGAGTCCGAGCACGGACGTTCGGGTCAGCGTGTGCTCTCCGAAGATCTCGAGGACCCATGAGAGCAACGCCACGCCCGAGCCGAATAGGACCATGCCGAGGACGTCGAGTGGTTCGGTGTGCTCGGCCCGGTAGTCCGGGAGGTGTCGATGGACCATGTAGAGGCCGACGAGGCCCATGGGCAAGTTGACGAAGAAGATCACGCGCCAGTGCAACAGCGAAACGATGAGGCCACCCACGAGAGGGCCCACCATCGGCCCTATCAGCGCCGGGATGGCGACGAAGCTCATCGCGCGCACGAGCTCGGACTTGGGGAAGGCCCGCACCATCGTGAGACGTCCTACCGGCACCATCATCGCGCCGCCGCAGCCCTGCAGGATGCGGCAAGCAACCAGCACGTGAATGTCGTTCGAGAGCCCGCAGAGGACCGAACCGAGGGTGAAGAGCGCGATCGCCGAGGAGAATACGCTTCGCGTCCCGAACCGGTCGGCCGCCCACCCGCTCACGGGGATGAAGACGGCGAGGCTGAGCGTGTAGCTCGTGAGTACCGCCTTCATGCTCAGCGGTGCGACGTGAAGCGCCGAGGCGATTGCCGGCATGGCGGTGTTCAGGATCGTCGTATCGAGGGACTCCATGAAGAAGGCCACGGCGACGAGCCACGGCAGGAGTCGCTTGACCGGATCGCTTGGCGGCGACGTGGCCAATCGTCTCTCAGTATCGCGGGACCGATGGATCCACGTCGCGCGACCACGCCTCGATCCCGCCTTCGAGGTTGTACACGTTCGTGAACCCCTCGCCGAGGAGCCGCTCGGCGGCGCTGCGGCTGCGCCCTCCGTGGTGGCAATGGAACGCGATTGCGGCCTCCTTCTTCTGGCGAAGGAGGTACTCCTGACCCGCGGCGTCGAGCTTCTTGGCTTGCGCGATGGAGGCCAGCGCACGTTCGTCGTCGGGGCGTACGTCGAAGAGCTCCACCTTCCCGGCATCCAGGAATGCCTTCAATGTCTTCGCGTCGATGGGCTTCACACGCGGCGGCTCGTTGGGATTTTCGATCTTGAAAGCGCCGCCCTTCGGGCCCTGAACGAAGTCGATGGCGATTCCGTCGGCCCGTCCGGCCGAAGCGCCGGCGACGTGGAGGACGACACCGCCCGACGTCACGGCGACGTCGCCGTCTTCTTTCGGGCCGAAGTGGAGGTCGCAGGCGAACTGCGGATCGATCTCGAGGCGAAGCACGTCATCGCCGGCATCGGAGAGCGCGTCCTCGAACGCCTTCGCTGCCGCAGGCGAGATGGCCACGCGCGGCGCTGGCGCGGGCTTGGTCTCGACGCCGAGGAGCTTCTGGAGCTCGCCCTGCGAGTGCATCTCCTTGACGATGTCGCAGCCGCCGACGAGACGTCCATCGACGTAGAGCTGTGGGAAGGTCGGCCAGCTCGAGAACTCTTTCATGCCGTCGCGGACGGCCTGGTCCTCGAGGATGTTGACGGTCTCGTACTCGGGAGCGACCTGGTTCAGGATGCCGATGACGGTCGCGGAGAACCCGCACGCCGGGAAGCGGCGGTTGCCCTTCATGAAGAGGACGATCTTCTTCGAATGGACGAGCCGGTCGAGCTCCGCGCGCAGTTGTTCGGTCAGGGGCATGGGAGTGCCATGACACGAACTACGCCACGTCTCAAGGAGCTCATCGCGAGCGTCGGATGACGACTCCTGCGCCCGACACCCGCGCGAGCGTCTCGTTGTCGCGCAGCCGTACGGGCGAAGGAGCGGCCTCTCGAACGGTGCTGGTAGGCCCCTCGAGCGACTCCGGCCCGGTCGCGGCCGCCTCGCTCCTGGGGTCTTCGACTACGGCGCGTGCCGGTGCACCCATCGCGAGCAACCATTGCGGATCGGTAATCTCGCCGGCGGCTGCGGGCGAAGGGAGATCGGCGTTCGCGTTCCCGACGGCGGAGCGGCTCACTGGCTCGCGGGCCGGACGAGCTGGGCGGGAGGGACCCCGATCCGCCGCCGGTTGCGCCGCGATGACCGCCTCTCCGTCGAGCCGCCGCGTCCGTCGATGGCGGGCCTCCTCGGCGAGGACCTGGCCGAGGCCATCCGCGGCGGCCTCCTTGACGAGGGCGACGACGTCGTCGACGAACCGGGCAATGATTTGGTCGAGCTTGCGCATGCCTCTACGCATACGCATATCAGGGCGTGAGTCAGGGGGTGAGGGGGAAGACTTCTCGGCGTCGAAGTCTTGACGGGCTGCGCCCCGCCGGTTGACTATTCGACGATAGTTGTATGCGGCGGAGGACGGGGGTCTGATGTCTCAACGGCCGCATGGGGGTCAGGAGGACGATGACCCCGACGACGATCGTACGGCGATCGGGAACGTCAAAATTCCGGTCAGCACGCGTCGAGACCGCGCGCATCTCATCGTCTTGGCGGGCGAAAGCCTCGGCCAGATGTACCGCGTTGAACGCTCCGAGACCGTGATCGGCCGGGCGGCGGAGGCCGACATCCGCGTTCAGGACGATGGCGTCTCGCGCCGGCACTCCAGGATCGTTCAGGTGGGCGGCGAGGTGTGGATCGAAGATCTGGGCAGCGCCAACGGGACGTACATCGACGACGCGCGCGTTGAGCGTCGTCTCCTCCGGGATGGCGACAAGATCCGGATGGGTTCGACCACGATCCTCAAGTTCACGTACGCCGACGAACTGGAAGAGAGCTTTCAGCAAAAGATGTACGACGCCGCCCTCCACGACGGGCTCACCAAGGCGTTCAACAAGCGGCACTTTCTCGATCGGCTGCTCGTCGAGATCTCGTACGCGAAGCGGCGTGCGACGCCGCTGGGTGTCCTCATGCTCGACGTCGACAACTTCAAACACGTCAACGACCGGCACGGCCACGTCGCGGGCGACTTCGTTCTCGCGACGATCGCCCAGATCGTGCGCGGCGCGCTTCGGGTCGAGGATCTCTTCGCGCGCTACGGGGGCGAAGAGTTTTCGGTCCTTTGCCGGGACACGCACTTGGGCAAGGCAACTTTGCTTGCAGAGCGTCTGCGCGCCAAAGTCGAGACGTTCGCTTTCGAGCATAATGGACAGAGAATCCCCGTCACGGTGAGCATCGGCGTCGCGGCATGGAGGGAGCAGGCGGGCGCCCCGATGCAGGTCATCGCGGACGCGGACGCAGCGCTCTACGACGCGAAGAGAGCCGGTCGAAACCGCGTGGTGGCAAGCGCGTCCGAGTAGCACGAGGTAGGGCACGGGAGCACGGGAGGGCCACGGGAGGGAAGTCAGTTGGCGCTCACTGCTCCTGGTGCGCGGGGTTTTGCGTGGTACGGTCACGTGCCCATTCTTCGTCTGGCGGAGCGCGGGGCGGCCGCTCCTGCGCTGACCCCGAGGTTCTTCGGTGACCGACCTGCCCACGCCAACGACGCGTTCCAATAGGCTCTCCAACGCGCCCACGGCGCTCTCCCCATTCGAGGAGCGTGAAGCGATCTTCTTCGACGGGCTGTCGAGGCTGGACGACTTCTCGACCGTCTTCCAGCCCATCGTGCGCCTCGAAGACGGAGCCCTGTTTGGCTACGAGGCACTCGTCCGCTGTCCGAGTCCCAACCTCTCGCCCACGGGTCTCTTCGCCCAGGCGGCCGCAATGCGGTCCGCGGGCCGCCTCGGAAGGATGATCCGCGAGATTGCCGTCTCGCTATGCCAGGGAACTCCGCTCTTCGTGAACTTGCACCCGAGCGAGCTGGAAGAGGCGTGGCTCGTACGCCCCGACGATCCCATCTTCGCTCACGATGACGACATCTACCTCGAGATCTCCGAGTCCGTGCCGATGACTCATTCGGATCTCTGCGCGAGCGTGCTCTCGCTGGCGAGGTCTCGCACGGGCGTCTATCTCGTCGTCGACGATTTCGGCGCCGGCTACTCGAATCTCGAGCTCATCAGCGACCTCGCCCCCAAGCTCGTCAAACTTGACCGAAAGCTCGTTGACGGCCTTCACGGCAGTTCGCGCAAGCAGAAGCTGGTCTCGATGGTCGTGCGTCTCTGTCAGGAACTCGGCGCGGAGGTCGTCGCCGAGGGCATCGAGACTCGTGACGAGCTCAGCGCGGTACGCGATGCCGGGGCTCAATACGGGCAGGGGTATCTGCTCGGTCGTCCGAGCTTCCCCAAGCCGAGCATCACCTGGCCTCCACGGTCGGGGGGTAGGCTCCCGCCGACGATTCCGCCCCCTGCCCGTTCAGCGCGCTGAGCGCGCGCCGGCCGGATCCGAATCTGCACGACACGGTGACGATCTTCCGATAACTACTTTGGGGTGGCTTGGCGCGGGCGTCGTCCGCCCACCCGGCGGCCAGATGCCGTCGTACGTGAAGAGGAGCAGAGAGAAATGGCTACCGGCACCGTGAAGTGGTTCAACGAGACGAAGGGTTTCGGATTCATCGCGCCGGACGGCGGGGGCAAGGATGTGTTCTGCCACCAGACGGCCCTCCAGGGCGTTCGTTCGCTGTCCGACGGACAGAAGGTGGAGTTCGACGTGAAGCAGGGACCGAAGGGCCCGCAGGCCGACAACGTTCGCGTCGTCTCCTGAGGCCAGACTAGGCGCTTCTCATCCGCCATCCCCCGCCCGGCCGTCGCTGGGCGCGTCGTCTGTCGGTGCGCCGTCGATCGCCGCATCGGATTCGGTGAGGACGCATATCGCGTTCTGACACTCGAGCCCGACCGCGCACGCGTTGCCGGCGCAGCACGCCGTTCCGGGGGCCACGCACGAAACCGGCTGCCCTCCGCCGCCGCTCGAACAGTTGGCCGTCAGGCCGACGGCGCCGAGCCCTGTCGCGAGAGCGACGGACCATGCCGTCGACCGGGCCGTCGGCTGCATCGGTACCTATATCGCTGCCGACTTGGCCTTCTTCTCCTTCTTCCTCTTCTGCTTCTCCTTGGTGGAGAGCTTCGGCTTGTTCTCCTTCTTGCCCTTCTCGATCCCTTTGGCCATTGGGAGACCCTACGATCCGGCGCATGGCCTGGCAAGATTGCAGCGTCACGCAGGCGTCTCCGTTCGCCGCCGTGGTTTGACCGACCCGTACAATTGGGTTATCCAATTCGAGCAGGCGGAAACGAACCTCGTCGGCGAGGTGGGAGAAGGACAACTAATGGCTGCCATCGATTTGAAGACGCTCGTGTCGCAGGAGTCCACAGGCATCGACGAGATCGCCAGTCACCTGGATGCGGGTGCGCCGGAGGAGCGCGTCGAGGCTCTGTTCGCCCTCGATCGGGCGGGACAGCGCGCGCTCTTCAACAAGGCCGAGTCGTCCGCGCCGCTGACTCTCGATGACTTCGTCCCGCCGGATCGAGAGCCGGGGGAGCCCGTTCGGCACCGCGGGCGCAACACGTTGCCTTTCACGGCGCGGCACAAGCTGTTCAAGAAGTGCTTCTGCCGCCCCGAGGACGGGACGCCGCGGCTCTTCGGTTACAACGACGCGCCGTCGCGCGGCCTGATAGGTCCGGGCTACTTCGTCGCCGTTCCGACGGCGGCCAATCCCGACTGGGGGGCACGCGGCGCGGTGGTGGTGGACTACTTCCAGGTGCCTGACGGCAAGGTCGCCGACGGCTGGCCAGCCATCATGCCGAATAGCAAGGGCCTGCAGCGGTTCGTCTACAATCGCACCCGCGATTTCATGCGCCGCGTATCCAACTTCGTGACGATCGGTGCCGCGTTCAGGGGCGAGAAGGCTCTCGACCATTACTTCGTGCTGGTCAGGGAGGTCTGAATGGCGACGCCGCCCGTAGTCACCGCTCCCCCGCGGGGCTATGACTCGCTCATGGCTGCTACCCAGCAAGACTTTGGCCCGTCGGTGGGGCCCTTCCCCGCCGGCCCGCGCTCGTTCGAAGCCCACAGGCCTACGGCGGAGAGCGATCTCGACCGTACCGTCCAGCGGCTCGGCGAGCACGCGAAGGAGTTCGCCCGGCTCTCGATCGGTCGGAAGATCGCGCTTCTCCATGACGCGCTGGCCGCGACGCGCGCCGTCGCATCCGAATGGGTGAGTGCCGCCTGCAAGGCGAAAGGTATCTCTCCCGACGCGCCGGTCGCGGGGGAGGAGTGGATCGCGGGTCCCGCCCTCACGCTCAGGAACGTTCGTCTGCTCATCAACTCCCTCGGCGACATCCAGGCGCGCGGCGCGCCGGCGCTGGCCCAGAAGCACATGCGTGACCTCAGCCACGGCGCAACGGCGGTCCGGGTGACACCCTATGACTCCTTCGACGCCGCTCTCTACGGCGGCGTCTCGGCGGAGTCGTGGCTCACGGCCGGGATTCGCCGCGAGGACGTGTCCGTCCACCAGGCATCCTTCTACAGGAAGTCCGATCCCGACGGCTGTGTCTCGCTCGTGCTTGGCGCCGGCAACGTGTCGTCGATTCCGCCGATGGACATTCTCTACAAGATGTTCGTCGACGGCTCGGTATGCATCCTGAAGATGAACCCGGTAAACGAATACCTCGGGCCTCTCCTCGAACGCGCCTTCAAGACCTGCATCGACAAGGGGTACCTCGCCATCGTCTACGGCGGCGCGGAGGTAGGATCGCATCTCTCATACCATCCGGGCGTCGGCGACGTGCACATCACGGGCTCGGACAAGACGCACGATTTGATCGTGTGGGGTCCGCCCGGCGCGGAGCGGGACGACCGCAAGCGTCGCAACGACCCTCTCCTCAAGAAGCCCATCACGAGCGAGCTCGGGAACGTGAGTCCGGTGATCGTGATTCCGGGGCCGTACACCGACGCCGAGCTCTCGAGCATGGCCGAGAACGCGGCGGGCATGGTCACGAACAACGCGTCCTTCAACTGCAACGCCGCGAAGCTGCTCATCCTGCCGAAGGGATGGACCCAGCGGGACGCGTTCATCCAGAAGTTGACGACGGTGCTCTCCGCCGTGCCGCCGCGGAATGCCTATTACCCTGGGGCTTTCCAGCGCTACGACGCCCTCACGACGGGCCACTCCGACGTGCGAAAGATCGGGCACGGGACAGACCGGGCGTTGCCCTGGACGCTCGTCGTGGGACTCGACCCCGACGACCCCCGCGAGACGAACTTCTTCACGGAGCCCTTCTGCGCGATCCTGAGCGAAGTATCCATCGGCAGCACCGACCCGCTCGAGTTCATCCAGGCGGCCGTTCCCTTCGCGAACGATCGGGTATGGGGGACCTTGAACGCCGCGCTGTTCGTCCATCCGAAGGTCGAGGCGGCGCCGAGCGTCAAGGCCGCCCTCGACGGCGCCCTGCGCGATCTGCGGTATGGAACCGTGGCGGTGAACGCTTGGCCGGCGCTCGGCTACGCGTTCGTCACGACGCCGTGGGGCGGCCATCCGAGCGCGACGCTCGCCAACGTCCAGAGCGGTATCGGCTGGGTGCACAACTCGGTGATGCTCGAGGGAATCGAAAAATGCGTGGTGCGGGCGCCGTTGAAGCCGATGCCCAAGCAGGTCTACTTCCCCTCGCACAAGACGTTGAATCAACTTGGTCAGAAGCTCGTCGCCTTCGAGGCCGCCCCGAGCTGGCTCAAGGTGCCCGGGCTCGCCATCGCCGCCCTCAGCGGATAGCCCCGGCGGGCCGTTGCCATTTGCCATGACGACGACTCATCCGCTCGCGGGGCAGCCGGCGCCGCCGTCGTTCCTCGTGGACGTGCCGAGGCTCCTGACCGCGTATTACGTGGAGGAGCCCGATCCGTCGATCCCGGCCCAGCGAATCGCCTTCGGCACCTCGGGGCATCGCGGGTCGTCTTCGAGCGTCGGGTTCAACGAGGCGCACGTCCTCGCGATGACCCAGGCCATCTGCAGCTACCGCAAAGCGCAGGGGATCGACGGGCCGCTCTTCCTGGGATGGGATACTCACGCGCTATCGCAGCCGGCGCGGGCCTCCGCGCTCGAGGTGCTCGCCGCCAACGGCGTCGAGGTGATGCTGGACGCGCGCGATGCTCCCACCCCGACGCCCGTGGTCTCGCACGCCATCGTCTCTCACAACCGGAGCCGCACGCGGGGCTTGGCGGACGGAATCGTCATCACGCCGTCCCACAATCCACCGGAGTTCGGGGGCTTCAAATACGACCCGCCTTCGGGCGGCCCCGCCGCTTCGGCCGTGACCACCGCGATCGAGAAAGAGGCGAACGCCCTCCTCGAGGCGCACATGCGGGGCGTGCTGCGTCTCCCGTACGCGAGAGCGCTGCACTCGCCGACGACGCGCCGATTCGACTACCGCGACGCGTACGTTCGCGCTCTCGACGACGTGCTCGACGCAGACGTCTTGAAGGGCGCGAAGTTGCACGTGGGCGTCGATCCGCTCGGCGGTGCGAGCGTCGACTACTGGGAACCCATCGCCGCCCGGTACGGCTTGCACCTCGACGTCGTGAACGCTGCGGTCGATCCGACGTTTCGTTTCATGACGCTCGACTGGGACGGCAAGATCCGCATGGACCCGTCCTCGCCGTACGCGATGGCTCGCCTCGTCGCATCGCGCGATCGATACGACATCTCGTTCGCGAACGACCCCGACGCCGATCGGCACGGCATCGTGTGCCGCAGCGCCGGCCTGATGAATCCGAACTTCTATCTGGCCGTGGCGATCGACTACCTCTTCCGCGACCGCCCAGCGTGGAAGGACACGGCTGACGTCGGCAAGACAATCGTAAGCAGCAGCATGATCGATCGGGTGGTGGCTCGTCTTGGCCGGCGCCTCGCCGAGGTCCCCGTCGGCTTCAAGTACTTCGTAGACGGCCTGCTGGCCGGCTCGCTCGCCTTCGGAGGTGAAGAAAGCGCAGGGGCGTCCTTTCTGCGCATCGATGGGTCCCCTTGGACTACCGACAAGGACGGGCTCATCATGGGGCTCCTCGCCGTCGAGATGACCGCGCGCCGGGGGCGCGATCCGGGCGAGCTTTACCGGGAGCTGACGCGCCAGCTCGGCGATCCCGAGTACGCGCGAATCGACGCCGAGGCCAGCGACGAGGAGAAGCGCGCGCTGGCGAGTCTGAGCGCGAGCGACCTTTCCCTCGCCAGCCTCGGAGGTGATCCCGTGACGGCGGCCGTCACGAAGGCCGGCAGCGACGGTCTCCCGTTCGGAGGCATCAAGGTGACAACCGAGCACGCGTGGTTCGCCGCCCGCCCGTCCGGTACCGAGGCCGTGTACAAGCTCTACGCGGAGAGCTTCAAGGGGAAGGACCACCTTCTCCGCGTTCAGGAAGAAGCACGCGCCTCGCTTCAGACGGCGCTGCGGTCGCCCCGGCCCGGCAAGTAGAGCGCTCTGCCGAGTCGTACGTGGACTTCGTGCTCGCCGGTCCCATCACGATCGAGGCGAAGGAGGTTCGAATCGAGCGAGGCCTCGTCGAGTGTCATCGTCGCGACGCCGGTGGCTACCCGGTCGGGATTCTCGACGACGACGTGCACCCGGTGCTTGCCCACGCGAATCCACGCCTCGAATCCCTTCCAGTCGGCAGGAATGCAGGGGTCGATGCGCAGGTGACCATCCTCGAGGCGAAGGCCAAGGATCGCTTCGGTGCCGAGCCGCCACATCCACGCGGCAGCACCCGTGTACAGCGTCCATCCACCGCGGCCCACCCACGGCGGACAGCTGTAGATATCGCCGGCCAGGGCATAGGCTTCCACGCGGTAGCGGTTGGACTCAGCGCTCGTGCGGGTGCGCAGTATCGGGTTGAGAATCCGGAAGATCTGAGTCGCGCGCTCTCCTTCGCCGAGCGCCGCATGGGCCCAGCCGAGCCACGTCGCAGCGTGCGTGTACTGGCCTCCATTTTCCCGGATGCCGGGCGGGTACGCACGAATGTATCCGGGGTCATGCACGATCCCCTCGAACGGCGGCCACGACAGAAGAACCAGCCTGTCCGCTTCGCGCACGAGCTGAGCCTCGGCGGCGCGCACGGCGGCGCGCGCGCGGGGTTCGCGGCTCTGATCTTTGCCTCCTCCGAGAACGGACCACGACTGGGCGATCGAGTCGATTCGGCATTCGCGGCTCTTCGCCGACCCGATGAGCGAGCCGTCGTCGTGGAAGGCGCGCAGGTACCACGAGCCATCCCACGCGCAGGCCTCGATGCGGCCGCGAAGGGCCTCCGCGGATGCCGCCCACCGAGAAGCCTCCGCGGGATCCTCGATGCGCGCGCAGAGTGCGGCGAAGCGGTCCATCGTGTCGCACAGGAACCACCCCAGCCAAACGCTCTCGCCGCGACCCTCGATACCGACGCGGTTCATGCCGTCGTTCCAGTCCCCCGCGCCCATCAAGGGGAGCCCGTGGACCCCTTGCGTCAACGCGCGCTCCAGCGCCTTTCTGCAATGCTCTAGAAGCGTGGCGGAGCCCGATGTCTCGTAGTGCGCATACCGGTCGTGCTCGTCCGGTCGCAGGGGCTCTGCCGTAAGGAACGGCACGGACTCTCGCAAAATGGCCACGTCCCCGGTTGCCGCGACGTACCCAGCGGTGACGTAGGGCAGCCAGGCCATGTCGTCGGAGCACCGCGTCCGGACGCCGCGACCCGAGGGCGGATGCCACCAGTGCAAGACATCGCCCTGCGCAAACTGGTGCGCCGCGGCGTCGAGGATGTGCGCTCGGGCGCGCTCGGGTGCCGCATGAAAGAGCGCCATCACGTCCTGGAGTTGGTCTCGGTAACCGAAGGCCCCGCTCGACTGATAGAAGGCGGTACGCCCGAACAAGCGCGCGGACAGCGCCTGGTAGAGGAGCCATCGATTGAGCATCAGGTCCATCGCCGGCTCCGGCGTCTTGACGCGCATGCCCCCGAGCACGTCGTCCCAGAACGCACGGCATCCGCTCCATGCTGAGTCGACCGCGGCGCGATCTCGGAATCGCGCCACGAGGGCGAGCGCCTCGTCTCGACTGCGCGCTTGTCCCAGCACGAAATGCGTCTCCGCTTCTTCGCCCGGAGCCAGCTCCATGTGAATCTGCAGCGCAGCGCAAGGGTCGACGCCGGGATCTACGCACCCGGACAGGCCCCAGCGCTCGAGCGCCTCGGGACGCGAGTAGTCGCCACGACGACCGAGAAACTCCAGCCGATCGGTCGTGAAGCCGTGCGGCTTGTTCTTCGACGCGAGGAACGCGACTCGTTCGCCGAACTCGGCATTCCAGTTGCAGGTCGCGAGCAAGCACGCACGGCCCCGATCGAACTCGGACGCGATGTAGGGTCGCTGCTCCTCCCGTCGAGACCCGAGAACCCACTCGGCGTAGTAGGTCGCCGTCAAGCGCCGGTGCCTGCCAAGCGTATTTTTGACCCGCAGCCTTATCACCTTGAGCGACACATCCGGCGGGACGAAGACGGTCATCTCTTGCTCGAGACCGTGGCTCCCTTTCTCGTAGATCGTGTATCCCGCACCGTGGCGGACGAGTGTCTCGCCGTCGCGCCCCGACGGGAGGGGCGTCGTCGACCAGACCGCCGCCGTCTCCTCGTCCCGCAAGTAGAGCGCCTCGGAGGGTGTATCGAAGACCGGATCGTTTCTCCACGGGGTGAGCCGGTTCTCTCCGCTATTGAGCGACCACGTGCAGCCGAGGGACGATTCGCTCAGGACGCAGCCGAACTGGTCGTTCGCCAGGACGTTGCACCAGGGCGCCGGCGTCGGTTTGCCGGGTCGAACGGAGATGACGTATTCGCGGCCGTCTTCGCTGAATCCGCCCGTCCCGTTGTCGAACAGAAGTTCGGGTCGCGGTCGCGCGGACTCGGAGGGCTGGTCGACGAGGGTTGGCTCGAACCTCGGCAGCTTCGGAGGGCCCTCCGACGATCGTCCCATGCGGTGTACGAGCGAGCCCTCTCGCGTGTCGAGGACCACTCGGGCACTTGCCTCGAGGTGACGGCGCTCCTCCTCGGGGATCGTATCGGTCGCGAAGACGAAGACGCCTCCGTGCCGATTGAGCCAGTCTGCGGCTTCGGTTTGAGCGAGGCGACGAAGGAGCGTCCCCGAGGCCTCGCTCAGGTAGCCCGACGGCTGCTCGTCCAGGAGTACCAGATCGAGACGCACGCCGCACGATCGGAGGTAGCGTTGCGCGGCGAGGGCTTCGGAGACGAGGACGGCCTCCGGGTCGGCGACTCGCACGAGCAGGATGGGGTCGTCCCCGGAAATCCCTCGACCCCAGAGGCGGCTCTTGCACGGACGTGCCGATGCAAGCCCATCGCGCGGGACGCGGAGTGCCGGGTCGGCGAAAAGGAGCGCCGAGAAGAGACGCTGGATGGACGGCACGAGCGCGGGGTCGACGTCGGTCCGCTGCAGTCGTCGAGGGCACTCCTGATCGGCATCGCGGAACGCCCACCTCACCGCGTGCATCGACCCGTACCGGCGGGCAAGCTCGATCGACGCGCTACGCGATCGACTGATCGTCGTCACGAACGCGAGCGTCACCGAGCCGCGCGCCTTCAAGTCGACGCTCGCCATCAGGCTCATGACGGGATCGAGCACCGCGCCCACGCGTCCTCGAAGCGCTCCGCGCTCGACCGCCAGCGAGAGCGGCGTGCCCGGGCTCCGGCAGCGGCCGAAGAAGGCCGAGCGATCCGTCTCGTACCCCGCGAACGTCACCGAGGCTCCTTCCCGAACGAGCCTGTGGACCAACACGGCCGGCTCCTCGTTGGAGGACTGGGGGCGTCGAGCGAAGAGGAGGGCGTCGAGGTCATCCACGCGCTCGCTCTCCACGAACATGCTCGAGAACGCCGGATGCGTCGGCGCCTGCTTCGCATCGAAGAGGACCGGTCTCCCGGCGCTCGTCACGGTGAGCCGCCGGGCCCGTCCCGTCTCGTTATGCAACGTGATCTGGCGCACCTCGACGTCGTCTGCCGGGGCGACGGCGACGTCCACGTGAACCGAAATGCCTTCGTCGCGGCGGTGAAACTCCGCCTTGTGCATTGCATACGTGGTTCGGCCCTCCGAGGACGTGGCGAGCCAAACGCTCCCCGTGTACTCGTCGCGCAGGTAGATCCAGAGGCCGTCGTCGTCGCGAGTGGCGTCGGGTTGATAGCGGGTGAGGGCAAGCCCTTGCCAGAGAAGCCCCCCCCCGCCCGAATCGGTCAGAAGACTCGTCAGACGGCCGTTGCTCAAGACGAAGGCGTGCGGGTGGCCCCGTTCGCCGTCGACCCAGGGGCCCGGCGCGCGAAGCGTTGGTGCAATCTCCAGCGTGCCTACGGTCTCCACGCCTTCGCCCACCGGCCACTCGGGTGGGGCCGTATGCGGGGCGCGCTCGTTCAGCAATAGCTCTCCCGTCTGTACCATCGGGTCCGAGTGAAACCGGTGGATCATGTCCCTGTCGTTCAAGTAGTTGCCGAGCGCGACGAGGAGCATCCCCTGGTGATGCGCCATGTACGAGCGCACCACCGCGAAAGAGCGCCCCTCGGGTACGCGCTCGGGAGTCAGGTCGAGGGCCTCGAAGAGCCCGTAGGCACCCAGCATCCCCATCGACTCGAGCCGGCCGAGATTGGCGACGACGGCGCCGGGCTGTATCGATACGGCAAGCATCGAAGCGTACGGAGTGACGACGCGATCGTTCTCGAGCCCGCGCTTGAAGCCGAGCCCAGGCACGCCGAACGACCGATACTGATAGGTCTGGTGGGCGTCGATCCGGGCGTAGGCGGATTCGGAGATGCCCCACGGTTCGTCATTCTGTTCGGCGTGAGCGATCTGCGCGGCGACCGCCAGCTCGCCGGTTCGATAGAGCAGAGTGTCCCGCTGGCTTTTCATCAGGAGACTCGGCATCAGGTACTCGAACATCGTCCCGCCCCACGAGAGGAGCGCGGGAGCGCCGGACACACGTGTCATCGGCCGGCCCAGCGCGTACCAGTGCGATTCGGGGACGTCCCGTTTGACGATCGCCAGGTAGCTTGCGAGACGCGCCTCCGACGCGAGCAAATCGTAATAATGCCCGTCGACCTGATCTGCCGTCGCGTTGTAGCCGATGTGGAAGAGCTTGCGCTCGCCGTCGTAGAGAAGCCGGAAGTCCATTCCGCGCACTTCTTCCTCCGCGCGGGCCGCGAGAGCGAGGAGCTCGCTCCTCAACGTCGCGGCGTTCAGCTCTGCGCTCCGAAGAGCCTCGTCGAGCCGATGCGCAGACGTCTCGAGCTCGGGAGACAGCTCCTTCCGCTCGCGCTGCCCTTCGACCCACGCCTCGAGCTCGGCGCGCAGCCGCCGCGAGGCATCGGGAATCTCATCGAGGCGAAGGTCCGTCGGCAGGTCGATCGCGTGTGCGGCCGCTTCGCTCGTCAAAGCAAGCCAGGGCAGCAGCGCGTCCACCTCCCGTCGTGTCTGATGAAGCTGCTGATGCAGCGCATCGATGGCCATCCGCAATGCCCGCAGGACGTCCCCCTCGTGTCTGTGCGTCCCCGTCTCGAGAAAAGCGAGCAGCTCGCGACTCAGCTCGCCGGAGGTCTCGTCGCAAAGCGTCCGGAGCGTGGTGTGGGCGTCGCCGAAATGGTCCCTCCCGTATGACACGAGATCCTTCATCCGGGCGATCACCGACAGGAGCGCCCCCGCCGACGCCTTCGGCAGGGAGGCCACGACCTCCTCCAGAAGGCCGACTGCGTCTCCGAGACCTTCCCACGCTGCCGCACGAATGACCGGCGCGGCTGCCACTTCCTTGCAACCCTGCTTCAGCGCCAAAAGGCATCCGGCGAAGTTCCCGCTGTCGACCGTCGAGACGTAGCGGGGCAAGAGCGGCTGCAGGTTCTTCGTCTCGTACCAGTTGAGAAGGTGCCCCTGGTAATGGGACAGTCGGGTGATGCTGTCGAACGCCCTCCGGATGCGTAGTGACAGCTCGCTCGGCCCGATGTACCCGAAATCGTAGGCCGACAGCGTCGAGACGAGCATAAGACCGATGTTCGTCGGCGACGTCCGGTGAGCGGTCTGTTCGCGGGGCTCCTCCTGGTAGTTGTCGATCGGAAGCCACTGGTCGTTGGGGCCTACGAACGCGTCGAAGAAGCGCCATGTCCTCCGCGCAAGCAAGCGTAGCTTCTGCCGCTCCGCCGGCCCCAGGTGCTCAGCGCTCGAGCGAAGGGGCTGACTCACCCAGCGCGCAATCTCCGGAGCCAGAAGCCATAGGATCAGGAGCGGCGCCGCGACGGGGAGCGCGGACGGCCGGACCCACGCGACGAGGGCTAAGGTCACGGAGGCAACGACGGGAGACCCGAACATGGTCCGCCAGAACACCTTCCGCGGCGACTTCGCCTCGATGCCGAACGCGGCGTGCGCGGCGCTGGTCCATTCGAGCAAATGCTTTCGCGTGATCGTCATCCGCACGACGACGCGAGCGATCGCATCCACCACCACCGAAGCCTCATGGGCCAGGAAGGTCACCGCCAATGCCCATCGGGCGAGGGCGATGAGGCGCTTTCGGCTGTCTCCTGCAAGCGCCGGCACGATCGGGGCGAGCAGGATCGCGAGGGCTCCCAGCGTCCACAGCAACGGGTTGCCCGGCAGCCATATCCACCCGAGAACGAGGAACAAGAAGAGAAGTGGGCCGACTAGGCTTCGGCGAAGGTTGTCGACGATCTTCCATCGATCGATAGGCCCGAGCCTGTTCTTGAGGCGGCTCCCACTCGCAGAGGGCACCTTGGGAAATAGCCACGGAAGAAGTTGCCAATCGCCACGCACCCATCGATGCATGCGCTTGGCGTAGGTTGCATAGTTCGAGGGATAGCTCTCGAACAGAACGATGTCGGTGGCGAGCGCCGTCCGCCCGTGGACTCCTTCGAAGAGATCATGGCTGACGAGCGAATTCTCGGGTACGCGCCCCTCGATGCTCCGCACGAAGGCGTCGATGTCGTAGATCCCCTTGCCGACGTAGATCCCGGCTCCGAAGAGATCCTGATAGAGCTCCGAGACGGCGTGCGTGTAGATGTCGAAACCGATGTCCCCGGCGAAGAGCCGCGAGAACCGCGTCTGGCGGGAGCTCGACGGAGACGTCTCGATGCGGGGCTGGACGATCGTGTACCCGGATGCCACGCGTCCCGTCTCGGCGTCGAACACCGCACGATTCAACGGGTGCGCGAGGAGTCCAATCAGCCGGTGGGCGCTCCCCATCGGAAGCTCCGTGTCGCTGTCGAGCGTGATGACGTACCGGATCCCGGCGAGGCCTTCCGGGTCGCCGACCTGTCGGGTGTAGCTCGTTCGCGCATCTCCCCGGAGGAGGCGATTGAGCTCTTCCAGCTTGCCCCGCTTTCGCTCCCAGCCCATGAAGCGCTCCTCCGCCTGATTCCAGCGAGGCTCGCGGTGCAGGAGATGAAAGGGACCACGGCCGCTCTTCCCATGCCGCGCGTTGAGCGAGACCAGCCGCCGCGTCGCGCTCTCGAGAAGGTCGCTGCTCTCGGGCATCGTCTTCGCGTCGACGTCGTCCGTAAGGAGCGCGAACTGAAGGCGGGGATCCGGATTCGACAGGTAATGAAGCTCGAGCTGCCTCATCATCTGCTCGACGTCCTCTGCGCGCCCGAGTAGCGTCGGGATCGCGACTAGTGTTCTCGCCTCTTCAGGAAGGCCCTTGGTGAAGTCTAGCTTCGGCAAGGAGCGCGGCGGGAGGAGGCGCGCCAGCACCCACTGCAGTATCGTGACGGAAACTACCGAGGCCGGCAGCGCCGCCACCGTCATGGCCATCGCGATCGAGAAAGGGCGCAGGCCGTCGCGCCCGAGGTAGCACCCTGCGACCACGAGCGGAGCCAGGGTCAGCAGAGCCATGGGCAGCAAGTAAGAGACCGCCGGCCAGCGCGTCAGCGCCCGCCGGACACGATCGAGGCCCTCGGGGCGATAGCCGAGCCGCGCTTCGAGGGAGGGCCGCCCCTCGCCCAGGAGGTAGTAGCCGACGTGCCCACGGCGTTCGTCGGATGCGCTTTCGCGGGCAAGGGCGACCGCGAGATCCGCCACGTCCTCCTCGGCGCGGTCCGTGCCCCATGCGAGCGCCTCGACCACCTTGCGATACGAATCGCAGGTTTCGAAGTCCATCCGCTGGTAGACGCCCGCAGGGTCCTTTCGGAGAATCGCCTCGACTCGGTTGGTCTTCTCGAAGAAGGACTTCCAGTCGATGGCGTCGAGCAGGCGAAGGGCGCGGATGCTCCGCTCGACGCCCGCTCCAGGTTCGAGGTCTATGGATTCGGCCAGCTCATCGTGGCCGGCGAGATTGCCCCTGAGCCGGACGACTCTGTCGCCCGACCCGTGAGTGGGTATCTCCAGCTCGTCGAGAAAGTGGAGAAGGTGCTGCAGTACGCACGTGCGCAGCATCGTCGGAAGCGCCCAGAGCTCCGCGATCGTGAGCGGAGACACTTCCTGGTACGTCTCGACAAAGCGGCGCAACGCAGGCACGTCCAGCTCGATCCCGCTCCGGACGACGATCACCCGCGCCAGTGCGTCGATTCGGGGAATCCCCTTGGACGGGCCAGAAGCAAGGCGGGGAAGATGCCGAACGAAGCCCCGCGGAAGCTCGTCGGCGATCTGCCGCGCGACGCGGCGGATCAAGTAGTAGTTGTCGAGAAACCATTCCGCCGCCTTCGGCAGCGTCGCGTCACCGGAGAATCGCGTGGTAAGGTGCTTCGCGGCATGCGCTAGGGCGCGCGCAACCGGCGCGGGCTCGAAGACGCTGCCAATCGTCCGCGCGGCGCGCTCGATGCGCTGCTGCGTCTCGGCGAGCGCCCGAGCCTCGGCTTCGAGGGCCGTACTCTTCGTTGCGTTTTCCCGTGTAGCGGCGACTTCCGCTGCGGTCACATGCCCTCCGGAGGGAAGGACGCACGCAGCGGGGGTGCGAGCACTCCGGTGGGCTCCTGGACAGCATAGAGATCGCGGGCCGGAAGGTCTTGGAGGACGAGCACCGGCACGGTCGAGTTCCTGAGGACGTCTACGGTGACGCTGCCGAAGGACCGGCCGGGATCACATGCGGATCCGTGTGCCGACAGGACGATGAGATCGGATCGCTCTCTCTGCGCGATCTCGAGGAGGCATTGCCGCTCGTTCGCGTGGCGGACGACGAGCGTCCGGACCGACGCGACCTCCCGAACGAGGCGATCGCGCAGTAGTTCGAGGTATCGGAGTGCGGCGGCTTCCAGGCGGCTGGCGAGCTTCCGCGCGAGTTCGAGATCTTCCGCAGCGCGCAGCACCGAACTCGGTGGAAGCTCCTGGACGACGTGCACGAGCAGCAAAGCCGCACCGTACGCGCTCGCGAGGCGGCAGGCCGTCGGCAGCACGCTCTCGGTTCGCAGCGACCCGTCGAGCGGGACGAGGATCCGCCGTGGGGACACGACTGTCGGCGCGACGGTCGACGAGTGCGCGACGAAGACCGAACCTCGAGCCACGGCCAGGACCTGCTGGACCGTGCTCCCCAGGTTCCACGCCGTCACTCCGCCCTCGCCGTGACTTCCGAGCACCGTGAGGTCGGCGCTGATCTCCCGCGCCAGATCGACGATGCGCTCGGCCGGTCGCCCTTGCTCGAGCCTGATCTCGACCGGTCGCCCGAGCGTCTTGGTCGCCTCTCGCTGGAGCCTCTCGAGGTAACCGCGCGCCTCCTGGCGGGAGATTTCCCAGCCCAGTGCGTCGGTCATCTGAGGCCCTGCGTGCTCGTGCCGAGGTTCCATCACTCGCATCAGCGTCAGCGAGCTGCCGAACGTCTCCGCCAGGGAGAATCCATACGGCAGGCACACCTCCGAGAACGGGGAGCCGTCCAGGCACACGAGGATTCGATGCCCCTGAGGGCTGATATCGAGGCGAGTCGTCGTTGCCGCTATGGCCATGGTGTCCGTCACCTTCTGATCGAGAAGTTCGGGCGCGCCCCCGCCGCCGCGGCCGAACTCGGGGTTTCTAAGGATCGGGCGTCTGGATTGGGCCCTCGGCCGGAGCGTCCTCCGCCGGACGCACTCCCGATGACGCCGCAGAGTAAGCGCCGCCGGTGGGCGGCGGATGTTTGAGATTGGGCGCTCCGAGATCGCCCCCGCTTACGCCGATCTCTTCATCGAGCTCTCGAGTCCGTTGCTCGCTTGCAGCTGACTCCTGATCGAGCACTTTGCCCGCGAGGGCACCCGCAACGCCACCTATGATCGCGCCCGCGACCATTCCCGGCGGCCCGGCGGACGCTCCCACGATGGCTCCCACCACGGCGCCTGACGCGCCGCCCCCGGCCTCGTGCTCGAGGCGTCGCGTGGAATCTTTGGACGATTGGTCTTCGACCTTCTTCTTCTTCTCTTTTTTCATCGCTTCGTCCCTCAGATGCGAGGCGTTTTCGTTGGGGTCAGATCGAGGATGCAACCCCCGTGCTTGCGTGAATCATTGCGAGCTTGGCCCGCTAGATGCGAGCGGCCCCTGGAACCGAAGGTCCTTGCGAGCGCAACAGCAGAGGGGCATCTGCAGAACCGCCACACCAGGGGCGCCTTCGTGGCATTTTGGTAACGCACAGAGACGGCGTGGCGTCGGGACGGTTCCGCTGCCAGCGGTATTCGGACCGTACTCACGAGGGCCGCAACTTAATCATCCGAGCGCTTGCGCGCTTGCGTGCGTCTCAACCTGCGACGTGGGAAAGAAGGTCCGTCGAATACAGCCACCAGCCCCCGAGGTGCTCGACCAGTCGTAGAGCCGCCGGAGTCGCAGGCGGCGCGGCTTCCGGCTTCGTGCGCACGAGGACGTAGTCCCAGTCCTGCAGCACGAACTCGGACCAGTCGACACGGTGCATGTCGCTCGGCCGGTAATCGGCTGGCAAGCGGAGGACCGGATTGCCCGGGCGGGGGAAGATCGCCGAGCCCTGATGGAGCCAGACGTCGCTGACGAGCAGCGGCCTCTGCGCGACCATGAGCATGTCGTAGTGGATGAACGGATGGCCCGCGAAGACCTCGCTGTCCGGATCGACGGGGAGGTCGAGGATCCGCGCGTCCGCGGGCACGCGGGCAAACACCTCGCGATAGCCAGCGGCCTCGCGCTGAAACACATGCGACGCCACCAGCGCGAGCACCACGGTGACGCACGCCGCCGGGGGCGCCAGCCACCGCAACGCAAACCCGAGGCGTCGACCCATCGCGGCGTCGGGAACGCCGATTAGGGCATAGACAAGGATGACGGACACCAAACGACCGTCGACGAAGCCGAACCACCCGATCTCGTGGGGCAATATCAGGAACGCGCCACAGAGGAGGAGCAGACAGGCCAGGAGCGAACGAGCATGCCTCTCGGCTCTCCCCATTTCGCGCGAGTGCGATGGGGCTCCCATCTGTTTCAGCCACCCGATCGTCGAAACCACACCGCCGATCGCGATACCCCAGACGAGCAAGCCCACGGCGATATCGATGCCCGTGCGAGTCAGGAGCGTCGGGGTCAGGAGAAGACTCAGCTTGTCGGCCAGGGACTGAAAGAGGAGCCCAGCCCGCGGTGGTGGTGCCGGCACGGAACCGGGAGGCAGCGTCGAAGGCCGCTCGAGCCACGCCGCGCGGACGGCCAGCGCCACGGCGGGAACCAGCGCGCGCGCGCATACGAACCTGGATCTGGACCCGGAGCGGACCATGGCGGCCGTCGCGGCGACGCCGAGGAAGATCACGAAGGCGAAGCCGTGCATCAGCAGAAGGAGCATCGCCAGCACGCCAAGCGCGACCTCCAGCGGCCATGTGCGCTCCTCGGCGTCGACCTTCGTGAGGAGGTCGAGCCCGACCGCCGTACACTCCAGGAGGAGCGCCATGCCGAGGAGAAACGATGCGAACCCGAAGGCGGTCATCAGGCCGAATCCCAGCGCGATGGCAATGAATCCGAAGTCCGGTGACGCCCGGCCGTAGAGGCGTCTTCGAGCGTCGAGGACCGAGAGTGGCAGCGCGACCACGCCAGCCGCTTGCAGAGCGCGCACCGCATCGAGCGGCCCGATGGCCGACGTCAGCGCTCCGCCCAGGAACCGGAACATCGAATACCCGCCGAGGTGCGGAGCGAAAACGTAGAACCGTTGTTCGAACGGCGACGTCGCGAATCGCGCGCGAAGGGCGAAGAGCCCCGCCTGCGCCGGGAGATCCATGAAGGGTAGCGCGTCGAACGCGAAGAACACCGAGACGCCCGCCATACCCACGACGGCGAGAGTCCCCCACGCCCATCCCGAGGCGGCGCGTCGAGGGTCCAAGGTGCAGCATGATAGCGTGAACGGCCGATGGCGTGGTTTCGTCGGGCGGTGCGCTCGCCTCTCGTCTGGGTCGTCGCCGGGGCCGTCATCCTCCACACGATCGGCATCGGCTGGGGATTGCCCGGTTCGGACGGATGGGACGACGACGGAGTTGCTCCGCGCGACTTTCTCGTGGGGACGTACATGGCATACCGGCCCGGGCATTACTTCACGTATCCCCCCCTTCATCTCGTCATTCTCACGATCTTGACGCTTCCGGCGACGCTGCTGGCGCTCGTGCGATCGGCGTCGCTGTCTCCGCCCGACGTAATCGCCGAGATCACTCGCGTGCCCTACATGACCATCTTCGCCGTCGCGGCGCGACTCGTCACCGACGTCATGGCGGCCGGCATCGTCTACGCCGTCGCGTCGATCGCGGAGGAGCTCTGGGGACGGCGCGCAGGGCTGTGGGCTGCAGCCGTCGCCGCACTGAATACCGTATTCGTGTACTACGCGCACACGTCCAACCTCGACGTGCCGTATCTCTTCTGGACGCTTTTGTCCTATCTATGGCTGGTCCGTGCCATCGTCCGGCACGAGCCCACGCGGTTGCGCGGTTGCGCGCTCTTCGCCGTGTTAGCCATTGCGACCAAGGACCAGGCGTACGCCTCGTTCGTCGTCGCGCTGCCGCTGGCGGTGGGTCTGTGGGTCGCGCTCGACACTCGGCCCCGCGAGTGCGTCTCCGTCGTCCGGGAGGCAGCCGCGTCGGCGCTTGGCGCGGCGCTCCTCCTCGCGCTCATCGACGGCGCTCTCGTCAATCCGACGGGATTCGTTGCGCGCCTGCGCTTTCTGGCCGGCCCGGCCAGCGAGGACCATGCCTACTACGCGAAGAGCCTCGCCGGTCGGGCGCGGGTCGTCTTCGATGCCGCGCGCTCCTTCGGGCGATACTACCCCGTCGGGCTCGTCCCTTTCGTCCTCTACGGACTCGGTCTTCACGTCACTAAGATCCGGGGCGATCCGGCCTTACGCGTCGCGGGGCTCGCTCCGGCCCTCGGCGTTCTGTCGTTCACCTTCGCGTTCAACTGCGTGGCTCGCCGGACCGAGCCCCGCTTTCTCTTGCCCCAGTCGATCTTCGTCAGCCTCTATGCAGGCGCGGCGTTGGATTCTCTGACGCGCCCCGCGTCGCGGGTGAAGGTGGCAGCCTGGATCCTCGCGGCCCTCATCGGCTCACGTGCGCTCTTCGATTGCGTCGCGGTGGACGTCGCATTGCTGCGCGACCCTCGGTACGAGGCCGAGGCGTGGCTGAATGAAAACGTCCTGCCCGGAGAGCTCATCGAGGTGTACGGGAACAACGCGCATCTTCCGCGACTCCCGACGCGCGCACGGGTCGAGCGCGTCGATCCCTCGCCTCTCTCGGACCGCAGCCCCATACCCGGCATGCAGGAGATCGAGGCGCCGTACGCCGACATCGACCAGCGTCGACCGGACTGGATCGTGATGAGCGAGGGCTGGTCCTGGCGTTACCAGATGGACCTTCGCCCCCCCCCCGGCAGCTCACTGGTGCTCTCGCGCGTTCAGAGAGCCATGAAGGAAGATCTCGGAGGGCGCGCGTTCTTCGCCTCTCTCTTCGCGGGTACGGCCGACTACACCGCGGCGCACGTGGCTCGATACGACGATAGCCTCTGGCCGCGCGTCGACATCCACTCGAGCACCGCACGCACCATCTACGTCTTCCGCCGTGCGGGGCGTTGACGGACCATGCCTCCCACGAGGAAGGAGTCGATCGCGCGCACGGCCGTGAGTCTGCTGCCAGTGCAGCTCGCGTTTCGTGCAGGGGAGGCCGCGATGCCCGTGCTCCTCGCGGCGTGGTTCGGTCGCAGCGAGGCCACCGACGTCTTCTTTCTCTTTTCGGTCTACTTCGCGTTTGCGGGCTCCCTCGTTTCTGGGGGTTTCCAGGACTCGGTCCTCGTGCCAATCGTCGCGGGGATCCGGCGATCCGATCCTGCCGGTTTGCAGGCCGTGGCGTCGTCGCTTCTCGGTCACGTGCTCGTCGCCGGTTCCATGCTCGCGACCGTCCTCGGCGCGGTCGCCATCTCGTGGGCTTACCTGCGCGTGCCCGGCCCCCTCCTGGTGACGGCGGTCGCCCTCTCGGTGTGCTTCGCTCTGCACCTGGTGGCCGTTGGCGTCCGCTCCCTCCTGGTCGCGCTCCTCAACGCCCACGGTCGCTACTTCGCCCATCCGCTCGCGAGCGGTTCGGGCTTCGGGCTCGCGCTCTTGCTGATCGCGGTCGGCCGTCACAAGCTGGGCGTCGCCTCCGTGCCCCTTGGGCTCCTTGCAGGCGAGATCCTGGCAATTGCGATGCTCGCACCCTTCACGAGGTTCGCCGTGGGCCTGCGGCTGCGACCTTCTCTCTCTCGCCCCGAACCTGTGCGCAGGTTTCTGCGCCTCGTATTGTTGGATGTCGCCGGAGCCACCATCACTCGCATCAATCCCGTCATCGACCAACTCGTCGCCGCGACGGCTGGCGTCGTGGGGGGTGGCACGATTCTCCGATACTCGATGGAGGTCGGCGGGATCCCGACGACGTTGCTCCAGGCCACCGTCCTCCCGGTCTTGCTCAGCCACCTTTCGACGGAGGCCGCGTGTGAATCCTCGCGTGCCTTCGCAAGGACCGTTCGCGCGACGCTCGCGACCACCGGTGTTCTCCTCGGGCTCCTCGCGGGCGCTCTCGTCCTCGTGCGAAGGGGCGTGCTAAGGGCGGTATTCCTGCACGGACAAATGGACGCCGAGGCGGTGGATTCGATGGCGGCTGTCCTGCCGTGGGCTGTCGTCGGGTCGATTCCGTTCGGTGCGCTCCTCGTCCTGGCCCGTGCGCACGTGGCCCTTCAAAATACGCGGATCATGCTGCCTCTCGGCGTGCTCAACGCGTCACTGAACGTCGTCTTCGATCTCGTCCTCGTGCGCATCGCGGGTCTTCGCGGGATCGCGTTCGCGACGTCGCTCGTGCACCTCGTCATCGCGGTGGTCTTCTGGCACGCGATGCGCCGGAGGCTCGCTTCTGGGTGAGCGCCGTTGCCTGGGCCCTGGTCGCGCACTTCCTTCTCGCCACCGCGCTCCTCGTGAGCAACGGTCACTACCACGTCGTTCCCGGGACTCTCGTCCTCCTTTCGTGCGCTGCGGCGGGCGGCGCGCTCATCGGAGCTCCGTTTCCTGGTGGCGTATCGACGGGTCGTGCCCGCGCGCTGGCTCTTTTTCTGGCGCTGGCGTTCACCGTGGCCGCGTTCCTACGGAAGCCCGGCGACTTCGTCTCGACGTCGCTCGTTCCTTACTACGCGCTGTCGGCGTGCGCCGTCGGCCTGGTCGCCAGCTACGCTCGCGAGACTCGCGCGGGGACGTCCCGCGGCGACCGTCTGGCGACACTTCGCCCGTACGCCATGCTCGTCGTGGCCTTTGCGCTCGGGGCATGGATGCTCCATGCCTCTCCTTCACCTCGAATCGACGTCTGGCCGATTCATCAGCAAGGGGCCCAGGCCCTCCTGGCCGGACGGTCGCCTTACGAGGCGGGCGCCGTCGCGACGAACGACACCTTCATCTCCCACGATGGCAAGGTGATCGCGACCTACGGTTATCCTCCGACGAACGTCCTGCTTACTGCAGCCGCGTACGCCCTCACCGGCGAGACCCGGTGGGCCGTGCTCGTCGCGATCGTGGCGAGCGCTTACCTGCTCTGGCGCCTGGCCCGCCGGAGCGCACAGCCAGGGGCCCCGTGGCCCGACCTTCTCCTCGCGTGCTTCCTCTTCCATCCGCGCGGCCTCTTCGTCCTCGAGGAGGCGTGGGGTGATCCCCTTGCCCTTCCGTTTCTCGCGGGCTTCGCGCTTGCCGTGACGACGGGACGTCGCCGCGCTGCGGCTGTCCTCCTCGGTCTCCTCTGCTCGGTGAAACAGCACTTCGCGATCTACGGCGTCGTCCTCGCCTTCGCTCCCGGCATCGGCGTCTCGGGGGCGCTCCTCGCCCTGGCGATCACGGCGGCCACCTACCTTCCGTTCGCCATCGCGTCGCCGCAGGGGGTCTGGCTCGCGCTGGTGCAGTTTCACGCGAAGGGAGCCTTCCGTGCGGATTCGTTGTCCCTCACCGCGATGGTCGCGCGCGCGGGATTCGTCCTTCCGAGTTGGGTAGGATTGGCGGCGACGCTGAGCTTCTTCGTCGTTCTTCCCTGGATTCCGCGGAGACTGGGCGCTCTCCTCACGGCGAGCGTGGTGGCCTTCTTCCTCTTTTACCTCCTCGGAAGACAGGCATTCTGCAATTACTACTACGTCGTCGGCCAGACGTTGCTCCTCGCCGCGGCTGCGCTGGCGAGCGAGCCTTCTGCCCCCGGAACCCAATCTCGGTGACGCCCTTCTCGTCCTTCCGCAACCCGCGGTTCGCGTTCGCCGTTACAGCGCTGGTTGGCTGCGTGTGGCTCAATCAGGGCCCGTCGATCCGGCGCTGCAAGGAGCTGACGAACGAGGCGGCGGCCCCGGACCATCCGTTCCTGCGGGCGTGGCTCCCCATCGCCTTCGCCTACCAGCGGTCGACCGACGAGGAGCTCTACTTCGCGACCGCCAATGCCATGCGAGGGGAGCCGTACGACGAAGACCTTCTCCGCGCGAAGCGGGGAGCTACGTCGAAGGCGTTCGAGCGTTTTCCGGCTCCCGACGGACGATGGCACTGGCCGTACTTGGAGGTGCCGCTCGAGTATCCCGCCCTGGTGTTGCCTTTCATCGCGCTGCCCGCCGCCGTGGCCTCGAGCTTCGGGGCGTTCGCGGTCTTTTTCGGCGTCTCGATGGCGGCGTTGATGCTCGTTGCGGTCGCGCTCGCGATCGGCGCCAATCCCGGGTCGACGCGGGAGGACCGCGCCACCCAGTGGTGGCTTGCAGCAGGGCTCTTCCTCGCTCAAGGGGGGCTTCTCGCGCAGCGCGTCGACGCCGTCGCTGCCGTGTTCCTGGCCCTCGCTCTCTGGGCGGCAGCCGGGCGAAGGCCCTTTCTGCTCGGCCTCGCCGTGGCGCTCGCGGCGTCCGCGAAGATACTGCCCGCCCTCGTCCTCCTTCCGCTGATGGCTGCCGACCGCCGGGCCCTCGGGTCGAAGCAGGCGGTCGCTAAGGTGGCGACGGGGCTCGCGCTCGGCCTCGCCTTCGGGATCCTGCCTATGGTCGTCCTGTCGCCCTCGGCGTTCTTGAGTTTCGTCGACTACCACCGAGCGCGTGGCCTTCATGTCGAGTCCACCTACGGTGCGATCGTGTCGCTCGTCGATCTCGCCGGCGGCGGTCCTCGTGGCGCTACGCTGTCGTTCGGGTCGTTCAATCTCTCCGGAGCAACCGCGGATATCCTGGCCGGCGCCTCGACGTTCCTTCTCGTCCTCTCCGTCCTCGCGCTGACCGTGCACGTGGCGAGGTTGGGCGCACCCGGGAGCGAATCCATCCGCGTGAACCGGATTGCGTGCGCAGGGCTTGCTGCGCTCTCGCTCGTCTGGCTCTTCGCGAAGGTCTTCTCCCCTCAGTACATGACGTGGGCCATCCCGTTCGCGGTCCTTGCGTCCGACCGGCGTATCCCGGCACTTCTGATTGCTGCGATGGCGATAACGCAGACCTACCTTCGCGGCTTCTATGACCAGGTCGTCGACATGCGGCTCCTGGGTGTGGTGGCGCTGGAGGTCCGGCTGGTCGTTCTCGTCCTAACGACCATTCTCGCCATTCGAGCCCTCTCCGGTTCCAGGCGCGTTCAGACAGCGTGACGTCCTTCGGGCCGGTGCTACCACGGGCTACCGTGAGTGGAACGTCGGCGTGGATATGGGCGGCCTGCGCCGGATTGAGCGTTTCGGTCATCGTCGCGTGCGCCGAGGGTGGTGGCACGACCGCCGCGCATTCCTTCACGGGTGAGCCCACGGCCGACGGGGCGGCCGGCGACGACGGCACGGGCTGTTCGAGTTGCACGACAGACGACGCAACCAGCACGCCCCCCGGCTAGACGTCACCGCCAGCCGGCCCTTCGGGGCAGGAAGACGCGTCCGTCGCCCCCGTGACGGGCGAGGATTCGGGGACGACGCCCATTGGCTTACCGCCGCTGACTTTTCCCGACGGGGGGCTCGGCACTCCGGCATCCGACGACGGCGGGGCCTGCACCACGAAGATTTGCGTCGATCCCGTCTTCGACTGTCCCCTCCAGGGTTGCTTCAACGGCTGCGTGAACTTTCACTGCATGTGACCATTCGCGGTCGCGTATCGTATGGGCGATGACCTTGCCGGGCGATCCGGGCGCCATTCCCGCGGTGCAGTTGAACTACGGCGACATTCGGGGCCAAGTGGAGGACGCGGACGTCCTCCTCTTCCGAGGCACGATCTTCTTCTCCCGCGCCATCGAGAAGATCTCCCACGGGGCCTATTCGCACTGCGCCATCGCGGCGAACTGGGCCGAGCGCAAAATGCTCCTGCAGGCCGAGCTGATGGGCGGGATTCAAGCCGTCCCCATGAGCGTCGCCGTGGGCACGTACAAGGGGCAAGTCGACTGGTACAAGATCGTGCCCGCGGTGCGCGCGAAGCTCGACGTCGCCGCCCTGCTCGCAGAGGCGCGCGCGGACCTCGGGCTCACCTATGCAACCAGTGACCTGCTGCGCGTTGCGGCGCACAACCTCTTCGGAGTGAGTCTCCCGGAAGACAGCGACAACCCGCACGCCCTCTTCTGCTCGCAGTACGTCGAGAGATGCTTTCGCAAGGCCGGCGTCTCGCTCTGCAAGGACAGCGACGTCGGCACCTCGCCGAGCGAGATCGCGGACTCCAACGTGCTGAAGTTCATGGGCACGATCGTGCACGACCCGAATATCGTGCCGGACCGGAGCGCGGACAGCGTGGCGGTGGCCATCGCGAAGGGCACGAAGATAGGGTAGGCGGCACCTTGCTATGCTTCGAAGGATGCGCAGGCGAAGCGTCCCGCTCCGAGCCGCGAGCGTCGCGGCGTTCGCGGGTCTCGTCGGCGCCGTCGCGTGTGAAAGTCCGACCGAGGTCACGCTGGTCCTCACGACCAACCTCCCCTGCGGGACGCTGAACGGAACGACCATCACCGTCGGGACCGCGGACGAGATCGAGGAAAAGGCCCCCGTCGCGCAGACTGAGCCTGGGCAGTGCAGCGTCGGCAGTTTGGGGGTCAACACCATCGGTACGTTCGTTCTCGTTCCCAGCCAGGGCCGCAGCGCAGCCTTCGCGGTCCGAATCGTCTCCGGGGTGGGCAACCGGCAGGCGAGCGACTGTGCAGAGGGCGGCGGGCAGCCTCCCGACTATTCCGGCTGCATCGTCGCCCGTCGCGAGCTGGCCTTCGTGCCCCACACTCCGCTGACTCTTCCCATCTTGATGAGCAAGGAATGCGAGAACATTCCGTGCACCGCGCAGGAGACCTGCGTCGAGGGCGAGTGCGTCCCCTCCATCATTCCCGATCCCAACCACTGCGTCGGGAGTGCCGGATGCTCGGAGACGACGCTTCTCGAAGGCGGCGGAATCGAGGCCGGCCTAGAGGACGCGGCTGCCCCGTCGGACGGGGCCGAGAGCGACGAGGAGCACGCCGACGCTCTGGCAACCGTCTTCGACGGACAGACGACGGATGCGCCGCTGTCCGACGGGGCGTCTTCTGGTGGCAGGATGCTCGACGCTGCGCCTCCGGATGCCGCGATGAGAGACGCCACCGTCGCTGACGCCCCGGGCACCGATTCGGCCCTCGCCGACGCGCCAGGTCCCGATGCCCCCGGTCCAGACAGCTCTCAGCTCGACGCCGCGTCCCAGGACGCGAGCGGTCCAAGCGACGCGAGCATACTCGGTAGCTGTGTCGACGCCGGTACGTCAGCGGGAGTCACGTGCGGAAGCGCGACGTGCGCGCATGGCGACGTGTGCTGCGTGGCCCAGCCGATGGCCGGTTCGCCGACGTATTCCTGTACGGCTCCCGCGTCGTGCGACACGAGCGCGACGGGGGAAACGGCGTACTCGGCGCTTGCATGCCGCGACGTCGGCGATTGCACGGCGGGCGACGTATGCTGCCTCGTGGCTTCCACGACCGTCGGGAACAGCTACACGACCACGTGCAAGGCTTCTTGCCAGAACTTCAGCGAGGTCCAGGCGTGCACGAATTCGTGCGAGTGCACCGGTCCGGTGTGCACGGTGGCACCGCAGTGCTCTGGACTCGCCATCGCGACGTGCGGTGGCGCCTGCAACTGATCAAGGCGCCTGCGTCTGACCCGGCAGGATGGTCCCGGTTCCCGGAGAGCGCTCGGTGAAGGCGGCGTACGTCACGATGGCGCCGGCGGCTATCACGGCCCCCACGCCCGCCCAGAACCACCACTTCTGCGTGATGGGCGTCGTCGTTCCGAGCTTGACGGTCACCGCGCGTCGTTCACCGAGACCGACGACCACGCTGGTGTTCGTTTCGACGAACCCCGGAAGACGGACCACCACCTCATGGGGTCCGGATCGGACGGACGCCTCGACCGGCGCGTTGCCCAGCGCTCGCCCGTCGACGAGCACCGTGGCGCCCGGCGGTGAGGTGTCCACGATGAGGATCCCTCCGATCGCCTTCGGCACGAGCTGCACTTCCACCGCGAGCGAGCTGCCTCCCGGGAGGACGACAGACCGCACGAATGGCGCGTAGCCGTCCGCGTCCACCTCCAGCGTCGCGGCGCCCGCGACCAGCGAGACGACCAGCGGCTCGCCGGCCGCCGCGGTGTCGCCCACGGTCCGGTCGCGCACGAGGATGCGAGCCCCGGGGACGTTGCATACGACCGAGAGCTTCGCGACGCGGAGGCGAAGGCTCGCGATGGCTTCGTCCAGCTTGGGGACACGCGCGCGAAGCTCGGGCGAGGCGAGGCGCGAGAACTCCTCGTAGCGGGCCAGCGCCGACGGATAGTCCTCGAGAGCTTCGAGCGCGCGCCCCATGTTGTAGAGAAGCGCCGGGTCCCGCGTGATCTCGTAGGCGCGCTTGTAGTCCTCGAACGCCTCCCCAGGCTTGAACGCGGCCATGGCCTCGTTCCCCCGCTGTCGGAGGTCGGCCGCGTCGGGAGGTGTATCTGCCCAGCCGCGAGCGGCGAAGGTCAGCAGAGCGGCCGCAACCAGGAACGCAGCGGCCCGTCCGGCAGCGGTAGGCGATCGCACGGGACCAAGACTATAGGAAGAGCGGGTTCGTTGAACTGTGCGTCGGAGGCGCGGGCGGGCTGGGCGGGGCGGCAGCAGACTTGGAAGAGGGCTTTGAGGCAGGGGGCGACGAGGGCGCGGCCCAGCGGGGGCTCGTTGTCCGCGACGCCGGGGTTGGCGTGGCGGGGGCAGCGCGGACCGGTTCCGAGGGCGCGGCGCTGGGGATGGGAGCAGATGGCGTCGCACTCGGCCGGGGTGTCTCGGTGGCAGCGGTCGCAGAGACGCTCGGCTCGGGGGAGGTCGACGTCGAGGCGTGTCTCGCTGCCGCGCGACCCACCACCGCGAGGGAGACACCGACTACGAGCAGCGTGCCGAGGCTTCCGACTGCGACGAGACCCCAGCGGGTCGAGCTTCGCGGGCCTTCTCCGGTAGTGGCCGGCGCGAGTGACCTCTCCGACGGGATGGGGGGCGGCGCGACGTCCGGCATCTGAGTCGCCGCGGCCTCGGGGGCTCGCGGATAGGAGGGTGTCGACGGAGCGGGCGTCGGGCGAAATAGAGGGGTACCGCTGGCGGGCTGCGAGCTCGGTGGCATCATCGACGGACGAATCGCGCCGGCGAACGGAGCGATGGCCTGCGCGAACTCACCAACGGTGGCGTAGCGGCCCCTCGGGTCTTTGCAGAGAGCGAGGTGGATCGCGGCCTGGAGATCGGGCGGCACGTCGGGCCGGAACTCCTGCAGGGGTGGGGTCGGATCGGCGACGATCGCCGCCGCGGCGGCCGTCGTGCTCCCCTCGAAGGGCGTTCGACCCGCCAGGAGCTCGTAGAGGATGACCCCGAGCGACCAGATGTCACTACGTGCGTCTACGTTTCGCGACGAGCGAACCTGCTCGGGAGACATATAGAGAGGTGTTCCCACGGTCGTCTGCGTACCGGTCAGCTTCGCATCGCTCTCGTCGGCCATCTTCGAAATCCCGAAGTCGAGGACCTTGACCAGCCAGCCGTCGCGATCCGGCGTCAGGAACAGGTTCGACGGCTTCAAGTCCCTGTGGACGATCCCTGCGGTGTGCGCCTCCGCCATCGCTCCGCAGACCTGAAGGACGAACCCCACCGCCTCGGCGATGGGCAGCGGACCGCGCGCGACCAGCTCCGCCTCCAGGTCGTGCCCTTCGAGGTACTCCATCACGAGGTAGGGGAGGCCTTCGGACGTCGTGTCGACGTCCAGTACCTTCGTGATGTGCTTGTCGCGCAGTTGCCCTGCCGCTCGGGCCTCGCGCTCGAACCGCGCGACGAGATCCGTCGACGCTGCGAGCATGTGGGGCAATAGCATCTTGACGGCTACACGCCGCTTCAGCCGCAGGTGGGTCGCCTCGTAAACGACGCCCATTCCGCCCTCGCCGATGACGCCGACGATGGCGTATTTGCCTTCGATCATGTCTCCAGGCCGCGGTAATCCAGCCGGGATCTTCGCCACATCCACAGTGACAGGATACCGCGGCTGAGAGAAAAGCACCGCGAATCCCTTCTACCGGCACCGCAAGACGTGCGGCCAGGCGAGGGGGCACGCCGCGTGTCCGCCTGGTGGACCCGAGTGGAGCCCACTCGGCCACGGGTGCGCTGAAAAGCACACCTGAGAGGGCAACCGGCGGAGGGATGAGCGAGACGGCTCCGCATGCGTGCGCTTGTAATGTTCTCTCCTATCAATCTTTCGTACGTCTCAACTTTTGATTGCACGAAAAGGCCCTCTTGGGTGATTTTACAATTGTGGACTTTTTCGCGCTTTGAATCACCCGCGCCTTTGTCGGCCCTAGAGAGGAGATAGACCAATGGTACCAATGCCCAAGTCTGCTGCTGCGATGGTCGCTACTGTCCTTGTCGCTGGCGTGGTCGGCACGGTCGCCGCCAGCGGGAGTGTTCAGGCCGAGGACGGCTGCCGCAGAGTGCACGGACATATGCAGACCACTTTCACGACGACGAACTGCACGAGCCCCATCGGCCTGTGCGCCTCCGGGACGATCACCGGGGGTGGAATCCTCGATTCGGACGCGACGTTCCTCGCGTTCGACGCCGCGCCGTCGGCGGGTATGCCGACGGTGGAGCCGGCAGCCAACGTGTCCTATTCCGGTCAACTGACCATCGACACCAAGAAGGGCACGCTCATCGTGCACGACCTGGGCGTCATCGACGGCGTCCACGCCAACTTCACGGAGCTCGAGCGCCCGACTTCGGGCACCGGTCGATTCACGAATGCTACCAACGTGTTTTTCATCTCCGGGGCGATGGTCAACGACCAGACGGGATTCGACGGCGAGATTTACGGCGAGCTGTGCAACGTCGGCCGCGACGATTGGTGAGCGACGGGGCCTCGTTGGTGACGCCGGTGCCGAAGCCGTAGGGGACGGGCCAAGGCGTCCACCCTTCCCGGGGTCCTACTCCGTGGAAGGGAGGCCAGATGGGCGGAGTCGACGTCGGGCTCGGGGGCGGAAGGCGTAGGTCGCTCGATTCGGAGATCAACATGATCCCGATGATCGACCTCTTGATGGTAACGATCTCGTTTCTCCTGATAACGGCGGTGTGGACCCACATGGCGCGCGTCGATATGGACGCCCAGGTCGCAGGCCGCCCCCCGGACGCTCCACCGGCGCCGGTGGTCCTCGAGAAACAGCTTCACGTCGAGATGCGGAGCTTCGGTAAGTTCGTGCTCGAGTGGAAGCAGGGGCGGACGGTGGTCGACTCGGTCGATGTGCCGCGCAGCGAGGTAGTCGTGCGCCAGGGCGACGTCGAGGTCGTGCGGTTTCCGGACCTCGTCGACCAAATCGGCGCCGAGTGGAGGGCCAAGGGCCAGCACTCGAGTCCGGGTGATCCGAAGCTCGATCAGGCCGTCTTGCACACCGACGACAAGACCGAGTTCAAGTACATCGTCGGCGTCCTCGACGCGATCCACGCGGCTCACCGGGACGTCCGCGTCGGGACCAAGACCGAACGCCTTCCGGCATTCAACGTGGCGTTCGCGACGGACTAGCCACCCCGGGGCTCGACGCGGGCGACGGTGTCACGTTAGTCTCCGGGCCCCCCACGGAGACCCCATGGATCTGTCCTTCTCCCCCGAGCAGATCGCCTTCCGCGCTCAGGTGCGCGACTGGATCCAGTCGGCCATGCCGCCGGACATGAAGGTGAAGGCCGCTGCAGATGCCTCGTTTCACCGCGAGGAGATGATCCAGTGGCACAAGATCCTCTACAAGAAGGGCTGGGTCGCCCCTCACTGGCCGAAAGAAGTCGGCGGCCCGGGGCTGGACGTCACCGAGCGCTTCATCCTGAGCGAGGAGCTCGAACTCGCCGGCGCGCCCACCCTCAGCCCGTTCGGCCTCGGCATGGTCGGCCCGCTCATCATCCAGTTCGGCAGCAAGGCACAGAAGGAACGCTTCCTCCCGAAGATCCTGAGCGGCGAGGAGGTGTGGTGCCAGGGTTACTCGGAGCCGAACGCCGGGAGCGATCTCGCGTCGCTCAAGCTTCGCGCGGAGGCCGACGGCAAGGGCTCTTACGTCCTCAACGGGCAGAAGACGTGGACGACGTATGCGCAGTTCGCCGACTGGATCTTCGTCCTGGCGCGGACGGAGGCGGGCCCCAAGAAACAGAACGGCATTGGCTTCTTCCTCGTCGACATGAAGACCCCCGGCGTCCTCGCGAAGCCGTTCCTGACCACGGGCAACACCCTCGCGTTCTGCGAGACCTGGTTCGAGAACGCGCGCGTCCCCGCGGAGAACGTCGTCGGCGAGCCGACGATGGGCTGGACGTACGCCAAGGCCCTCCTGGGTCACGAACGCACGCTCGTCGCGGGCGTCGGCAGGTCGACCCGGCAGATAGCGCGTATCAAGCGCATCGCCCGGGGGACCGTCATCGACGGCAAGCCGGCCCTCGAGCACCTCGGGTACCGCGGGCGCATCGCGCGGCTCGAGATGGATCTCGAGGCCCTCCGCATCGCCAACTACCGCACCGTCGCGAGCGCGCAGCTCGGCAAAGCCCCCGGCCCGGAGTCGAGCATCCTCAAGCTCCGGGGGACGGAGATCCAGCAGGAGTGCTTCGAGCTCATGATGGACCTCATGGGCCACCACGGGCTCAGCTGGTTCAACGACGCGGGGACCATCCCGGCTCGCGAGGACGCGGTCGCGTCGGACCACAACTACCTGCGGGCGGCGACGATCTACGCCGGTTCGAACGAGATCCAGAAGAACATCATCGCCAAGCTTATCCTCGGCCTACCCGGCACCTGAAAAGGAAGCACGATGGATTTCACGTTGAACGACGACCAGAAGATGCTGGTCGACACCGTCACGAACTTCACGAAGAAAGAGTCGCCCGTCGGCCGGGTGCACAAGATTCGTGAGTCAGACATCGGCTGGGATCGGAACGTCTGGCGGCAGATGGGCGAGCTCGGGTGGCTCGGCCTGGCGCTCCCCGAGAGCGTCGGCGGCATCGGCGGGTCGTTCCTCGACGCGGGGCTCATCATCGAGCGCCTCGGCACGACGCTCGTGCCCGAGCCGTACGTTCCGTCGGTGATGGTCGCGGGCCTCACGCTCGCGCGGCACGGGAGCGACGAGCAGCGCCAGAAGCTGCTGCCCCCGATGATCGAGGGGAAGACGTCGCTCGCGCTCGCGTACGTCGAGAGGGACAGCCGTTACGACGTCGCCGACGTGACGACGCGCGCCGAGAAGGTCGGTGGCGACTACAAGCTCTCCGGGAAGAAGGAGTGGGTCTTGAACGGCCAGGCGGCCGACCACATCCTCGTCAGCGCCCGGACCTCGGGAGGCCAGCACGAACAGCGAGGGGTGTCCCTCTTCGTCGTCGAGCGCGGCGCGCCGGGCGTGAAGATCAACGCTGTCGCCTGCATGGACAGCCACAAGGCCGCCTTCGTCGAGCTCGACGGCGTCAAGCTGGGGAAGGGCGCGCTCGTCGGCGACGAGGGCAACGCCGTCCCGATCCTCGAGCGCGCGGTCGACTACGGCGCCGCAGCCTTGTGCGCGGAGGGCTCCGGCATCGTCCAGTCGACGCTCTCGATGACGCGCGAGTACATGTGCCAGAGAGAGCAGTTCGGCGTGAAGATAGGCAGCTTTCAGGCCTTGCAGCATCGCCTGGCAGACGTCTTCGTCCAGGTCGAGCTGTGCAAGGGGACGGCGATCCTGGCCGTCATTCGGGCGGACTCGGACGACGAGGTCGAGCGAAAGCGCGCGGTGTCGGCCGCGAAGAAGCAGCTGTCGAAGGGCGGATTCTTCGTGACGCGCCAGGGCATCCAGCTGCACGGCGGCATCGGCGTCACCGACGAGCACGACGTGGGCCTCTTCTTCAAGCGCATGCAGGTCATCGCCGCCCTCTACGGCGACGAGGAGCACCACGTGAACCGCTTCGCGTCGCTGCCGTCGTTCACGGCGGGGATGTAGCCGTCAGAACATCGTGCCGTCTTCGACGTAGAGGCCGATCGGCAGAGTCGGGTTCTCGGAGACGGCGTCGGGTGAATAGGCGGCCTCGATCCGCAGCATCGCCGCCTGTCCCCAGAGGACGAAGAGGCCCCCGCCCACGCCGTACTTGAGGCCCGCACCCTGACCGTCGAGCGGGGAGTGAAACGTGTAGTCGCTCCAGACGCGACCCGTGTCGAAGAAGATGTCGTTGCCCAGCGTGAACTTCTGTTTGAGGACGGTGAAGCTGATGAGCATCTCGCGAAGCTCGATGTTTCCCAGGATCTTGATGGGCCCGAGGTAGCGCCCCACGGGGACGCCGCGGATCCCGGCCGACCCTCCCGGCATCTCCTTCTGGTCGAACGGGCCGGCCTGGAACAGATCATAGAAAGGGACATTGCCGAACTGGAAGTTGGCGACGAGGCGCGCGGCTGCGACGAAGGGCCCGAGCGGGACGTAGCCTCGAAGGATCGCGCCCAGCTCCGCGTAGCGCGCGTTGGCGCTCAGAGGGAAGCCTTCCTCTAGACGAACGCCGAGCTCGTGGAGCATGCCCGACCGCGGGAAGATCTCGTTGTCGCGCGAGTCGTAGAGGAAGCCGCCGGCCAGCGACGGCAGGCTCAGAGCCGTCGTGCCGTAGATGAGCGGAGAGCCGTTCGGCTTCGTCGTCGCGGCGTCGGTCGCGAGGACGCTGTACTGGTACACTGTCGGGTCGACGTAGAGATATTGAACCGCGAAGAGGGCCGCGACGGGGCCCACGAGGTTGACCCGCGCCGACGACCGCACCTGCGCGATCGATTCGATCCACTCGTGGAAGCGCCCCGGGTTCGGGTTCGTCGCCGGCGCGGGGGCACCGCTCGATGCGTTGCCGAGGCCGAAGTATCCGTAGTTGATGGTGTGCGTGTACGAGACCTCGGGATTGATCCGTACGCCTGGCCCGAGGACTTCCGGGACGTCGATCTGCCAGAGGTAGCCCTGCTGCGTGAGCTCGGGCCCGCTCGGACCGGCCTTGACGCTCGCCGAGAGGAGCAGATCCATGTTCCACCGGTACGGCTTCACCCCGTCCGAGAAGTACGAGAGCGTTCCGACGCCTCCGAACTCGAACCCGATGTCGCTGTCGCCTCCGATGAGCGGAAACCCGGCGGGTTCGTAGCGCCGCGTGAAGTAGTCCGTCTGGTCGACGGGTGCCGCGTGGCGAGGCCTGCGCGGCTTGTTGGGGCCCTGCGGAGGGCCCACGACGCCGTCCCCGTCGGAGACGTCGGCCGAAGCCGAGTCGGACGGCGCGGCCAGCGCCGAGGACGGTGCCGTCGAAGCGGCGGGGCTCGCGGACGCCGCGGGTGGAGGTCCACTGCTCGCTCCCCCGTCCGGGTCGGCGTATGCGAGCCAGGCCCAGGGCGAGACCAGCGCGACGACGAAGGCGCCGAGCGCGATCCGTCGCCGGCGGCCAAAGCCGCTGCCGCCGCCGCGCGCGCTTGTGCCCCGATGCGCGTCCACCGTAATGTGCGACCGTACATCGAGGAGGCACGCGCCGATGGATTTCACGCACTCCGACAAGGTCAAAGACCTCGCACGTCGCCTCGGCGCGTTCATGGAGACCTACGTCTATCCGAACGAGAAGACGTTTCACGAGCAAGTTGCGAAGGGCGATCGCTGGCAGCCGACCGCCGTCGTCGAAGAGCTGAAGAAGAAGGCGCGCGGCGAGGGGCTCTGGAATCTCTTCTTGCCGGAGAGCAAGCGGGGGGCCGGCCTCACGAACCTCGAGTACGCCCCTCTGTGCGAGGTCATGGGCCGCTCGCCCATCGCACCCGAGGTGTTCAACTGCTCGGCCCCCGACACCGGCAACATGGAGGTGCTCGAGCGGTACGGGAGCGAAGAGCACAAGGAGAAGTGGCTGAAGCCCCTCCTCGCCGGCGAGATTCGCTCGTGCTTCGCGATGACCGAACCGCAGGTGGCCTCCTCCGACGCCACGAACATCGAGTCTCGCATCCTCCGGGACGGCGACGATTACGTCATCAACGGCCGCAAGTGGTGGTCGTCGGGGGCGGGTGATCCTCGCTGCAAGATCTTCATCTTCATGGGGAAGAGCGACCCGTCCGGGCCCAAACACAAGCAGCAGTCGATGATCCTCGTGCCGCGCGACACGCCCGGCGTCCACATCGAGCGCATGTTGCCCGTCTTCGGGTACGACGACGCGCCCCACGGTCACGGCGAGATCCGCTTCGAGAACGTCCGCGTCCCCGCCACCAACATGCTGCTCGGCGAAGGGCGCGGCTTCGAGATCGCGCAAGGACGCCTCGGCCCCGGCCGGATTCACCACTGCATGCGCACCATCGGCGTCGCCGAGCGGGCCCTCGAGGCGATGATCAAGCGGACGAAGTCACGCGTCGCGTTCGGCAAGGCGATCGTCGAGCACGGGACCATCCGCGCGGACATCGCCGAGAGCCGGATGGAGATCGACCAGGCGAGGCTCCTCACGCTTCACGCGGCGTATCTCATGGACACCGTCGGCAATCAGCAGGCGCGCGCGGCCATCGCGATGATCAAGGTGGTGGCGCCCAACGTGGCCCTGCGCGTCATCGACCGCGCGATTCAGGCCCACGGCGGGGCCGGCGTATCGAGCGACTTCCCTCTTGCCAGCGCCTGGGCCCATGCGAGGACGCTGCGCCTCGCCGACGGCCCCGACGAGGTACACAAGGAGACAATCGCGAAGATCGAGATCGCGAAGTACGCGTGAACGGAGCGCGCTCCTAGATCACGCCCGGGGTTCCACCCCCGGCCGTGCCACCGGCAAGCCCTCCGGCGAGACCGCCCGCCGTGCCTCCGGCAGTTCCACCGGCGAGTCCGCCCGCGAGGCCGCCCGCCGTACCACCCGGGACGCCGCCTCCGGCAAGGCCCCCGGCAGTCCCTCCCGCCGTCCCACCGGCGAGACCTCCTGCCGTGCCGCCGGGAACGCCGCCGCCGGCGAGACCACCGGCAGTCCCTCCGGCAAGACCGCCGCCCGCGAGGCCACCGCCGGCAGTCCCGCCGGCGAGTCCACCTCCTGCAAGACCGCCCCCAGCGGTGCCGCCCGCGAGGCCGCCTCCTGCGAGACCACCCCCAGCAAGACCGCCGCCCGCAGCTCCTCCGGCAAGCCCCCCGCCTGCAAGGCCGCCACCGGCGGCACCTCCGGCAAGCCCGCCCCCTGCGAGGCCGCCCCCGGCCGCGCCACCGGCAAGACCACCCCCTGCGAGGCCACCACCGGCGAGCCCTCCGCCCGCCAGACCTCCTCCCGCAACACCGCCGCCGGCCGTGCCTCCGCCAGCGGTTCCGCCTCCCGCAGTGCCTCCACCGGCCGTCCCACCGCCTGCGGTTCCACCACCCGGATTGCCCGACGAGCCGCCGGTGGAGCCGTCGTCCGCGGCGTCCTCGCCAGGGGATGCGTCATCGGTCGGCGAGCCGCCGGACGTCGATCCACCACCGCTGTCGTCGCTCGGCGAGGTGGGGTAAGCACCGGACGAACCGCCGCTCCCGCTGCCGCCGCCGCTGTCGTCGCTCGACGACTGGGCGGACCCGCCCGACGAACTGCTGCTGCTGCCGCCGCCGAACCCGAGCCCGCTGCCGGGGCTCGAGCCACCGGACGACCCGCACGCGGTAAGCGCGAGCAGCGTTGAACTGCAAAGGGCGATTCCAAGCTGGGATACGGCTCTCATGGCAAACCGTCCTACCGCCTCGGTCCGTCCGAACAAGAATCCCAGGCGCTCAGTTTCGTATCCGCGAGATCCTGGGATGTGCGGTGGCCATGATGGTGTCCGTCATGGCAGGAATCGTCGGTTCTGGCGCGAACCTGTGACCCGCCGGCGTAGCGGCACGCCGGTCGGGTCGTGCCGCTCATCCAACTGGGGCGTCGCGGCGGCGTTGCCCTCCCTCGACACCGTCGTCGTGACACTCGGTTGGAGCACCTTGTCATCGTCAGGCACGCTGATGGCATCCACGTGAGTCTTCTTGGCATCGAGGTGTCCACACTTGGCGTCGATGGATGCCAAGAAGGTCTCGTCGATCGCCATCGAGTCATCATCAACGCGTATTCTGGCACCGACAAGGGGCGAGATGGCATCGACAGCGTCGTCCTCGGTAACTTGAGACGCCATCGAGGTGATAGGAAGCGCCATGACCGCGCATGAGTGGCGTGTAGAAGTGACTCCATCGCCCGGCGAAAGTGACTGGATCGACCATCGCGTTGCCAGCAGAGCCACGCGCGACGCAACCCAGCCCACTACGCGTTCACTGCAAGGACGTGCTTAGCGCCTCGAGGAGCGGATTCTGCGTCTCCACGCTCGCGCCCGACGAGATGTACCCCTCGCTGATCGTCCAGATGATGACGCCGCCGAGCCCCTGCGCCTTGACCCATGCTCCCTTGGCGGTGAGCGACGTCGCGTCCTCGTACGAGACGTACGTGCACTTCTCGGCGTTGCTTCCCGAGAGCGCGAGATAGGGGACGTCCGCCGCCGAGTCGTAGGTATACGCGGCCGCCGAGTAGTACGACGCCATGATGTTGCGATAGGCCATCGTGCCGTCGCTTGCCGCGATCTCGGAAGCGCCGAGGCTCTGCACCGGCGCATTGACCGGCGACGTGTAGCACTCACCGTAGAAGCCGGCGCCCACCCCTAGCTTCGACGCGGGGACCCCGGCAGCCAGGTAGTGGCTCACGCTGGAGTCGATTCCCGTCGGGGTCGAGGTGTTCTTGTTCCAGTGGAGCGGCGACGAATGCCAGCTCTCCCAGCCCTGCCAGGCGCCGGACATGCCATACGTCATCAGGTTGATGCGATCGAGCTGGGGAGCGAGCTTTCCGTAAAACGAGAGATCGTCGAGCGAGTTCTCGTTCTCGTAGCCTGCGGTCATCGTCAGAAGGATGTGGGGGCTCGCGTTACGAATGGACGCGACGAGTGATTGCTCGAGTGTCTGGTCCTCGGTGACCGAAAGGTTGCCGCCCTCCCAGTCGATGTCGAGCCCGTCGTAACCCATCGTGACGAGGCTCTCGAGGCTGGTCACGAACTTCGAAAGGTTCGCCTGCGTGGAGCCCTCGAAGCTTGGACCCGAGCCCGACCCGCCGATGGAGGCGAGCGCCTTCTTGCCGTGCGCATGGGCCGCCGCGATGACCTCGGCCGCCGTCGCCGCGTCGAAGGAACCCGATGCGAGGCCGCCGTTGCCGTCCGGGAGGTAGAACGCCGTTGCGACGTGCGTGAGGGCGCTCCAGTCGACGGCCGAGAGCGGGTAAAAGCCCCCGTTCGCGGGCTCGTCCCAGACGGCGTAGTACCCCATGACCCAGGCGTCCGAGGCTGTGGCGCTGTCGGGTGCGCCGCTCTCGCCAGTCGCCGCGGGTGCCGCCGCGTCGTTTGCCTCCGTTGCCGCGGTGCTCTCGGCATCGGCGCTCACGCCGGGTGAGCCGCCGTCGCCGGCGCTCGAAGCGTCCGCGAGCGAAGCCTTGCTCCCGCTCGACGAACCGCACCCGACAAGCACGGCGGCGACGAAGAGGGTACGGGTCGCGGCGGCCATCCTCCATCACGATACCGGCGGCCTGGTTCGTCGCACAATCGGAGGGAAATGCGAGATGACGCGTAACGTCAATTGCGATATCTCTAACGGTAGAGGCCTTATATGCTGACAACCACCGGAACCGGGTCCTCGAAGAATGCATTGCCGGGGGCTGCGGGGACGGAGGCCACCGAGCGAGCCAAGCGACGGCTCGGCGGCGGGAAGCCGGCCTATGGGTTCCTGTTTGCGACTCCCGACCTGGATCTCTCGGAGGCGCTCGAGGCCGCGCGCGAGGCATCGGGCGCCGAGATGATCGGCTGCACGACGGCCGGCGAGATTACAGAAGACGGGCTTGTTCACCAGAGCGTGGCCGTCATGCTCGTAGCGTCGGAGGTGACCCTCCAGGCGAGATACGCGGAAGGACTGAAGGCCAATCCGCGCAAGCTCGCGGGCGAGCTCTGGGCGGGCACGGGCGAGGTCAAGAAGGCGGCATCGACCCGCGGTCACCGACACCTCACGAGCGTCCTGTTCACCGACGGCCTCGCGCCCACGGGCGAGAGGCTCGTCAGCGAGCTTTACGATCAGCGCGTCCAGAGCGGGACGCAGATCGTGGGCGGCGCGGCGGGGGACGAAGGGCGATTCGCGGCGACCTCCGTCGGCGCTGGCGGGAGAGCGGGCTCGGACGCGTGTGCGGCACTTCACGTCTTCGGGTCGGCCCAGTGGGGGCTGGGCGTCGATCACGGTCTGCGCCCGACCACCAAGGCGATGCGCGTGACAAAGGCCGAAGGCAACGTGGTGAAAGAGATCGAAGGGCAGCCAGCCTTCGCCGTCTACGAGAAGCACGCCGCCGAGCGCGGGGTGCGTCTGACGAAGGCCAACACCGGCGCATACCTCATCGCCAACGAGCTCGGGATGCACTTCTTCGAGCGCATCAGCCGCGCGCGGGCGCCGCTCTCGGTGGGCGCCGACGGATCGCTCGTCTGTGCGGGCGATATCCCGAGGGGCTCGATGGTCAGCATTCTCGACGGAGAGGTGACGAGTATGGTCGCCGCGGCGCGTTCGGCCGCCGAGCAGGCCCGCGCGGTGCTCGGCAAGCAGCAAGCGGCCGGGGTGCTTCTCTTCGACTGCGTCTGCCGCGGGATGATCCTGAAGAGCGAATTCGACCGCGAAGTCGCGGCGGTGCGATCGGTCTTCCGCGACGTCCCGATCGCGGGGTTTCTCACGTACGGCGAGATCGCCCGGAGCAACGACAAGCTCGACGGCTGGCACAACGCGACGGCAGTCGTCGTCGCGATTCCGGTCTAGTCGTCACCCTCAGAGCAACCGCCGTTCCGATGGAACGGCGCGGAGCGCGCCGCATTCGCGCCGCGGTTGCTAGAACTAGCCGCCCACGCGTTGGGCCACCGTCCAGCCCTGCTCGGCGATCGGGCGCGCCATCGCGGCGGTCTGGACGGCGTGCGGGCTCGCGGCGGTGCCCTGCTCGACGCGTCCCGCGATGCCCTGGAGGATCGCCGCCAGGCGGAACATGTTGTACGCGAGGCAGAAGTCCCAGTTGCCGATGCGCTCGCGTCCCGTGCGGCGGCAATACGCGGCCACGTACTCCTCTTCCGTCGGGATACCGAGCGACGCCGAGTCCGACCCGGCCAGGCCGCGTCCCGTCTCGGTCGGGAGGCGCCACTGCATGCAGTTGTAAGAAAAATCGGCGAGCGGATGGCCCAAAGTCGAGAGCTCCCAGTCGAGCAAGGCGAGGATCACGGGCTTGTCGGGATGGAACACCATGTTGTCGAGGCGGTAGTCGCCGTGCACGATCGTCGTCTCGTCCCCTGCCGGGACGTGCCGCGGCAGCCACTCGATGAGGTGATGCATCGCCTCGATGGGCTTGGTTTCCGACGCCCGGTACTGCTTCGACCAGCGCGCGATCTGCCTCGCGAAGTAGTTGCCCGGCTTGCCGTAGTCCGACAGCCCCACCGCCGACGGATCGACACGATGTAGCCGCGCGATGACGTCGTTCATCGCGTCGTAGATGCGACCGCGCTCGTCCGGCGAGAGCCCCGGCAAGCTTGGCTCCCAGAAGATGCGTCCCTCGACGAAGTCCATCACGTAGAAGGGCGTGCCGATGACCGACTCGTCGTCGCACAGCGCGTACGTCCGCGGCACGGGCACGTCCGTCGCCGCGAGCGCCGTGATGACCCGGTACTCGCGGTCCACGGCGTGCGCCGACGGCAGGAGCGTCCCGGGCGGCTTGCGGCGGATGACGTAACGCTTGCCCCCGGCCGAGACGAGGAACGTCGGGTTCGATTGCCCGCCTTTGAACTGCGTCACCTCGGCCGTCCCGTTGAAGCCCTCCACGCGGGAGCGTAGGTATCGCTCGAGCGACGCGACGTCGAAGCGATGCGCGTCTCGCACCGCCATCGTGCCCGTGAACTGCTCCGTCCGACTCGTCATGAGAGACTCTTCATAACCCGGCGCAAGGCGGAGGCGTGGCGGGAAGGCTGGGCAAGGGTGTGGGTCCTGGTGCGCGGCGAGAGCCGGAAGTGGCAAACCGAAGAGGAACCACAAGACCATTGACCGCTGGCGGTCCAGAGATCACGATCACTGTAATGCGCAGTGATATGCGCAGGGATGCGCGCGAATCGCGCAAGCGCATTCTCGATCGCGCTGCCCAAGAGCCTCTTGAGGAGGGTATGTGGGCGGCACGTCCGCTGCAGAACTGGAAAGTTCGCCCGGGGGACGACACCACTGATGACGCGGCGCTCCAACTGGACGAGCGTCTTCTCCCAATGACAAACTTCCCATCCGAGGCATTGCGCGTGTCCGAACCGATCGGGGAGCCGACCGACGTGCTCGGGGCGTGGCACGCCGGCGAACCCCCGCCCGCTGTTCAGGTGGATTCCTCGCGGGACGCGTTCGCGATCGCGGCCGCGCGGTTCAGGGAGCGCGTCCACGTCTTGCGAGACAGGACGACCGGCGATCTGGGCGTCTCCTTCGACGACAGCGGCCCATGGTCACTCGAGGCGTCGCACGCGCTCATCGCGTCCTTGCCCCCCGTGTACCCGGAGTGGCTCGGTTCGGCGGCGTTCCTTCAGACGCACGGTGTGCGGTTTCCGTACGTCACGGGTGCGATGGCGCACGGCATCGCGACGCGGCGGCTCGTCGTGGCGATGGCGCGCGCCGAGTCTCTGGCGTTCTTCGGCGCCGCGGGGCTCGCGCCGGACGACGTCGAGGCGAACGTCGTGGGGATCGAGGGCGATCTCGAGGGCACCGGTGCCGCGTGGGGCTCGGACCTGATCCACACGCCCCACGACCCGTCGATCGAGGAGAAGCTCGTCGACATCTACCTCGCCCGGGGAGTCCGCCGAGTCTCCGCGTCCGCGTTCATGCGCCTGACTCCGGCGGTCGTGCGCTACGCGTGTACGGGGTTGACGCTTGCGCGCGACGGCTCGGTCCATCGCACGAATCACCTCTTCTCGAAGCTCTCGCGCTCGGAGATGGCCCAGCTCTTCATGTCGCCAGCGCCAGCGGAGATCCTCGCCGCACTCGTCGATCGCGGCGCTCTCACCCCCGCCGAGGCAGAGCTCGCGGCCAGGGTGCCCGTCGCGGAGGACATCACCTTCGAGGCGGATTCGGGGGGGCACACCGACAACCGGCCGCTGACGGCCATGCTGCCGACTCTCATCGCCCTCCGCGAGGAGATCCAGGCAAAGTACGGGTACCATCAGAGTCCGCGTATCGGCGCCGCCGGAGGCATCGGCTCGCCGAGCGCCGTGGCAGCCGCGTTCGCGCTCGGCGCGGCGTACGTGATGACCGGCTCCGTCAACCAATCCACCGTTGAAGCCGGCACTTCGGACCTCGCCAAGGAGATGCTCGCCGGTGCCGAACCGACGGACGTCGCGATGTGTCCGTCCCCCGATATGTTCGAGATGGGCGTCAAGGTGCAGGTGCTCAAGCGCGGCACTCTGTTTGCTTCACGGTCGACCTTGCTACGCGAGCTCTACCGCGTTCACGCGGGCCTCGAAGAGATACCCTCGGAGACGGTGGCGCGGATCGAGCGCGAGATCTTCCAGCGCCCCCTGGCCGACGTCTGGACCGAGACGCGCGACTACTTCGCGTCGCGCATGCCCGGCGAGGTCGAGCGTGCGGAGCGAGACCCCAAGCACAAGATGGCGCTCGTCTTCCGTTGGTACATCGGCCTCGGGAGCCACTGGGCCATCGCCGGCGTCCCGGAACGAAAGCTGGACTACCAGATCTGGTGCGGCCCCGCCATGGGCGCCTTCAATCGCTGGGTGCGTGGCTCGTTTCTCGCAAACCTGCAGCATCGGACGGTGGTGCAGGTGGCGCTCAACCTGCTCGAAGGCGCCGCCGTCTTCACCCGTGCGCAGCAGCTCCGAAGCTTCGGCCTGCCCGTGCCCGACGCCGCCTTCCAGTACTCACCCCGGTTTCTCACGTCCTAGTCCCACTCGAACTAGTCCCTCTCGAACGAACCACCCCCGGAGACAATGAGCCCTCGAGCCCAAGATGACGGAATCGCGATCGTCGGCGTAGGCGCGATCCTCCCCGGCGCGTTGGGCGCGGCCGACTTCTGGCGCAACCTGCTGTCGGGTCGCGAGCTCATCCGCGAGGTGCCGCCCACGTACTGGCTTGCCGAGGACTTCTACGATCCGGACTGGCGAGCGCCGGACAAGGTCTACTGCAAGCGAGGCGCGTTCATCGACCCGGTCGACTTCGATCCGATGAAGTACGGCGTCCCGCCGAAGCTCCTGGAGAGCACCGACACCTGCCAGCTCCTGGCCCTCATGGTGGCCGACCAGGTGCTCCACGATTCTCTGGGCGCCAGGTTCGACCACGTCAACCGCGATCGGATCGGCTGCATCCTCGGAATCTGCTCGGGGCTCGAGCTCGTCGGCGAGATGGCGGGACGACTTCAGCGCCCCTCGTACGTCAAGGTGCTGAGGGAACACGGCCTGCCCGAGGACGAGGTCCAGGCGATCGCGAGCTCTATCACGGGCCTTCACGCCGTCTGGAACGAGAGCACGTTCCCGGGCCTCCTCGGCAACGTGGTGACGGGGCGCATCTCGAACCACTTCGACCTCGGCGGGCCGAACTTCACGACGGACGCCGCGTGCGCGAGCTCGTTCGCCGCCGTGGCGATGGCGGCCAACTTGCTCCGCAAAGGCGACGTGGACCTCGTCATCACGGGCGGGGCCGACACCGCGAACGATCCGTTCACGTTCATGTGCTTCTCGAAGACGCCCGCGCTCTCGATGTCGAGCGTCTGCGCGCCGTTCTCCGAGAAGGCCGACGGCACGATGCTCGGCGAAGGCATCACCATGCTGGCGCTCCGGCGGCTGGCCGACGCCGAGCGCGACTCCGACCGCATCTACGCGGTCCTTCGCGGCTGCGGGAGCTCGTCGGACGGACGCGCGAAGAGCATCTACGCGCCGCGCTGGGAGGGCCAGGTCAAGGCGCTGCGGCGCTGCTACGAGGAAGCAGGCTACGGGCCGGAAACCGTGGAGATGATCGAGGCCCACGGCACGGGGACGAAGGCCGGCGACCAGGCGGAGTTCAACGCCCTACGCGAGGTGTACAACGAGAGCGGCCGCGAAGATCGCCAGTGGTGCGCCGTCGGCTCGATCAAGTCGCAGCTCGGGCACACGAAGGCGAACGCAGGCGCCGTCGGTCTGATGAAGACCGTGCTCGCGCTGCACCACAAGGTCCTTCCGCCCACGTTCAACGTCGACCGTCCGGCCGACAAGCTCGAGATCGAGAAGACGCCCTTCTACCTCAACACCGAAGCTCGGCCCTGGATCCGTTCGGCCGATCATCCGCGCCGCGCTTCCACGAGCTCGTTCGGTTTCGGCGGGACGAACTTCCACCTCACGATCGAGGAGTACACGGGCGAACGAGCGCGGTCTCGACGGGTGCGGGCGTTCCCGACGGAGCTCGTGATTCTCTCGGGTCCCGATCGGGCCTCGGTCGTCCAGAGCGCGCGGGAGCTCGGGACCGCGGCGGCCAAGCACGGCTCGCTGGCGCACATCGCGCGGGAGTCGCAGGAGCGCTTTCGCGCGGATGCGCCGGCGCGGCTCGCGGTCGTCGCGACGGACGAGGAAGATCTACGCGCGCGCCTCGTCCAAGCGGCCGATTCCATCGAGAAGGGCAAGACGCCCACGTTCTCCGCACCGGGAGGCACCCACTATTCGGAGCAAGCGGTGCAGGGCGGCCTCGCCTTCGTCTTCTCGGGGCAGGGCAGCCAGTACGTCTCGATGGGAGCGGACGTCGCGATGTCCTTCGACGCGGCGCGCGACGTCTGGGACGAGGAAGCGGCGAACAAGGTCGCGTACCTCGGGTTGCACGAGGTCGTCTTCCCGAAGCCGGTCTTCACCGACGCGGAGCGCGAGGGATGCGCGCGGCGGCTTCGTGCGACGGAGTGGGCGCAGCCTGCGATTGGTGCCGTGAGCGCGTCGCTCCTCGCGCTCTTGCAGGCGATCGGGCTGAAGCCCCAGTGCGTTGCGGGGCACAGCTTCGGTGAGCTGTCCGCCCTCTACGCCGCCGGCGCGCTCGACCGCGAGAGCTTCCTCCGCGTGGCGCGGCAGCGCGGCGAGCTGATGGCTCACGCGGCCGAGGCCGGAGCGGGTGGCAGCGGGATGACCGCCGTGACCGGGTCGCTCGACCAGGTCGAGAAGCTGCTCGCGGGGACGGACGTCGTCGTGGCCAACCACAACGATCCCCGGCAGGTCGTCGTCTCGGGGACCATCGGCGCGATCGAAGAGGCCGAGCGCCGCTTCGAGGGCGGGGGGCTCAAGGTCCAGCGGCTACCCGTGGCCGCGGCGTTTCATTCGTCCGTCGTGGCGGGGTCCGTCGATCCGTTCGCGCGCTTCCTCGACGGCGTCACCTTCGCGCGCGCGTCCGTCCCCGTGATCGCGAACGCGACGGCAGACTCTTACCCTGACGACCCTGCAGCGGTCCGCGCCCTCCTTTCGTCGTCGATCGCGCGTCGCGTGCGGTTCGTCGACGTCATCGAGGCCATGTACGCGCGCGGCGTTCGCACGTTCGTCGAGGTTGGCCCCGGCAGCGTCCTCAGCGCGATGATCGGGAGGATTTGCGGCGACCGATCGCACCGTGCGATCCCGCTCGATCGAGCCGGCAAGGACGGCGTGTCGAGCCTCTGGCAGAGCCTCGCGCAGATCGCAGTCGCGGGTCACCCGGTCGATTTTGCTCCGCTGTGGGCCGAGTTCGATCTCGGTCCCGATCCGCGCAAGCAGCCGAAGCCCGCAATGACCGTCAGCATCTGCGGAACCAACTACGGCAAGCGGTATCCTCCCGAGGGCGGTGCGGCGGCGCTCCCTCCACCAAACCCAGTGCGAGCTCAGGTCGACAAGCGATTGAACGGAGAAGTCATGGAGACGAAGGAACACAAGTCGCCCGGCGTCAGCGAGTCACCGGCAGGGTCAACGACCAACGGAGCCGCGGCGTCCATGCCGAGAGCCCCGGTGGCACACGCCCACGAGAACGGAGCGGCTCCTCACGCCAACGGCGTCGCGAGGCGCGCGATGCCGGACGGCCTCGCGGAGGTCGCCGGGGCCGGGCTCGTGGCGTCGCGCGATTACGCTCCCGCGTGGGGCCAGAGCGACGCCTCGGCGTGGCTCAATGCCTACGAGTCGATCCAGTGCCGCACGGCCGAGGCTCACGCCGTCTACCAGCAGACGATGGCGCAGTGCCACATGGCCTTCCTCCGTACCGCCGAGCAGTCGGCTCTTGCGCTGGCTTCGATCGCCGTTGGCTCGTCCGCGCTTCCGATGGCGTCGCGCGCCGCCGCCCTGCCGTCGCCATCTCCCGTCGAAGCGTTCGCTCTGTCGCCGATGGTCCAGGCCCCCGCGGTCGCGAGGCGTCCCGTCTCCGCGCCGATGCCCTCGATGCCGAGACCCGCGGCACCCAGGGCGCCATCCGCACCCCCGCCCGCTGCCGAAGCCCGTGCCGAGCGCGCCTCGGTGCGCGCGCCCGCGCCCGCCCCGGCGCCTGCGCACGCGCCTGCTCCCCCGCCAACGCCCGCAGCCGCGCCTGCGCCAGTCGTCGCGAAGCCCGCCGCCATCGCCATGCCCGCCGACGGCGACCTCAAGACCTACCTCTTCTCGATCGTCTCCGAGAAGACCGGTTACCCCGTCGACATCCTCAACCTCGATCAGCAACTCGAGGCAGACCTGGGGATCGACTCGATCAAGCGTGTGGAGATCCTGTCCGCCTTCGAAGGGCAGATTCCGGACATCAAGGACGTCAACCTCGAAGAAGTGACGAAGCTCAACACGCTTCGCGACGTCCTCGGCTTCATGGATCGGTATGCCGACAAGCTGGGGTTCGCAAAAAAAAAAGAATAACCAGTAATGCGGGGACCGTCGTCGCAGCCGTCGCCGACCATCGGGCGCCGCTTCCAGGCGGGCTCACTCGCTACGCTCCGGTGCTCGAGGCCGCTCCGCCACGCGGCTTCGCCATGCCAGGCCTTCTCACGGCGGGGCGGATCGACGTCGTGGAGGACGGGGGCGGCGTTGCCCAGGTCATCGCGGCGCGCCTCGCCGCGGCGGGTGTCGACGCCCGCGTCGTCGACGAGGTCTCGGGCGACGCGGCAGGCGCCATCTTCGCGCGCGGGCTCCGCAGCGCTCGCTCGCTCGACGAGGCTGTCGCGATGCAGCGCGCTGCTTTGCAGGCGGCGCGGGCCATCGCCCAGCGTGCCGGAAAGCGCGTCTTCGTGACGTTGCAGGACACGGGCGGAGACTTCGGCCTTTCCGGGCGCGCAGGAGAGAGGGCGTGGACGGGCGGCCTGGCGGGACTCGCGAAGACGGCCGCTGCCGAGTGGCCGGACGCAGGGGTCAAGGCGATCGACGTCGCGGCCAGCGGCGTGTCGTCCGATCTCGTCGCAGGGTACGTCGTCGCCGAGCTGCTGCTCGGGGGCTCCGACGTCGAGGTGGGTCTGGACCGCGAGGGGCGGCGGGCGGTCATGCAGATGCGCCCCGCGGCGTACGGCCTCGTCCCCCGGCAGACACCACGCGTGCGGAAGGGCCTCGTCATCGTCGTCTCGGGCGGCGCTCGCGGCGTCACGGCGGCCGCGCTGACCCCGCTCTGCAAGCAGGGGCCGCGCCTCGCCCTGCTGGGCCGGACCGCGCTCGTCGCCGAGGAGAGCGACACGCAAGCGGCCAGGACCGACGCCGACATCCGTCGCGTTCTCCTTGCTCGCGCCAAGGCGGCCGGCGTCGCTGTCCAACCGAAGGAGCTGGCGCGCGAAGCGAAGCTCATCCTCGATTGCCGGGAGATCCGCGAGAACGTCGCGGCCTTGCAGCGGGCGGGCGCCGAGGTGACATACCACCCCGTCGACGTCCGTAGTGTGGCTTCGGTCCGTGCCGTGGTCGACGACGTACGTCGCTCGTGGGGGCCCATCGGAGGGATCATCCACGGCGCGGGCGTCCTCGCCGACGCCGCCTTAGCCGCCCAGACCGATGAGCAGTTCGACCTCGTGTTCGGGACGAAGGTCGACGGCCTGCACCATCTGCTCGCGGCGACGACGGGGGATCCTCTCGAGCTCCTGATGCTCTTTTCGTCGGTGGCCGGCCGCTTCGGCAACTCCGGGCAGGCCGCGTATTCGATGGCCAACGAGGCGCTCAGCTGCGTGGCCGCGGGCGAACGCGTCCGGCGGGGTCCGCGATGCTCGGTCCGCTCGCTGGCTTGGGGCCCGTGGGCGGGCGGGATGGTGACCCCGGGACTCGCGAAGATCTTCGAGAAGGCGGGAGTGCAGCTCGTCGGGCTCGCCGCGGGGGCCGAGGCGCTGGCTCGCGAGGTCGAGAGCACCGACGAATGGCCGCAAGTCGTGCTGATGAACGGCGAGCCCCCGGCCAGTGGCCAGCCCCTCCACGGCGGAAAGGAGCCCACCGGCGAGGAGCGGTTCGACGTCCTCGTGAACGCGATGACGCACCCATTTCTGGACGGTCACCGCATCAAGGGAGCCGCGGTGGTGCCGGCGGTGATGGCGCTCGAATGGCTCGCGCGCGCGGCCACCGCCCATTGCCCGAAGCTGGTCGTCACGGGATGCCGCGACCTCAAGGTACTGCGCGGAATCCCGGTCGAGGGCTTCGACCAGCGGGGTCTTCGCCTCGTCGTTCACCTGCGCACCATTGCCACCGACTCCGCGAAGACGGAGCTTGAGGCCAAGCTGTTCGACGATCAGGATCGACCACGCTATTCGGCCGTCGTCGAGATGGCGCTCGCGCCCGCGGTGCCGCCCGAGGGCCTCCCCGGCGTTCCCGCGGACGGCCTGGCGTGGCCGTGGACGCTCGAGCACGCGTACTCCGAAATCCTGTTTCATCGAGGGCCCTTCGCGACCGTGCGATCGCTGGGTCTCGTCTCCGAAGGCGGCGCGAGCGGCGTCGCGGTCGGTATGCGCTCCGTCGGCTGGCCCGAGGCGGGATGGGTGACGGACGTGGCTCTCATGGACGGGGGAGTCCAGGTCGTCGCCCTCTGGGGAACGCACATCCTCGGCCGCTTGCCTCTGCCCACCCGCATCGGGGCATTCCACCTTTACGAGCGCGGTCCGGTCGCGACGCCCGTACGGTGCTTCGTACGCGGTCAGCGGATGGGGCAGCACCGCGTGCTCGCCGACCTCGCATACGTTCGCGAGGACGGCCGTGTCGTCTGCACCATGCATGATCTGGACTTCCACTTGCCCGCCGCCGCCACGCGCCGGCCCACCGAACCAGGAGCCGCGTAGGAACCCCATGCAAAAGACCCGAGGCGTTACCCCGCCGCCCCCCGCCGGCACCGTCGTCCAGCGAATGCCCGTCGCTCCGGCTCTCGTACCGGAGTCGCCCCTGCCTCCTCGAGGCCCGGCGCCATCCTATGCGCATCCGATGGAGGTGCACCACGATCGGGTGGCGTCCGTACACACCCAGTTTCTCCGCCTCCAGGAACAGGTCCACGGCGACTTTCTCTCGCATCGGCAGCGTTTGCTGGAGGGGCTCGAGGAGGCGCTGGCGCGAAGTCCCGTGGAGGAGTCCGTGGCGGCCCGTCCTCCGGAGGTCACCATCCACACGCGCCACGTGAGCCGCGACGACTGGTTCATCGATTCCCATGTCGTGCCGCCGGGCCTCTTCGCGGCCTGCCTCGCGTACGTCGCCGGCACGCGCGGGGAGGTACTCGAGTGCGACGCGGAGTTCATGGGCCAGCTTCCGGGTCCCGGGGACACCGTCGTCACCGAGCTCACCCGCGTCGACGGGGACGGTGACGTGCGCTTCCAGGTCGACGGCTTCGTCGGCGACGAAGCCCGGCCCGTCGTTCGACTGCGAGGTCGCCTCGGCGCAGAGAGGTCCGGTTCGGCCGCACCTGCCGTCGGCGACTCCCTTGCGAACGGCCCGCTGGTGCCGACGTGGACGGGCAAGCGCCAGTTCACCGAGTCCGATCTCGCCGCAGTCTTTGCCGGTGACCTCCTCGCTTGCTTCGGGAAGGGATTCGAGCGCACGGCCAGTCACACGAGGACCCCGCCTCTCCCGGGCGCCGCGCTCGCCCGCCTGACGCGCGTGAGCGCAGTTGATCCGGCGGGTGGTGAGCGTGCCGCGGGGTTCCTTCGCGCGCACGTGACCACCACGGTCGAAGATCTGCCGCCATCGACCGAGGAAGGGCTCGGTCTCGCGCGCGTGTACCAGGGCGCGCTGCAGACCCTCGCCTTCTTCGTCGTGGCGTCGGGGGGGACGATCGACCGTGACGGATGGCGATTCGAGCCGCTCGAGGCGCACACGAGCCGGCTCGTGTTCCTCGACAGACCCTCGCTGGAGACACCGCTCGACTACGAGCTGGTCGTCGAGCGCTTCGGCCCCGGGCCGAAGGCGACCATCGTCGGCGACGTCAAGGCCTGGGCCGGCGACACACTGGTCTTCCATGGCGAGCGCCTCGCGCTCCGCCTCGTCCCCGACTTTCCTCTGAGCAGCGACCTCGACCTTCAGGCCGAGGGCGCGGCGGAGGAGGACCTCGGGCGACCGGCCGCCGAGATCGAGGGCTTCCGCATCGGCTACCGCTCGCTACTGGCCGGTGCGCTCGGGCGCCCCTCGGAGGCCTTCCGCGAGCCGGGCGGCTTCTTCGAGACGGGCGAGCGCACGATGCCGAGGCTCCCCGGGCCCCCGTACCACTTCATCACGCGGATCACGGCGGTCGCCGGCGAGCGATTGAGCATGCGCCCCGGCGCCGAGGGGACGTTCGAATACGACGTCCCGCCGGACGCCTGGTACTTCGACGAGAGCGGCACGAGAAGCATGCCCTACTGCGTCCTGCTCGAGGCGGCGCTGCAGCCGTGCGGGTGGCTCTCGGTGTACGTCGGCTGCCCGCTCGCGACCGCCGAGGACGTCTTCTTCCGCAACCTCGACGGCAGCAAGATGGCCATCGTAAACGAGGTGCGTCCTGACAGCGGCACGCTCCGTACTCACGCGAGGGTCACGTCGGTGACTCACGTGTCCGGGATCATGATCTTGTCCTACCGGATCGAGTGCACCCTCGGAGACCGCCCGGTCTGCAAGCTGGACGCGACGTTCGGCTACTTCCCGAAGGAGGCCCTGGCGATGCAGGCGGGCCTCGCGACCACCGACGAGCAGCGCGGCCGCCTGACGGCCGAGTCCTCGGTCCGCGTCGACCTGTCCGAGAGGCAATCCATGTACTTTGCCGGTCCGCTCCGTCTGCCGGGCCCCGTCCTCCTGATGATGGACCGCGTGACGGGCTACTGGGAAGCGGGGGGGGCTGCGGGCAAGGGTCTCCTCCGTGCCGAGAAGGACGTCAAGCCGTCCGACTGGTTCTTCAAGGCGCACTTCTTCAGCGACCCGGTGCAGCCCGGATCGCTCGGCCTGGAGATGATGCTCCAGCTGATGCAGTTTTTCATGATCGAAAAGGAACTCGGCAAGGGCATCGACCAGCCCTACTTCGAACCGCTCGCCTCGAACGCACCCATCTCCTGGAAGTTCCGCGGTCAGGTGCGGCCCTCCAGTCTCCACGTCATCGTGGACGTCGAGATCGTCTCGCTCGAGACCCTTGCCGACAGCGTGACGCTGATCGCCAACGGATCGCTGTGGGTCGACGGCGTGCGCTGCTACGAGGCCAAAGGGATCGGGATTCGCGTCCGGGGAGGACGGCCAGCAGTCGCCCGACCGCAGAGCGTCGTGGAATCGGTGCTCGATCCCACGGGTGCGGACCGCTGGGTCGCCGACCACCGACCGAGCCACACCGTTCCGGTCATGCCGATGATGAGCATGGTGGACCGCCTCGCAGGCGCGTCGCTCGCCTACGTGCGCGCGGCTTATCCAGCGATCGGCGGGTCACCCGATTGGGTCGTGGTCGGCGGGGACGAGTTCCGGGCCCACGGGTGGCTCGTCTGTGACGTGCCCAAGCGGCTCCGCACCGAGGTGAAGCTGCTCAAGGGACGCGCCTCGACGCGCGTCGACGAGCTCGACGCGGCGGCGACTCTGTACGAAGTCACCGACGACGGAGCCCCGGCGCGTCGTGTCGCCAGCGGTCGAGTGCGACTGGGGAGGCGATATGCCGCTCCCCCGCGCGCATGGTCTTCACTTGCCGACGCCGCGCGGGTGGGCACACCGTACGAGACGGGCGCCATCGGTCACGGCCCGGCGCTCCAGATCATCCGGCGCATCGCCTACGGGTCACGCGGCGCCTCGGCCGAGCTGGACGCGGGGGGAGGGGGCGCCCCCATCGGTACGCTCCACCAGGTGCTTCTGGATGGCGCCCTTCAGGCGATCCCGCACGACGAGCTCGAGCGCTGGTCGGACAAGATTCCGAAGGGCCACGTCGGCGTCCCCGTGCGGACGTCCGCGCGTTTCTTCGGGCCGCCGCCCGAGTCCGGCATCGTGCGGCTCGAGCTGCGCTTCGTCGGGTTCGACGGAGGCACGGCGCTCCCCACCTTCGGCATCCAGATGATCGACCCGCGAGGTCGCGTCTGGGCGAGCTTGCGGCACGTCGAGCTCCTCGTCCCGACGGGGCACGAAGCGTCCCTCCGGCACCAGCGCGTGCCATTTCTCGTGGAGAAGAAGTACGTGGAGGGCGCCTGCCTCTCGCGGTTCCACGCCGACCGGACCGAGCTCGCGGACGCCGACGTGAAGAGGATGGACTGGATGCCGGGGAGCGTCGTGCTGGTCTACGGGCTCCAGCGCGGCGCGCCGATCGATAACCGCGTCATCGCCATCAAGGACCACGTCGCACACAGGCTGCATGTCCATCCCGCCCGCGTGACGGTCGACGCGGCTTGCTCCGAGGGCCGGTCGGAGGATCCGCCGGGCCGCTTTCCGGTGTCGGTCGAGCTCCGCGGAGCGGACGTCGTCGTTCGCGACGCGGGGGCCCCTTCGCAACGATTTGGAGTCGCGGGCCCAGGGACCGTACTCTCGTAAGCCATGACCACGAATACGACCCGAGGTCCGGCCGGAGGCGCGGCCGGAGTGGGGGAGAACGTCTTTCTGACAGGCGGTACCGGCTTTCTGGGTGGCGAGATTATGAAGCGCATCCTGCGCAACCATCCGAAGACGCGACTCACCCTCCTCGTGCGGTCCACCCACCGCGAGACGGCGCGCGAGCGCCTCGACCGGCAGCTCCTGCGGTCGTTCGGCCAGGAAGAGGCGAGCCGCTACCGGGAGCGCGTGGACGTCGTCAACGGCGACATCTCCCTCCGCGGCCTGGGGATGGACAACGACCGCATCCAGTCCCTCCAGTCACGCGTCGATCAGGTCGTCCACTGCGCGGCGACGATCCGCTTCGATCTTCCCCTCGACGTCGCGCGTCGCGACAACACCGAGGGGACGCGCAACGTTCTTACGTTCGCGGGCGGCATCGCGCGCCTTCGCCGTCTCGACTACGTGGGTACGGCCTACGTCGCGGGGAAGCGCGAGGGACTGGTCAAGGAAGACGAGCTCGACGTCGGCCAGCAGTATTCGAACTCGTACGAGCGGACCAAGATGGAGGCCGAGGCCCTCGTGCGCGAGTTCGCGCAGAGTCATCCTGCCGCCATCTACCGCCCGAGCATCATCGTCGGCGACTCACGGACGGGCGAGACGACCTCGTTCCAGGGCTTCTACCAGGCGCTCCTCTTCTACAGGCAGCTCTACTCGAAGGGGATCGTCCTCATCCTCCCCGCCGATCCGAACGCGATCATCGATCTTGTGCCGATCGACTACGTCGTCGACGCCTTCTTCGGGCTGATGCAGTCGGAGAAGAGCATAGGCCGCGTATTTCATCTGACGTCCGGCCCCGGGAACACGTGCACCTGGGACGAGCTCATGCGGATGACCGCCGAGTTCACCAGGGTACCCCCGCCGCGGTACATCTCGAGACACGCTTGGCAGTACGTCCTGAGGCCGTTTTTCCACTCGGTCATCTGGGGCAAAAGGCGCGAGCCGATGCTCAAGGCGGACAAGTACTTCCCCTACGCGTGGACGAAGTTCATGTTCGACAAGACGAACACCAACTCCGTCCTCGACGGCACCGGGATTACGACCCCGCACGCGCGTTCGTACTTCGTGAAGCTGCTCGAGTACCAGGCGCGCACGCTCAAGCTGGGAGCGGGCTAGAAGCTCAACGGACACACCGGACGTACCCCGACGTCTCGGTGTTGTCGTCGAAGCCATCCTCGTAGTTGAGGGCCCAGGGCGTGCTGCCGACGATCGATGACGATATGTAGTAGCCGTTCGCCGGGGTATCGGAAAATACGCACTGGTCGATCGCCGGGGACACCTTCTTGATGTCCGGGTTGTCGTCGACCAGCGAGGACAGTTCGTTGACGCTGGGGAGTCGCCACGTGTGGCCGTTCAGGCCGAGGGCCGCGCAGGAGCTCATCGCGGCCGACTGGGAGAGCAACGTCAGGTTGCTCGTCTGCTCCCAGATGAGCCCCGTCTCGACGTCCTGGACTTCACCGGCGTCGACCTGCACGTAGTGAGGGTACGGCAGGGGAGTCACGGCCGGGGAGGCCACGCAGCGCACGTACTCCGTGGAGCTCTGCGATGCGGCGTTGCTCGTCAGGCCGCCGCCCCCGCCGAAGTTCACCATCCAGGCGTCTTGGTCTTTGGCCGGCATCTGCGAGACGACCCAGGGCGTAGACGTCCACGTATACATTCCGCCGGGCGGCTGGCCTGACCCGAGAAACGGACCATACATGGCCGCCAGGGTGGTGTAGTCGACCAGCGAGAGGGCCTGGATTCGCGTGGGAACATGCCACGTGAAGGTGGCAGGTGCCGGAAGCGTCAGCCCGGCGCAATACCCCGGTGCCGCCGCCCAGGTGAATGCCTGGGTCGCCTTCACCACCTCCTTCTGCCAGACGAGCCCCGTCACGTGATCGAGCACCGTGCCGTTTCCCTGATCGGTATAGTCGAACGGGTGGGGCAGGGCCGCCGCCGGCGGATTGGGCATGGGCCACCGGGGATAGGCGTTGTCGGCAGGACCCGTCAGCGACGCGCACGCCGCGCCGCCTTCCGCCCCATGCGCTGGTTCGCCGGCGTCGACCGGACCTCCGCCGTCCACGCCCGCGCCGCCGCTGGAGGTCGAGCCCGAAGGGGAACCGGAGCTTGCCCCAGAGCCCGGGCCGGAACTGGACGCAGACCCGGAGCCACCGGAAGCAGGCCCGGAGCCAGAGGAGCTCGAACTCGACTCTGCGCCGGAATCGCCGTCGGATTCCTGTGTCGCTTCGGTCGGGGAGGTGGGTCGCGTCGACGCGCACGCAGCGGCGACGGATGCCAGCCCTAGGAGCAGAGTGCCAGTCGAACGCATCGAACCTTGCCACTGGTCGACTGTCGACCAGCTTCGCGGCTCGACATTCTACGGCTCACATCGCTTCCACGCTCTTCAGCATCGCTCCTACGAAGCCCGTCCGTTTCCGCCTTGGGTGTCACACGGGCGGTGGCGGCGGAATCGTCAACCCGGTCGGGCCCGGTGCCCGCGCTCGCTCGCGCTGGCCCCACTGCTCGTAAACACTCGGCCGGATGCGCCGCGCCACTTCGAGCGCGTGCTTCATTCGCGTTCGCATCGGGACCTTGGCGTCGAGGCCTTCGCTCGGGAACATGATCTCGCACGCCGCCTCGAAGGCGCGGCGCACGGGAGGGTCCTTCGGCCAGTTCGGGAACTCGACCTGTATCCTCTCGTCGATGTCCGACTGCTTGCGGAAAGCGATCCCGAGAAGACTCCGGGGATCGACGCCGAGGGCGAGAAGGTCACGCTCGATCGCCTTGACGCTGAAGAGCGTCGTCGTGAGTAGATCGAGCTGGAAGAGTGCGAGGTCGACGGCGCCGGTGATCGAGAGCTCGCTCATCAGGTGCGGGACAAGCTGCACGCCGAGACCGATGTGCCGCGCTTCGTCGCGTTCGTAGTAGGACATCAGTCCCGTCAGCACAGGCTCGATCTCGAGCTCGCGCACTCGCTGGAAGGCGACGAGCGCGATGGTCTCGACCGTCAGCTGCATCCCCACGAGCTTCTTCAGCAGGTCGTCCGTTCCGAGCGTCTTCCGGAGCACCCGCCCGGCCCAGAACTCCAGCTTGCCGGGTTTCTCGCCGATGGCCTCGAGGTAGTCGTGCATCACGTAGAAGTGGCGCGCCTCGTCGTGCACCTGGCTCGCCGCGGCGAGCTTCGCCTCGAGGGGGATCAGCCGATCCGACAGCTGCGCGCTGATCTTCCACGCGGCCAGCTCGCCCCACATGATGATGCCGAAGATGCGCCCGAGCGCGCGCCGCTTGTCGGACGAGAGCTTCGGTTGCCCATGCTCGGCGATGAGCTGCGCGAGCACCTGGCGGCCGTCCCAGATCTTCGATTGACCCGCGTGATAGATGCTCTCCATACGCCGCGCGCGACGGGCCTCCGCGTCCGAGTAGGCCGCGTCGAACATGTCGAATGGGAGGCGGCTCGGGTCGCTCGATCGGCGCAGGGATCGGAACAGCATGCGAATGGGCAGGGGTCAGGCGACGGCGCTCTCCGCCGGCAACGGCGGAAGCACCTTCAGGACCTCGGTCGCCGTGATCGGGTGCTCCATCGGATCCTTGTGCTCGAGGAAATCGTGAATGTGCAGCGCGGCGCGGCGCCTTCCGTCATAGCGGGAGATGCGTGCGGCGAGCTGCCTGCAGCGATCTCGATAGCCAGGGTCGCCGAGGACGGTGCGGACGGCGCGTTCGAGCGAGGTCCCGTCGTAGGCCATGTTGGACATCTGCATGCCGGCGCCCAGCGCCGCGACGCGGCGCATGTTCACTTCCTGGTCGAAGATCGTCGGGAATCCGATGATGGGTACGCCGCACGAGAGCGCCTGGTAGATGGTGCCGTTGCCCCCGTGCGACACGACGACATCGCTGACGGCCATGAGGGCCTCTCCCGGCGCGTACTTCGCGATGAAGACGTTGGGCGGCGGGTTGGGAATCTCGGCGAGTCCGCCGGTCGTAATGAGGATCTGGAAGTCGGTATTCCCGAAGACGCGTACTGCCTCTTGGAAGAACTTGGTGTCGCCCGTCGAGCCCATCGTGAAGTAGACGGTCGGCTTCCCCTTCTGGAGCTTCGAGAACCACGGAGGCAGTCCGATCGTCGCGTCCCAGAGGAGCGGGCCGGTGTAACGAAAGCTCGGCGGTGTGTCGCGCACGACGGGCATGAACTCCGGCAGGTCGGCCAGGAGGGTGATGTCCCCCTCGATTGCCTCGTACATGCTCTCCACGGGCTTCAGGCCGTGCTGCTTTCGTACCTCGGCGTAGCCACGCGCCCCGTACTTCATCATCGTCGCGGTGAACTTCGGGAAGGCCTTCTGTGCGAGCTTCTTGCCGAGGATCTTGCCCATGATGTGCCCCTCGGGCATCTCGACCACGTGGGCAAACTTGTCGGTCCAGCAAGCGTTGGTGACCGAAACGTACGGGACGGCGCGCGCTCGTGCGCTCGTCGACAGTGACCAGCGAAGATCCCCCACCACCAGGTCGGGCTTGATGGTGTCGATCGCCTGGATGTCCGACGCCACCGACTGAGCGCAGATCGACTTCCACCAGCTCATGCTGGGCGGCAGAAGGCTGTGGGCCACCTTCATCGTCGTGTCCCGGTGCACCGTGAAGACCGGAACAACCTCGAACCCCGCGTCCTTCGGGATGTGAGCGTACGGCCCGTCGCAGCAGAAGATGACGCGATGGCCGAAGCATCGGCGGAGCGCTCGGCCCACCTCGAATGACCGCGTAACGTGCGCGAGAAAGCCCCCATCGCAAAAGAGAGCGATGGTTTTCTTCCCGTTACGCCCGTGAAGTCGAGTCACCATTTTCTGCTCCGCGACGGGTAAGTTGCCCCCCCTCGCTCGGTTGTCCGTGCAGCCGGCGTTCCAGCCTGTGGAGACCTCGCGCACTCACGGCAATCCAGCCAATCCTAGCATGTCGACTCGGTATTTGTGCAAGTTGGTGCGCAGAGTGGGCACGCGAAAGCGCACGCGCGTAGTTGCCTTCTCAAGGTAATCTTCCACCCGTCTCGGGCCCCGCACGAAGAACTCATGCCGGCCCGCAGGTCTTCCTTGCGCGCGCTGCGCACCCACACGCACAAGAGCTGGCGCGCGAATCGCTTAGGACCCTGCTGATGCTGCCGCCGATGCCCACCGTAGAAGACGAATTCTCGGGGACCGAGCCCGACCTTCGCGCAGGGTTGCGCCAGCCGCACCTGGTCGCCATGTGGCCCGGCGGTGTCGCAGTCAAGGAGCTCCCCCCCACCGGGACCGTGACCGTCGGTCGCTCGAGGCGGGCCGATCTCTGCATCGACCATCCGTCGATCTCGCGAGACCACGCCATCTTCCATCCGGGCAGCCCGATCACGCTCGAGGACTGCGGTAGCACCAACGGCACCACCGTCGGGGGCATGCGCGTTGCGCGAGGGGCCCGGGTCCCCGTCGAGCGGGGACAGGTCATCACCGTCGGGGCTGCGGTCATCGTCGTGCGCGACGCATTCGAACGGGAGCCCCCGTCGGTACCCGCTTCCCGGCGCTCCGAGCGGAGCGTCCCACCCGTCATCATCGCCGACGAGGGGATGAAAGAGCTCTATCGCGTCGTCGATCTCGTCGCGAAGGGCGATCTCTCTGTCATTCTTCTCGGGGAGACGGGGGCCGGGAAGGACGTGATCGCCGACGCGATTCATCGCCGCTCGCTCCGCGCTTCCGCGGCCTGCGTGGGCGTCAACTGCGCCGCCCTCCCGGATGCGTTGCTCGAGAGTGAGCTCTTCGGGTACGAGCGCGGTGCCTTCACCGGCGCCGTACAGGCGAAGCCCGGCCTTCTCGAGATCGCGGACGGCGGCACGCTGTTTCTCGACGAGATCGCCGAGTTGCCGCTTCCGATGCAGGCGAAGCTCCTCCGCGTCCTCGAGAGCCACGAGGTCACGCGCGTGGGTGGGCTCAAGTCGCGATCCATCGACGTGCGCTTCGTCTGCGCGACGAACCGCGACCTGCTTGCGCTGGTGCGCTCCGGCGCGTTTCGGCAGGATCTCTACTTCCGGCTCAACGGCATCAACCTGGTCATCCCGCCGCTACGCTCGCGCCGCGCCGAGATTGCGCCAATCGCTCGGGCCTTCATCGCCGAGGCCTGCCGCGAGGCCGGGCGGAGTCTCGTCTCGATCACGGACGAAGCGATGAAATTGCTCCATACGCACGACTGGCCGGGCAACATCCGCGAGCTGCGCAACGTGATCGAGCGCGCCGTGACGCTGTGCACGGGGACGGTGATCGACGTGCACCATATTCCCCCTCCCGAGGCCGGCTTTGGACAGCCTCCGGTCCCGGACTTGCCGCAGCGCGTCACCCTGCCGGTTCCCCCTCAGCCGAATGCAACCGCGGAGGCTGCTCTCGGACTGCACGAGGCCGCAAGGAGAGCCGGACAAGTGATCGAGCGGCGCCGCATCGCAGAAGCCATGGAGCGCTGCGGCGGCAATCAAACGCGCGCAGCTCAGCTCCTTCGAATCTCGCGGCGTACCCTCGTGGCGCGGCTGACGGAGTATGGATTCGCCCGTCCACTGAAGAAGAACGACGCCCACGACTGAAGAGCCGACGCACGTACGACGTCGCTTGAACTTTTCCGTCCGCGTGCAAAGCGACGCGAAAGAGGCAACATATTGCGGACGTCAGCCGACTTGGGTGCGAGGATACCCAAAGTTGTCCCACCTATCTTCCCGCAGTCTGCATTTCGGCGGGCCGTTGCGGGCACTAGCGCTAGTGTGCGTAGCGGGAGCTCTTTCCTTTTGAGGTATTGCAGATGAACGCCGTTCGCCATTTCCTCACTGCCTCAGCCGCGGTCGTCGCGTGTGGTCTCGTTGGCTGGTTCGGCTGCGGCGGCGGTGGCAGGGGTTCCCCTTTCGATTTCGGCAATGGCCCTGACGGTGGCCCCAGCGGGAGCGAAGAGGGAGGCATCAACCTCACCCCGGGCGGCGGCGACTCCGGCAGCAGCGGCGGCGGTGCTGGCGTGGTGCTGATGCTCACCGCGGACGGCGGCGTCGTCAGCGCCGGTGCGTGCACGAACGGCGGGTCCACGACGATCAGCGGCAAGATCTACGATCCTGCCGGGAAGGACGTTCTCTACGGCGCCGTCGCCTACGTCCCCAGCAAGCCGGTGACCGCGCTGCAGCTCGGCGCGACGTGCGATACGTGCGACTCGCTCTACACGGGGTCGCCTATCGCTGCCGCGCAGACGGATGCGACGGGCAGCTTCGTCATCCAGAATGCGCCGTCGGGTCCAAACATCCCGCTCGTCATTCAGCTCGGGAAGTGGCGAAAGCAACTCAAGATTAGCAACGTCACCGCCTGCGAGGCCAACCCGCAGCCCGACAAATCGCTGACGCTGCCCGCCAATCACATGGAGGGCGACATCCCGAACATCGCCGTATCGACGGGCGGCGCCGACACGCTCGAGTGTCTGCTCCTTCGCATGGGAGTCGATCCGGCCGAGTACGAGCCCGGGGCCATGGGGCCGGGCCGCATCCACATCTTCGCGGGCGGTACGACCGGGACATTCTTCGGCCTCAACATCGGCACGGCGCCGAACACGTCGCCGGCGGGGCCGGTCAGCAGCGCCGCGCTCTGGAACTCGGACGCCGACATCGACGACTTCGACATCGTCATGTTGTCGTGCGAAGGCAGCCCCACGACGAACATGGACCAGCAGGTGCTGTTCGACTACGCGGCCAAGGGTGGGCGCGTGTTCGCGTCGCACTTCCACTACGCCTGGTTCAACTCCGGGCCCTTCGCCGCGGCGGCGAACCTCGCGACGTGGACGGCCGGCGCAAACCCGGTCGGGAGCGGCAACATCAACTCGCTCGTGGAGACGACGCTCCTGAACGGCGGGCCGTTCAGCAAGGGGGTCGCGATGAAGGAGTGGCTCGGGGTCGTCGGCGCTCTCGGCGTCAACGGCGCGCCGGCCAACGAGCTTCCGATCGTGCAGGCCAAGCACAATGCGAATCTGTCGACCACCAACACGGCGTCGACGTCATGGATCATTCCCGATCCGAGCGCGAACGCGTCGGCGGGGACGACGCTCTACTTCTCGTTCAACACCCCCCTCGGGACGGCGACCGAGAACCAGTGCGGCCGCGTGGTCTTCAGCGATTTGCACATCGGCGGTGGCTCGATGGACACGGGCGGGACGGTGCCGAGCGAGTGCGCCACGGGAGACCTGTCGCCCCAGGAAAAAGCCCTAGAGTTCATGCTGTTCGATCTGTCGGCGTGCGTGGTGCCGGACAATGCACCGCCGCCGCCGCTCATGATCGTGCCGCAGTGACTTCGTGACCCGGCAGGCCGAGGGCGGGTACGCTTCGACGTACCCTCCGTGAGCACCAAATCCCCGAGCCAGCCGCCGCCGGTCTACGTCATCGAGTCGATCCCCGTCGGTGGCGCCAACGAAGTCTCGCCCGCTGAGGTCCAGGCCGAGGGCATTCCCACGCCGGCTCACCTGCGCATCTTCAAGGAGCTCGGGCGTGGAGGCATGGGACGCATCCATCCCGCCACCGATCGCAATCTCCTTCGCCACCTGGCGCTGAAGCGGCTCGACAAGGAGCTCGCGAGGGAACCCTTCTACCGGGACGGGTTCGTCGCCGAGGCCCAGATGACCGGGCAGCTCGAGCACCCGAACATCGTCCCCGTGCACGAGCTCGCGATCGACCCGAGCGGCGTCCCGTACTTCACGATGAAGCTCGTGCAAGGGGTCTCGTTCGAGCACTGGCTCCGCGAGCCGTCGCGGACCCTAGGCTCCACCGAGCGGATCGAGGACGGTCTGGAGGTCTTCGTGAAGGTGTGCGACGCGATGGCGTACGCGCATCACCGCGGCGTCATCCACCGTGACCTCAAGCCCGAGAACATCATGGTCGCGGGCTTCGGGCAGGTTTACCTGATGGACTGGGGGCTCGCCCGCCTCACGCGGACCAAGCCAGCGTCGGGCAAGATGGCGCAGATGGAAGCGCCGGGTCCGGTGGGCACGCCAGGCTACATGGCGCCGGAGCAGGCGCGCGGGAATCCGGCCGAGATGGACGAGCGCTCGGACGTCTTCGGTCTCGGGGCCGTGCTCTACCAGATCGTGACCGGTAAGACCCCCTTCGGGGACAACCCCGACCCGGAGGTTACGATGAAACTGTCGCGCGCCGGCGCGGTCGTCCCGATAGAGCAGGCCGCGGCGGCGATCGGCGTATCCAAGCGCCTACGCGACATCGTGGCCCGTGCGACGGCCCCGAAGCCCGCCGATCGCTACCCGAGCGTCGTTGAACTCCAGCGCGACGTCGTCTCGTTCCTGCGCGGTGGGCTGCATCTGCCCAGAAAGCTCTTTCAGCCCGGCGCGCTCATCATCCGTGAGGGTGACATCGGCGACGCCGCCTACATGATCGTGAGCGGTCGCTGCCGCGCATACCGCACCGTGGGTGACAGCCAGGAGACGCTGGTCGTCATGCAAGGCGGTGACGTGTTCGGAGAGATGGCGCTTCTGCTCGACGAGCCGCGCGCCGCGAGCGTCGAAGCCGTGGACCGCGTCACCGTCCTGGTCCTCGACAAGAGCACCATGACCGAGGGGCTCGGGATCGGCGGGTGGACGGGAGCACTCGTCCGCGCGCTCGCTCAGCGGTTCCGCGACCTCGAGCAGAAGGTTCGAAGCTCGGGGATGCGCCGGCCGTCGCAGGGTCCGCCTCAGGCCCCGCCGTAGTCTTCTTCCCGTGTCGCGTCCTTCCCGCTCTCGACGCGCAGAGCGTCGAGAAGGGCGCTCGATGTCACCGCGACCGCGAGGTTCGCCACGAGCGCCCACAGCCCCGCGTAGCCCGCCACGGCAACTCCGCCGATGCGCAGGGGATAAACGGTCCCCTTGAATTCCAGCACCAACGCCATCCACGTCCCCGTCGCCATGCCAATTGCCCACCCCGCGAGCAGCCCCCAGCGATGCAGGCGGCGCGTATAGAGGCCGATCACGATCGCAGGCAGCGTCTGGAGGATCCACACGCCTCCCAGGAGCTGAAGCTGGATGGCGTACTTCTGTCGCCCGAACACGATGAACGCGAGCGCCCCGAACTTCACCACGAGCGATACGAGCTTGGCGACGGCTGCCTCCTCCTTGCCGCTGGCGTCGGCACGGAAGAACTCCTTGTAAATGTTGCGCGTGAAGAGGTTCGCCGCCGCGATGGACATGATGGCCGCGGGCACGAGCGCGCCGATGGCGATCGCCGCGAACGCGAAGCCCGCGAACCATGAGGGGAACGCGCCTAGGAAGAGGGCCGGGACCGCGAAGTTCGTTCCGTACCGATCGAAGCCGGCCGCGTACGCAGGATTGTCCTTCACGCCCGCCGCGAGCGCCATGTAACCGAGGGCGGCGATGAGCGCGAGGAGAAACGAGTATGCCGGGAGCATCGCGGCGTTTCGGCGTATGACGGTCCGCCCGCTCGAGCTCAGGACGCCCGTCATCGAGTGCGGGTAGAGGAAGAGCGCGAGCGCCGAGCCAAAGGCCAGCGTCGCGTATGCGCTGTACTGGCCAAGGTCTCCCGGCTTGGGCGCCGTCAAGATGAGCTTGGCCCGCGGCACGGCGTCGAAGATCTTGCCGTAGCCCCCGAGCTCGATCGGGATGACGATCACGGCGGCGATCACCGTCACGTAGATGATAGCGTCCTTGACGATGGCGATGAGCGCGGGCGCCCTGAGGCCGCTCTGGTACGTGTACGCAGCGAGGATCACGAACGCGATGACGAGCGGCAGGTCGTGCATGACCCCCTGCCCCTCGACGCCCATCGCCCCCAGGACCACCTGAATCCCGACGAGCTGGAGAGCGATGTACGGCATCGTCGCGAGGAGGCCGGTCACCGCGATCGCGAGAGCCAGAGCCCCGCTGTCGAAGCGACCCCGCACGAAGTCGGCCGCCGTGATGTAGCCGTGTTTGTGCGAGACGCTCCACAGGCGCGGCATGACGACGAAGACGAACGGGTACGCGATAATCGTGTACGGCAGGGCGAAGAAGCCGAGAGCCCCGGCCCCGAAGACGAGAGCCGGCACCGCGATGAACGTGTACGCGGTGTAGAGATCTCCCCCGAGGAGGAACCATGTGACGACGGTGCCGAAGCGGCGCCCGCCCAGCCCCCACTCGTGGAGCTGGTCGAGGTCTCCCTGGCGCCATCGTGCAGCGACGAATCCGAGCGCTGTCACGAGCCCGAAGAACGCGACGAAGACCACGAGGGCAACCGTGTTCAGCCCCTGCATCACGATCCGTCACGCGTCGCGAAGTAGACGACCGCAGTCAGCGCGGCGCCGATGAAGATCCACACGAACTGGTACCAGTAAAAGAAGGGCACTCCACCGGCTCTGGGCTCGACGGCGTTGTAGAACGGCACCCAGAGGGTGCCGACGAAGGGCACACCGAGAAGGACGTACCAGAGTGAGAAGGATGGCTTTCCTGCGGGCATGGCAGTGGCGCCGACGAGTGTAGTCCGAAGAGCCTGCGGGAGGTGACATGCCGCGGCGCCTGTACTAGCTTCGCGCGCCTACCCCTCATGGCGCAGGCACGAACGACGACGACCTCCCGTGCCACGGATGCGCGCGAGGCCCGCATCGGAAGCAGCACGCACGTCCGCGGCCGGATTCGTGGCGAAGGGAGCCTCGTCATCGAAGGGCACGTCGAGGGCGACCTTGCGATCCAGGGCGACCTCACTATCGCCGAGGGTGCCAGCGTGAAGAGCGAGGCCGTCGAGGCGCACGCGGTCACCATCGCCGGAGCTCTCGACGGCGACGTCGTCGCGACCGGTCCAGTGAGGCTGGCAGCCGGCGCGCAGGTGAGCGGGAACCTGCGCGGGAGCGCGGTCGCCATCGACGACGGGGCGCGCTATTCGGGACGGCTCGATTGCGATTTCGATTTACCGCCGGAGCTCGGAGGGGCAGCTCGTGGCGAGGCGCGCCCGCGGGCGACGGCGCGTCGCTGAAAGCGCTCTAACAGGGAGGCACCTCATGGCGAGCACGGTCATCGGCGCAGGGATCACGATCGAAGGGGAGATCACGACGGACGAGGATGTCGTGGTGGCGGGAACGGTGCGCGGCAAGCTCTCGGCCAAGGAGGCCATCACGATCGAGCACGGCGCGACGGTCGAAGCCGACGTCGTCGGCGGGTCCCTCGTCGTGGCTGGAGCGCTCACCGGAAATGTGACGGCGGTCGAGCGAGTGGATCTCCAGTCGGGAGCGCGAGTGGTCGGCAACGTGAAGGCCGCGCGCGTGACGATTGCGGACGGAGCCCAGTTCAAGGGCAACGTCGACATGGACGTGTGAGTCATGGCGGCGAACGTCACGATCATCGGGCGAACCACGCGCGTACGCGGTCGCCTCACGGGTGCAGCGGACCTCGAGGTGCAGGGGTTCGTCGAGGGTGAAATCGCTGTCAGCGGGGACGTCACGATCGACGCCGCCGGTATGGTCGGTGCGGGGGTGCACGGCCGCCGAGTCGTCGTGCGTGGCGCCGTCAAGGGCGACCTCGTCGGCGAAGAGGCCGTCTTGCTCGAGGAAGGATCGCGTGTCGTCGGCGACGTTCGTGCCCCCCGCGTGGCAATCGCCCCAGGCGCTCTCGTTCGCGGGTACGTACAGACCGGGCAAGGTGGCGAGCCGCGCGCGGTGGCATCTCGGGCGCAGGCCGCGGCGTCCCCCACGAAGGCCGCCGTTCAGGTCCGCGCGCCGGTGGTTGCGGCAAGGCCCGCAGCGAGGGCACAAGCGCCGGTCGTTCGCGCTGTCGGGGCCTCGGTGTCGACTGCAGTCGGCAAGGGACAGGGCGCCACCGGGCCGCGCCGGCCTCCGCCCCCGATCGTGCCCGCGCTGAAGAAGGCCAAGGGGCAGATGACGAAGAAAAAGGAGCATTGACGCGTGGCAGGTGAGTCGCGCGCGCGGCTCCTCGAGCTCCTCCGGACGCGAGCGTTCGAGCGCAGGCGCGTCGTTCTCGCCTCGGGACGCGAGAGCGATTTCTTCATCGACTGCAAACAGGCCGTACTCTCGGCGGAGGGGCACGCCCTCGTGGGCGACGTAATGCTGGAGGTCGTGCGTTCCGGTCTTCCTGCATGCGTGGCCGTTGCCGGTGTCGAGCTCGGCGGGTGTCCCCTCGCCAGCGCGGTTGCGCTCACCAGCTTCCTCCGGGGGACCGCCCTCGACGCACTCTATGTGCGCAAGGACGCGAAGGACCACGGGACGCGGCGCCTGGTCGAGGGGTCGACGCGCCTTCCAGCGGGATCACCCGTCGTACTCCTCGAGGACGTGGTGACGACGGGAGGCTCGACGCTCAAGGCAGCCGACAAGCTGCGCGAGGCGGGATACCCTGTCGTTGGCGTCGTTGCGCTCGTCGATCGCCTGGAGGGGGGACGCGAGGCAATCGAGGCACATGGCTTCACGCTGCTCGCGCTCTATACCCGCGACGATTTCATTCCCGCTTGAGGCGCAAATGTGGGGGACGAGCGGCGCGCACGCAGCGTGCGATCTGAGGAGGATGGCGGCATAGTGGGGGTGCGCACAATGGGGACGGAGCCGGTCTTGGAACCCAGACGCATCGACATCCTGAGCGACTCCACCGGCGACACGGCGGAGAAAGTCGTGCGGGCGGCGATGCTCCAGTTTCCCCATTCGGGCTCGCACATCCGCCTCCACACACGCGTCCGGACACCCGAGTCGGCACGGCCCATCCTCGAGGCGGCGGCGAACGACGGGGCTCTCGTCGTATTCACCGTCGTCAGCCCCGAGCTCCGAGAGTTCATCCACGCGTCGAGCTACGAGCTGAAGGTGGAGTCGCTCGACCTCATCGGCTCCCTCATAGGCAAGCTCTCCACGTTCCTCGATCGGCAGCCCATCAACACGCCGAGGGGCATGCTGCCGCTCACCGAGGAGTACTTCCGCAGGATCGAGGCCGTCGAGTTTGCCGTGAAGAGCGACGACGGCAAGGAGCCGCGCAACTTCAAGAAGGCGGACATCGTGCTGTGCGGGGTGAGCCGGACGAGCAAGACACCCCTGTCGACGCTCCTGGCCCAACGCGGTCTCAAGGTCGCCAACCAGCCGATCGTCCTCGGAGCGTCCCTTCCGCCAGAGCTCGAGGAAACCCCGCAAGATCGCGTCGTGGGGCTCGTCATCGAACTCGACCAGCTCGTCGAGATCCGGAAGGCTCGACTCAAGCAGCTCGGCATGCCGACTGACGCGGGCTACGGCTTGCGCGAGCAGGTCAAGCTGGAGCTGGACTGCGCGCGGCGGATATTCCGCGATCACCCGGGATGGCCCGTGATCGACGTGACCGGTCGCGCGATCGAAGAGACCGCGGTCATCATTCTCGAGTCACTCAAGGAGCGCGACGAGGCGACGAAGAACGCGCGTGCCGCCATCGTGTGAGAGTGAGGATGCGGCTCACCTGGGTGGCGGGGTTGACGGGCCTCACGTTGGCGGGATGTGCGCGACCGGCGCGAGAGTTGGGGGGGACGACCGCGACTGCGACCGCGACCACGACCACGACCGCGACCACGACCGCGACCGCGACCGCGACCGCGACCGCGACCACGACCGCGACCGCGACCACTGCCTGCGGAGAGCCGGGGAGCACTCTCATCTTCGCCTCGCCCGAGCACCCCGTTCGGGGACAGCCGATGCGCGTCGTTGCCGTCGTCGACCATGCCGTTGACGCGAAGCTCTCGGTCTTGCCCTCGGCCGGTGCCTCGACGATCGCGAACGAACGACACGGAGGCCCTCCCTATTTCTGGTTCGCCCAGATCGACGCGCCGGCATCGGGGCGCTGGCGGGCGACTCTCGTGCGAGATGCAACATGCGGTGGGGCTCCGGTAGCGACCCAGGAGATCATCGTCGCCGAGAATGGGAGGGGGCCGCCGCGGACGCCGCGCAACGCTCTGTGGTTCACGCGGGCGGCGTGGGGTCCGGCGCTCGAGAACCTGTACTCGGCGTGGTTGCAATATTTGTTCGAGTTGCCACTTGACGCGCAGCCGAGCTGGAACGTTCTTCACGAAGTGTTGCGCGATCGTTCACGCAACTTCCTCTTCGACCACCTCGGCGCCGGCGAAGACGAGCAGGGAGTCGCCGTCCGACCCGACTGCGCGGACCTCCCGTATTTTCTGCGGGCCTATTTCTCGTTCAAGCTGGGGCTCCCGTTTGGGTGGTCTCGATGCTCGCGAGGCGACAACGGCGTGCCGCCGACCTGTTCCGACTTTGCGACGAGCGCCGAACCGTTCCCCTCCATCGATGGCAAGCCGCAAACACTCCCGACGTGGGCCGATCCCGATCGCGAGAAGTCAGGCCCCTGGGAGAGCAACGTCAAGCGCGTCGGCGAGCTTTTTCGGACGACGCTCGCGGACGCTGTCCAGTCTGGAGCGGGGCGGACGCTGCCCGACGACGAGAGCAGCGACTATTACCCGGTGGCGCTCTCGGTCGACACGCTGCGTCCCGGGACCATCTTCGCGGATCCGTACGGTCACGTCCTCGTCCTCGCGCAGCGCATTCCGCAGAGCGCCGCGGCCGGTGGCGTACTCCTCGCAGTGGACGGGCAGCCCGACGGGACGGTGGCCCGCAAGCGCTTCTGGCGAGGCAACTTCCTCTTCGCTGTCGATCCCACTGTCGGGGGACCGGGCTTCAAGAGGTTCAGGCCGATACTGCGCGACAAGGGCACGGGGAAGCTGCGGCGGCTCGGCAACGCGGAGCTCTCCGACTTCTCCGCGACCGACCAGTACGTCGGGGGCATCGAAGGGTTTTACGACAAGGTCGAGGACGTGCTTTCTCCCGCGCCCCAGGATCCGATGCAGGCCTTGCTCGAAACGATCCAGGCGCTCGAAGAGCAGGTGAAGACGCGCGTCAATTCGGTCGACAACGGTCGCAAATTCTTGGCCGCCGCCAAGACCGCGGCCGACATGCCCGACGGCGCGAAGATCTTCGAAGCCACGGGCGACTGGGAGGACTTCTCGACCCCTTCGCGCGATCTGCGCCTCCTCATCGCGATCGACGTCGCGCGCGACTTGCCGATGCGGGTCGCGCGCCGCCCCGAGCGTTACGCGATGCCCGCGGGCAAGAGCGCGGATCAGGTGAAGGGCGATCTCGACTCTCGCCTTGCGCGGGAGCTCGGCGAGCGTAAATTCCGCTACGTGCGCAGCGACGGCTCGGAGTGGGAGCTGAGCTTGCAGGATGTCATCAGCCGCGAGATAGCCTTCGAGGTCGCGTACAACCCGAACGACTGCGTGGAGCAGCGCTGGGGCGCGGCGTCGTCGGGAGACGAGGCGGCGACGTGCCGCGCGCATCCGCCGGCCGCGCAGCTGGCCAAGATGCAGGGATACAGAAGCTGGTTTCACGACAGAAAGAGGCCGCCGAGGTGATCGGCCGGCCACGTGCACGCGCCCTCGTGCTACGACTCGGCCGTCATGTACTTCCAGGAGATCATCCTCACTCTCCAGGACTTCTGGGCCAAGCGGGGCTGCCTCATCGTGCAGCCCTACAACAGCGAGGTAGGCGCCGGCACCTACAACCCGGCCACGTTCCTTCGCGCCATCGGTCCCGAGCCGTGGAACGTCGCTTACGTCGAGCCCTCGCGCCGGCCGACCGACGGGCGGTACGGCGACAATCCGAATCGAACCCAGCAGTTTCACCAGTTCCAGGTCATCCTCAAACCGTCCCCCCTCGACATCCAGGACCAGTACCTCGCCTCGCTCCTTGCGCTCGGTACGAAGCCCGAGGATCACGACGTGCGCTTCGTCGAGGACGACTGGGAATCGCCGACTCTCGGCGCCTGGGGACTCGGCTGGCAGGTATGGCTCGATGGGCTGGAGATTTCCCAGTTCACGTACTTCCAGCAGGTGGGGGGCATCGACTGCAAGCCCGTAAGCGGTGAGCTGACCTATGGGCTGGAGCGCATCTGCATGTACCTGCAGAACGTCGAGTCCTTCTGGCAGATGCAGTGGGCACCGGGGGTGTCCTACGCGGAGATCGTCAAGCGCGGCGAGTGGGAGTGGTCCACATACAACTTCGAGCAGGCGGATACGGCCGCGCACTTCGCGCAGTTCGACCAGTGCGAGAAGGAGTGCAAGCGACTCCTTGCCCTCGGCGACGACCCGCTCGAGAAGCTCGTCTTGCCGGCCTACGACTTCGTCGTCAAAGGGGCCCACGCGTTCAACGTCCTCGACGCGCGCGGCGCGATCGGCGTGACGGAGCGGCAGCGCTTCATCGGGCGCGTTCGCGGCCTCGCGAAGGGCGTCGCGGAGGCATGGCTCGCGCAGCGTCAGGCGATGGGCCTTCCGCTCCTCAAGGCGCGTGCCGCGGCCGAGTAGTCGAGTACCATCGCGAAGACCATGAAGGGGCCAGCCATCGTCTTCCTCGCCGTCGCCGGCATCGGCTGCGCGGCCTCCGGAGGGGACGCCCGCTATCCGGCGCGCGAGCGGGGCTGCGCCGTGAAGTCGTTTCCCGAGGGACCGAGCATGCCGGTCGACGAGCTCGGCGCCGTGACCGTCGATTGCGCCGTCGCCGGAGATGCGTGCGAGCGCCAGGTCCTCGACGCCGTGTGCAAGAGAGGTGGCGACGTCGCGTGGGGCCTAGCGAGCAACTCCATCTCGGCGACGCGCTTGTTCGTGCACGCCGCGCACACCCGGAGAGTGACCCAGGGGCCGCGCGATCGCGGCTGTGGGGTACAGGTCTTCACCGATGCGCCCCCCGGTCCAACCGAGAATATCGGCCCGGTGAGCGCCGTCTGTGCCGAGGACGATTCACGCGAAGTGTGCTTGCGTGAGCTCCAGGATCAGGTCTGCCTGCTCGGGGGCGATGTTCTCTGGCAGCTTGAGGGGCCGGCGAGGCGGGGGAACAAGCAGCGAATGGACGGCCGCGCGGCACATACGAAGTGAAGCGGGTTGCTACGGCTTCACTCGAGGCACTTCAGGAACGCGTCGGCATTCGTCGAGCGCATCGCGCATTCGAGCTCGTTCTGGCTCACCTCGGAGCTGCAGTTCTTGAAGGCGTCGTCTCCGTGAGCTTCGCTCTTCTCTCGCGTGCGCTCCGCGTCGATCTGGGGGGCCGCGGCGTCGGGGTACTTCTCGGTGACGACGAGGGCCGCGTAGCGGTCGAGCATCTGGTCGCACTGCGCGGCGCTCGCCTTCGTCTTGCACGAGACGCAGAGCGCCAGAACGCACCCGGCCACCAGTGCGGTCGACGGGGGAACGGCGCACGCTAGCGCAGGCACGCTTCGAGCCCCTGCGTGGTGGACGCGGATCGCACGCACGACAACGTCCTCTCCGTTACGTTCCGGCCCTCGCACGACTTGATCTCCTCGCCCAGCTGAGCACGTACCTCTTGTTCCCGCTTCTCTATCGACGGAGAGTCCGCTTGGCTCATCCCCTTCATTTGCAGCTCGACGGATTTGTCAACGATGAGCTGGCAGTCCGCCTCGGTGGCGCGCCGGCCGCAACCTACGGCGAGCGACGAAGCCGCGACGAGCAGGAGCGCGACCTGGCGCATGCGCACGCGTAGCACGTTTTTGCCGGCACGAGGACGAATGGTAAACTCGCGGTGTGACGTCACAGAGGCGCGCGCCGGCGGCATCGCGACCGTCCCTCCGGGCGGCGGAGGCCTCGTCTACACGCGTGATCACGCCCACTCCCGAAGACCTTTTGCAGAAAGCCACCGCGGCGCGATCGTCGTCGACCCGCGCGCGCTATGCTCGGCGCGGCCTGGCGACCCGCCATCCACTCGACCGGACGACACAGGCCATGCTGCTCCGGCAGCTTCACCTCTCGCACTACGAAGCGCGACGGTTCGACGAGGCGCGCGAAGTCGCCTTGCAGGCGCTCGAGCTGGGCGTCCTCGTCGACGTGATTCACCAGGACGCGGCCAGGGCCGCCCTCGGCGCGCAGGACGTCGAAGCTGCCGTCGTCCACCTTCGGGTTGCCGCGCGGCGCGGGCCGGCATCGCGTCGGCCCTTCCATCTCTGGACGCTCGGAAGCGTGCTGTTTCTCGCGCATCGGTATGCCGAATCCGCGGCTGTGCTCGCGCGCGCCGTCCGGTGGGGGACGCGCGACAAGCCTCTTTACCGTGCGCATCTCGCCCTCGTCCGGGTCGCGGCGGGAGACAAAGTCGACGGCATGCAGTCCACGATCGACGAGCTCGCATCGACTCCCTGCGGCCAGGGCTACGGGCGCTTCGTGCTCGGGCACCTCGCGTACGCCGCCGGGGCATGGGACGCTGCGCGGCGCTACCTCGAGGCGTTCGTGAGTCGCACCGAGGGAGCGCGTCCTGCTCTGGCGCTGGCCCTCGACGGTGAGCTCAAGATGTCGCGAGCGACCCTCGCCAAGATGTCGGCCAACTGAAGCGTAACGGGCAGCCCTCCCATGACGTACGACGAGAAGAGCCCCGTGAAATCGCGATCGAAATCGCTCCTTGCGGTGCTCGCCGCGCTGGGAGTTCTCCTGTGGCCTCTGGTCGTGCATGCCGCCGGCGGCGGCTCCGACACCGGCGCGTTCGAGCGTGCCCTCGCGCGCGGCCCGTTCGTGGCTCTGGCGGCGAGCTACGCGTTCGGTCTCGCGACGAGCCTGACTCCCTGCGTCTATCCGATGATCGCCATCACGGTCTCCGTCTTCGGCGCGCGGGAAGCGAAGAGCCGACTCGAGGGCATGCTCCTTTCGCTCACCTTCGTTGCCGGGATCGTGTGCCTGTTTACGCCGATGGGCGTCGTCTCCGCGCTTACGGGCAGAGGCTTCGGCAGCGCGCTCGGCAACGGCTGGGTCGTCGCCGGTATCGCTACGGTCTTTCTCGCCCTCTCCGCCTCCCTCTTCGGGGCCTTCGAGATCGCGCTCCCCCAGAGCTTGAACAACCGCCTCTCCAGCGTCGGCGGTTCGGGATACCGCGGCGCGCTGCTCCTCGGCCTCGTGTGCGGCCTCGTTGCGGCGCCGTGCGTCGGGCCTTTCCTCTTCGGCCTCCTCGGCTGGATCGCGACCACGCGCAACGTCGCCTTGGGGTCCTCCGCCATGGCGTTCTATGGGCTGGGCCTGGGTACGCTGTTCTTCGTCGTCGGAGCGTTCGCGGTGAGTCTCCCCAAGGCCGGCGCATGGATGGTGGGGATCAAATGGGTGGGCGGGGTTGCGCTCGCGTACATGGCGCTTGCGTACGTGCGCGACGCGCTACCGAAGGAGACGGTGCACAAGCTGGCACACTCTGGCGTGGCCTACGGCATGACCGCAGCCGCGATTCTGGCAGTGGGGCTCGTGCTGGCGGCCGTTCACATCGCCGCCGAACGACGCAAATCGAGGTTTGCGCACCTCTCGAGGCCCATGAAGCTCGCCTCGATCCTCCCGGCGGTCGCCGGCTCGCTCATGTTGGTCACGTGGTGGCAAATACCTGGAACGAACGCTCTTTCAGGTGACGACACGCGGGCGGTGGGTGCCTCGGAGGTCAAATGGGAGTCCAGCGAACCCAGAGCGCTTGCGCGCGCGGCTTCGGAGCGAAAACCGCTCCTCGTCGACTTCGGCGCGAGCTGGTGTGGCGCCTGCAAGGAGCTCGACGAGAAGACGTTCCCGGACCCGCGGGTGAGGGCGCAAGGTGCGCGATTCGTCGCGCTTCACGTTGACGCGACCGATGACGACGATCCGGAGGTGGCCCGGGTACGCGCGAAGTACGGAGCGAAGGAGGGGCTCCCGGTCGTGGTACTCCTGGGGAGCGACGGAAAAGAAGCGGTCCGATTTACCGAGTTCGTGCCCCCGGATCGGCTGGCTGCGGCCCTCGCGACGGTTCAATAAGGACGCGCTCGCTCTCGCGGCACGGGGCGCCGGGATGCTAACGTGCGTCCCCCGCCGACGATGCGCCCCTCTGAGTTGCTCGCCCAGATCTCCCTCTTTCAGGGGCTAGCCGATGAAGACCGGGAGGCGCTGGCGACGCGCCTCACCGAGAAGACCTTCAAGGCTGGCGACATCGTCTTCTCGCAGGGCGACAAGGGCTCGTCGATGTACGTCGTGCAGTCGGGCGCCGTGCAGATCTACCTGCCGAGCGCCGAGAAGGACTTGCCCCCCGTCGTCCTCAAGGATCTCCGGACTGGGGAGTACTTCGGCGAGCTCGCTATCTTCGACGACAAGCCGCGGAGCGCGAGCGTCCGCGCCCTCGTCGATACGGTCCTCCTCGAGCTGACGCGCGAGCAGCTCGGCGAGCACCTCGGTCGCTCGACGAAGGCTGCGATGACCATCCTGAGCGAGATGGCCGAGCGCCTCCGCGAGACGAACGCGATGCTGAGCCAGCGCGCGGCGAAGGACACCGTCAAGGAGTTCGAGGAGAACCTCACCTGGGGGCAGCGCCTCGCCGACAAGGTGGCCGAGCTGAACGGAAGCTGGGCCTTCATCCTGGCCCTCCTCGGGCTAACCGCGCTCTGGTGCATCGTGAACATGCCGGCCATCGCTCCCCATCTCGGCCTTTCGTCCGTGGGTGACGACGGCAAGATGGTCGGAGGGTTCGATCCGTTCCCGTACATTCTCTACAACCTTGTCCTCGCCATCCTCGTCTCGCTCCAGGGGCCCCTCATCGTCATGAGCCAGAACCGTCAGTCCTCGAAGGACCGGGCGCAGGCGGAGACGGACTTTCGCGTCAACCTCAAGAACGAAGTCGGCATCGAGAAGATGCTCGCAGAGCTCGGGGCCATGCGCGCCGAGACGAACAAGCGGCTCGAAGCCCTCGCAAGCGGTAGCCGGGCCGACCGCGTTCGGGCGGAGGTCCCCGCAAAGTCCCCTGGCGGTCCCCTCAGCCAGCCCTGACCTATGCTCGATATCCAGTTCATTCGCCAGAACGCGGACCTGGTCCGCGCGGCCATCACCAACAAGGGGTTCGACCTCGACCTCGATAGCCTCCTTGCGGCCGACAAGGAGCGCCGCGAGGCGACGACGGCGCTCGAGCTCAAGAGGGCGCGCAAGAACGAGCTCTCCGCGCTCATTCCGAAGGCGAACAAGGACCACCGCCCGGCGCTCGTCGACGAGGCGAAGAGGATCAGAACGGACATCGAAGGCCTCGAGCCGCAGCTTGCCGAGGCGCAGCGACGGTTCCAGGAGCTGATGCTGCGCGTTCCGAGCGTGCCGCGGCCCGAGGTGCCCGTCGGCAAGGGCGAGGCCGACAACGTCGAAGTCCGGCGCGTCGGCGAGCCCCGCAAGTTCGACTTCGCTCCCAAGGATCACGTCGAGCTCATGACGTCCCTCGGGTTCGTCTCGTGGGACGGGCCCCGCCGGTTCGCCGGGGCTCGCTCTTATGCTCTCGTGGGCGACGGGGCGTTGCTGGAACTCGCCGTCCTCCGGCTCGCCGTCGACACTCTCATCGAGCGCGGGATGACGCTGGTCGCGCCGCCGGTGATGGTCAAGGAGCGCGCGATGACCGGGACTGGGTTTTTCCCTCTCGGCCGGGAAGAGGCGTACGCCATCCCAGCCGACGAGCTCTTTCTCGTCGGCACGAGCGAGGTCCCTCTCGTCAGCATGCACTGCGACGAGACTCTCGAAGCATCAGGGCTTCCACTTAGCTACGCCGGCATCTCCCCATGTTTCCGCCGGGAGGCCGGCGCCCACGGGAAGGACACCCGGGGCCTCTACCGAGTCCACCAGTTCACCAAGGTGGAGCAAGTCGTCTTCTGCGAGCCCGACGAGAAAGTCGCCGAGGAGCACCACTACCGGCTGCTCGGCAACGCGGAGGCGGTCCTCGAGAAACTCGAGATCCCGTACCGGGTCGCTCTCGCCTGCACGGGCGAGATTGGCCTGGGCCAGACACGCAAGCACGAGGTCGAGTCGTGGATGCCGGGCCGAGGCGCCTACGGCGAGACCCACTCGTGCTCGACTCTCGGCGACTTTCAGACTCGCCGCTCCAACATCCGCGTTCGGCTCGAAGATGGTTCGCTCGGGTATCCTTACACCCTCAACAACACCGCCGTCGCGAGCCCACGAATCTTGATCCCGCTCCTCGAGAACCACCAGAATGCGGACGGCTCAATCACGCTCCCGAAGGCGCTCGTCCCCTACATGCGCGCCCGGGAAAGACTGACACCCCCATAGTCGGCATACCACATTGAAATTACTTGTCTTTATTGGCCTTCGCCCGTGCGGTTGGGGCCGTGCGATTGCCCGTGCGAATGGGTGGGTGTCCTCGGAGATGTGGTGCAATCTTGCTTGACGCGGCGCACAATGCTCGTACCCTTGGGGCGTATGGCTCCTCGCACCTTCGCAGCTCCGTCTTTCGCCGCGCCGCCCACGCGTGGCCGGTCGGCAGACGTTGCAACGGCGGTCGGGATCCTCGGACTCGTACTCGGGCTTATTGTGCCCGGGTGCGGGTCGCCGAGCTGAGGCAAAGCCTCCCAAACTCGGCCCCCGCACCCGGAAGGGAGCGGGGGCTTTTTTTTTGACACTTTTGACGACCCGACGAGAGAAAAGCGCCCCGATGCGAAGCGACACGCTGAAGAAAGGAACGTCACGCGCGCCGGCGCGCGCGATGCTTAAGGGGGCTGGGTACTCGGACTCCGATCTGGAGAAGCCTCTCATCGGCATCGCCAACACGTGGACCGAGGTCACGCCGTGCAACATGCACCTCAGGGCCCTGGCAGAGAGCGTCAAGGAGGGCGTCCGTGAGGCGGGCGGGACGCCGATTGAATTCAATACCATCGCCATCTCCGACGGTATCTCGATGGGTACGGAGGGCATGAAAGCGTCGCTGGTCTCGCGCGAGGTCATCGCGGACTCGATCGAGCTCTTCGTGATGGGGCACTCGCTCGACGGCGTCGTGGCCCTCTCCGGGTGCGACAAGACGATACCCGGCACTGTGATGGCCCTGGCTCGCCTCGACGTCCCCTCGATCATGCTCTACGGCGGCGCAATTGCGCCGGGGCGCTTTCAGGGGCGCGACGTCACGATTCAAGACGTGTTCGAGGCGGTCGGTGCCCACGGCGCCGGGAAGATGACGGAGAGTGACCTGCGCGTCCTCGAGGACCACGCGTGCCCGGGAGCCGGCGCATGCGGGGGCCAATACACGGCCAACACGATGGCCCTGGCGGTCGCCTTCCTCGGGATGTCGCCGTTCGGGGCCAACGAGGTGCCTGCGACGGATCCCCGCAAGGCCGACGTTGCCAGAGCCTGTGGACGAGCGGTCCTCGGGCTCGTCCAGCGGGACGTTCGCCCGCGCAGCCTCATCACGAGAGCCTCCCTCGAGAATGCCATCGCGTCGGTTGCGATGACGGCGGGCTCCACCAACGCAGTCCTGCACCTCCTGGCGATCGCGCGCGAGGCGGACGTTCCGCTCGAGATCGACGACTTCGATCCGATCTCCGCGCGTACCCCCGTGACGACGGATCTCAAGCCAGCCGGGCGCTTCAACGCGGTCGACATGCACCGAGCCGGCGGCGAGCGGCTCGTCGGCGCCCGTCTCCGAGAGGCCGGGCTGCTGCGCGACACGCCGACCTGTTCCGGACGGACGCTCTTCGAGGAGATCGACCAGGCCAAGGAAACGAAGGACCAGCGGGTGGTGCTGCCGCTCGCGTCCGCCCTCAAGCCCCGCGGCGGATTCGCCATCCTGCGGGGCTCGCTGGCTCCGGAGGGGTGCGTGCTCAAGCTGGCCGGGCACGATCGCCAGAAACACGTCGGCCCCGCCCGCGTCTACGACGGGGAAGAGGCGGCCTTCGCGGCGGTGCAGGCGGGGGCGATCCGAGCCGGGGACGTGGTCGTCATCCGTTACGAGGGTCCGCGCGGTGGTCCCGGTATGCGCGAGATGCTCGCGGTGACCGCCGCAATCGTCGGGCGGGGGCTCGGCGATTCCGTCGCGCTCGTCACCGACGGCCGCTTCAGCGGTGCGACGTACGGAATGATGGCCGGGCATGTCGCGCCCGAGGCAGAGCGCGGTGGTCCCATCGCCCTCCTGCGGGACGGAGACGTGGTCACGATAGACGTCGCGGCCCGGCGCCTCGACGTCGACGCCGATCTGACCGCGCGAGCGCGCACGTTCGTACGTCCTCCGGCGCGACGCGTGGGCGGCGCGCTCGCGAAGTATGCCGCGCTCGTCTCGTCGGCATCGGAGGGTGCGGTCACTCGGCCCCCCGAGGCCGTGTCGCCTGGAGGTCATGCCCGTGGGTGAGGCTTATCGCGGAGGTTCAGCTTCCTTGCCCGTCGCGCGCGTCGCGATCATCGGCTACGGGCCCGAGGCGCGCGAGCAGGCAGTGCGCCTCCGCGCCGCGGGATGGCTCGTCGACGTCGTCGTCCGTCCGGGCGGCATGAGCTGGATCCGCGCCGTCGCCGATGGTCTGAGGCCGGTGCCCGCCGCGGAAGCCGCGACACGCGCCGACGTTGTCGCCGTTCATCTGCCCGAGTCCGAGCAGCCGGCCGTGTGGGCATACAGCATCGCGCCGTATCTGACGCCCGGGTCTCTCGTCGTCTTCGCTCACGGAAGTGCGCTTTACTCCGGAGCCCTCGACCCCGACCCCGGCTTCGACGTCGTGCTCGTGGCGGGGAGCGATCGGCGCGAACCGATGGGCGCCTGTCGGGTCGCCGTGCATCGCGACGCGACGGGGCACGCCCTCGAGCGCGCCACCGCGTTCGTTCGCGCCGTCTTCGGCGCATCCCGGATCGGGACCACCACCCTCGATTCCGAGGTAAGGGCCGACATCTCGGAGCTCGTCGCGAAGCGGGGGGGATTGCCGGCGCTCTTGGCCGAGTGGGATCGGGTCCTCGCCAACCAGAGCCACGAGCCGGACGAAGCGACGCTCACGTACTACGAACGGCTCCGTGCGGTGGCCGTGTCGGGCGAGCGAGCCTCCGAGGTCGCTAAGCCGCCGAGGTCGCGGGTGGACATTCCGCTCATGTTCATGGCGCGAAAACGAGGAGCAGCATGACTCACGAGGGAAAGCGCACGGGCGCCGAAATTTTATGGGACGTTCTCGCCCGTGAAGGGGTCGACGTCGTCTTCGGCTATCCGGGCGGCGCGATCATGCCGGCCTACGATGCCATGCTCAAGTCGTCGATCCGCCACGTCCTCGTACGGCACGAGCAGGGGGCTGCCCACATGGCCGACGGGTACGCGCGCGCGTCCGGCCGCGTCGGCGTGTGTGTCGCCACGTCCGGTCCCGGTGCCACCAACCTCGTGACCGGAATTGCGACCGCGATGCTCGACTCGATTCCGATGGTGTGCGTCACCGGTCAGGTCGCGTCGAAGTACATCGGGAGCGATGCGTTTCAAGAGACCGACATCACGGGGGTGACGCTCCCCATCACCAAGCACAACTATCTCGTCACTCGCGCCGAGGACATCGCCCCCATGCTCCGGCAGGCGTTCTACGTCGCGCGCTCCGGTCGACCCGGGCCCGTGCTCGTCGACATCACGAAGGATGCCCAGCAGGCGTCCACCGACTTCATATGGGACGACAGCCCCGTTCGGTTGCCCGGGTACCGTCCGGAGCACCATGCCAGCGACGCGGATCTGAAGCGCGCCGTCGCGCTCATCGACGCGGCCGAGAGGCCCGTCCTCTTCGCCGGTCACGGGATCATCGCCGCGGGTGCAAGCGCTCTCCTTCGAGAGCTCGTTGAGAAGACCGGAATCCCCGTGGCGTCGACCCTCCTCGGGCTTGGCGGCTTCCCCGCAACGCACCCGCTGTGCCTCGGGATGATGGGGATGCACGGAGAAGCCTGGGTCAACCAGGCCATCCAGGAGGCCGACCTTCTCATCGCCCTCGGGATGCGCTTCGACGACCGCGTGACCGGCAAGCTCGAGACGTACGCCCCGCGCGCCAAGAAGATCCACTGCGAGCTCGACCCCGCGGAAATAAACAAGAACGTTCGCGTCGACCTGGCGCTCGTGGGCGACGTCGCGGAGACGCTGCGCGCGCTCGTCCCCGGCGTGGCGCGCCGCGCCCGCACCCCGTGGCTCGACAAGATTCACGCTCTAAGGGGCGACTCGGCCGTGCTCGATATCCAGACGATGCCCCACTGCGGGCGCCTGTTCGCGGCGCACGTAATGCACGACCTCTGGCGCATCACCGAGGGCAAGGCCCTCGTCGTCACGGACGTGGGCCAGCACCAGATGTGGGAAGCCCAATATTACAAGCACGACTTTCCGCGGAAACTCATCACGTCGGGGGGCCTCGGCACCATGGGTTTCGCCCTTCCGGCGGCGCTCGGGGCCAAGATGGCGTGTCCGGACGAAGAAGTCTGGGTGGTGGTGGGCGACGGCGGCTTTCAGATGACGGCAGCCGAGCTCTCGACGTGCGCCCAGGAGGGAATCAAGCTACACGTCGCCGTCATCAACAACGGCTACCTAGGCATGGTGCGCCAGTGGCAGCAGTTCTTCTATGGAGGCCGCTACGCGGCGACCCCCCTGCGCGGACCGGACTTCGTGAAGCTCGCCGAAGCGCACGGTCTCATGGGACTTCGCGTCACCGATCGCGACCAGATCCCCGGCGTCGTCGCCGCCGCGCGCGCGGCCAAGGAGACCGTCGTCATCGATTTCCGTGTCGAGCAGGAGGACAGCGTCTACCCGATGGTTGCTGCCGGGGCAGATCTGCACGACATGATCCGCCGACCCAGCCCCATCGTGGAGACCGCCACCGATGAGTAGCCCTTCGACGACCCCACAAAAATCGCCCGAATGCCAAGAGGACGCGCAGTCATGAGTAAACCCACGCTTCGAACGTTCATCGCGCACGTGGAGGACCTCCCCGGGGTACTCAATCGCATCACGTCGCTCTTCCGCCGGCGCAACTACAACATCGTGTCGCTCACCGTGGGTCGAACGGAGAAGCCAGGCGTGTCCCGGATGACCATCGTCCTGGAGGCTGACGACGACGCGGCTCGCCGCATCGAGGCCAATCTCTACAAGCTCGTCAACGTGCTCTTCGTCGAGGATACGAGCCACGTCGCGACGATGGTGAGAGAGCTCGCCCTCGTGAAGGTGCGCGCGGACGCCGCCAGCCGGAGCGAGGTCATGCGTCTATGCGACGTCTTCCGCGCGCGCGTGGTGGACGTCGGGCCCGAGGCGCTCGTGGCCGAGATTACGGGGACGGACGACAAGATCGACGGCCTCGTGGACGTCCTGCGCCCCTTCGGCATCGTCGAAATGGTACGCACCGGCGCGGTCGCGATGCTCCGGAGCACGGAGCCCGTCGACGCCGACAAAATCCGACTGAGCTCACCGCCGCCGTCTCCGTCGGGCGACGTGAAGGCTGCGTGAGCAACCGAGACGGGAAAGGACCGAGAGATCATGGCGAAGATTTTCTACGACAAGGACACTGACCTCGCGCTCATCCGCGCAAAGAAGGTCGCGATCATCGGCTACGGCTCGCAAGGCCATGCCCACGCGCTCAACTTGCAGGACAGCAAGGTGGACGTACGAGTAGGACTGCCCGCGACGAGCAAGAGCGTTGCGAAGGCGAAGGCGGCGGGGTTGAAGGTGGTAGCGGTCGCCGAGGCCGCGGCCTGGGCCGACGTCGTGATGATCCTCATCCCGGACACGTCGCAGGCCAAGGTCTACACAGCCGAAATTGCTCCGCACCTCGCCCCGGGCAAGACGCTGATGTTCGCGCATGGCTTCAACATCCGCTACGGGACGATCACGCCGCGCGCCGACGTCGACGTGAGCATGATCGCGCCGAAGGGGCCGGGGCATCGCGTGCGGGAGACATTCCAGGCGGGGCAGGGCGTGCCCGCGCTCATCGCCGTGCACCAGGACGCGTCGGGGAAGGCGCACGCGACAGCGCTCTCGTACGCGGCCGGTATCGGAGCCGCCCGCGCGGGCGTGCTCGAGACGACATTTGCCGAGGAGACCGAGACCGACCTGTTCGGAGAGCAAGCCGTCCTCTGCGGCGGAGCGAGCGCGTTGGTCAAGGCGGGCTTCGATACCCTCGTGCAGGCGGGGTATCAGCCCGAGGTGGCCTACTTCGAGTGCCTCCACGAGCTCAAGCTGATCGTCGACCTCATGTACCGCGGTGGCCTTCGTTATATGCGCTACTCGATCAGCGACACGGCCGAGTACGGCGACTACGTCTCGGGTCCGCGCGTCATCGACGCACACGTCCGCGAGACGATGGGCAAACTGCTCGAAGAGATCCGCTCCGGCTCGTTCGCGAAGAAGTGGATCGAAGAGAACGAGACCGGGCGCAAGGGCTTCTCGGCGCAGCGCGCGAAAGAGCGCGATCTGACCGTCGAGAAAGTCGGCGAGAAGTTGCGCGCCATGATGCCGTTTCTGGATCCTGTCACCGTAGAACCACAAGAGTGAGGTGAGTGGTGGGCAACCAAGCTGACGGCTACGTACGAATCTTCGATACGACGCTGCGCGACGGCGAGCAGTCGCCCGGCGCGACGATGACGTCGGCCGAGAAGCTCGAGGTTGCCCGCGCGCTCGCGCGCCTCGGGGTCGACGCGATCGAGGCAGGTTTTCCTGCTGCATCGGCGGACGACCTCGCGGCCGTCCAGACGATCGCCGAGCGGGTCGGGACGCGCCCTGTCGAGGGCCGACCGTCGAGCGAGCCGCCGATCATCTGCGGTCTCGCGCGAGCGAACCGTGCCGACGTCGATCGTGCGTGGGAGGCGGTGAAAGAGGCGGCCCGCCCGCGCATTCATACCTTCCTGGCCACGTCCGAGCTCCATATGAAGCACAAGCTCCGGATGACTCCGGCGGAAGTGCTTGCCCGAGCGACGGACATGGTTGCCCACGCGAAGACCTTCTGCGACGACGTCGAGTTCAGCCCGGAGGACGCGGGTCGCTCGGCGCCCGAGTTTCTGTACGAGGTCCTCGCGGCGACGATCCGGGCGGGGGCGACGACGCTGAACATCCCCGACACCGTCGGTTACACGACGCCGGACGAGTTCGGTGCACTCATCCGCGGCATCCGCGAGAACGTTCCAGGGATCGATGGCGTCGTCATCTCGGTGCATTGCCACGACGACCTAGGTCTAGCGACGGCGAACTCGCTCGCGGGGATCCTCGCCGGGGCACGCCAGGCCGAGGTGACCATCAACGGCATCGGCGAGCGTGCCGGCAACACGCCGCTCGAGGAGATTGTCATGGCGCTGGCGACCCGCTCGGCCAAGTTCGGCCTGCGGACCGGCGTCGACGCGACGCAGCTGATGCGCGTCAGCCGCCTGGTGAGCACGGTGACGGGCTTCGTCGTACCCCCGAACAAGGCCATCGTGGGCTCGAACGCATTTGCCCACGAGTCCGGCATCCACCAGGACGGGATGCTCAAGCACGAGTCGACCTACGAAATCATGCGACCCGAGAGCGTGGGCGTGACGCAGACGCGTCTCGTGCTCGGAAAGCACTCCGGTCGTGCGGCCCTCGCCTCCCGTCTGGTGGAACTCGGGTACTCCTTCGACGAGGCCGCACTGCAACGGATCTTCGCGCGCTTCAAGGCCCTCGCCGACCGTCGCAAGTCCGTCGCGGACGCCGACCTCGAGGCGCTCGTGCACGACGACGCCAAACCTCAGGACGAGTTTTATGTGCTCGACGGGCTCCAGGTCGCCTGCGGCACCCAGGGCATGGCCACGGCGACCGTGCGTCTGCGAGCGCCCGACGGGATCGTCCGGATGCAGGCGTCGGTCGGAACGGGGCCGGTGGACGCCGCGTACAAGGCCATCGACGTCCTCCTCGACGCGCCAGCCGAGCTCCTCGAGTTCTCGGTGCGCTCGGTGACGGAGGGTATCGATGCGCTGGGCGAGGTGACGGTACGCGTGCGCGCCACGTCCGAACGCGGCGCGCAGAGTGCACAGCACGAAAGCTCGGCGTTGCCGGTTTTCCACGGCAACAGCGCCGATACCGACATCATCGTGGCCAGTGCCAAGGCATACCTCAAGGCGCTAAACCGCATGCTCGCCTCGCTCGGCCATGCGAAGCCGGCGGCCGCGCGCACCGCGCCGTCCCATGCGCCTGTAGGCGTCGCTCAGGAGGGAAGACCGTGACCACTCCGACGACGCTCTTCGAGAAGGTCTGGAACGATCACGTCGTCCGCGAGGACGCCGGCGCACCCGCCATGCTCTACGTCGACCTTCATCTCGTCCATGAGGTGACGTCGCCGCAGGCGTTCGACGGCCTTCGTGCCCGCGGCCTGCGCCTGCGCCGCCCGGACCACACCGTTGCGACCATGGATCACTCGACCCCGACGCTCCCGCGCAAGCTCGCGGTCGTCGACCCCCAGGGCGAGGCGCAGCTCCGCAAGCTGAAGGAGAACTGCGCGGAGTTTGGTGTCTCGCTCTACGACCTCGACTCGGCAGAGCAAGGGATCGTCCATGTCATCGGGCCGGAGCTCGGCATCACTCAGCCCGGCCGGACCGTCGTTTGCGGCGACAGCCACACGTCGACTCACGGCGCTTTCGGCGCGCTTGCGTTCGGCATCGGCACGAGTGAGGTCGAGCACGTGCTCGCCACGCAGTGCCTGCTCCAGCGCAAGCCGAAGACACTCGAAGTGCGGATCGACGGCACGCTGCCGCGCGGTGTCGGTGCCAAGGACATCATCCTCGCGCTCATCGCGAAGATTGGCACGGGCGGCGCCACCGGCCACGTCATCGAATACCGGGGAACCGTCATCGACGCGCTCGACATGGAAGAGCGGATGACAATCTGCAACATGTCGATCGAAGCTGGCGCGCGGGCGGGCATGATCGCCCCGAGTGAGGTGACGTTTACGTGGCTCGAGGGGCGGCGGTTCGCTCCCAAGGGAGACGCGTGGGTGGCTGCCGTAGCGCGCTGGCGAGGGCTGAAGACGGACGCCGGGGCGAAGTTCGACATGTCCATCCACATCGACGCGAGCACTCTCGAGCCGATGATCACCTACGGGACGAACCCCGGTATGGGCATCCCGGTGACCGGACGGATACCGGGGCCCGAGTCGACCGAAAACCCAGCCGAACGTGCAGCCCTGGGGAAGGCGCTCGACTACATGGGCCTGGCCTCCGGGTCGCCCATTGCCGGACAGCGGGTCGACGTCGTCTTCATCGGTTCGTGCACGAACTCTCGCATCGGAGACCTCCGGTCCGCGGCGAGCATCCTGCGGGGCCGAAAGGTGGCCGCGGGCGTGCGAGTGCTCGTCGTACCGGGGTCCAAGGCCATCAAGGCGCAAGCGGAGGCCGAGGGTCTCGACGTCGTCTTTCGGGACGCCGGCGCAGAGTGGCGTGAGGCGGGGTGCTCGATGTGCATCGCCATGAACGGCGACCAGCTGAGCCCCGGCCAGTACGCGGTGAGCACGAGCAACCGCAACTTCGAGGGTCGGCAGGGTCGTGGTGGCAGGACGTTTTTGGCCTCGCCGCTCACGGCAGCCGCCGCGGCCGTGACGGGCAGCGTGGTCGATCCGAGGACGCTCATGGGAGGTGCCTCGTGACGGTCGAAGCGAGAGTGCCCTTCACCACGCTGGCGTCGACGTACGTCGTCCTCCCCGCCGACAACGTCGACACCGACCAGATCATCCCGGCTCGATTCCTCAAGGTGATCGACAAGCGCGGTCTCGGACAGAACGTCTTCGCCGACTGGCGCCTCCGCCCCGACGGTACGCCCAACCCCGACTTCCCTCTGAACCGTCCGGACGCCGAAGGCGCCCACATCCTCGTCGCCGGAGTCAACTTCGGGTGCGGATCCTCGCGCGAGCACGCGCCCTGGGCGCTCGTCGGCTGGGGCCTGCGCGCCATCGTGGCACCTTCCTTCGCGGACATCTTCAGGCAGAACGCGATGAAGAACGGCCTCTTGCCGGTGGAGGTCGACGCCGTCGTCCACTCCCGGATCGTCGAGGCTCGTCACGTGGACGCGAAGGTGCGCCTGACGGTCGATCTGCCGGCGCAGACGCTCACGCTCAGTGGCGGGCCGTCGGCCCACTTCGACATCGATCCCTTCGCCAAGGAGTGCCTCGTGCACGGCGTCGATGAGCTCGGGTATCTGCTCGACCGCGCTGCCGACATCGAACGATATGAAGCCAAGCATCCCTGAAGCTCTATCCCCCGTTCTCGTTTACGACACGACGCTGCGCGACGGCAGTCAGCGCGAGGGCGTCAGCCTGTCCGCAGTGGACAAGATTCAGATCGCCCGCCTGCTCGACCGGATGGGCGTTGCATTCATCGAGCTCGGCTGGCCAGGATCCAACCCGAAGGACGAAGAGGCGTTCGAGCGCGCGCGTGACGTCCAGTGGACGACGGCGAGCCTCGCGGCGTTCGGATCGACGCGCCGGGCCGGCGTCTCGCCGGAGGACGACGCCCAGGTCATCTCGCTCTTGGAGACGGGCGCCCCGGTCTGCACGATCTTCGGGAAGGCATCGATCCTCCACGTCCGCGACGTTCTGCGCATCAGCGCGGAAGAGAACCTCCGCATGATCGCCGAGACGGTAGGCTTTCTCGTCGAAAACGGCCGCCGCGTCGTCTTCGACGCCGAGCACTTCTTCGACGGGTACCGCGAGGACGCGGAGTTCGCGATGGAGACCCTCTGGGCCGCCGCGAAGGGAGGCGCCGAGACGATCGTCCTGTGCGACACGAACGGCGGCTCGGTCCCCTGGGACGTGGAGGCTCGCGTGCGCGCGGTGGTCGCCGCCCTCGGGCGCCCCATCGGCATCCACTCGCACGACGACACGGGCTGTGGGGTCGCCAACGCTCTCGCCGCCGTGCGCGGAGGCGCCACGCACGTGCAAGGGACGATCAACGGTTACGGCGAGCGCTGCGGAAACGCGAACCTGTGCTCGATCATCCCTACCTTGCAGCTCAAGATGGGGCGCCACTGCCTCCGCGATGGATCCCTGGCCGAGTTGACCCACGTCGCCTGGCAGGTGGCCGAGCTCGCGAACCTCGCCCCGGATGCCCACGCCCCTTACGTGGGCCGTAGCGCGTTCGCGCACAAAGGGGGCGTGCACGTCGCGGCGATCCGTCGCAGCCCACGCTCTTACGAGCACATCGATCCCGCGCTCGTCGGCAACCGCACACGCGTCGTCGTGAGCGAGCTCTCTGGACGCGGAAACGTGCTCGCGAAGGCAGAGGAGTACGACGTCGAGCTCGAAGCCGGCGCCGAGGCAGCGGTCCTTCGCGGCCTGAAGGAGCGCGAGTCCCGTGGATATACCTTCGAGGCCGCCGAGGCTTCCGTCGCGCTCATGATGCGACGGCAGGCGCCCGACTACGTCGCGCCGTTCCAGCTCGTCGACTACAAGGTCATCGTCGGGCAGCGTAGCGGCGAGGAGCCCTCATCGGAGGCGTCCATCAAGATCCGCGTGCGGGGTGAGATCGTGCATACGGCCGCGGAAGGGAACGGACCGGTAAGCGCGCTCGACGCCGCCCTTCGCAAGGCGCTCGTGGCGGCGTATCCGGAGGTGAAGGGCATCCGGCTCGAGGACTACAAGGTCAGGATCCTCGACGGTACGTCCGGCACGGGAGCCACGACGCGCGTCATGATCGAGAGCGGCTTCGGCGAAGAGCGCTGGATGACGGTGGGCGCCTCGGCGAACGTGCTCGAGGCCACCTGGGTAGCGCTCGCCGACGGGGTCGAATACGGACTGGCTGTCGCACGCTCTGCGCGCGCCGCCGAGAAGGGCGCCGCGCAATGACGAAGGCGAACGTGGTCCTCCTCCCCGGCGACGGGATCGGTCCCGAGGTCGTCGCCGAAGGCAAGCGGGTGCTCGAGCGCGTCGCGGCCCGCTTCGGTCACGAGGTCGCATTCTCGGAGCATCTCATCGGAGGCGCGGCCATCGACGCGAGGGGCGATCCCCTTCCGAAGGAGACGCTGGAGGCTTGCGAGCAGGCTGATGCCGTCCTCCTCGGCGCCGTCGGCGGTCCGAAATGGGACGACCCGCGCGCGAAGGTGCGCCCCGAGCAAGGGCTGCTCGCCATTCGCCGCGCGCTCGGGCTGTACGCCAACCTGCGGCCAGTCCGCGTTCACCCTGCCCTTGCCGCCACCTCGCCCATCAAGGCGGATCGAGTCGAGGGCGTCGACATCCTTTTCATCCGCGAGCTCACGGGCGGCCTTTACTTCGGCAAGCCCCGGCTGCGCGAGAAGGTCGGCGATCGGATACGCGCGGTCGACACGCTCGAATACACGGACGAAGAGGTGCGTCGGGTGGTCAGCCTCGCGTTCCGCCTCGCCGCGGCCCGGCGCAAGCTCGTGACGTCCGTCGACAAGGCCAACGTGCTCGAGTCGTCGCGTCTGTGGCGTGAAGTGGCCATGGAGGTGGGAGCGGCTCACCCGGGCATCACGCTCGAGCATCAGTTGGTCGATTCATGCGCGATGCGCCTCATCACGGCGCCCAAGTCGTTCGACGTCATCGTCACGGAGAACATGTTTGGCGACATTCTCACCGATGAGGCGTCGGTGCTCGCCGGGTCGCTCGGCCTCTTGCCGAGCGCATCGCTCGGGGACGCGAAGCGCGGCCTGTACGAGCCTATCCACGGCTCGGCGCCGGACATCGCGGGCAAGGGGATCGCGAATCCCCTGGGCACGATCGCCAGCACGGCCATGATGCTCCGTCATTCCCTGGGCCTCGAGGACGAGGCTCGCGCCGTCGAGCGTGCAGTCGATGCGGCCATCACGGCGGGGGCGCGCACCGCGGACATGGGCGGACGCGAGCGCATCTCGACGCACGAGATGGGCTCCGCCGTTTGCGAACGCATCGAACGCGCCCCATAAGCGCGCGATACCTTCGCGATCCCCGCGTCGGGGGTCGTCACCGTACGGGAGTACGGCTCCTCGCCCCGCCACGGGGCTCGCTCGGTCTCGCGCACTTCTGGGGCGCGTTCCAAGCTGTGCATGTGGCGCTTTGCGGGGGGGGCGGGTTGTGGCATCTTCCGGGTCCTTCGCAGGCGCGGAGCAAGCGGTGAGGTAGCCAAGCGGTTAGGCAACGGTTTGCAAAACCGTCATACGCGGGTTCGAATCCCGTCCTCACCTCAAGTCGCTGCCCATTCGCTGCCCATTCGGCGGCGACCGAGGGTGTCGGCTCGGTCAGCTCGGGCAGCAGTTCGTCGAGGCGGCCGAGGGTCCCGAGGTCAAGCTCCGCCCAGGTCGGCCGCGCCTCCACCTCCGTCGCGAGTCGTCGTCGTTCTTCGATCTCGTCCCGGTACGGTTCGATTGCGGTCCTTGCGCCGGCGATGCAGTAGACGGCGGGGTCGGGCTTGTGTCGCGCAAACCGTACGACGTCGCGCAAGGGCCCCTGCAGCATCAAATGCAAGGCGTGGCGCGAAATGCCAAGTAGCTTGGCAAGCTAGCCCTCAGGCGCAAGCGGTTCGCCGCTCGCGAGCAGGCCATGCGGGTCGACGTGGTGCGGTTCGGTTGCGTTCGTCATCATTCTTGGCCTCCCTCTTCGCGCGCACGGATCGCCTGACCGATCGCTGCCTCTACGGGCGCCAACGCCCCGGGCTTGAGTGCGTGCGCTGCATCGAGTCGACGGAGGATCTCGCGGTAGATGCGGAGCTCTCGCACGGTTGCGCCCGCCGGTACTCCAAAAGGAAAGGCCTCAACACCCGAGCCGTCATGCGCGTGCCCCCAAAAGAAGGCGAAGTTTGAAAATAGTGGCCTCGCTGGCGTGTCGATTGGCGGGGGCGACGCAAGCACGGCGAGTGCGTCGCTTAGCCAGTGGATGGCCTCAAGCCTCGCGAGGAACTGTTCTCGTGTGGGCGTCGTCTTGTTCGTCATGGTCGGCCTCCCGTGTCTGTCGTCTCCAAGTCGGTCACGATCCACGTTACGAGCGCGCTCTCATTCGAGCCCGCACCTCGGCAGCGCTCGCCGGATCAAGCTAAAGGCCGCAGGCGAACTCGAGGCTGCTGTCGCGTTTGAAAGTGCCAGCGTCGGTCGGGACCGCGACCGGGACGCCCTGACCATTGCACGCCGTCTGCTTGCAGAATATGCCCAGCGTGGGCAGAACTACCGAGCATCCCACTGGATACACGGGCTGGGGTCCCCGGTCAGGGCCTCGCAGCCCACGGAGCCAATCGGTCCGGCTTCGCACAAGTAGACGTTGGCATCGGCGAGCATCGACCCGGGCGCCGGGCACATCGACGCGTCCCCACCGGAATCCACGATCGACGCCGCGTCGGCGCGTCAGGCGGTGCCACGGCAACTACCGGCAGCCGCTTCGCCCTGGTCATTGAGTGTCGCCAATGACCGACCCCGCGGGCATCGCCGCGCTTCAAGAAGCGATCCGCTTCACGCACGGTTGCGAAGTGCGCAACTCATTTGGGCGCTGCCCCCAACGACTTTGCAGAGCCCGCCGTCGTTGGGTCGGAGCGCAGGCGGCGGGTTGGGCAAGTCTCGGCCGGCCGTATCGCACGCTGACGATCCGCCCTGCCCTCCCGGCCGAACGCGGGACCCGACCCGCCGCCGAGCACCGACCCGACGACGGTGGGCGATCGTCCGCCCTTCGCCCGGGTTGTTGGGCGCCTTCCCTTCCTCACATGGCCTGGAGAGACGGCGAAGAATCCGTGCGCCGGGAAGGCCGTCCGAAGCGACTATCGTCGCATGCACATTTGCGTGCGCAGCGTCTGCCAGGCCGTCCTCCTATCCTCCCTCGCGCTCGCCGCTGCGGCGGGCGGATGCGCTCGAGAGCTTCATGCGACCCCCGGTGGGGCGTTGGGTGAGGGGGGGTCTGCGTTTCCCGAAGACGGAGGCGTACAGCTCAATCCGATGACCGGCCAGACCGTCGACCTCGAAGCGGGAGCGCCCCAGGGGACGTGCTCGCCGGACCTCGTAAGCATTGTCGTCGCGCCGGCGATGACGAGCGTCTCCCTCGCCTACGCCAACCCGCTCCCGACGACGAAACAGCAGTTTTCGGCGAGCGGGACGTACAAAGACGGAACCACCGGCGACGTGACCCAGTGCGCTGGTTGGACCGTCTCGCCGTCGATCGGCACGATAAGCCAGATAGGGGCCTTCTCGACGGGGGCAGCAGGTCAGTACACGGTCACCGCCACCTCCGACCAGGTCAACGGCAGCGCGGTCATCACGATCAAACTGACGGGCAGCGCGAATGCCGGAGGCATCACCACCTCGCTCCTCGATGCGACTCCTACCGGCACCGCACCTACAATCGCGTACCCGATCGACGGCGCGCTCTTCCCTTATCACTTCGGCGATCTCGCCTTCCAGATGGTGCCCGCCGCCGGCCAGACGATCGCGCGCATCGCCTTCGTGGGGGACGCGATCGACCTCGACGTGTACGCACCTTGCACACCCATCGCGAATGCCGCGATCGCGGGCGCGTGCTCCGTGGCGATCCCGGCCGATCTAGAACCTTCCCTCGCCGGGGCGAGCGAAGCCGCGAACCTGACCGAGACCGTGCGCATGGCGTCAGCCACCGGAGCGAGTCTCGGCGAGAGCTCATCGATCGACGCTCGGTGGGCGTCGCTGTCGTTGCCCGGCACCGTCTACTACTGGAGCGCTCCCCCCTCGGGCGGAGGCGGCGCGAGCGGCGCAAGCGAGATCCGGCGCATGGACCTGACCAAGCCCGGCACCGCGCCGGAGGTCTTCTACCAGTGGATCGACGCCGAGAACTACAACGACATGTTCAGCGGCGGGTGGGCCTGCGTCGGGTGCCACGCGGTCACGCAGGACGGCAAGTACATGGGAATCGCAATCGGTGGGTCCGCCATTCTCGGACCTGGATCGATGGGCCAGGCCGGCGGCGGCAACGGATCGTTCTTCGCGCTGGTCGACATCGCGACGAGAACGCCGCTGGCCGCGGCCATCGTCAATAGCGGCGGGCAGTTCTTGCCGGCCGGTTTCGCGACGTACACGACGTTTGCACCCGACGACAACACGATGGTCCAGGAGCTTCAGGGCCAGCTATTTCTCCGTGATGCCACCGCGCAGCTGACGAGCGGGGCCGCCCTCTTCCCCTCCATCACCGAGAGCCTCACCGACCCGTACTGGTCTGCGAAGGGCGACATCCTCGCGTTTGCGAGCTGGGACTCGACCGGCCAGTCCTACGGTTACGACCCGGTGGACCTCAACGGGAACGAGATCAAGGGCGCCCAGGTCTGGACCGCCCCGGCGACGGGCACGACGTTCGGGACGCCGACGCTGCTCGTCCCGCGAGTGTCCGGCGCGACCGAATATTACCCGGCGGTCTCCGACGACAGCGCCTTCGTCGTCTTCAACGAGTCGTCTTGCAGTGGTCCCCCGACGTCGAGCAATGACGGGTACGGGTCGAGTCCGTGCGACGGATACGACGACCCGTCGGCGAGGCTCCGGCTCATCTCCTCCAAGGGAGGCACTCCCGCGGAGCTCGACCGCGCGAGCGGACGGACGAGTGGCTGGCCCACCGCCGACACGTGGGCGAACTCCTGGTCCCGCTTCTCTCCGCAGCACGGCACCTTCCAGGGCAAGACGCTCTACTGGGTGACCTTCTCGTCCCGACGACCGTACGGAGCAACGCTGTCGGGGTCCACGGACGGGTCGACGTCACCCCAGCTCTGGTTTGCCGGCGTCGTGGTCGATCCGACCGCGCCGCTCTCCGGAGACCCGAGTTACTCCCCCGCGTGGCTGCCGCTGCAGAACAGCGCCACCCCGGAGATCACGTACGACGGCGGAACGCGCCCGTCGATCGCCGCAGCAGGCGGCGGGGTAGGGACACTCACGGGCAATCACAGCGCGCAGTGGGTCTACACTTACGTCCCATACGTGCCGCCCAACAAGCCGCCGCCCCCGCCGCCTCTGCAGTGAGTGGGCGACAAGAATGGCTGCACTGTGGCGAAAAGGCTTCATCCACGAAGCAAACCACTCGCGATGTCGGTCCAGACGTGACAGACGATGCCGGCCACGCGACTTCGTCTCCAGCGGGCCAGCACTCCGAGGGCGAGACCATAGAAAGCCAGCCGCGCCACAGCGCCTGAGCCCTGGTCTCCATGTGCGATGCCGAAGAGCGCCGCCTGGAGGGCCATCGCAACGGTTGGGCGACCGGTGAACGCCGTCAACTGGCTCTGCAGATAGCCGCGGTACACGATCTCCTCGCAGAACCCCACGCTGACGGAGACGACGACCCACGCCACGCGTTCACTCGGCGAATGAGGCAGCATGGCGACGACCGACGTGCCGCCATGCGATCCGAAGACTCCAACCCACGCGAGCTCGACGGCCTTGATGGTGAGCCACCCCGAAAGGCCGATTGCGATATCGGTGCAGGCGCGACCGATGCTGTTCCAGCCTTCCCCGAGTAGAGACGGGAGCGCATTGCGCGAGCGACCGACGCGGCAGACGTAGAGGGCGAGGCTCCACTGCACGACGATCATCGGCAGATAGACCACCATGATGCGCGAGGTCGGGTCCGGGGCTCGAGCGACGCCCACTCCTCGACTCATGAGCAACGCGCCGGTCGCGGCGACGGCGCAGATCACCGCGACGAGAGCAGCCGTGTGCCATGGAGGGGCGAGAGGCCCGAGGTCGCCGTGGGGCGTACGAATCGAGGGCTTCGGTTGTTCCACGGCTGGCGAGCTTCTTGCTCCCTCTCCGAGTAGCACACGCAGTTTGTACGGCCTGAGCCGTACTCCGAACAAAGAACGGGAGATCGAGCAAATGATGACCGACGCAATCGCTACGGCACCGCCCGTCCTGGCCGCTGGCTGGGCGCTTCTCTACATGCTCTTTGGAGGCGGGCTCGGCGGGGCATTCCTGATCTTCGTGGGGTTGAAGGCGCTCGGACGGTAGGCCAACAGCGTGGCCTCACGGCGAGGCATCGAATGAGCGCCGTTCATTGAACGGTGCACGCTACGGCGCACCACGTCCGCTCGCACGCGACCCGGGCCTGCTCGACCGTGCCGAAGGCCGAGAACGCGCTCCAGCATCGAGCGGCTTGCGAAGAGGGCACGGCGCCCCCCTCGTCGGTCGCAGCGAGGCACGTGTCCATGGCTTGGTCCGCGCACGTGCAGACAGGGTCCGTGTAACACGCCAGGCGCGTCATGCAGCAATACCTGCTCTCGCAGTCGTCGCAGGGGTCCCCCGCATCGGGTGTGCACCTTTGCGACGGCGAGGGCTGAAGGGGCGCGCCGTATCCGCTCGACGGGGTGGCTCCATAGCCCGCATTGCTCGCGGGGCTCGCGGGCGTCGGGGAGATTCCGCACGACTCCTGCGAGGGGCCTACTTCGGGATCGATGGCGGCGCACCCCGCGACGCAAAGCAGAGCGAGCGCGAGCTCCAGCGACCGGGCTACTTGCGGGCGCCGCATCGGCAATCCTCAGAAGCTCCCCACTGCGCCAAGATGGAAGCTCAGCTCGGTCTCGCGCCCGTCCGCGTCGGCATAGCTGAACTCCCATAGCTCCACCGACCCCTTAAGGCGGAAGTTTCGCTCGAACGAATAGGCCAGTGCAAGCGTCTCGCGGACGACCGACGACCGGTACGTCATCGGGCTTAGCTCCGGGGTTTCGTTTCCGCTTCCGACGGGCACGTTGCTTACGTTGCCGACCCTGTACATCCCGTCGATTCTTCCAAGAACGTCGAGGGCTTCGGTGAAGGGCTGTTCGACCTCGACGTAGGCGCCGTGCTTCGCGAAGAAATCTCCACCGGCGGGCGCGATCGCATACTTGAAGATGTCCGGATTGCTCGTGTCGAACTCTTGCCGGCGGACGAGGTATTCCATCCGTAAGGCGGTGTGCTGGATGCGAAGCGTGTAGTCCCCGCCGACGATGGCGTACGTCAGTCTGTTCTCGGGGTCGTACGTTCCAAAGAGCCCGCTCGCCCCGAGGGTCATGTCGGCCGCACCACCCGTCTTCACCGTGAGGGCGAGGCGCGATCCGCTCTCCGGACGAGGGTCGCTCGTCAGGTAATACGGAAGGTGGGACTCTTGAAAGTTGAAGTCGGTGGGGTTCGGATCCGTGTCGTTCTTGAATCCCATCACGGCGTACGCTGCATAATCCAACTGGGCGACGTTTCCGATCCAGTGCGTCCCGTTCACCTCGACCCCGTTGGTGGGGAACGGCGACGGAAGGACGCCGTTGTTCCAGTCGCCCTTCCGGAGCATGCGGCCCATGTCGTAAGGCAGCGGCTTGTCGCTCGTCATGTGATTGGCCGGGTCGTGGCGGAGGTTGAACGCGCCGAAGCTCGGGCTGAAGCGGCCGAAACGCAGGTTGAGCTCGTCGACGACGCGGAAGTCGAAGTACGCCATGTCGAGCTCGAAACCGTGGCATCCGAAACAGACCTTCACGTTCGCGGACAGGTGCTCCGAGATGTCGACGGCGGTCTTGACGGCCGTCTCCAGGGTGAACCCCTCGAACGTCGTCCCTGGCCCCGGCGCCGCGACCGCCGCGGGCTCGCTCGCCACGAGGTGGTAGTCGAGCTGCGCCGATCCGGCGAACGTGCGCTCTTCGTCCGCATTCGCCGCGCGACGCGAGAGAAGGGCGGCGACGGCACTCGCGAGAACGACCCACAGGAGGACGCGAACGCGCATCACGGCGTACCCGTGGGGGACGACGCGTCCGGTTCCGGCGGCGACACCCCAAGCCTCAGCTCCTTCTTGCGCCTCTGCTCGATCGAGTAACGATGAAGAAACCTCAGGATGGCGACGGAGTCCTCGGCGCTGATCCCGCTCCCCGGTTGCCTCCGCATCTTCGCGACGTAAAGCCGCCAGTACTCGTCGCTGTCGATGCCGCTGTTGAGGGGGCGCGAGATCGAATGGCACTTCGAGCAGCGCCAGCTGAAGAGGGTATAGTCGGCCGCGGCCTCCGAAGAGAGCGCGTCGGGCTGGGGCTCGACGGCCATGCCTCGCGAACAGCCGGCCAGGGCCGACGACAGCCCTGCGATGACGGCGACTGCGGCGAATAGAGTCTTCAATGGGCCTTGAAGACCAGGGGGACATCCGCGCTGGCGCTTCCCGTGTCGACGTTCGCGACACGACGACCCTGTATCGCCGAAGCCACGCATCGACCGACGATCGGGTCCATCGGCGCGGCGAGCCGGGCATCCGTGATGACGCCCGCTCCGTCCGTCTCGACGTGGACCCTGCCGCGTCCCTCGATCGGTCCGTTCAAGCGAGGGAGGGCCGCTCTGTAACATGCGGTCAGCTGGGCGGTCGCCTCGGAAACGGCGCGCGTCATGCTCGACGAGGTCGCTCCTACGGTGCCTACCGCTTGCCCGATCTCGACGCGCGCGGAGGCAAGGTCGTACGCAGGCCCGGTCGGCTCGGGCGCAGGGAGTGGCGTCGAGGCGACGGTCGCCGCCGCAGGCGGAGGTGGGGCCGGAGCCACGGGAGGCGGAGGCTCGATCGCGGGTGCAGGCTCGATCGCGACGGCTTGAAGCGCCGGGATCGACGCGGGCTCGGACTGGGATCGCGCCGAGACGTCTACCTTCGCCCTGTGGGCTTTCGATTCGCGATCGGCGACGCGGGCGGGATCCGGTAGGCGGGCGAGAATCGGGAGAGGCGCGGACGGCATAGGGGCTTCGACAGGCTGCGAGGAGGGATCGCTCGTTACGGGGGCAGTGAAGGCCGCTCGAGAAGTCGCTTGAAGGTTCGCCACAGGTTCTGCGGGCGTGCGGGCCCGCAAGCTCGCGACGATGACCATCGCCGCAGCGCAGCCCACGACCGCCGTGACGAGCCACGAGCGAGACCGCCCCGGAGGGTGCGTCGAGCCCACGGGCGTCAAGCCTTCGAGCGTTTCCTTGCTCGGATCGGGCGCGCGCTCCGCCAGGGTGTCGGCGAGTGCCAGAAGGGCCGAGGATCGAGCGGGGGTAGATGGCGCGCCCACGACCGATCGGAGTGCGGCCCGCATCTCGCGCGCGCTCTGAAACCGCTCCGAAGGCTTCTTTCGCAGCGTCTTCATGCAAATGGCCTCGAGCGCACCATCGACGCTGGCGAGGCGAGCAGACGGAGGCGACGGCTCTTCGGCGACGTGCTTGAGCACGATCGCGAGCGGGGTGTCGCCCACGAACGGAACGCGCCCGGTGAGAAGTTCGTAGAGAACGACGCCCACGGCATAGAGATCGCTCCGACCGTCCAGAGTCTCCCCACGGGCCTGTTCGGGAGACATGTATTCGGGCGTCCCGACGATGAGTCCACGCGTCGTATTTCTTCGCGCGGTGTCGTCGGAAGGCGGCGCCGAAGCGTCGACGATCTTGGCGATGCCGAAGTCGCAAACCTTGACGACGTCGACGGGCTGCAGGTCGTCGCCTTGGCCGCGAACGATCATGATGTTCTCCGGCTTCAGGTCACGGTGGAGGACGCCGAGGTCGTGGGCGACGGCGAGCGCGGCAAGGACCTGCGAGAGGAGCTCGACGATGGTCGCCGGGGGTAGTGGACCGCGCTCCGAGAGGACAGTGAAGAGGTCGTGCCCCTCGACGTACTCCATGGCGAGGTACAGCAGGCCGTCAGGCTCCTGGCCGAAGTCGAAGACCCGAATCGAGTTCGGATGGTCGAGGCGCGAGGCCGCCCGGGCTTCGCGGCGGAAACGCTCCACGAAGGTCTCGTCGACGGCGAGCTCACGATGAAGGATCTTGATCGCGACGGTCTTGTCTAGAGCCACCTGCCGGGCCAGGTAGACGACGCCCATCGCGCCTTCGCCGAGCTTACGTAAGATGGCGTACTTACCTGCGATTGTACGGCCCACTATGGGGTCGGACGGCGGCTCGGTGGCGTCCACGACGATTCGCGGGGGTACTTCGCGCATGGCATACCCCGTGTACTGATTAAGGTCGAAGAGTAGTGGCAACGGAGCGAAACCGAGGGTCTACAATATTCGGTCTACGCTCGTGCCCCTTTCGTCTACGCCAGGGCACGGGGTTGGTTTCACGCTAGGACGACGGAATGAGTCAGCCCTCGACCCCGCAGGCCGTTCCCAACAAGAGTGAAATGTTCGACACCATCATCGTCGGTGCCCGATGCGCGGGCGCCACGCGCAACGGCAATATCGGGCGCGGGTAGTCGTGGGCGCCGACGGCCGGCATTCCACGGTGGCCGAGCTCGCGGGCGCCAAGGAGTACCTCGGCTACGACAATCCGCGCTTCTATTACTGGGCACAATGGCCAGACACGCCCGCGTGGCCGGAAGAGCTCCGGTCGTTCGGCTCCTATCTCGAGACCTTGCGCGAATCACCGGTCATAAGGCCGCTCCTCGACGGCAACGCGCGCGAGGGCAAGCTCGTGGGACTGCAGAAGAGTCGCTTCTACTTCCGCGAGGCGGCGGGACCTGGCTTCGCGCTCGTCGGGGACGCGGGTCTCCACAAAGATCCGGTCCCCGGATACGGCATGACCGACGCGCTACGCGACGGGCGCAATCTCGGTAACGCGATCCTGGCAGGCGGCGACGATCCCCTCGTGCGGTACTGGCGTCAACGCGACGTCGATTCGATCGACCTCTTTCACTTCGCGCACGACATGGCCGATCCCAGCTACGTGAACCCTCTGAATCAGCTCGTGTTCGCGCGAGCGCGTCGAACACCCGAGTTGATGGCGCGCATCCGGGCGCAGGCCGATCGAGAGATCTCCCCCTACGACGTCGTCCCCGTGGGCACCGTCCTTCGCATCGTGGCTGGCGCCGTGTTGCGCGGCAGGCTGTCGGTCGTCCCGGCCTTCTTCGCGGCAGGCAAGCGTGGCGTGCGGGCACAGCACGCTCGGCGCGAACGGGTCGAGGCCCTCGCATCGCTCGTGGCCAATCCCGCGTGACGCGTGGCCAACCCATTGCCATCCAAGACGGTTTTTTGCAGGCAAACCGGATTGGTGGCCCGCTCTGACGGAATTATGTCCCGTCCGTGTTCCCGCGGCGGCGCAAGGGTGTTGCGCGCGCAAACGGCATGCTTCACCGTGCCTACGCGTGTTGCGAGGGAGGAGCCCCATGCACCGGTCGCGAGCCATTGGACTTGTCGGGATTGGATTCTTCGTTGCTTGCGGCAATGGGTCTTCCTCGGAACAAACCACGGGCGGAAGCTCTGGGGGCAATACGAGCTCGGGATCGGGATCGGGGTACAGCACCGGCGAGGACGCCACGACGAGCAGCGGTGGCTCGAATGGCAGCTCGGGTCAGCAGAGCACGAGCTCGAGCAGCAGCGGATCGCAAACCAACGGCTCCAGCGGCACTGGCAGCTCCGGTGGGGGCGGTGACTCGGGCGCCGTGGACGCCACCACATCGAGCGGCAGCAACCCCGGCGGCAGCAGCAGCTCTGGTAGCAGCAGCAGTTCCGGCGGCAGCAGCGCCAGCAGCAGCAGCTCCGGCAGCGCTTCGAGCGGTGGGAGCAGTTCGAGCGGCAGCGGTAGCTCCGGCAGTAGCGGCAGTTCGAGCGGTAGCAGCGCCAGCAGCAGCAGCTCCAGCAGCGGTTCGAGCAGCGGTAGCAGTTCGAGCGGCAGCAGCTCCGGCAGCAGTAGCTCCGGTAGCAGCGGCTCCGGTGGCAGTAGCTCGAGTAGCGGCGGCAGCTCCAGCGGCGGTAGTAGCTCTAGCAGCGGCGGTGGCGGCTCCGACGGGAGCACAGCGAACAACAGCCCCACCATGCTCCCCACGGTCAGCGGGACGTGCCCCACGATAACGCCCGGGACGAGCGCCACGATGCTCACGTTCGCCGGCGAACCCGTGGAGGTCTGGGCCGGCTCGCCCGCCACAGGCCAGAGCGGCCCCCTCGTCCTCTACTGGTTCCCGACCACCGGCACTTCGGCCGATATCGTGGATTTCTTCGGACAGACGAACATCAACGCCGTCACCGCGGCGGGCGGGATGGTCGCCTCGTTCAACGGGTCCAACGGCATGGGTACGGACACGGGGGACGACGTCTGGTTCACGGGCGACTTCGCCACGGCGGACCAGGTGGTCGCGTGCGCCATCCAGCAGCTTCACATCGATACGCGACGCATCTTCGTGACCGGTGCGAGCGCGGGAGGACTGCAGACGACGTGGATGTCCTATGCGCGCTCCGGATACGTCGCGGCCGCGGTGACGCTCTCCGGGGGGCTGGACGGGCTGGACGGCACGTACCTGACCCCGACGACGTTGCAGGACCCGACCAACGTCCCCTCGGTGATGGCGGTGCACGGAGCGCCGGGCATGGACGTGGTCATCATCGATTTTTCGGTCGCGAGCGCGGCGTGGGAAGCCGACATTGCCAAGAAGGGGGGCTTCTCGATGGACTGCAACACCGGTGGGGGCCACGTCAGCGGGCCGCCGGCGATTCTCCCCGGGATGTGGCAATTCATGGTGGATCATCCCTTCAAGGTGTCGCCCCAGCCGTATCCCCCGATACCCGCCGTGTACCCGAGCTATTGCCAGATCGGTCCGCGCTCGCCGGACGGCGGCGCCCCGTAGGGTTCGTCCGCTTCTGCGAGGCGCAGTTCGCGCGGCAGGTCGAATCGTTCGGCGGGAGCGAACGATGAGCCACCGGGCATGAGCCGGGGCACTACCTTCCCGGCAGGCTCCGCGCCGCGCGCGGCCCACTTCTACCGATGCTTCCCCGCCCCTTCGAGTTGCCGCGCAAGCTCGCCTCCTGGCCGCCGTTTCTCGGGGTCTCTCTCGGGGTGCTCGCGGCGGTCGCGTGCTCCGGAGGTTCATCGACATCGCTCGGCCCGGGCTCTCCGTCCGCCTATGGCGATAGTGGCGCCGATGGCTCCGAAGTCCCCCCGACCGCCGCCGATGCTACGGCAACGGACGTAGCGATGGGAGAGGCCGGTCTTGCAGATGCTGGGCCTCCCGCCCTTGTGCGGGGACCGACGCCGCCAAGCGACGGGACGAATTTTCCGTTCCCGCAGAACCGGCAGAGCAGTCGGTGCACGTACCCCGCCCGATACGACAACGACGACGTCCAGGCCGCCTATCAACAATGGACGAACGACACCGTCACCTCGTCGGGGGCAAACGGCTTTCTGCGGGTGCAGCGTCCGAACGACCCCGGCCTCCTCCCGAACTCCACGGTCTCGGAGGGAATCGGCTACGGGATGCTCATCGCCGTGTACATGAACGACCAGAACCTGTTCGACAATCTCTGGCAGTACGAACAGCACTGGGCGGACAGTAACGGCCTGATGAACTGGTACATCCTGGCCGACGGAAGCGGCCTTGGCCCGAACGGCAGCGGCGGCGCGACCGACGCCGACGAGGACATGGCGTTCGCCCTCGTCATGGCCAACCTGCAGTGGGGCGGGCAGGGGACGCTGTCTATGACATACAGCCAGTATGCCCTTCAGCAGATAGGGAACATCTGGGCCCACGAAATCCTGGACAGCAAACTGCCCTTGCCCGGCGAATGGGGCGGATGGAACACGGTCAACATATCGTACTTCGCCCCCGCGTATTATCGCGTCTTCGCGACGCTCGACCCCGGACACGACTGGGCGGCCGTCATCCAGACCGTGTACGACACGATCAACTACGCGGTCACGGCGGCCAACGGCAACGAGAACAACGGTCTCGTTCCGGCCTGGTGCGACGACAGCCACGGGTCGCCGTGCACGCCCGTGGACATGGGCATCGCCAACGACGTGGGCTACCAGTACGACTCCTGCCGAACGCCGTTCCGCATCGGGATCGACTGGTGCTGGAACGGCGAGCCTCGCGCGCAGGCGTACGTGGCTTTGACCAGCTCGCTCTTCTCTGCCATCGGCGCCCAGAACATCGCCGACACCTACGCGATCGACGGAACGCCCGAACCCCAACATCCGGGCGGCCACTCGGCGGCCTTCGTGGGCACGGCCGGAGTGGGCGCGATGAGCGCCCCCACGTACTCGCAGTTCGTCAACGACGCGTACGCGGGGGTCGCGACGCGGACGTACCTCGCAGGGGGCACGTACTACGAGGACTCGTGGACGGTGATGTCTCTATTGATGATGAGCGCCAACTTTCTCGACTACACGGCGCAATGAGGATAGGCGCCCCAGTTACTGGGCGAAGCAAACACCGTAGTCCACGCCGTCCACGACCCACCCCATGTTGGTGTCGCACGTGTTGATGTTGAGATTGGCGCAGTCCGCTGCGGTCCGACAGGGCTCGACGCACCCCGACCCACCGCCGTTGCTCATCGTGAGGCAGGTCGTCCCCGCGACGCAATCCGTGTCCACCGCGCACGAGTCCGACGCCGCGGAGGTGCCCGCCGCGATGCAGTCGCCGTAGCTCTCGCCGCTCATCGTAATGATGTGGCACCCCTGGTTGGTGCCGCAGTTGTCGGGCGACGGAGTGCAATCGATCAAACAGATCGCGTCCTGGGGGACGGGGGTTCCCCCCAACGGGAGCTGAAGGCACATGCCAAGTGTGGGGCCGCCCGCTGCTTGTGGGCATCGCGCGCCGGGGTTGTTGCAGAACGGGTGGCAAACCCCATTGGAACACGCGAGCCCCGCCGCGCAGTCGGTGCCGCTCGCGCAGAGTGATCCGCTCTCGCCGGTACCGACGGCGATGCAGGCCGCGACTCCAGTCGGGAAGGCGCACTTTTCACCGGATGGACATCCGCACGGAGGATCGACCTGGCAAGCGGCGCCCGAAGGCGGGGTACAGCTCCCGCCGCCCCCGGAACTCCCCGAGCTCGTCCCCGAGCTTGTTCCGGAACCGGAGCTACTGCTCGAGCCACCGCCGGAACTGCCGGAGCCGCTGCTCGACGCTGTCCCCCCGCTACTCGACGCCGTCCCCGTGCCTCCCTGGCAGGTACAGGCTTCGTAGCCGGAGCCGTCCGATTCGCAGACTTGAGCCCCCTGGCCGCCGGTCGAGCAGACGCACGAGACGCTCGCTCCCGCTGCGCAGACGGTGGACTTGGAGCTGCCGCTCGAACAGTGAACCAGCATCATGCCGGCCACGACAGCGGTCGAACGCGCGCACCATATCCACATTCGATTCATGGAAGGAATCCTCTCGTGACCGGGGTCTTACTCCCGCGTCGCCGTGTCGCTGATGGAGATTTTGCAAGTTGTCGTCGAACCGCCCGGGAGCGTGACGGTGTCGGTGCCGTCGGGGTATTCGGTCGTCGAAATACCGGCATCGCCCTGGTCGGTGAACCAGATCCACTTCCCGAAGGCAATCTGATCGGTCCGGCCGCCGCTCGTCAGCGTGCAGGGCGGCGAGCTGGACGTGAGTGACAAGAACCCATTGGCGGCCGTCGCATCGAACTGGCAGCCGTTGCTGCTGGTTCCCGTCAACCCAGAGCCGCCGATCGCCCACGTGACGGTCGGGGCAGGCAGGGACTCATCCGCACTGCTGTTGGTGCAGTCGGTGATGGCCCACGTCCCGGAGAGGACCCATGTACCTACCCAGGCGGCGGCGTAACTGCCGGCGTCACCGCCGGCATCGGCGACACCGCTCCCGCTGCTGCTCCCTCCACCACTGCTTCCCCTACCGCCGCTTGCCGCACCACTGCTCCCCGTGCCGCTGCTTCCCGTACCGCCGGACCCGGAACCGCCGCTCGTCGAACCGCTGCTCGACGAGCCGCCGCCCGTCCCACTCGACGAGCCCCCGCCGCTGCTTCCCTCGTCGCCCTCGGAGCCTGTCGATCCGGTGATGTCCTTCACGCCGAGGACGGCCGTGCACGCTGTCCCGAGGAGGAGGGCCACGACGACTCCCGTCTGTGCGATGCGCGCGTTCATTTCAAAACACCCCGTTCAAGGAGAGGCCGGCCGCGCTCGGTCCGACACTCGGCGCCACGACCACGCCCGTCGCAGGGCTCCCCTCGTGATGGCCCCCGGTGACGAACAACACCGCACCCCCCGCGACGAGCAAGCCCCCGACGATGAACCCGACCGTCGACACGGCTCCATCGGTCTCCGTGGTGCCGTGGTAGTTGGTCCCGCTCTGTACGTTGGTGCACTGGCTCACGTTGCCGCCGCACGCGCTCTTGGCGTTGCTCCATGCCGAACTCGCCATCAGGCCGAACGCCGTCCCTACGCCCAGGCCGATGAGGCCGACGCCGGCCATCGTAAGCCCGACTACCTTCTGAGCACCGGGCCCGGAAGACTCGGGCGGCGGCGTCGCGGGTGGAACGACCACGGATTCCGTGGGCGGCGGCGTGGGAGCCGGTGCGGTCACGGGCTTCGGGGGTACCGGGGCCGCTGCCGCGGCAGCAGTCCCCACGACCACGCGTTCGCGGCGGGTGGTCTCCCCCTCTCTGACCAGCAGCCGTTCGGTGATCGGCGGCTTGCCCGCTACCTCGAACGTGAACACGTGCGCTCCGGGATCCACGTTCACAGGCTTGCCATCCAGGTGATCGACCAGCAGCTGGCCGTCCACGCTCACCCGGACGTCGATGAGGTCTGCCCCGGCGGCGTCTTTGACGTCGAAGGCCATCGTCGGCTGCGCCTTCTCCAGCTCGTCGAGCCGCTTGGTACAGTCATCGCGTACGATCCCCGGACACGAGGAAGAGATGCACGCGCGAAGCTGCTCGGAGGCCGCCGCGAGCTTGCCGTCGCGCCGCAGCTCTTGCCCTTTCACGTTGGCCTCGATGCACTGGTCCTTCGTCATGTCGGCCAGGGCTGGCCCGGACGCGAACCCGAGGACGGCGGTGATCGACGCCGCCAGGCGAAGGCGACGACGTGCGGCGTTCATAGGCACTCTTTCTTGAAGGTACGATTGCCCTTGGCGTCGAAGTAATACGGCGGGTCGCATTTGGCGGCTGGAGCGACCGCGGGAGCGGGTGGAGGCGCCGTCACGGGTGCAGGCGCAGGCGGCGGTGCGACCGGTGCCGGGGCGCCGATCGGAGCCGTCTTCTTCGGCGCGACCATGGCTTCCGGCTTGGCTATCGGAACAAGGGCTACCGGCGGGATCGCGGGCAATGCCGGCACCGCCGCCGCGACGCTGGTATCCGCAGGCCTGGGAGCATCGGCACCCGCGGCCTGTGCAACCTGCGGCGATGCCGCCGGAGCCACCGTCGGAACCGCCGCCGCTGCTGCCTTCGAATCCTCGGAATGCGCGCTCGATCGCGTCAGCAAGAATGCGGAGCCCGCGATGCCGACGAGAGCGACGACGCCGACCGCGCTCGCCCCCATGAGCGCCATCCTGGAGCCCCCCAAACCAACCGTCGTGCGTCCGACGGGGGGGATCGTTCCGGCCGACACCTGCGTGTCGGCGTTCTGCGGCGAGGGCGGCACCGCCAGCGCACTCGCCGACAGCCCCGCCGCCTGGATGATGCCTGAGATCCGTTCGACCGACGCCTTGGCTCGCCTTGGAGCAAAGGGCAAGAGCGCTAGCGCAAGCTCCGCGACGTTGCGGTAGCGCTGGCGGCGGTCCTTCTCGAGACACTTGAAGACGATCCCTTCGAGCGCGCTCGGCGCGTCGAAACGGAAGCTCCGGATCGCGGGAGCGGGGTCGTTGGCGATCTTGATCGCGAGCTCGGTCACCGAGTCCGCCAGGAACGCGGGGCGACCCGTCATGAGCTCGAAGAGGATCACGCCCAGAGCCCAGATGTCCGTCTGCGCGTCCACGTCCTTGGAAGAGCGCATCTGCTCGGGAGACATGTAGAGGGGCGACCCCATCAGCGCGGACGTGCGGGTGACCGACCCCGCGGACAGCCCGCTCGTGTCGGCCATCTTCGAGATGCCGAAGTCGAGCACCTTGATGGAGAGCTGCCCGTCCGAACGGCGAACGCAGAAGAGGTTCGCGGGCTTGAGGTCGCGATGAACGATTCCGAGCGCGTGCGCGTCGGCCACGGCGACGCAGGCTTGAAGGACGAACTCGACCGCCTGCTCGATGGGTAGCGCGCCCCGCTGCTTGAGCCACGCGGCGAGATCCCCGCCATCGAGGTACTCCATCACCATGTAAGGAGCGCCATTCGGGAGCGTGCCCACGTCGGTGACGCGAGCGACGTGCTCGCTCTTGATCTTCACGGCAGCCCGGGCTTCGCGGGCGAATCGGGCCACCGCCTCGGCGTTGCCGAGCGCGTCGGGCAGGAGGAACTTGAGCGCCACCTTCTCGTCGAGCTGGAGGTGATGGGCGGCGACCACGACCCCCATTCCCCCAACTCCGAGCACGCGCTCGACGCGGTATTTGCCGGCGAGGACTTCGCCTTCGCGCACTCCGGCCGCCGAGTCTGAACCGCCCTCCGTCACGCTCGCCTCTCCGACAACCCGGCGCTGGAGCGGGGGAAAATACAGCCCAGCCTGGTTTGTAGACACCTCACACACATTGGCGCTTCGCGTCAAGAGTCACCCCGGGCCGTTGCGACACCGCCCCCTAGCCGCCCAGCCCTCGAAGCCTTAAGCGTTGACCGGTAAGAAGATGCGCTGGGACGACTCGCACGAAAGCCCTGACCTCATCGACCGCCGGGGCGATGCGCCGGTGCGCGAGGCCGGCGGCATCGGCAACCTGCTCTTCCTCGTGCCGTGGCTCATGCGAAGCCGGGTGGGGCGCATCGTGCTTCTCATCGGGCTCGTCGTCGTGGGCTGGCAGATGTGGATGGGCAGCCGCCCCGATGCGCAGCGGGCCCACGGGGGGTCGCTCCAGGGAACCGGAGCGCAGACCGAGACGCCCGAGGTCCACTTCGTGTCCTTCGTCCTGGACGACGTGCAGGCGAGCTGGCAAGCGGAGTTCGCGCGCGAGCAGCGGCCCTACCGCCACGCCAAGCTCGTTCTTTATACGGACTCGACGCGCACCGGCTGCGGCCTGGGCGACGCGGCGACGGGCCCCTTCTACTGCCCCGAAGACGAGCAGGTGTACATCGACCTCGGCTTCTTCCACGAGCTCTCGGGCAAGCTCGGCGCCCGCGGCCAGTTCGCGCAGGCCTACGTCATCGCGCACGAGCTCGGGCACCACGTCCAGAAGCTCCTCGGCATCAGCGAGCGCGTCGCGGGCCTCCGGCACACGCAGGGCGCCACCGGCCCGTCGGTGCGGCTCGAGCTGCAGGCGGATTGCTTCGCCGGCATCTGGGCGCACTCGAGCGCGCAGCGCGACCTGCTGGAGAGTGGCGACATCGAGTCGGCCCTCAGCGCGGCGGCGGCCGTCGGGGACGACCGGCTACAGCGCATGGCGACCGGAACCGTGAGCCCGGAGTCGTGGACGCACGGCTCGGCGGACGAGCGGATGCGGTGGTTCAAGCGGGGATTCGCGCAGGGAACGATCGCCGCGTGCGATACGTTCGGCGCGACGCAGCTCTAGTCTCAGTTCATCGCGCAGGCGATCGGCGTTGCGAGCACGTCGAACTCGTCGCCCATCGAGGCGACGTACGTCACGAGGCCGTAGCCCGTGGGAGCGACCACGACGCTCGGACGACCGATAACGCTCGCCTCCGCCGGCGACAGGACCATCGAGGGACCCAGAGCGTCACCCCACCCAGCCACGGATTGCGCGCGGACCTGGTGGCTCTCGACGTCCCCTTCGACCCACGCGAGCAGGAAGCGGTCGTGGCCTATCGGAGCAAGCTCGGGCGCCATCTCGCTGGCTCGGCTCTCCCCCGGTGCGTAGAACGTCCGCTCGACGACGTGCGGTTTCCCTTCGATCCCGACGCCGAAGAAGGCATGCGGCGCGTCGTACGTGACGACACCGAGCTTGATGTGCGGCTCCTCTCCGTCGTGCGATTCCCACGCAAGCATGGTTTCGTCCGAGCTATCGGCGCGGGCAGTGGTGTGGGCTCCCGGCGAGGGGCACGAGGCCGGATGGGGACTGTCGGAGGCGGATCCCAGGTCGACCGCGACGCAACGGGACGCAGCGGTCGCGAAACGGACCGAGATGCTCCCGTCCTTCTCGCTTGCCTCGACCCCGCCAGGCACGAACACTCGTCTGGCAAGGACCTTCGCCCGGCTCGTCGCGTGGCACGCCGCGGCACCGGTGACGGCGCCCGGGGACCATGCGGTCGGGATGCCGTCCGAATCGACGCCGGCGACCCCCGGCTGCCCTCGCTCGACGCCGCTCGTCGCGCAACCGAACGAGCCAAGCATCGCCGCCATCACCAACCCCAGTTTGATTTCCATGACCGGGTCCTAGAGCAAGGAGGAGGCCAACCAGATGGCTCGGCGAATCGCTCGAAGAATCACGGGGAATTGCGCGTCGGACGCGGTCGAACGCCGCCCGATCGACGAGGGTTCGTCAGCGCACTGACGAAGGTTCGTCGCCAGGGTCAAGGTGCGGGCGGCCGGTTCTCTACTGGAATCGGCCGCTGACGATCGGAATGCCCATGATGGGCGGCAGGGTCTTCGGTTCCGTCAGCCCGGTGAACCACGTCGGCGCGGTGGTCGACGGGGCGGGCGAGAGGATGCCCGTCTGACTCGCGCCAAAGTCCTGCTTCACCTTCGTCCTCGCGTTGGAGACCATCAGAACGATGCCTCCGACGGTCGCGATGACCCCGATGCCCATCATGGCGAAGCCGGCGTAGAGGATGGGAGGGTTCGGGCCGTCTCCGGCAAGGAGGCTGAACACGAAGACTTCCCCGGTCAAAAGGGTGAGCGGGCCACCCACGACCCCGACGAGACCCCAGACGAACGCACTCTTGGAAGCACGGTCTACGACGAGGGTTTCACGGGTGCCTCTCGGTGCGCGCAGCGCGAAGTCGGCGGACGACTTCGTGTCGTCGCCCGCCACTCGATAGAAAAAGGCGGTCGGCAACAGCCGGTCGCACGGCGCCGCGCACACCGTCTGCCAGTCGTCGTCGTTCGTGACGTCCTGCTGAAGGAGAACGCCCCCGGACGCGTCGAGGTGCACCCAGACCTCCGACGGCCGCTCGCCGTTCGCGGCGGGGGCAGAAGGTGCAGGCACGGTCCCCTCCCCGATGCGACCGATCTGCGGCCATTGGATCGTGACGACCTCGCCCGTTGCGAGCTGGATTCGGGCCTGCACATCGGGACGGGCCTCGATGATCGTTCCCCGGAGCGGCGTCCCGCTCTTCAGGTAAATGACGTCATTCCCGGTGGATCGAAGAACCTCGACGGCGGGGATAGAGCCCTGACTCTGCGCGAATGACGTCGACGGTGTGGTCAACGGGAGCCCGGCCGCAATTGCCATGACCAGGCCTGCGATACGAGGACCCACCCTCAGCCCCCACCGCGTTTCATTCGCAGCACGAGCTTCTCCAGCGCAGCTCGCATCCGCGCGGCGGGCGCGTGGAAGCGCGGGCCGTGGCCGGGCAACACCCACTCGAAGTCGTAGGCCAGGAGGCGCTCCATCGAGCGCGTCTGCTCGCTCCACGAGTACCAGCAGACATCCGAGGCCGCGTCGAGGCCGCTCCCGTCGCTATTGCCCCAGAGGTGATCGCCGGTGAAGAGGAAGCGGTCCCGATAGAGAAGCGCGACGCTGCCGCGCGTGTGCCCCGGAACGGGGATGGCGAGCAGTTCCGGCGCCAGCGAGACCGGGTCGGTGCCTTCGATGTAAAGCTCGACATCGCGCGTGGCGGCGCCGACGTCGGCGGCGTGGAGGATGCGCTGGCAGCCGAAGCGCTGCGCGTACCGAGCGTGATCCGCGACGTCGTCGCGGTGCGAGAGGAACATCCGGGCCACACCGCCCAGCGACTCGATTCGATCCATGAGCGGGCGAGCGGCTCGCGGCGAGTCCACGAGCACGTTGCCCCCGTCGCGACGCACGAGGTAGCTCGCCGCGCCGTACGAGCTCTCGGACGCATATCCGCAGTAGTGGACCTCGCCCTCGATGGGGAGCGGCAAGGCCGCGACGGCGTCGTGCAGGTCCGTCTTGCTTTCGCTGCCGATCGAACTCGTCGGACACGACACGATCGCCATCCGCGCCCGCAGCGCTTCACTCGCCGCGACGGGCTGGCGCCCGACGACCGACTGCCCGAGCCGCCAGGATCGCGTAAACACCTCGGGGGCGAGCACGCGGCATGTCTCGCAGTCGATGCACGAGTCGTCGACGAAGAGGTCGCCGGGTGCATTCTCGCTCGCTCGGGCCGACGCGCGGGCCATAGGAGAGAGCTAGCACGCGAGTGTCAGGCCCGCGTTCTCCCCCTCTAGCGCCTCTATTCGCAATTCTCGAACAGGAAATCGGCGTGGGCGTCGCAGGTGCGTTCGGTCAAGCTGCCGTCGTCACTGGTCTCGGTCGTGCCAGGCTGCTTGGCGTTCGGGCAGTCGACGTGGCCCCAGATTCTGCCCGGGTCAACGGGACTGCCAGCGACGGGTACGGGCTGCATGTTGTACGTGAACGTGATCGTACAGTTCTCATCGCTGAACGTTCCGTTGGTCGCGCTCGTGAAGCCGCCTTGGATGCCGGTACCGCCGTTGGCGGAGACCTCACCGACCGCGGTGAAGCTTGCCCCCTGCGATCCGCCGACCTCGGCGCTGAGCTGGATGTTGAACCCGCCGCCGCTCGAGTCGACCTTGCACGACAGGCTGACGGTGCCAGAGCCTGGCTGGACGTCGCCGTCCGTGACGGTGTCGGGTTTCGGGTCCACCGGTGAGCCGATTTGCACGAACGTCTGATCCGAGGCGTATCCGCAGACGGACGTCCCGCCCGATCCGGGGCCGACGAAGGCGGCGACGAAGGCATCTGGAACTGGCTGCACGGCACTGGAGTCGAGAACTCCGGGTTCTGCGTCCGAGGCCTCGGCTGAGTCGCTACCCGAGTCGACGGCGATCGACGGCGGTTGCGGTACCATCGTGCCCGGAATCGAGCACGAGGAGAGGTCGAACACCATGAACTCGAGCGCCTTCTCTTGTGGGGTAAGGCCATGCGTCGAGCAACCGCCGGGAACGATGCCTCCGTCGGTGGCCCCGGGGTAGTCGGGGTCGCTTCCGACACCCGGCCCGAGGCTGTCGTGCAGCTCGCTGTAGACGACGCGCCCGCACTGGCCCTCCGCCGAACCGACCGGCAAGCCGAAAGAGAAATACTGGGTGGCTCCCGGGGCTGAAGAGTCCCTGTCCGCCGAGAGCCATGCCTGCGAGGGCGCGTTCGCCGCGCTTACGTCCGCATTGTGAAAGGCGTTGGCAATAGGCAGCTCAGCGCCGGTCAGGGCCCCCACGGTGCCCAGCCAGGTGTTCATGGCGACGCCATCGGGGAAGGGCAGCCCGCTTGGAAGGGCCGTAACGACGTTCGCCGAGACGCTGCCGATGGGCTGCGCACCGGGCGTCCACGTCGCCAGCGGGGAATTGCCGGCCGTCGCGAAGGGGCCCGTGTTGAACCAGGCATAGTGAAAGTGCGACGCGAAGACACGACCGCCACCGTTCGCATAGTCCAGCAGCACCTGCTGGTTCATGTTCTGCGTCTCTTCCCCCTCGCAGGAGAGCAGCACGTTGTCGAACTGGTTGATGTCGGTGTCCTTGTCCCAAAGCGTCGACCCGGGATCTGGAGACGTCCCTCCGGTCGTGGTCGCCCCGCTCGGCCCGGCGAAGATGTGGACGCGTCCCGGGCCGCCAGAGCCGCCGGTGTACTCGCTCGAGTCGATGCCCATCCTGAGGAGCAGGCATTCGAGCGTGTCGCCGCCGCCCGTCGAGATGGCGATGTTCGGAATGTTCCCCTCGGAGTGGTTCCTCGGCAGGTGCAGCATATGGTCAGGCTGCAGGTTGTCCCGACATGCGGTGACCGTCGCGATGTCGTAGACCATTCGCCACTTGCCGGCCTGGACGACGAGCGGGACGTTCGTGCCGTCCGGTGCGTTGGAGATCGAGAAGTGCCCTGTCGCGTCCGTGACGGCAGACGCGACTGGAGTGCTGTAGAGGTCCGAGCACGAGTTGCACGACGCGCCGCTCGGAAGGGTTCCTAGCGGCAGAGTCTGGCCCGGGACGTAGACAGTAACGTTGTAGAGGGGGTTCATATTCGCAGGGTCGTAGACGATCCCGCTGATGGTGGTCGATCCATTCGAGCAAGGGGCCGCCGTGCAGGGGAGTCCCGTGCACAAGCAGTTCTCAGGATCGCAGAAGGCGTCGGCCGTCGCGTCCGGAGGGCCGGCGGCATCCGCGAGGGTCGGTGGCTGCTCCCTAGCGGTGTTGCACGCCGAAAATGTCAGCAGAGCGACGACCCCCGTGCGCATCGATTGAGCGTACGCCACGATTGTCACGTTTTGGTTCGTCAACCCGAAGACGCCGGTGGAAGTCTTCGGCACCCGCCGCGAGGCGATAAACTGGGCGATCGCTCAAGGGCAGCGCGCCGGCCTGAGCGGGTTGTGAGGATTCACCTTTCACTGGCGCGTCGCCAGCCAGTCGGCGAGCTCCCAGGCATTGTGAACGCCCACGAACATGTGCCCGATCATGCCCACCGCCAGCAGCGACACGGGAAAGGCCCACCCGGCCGCGAGCGCAACGCCCGTCACCGCCAGGAGCAGTGTCGCGAGACCGGGGTAGACGACGTACCAGCCCCAGTCGGCCAACTCGAGCTTCTCGTGCGACCTGTGGTGATTGCGCATTCCGCGCGTCACCCACACCATGCGTCCGAGGTCGAAGATCGCGAGGCCCGACAGTACGTCGCCGAACGAAGTCCCCGTCTGTCCGGGGATGACGCCCACCGCGCTGACGACCAAGACGCGCAGGAACGCGTAGACGATGGGCAGCACCCAGAGAGCGCGATTCCCCATGTCGCCAAGCTTCTCGTTCGGGACGGTGGCCGCGATCGACGCGGCGACGAAGACCAGCCCGAGGAGCGTGGCCGCAGCGGTGCCCGTCAGAAGGAAGAAGTCGTGCCAGGGCTGTAGGGTCGCCATCGTTCACTGAACCGTAGCCCCGTTCCGCGCGGTGCGGGCGTTCTCGGGGTGTCGTGTATCTTGCTGAAATAAAACGCTTATCAAGCGCTCTCTTGCCCCCGGATGGGCCTCCCACTTACCCTCCCGAACCCACGAGGAGCAATAATTCCATGCGGATTGCTTTGATGACGGCGCTTTCGATTCTCACCGTGGCTTGCGGCGGCAGCATTCCGCCCCCGAGCGACGAGTGGTCGGCGGCGCAGGCCGACGTCGGACGGGCGGAGAGCGGCGGCGCTCCCGGTGTGCCCGACGCCAAGCTGCACCTCCAGCTCGCGCAGGAGGATCTGCAGAAGTCCAAGGCGCTCATGGACACCCAGGACAATCAGCGCGCGGCGAGCCTGGTGGCCGTCGCCCGCGTCGAGGCGCAGCTCGCGCTCAGCCTCGCAAGGGCAACGCAGGCGCAGGCGCAGGCCCAACAGGCCCAGGCAGACCTGCAAAAAGCCAAAGGGAACTGACCGGATCCGGAGGAGCGAATGAGACTTACTCGTATTTCAATGGTGGTGGCGCCGCTGGCTCTGGTTTCTCTCGGCGCATGCGGAGGCGACCGGCCTCCGCCGAAGTCGCTCGTCGACGCGCGTACGGAGCTGGCGACGGCCAAGAACGGAATCGCCGTCAAGCTCGACCCGACCGACGTGCACGAGGCCGAGCTCGCCCTTCAGAAGGCCGAGCAGGCGTGGAGCAACGCGCCCGACGAGCCGAACACGCTGGACTTCGCGGTCATCGCGCAGCGCAAGGCGCAGATCGCGGAGGCCGAGGCCGCCGTCCTCAAGGCGCAGCAGGACGCCGAGGTGGCCAAGCGCGAGCTCCAGGGCGTCATGTCGACGCAGCTCCAGTCCGCGCGCGGGCAGCTCGACCAGACCAAGCAGGCGCTCAACAAGACGCAGGAGCAGCTGCAGACCGAGCAGAAGACCGCCGACGAGCAGAGAAAGAAGCTCGCCGACCTCGAGGCCAAGCTGAAGGACGCGCGCGACACGATCGCGAAGATCGCGGCCGTGAAGGACGACGACCGGGGCATGGTCATCACGCTCCAGGGCGAGGTGCTCTTCGCGACGGGCAAGTACGAGCTCAAGGCCGGCGCGATGGCGAAGCTCGATCAGATCGCCGATGCCTTGCGTGGCAAGGAGCAGCCGATGGTCGTCTACGGGTTCACCGACAACGTCGGCACCCACGACAACAACATGGAGCTCTCGCAACGCCGCGCGACGTCCGTGCGCGACTACCTCGCGTCCAAGGGCATCCCGCAGGACCTCATCACGGCGCAGGGCAAGGGCCCCGACGTGCCGGTCTCCGACAACAACTCCGTCGAGGGCCGCGCCGCCAACCGCCGCGTCGAGATCGTCGTCCAGCCGAAGAAGTCCTAAAGATCCAGCTGGATCCCGATCTCGATGACCTGACCGGGCGGGATGCCGAAGTGCCGGTCGGCGGCGACGGCATTGCGCTGTAGGTACGCGAATATCGACTCCGCGAAGCGGCCCATCTCGCCCTTGTCCGTCGCCAGGACGGACTCGCGGCCGAGGTAGTACGTCGCTTCCTGCGGATTGACCGTCAGCCCGAGCAAAGGCGCGGCCTCCTGAACGAGCGCCGGCACGTCCGGCTGCTCCATGAATCCGAACGTGGCGATGACCTGGTATACGCCCTGCCCGAGCGGTTTCACGCTGAGCCGCCGATCGGGCGAGACCTCGGGGACGGTCTCGGTCCGCACGGTGAGCATGAGCACCTGCTCGTGGAGCGAGCGCTGGCGCTCGACGACGTGCGTGAGGATCGGCGGCAGGTGGGTGGTGCTCGAGGACATGAAGACTGCCGTCCCCGGCAGGCGGACCGCCACGCGCGTCATCAGCACGGGCAGCTCCGAGTCCAGCGGCGCGCTCCGGCGCACGTACTCCTCGTAGACGAGGGTGCGGCCCTTGCTCCAGATGAGCATCGCCGCGATGAACCCGACGCCGATGAGGACCGGCACCCAGCCGCCGTCGAGGATCTTCACCGTGTTCGCGAGGAAGAACGGCACGTCGAACGAGAGAAAGAGCGTGAGTATCCCCAGGGCCACCGGCAGCGGCCACTTCCACGTCGCGCGCATCACGACGAAGTAGACGACCGACGTGAGGGCCATCGTTCCCGTCACGGCAATACCGTACGCGGAGGCGAGGCGCTCCGACTTCTGGAAGCCCACGACCAGGAGGATGCACCCCGTCGCGAGGATCCAGTTGATCTGCGGGATGTAGATCTGCCCCTCGGTGTGCGCGGCCGTGTGCGTGACCGTCACGCGCGGGAAGTAGCCGAGCAGCATCGCCTGGCGCGTGAGCGAGAAGGCGCCCGAGATGAGCGCCTGGGACGCGATGACGGTCGCGACGCTCGACAGGCCGACGAGGGCCAGCGTCGCCGCGCCCGGGGGGACCATCGAGAAGAACGGGTTGCCGCGCGCCGTCGCGTCGCGGAGGACGAGCGCGCCCTGGCCGAAGTAGCAGAGGACCAGGGCGGGCATCGCGAGCGCGAGCCACGCGACGCGGATGGGCCGCGCGCCGAAGTGACCCATGTCGGCGTAGAGGGCCTCGCCGCCGGTGACGGCGAGGACCACCGAGCCCAGGACGAGGAAGCCCGGCATCCCGTGGGCGGCGAAGTAGCGGACGGCGTAGTGCGGAGACAGCGCGCCGAGGATCTCCGGATAGCGGGCCACCTGGTACGCGCCGAGCACGGCGATGGTCGAGAACCACACGACCATGATGGGACCGAAGAACGCGCCGACGACGCCGGTGCCGCGCCGCTGGACGAGGAAGAGCGCGATCAGGATGACGCACGTGATCGGCAGGACCAGGGGCGCCAGAGACGGACGCGCGACGGTGAGCCCTTCGATGGCGCTCAGCACCGAGATGGCTGGCGTGATCGCGCCGTCGCCGTAGAGCAGGGCGGCGCCGATGACGACGACCAGCGCGATCGTCGAGATGCGCCGGTTGCCGCGCGACCGCAAGGACTCGGGGACGATCGCCAGGAGGGCGAAGATGCCCCCTTCGCCGTGGTTGTCGGCGCGCATGACGAACGTCAGGTACTTGACGGTGACGACCATCGTCAGAGACCAGAAGATGAGCGAGAGAAGACCGAAGACGTCTCCTGCAGAGGCCTTCTCGCCCCCGGTCGAGCGGATGCACTCGCGCAGCGTGTAGAGGGGGCTCGTGCCGATGTCGCCGAACACGACGCCCAAGGCGCCCACGGTGAGCGCCAGGAGGGACGCCTTGGCGTGCTCGGCCTTGGCAGGACCGGCCGGCAGCGCCGCGGGCGTGGCGTTCTCCATGAGCGACGAGATATCACCTTCCTTCTACGGAGGTGGCTTCTGAGCAGCAAGGGACGGCCGTATCGCACGCTCGTCGTCGAGGGGTTCGAGGTCCTCGTCGGCCGAGGCGACGAGGACAACGATGTGCTCACCTTCGAGGTCGCGGAGCCGCACGACATGTGGTTCCACGTCGCGGGGGGGACTCCCGGGAGTCACGTCGTCATCCGGAACCCGGACAAGGTGGAGGTCCCGCGGACCGTCGTCGAGGCCGCCGCCTCGGCCGCCGCGTGGTACTCGAAGTCGAGGAACGCGGCGAAGGTGGAGGTGCACTACTGCCGCGTCGCCGACGTGAGCAAGCCGCGAGGCGCCCCGACCGGTCTCGTTCAGCTCGCCCGCTGGAAGGGCGTACGCGTCGTGCCGCAGGTTCCGGCGAAGGATGGCGATTGAGCGGCCTTCAGCGATCGCGCACGAGGCGCTTCACGCCCTCGTCGCTCGCCACGATGACGACATCCGCGCGGCCCACGAAGAGGCCGGTCTCGACGACACCGGGGATGGCGCGTAGCGCTCTGTCGAGGGCCCCAGGATCGTCGACGGGCGCGACGGCCAGGTCGTAGATGACGTTCCCCGCGTCCGTGCGGACGGGCGTTCCGTCGGCCTTCGCACGCAACGCGGGCTTGCCGAGGCGTTCGAGGTGCGCGCGCGTCGTCCCCTGGGCGAACGGGATGACCTCGATCGGGACGGGCCATCGCACGCCGAGGCGAGGCGACAGCTTGCTCGAGTCGACGATGATGACGTTCCGCTTCGACGCGAAGTTGACGATCTTCTCCCGCGTGTGCGCGGCGCCGCCTCCTTTGATGAGATCCAGCGCCCCCGTGCTCACCTCGTCGGCGCCGTCGACGTTCACGTCGATGCTCCACGGCCCCTCGTCGCCGAGCAGGGGAATGCCGACGCTTGCCGCCAGCTCCCGCGTCGACTCCGACGTCGGTACGCCGATAATCTTCATGCCCCCCGCACGCACTCGTGCCCCCAGCTCCTCTACGAACATGCGCGCGGTCGAGCCTGTGCCGAGACCTACGATCCCCTGCGCGGGAATCTCGTCGAGAGCCGCCCGTGCCGCTTGGCGCTTCGCGTCGTCGTCCATGAGGATGAGCAGAGACTAGGCTAATCCCGAACACCTTCGAGCTGCGCGTTCATCTCGGCCCCGAGGACGAGCGCGAGGCTCGTCAGGTACAGCCACACGAGGAGCACGGCCACGGCCGCGAGGCTCCCGTAGTAGAGCGCGTAGTCCGCGATCGACAGGGCGTACGCCTCGAACGCCCACGACACGAGCAACCACGAGACGACCGCGGTCCCCGCGCCCGGCCATACGCGACGCTTGACCCCCGGCGGGTGCTCGACGGCGAAGCGGTAGAAGCCCGCGAGGAGCGCCATCCCGGCGGCGAGCAGGAGCACGGCGGCGACAATCTGCTCGGTCGGTGTCTGGAGTGCCTTGTGGACGCGGCGCTTGAGGGCGCCCCTGACCCGGGCGGGCGTGGACACCGCGTGCCCCGCGCCGCGATCGACCGCACGCGACGAGGAAGGTTGGGCGGGCGCCGGAGGCACGTTGGAGGCGACCGACGCCGGGACCGGCCCCGGGTCGTGCTCGTGCTCGTGAAAGGCCGAATCCAGCGTCATGAGCAGCCACGCGAGCACGCACGCTGCCGCGAGGCCGAGCGCCACCCAGCCGAGGGCGATCAGGCGCTGCTTCCACCACGGGCGCCGTGCGGCTCCGACCGCGATCTCGAAGACGTCCATCAGGTTGTGCAGCCCGGACGACGCGGTCCACAGGAACCCGATGACGCCGAGCGGTGCGATCGACGATGCGCTCCCCCCCGCGAGGCGCTCGAGCTCGCTGCGCACGAGGGTCTCGGCCGTTCCAGGGACGACGTCGAGCAGAGGTCCGAGGAGGGCGTCGACGCCCTTCGTGCGCGCGACATGGCCGATGAGGAAGCCCACGAGGACCAGCAGCGGCATCAGGCTCAGGAAGAACCAGAACGCGATCGACGCCGCAGCCTCGAATGCGTTGTGGGCGCGGAGGCCTTCCACGAAGCGACGCGCTAGCCGGAGCGCGCGACCGCGCTGCGCTGCCATGGCTGGGAATGGCGTTGCCGTCACTGCAATGGCTAAGGGTAGACCACCGGTCGCGGCGCCCCTATAAAAAGCGCTCCGGAGGAGGATGGCGGAGCTTCCCAAGCAGGAGCTGCGCGAGGTGGCGCGACGCCGCCGCCTGGCGCTAGTCGAATCGGTGGTGCGGCACACGGGCGCCGTCGATAAAGAGCACCTGCGTGCGCTCCTCGAAGTCCCCCGCGAGCGCTTCGTACGCGCCGAGGACGTCGAACGAAGCGCGGAGGACACGCCCCTTCCACTGGACGACGGCGGGCTCGCGACCATCAGCGCGCCGCACGCGTATCTTCTCTCGTACCGGCTGCTCGAGCTCTCCTCCGGCGACTCTCTCGCGGAGCTGGGTGCGGGATCGGGATATGGAGCGGCGCTGGCCGCCTTCATCGTCGGGGGCGAGGGGCGCGTCGTCACCTTCGAGATCGATGCCGCGCTCGCGTCATGGGCGCGGCGCAATCTCGCCGACGAGCCCCGCGTGACCGTCGTCCACGGCGACGCGATGACGAGTGCGCCCGACTGGAGAAGCGCCACGAAGGTCGTCGCGACCTTTGCGGTCGACGCCATCCCGGAGCCCTGGCTAGCCGGACTCCCCGAGGGGGGCATGCTCGTCGCCCCGGTGGGGCCACGGGATCGCGACCAGCGCCTCGTCCTCGCCACGAAGCACCGCGGAGTCGTCAAGGTAACCGCCCACGGAGCCGTGCGTTACGTCAAGAACCGCTCCACTCGGTGAGCGCGCGAGGTCGCAGTTTGGTAGGTTCGAGGCGCGATGTTCGGCGCGGTCGATGGCTTTCGCGGCACCAAACGCTTCGCTGTCGAGGGCAACCTCGGCGAGGGCGGCATGGGCGTCGTGCATCGCGTGCGCGACGTCGAGCGGGGTGAAATCGTCGCGTTGAAGATGATGTCGCGCCTCGATCCCGCCGCGCTCCTGCGATTCAAGCGCGAGTTTCGCGCGCTCGCCGACATCAGCCACCCCAACGTCGTGCAGCTGTACGAGCTCTTCTCGGAGGGCGATTCGTGGTTTTTCACGATGGAGCTCGTCGACGGGTGGGACTTTCTCGCCTGGGTCCGCGCGTCGCTCTCGACACCCCCTCCGCCCCCGTCGGGCCGCCTCGCGTCCGTCGTCCTCGATCCGGGCGCGAACACTCCCACGCTGGTCGCGCCCACCGAGCTCCACGCGGCGTTGCTCGAGTCGACCGCGGTCCCCGTCGCGGAGCCGCGATCGCTTCCCCCTCCGCCCTCGAGGCCCGTCACGCGCGAGCAGTTTGCCGTCCGCGACGTACCACGACTGCGCGAGGCTCTCCGCCAGCTGGCCACCGGGGTGTCGGCCATTCACGCGGCCGGCAAGCTCCACCGCGACATCAAGCCGTCGAACGTCATGGTGGCGCGCACCGGGCGGGTCGTCCTCCTCGACTTCGGCGTCGTCGGCGAGTACGTCGCGAGTCGGCTGTCGGTGGGAATCGACGAGCCCATCGTGGGCACCCCCGAGTACATGTCGCCCGAGCAGGCGGCGTTCCACCCCGCGACGCCCGCATCGGACTGGTACTCGGTCGGCGTCATTCTCTTCGAGGCGCTGACGAGGCGCATCCCGTTCGAAGGGGAGACGCGGCACCTGCTCCTCGCCAAGCAACAGCCGCTCAAGGTCCGCCCGTGCCAGCTGGTGAGTGGGATCCCTCCGGATCTCGACCAGCTCTGCGTGGATCTGCTCAGCGTCGACCCGCGGGCGCGGCCGAAGGGCGACGACGTGCTCCGCCGGCTCGAGGGAGAATACACGCCGCCCATTTCGGCCGCGATCGAGGTGCCGTTCGTCGGGCGCCGCAAGCAGCTCGATCAACTGAACGACGCCTTCCAGGCATGCCGGAGCGGGCCCCCCGTCGTCGTGATGCTTCAAGGGCGCTCGGGGATGGGCAAGAGCGCCCTCGCGTCGCGGTTCCTCGGGGACGTGTCGGCGCGGGCCGATGCGCTCGTCCTGTCCGGCCGCTGCTTCGAGCGCGAGTCGGTGCCCTTCAAGGCCGTAGACCAGGTCGTGGACGAGCTAAGCCGATGGCTGACGCGGCTGCCCGAGGACGAGGCCTTCGGGTTCGTCCCCGCTGGCATTCACGCGCTCGCGCATCTCTTTCCGGTGCTGCGAAACGTGCGGGCAGGCGCGGACTTGCCGGACCGCGAAGTCGAGGTGCTCGACAGGCTCGAGCTGCGGCGCCGCGCGTTCTCGGCCTTGAAGGAACTGCTGTCGGCCGTGGCAGGGCGGCACGCGCTCGTCGTCCACGTAGACGACCTCCAGTGGGGCGACGCCGACAGCGTCCAGCTACTCGAGGCCGTCCTGTCGGCACCGGCGCCGCGGCCGCTGATGCTCCTCTGCAGCCACCGCGCGGAGCTCGCCGTCACGAGCCGCGCCATCTCGGCGATGCGGCTGGCGTGTGAGCGCCTGGGCGGCGGGTGCGATCTGCGCGACGTCGAGGTGGGCGAGCTCTCCCTCACGGAGGCGAACCAGCTAGCGCGCTCGCTCGTCGAGGATGCCGCGACCGCCGACGTCATCGCGGCGGAGGCCAACGGCAGCCCCCTCTTCGTCGCAGAGCTCGCGCGCTGGGCCAGGGAGCGTCGCGGTGTAGCGCGAGACGGTGAGGTCATCACGCTCGAGCAGGCGATCCTCGCCCGTGTCTCTCAGCTCTCGAAGGAGGCCCGCGCGCTGCTCGAGACGATCAGCATCGCGCGGGGCCCCATCGAGCACGCGATCGCCGAGAAGGCAGCGGGACTCGGAGGTCGCAGGCGAGCGGCGGCGATCGCGCTCCGTGGGGCTCGCCTGGTCACGACTCGCGGTCTCGGCGACGATGACGTCCTCGAGACCGCCCACGATCGAATCCGCGAGACAGTGGCCGCTAGTCTGGACGTGGAGGCGCGTCGGCTCGGGCATCTGGCGCTCGCCCGGGCTCTCGCCGCGTCGGAGCGGTCGGATCCTCAGGCGGCCTTCGAGCACTTCAGGGCCGGTGGAGACGAGGACAGCGCGCGCCGCTACGCCCTCGACGCAGCGGAGGCCGCGGATCGCGCGCTGGCCTTCCTTCGTGCTGCGGATCTCTACCGCGCGGCCATCGCCCTCGGGGCAGCCCCTCCCGACGTGCTCCACGCCAAGCTTGGCGACGCGCTCGCGAACGCCGGGCGAGGCTGGGATGCGGCAGACGCGTACACGGAGGCTGCATCGCACGCCCCAGCACGAGCGGCGCACGACTTGAGACGAGCGGCCGCCGAGCACTACCTGAAGAGCGGTCAGGACGAGCGCGGCATCGAGGTGCTGCGCGTCGTGCTGGCCGAGGTCGGCCTGAGCTATCCGGAGTCGACGGAGGCCGCGGTCGCGTCGCTCCTGTGGCACGAGGCGCGCGTCCGGGTCGCCTCGCTCGTCCGTCGCGTTCGCCGCCCGCACAGCCTCGTCCCGCGCGACCTCGCCCGCATCGACGCGGCGTTCACGGCGGCCACGGGTCTCGCGAGGAGTGACCTCGTTCGAAGCGCAGACTTCGGGACGCGCGCGCTCTTGCTGGCCCTCGAAGCCGGTGAGCCCGTGCGTCTGTGCCGCGCCCTCGCCGTCACGGCATCGAACGTCGCCGCCCGTGGCGAGCCGGGGCGCCGTCGTGCCGCCGATCTCGTTCTCGCGTCGGAGCGTATCGCGGCGCAGGTCGACGACCCCCATAGCCACGCCCTCGCCATCCTCGCGTCAGGCTCGATGCACTTCTTCCTCGGCGAATGGAGGAGCGCGCGCGAGAAGCTCACGGAGGCGGACACCATCTTTCGCACGCGCTGCCGGGCGGTCGCCTGGGAGCTGGCCAACACCCAGGCGTTCCGCTGCAACCTGCTCATCTTCCTCGGCGAGCTCCGCGAGGCGGCGATGCGGGTCCCGGGCATCCTCGAGGAGGCTCGTGCACGAAACGACCGGTTTGCCCTCGTGCACCTCATCTACCCGGCGTGCATCGGCCTCATCATGGCCAACGACGTGGAAGGGGCGCAGCGGGTGACTCGACTGGCGGAGAAGGGCGCCGGGTTCACCGCCGCTCACTGGGGAGCGTTCATCTCGGCGTGCTCGGTCGACCGCTACCGGGGAGACGGCCGGGCTGCGTGGGAGCGCGTCGAGCAAGTGTCGCCGGCCCTCGAAAGGTCCAACCTTCTCCGCGCCGCGCTCGTCCGTACGGCGTCGGCCTACGAGCGTGGCCTCTCGGCGGTCGCATCGGCGACGGCGGGGTTCGACAGGTCGCGAGCCCTGCGCGCCGCGGAGCACTACGCCCGCGAGCTCGGGCGCGAGAAGCTCCTTTACGGCCGAGCCATGGGGTTTCTCGTCCGTGCGGGCCTGTACGCCGTAAAAGACGATCATGCGCGCGCGCTCGATGCTCTGGACAAGGCGATTCCGATGCTCGAGGCCGCCGACTGGGGCTACCTCGCCGCCTGCGCCCGCCACCGACAGGGCGAGCTCCTCGGCGGCACCACGGGCCGCGAGCTCGTCGCCAGCAGCCGCGCCTTCTTCGACGCCCAGGCCGTGAAGAGCGTCGAACGATGCCTGGCCATGAGCGCGCCCGGCTTTCCGGCGTGATCAGCGCGGCGTCGCGATCCAGGCGAGCGCGCGCATACCCGGCATGAAGAAATACGCGCCACCGCGGATGGACACGAAACCAGGGAGGTCGACGAGGCAGCGGCGGACGGGCTCGCCCTGGAGGGTGAAGCGCCTGCCTCCGTCGGCCGCCTGACCCAGCAGCGGGTCCTGCTCGTCGTAGAGCGCGGCGAACTTGGTGCTCTCCACCCACGTCTGCTGTACGAACTCGAACTGGCGGCCGAGGCTCGCGCAGAGGGCGATGAAGAGCAGCCCCCGCTCGACCCCGTCGTCCACGCGCCATGACGATCGCGGGAGGGCGAGCGCTGGACCGTACGTTCGGCCGCGACGAAAGAGCCGATGGCGTCCTGTCTCGACGAGCGACTCCTTCGGTGAAGGCGCCAGCATGTCCCGCGGGTTCGCCCGGCGAATGTGGGCGCCGAAGGGGCAGCGGTGGCCGTGCGGGTCCTCCTTCGCGAAGGAGAAGACGTTCTCGTCTGCCGCGCTCGCGACGTCGTGATCCGGGTGGAGCGCGAGCGGTGCGCCGCCGGGCCATCGGCCGACCATCGAGGCGGCGAGCCGTACGGCGGCCTCGTCGACGCTCTCCCCGGGGTGCGGGCGGGCCCGGTCGTACGCGGCTGCCCAGAATGCGGCGACGTCCTGCCGCATCTTCCGGTAGACGACGAACGTCCCGTTCGCGCCGAGGTCGAAGCCTCGCGCCGTCGGGGAGGCCGTTGGCTCGCCGTACGCGTTGGTGTAGCCGAGCAAAAGCTCCCCCGGTGCGAGGAAGTCCTGTCCCCTGCGCCTTCGCCGTGGGCCGTGCTCGATGTGCGGCTGGGCGATGCCGTCCCTGAATCCGAAATGCTCGTGATGGTCCGCGAAGATCTGACCCTGGTCCTCCTGAATGACGCGTCCGCCCGCGGCGGCGAGCGCTGCCGTGTGGCGAGCGACGAGCTCCGCGAGGGCCTCCGGAGTCCGGGCGAAGAGCATCAGCACCGCGTGGATCTCGTCCTGGCCCGGCCCACCGAACGCCCACGTGGCCGGCGTGTCTCCGAGAATGCGGGCGCGCTGGGGATCGTTCATGCCGTCGACGAACTCGCTCGGGAACTCGGCGAGGTCGGCTGGGCCGAGCCCGAAGGCTCCGAGGCCGCTGGCTGTGAACGCGATCTGGACGTGCTCCTGCGCCCTGCCGCGTATGGCGGGGTCGCCGGCCTCCGTCGCGCGCCTCACGTGGCGCGAGTGAGCGAGCTCGCGAAGCCACACACTCGTCCGCGGGTCGTCCTTGGCGAGGTTGAGGAGCAGATAGCTTGCGAACGGATGTTCCGAGTACGCGTAGAACGCGATCCCCTGGACGTCGGCGACGTCGACTCCGCCGCCCTTCGCAGCGAGCCCGGTCACAGGAGCGCCAGCCATCGGAGAGCCTCCGCGTCGTCGTTCATGGGTCCGCCGGCGAGTTCGCGGATCTTCACGTTGTTGAGCACGTTGGTCACCGTCAGGTTGCCGTAGGCCGAGTACCAGATCTGGTTTCGTCGCTGGAATGTCCTCGTCCATTGCTTGAACGGGGCTTCGTTCGACGCTCCTCCGACGACGAGAAACGACGTCTCTGGAAACCACTTGGTGTTCGTCCAGATCGCCGTGAGGAAGATGTGCGCCTTGTCGATGAAGTCGCCGAGGTAAGACTCCCAGCTGCCGTCGTAATTGCTGAAGAAGACGAGCGTGTCGTCCGTCAGCAGCGACCAGCGCGCGAAGTGGATGGTCGCGATGCCGCCGAGGGTGCCCTCGTAGCAGACCTTCTCGGCGGCCTGCTCGACGAACCAGAGGACGAATCGCACGGCCGCGAGGCGGAAGGACCCGGGCTTCAACGGCACCACGTGGGTCAATCCGTTCTGCGGCTGCAGGTCCTCCACTTCCTCGAGCGCGTTCTCCGCGGGGTCCTGGTCGCTGACGAGATCGGGCGGCGACTTTGCGTCCTCCCGGTCGTCGGCGGGCTCGTAGAACACGCGCGCGATGGCCGCGAACACGAGGCCGACGGCGGCGACGGCCGGCATCATCGCGTAGAGCGTCAGCTTCGCCCACGGGCCCTTCGGCAGCCCGCGATCGATCGGCCCCACGTCGAGCCTCCGGTCCTTCAGGTGCGCCTTGAGGGCGAGGGCGATCGCGCGCGCGCCCATCGTCCGGAGCGTGCCCGCGGCATCGGCTGCGTCGAGCCAGGCCTCGAGGGCCGCGCGCACGTCGGCGTCGTGCCGGACCTGCAACACCGACAGCCCGCCGTGCGCGACGTAGTAGGCCCGAGGCGTGACCGAGTGGGCGACGACGAAAGCCTCGAAGGCGCTGGCCGTGTAGCCTTCGCAATGACCGAAGAAGGCGTCGAGGTCAGCGGCGACGTACTTGCGCAGCTCGGCCAGGTGACCGCCTTCGTCACCGTCGTAGTTGCTCTCGAAGGCAAAGAGATGGTTGCCCTTGGCGTCGTCGAAGACGACGAAGCGCCCGTAGTGAAGGGTCGTTACCAGGGCGAGGCGCGAGAGAACGGCGGCGCTCGACGCATCGAGGAGGCTCTCGAGGTCGCTCTCGGCGCCGTTACGCACGTTCGCGATCACCGTCAGCGCGTGTTGCGAGATGGGCGGGGCGGGCACGGCGGGAGTATCCTCGCAACGCCATGACGACGGCAACCACGACGACGACGGCCTCGGTGACGACACCGGGGCCCACGGCGCTCCAGCGTCACGCGGCGTTCTTCGACCCCGCGGGGACGGGCGTCGTCACGATGGGTCAGACGTTCGCGGGCATGCGCCGTCTCGGCGTCCACCTGGTGTGGCGAGTCCTCCTCACGCCGATCATCAACGGCTTTCTCGGCTACTTGACGCAGGGCCACCCATCTCTCGTCATCCGGATCGATCGGATCGCCAAGGGCAAGCACCCGTTCGACAGCGGCAGCTTCGACACCGGTGGCGAGGTGGACCCCTCCGCGTTCGACGCGCTTTTCGAGAAGTGCGGAGACTCCATCAGCGCCGACGAGATGCACGCGATCATCTCCGCGCGGGGGAACCGCTTGCCGCAGATGGGCAAGATCGCGGGCGCCCTCGGGCATTTCTTCTCCCGGAGAGAGGTGGCGGTCTTCTTCTGCGTCGCGTCGGACACGACGAAGGTCGTCGATGGGCGGGTGGTCGATGCGGTGACCAGGAACACCCTTCGTCGCTTCTACGAGGGCACCCTCTTTCCCGATCTCGCGCGGCGGCGGGTGCTCGTCGAGGGAGGGTGCGTGTGCGCAAAGCGGAGTTCACGGACTTGACGCTTGCGCGTCGGGGTTCCTTCGGAAACCCTTAGGACGTCATGCGCCATTCCTTCGTTCTTCTCCCCCTTGCCGTTGCCTCCTTCGGGTGCTCGTCCACCGGCTCGACCGCCGCACCCTCCGACGCAGGCAAAGGCGCGGACGCCACCGCAGACGCAGGGCCGACGCCCCCGAGCGATTCCGTCGCGCAGACGGCCCGTACGAACTGCGCCTACGACGCCGGCTCGCTCGCCATCGAGACGCAGGGAGGCTCGGCCCCGAACGGGGCGGCGATCCCGATCGACACGATCGTCGTCATCATGATGGAGAATCGCTCGTTCGATCACTACTTCCAGGGTCTGCCGAGTCAGGGCTGGACCGACGTCGACGTGGCGCCCGTGGGCGCGTCCAACCCGGGGGTCGACGACGCGGCCGTGCCGTTCGCTTACGGCGGCCTGGGCGCGAGCGCAGGCGAGGACAGCGGCGTGGACGCAGGCGAGGACGGGGGCGTCGCCGCATCGACGCTGTGCTTCGCCGACACGAACCACAGCTGGGACGGCACCCACCAGGAGATCGACAACGGCAAGATGGACGGCTTTGCGATCGCCAACGACGGCACGCACGAAGACCCCATGTTCGGGCCGCCCGGCTTCTTGAACGGCAGTCGCGCGATGATCTACTACACGAAGGACGATCTGCCGTTCATGTACTGGGCCGCGGCAAACTTCGCGATCGGCGACAGGTACTTCGCGTCCGTCCCGGGCCCGACGTGGCCGAACCGCGAATACCTCTACGCCGCGACGTCCTGGGGAGAGACGACGACGGGCGCGTTCCCCATGCCGACGAGCCCCCTCGTGTTCGACACTCTGAAGACCGCTGGCGTTTCCTGGGGGTACTACCAGGCGGCGGACCTGGCCTCGACGTCGCTGCCTACCGTCGACATCTTCATCAATGCCAAGAACTTCGCCGTCTACTCGAAGAACGTCTTCAAGTACGACCAGTTCACCAGCGCGGCGGCGGCCGGAACGCTCCCTCATGTGGTCTTCATCGATCCGAGCCTGCTCCCAGAGGGTTACAACAACGACGACGAGCACCCCCCGGCGGTGATGCAGATTGGCGAGAACTGGCGGGCCGGGGTGGTGCAGAGCCTCATGGCGAGCCCGCAATGGGCGCATATGGCCATCTTTCTCCTCTACGACGAGCACGGGGGGTTGTACGACCACGTCCAGCCACCGCAAGCCTGCGCGCCGGACTCGACGGAGCCCATCCTCGCGATACCGGACGGCGGGACGTACGGTGGATTCACCGAGTACGGCGTGCGCCTGCCGTTCGTGGCGATTTCGCCCTACGCCAAGACTCACTACGTCAGCCACGTGGTCTACGACCACACGTCCGTCCTTCGCTTCATCGAGGCCCGGTTCGGTCTGCCCGCGCTGACGAAACGCGACGCGAACGCGCTGGCTCCTTGGGACGTGTTCGACTTCACGTCACCGCCGAACATGAAGCCGCCGGCGATGCCCGACGTTCCGGTGAACCAGGCGATAGTCAGTCAATGCGCGGCGATCTTCAATTCGTCCATCCCCACCACGTATTCGCAGTAGCGGCCCTTGGGGTCGCGTTCGGTTGCTCGCGATCGGACCGTCCTCCGGGGGATGCCTCGATGTCGGAGGCCACGGTCTCCGAGAGCGGCGCGATGAGTTTGCTTCGGGACTTCGATCGCAGCGGGCTGGCGGCCGAGGGACGACTCGCGGCCGGCTGTGGCGACCGAGGCCCCTACGTCGACCTTCGTCGAGCCGCAGTCGCGTCCCTGAGCGCATGGCGGCGGTGGAACAACGTGCCGGCAGAGGCCACCTTCGGACCGGAGGTGGCCATTCTGGAAGCAGGCGGTTCGATAGGAGCGCTCGATCGCGCGATGACGGCGCACGACTGCCCTTCGGCTGCCACGGCGGCTCGCAACATCGGGAGTGCATTCCGCGTGGCGGAGTCTGCGCTTCATCGGGGGGACGTCCTCCCGTCCGTGTTCGGTCAGGCTCTTTCGGACGCCGCATACCGTCTCGGGCAAGCGACGCTGGAATCGACGTCCTACGTCCCTGAGATGGACGACGCGGCCTTCGCCGATGTCCTCGGATTGCTCGATTTCCTCGAGGGGGGGGTCCGGGCCCTGGGCTTCGACGTCGGCTCGGATCTAACCCCTCTCATGCGTCTGCGAACGGCGCACACGCTGTCCGAAGTGACCGATCGCGCGGCGATCGTACGGGCCACGGGCGTGCTGGGCGAATCGATCCGCCGCGCGGTCCGCGCCGAAGGCTTCGTGACGACCTCGATGATCCGGCCGCTCCGTAACGTGCAAGAGGTCGACGCACTGACTCTGCCACGCCCCGCGGTGCCCCCGGACCCGGCGCGGGCCGCGCTGGGCGCGAGGCTCTTTTTCGATCGCGGCCTCTCCCGAGGGAAGGTGCGCGCTTGCGCCACGTGCCATGTCCCCGAGCGCGCGTTCTCGGACGGCCTCGTCGCGCCGGTGTCCCTCGATCCGGCCCTGCCCCTTCGCCGCAACACGCCCACGCTTCTCTACGCGCCGCTCGAGGCTCTCTTGACGTGGGACGGCCGCGTGCGAACGGCGGACCGGCAGGCGCTCATGGTGATTCACACGCGCGCTGAGATGGGGCTCACCGAAGAGGACCTCACGCGCGCCGTGGCGTCGGACACCGCCTATGCCGAGGGCTTTCGCAGCGCGTTCCACGAGGAGGTCACGCAGAAGGACGTCGGCCTGGCCTTCGCCGCGTACGAGTCGAGCGTCTTCGTCCCGGGCAATGCGCCGATCGACCGCTTGGCTCGTGGGGACGCCGACGCCCTCTCCCCCGATGCGAAGCTGGGGCTCGACGTGTTCGCGGGAAAGGGGCGATGCGCCCGGTGCCACGTTCCACCGGTCTTCGGAGGCACGCGACCGCCGGACTTCACAGCGCCCATCTTCGCAGTCCTCGGCGTCCCTTCTACCCCCGACGCAAAGAAGGTGGACGCCGACCCGGGCCGAGGCGGAGCCTTCAAAGTCCCTACGGTGCGAAACGCCGGCCGGACCGCTCCCTACTTTCACAACGGTCGATACGCGACGCTCGAAGCCGTCGTGGACTTCTACGACCGGGGCGGCGGGCGGGGACTCGGTCTCGACGTGCCGAATCAGGACCCCGAGATTCGCCCGCTCCATCTGTCGGCGGACGAGAAGCGCGTCCTTTTGGTCTTCATGCGCGACGCGCTCGACGACCCACCGGACGATGGCAAGCTTCCGCGCTGACCCTATCATCCAGAATACCTTGAACAGCCCGCGCGACCACGGCTTCCACGCGCCTGCCGAATGGGCGCCCCACGCGGCCACGTGGGTTGCGTGGCCCAGCCATGCCGACCTCTGGCAGCGCAATCTGGCCCCGGCGCGTGCGGCGTTCACGCGACTCGTATCGGCGATCGCCGAGGGCGAGACCGCGGAGGTGCTCGTCCCCGACGATGCCCAGGAGAAGCTCGCGAGGGCTTCGCTCCCGGCCGACGGCGTGCGCATTCGCCGCGTGCAGTTCGGCGACATCTGGCTCCGCGATACGGCGCCGATCTTCCTCGTCGGTCCCGGCGGTGCCGTGGCCACCGTCCGCTTCGCGTTCAACGGCTGGGGCGGCAAGTACGTGCTCGAGCACGACAGCGACGTCTCGGAGCGCGTCGCGTCGCTCGCGCAGGTCCGCGAGTTCGTCCAGCCCTCGTTCGTCCTCGAGGGTGGCGCCGTCGACGTGGACGGGGAGGGGAGCGTTCTGACGACGCGTCAGTGCATGATGAACCCCAACCGCAACGGAGCCACCGACGCGCGATCCGTCGAGGGAGTGCTGCGGGAGTGGCTCGGCGTGGAGACCGTCCTCTGGCTCGGCGACGGACTCGCCAATGACCACACCGACGGCCACGTCGACACGATCGTCCGCTTCGTGAGGCCCGGCGTCGTCGTCGCGATGGAGCCGCGCGCGGCCGACGACCCGAACCGCGAGGCCCTGAGGGCTCTCCTCGCCGAAGCGGCTACGTTCGTCGACGCGCGTGGGCGTAAGCTCGATGTCGTGCGCATCCCATCTCCTGGACGGGTCGAGGACGAGGACGGTCGCGTCATGCCAGCGAGCTACGTGAATTTCTACGTCTCGAACGCGGCCGTCGTCGTGCCCACGTACGGCTCGCCCTTCGACGCCGAAGCCCTGGAGGCCATCGGAGCCCTCTTTCCCGGCAGGCGTGCGGTCGGCGTCGATGCGCGAGCGGTGCTGACCGGTGGCGGCGCGTTCCATTGCATCACGCAGCAGCAGCCGAAGGCGAGCGCACCGTGAACGTTCGAGAGGTGACCGTCGGGGCCGTCCAGTGCCCGCTGGCCGGCCCGCGCGCGGCGAACATCGAACGCGTCGAGAAGCACGTGCGCGCGGCGGCGGCAAAGGGCGCGAACATCGTCTTGCCTCCGGAGCTCTTCGAGGGCCCGTACTTCTGTCGCGAAGAGAGCGGTGAATGGTTTGCCGAGGCCCGCCCGGTGGACGAGGACGAAGCCGTCGCCCGGATGCGGATCGTGGCCGCGCAGCTGGGCATCGTCATCCCCGTGTCGTTCTTCGAACGCGCCGGGCAGGCGTATTACAACAGTGTCGCGGTCATCGACGCGGACGGCAGTCTTCTCGGCGTGTACCGGAAAAGCCACATCCCCGACGGCCCCGGCTATGAGGAGAAGTTCTACTTCCGTCCAGGCGACACGGGCTTTCGCGCATGGCGCACGCGTCACGCGACGATCGGCGTCGGCATCTGCTGGGACCAATGGTTCCCCGAGTCGGCGCGGGCGATGATGCTCGTTGGCGCGGAGCTCTTGTTCTATCCGACGGCCATTGGCAGCGAGCCTCACGAACCGGACCTCGACACCCGGGACCCGTGGCAGCGGGCGATGGTGGGTCACGCGGTCTCGAACGTCGTCCCGGTGGTGGCCGCGAATCGCACGGGCTCCGAGGCCGGGCAGCGATTCTACGGCTCGTCTTTCGTCGTCGACGCGCGCGGCGACAAGGTCGCGGAGCTTGGCCGGTCGGACGAGGGCGTCATCGTGGCAAAGTTCGACCTCGACGTACTGGCGCGCACCCGCGCCTCGTGGGGCTTCTTTCGCGATCGGCGTCCAGAGCTCTACGACGCGTTGACCACGGCGGACGGCACGCTCCACGTGGGCTCCAAGGCCACCTGACGCGACGTGTCTATCCACTGCGAAGTGCGATGCGCACCTTTGCATGACGGAAAAGTGATGTCGCAGAGTCGGCCGCGCGCTAGCCTCACGCCACTTCGAGGTGCGTCCAATGCTCCGCCACAGGTCCGATTGGCGAACGTTGCTCTGGGCCTTCGTCCTCTTCCCGGCCGTCGGGTTCGCGCCATACGTCGAGCCGCGGGTCATCCCGTGGATCCTGCCGCTGAGCCTCTACTTCGGATTCTGCGCGGGCGTGTTCACGCACAATCAGAATCACTGCCCGATGTTCAAGAGCCGCAGGGCCAACACGTTCTATGCGGCGTACCTCAGTATCTTCTACGGCTTCCCGACGTTCGCCTGGATACCTACCCACAACCAGAATCACCACAAGTACGTAAACAAGGCGGGCGACGCGACCATCACGTGGCGGTACTCGAGGAAGAATACCTGGCTCGTCGCGAGCACTTACTACTTCGCGTCCTATTCGTGGCAGGGCAAGGTGCTCTCGGACTATGTCGAGAAGGCAAAGGCGAGCAACAGGCCCCTTTACCGCCAGATCATCGGCCAGCAGGTCACCGTCTTCGGAGGGCAGGCGCTCCTCCTCGCTCTCGGCGTCGTGCTCTACGGATGGAAGGGGCTGCTCGTCTGGGCCGTTGGATTCGGGATCTCGGCCTTCTTTGCCACGTGGGCGATGATCTTCATCAACTACATCCAGCACGTGCACTGCGACCCCTGGTCGGAGTTCAACCACTCTCGGAACTTCGTCTCGAAGCTCGGCAACTGGCTGGTCTTCAACAACGGCTACCACACCGTGCACCACGAGAGCGCAGGCTTGCACTGGAGCAAGCTCGCCGAGGCGCACGCGAAGGTGGCGCACCTCATTCATCCGGAGCTCAATCAGCCCAGCATTTTCGGTTACTGTCTCAAGGCCTACCTCCTCGGCGCATTGAGCGAGAAGTACCGCACGAAGCAGATCGGCCGGGCGCCGTATGACCCGCCGGACGGCAGCGCGGTGAAGCTGGAGACGGCGGACGTCGCGGTCGTCGAGGCCGGCGTGAACGCGTCAATGGCTTAACGCGTCAATGGCTTAAGGAAGGGCCGGCGCGTACCGTTCTCTCCCCTTCGAGGGAGATCGGAATGGTCGCAGCTATGCAGATTGTGCCCGGTGCTCTGGTCAACCAGGCCGATCGTTCTCTCTTGGTCGTCGGTTCGTTCCCCGACGACACGATGAAACGGGTGCAAGACGCGTCTGCTGCGGTCTCGATCAACGCCGGTTTCGTCGGGCGTTGCGAGGAGTTGCCGGCTGCTCTGGCCAGTGCCGATCCTCACGCGATCCTCGTGCGCATGGACGCCCAGGGCGCCGCCGAGGCGTGCGCGCATGTGCGAGCGCAGGCGCGATTCGCGCAGGTCCCCATCTTCGGCGTAACGAGTGAGCCGAACGACCTGGCGTTCACCGAGGTCTTCGGCTGGGGAGGTGACGACGTGCTGGGGGTCCATTCCTCGCAGCCGCTCGCTCGGCGTCTGCGCCTGCTCCTCGCGCAACCCCAGGCGACGCGGGCGGCGCCGCACGCCTCGATGTCCAGGATGCCGGCGCTTGCCGGGCTAGCGGTCGTGGCGGGCGAGGAGGCCACGTGGCGCACCGTCATGGGCCGCGCGCTCTACAACGGCGGGTTCGCGGTTCGCTTTGCCGCTTCCGCGCAAGACTTCGAGAAGGAGTGCGTGGCCACTGGGGTGCGCATCGTGGTCGTAGCGGACGATCTGTTGCCCGAGGGCGCGGCCGCCGCTCTGGCGAAGGTACGCAACAACGGGTCGCAGGTGGCATGGGTCGTCGTCGCTCCGCCCAAGCGCATGGCGACCGTGCGCGCAGAGCTCGCCCCTGCGGGCAAGGCAGCGGTCCTCGACGGCTTCGCGCCGCCGGAGAACGTGCTCTTCGTCGTCAACGAGCTGCTCTCGGCCCGAGGGGTCGACCAGCGCGGGAGTGCGCGCCTCCTCTACGGGACGGCCGTCGCGTTCCGCGCCGCAGGACGCGAAGAGGACGAGATAGGCTTTTCGTACAACGTGAGCGCGACGGGCGTGTACGTCCGCACACTGGCCGCCCTCGAAGCGAAGCAAGACGTGTGGCTCGAGATGTGGGCGCCGAGGTCGGAGCGTCGCGTGCGCCTCGCCGGCACCGTTGCGTGGAGCAGGCCCTTCGGTCCGCGCGGTGGAGCGACCGTCCCCGCAGGCTTCGGCGTGCAGCTCAAGGAAGGTCTCGCTGGAGACCTCGAGCGCTGGCGGGCCGGCTACGATGCGCTCCGCCAGACGCTTCTCGGCTCGGACGCCCCAGCCCCGGTCGCGAACGCGCCGTAGTCGCGCTCAGCCCTTCTCGGCGGCGAGCGCCGCCTGGACGGCGGGTCGCTGCTCGACTCGTGCGAAGAACGCCTGCAGGGCCGGCCACTTGGCCATGTCGATTCCGGTGAAGGTCGTCCATCGGAGCATGTTGTAGAGGTATCCATCGGCGACGCTGAACGTCTCGCCGAGGAGATACGGGCGCGACTCGAGCTGTCGTGCGAACAGATCGAAGCGCTTGCCGATCCGGTCGCGCGCCTGCTGCTTTATCTCGTCGGGCCCTCCCCCGAAGAGGGGAGAGAACGATTTGTGCACCTCGCTCGCGATGAAGTTCAACCACTCCTGGAGGCGGTAGCGCTCGATCGTGCCCGCGGGCGGGACGAGCTTCGCCTCGGGCTTCCTGTCGGCGACGTACTGGTCGATGACGGCGCCCTCGGTGAGGATCGATCCGTCGTCGAGCTCGAGGGCGGGGACGTACCCCTTGGGGTTCACGGCGTAAAAGTCCTTGCCGTCGTGCACCTTGTGCGCGCGTAAATCGACACGCACGAGCTCGAACGGGAGGCCGGCCTCACGAAGGGCGATGTGAGGATGGAGCGAACAGGCGCCCGGACTGTAGTAAAGCTTCATGGGTTCCTCCTGGAAACGATTGGATTTGGGTGGCATCTTCCCACCTTGGGGCTTGCCATGAAAGTCGACTCCACGATTTCTGCGATCGTTACCGGCGGCGCGTCAGGCCTGGGAGCCGCCACGGCGCGAGCCCTGGCGGCACACGGCGTAAAGGTCGCCCTGTTCGACCTGAACGAAACGAAAGGTGAGCCTCTCGCGAGCGAGCTCGACGGTGTCTTCGCCAAGGTCGACGTGACCGACGAGGCGAGCGTCGACGCGGGTTTCGCCCGAGCTCGCGGCGCCCACGGGCAAGAGCGAATCCTCGTCAACTGCGCGGGCACAGCCATCGCCATCAAGACCGCCAGCCGCGCCAAGGACACCGGGGAGATCCGGCCGTTCCCGCTCGCCGCGTTCACCAGCGTCATCCAGATCAACCTCATCGGCACGTTCCGCTGCATCGTGAAGGCCGCGGCCGGCATGATGACGCTCGATCCGACGGACGACGGTGATCGTGGCGTCATCGTGAACACGGCGTCGGTCGCGGCAGAAGACGGGCAGCTGGGCCAGGCGGCCTACTCGGCCTCCAAGGCCGGCATCGTCGGTATGACTCTTCCCGTCGCGCGTGACCTGTCCGTGGAGGGAATCCGGGTGAACACGATCCTCCCGGGAATCTTCGACACGCCCCTCATGCAAGGTGCGCCACCGAACGTCAAGGAGGCCCTCGGTGCGAGTGTTCCATTTCCGAAGCGCTTCGGCAGGCCCGAAGAGTACGCGTCGCTCGCCCTCGAGATCATCCGCAACACGTACTTGAACGGTGAGGACATCCGCATCGACGGCGCCATCCGCATGCCGCCGCGCTGAACCGAGCGCTCTCCCGCCTCACCCGGACCGCTCGGTCACGAATCGAACCACTGAGCCGGCGGGGCGAGCCGCGAGATTGCCGAGGTCTGCCCGCACCACGGTGGCCAGAACCGGGTAGCCCCCCGTCGTCGGATGGTCCGGTCCGAGGACGATGGCCTCGCCCGACGACGGAACCTGGATCGCGCCGCGCACCATGGGCGCAGAGACCCCGGTATCGTCGTCCACGCGGGCGAGCGCGGGGCCTTCGAGGCGGATCCCGACGCGATCGCTCCGTGCCGAGACGCGGAAGCTCGACGCGAGGAGCACGTCGAGGGCCCTTGCATCGAATCGGTCGAGGTCCGGGCCCGGCACGATGCGGATCGCGGTATCGAGGACCGGTGCGGGAGGAGGGGCCCCGTGGACCTCCACGCCGTTGCCCGTACGCAGAACGTCGCCCCTCCGCAGAGGACGTCCGTGGTAGCCGCCCAGGCCCGCGACGAGCAGCGTGCCGCGTCCGCCCATCACGACGGGGACGTCGATGCCCCCCCGCACCGCGGCGTAGCGCACCCGTGACGCACCGCACTTGATGGTCCAGATGGCGCCGCTTTCGAGCGCATACGGGACTCCGTCGTCGGCCGCCACGACGACGGCGCTCGATGCCGCAATCGTCAGCGCACCTTGCACCTCGATTGCAGCGTCGACAGGCTCGTTGCTCGCGCCTCGGTTCGCGCGCGCGAGGAGCTCCGGGACGAGCGCACCTCCGGGTGGCACCCCTTGGTGCATGCGCCCGGGCCTGCCGCCGTCCTGGATCGTCGCGAGACCCGCCACCGCCACGACTTCGATCACGGGTCGACCTGGACGAACCGGACGCGGTCACCCAGCGCCAGTGTGGCTCCGGAGGCTGCGTCGAAGGGCGCGAAGCCGACCGCGACACCGAGGAGGTTCCATCCGCCGGGCGACGCGAACGGATAGACGCCCGTGTAGGGTCCCGCAATTGCGACGGACAGGGGGGTCACGCGCGGGCGTGGTCGCTCGCGTCTTGGAACGAACAAGCGCTCGTCGATCCCGCGGAGGTACGCGAAGCCAGGCATGAATCCGACGGCGGAGACGACGTATTCCGGCGCTGTGTGAAGGGAGACGACGTCTCCGCGGGACATGCGGGTTGCCGCGGCCACTTCATCCAGGTCTTCACCGTCGTAACGCACGTGGACCCGGTGCTGGCCCGGAGCCGTCGCCGGGGTGGGCTCGGAGAGTGCCTGGGCGATCGCCACGGCGACGTCGACGGGTGGGTGGCCGGGATCGAACGCGACGAGCGCGTGCCGTTCGGTGACGACCGCGTCGACTACGTAGGGCAAGGCGCGCAGCTCGTCGAGCAGCGATCGAGAGTCGGCTCCGTCCGGCAGGCGCGCCCGGAGTGCGGCGTCTCCGAAGCGTTCGAGCACCAGGCGCACGTCAGCTCCCGCGTGCTCCGTCGAGCGCGGCGCGCACCGCTCGTGCGATCGCCAGCGCGCCCGGCGTGTCTCCGTGCACGCAGATCGTCTCCACGTTGCCCTCGGTCATCAGAAAGATCGCCCTCGCCGCCGCTGCGGAGGGGTCGGCCACGAGGGCACCGGACTCTCCCCGCGTGACGAGCGTGCCGTCCACTCGCGTCGCGCGGTCCGCGAATCCTTCGCGTGCGTACGACAAGCCGGCCCGTGAAGCCGCGCCAGCGAGCGCGCCTCCGGCGGGGCCGATGACCGTGATGCTCTTCCCCAGCGCCAGCCGTGCACCTCCGAGAACGGCCTCCGCGATCGCGTCGTCCGTCTGGGCGGCGTGATAGAGCGCACCGTGCGCCTTCACGAAGTCGACGGCACGGCCGCGCCCCGTCACGATCCCGGCGAGCCGAGCGCACTGGTCAGCCACGCTGGCGCGCAGGGCATCCGGCCCCATCGACATGGTCCGTCGCCCGAAGCCTTCGCGGTCGGGGTACGAGGGATGGGCGCCGATCCGGACCCCGCGTGCGACGCAACGATCGACCGCCCGCCCCATCGTCGCGTCGTCGCCTGCATGACCGCCGCACGCGATGTTTGCCACGTGCGCGCATTCGTACAGGGCCTCGGCCTCGTCGGGAAGCTCGCCGAGGTCGATGTTGACGAGAACGTCCGTTCGCTTGCGGGGTTCCTCGGCCGCTGCGGCCGCCATCTCAAGCGTGATCCGTTCGACGACCTTCAGGCTGAAGGGCTTCTCGATGCGGCGATTGTCGACCGAGGCGAGAAACTCCGCCGCCCTCGCGGTGAATGCCCCGCCGGTCATGAAGACGATGCGCTGCTCGAGCCCCGGGCGCGCCTCGCGGAGCTTTTGGTAGAGGTCGATGCCGCTCATCCCCGGCATCATCAAGTCGCACAGGATGACGTCGAAGTCGGCGCTGCGGTGAACCACGTCGAGGGCCTCGCGGCCGCTCGTGACCGCGACGACGTCGTGCTCGAGCGAGAGAAGCTCCCGCAGCGTGTTGGCGATCGGCACCTCGTCGTCGACGACGAGGACGCGTGCGCGCCTGCCGCTCCCCGCGGCCGGGGCGTCGCTCTTGCGCACGGGGATCGGCGAGTCCAGCGGTTCGATCGTGGGCAGGGCAACGCGGAACGTCGTTCCCGATCCGGGTTCGCTGTGACAGGTGACCTGCCCTCCGAGCGCCGCCACGATGCCGTGACAGATGGAAAGGCCAAGGCCGGTCCCGACGCCATGTGGCTTGGTCGTGAAGAACGGATCGAATATGCGCGGCAGGACCTCGGCCGGAATCCCCTCGCCGTTGTCTGCGACCTCGAGGACGGCGCGTCCCTCTCCGTCGCTCCGCACCGACACGCGGATCTCGTTGTTCTCGGTGCGCGTCTCGCTCATCGCCTGGGCGGCGTTCAGCAGCAAGTTCAGGACGACCTGCTCCAGCCGGGCGTCGTTCGCCCACACGGGACGCACCGGCTCGAACGACGTCGACACGCGGGCGCGATGACGAATCTCGTGGGCGGCGATCCGGATGGCCGACTGGACGACCTCCATCAGGTCGACGTGTCGGCGCGTCTCGCCATCGGCGCGCGAGAAGCTCCGTAACTCGCGCACGATCATGGCCACTCGCTCGACCCCACCACGAGCCTCCCGGAGCAGCTCTGCGAGCGCCGCGACGCCCGCAGCATCGCGCGTCGCGTCCGGCATCTTCCGGGCGATCCAGTCGAGGTTCAACATCACGTATGCGAGCGGGTTGTTGATCTCGTGGGCCACCCCCGCGGCCATCGTGCCGAGCGCGGCGAGGCGGTCGGCTTGCATGAGCTGCGCCTCGAGAGCCTTCCGCTCGGTGACGTCGCGCGCCATCGTGAGCGCCGAGGGCTTCCCTTCGTAGTCGAAGGGAACCGTGCTCACCTCGAGTGCGACGACGGTCCCGTCGTACTTCTGGCCGCGGAACGTGTGGGGCGGCGGCCTCCCGTTTTCGTCGACGATGATCCTCTCGTGGACGAGGAGAAGTTCGGTCTCCTCGGGGTGGACGAGCCGCGTGAGCGGCACGGCGTAGAGGGCCTCCGCGGTCGGATAGCCTAGGACGAACACGTAGGCGCGGTTTGCGTAGACGAACCGGCCCCCGCGGATGATGCCGATCGGCTCCGGCGCGTTCTCGATGAGCTCGCGGAAGCGAGCCTCCGTGCGCAGGCGGGCGTCCTCGGCCGACTTTCGGGCGCTCACGTCCATGATGAAAGCGAACATGGCCGGCTTGCCGTCGAGCGTCGTGGGGCTCGCGGTCATCTCGATGGGGACGCGCCGTCCGTCCTTGCGGATCACGGTCAGCTCGTACGTTGTTTGACCCGGCTCGCCCTGGGTGCGCTTTGCAAGACGCTCACGGATGCGCGACATGTCCTCAGGGGCGATGCTGGCGAGCGGATCGCTCGTCGTAATCTCGTCCACTGACCAGCCCACGATCTCGGCTGCCGCTTCGTTGACGTAGACCATGCGCGGCCCCGAGTCCTCGTAGACCGTTACCGTCACGCCGATATGCGCGGCGCGTGCGGCCTCGAGCATGGTCCTGCCGAGTACGCCGACGTCGAGGCTTGCGGGAAGATCGCCGACGCGTCCGGCCATTGTCCCTTCAAGAGTGGCCGCGGGACGCGTGCGGAGTCAACTCCGAGCTAGAGGAGCGCACGAGTCCAGCTTCCCTGACGTGTCGGATGTTCGAGTGCCTCGCCGAGCGCATCGAGAAACCTCGGGCGAGGCCACTCTTCGGCTCCCATGGCGACGGTGTGCGGCGTGGGCACTTGGGCGTCGATCAGCCGAAAGCCCCACCCTTTGACCCGCTCCGCGAGGACGACGAGGGCCATCTTCGACGCGTCCGGGCGCCATGCGAACATCGATTCGCCGAAGAAGATGCGTCCGAGGGACACGCCATAGAGGCCGCCGGCGAGCTCTCCGTTCGCCTCGAATGCCTCGACCGAGTGGGCGTATCCAAGGTGATGAAGCCTCACGTAGGCCCTCTCCATCTCGCCCGTGATCCACGTCCCGTCCTGGTCGGGCCTTGGCGTCGCCTTGCATGCTCGGATCACGCGCTCGAACGCCGTGTCGAACCTCACCTCGTATGTCTTCTTCGAAATGACGCGGCGCAACGTGCGCCCAACGTGGAGCCGGTCGACCGGAAGCACGCAGCGTGGATCGGGCGAGTGCCAGAGAATGGGAAGCCCCTCTTCGTACCAGGGGAAGATGCCGGACCGGTACGCGAGAAGCAGTCGTTCGGGCGAGAGGTCGCCCCCGACAGCGACGAGCCCGCCTTCGGCGTCCTCTGGCGGGGGGAACGCGAGCGGGCGCCCGAGAGCGTGGACGGGCACGGGCAGCCGCCAGGAATCTAGCGGCCGATGAGGACGGCGAGGAGTCGGTCGAGCATTTTGCCGTACGGAGGCAAGAGGAGGCCCCTTGTGTTGAGTCGCGCCTGTCGAAAGATGGGCTTCTTCTTCGAGAACGTCTCGAACCCCTCGTGGCCGTGGTACTGGCCCATGCCGCTCCAGCCGACCCCGCCAAACGGGAGATCGTCCTGCACCGCGTGCAGCATCGTCTCGTTGATCGTGACGCCGCCGGAGACGGTCTCCGAGAGTACGCGGTCGATCGAGCGCGAGTCGTGGCTGAAGTAGTAGAGCGCTAGCGGGCGAGGGTGTTCGTTGACGTAAGCGATGGCCTCGTCGAGCTTCTCGTACGTGCGCACCGGGAGCACCGGCCCGAAGATCTCCTCCTGCATGCACAGCATGTCGTCGGTTGCGTCGAGGACCAGTGTCAAAGCCACTTTTCGCGTGCCGGGATCGAGCGACTCCGACGCGGGATTGAGCTCGACGATCGTCGCCCCGTGAGCCTTGGCGTCGTCGACGTACGACCGCACCCTCGCGTAGTGCTTGTCGTTCACGATCGACGTGTAGTCGGGATTCTTCTCCAGTGTCGGGAACATCTTGGCCATCGACGTCTTGCACGCCTCGACGAACGCCTCGCGCTTGCCCGAGGGGACCATGACGTAATCCGGCGCAACGCAGGTCTGGCCGGCATTGAACGTCTTTCCTGCAACGATCCGCTCGGCGGCGACTCGCGGGTTGAAATCCGTTCCCACGATCGTCGGTGACTTGCCCCCGAGCTCCAGTGTGACCGGGACGAGGTTCTCGCTGGCGGCCCGCATCACGAGCTTGCCGACGCGGGTCGATCCCGTGAAAACCAGATGATCGAAGGGCAGCCGGGCGAAGGCCTCGCCCACGTCGCTCCCTCCGGTGATGACGGTCACCTGATCGGGAGGGAAGGCCTCCGCGATAAGATCGTGCAGCAGCGCCGCCGTCTCGGGCACGAGCTCGCTCGGCTTGAGCATCGCGCGGTTTCCCGCCGCGAGCGCCGCAACGAGGGGCCCCAGCGCGAGCTGTACCGGATAGTTCCACGGAGAGATGATCCCGACGACGCCGAGCGGCTGTGAGACGAGCTGGCACGTCGCCGGCATGAACACGAAGGCGGTCTCCCGGTCTTCGGGCTCCATCCAGTCGCGCAGGTGCGCTCTCGTGTGCTTGATCGACCCGAGGACGACGAAGATATCGGCGATGAGCGTCTCGTGCTTCGAGCGATTGCCGAAGTCGCGTGCAATGGCCTTGGCTATCGCGTCCTTGCGACGGATGAGCGAGCCTTCGAGCTTCTCGAGCGACTCGATCCGTTGATCGTACGTGGGCGGGCCGGATTTGCGCGCTGCGTCTTTGAGCAGACGCAGCGTCGCGGCAAGGCCTTCGGCAGAGGCAGGTTCGTGGAAAACCTCGGACTTCTCGGGCTTTCCGGGGTCGCCGGCCAGGCTAGCAATCGCGGCTGTGGCGGTCATGGTGGCCGAAGGATAAGGCGGAGCTGCCCTCTGGCAAAGCGCGCCGGTTGTGGGTTGGCATCTCCGCGGCTCGTCGTTCGGGGGTCGCCTGGGGTATGGTTCGTATCGGGAAGGTGGGCTCTACGCCAAAGCAAGCCGCATTCGCTCCCGTGCTCGACGGTGCGGAATCGCGGTCCGATGACCTGGCCTCGCTCATCGCGCGGCTCGAGATGGCCTATGGTTCGCCTGCGCCCGCCGTCGCGGCGCTCAGGCGAGCGCTCGTCCTAGCAGGCCGCTCGGAGCCTCCGAGCGAGCCCTCGGAGCTCGTCGCGTTCGTGCACGCGCGACTAGTCCCGATCCTGATCGCGGAGATCGGTCCGCGCCTGACGATGGCGCTCGTCGACGATCTGGTCGCAGACGTCGCGCCGGTCTCGAGCACCCAGCCCCTGGACTCGAGACCGCAAGAGTCGATGCCGCAGCCTGTCGCGCGCGTCTCGCTCCGCTCCCGCAGCGCCGCTCCAGCCAAGATGGAGCTGTCGGTCCTTCTGGTTGACCTCGATCGCGTCTGGCGATCGATGCTCGCGCGCGATCTGGTCCGCGCGAGGTGGGGAGTGAGCGTGATCGATTCGGTCGACGAGCTGGCGGACGTGATGCGCCCCGGGGAGCCGATCGACGTCGCGATCGTCGATGCTATCCATCCCCAGGCCTCCGCCATCATCGACGCGGTCGTCTCCGCCTTCCCGACCGTCGTCCTCGTCGCCCGCGCATCGAACCGCGCAACGGCGCGCGCCCTCCTCGAGGGCAAAGGCCTGCACCGGTTCGACGTGAGGTCGCGTGAGGCACCGGCGGAGGAGCTGATCGAGGCCGTGCGGCGCATCGTGGAGAGCTGATCCGTGCGCTGGACGGTGGTCGTCGCGGGGATGGCGGTGGGAATCGGGTGCGGGCGGACCACGACCACGACCACGACCGCGACCGCGACCGCGACCGCGACCACGACCACGACCACGACCACGACCACGACCACGACCACGACCGCGACCGCGACCGCGACCACGAAGCTCCGCGGGAAGGCGTGCGGGGAGGTTGGCTGCATGAAGTATGACTCGGCTCGAGACGCCTTCCTCGATGCAATCGCTGGCGATCTACGCGTCCTCGCCATCGGCGAAGCCCACGCTCCTCGAGGGGCGACGGTTCCCTCCGCCGCCAAGCGCTTTACGGACGACCTCTTGCCGCTGCTCGAAGGGCGCGCGTCGGATCTGCTCGTCGAGTTGATGATGCCGCCGACGGGGTGCGCGGACGCGGCCGCCGAGGTGAGAAAGAAGGAGCAGGTGGTGACTTCGCGGCAGGCGGAGAATAACCAGAACGAGTACGTCACGATGGGGGAGCGGGCGCGTGCCAACGGCATCGTCCCGGACATGCTGCGACCGACGTGCAGCGACATGGATGCGGTTCGCGCCGCCGGGGACGACGCGATCGGAGCTTCTCTCGAGATGATCGCGCGCGCGACGCGATCGCAGGCCGCGAGTCTCATCGATCGCGACGCGCGATCGGACGGAGATCGAGGCAAGATGGTCGTCATCTACGGCGGCATGCTGCACAACGACCTCTCGCCATCTCCCGACGCGGCGAAATGGAGCTACGCGCCGGAGCTCGACGAGCACGTGCACGGTCGCCTCGTCGCGATCGATCTCGTCGTCCCCGAGTTCATCGGCGACGACGAGACGTGGCGATCGCTGCCGTGGCGATCCAGCTATGACAAGGCGAAGCTCGGCGCGAAGGCGGTACTATTTGCGACCGGAGAGCGAAGCTTCGTCCTCGTATTTCCGCTCGGCCAATGAGAGGTTCGGGATACGCGCCCGGCGCATATCAGAACTGAGTGATGCAGGGGTGGGCGCTCGCGAACGCCTGTATGTCCGGTCCGGCCGTCGTGAAGCTCCCGCAGCACGTGTCGTTGAAGGCCCACGGCATCGCGCCAGCGTAACCTTCCGTGAACAGGGTGGTCAGCATCGTGCTCAGAGGCACGGCGGGGTTTCCGTTGACGGCCACGAGGCCCGCGAGCGGGAACTCGCCCATCACGGTTGGCTTGCCCGTCACTCCGTACGACGCGAGCGAATTGTCGTACGGGTAATACTGATTGACCCAGTCGTACATGTGGAACGTGTAGTAATCGAGGCCGACGTGAGACCAGGCCTGCGCCCACTTGATCGCGGCGCCTCCGACCGACACCGGCGCCGAGCTGTTCGCGTGAAGCGTCGTGACCGCCGCGGCGATGAACGCCTCCATCTGGGCGAACGTTACGGCCTGATAGCTTGAATTGGGGGAGAACGCCGGGTCTCCGTAAGGATCGGAGTCGCTTATTGCCCACTCAGGCTCGTTGATGACGTCCCAGGAAACGACCCTGTCCTTGTTCGGGCTGGACTCCACCGTCTGCGCAACGGTTTTCACGACGTTCATCAGTGCGGTGAGCTGGCTCTGGCTGGTGACGATCGGGTTCATCCCGTGCAGCGTGGCGCCGCTGCTATTTCCGCTAGGGGCAAAGTCGTCGAAGGAGAAGAGCGTGAAGTTGTAGTGCACGCCCACCTGCGCCGCCAAGGTCAGCGCCGCCTGGATGTCGGCCACCAACGTGCCGCCCGTCCCGGTCAGGTTGCCGTTCGAGTCGAACTGGACGGCGTCGCCCTCGAGCTGCTGCAGCATCCACCACCGGATGACGTCGACGCCCTTGCCGTGCATGGTCTGCAGGTCCGCGGTGATGGCCGACTCGTTCTTCGACACTCCAGTTTCTCCCCACGCGGAGACTCCTCCGAAGTCGGCCACCCAATTCTTCCACGCGTAGTTGACGCCGTAGAGGAACCGCTTCTCGCATCCGGACGTGATTCCGATAGCGGCGGGACAGCTGTCGATGCATGCCGCACCGTCCCCCTGGCCTCCGCCCCCCGTCGCCCCATCGTCTGGCGAGACGCTTGCCCCGTCGCCCGTCGCACCATCCTCCCCGACCTGCCCTCCGGGGGCACCGTCATCCGTCGAGCCGCCGCTCGAGCCGCTTCCGCTCGAGCCGTTGCCGGACGAACTGCCCGACGTGGCGCCGATGGCACCGTCGGCGGTGTCCCGGTCCGTCGACGCTCCCCCGCCGCACGCGATGGCCGCGAGCCCTAACGCTCCCGTCATGACGAGCAAGCCCCGCACCGGCTACCTCCCCACTTCCGCCTCTGGCGGCTCTGGCACCGCGCCGTGAGGCCGCGGATGAACACCCATGAGGTTCATGACATGCGCGGAGAACGGCCCCGACGGATGCCGCTGTACGAACAGCATGGCCGCCGTATGCGCTTCGCCAATGCGATCGAGGGCGACCAGCGAATCGATCCTCTTCGCTTCCCGCTCCTCTGCGGAAGGCTCGGCGGTTGAGGTCGGGGTCGAGGTCGAGTTGGCGGAATCCTCCTCCGACACCCCCGTACCCTTCGACGTCCTTGCGCACGCCGCGACGCCCAGCGCGAAGACCACGGCCATAGCGGCGAAGGACGACGACCGGCCCATCACACGGCAATTGTAGCCGTGCACGCCGGCACGGGCTCACCCATCGGCCGCCCTAAGGCTTTGCGCGGGCCCAGACGCCGAACACGTAGTTCCCCTGGCCCTCCCCGTCGATCTCCACGAGAAAATTGTACACGCCGTCCCGGTCCATGCACCACGCCTTCTCCGACTCGATGATCGCGACGGGACCGACAGTCTTGTCCTCGCCGACGAGCGCGCCCCCTGGGCGCTCGATGAGGATGTCGATGTCCTGAATGGTGGAGTCGGCGACGCCGAAGAACCGGTAGCAGAAGCCTCCGAGGATTGGCACGATGAACGTGTCGCGCTTGTCGAGCTTGTGGTGCAGCTTACCGAACGCCGGCTTCACGTACTCGATCGCGCCCGTCGCACTGCCGCATCGCGCGATGATCGTGTCGTAGTCCTTGTGAGCGTCGCCGGAGGGCGACACGGTCTGCCAGCACTCGTGCTCGCCAACCGTAGCCTTCGGGAAGGTAGGCTTGCTCCCCTTTGCCAGGATCGGCGTCAAGCTCGCGGGGTCCGCGGCTTCCCCGGGATCGTCGTAGGTCTCCGCGGCCGCCGGGGCGGGTTGAGACAACGCGGACGGCGTCGCCGCTCCGGGACTCGCGCCCGCGCTTTCCTGAGCGGCAGCTGACGGCGGAGGGACCGCTCGAGAGGGAGCGGGAACCGTCGCCCCGCCGCACGCTGCGAGGCCAAACACCAGAAGCGGAAGGCGCATGGTGATGAGTCTAACGGAGTTACGCGCGTCTCGGAGTCATTGCTCGTCCGCTGCCCCCGTGTTACCTGGCCCCAGACTAGAATGGACCTCGTCGAAGCCCGCTATCTCCCCGGGCACGTCGGCATCATCATGGACGGCAATGGCCGCTGGGCGCAGCTTCGCGGCCACCCACGCTCGACGGGCCATCGCGAAGGCGCCGCTGCGGTGAGGCGGACAGTTCGCGCGGCGCGCCGCCTCGGCCTGCGTGCGCTGACGCTCTACGCCTTCAGCGAGCAGAACTGGGCACGTCCGGAGGAGGAGGTCGATGCCCTGATGCTCTTGCTCAAGGACTTTCTCCTCAGCGAGCGAGACGAGATCCTCGACAACGGCATCCGGCTCAACGCGATCGGCAACCTGGGGCGCCTCCCCGCCCTCGTGCGGGCCGTGCTCGACCCCCTACGCAGGGACACGGAGAGAAACGGGGAAATGACGCTGACGCTGGCTCTCTCGTACGGCGGCCGCGAAGAGATCGCGGACGCGGCGCGCGAGCTGGCGAAGGCGGTGGCCGCCGGACGAATCCGCCCCGACGACATCACTCCCGAGGCGCTACGAGCCGAGATGCCGAGCCTCATGGTCGGCGATCCGGATCTCGTCATTCGCACCGGGGGCGAGCGGCGTATCTCCAACTTTCTGCTCTACGGCCTGGCGTATGCCGAGCTCTACTTCGCCGACGTGTTGTGGCCCGACTTCTCCGCGAAGGACCTCTATGGTGCCATCGCGAGCTACCAGCAGCGCGAACGCCGCTTCGGGCAGGTCGTGGCGCCACCTCAGGAAGGGGTCGCGGCACGGGTGGCCGCCCAGTCGCCGTCGCCTGTCGAGTCGGCGCTCGCCGGGGCGTCGGCCCCCGTCACACGCATCGCCATCTAGCCGGTTCCGATGGCCAGTGCGTCATCCAACCTCGCCTTGCGCCTCGCCACGGCCGCCGTCGCCGTCCCCATCATCCTGGCGTTCGTCTTCATCGCCCCGCCATGGGCGTTCTATCTGTTCGTGCTCCCGATCTCGCTCGTTGGGGTTCGCGAGTTCTTCGGCATGACGCATCGGGGCGACCCTGTCGCCCAGACCATCGGAGTCCTCCTCTCGGCCGCCGCTTCGGTCGCCGTCTACTTCCGCCACGATGACCCGCGCACCCTCACGACCGTGCTCGTGGTCGTCCCCCTCGTGGGGCCTCTCGTCACGCTGGTCCGCCTCGGGGCGCTCGACACCGCAGCGCTGCGCGCGTGTGCGCTCGGGTTCGGGCCGCTGTTCATGTTGCCGCTCACGCTGCTCGCCGTGTTGCGAAGCGAGCTAGGCGCGACCGGTTCCGGCTTGGTTCTGCTCGCCCTCGGGCTCGCCTGGCTGGCCGATACGGGCGCCTACTTCGCCGGGCGGTTCTTCGGTCGGCGCAAGCTCTACGAGGCCGTTTCGCCCAAGAAGACCGTCGAGGGCGCCCTCGGTGGCCTGCTGGGGAGCATCGTCTGGGCCGTCGTCGCCTCGGTCTGGTTTCTGCGCGGTTCCCTTCCCCTTGCGCACGCCATCCCCCTGGCCATCGCCGCAGGCGTCCTCGGCCAGGCGGGGGACCTCGGCGAATCGCTGTTGAAGCGATCGACGGGGGTCAAGGACTCGGGCGCGATCGTGCCCGGCCACGGCGGGGTTCTCGATCGCGTGGACGCGCTCATCGTGACCGCCGCCCTCGTGTTTCTCTATGCCGTATGGGGGCCAGCAGCGATCCGGCCGACTTGGTAGTATGGGTGTGCATCCCATGATGTCCTCAGTCCCTCCCTCGAAGTCGCAAGCGTCCACGGCCAAAGAGTACGACTTCTACAAGACGGTCCAGGATCACCTCGACCGGGCCGCGAAGCTCGCCAAGATCGAACCGTACGTTCAGACGATCCTCAGCCAGCCCAAGAACGAGATCATCGTCAACTTCCCCGTCCGGATGGACAGCGGCGAAGTGCGGCTCTTCAAGGGCTACCGCGTCCAGCACAACAACCTCCTCGGCCCGTTCAAGGGCGGGATGCGCTACCACCCGCAGGTCTCGCTCGACGACGTCAAGGCACTCGCGGCCACGATGACGTGGAAGTCGGCCCTTTTGCGCCTGCCGTTCGGCGGCGGCAAGGGCGGCATCAAGTTCGACCCCCACTCCGTCTCGCGGCAGGAATTGCAGCGCATCACGCGGCGCTTCACCCATGCCCTCGGCGAGAACATCGGGCCCGAGTACGACATCCCCGCGCCGGACGTCGGCACGAACGGCCAGATCATGGCCTGGATGATGGACACGTACTCCAACATGGTGGGCTCTGCGCAGAAGCAGATGGTCAAGGGCATCGTCACGGGCAAACCCGTGGCGAGCGGCGGGACTCTCGGGCGCCAGAAGGCCACCGGCCAGGGAATCGTCTACTGCATTCTCGAGTGGGCCAACGAGAAGGGCCACAACCTCGAGGGGTCGACGCTGACGGTGCAAGGCTTCGGCAACGTCGGGTCGAACGCGGCGGTCATCCTGTCACGGCTCGGCGTCGCGACGATCGCGGTCGGCGATCACACCGGGTACATCTACAACCCCGAGGGCCTCAACGCGCACAAGCTGCAAGACTACGTCGAGGCCAACGGAACCATCGCCGGCTACCCGGGGGGCAAGCCGATCACGCGCGAGGAGTTCTTCGCGACCAAGGCGGATATCTTCGCGCCCTGCGCTCTCGAGAACCAGGTCGGCGAGGCCGAGGCGAGGTCCCTCGACGTGAAGCTCGTCGCCGAGGGCGCGAACGGTCCGTGCGCGCAGGTGGGCGAGCGCATCCTCCTCGAGAAGGGCGTGGACATCCTGCCCGACGTTCTCGCCAACTCGGGCGGCGTCACGGTCAGCTACTACGAGTGGGTCCAGAACAAGCGCTCCGAGATGTGGACGGAGGAAGAAGTGGACGCTCGCCTCGAGATCGCAATGAAGCGCGCTTACCGCGAGGTGAGCGAGTACGCGCGCATCAAGAAGTGCGACATGCGCATGGCCGCCTACGGCATCGCGTTGAAGAGGATCGAAGCGGTGTACAAGGAGCGGGAGATCTTTCCGTAGCGGGTCGATAGGGCGGGGTTGTGAACCGCAGAGGCGCCGAGGGCGCGGAGGGCGAGAGAGGGTGGGCCGAGCCCAAACCGCCTGAGCGAATCGGTGATTGGAGCGGCGATCGCACGCCTGGAGCTTCAATCCACCCCTCTGCGACCTCTGCGCCTCCGCGGTTCACAACAAAAGAGGTCGAGTAGGAGCTGGGGCCAACGAGCGCGTTGTCGCCGTTGCGCCGCTCGATAAGAGAGACGGTTGACTAGGCTCGCTTTGTCGTGAGCAAACGAGGGTGGCTGGCGAGTGAGGCTCGCTTTGTCATGAGCAAGCGAAGATCGCCGACGAGTGAGGCTCGCTTGGTCGTGAGCAAGCGAAGGTCGCCGACGAGTGAGGCTCGCTTGGTCGTGAGCAAGCGAAGGTCGCCGACGAGTGAGGCTCGCTTGGTCGTGAGCAAGCGA
>Ga0182018_10000012_pt1 | contig 216677 bp, 212 predicted proteins | sample 812P2MmetaG_FD_120490 | JGI IMG/M metagenome (GOLD analysis project Ga0182018, IMG submission 120490) | Permafrost microbial communities from Stordalen Mire, Sweden - 812P2M metaG | ecosystem: Environmental > Terrestrial > Soil > Wetlands > Permafrost | place: Sweden: Stordalen | collected... | reverse complement strand
TGGCGCAATTTTTCCGACCGCATCATCCAGCCCGGCGACATCGTGTTCATGGATTTGGCCGCGCTGACGTGGAACGGCTACAAGTCATGCTATTACCGCACCTATTGCGTCGGCAAGGAGCCGTCCAAGGAGCAGAAGGAAACCTACGACACCGCGCTGAAATGGCTCTACGATTCCATCGGCGCGGTGAAGGCCGGCGCGACGACGCGCGATATCGCGCTGAAATGGCCGTCGGCGATGGAGACCTGGGGCTACGAGGACGAAGACCAGGCCGCCGCCAACCTCTGGGGCCACGGATTGGGCTTAGCCCAATATGATCCGCCGGTGATCTCGCGCATCTGGTCGCTCGATCATCCGATCGAGATTCAGGAGGGCATGACGTTCGCGCTTGAGACCCAGCACGGCAAGCGTTTCCATTATGGCGTGCGCATCGAGGAAATGCTGATCGTGCACAAGAACGATATCGAGATCGTCTCGAATTTCCCGGTGAAGCAGATCACGGTCGTCGATCCGTTGCCGGGATATGGCGATCATGTGAGGTGATTTTCACCTCTCCCCGCTGCGCGGGAGAGGTGAAGCGCAGCGAGGGTGAGGGGGGCCTCTCCGCGATTCTGAGCCTAGCGGCGACGCCCCCTCACCCCACCCTCTCCCCGCATGCGGGGAGAGGGTGTGCGCGGCGATAAGGCCGAACGAGATTCGTAATGATGCGTTTCATCCTCCCCCTCTCCGACCCGGCCGCAACCGAACCCGACCGCGTCGGGCCGAAGGCCGCCAATCTCGCGGCGCTGGCGCACGCGGGGCTGCCGACGCCCGGCGGATTCTGCATCACCGCCGATGCTTATCGGCGGCAGATCCAACATCTTGAGCTTAGCGACGCGATCGGCTCCTATCCCGGCGCCGATCAGCCGACGCAGCGGCGCCTGGCGGTCGAAATCAGGCTGAAGCTTTATCAGAGCGATCTCGCGCCGGACGTTCTCGCCGACGTGCTGGCGGCGTGGTGGGCGGAGGAAAGGCCTGCCGCCGTTCGCTCCTCGTCGCTCGTTGAAGATCGCGCCGATTCGAGCTTTGCCGGCCAGTTCGAAAGCTTTCTCGGCGTCACCGACGACGATGAATTCCTCACCGCCTTGCGTGCCTGCTGGGCGGCTTTGTGGACCACCAATGCGCGGCGCTCGATGGCGCAACACGATCTCAAACCCGCCGGCACCGCGATGGCGGTGCTGGTGCAGCCGCTTATCGCGGCGCGCGCCTCGGGCGGGGGCTTGAGCGAAACCGCCGACGGCCAGATGCTCATTTCCGCCACCTGGGGCCTCGGCTCGGCAATTGCCCAAGGTGAAGTGGTGCCGGACCGCATCGTGCTCACCCGACACGGTTTCGTGCGATCCAACGAAGCCGGCCGCAAGCACCATCGCGAAGCCTGCGGGCACGGCGCCGGCACGTCGCCGCAGGCGGTGCCCGACGAACTCGTGCGCGCGCCTTGCCTGGAAGCCGGGCAAGCGACCGCGCTGGGGCGTCTCATGCGCAGGTGCGAGGACGTGCTCGGCATGGCGGTGGAGATCGAATGGGCGCTGGATGACGCCGGCTTCAAACTTCTTCAGGCCCGGCCGTTGCGCGTCGAGCAACCACATGTGCCGGATGAAATCTGGCTCAAGCATCCCGGACTGAACGGCCATCCCGCCGGCATCGGCTGGGGTTCCGGCCGCGCCGTGGTGGTGAATTGCGAATGCGAGCTCAGCCGCGTCGGGCCGGGCGATATTTTGGTCACGCGCGTCGCCGGACCGGCGCTCAGTCATATCCTGCCACGTGTCGGCGGCGTCGTCGCCGAGCTTGGCGGCTCGACGTCGCATCTGGCCTCGCTAGCGCGCGAGCGCGGCATTCCGATGGTGCTTGGCGTGCTCGACGCGACGCGGCGCATTCCGGACGGCGCACAGGTTGCCGTCGACGGCGTTGCCGGCGTAGTGCGGTGGCTCGACTGATGGCGAAGAAACCTAGTCGACCGCGCATTTTTGTGACGCAGCCGGTTTCGGAGCACGCGCTCAGGCGCTTGCGCGCGGTGGCGAGCGTCAAAGTTTTTCCGGATTCGAGCCGGATCATTCCCAAGCGCACGCTGATCGAGGCCGTGCGCAAGGCCGACATTTTGTTCTGCCTTCTTCACGATACCATCGATCGCGCCGTCATCACGGCCAATCCGGATTTGCGCCTGATCGCGGCGCAATCGGTCACGCCGTCCAATATCGACGTCACGGCGGCGACAGAACGGCGCATTCCCGTCACCGTGACGGCGCCGATCACCACCGAAGCGACCGCGGATCTCAATTTTGGCCTGATGATCGCGGTGGCGCGGCGGATGATCGAAGGCGATCGGCTGGCACGCGCCGGAAAATTTCCCGGCGGCCAGTCGGCGCATTTGATGGGCTCGTTCGTCTGGGGCAAGACGCTGGGGCTGATCGGCGGCGGTGGTCTGATCGGCAAGGCGGTGGCGAAGCGCGCTCATGGTTTCTCCATGCGCGTGCTTTATTGGACGCCGCGGCGCAAACCGGAACACGAGGAGCGCGAGGCCGGCCTCACCTACGTCCCGCTCGACCAATTGTTGCGCGAATCCGACTTCGTCTCATTGCATTCGCCGCTCAACAAGGACACGCGGCATCAGATCGGCGCGCGCGAGCTGCGACTGATGAAAAAGACGGCTTTCGTCATCAATACCGCGCGCGGCGCGATCGTCGATGAGGCCGCACTGGTGCGCGCGCTCGCGAAGAAGCAGATCGCCGGCGCCGGGCTCGACGTGTTCGAGCACGAACCGAAGATCGACAAGGCGTTGACCAAAATGCCCAACGTCGTGCTGGCGCCGCATCTCGGCAGCGCCACGCCCGAAGTGCGCGAGGCGATGGCGAATATAGTGGTCGACAATATTTTGGCGCTTTTGGGCGGCCACAAATTGCCGAATTGCGTCAATCCGCAGGTGTTCGCGTTGTAGCCAAGAGAGGATTGCCATGCCCCGCCCGCTGATCGCAATTACCGACAGTCCGTTCCCGTCGCTCGATCCGGCCAAGAAAGCGCTGGCACGGCTCGATCCGGAATACCGGATGGCGAAGAGCCCAAGCGCGGACGACATTCTTGCCGTGGCGCGCGACGCCGACGCCGTTCTGGTGACTTACGCGAAACTTCCGGGCGAGCTGTTGCGGCAGCTCAAGGCGTGCAAGGCGATCGGCCGTTTCGGCCTCGGCGTCGACAATATCGACTTGCCGGCGGCCAAGGAACTCGGCATCGCCGTCAATTACGTGCCGGATTATTGCCTGCGCGAAGTATCCGACCATGCGATGGCGCTGCTTCTCGCGCTCGCGCGCAAGCTGACGCTGTCCAACACGCTGGTGCAATCCGGTCGCTGGGAAGTGCCGCCGCTGGTTCCGATTCGACGTCTCGAAGGCCAGGTGCTCGGACTTGTCGGCTTCGGCAACATCCCGCGCAAATTGGCGCCCAAGGCAAAAGCGTTCGGCCTGAAGGTTCTGACCTACGATCCTTACGTGAACCAGGACGCGCTCGCCGCAACGGGTGTCGAAAGCGTCAGCTTCGACGATTTACTGGCGCGATCTGATTTCATTTCAGTACATGCGCCATTACAGCCGGCGACACGGGGCCTGATGAACGCGAAAACCTTCGCCAAGATGAAAAAGGGCGCGTTCTTGATTAACACCGCGCGCGGCCCGCTGGTCGACGAGTCAGCACTGATTGCCGCGCTCGATTCCGGCCATCTCGGCGGCGCCGCGCTCGATGTTGTCGCGGCAGAACCGCTGGCGAAAGATTCTCCGCTCCTCGGCCGCGACAACGTGATCCTCACGCCGCATACCGGATTCTATTCCATCGAGGCGCTGGAGGAATTGCAGACCAAATGCGCAAGCGACGTGGCGCGGGTGCTGTCGGACGAGAAGGCGGTCTACCCAATCAGCGCCTGACTCTTTCCTCCCCCGCTTCGCGGCGGAGCAACAATCACTCCGCGGTCCAGCCGCCGTCGAGCACCAGCGCCGAGCCGGTCATCAGCGACGAGGCGTCGCAAGCCAGAAACACGATGGCGCCGGTGAGTTCGTCGAGCTGACCGAGGCGGCCGAGCTTTATCTTCGACAACACTTCGTCACGAAACGCCTTGTTCTCGAAGAACGGCTTTGTCATCGGCGTCTCCAGAAAGGTCGGGCCGAGACTGTTGACGCGGATGTTGTGGGGCGCGAGCTCGATCGCCATGGCCTTGGTGAAACCCTCCATGGCGTGTTTCGACGCGCAGTACACGGTGCGGCGCGCGGCGCCGACATGACCCATCTGCGAGGAGATGTTGACGATCGAGCCGGGAAGTTTTGCCTCGATCAGGCGGCGCGCCACCGCCTGCGCCATGAAAAACGCGGCGCGCACGTTGAGCCCGAAGATGGCGTCGAAATCCTCAGGCCTGACGTCGGGCAAAAGAGCCGGGCGATTCATGCCGGCATTGTTGATGAGGATTTGAAACGGCTGCGCCGCGGCGACCGCTTTGCGTGCGGCTTCAATGTCGGTGACGTCGAGAACAATCGCATCGGCCGCCTCGCCGCGCGCGCGAATCGCGGCAGCGGCCTCCTCAATCTCGGATTTGGTACGCGCCGCGAGCGTCACATGCGCGCCGGCTTGTGCCAGCGCCGACGCAGCCGTCAGCCCAATGCCGCGCCCTCCGCCGGTGACGAGCGCGCGCTTGCCGTCGAGGCGGAAGGAAGGGGTCTTGGCGAGTTCGACGCTCACAACGATCAACTCGTTACCGTCATCCTGAGGTGCACGCGCGAAGCGCGGGCCTCGAAGGATACGGCCTCAGCGCCCGGGCCGTCGCCCTTCGAGGCTCGCTGCGCTCGCACCTCAGGGTGACGGAAAAGACGCATCATTCCGCCGCCTCGCCGTACGGCACATTGCGCCCGCCATAGCGCCGCACGCGCACATTGGCCTGTTCGGCATGCGCGACGAACCCTTCGAGCATGCACAGCCGCGAGCAGACTTCGCCGATCTTGGCGCTCGCTTCGTCGGTGAGCACCTTCTGATACGTGCAGGTTTTCAGGAATTTTCCGACCCATAGCCCGCCGGTATAGCGCGCCGCCTTCTTGGTCGGCAGCGTGTGATTGGTGCCGATCACCTTGTCGCCATAGGCGACATTGGTGCGCGGGCCGAGGAACAGCGAACCATAATTTTTCATGTTAGCGAGGAAATAATCCGGATCGCGCGTCATCACCTGGACGTGCTCGGAAGCGATACGATCGGCCTCGCGCACCATCTCGGCCTCGTCGTCGCAGACGATGACCTCGCCCAGATCGGCCCACGCTTGGCCGGCGGTCTCGGCGGTCGGCAGGATTTGGAGCAACCGCTCGACTTCTTTCATCGTATCGCGCGCGAGCTTTTCCGAATTGGTGATGAGGATCGCGGGCGAGGTCGGGCCGTGCTCGGCCTGGCCGAGGAGATCGGTGGCGCAGATTTCGCCGTCGACGCTGTCGTCGGCGATGATCAGCGTTTCGGTCGGCCCGGCAAGCAGATCGATGCCGACGCGGCCGAACAATTGCCGCTTGGCTTCCGCGACATAGGCATTGCCCGGCCCGACGATCATGTCGACGGCCGCTATAGTTTCGGTACCGAGCGCCATGGCGGCGACCGCCTGCACACCGCCGAGCACGAATATCTCGTCGGCGCCGCCGAAATGCATCGCCGCCACGATCGCCGGATGCGGCCCGCCATGAAACGGCGGCGCGCAAGCGATGATGTGCTTCACGCCGGCGACGCGCGCGGTGACGATCGACATATGCGCGGACGCCACCATCGGATAACGCCCGCCCGGCACGTAGCAGCCGATCGAGTTGACGGGAATGTGCCGGTGCCCGAGCACGACGCCGGGCAGCGTCTCGACGTCGAGATCGCGCATGGTCTCCTTCTGCTTCTGCGCAAAGTTGCGCACCTGCGCTTGCGCGAACTTGATGTCATCGAGGTCGCGCTTTTTCACCTGGCCGATGGCGCGCTTGACTTCGGCCGGCGTGAGCTTGAACGAGGCCGGCGACCAATTGTCGAATTTCCGCGACAGCTCGCGCACCGCCGCGTCCTTGCGCGCGTCGATGTCGGCTAAGATTTGCTCGACCGTCATGCGCACCTTGGCGTCAGCCGCCTTGATCGCGCTCGCATCCATTCCACGCTTGAGGTGGCGGGACATGGGTGACTCCTTAATCTCAGCCGTCATGGCCGGGCTTGTCCCGGCCATCCACGACTTCACTTTCGGCGCAGTCTAAAGACGTGGACCCCCGGGACAAGCCCGGGGGTGACGATAGAACGAGCGGCGCGTGATCCCAGATCGGGCTTCGCCCGTCCGGGATGACGCCTGCGGCGTCACTTGATCGCCTGCGGATTGATTGGCGAACCGGTACCACCGGTGATGATGAGCGGCGGGCCGCAGAAGAAAAACTCGTAGACGCCGTCCTCGTCGCAATCCTCGGCGAGTTCCTTGAGATAGAAAATCTCGCCCATGCACAATCCCATCGCCGGGATCACCACCCAGTGCCACGGCTGGTTCGCGTCTTTGGTCTCGTTCGGCCGCACTTCGACGCCCCAGGTGTCGGTGCAGATCGCGGCGATCTCTTTCTCCTGGCACCAGTAGCAGTTCTCGAATTTAACGCCGGGCGCGTCACCGCCGGCATAACCGCCCCACTCCTTTTCGGCGAGGCAACGCTCCATCTGCCCGGTGCGGATGATGACGAAGTCGCCGCGCCCGATCGCAACGTTCTGGTCCTTGGCGCACTTGTCGAGCTCGTCGTTGGCGATGCTTTCGCCGTCGGCCAGCCATTTCACGCCGCGAAAGCGCGCGATGTCGAGGAGTACGCCACGGCCGACCATCTTGTTTTTGGAATGCTCGATGCCGAGCACGTTGAGGCCCTTGGAATCGATGAGCCTGGCGTCATGGCCGTTGTAGGCCTTGTCCTCGTAGAAGACGTGACCCAATGCGTCCCAATGCGTGGCGCCTTGCACGCATAGCATCAACGTGTCGTCGGCGTAGCGGATCTTGTTCCAGTCCTGACGCTCGGCGACAGCGTCGGTGCCGGTCGCCAGCATCTGGTGGATTGGATTGAAGCGGCCGCCGAACAGTCCGTTCTGCGGACCCTGAGCGTCGAGCGGAATGCCGAGCGCGAATACCTTGCCGGTGCGGATAAGGCTCGCGGCCTTGACGATATCCTGCGGCGTGACTTGATTGAGCGTCCCGACGTGATCGTCTTTGCCCCAGCGGCCCCAATTCTTCAGCTTCTCCGTTGCCTCGGCGATCGCCTTCTTGCCGACCTTGATATCCATTGCAATGTTTCCCTTCCCCTGGTGTTTAACTCCCGCGGCGGTCAGAGGGCCGCCAGAGGGTGCGGCGTCAGTTTGACACAATACCCGGCGCCGTGCGGAGCATATTCTGCGTCGGCCGCGACATAAGGCAAGCCTCAAGGGAGACCAGGGAAAATGGTGAAGATCGGACGCGCGTTTATGGCCACGCTGCTCACAATGCTGGCATTGATCCTCGCCCTGCCGGCCGCGCCGGCGCGGGCGCAAACCATCATCGACGATTGGGCGAGCGTGAAGGCGCCGCCGCCACCGGAGCTCAAGCCGGTCACCGTCGATCCTAAGACCACCGTGCTGCTGATGCTCGATTTCATGAAGCCGAATTGCGGGCAGCGGCCGCGCTGCGTCGCTTCAGTGCCGCTCGTGAGAAAGCTGTTGGGCGAGGCGCGCGCGGCCAAGGCGACCGTTATTTACAGCTTTTTCGGAAAAAACACGGCCGCGGATATTGTCGATCCCGCGTTGGCGCCAAAGCCGGACGAAGGTTCGGTCACGTCCTTCGCCGACAAATTTCTCAACACCGATCTCGATAAGATGCTCAAGGATAAAGGCATCACCACCGTGATCGTGATCGGAACCGCTGCCAACGGCGCCGTGCTCTATACCGGCAGCGGCGCCGCGTTGCGCGGCTACAATGTCATCGTTCCGGTCGACGGCGTTTCAAGCGCGGATACTTACACCGAGCAGTTTTCCGCTTGGCAGCTCGCTAACGGCCCGACCTTCGGCCAGAAGGTCACGCTGACCAGGATCGACACGATCAAGTTTTGAGCGAAGTTCGATCGGAGTTCCGCCGGCCGGACTTGAACTACGCAGCCGCGGCCGTGCTGCCGTTTACGCCGGCCGTGACCACGCGGTTGCGGCCGGCATTCTTGGCTTGATAGAGCGCGTGGTCGGCCATCTCGACGAGCGCCATCGCGCTGGGTAACGAAGCTGACGGTAATGCGCCTTCACGCGACAAGGCGGCGGCGAATTTCGGCAGATCGGCGATGGTTCCGACGCCGATGCTGACGGTAATGTAGGGAGAGACCTCGGAGCCCTCGTGCGGAAACTCCTGTTCGCGGATCGATGCGGATATCAGTTCGGCAAGCTTCTCAGCATCCACGATATCGACATGCGGCAGCAGCACCGCGAATTCCTCGCCGCCATACCGCGCGGCCAATTCGCCGGCCCGCCGCGTCCGCCGCGACAGCGCCTGCGCCACAACCCGCAAACATTGATCGCCCGCGACATGACCATACCTGTCGTTGAAGCGCTTGAAATAGTCGACGTCGATCATCAGCAGCGACAGCGCGGTCTGGTGCCGCATCATCCGCCGCCATTCCTGGTCCAGCGCTTCCTCGAAGGCGCGTCGGTTCGCGATTCCCGTCAACGGATCGGTTGTAGTGAGCCGGCGCAACTCGTCGGTTTTCTCGCGATCGCTTTCGCGCAGCGCAATCAGCTGGACGTAGAGCTTGCCATTCTGCACGAGCAGCACGATAAGGATAAAACTCGCCGCCGCCAGTCCATAAATCCTGCCGGCATAAAAGCCGAGATCGTAACGGCCGGCATCGAGCCCCGCGCTTAGCGCGATATCGAATAGCCACGCGCACATCACCACGGTCAGCCACAGATCCAATTCCGAATACGGTCTGCGTCGCGCAACGATCGCAAGCGCAACAAGATTCAGCATCCACACGCTCCAAACCACGGAGTTCATGATGGGCGTGTACTGATTGCCTTGCATGATCGCGGGCAAGACGTGCTGGCCCCATGTGGCGAGGAGAGTGACGCCAAAGGCCGCCGCGCAGACCAATCCTGCCACAATCAGGATGCCGGCGTGCTTTAAGCGCGTGGCTTGAACCGACGATCCGCAGATTGCGTAGCCAATGACGAAGAGTGGAAAGCCGCCATGCCAAAACATGTAGAGCCAAGCCGTGGTCTGCGGACCGGCGTCGAGCAAGCCGGTCGGCGAGAACAAGCCGGGAAACGTGAGCGCATGCACGATCGACAGCAGCGCGGTGAATAGATAGCCGCCGGCGAGGTAGCTCAGCGCATTCGAGCGCCGGAATTGGCGCTGGCCGAGCAAGAACACAACCGTGATCACGTCGTTGATGACGAGCGCCGATTGATAGATCGGGATGAATGCCGGCACTGGGACAAGCGGCAGTTTCGCGAACGGCGCAAGAACAAGAAAGAGAACGCTGGAAGCAACGATAATTGCGAAGGCGAACAGGCGCTCGCCGCGCCCCGCCGGACGGTTTGACAGCAATACCGTGCCTCCCCCCGTTGGAGCGTCCGTCATCCGGCTTATCTCCTCGATCTCCGGCCGAAGGGTCGCTGCCAACTGCTCTGCCATACGACGGCAACGGTATCGGGCGCACTCCGTTGCGGACGGCTAAAATTTTAACGACCCGATATCCGGGTCAGTGCGTACGGATTCAATCCCATTTGAGAAAGATTGGACCAATTTTCCGCCCGCCATTACACTGCCGCGCCACTCAAGGGAGCGAACGAACGCCAGGGGGGAATTGAATGAAGCTTTTGAGTTTTGTCGCCGACGGCAAGGATTATTTCGGCGCGGTGAGCGGCGACGGCGTGGTCACGCTGAACGATAGGATCGGCCAGCCGACCCTGCGTGCCGCGCTCGCGGCGGGCGCGATTGAGGCCATGCGCAAGGCTGCGGCGGACGCCATACCCGACCGCAGGCTCGGCGACATCAAATTCCTGCCGGTGATTCCGCGGCCGGAAAAAATCCTCTGCGCCGGCATCAATTACCGGTCGCACGCCGCCGAGACCGGCCGCGAGCTGCCGAAGCAGCCCAGCATGTTCGTGCGTTTCACCGACACCCTGGTCGGCCATGGCCGCGAAATGATCAGGCCGTCGGTTTCCGACAATTTCGATTTCGAGGGCGAGCTTGCCGTCGTCATCGGCAAGGCCGGGCGGCATATCAAGGCCGAGCGCGCGCTCGATCACGTCGCCGGCTATACCTGCTTCGTCGACGGCAGCGTGCGCGATTTTCAGAAATTCTCGGTCACCTCGGGCAAGAATTTTCCGGGTACGGGGCCGCTCGGGCCGTGGCTTGTCACTACGGACGAAATTCCCGACCCGAGCCGGCTCACGCTGATGACGCGCCTCAACGGCAAGGAGGTGCAGCATTCGGGAACCGATCTTCTGATCTATTCAATCCCGCAAATCATCGCGTTCTGTTCCGACTTCACCGCGCTCGCGGCGGGCGACGTCATCGCCACCGGAACGCCCGAAGGCGTCGGCCAGCGCCGCACGCCACCGCTATGGATGAAGGCGGGCGATCAGCTGGAAGTCGAAATCGCCGGCATTGGCACGCTGCGCACGCGCATCGTCGATGAACGGAGCTGACGCCATGACCAGACTTAGCCCGGTGGACCGCCTGGAGATCCACATCCTGGTCGACAATGGGACCGACAGCCTGTCCAGCGTTCCAAAACATATCGAAACGGAGTTTGCGTATCTGCACCGAAAAGGCATGCGCGTGCTTTCCGGCAAATGCATTTGCTGCGCCACGCATGGATTGTCGTGCCTGATCACCGCGCATCGCGGCGGTGCCAGCCACACCGTCCTCTTCGATACCGGGCCGGAAGCCGACACCTTCGAGCGCAATACCCATCGGCTGGGTATCGATCTCGGCATCGTTGAATCGATTGTCTTGTCGCACGGGCATTGGGATCACGGCGGCGGCATGTTGCGCGCCATCGACATGATCCGTTCCTACGGCAAGAACCGCGACCTCCCCTACTACGCGCATCCGGGGATGTTCCGCACGCGTGGCCGGCAATTGCCCGCCGGCGAAATCCTGCCGATGGAGGACGTGCCGAGCGTGGCAGAGCTGACGGCGCACGGCGCGCGGGTCGTCAACACGCGCGAGCCGCAAAATTTTCTCGACGACATGTTTTATCTGAGCGGAGAAATCCCTCGCGTCACCCCGTTCGAGACCGGGCAGCCGTTCCATTTCGCCAAAACCGAAAGCGGCTGGGAGCTCGATCCGTGGATCGTCGACGAGCGATGGATGGGCGTGAACGTGGCAGGCAAGGGCCTCGTTGTCTTCACGGGCTGCTCGCACGCCGGCATCGTCAATGTCCTCAAAGACGCGCGCGCGAGATTTGACGGTGTCCCGCTCTATTGCGTCCTTGGCGGCCTACACTTGTCCGGTCATACCGAAAAGATCATACCGGAGACCGTCGCAGCGATGCGGGAATTTAATTTGCCGTTTATTGCCGCCGGACACTGCACCGGTTGGCGCGCGATGGCTGAACTGGTCAAGACGTTCGGCGATCAGGTGGTGACGCCTACGGTGGTCGGCAAACGCTTCGTTTTCTGACGATTGCGCGCAACGTTGCAGGCGCGAATATCTAATCTTTCTTGCGGCTGCCAATCGCGATGACCGCCGCCGCGGCGACGAGCAACAGCGCCGAGATGATCAGGGCCGCCCGCGCTCCAAACAGGAACGCATTCGCCTGACCGATCAGCGATCCGAACAATGCGACGCCGAGCACGCTCCCGGTTTGCCGCGTGGAATTGAGTACGCCGGCCGCGATGCCCGAGCGCGACTTCTCCACGCTGCCAAGCAGCGTCGAGGTGAGCGGCGGAACCAACAAGCCGAGGCCGCCGCCCATCGCAAGAAGTTGCGCGCATATGGCCCAATAGCTGGTGTCACGCGCGATACCGAGCAGCGCGAGGCACCCCGCCGCCGCAATCAACGCACCGGCCGCAATGACTGCCGGTGCGCCAAATCGTTCGGTGAGCCGCGGCGCCAGCAGGTTGACCGGCAGCACGGCGCCCATCATCGGAACAAAAGCCAAGCCTGTTGCAAAGGGTGACCAGCCGTTGACCTGCTGAAAATACAAGCTCAACACGAAAATAAGTCCGTAAAACGCGATATTGACGAGAAGCCCGACCAACGACGTCAGCGCGAACATCCGATGCGTGAATAGCGACAGCGGAAGCATAGGCTGCGGCGCGCGGCGTTCCTGGATCAAGAAAAACGCGCCGAGGACGGCGAAGGCGGCAAAGCCAGCGAGCACCCAGACATTGCTCCAGCCGACGCGTCCGCCTTCGATGATCGCGCCTGCCAATATGCCGAGCATGCCAATCGCCGCCGCCTGCCCCGGCAGATCGAGTTCGTGATGGGTGCGGGTCGTGTCGGTGGCGTAGCGCCAGGTCAACCACAAACCGACCAAGCCGATCGGCAGATTGACCAGAAATATGCTGCGCCAGCCGAACAGCACGATCAGTCCGCCGCCGACGAGCGGTCCCGCCGTGAGCGCGAGGCTGGCGCCGGCAGCCCAGGTCCCGACGGCGCGCCCGCGCTCCTTTTCGTCAGGATAGGCGTGGCTGAGCAGCGCGAGCGAGTTTGGTACCAAGATCGCCGCTCCGAGGCCCTGCACCGCGCGCGCTGCGATCAGAATGACGGAGGTTGGCGCCAAAGCGCAGGCAAGCGAAGCGGCCGTGAAAACACTGAAGCCGGCCATGAAGACCTTTTTGGCGCCTATGCGATCGCCCAAGGCGCCGGCGGTCAAGATCAGCGACGCAAACGCGATGGTGTAGGTGCTGACAACCCATTGCAGCTCGGACACGCCGCCGCCCAGCGCCGAGCCGATGCTGTTCAAGGCGGTATTCACGATGGTGACGTCGAGTTGCACGACGCCATAGCCGAGACTCATTGCGGCGAGCGTCAGCTGTTTCGCCAAATTCGAATGCGATTCCGGTTTCATCCTTTGCGTCACCGGATGCGCATAGCGGAATTGCTGATGTTTCGGCGCGAAACTGCGCATGGATGCTCCACAGCATTCGTCATCGTGTAATCCTGATATGGGGAAGCGTCGGGTAACCACTACCCGTTTTCTGATTGGAACCATACGGCGCCGACCGAAGTATCGATGGAACCGTGAAAGCCCTGCCTGGCGCCGACAAATGAACGATGTGATCAAGCCGCAGGCGCAAGGCCGAACAGCGTTTCGGCGTTGCGATGACAGATTTTCTCCCGCTCGGCGTCCGGCAAACCGAGCGAGTTGACCACCTTGATGGTGTCGCGGATGTAGCCCGGCCCCTTTTCCTTGTCGAAGGGACAATCGGACGCGAATACGACGTGGTCGGCGCCGAAGAAATCGAGGCCGCAAATCGTCGCCGCGCGCGCGCCTTCGACCGCCGTGTCGCCGTAAAAATCCTTGAAATAATCGTAAGGACGCTTCTTCAGCGATTTAAGGAGCGCGCCGTAATCCTCGTCCGAGGTGCGCACGCCGAGCTGGTCGAAGGAATGACCGATGCGGCCTTCGAGATAGGGAATGACGCCGCCCAAATGATGCGCGACCACTTTGAGCTGCGGATAGCGGTCCATGATGCCGGAGAAGACCAGCCGCGCCAGCGTCACGCCGGTTTCGTAAGGCCAGCCGAGCACACTGCAGATTTCGTATTTGGAATATTTCTCTGTCGGATAATCCGGCATGTCGCGCGCGCGGGCGGGATGAAGGAGTATCGGTTTGCCGGACTTGGCGATGACGTCGAAGATCGGCAAAAACTCCGGCGCGTCGAGCGGCACGCCATTGGCATTGGTGCCAAGCTGCACGGCATTGGCGCCGTTCGCGAGCGCACGCTCGGCTTCCTTGGCGGCGGCCTCCGGCGCGTTCATCGGCAACAGCGCCGACCAGCCGACGAAATGCTTCGGATGCTTGGCGACGATTTCGCCAAGGCCGTCATTGGCGATCTTCGCCATGTCCGGCGATTTCTCCGGACCCCATAGCCGTTCCATCGGCGGCAGGCCGTGCGACAGCACCTGCGTGTAATTATCGAACGACTCGACAATGCGCAGCCGCAAATCGACGTCGGACAAAGCCGGAATGCCGCGCACGCGCTTGCCGAGATCCTTGGAGCCCGCCGGCGTTTCCAAGAGCGCGTCGTAATAGCGCTTCGGGAAGAAGTGGTTGAAGGCGTCGATGTAACGCATGCGCTTCCCTTGTGATTAACGATTGCCGATCGCTTAGCGCGCCTGCTTCAGCAAAGACGCAAGCCACGCCGCGATCGCAAACGTTTCTGCGTCGCGATCGAAATAGCCGATCACCTGCAGGCCGAGCGGCATGCCGTTGACCTCGAATAACGGCAGCGACAGCGCCGGCACGCCAAGAAGCGACGCCGGCACAGCGAATTCCGGATTGCCGGTGTAGCCAATGCCCTCCGGCGCGCCGCTCGGTGCGCCGAGCGTGATGCAGGCGTCGCAATTCGCAGCGAGATCGGCGTGCACGGCGCGCACCCGCGCGCGCGCTTTCAGATCGGCGCGATGCTCGGCGAGCGTCAGATCCTCATATTTTTGGGTGCGTTCCATCACATTGCGGCTCAGTTTGCCGGCGTCGCGCTCGCGCAGGCTGCGGAAAAACCAGCGCGTCTCAAAACCATTGCAGCGGTGCGACAGCTCCGCGGCATTGCCCAGATCGGTTTCCAGCGCCGCGACCTTGTCGTCATTGTGCCGGGTGCGGATTTCGATGCCGACGGATTTGAGCCGCATCACGCATTCACCGAGCTGCTGCTTGGCGCCGACCGATGCGCTGTCCCAGCCGGTGGTTTCGAGCACGGCGAGGCGGCGCGGCTTTTCCGCCAGCGGCATGGCATCCGGCCCTTGCAGGCCGGGCGTGCCGGCGTCGCCGCCGACGCGGGCGACGATCTCGCGCGCGACCTGCCACACGTCTTGCAGCGACGCGCCGAGAATGCCGGTGCAGCTCTGGCTCTGATAATCGTGGCTGCCTTCGCGGTTGAGCGCGTTGACGCTGGGCTTAAAGCCGAAGCAGCCGCAAAAACTCGCAGGCCGGATGGTCGAGCCGATCACCTGAGTGCCGAGCGCCGCGCTGACAATGCCGGTGGCGACGGCGGCCGCCGAGCCGCTCGACGATCCGCCCGGCGTGTGCGCGGCGTTCCACGGATTGCGCGTGCCGCGCGGCTCGGACGCGGCAAATTCGGTCGTCACCGTCTTGCCGAGGATCACCGCGCCGGCATCGCGCAGCGCCCGCACACTGGCGGCGTCCTTCTCCGACCGCCAGCCGGCAAACAGCGGCGAGCCCATTTGCGTCGGCATGTCGACCGTTTCGATGATGTCCTTGATGCCGACGGGCATGCCGTCGATCGGTGACAACGGCTTTGCCGCGCGCCAGCGCTCGGTCGAGCGCTCCGCCGCCGCGCGCGCGGCCGGCAGATTGGTGCAGACGAAAGCGCCGATCCGCGGCTCCCAGCTTTCGAGCAAAGCGAGCGATTGTTCGAGAAATTGCCGCGGCGTGTCGTTGCCGGACGCAAAATTCCGCGCCGCCGCGAGGTACGATCGCATGACGGGCTTTGTTTGCTCCTGCATGACCGTACCTGCTGGTTTAATGCCGCCCGCTACTTCTTGCTCTCGTCATAATAGTGAATCTCGTAAAGCATGCAGCCGCGGTCGGACTTGAACGGTCCATGATAGACGCCTGGCGGACGGCAGGCATAAGTCGGCGCCTCGAACGATTGGCCGCCCATGCCCTTGTCGTCGTTGCCGACGATGAGATCGCCGGAGAGCAGATACACTTCCTCCCAGTGATCGTGGACGAAGGGCGCGGTGGTGTAGACGCCGGGCGCGAAGCGAAGCAGCCGTGTGCGGCCGCCCATCTTGCGCGCCTCGTTGAGATCGCTCGCCAGGATTTTTTGCTGGATGCCGGCCGGGTAACCGGGCGGCGTCACCCAGCCCTGATTCATATCGACCTTATGAAATTCGAGATGCGGCTTGTTCATCGGCATGACGTTGTCCCCTTTGGTCTCCTGTGACCTCAGCCGAGCACCGGCAGGTTATGCACCCGGTAGCGATGTTGTATTTTGCGCGCCAGCACCGGATCGTCGAGCTCGAACTCGAAAATATCCGCCGCACGCACGCCGCCCTGCGCCGCAAGCGTGCCGCAGAACATCAGCGTGCCCTCCGCCAGGCCGTCCTTGCCGGCGAACTGCTCGATCAGAGCCAAGGGATCGAGCATCGCCGTCACCGGCCCTTCCTGATACAGCGAGCGCGCGCCGTTTTCCGAAACATAGGAGCGCAGCATCAATCCGTCCCAATGCGGCGCCACCTCGTCGTGGTGCCAAAGCACTGGCGCGATCGGCTTGTCGCACATCTGCTTGGAAACCGACACGCCGTATTTCTCTACCTCGCGGTCGGTGTGATCGGACCCGGCGCCGACCCACAAAGTTCCGCCGTGCCGGAGCAGGATGAATTCCGCCTCCCCGCTCGACGCCGGGCCCAGCGCCTCGATGCTGTCGTCGATCGTGAGCCGCGCCGCCGCGGCGCGATAAAAGATCGGCGGCGTCGCCGGCCGTGGCACGCCGATCGCTTCGAGTTCCGCGATGTGCTTTTCCAGCGCCGCTTTATCGCGTCCGGTCCAGCCGGCGATCACCAGACGATCGACCTGGACATTGCGGCGCGTCGGCCCGGATTTACCATGCAAGACAAGCGGCAGAACACGCGCCGACACACCAAACCTCCCGGAGAATTGCCTGTCGCGAGCGAGCACAGCAGTGCCCGTTGCAACGACTTAAGGCGCATTGTACATGGGGTGGAAGCCTAGGCAATCGAGCGACAATCGCTGCGCCGCAAGCGCTGATGTGCTGCGATATCGACGCGGCCATCGCTTGATGGAGGACGCCCCACATGCACGAGATCGCCGGCCAGACTCATTGGCACGAGCCGTCGGGCTTCCGGCGCGCCGGCTTCGGCAAGTTCAACCGGCCGAAGACGCCGTACGACCTGTTCATGGAAGCCGACGACATTCCGGTCTATCGCGACATCGGGGTGAGCAAGGTGCAGGATCTGCCGCTCGTCGCGTGGCCGCGCATGGGCGGACGCGGCAGCTACATTCAGCTGCTCGGCACCGAAGGCAAATGGGGCTCCTATGTCGTCGAGGTGCCGGGCGCCGGCGCGCTCAACGCGGAAAAGCACCTCTACGAGGAGATTTATCTGGTCGTCGAAGGCCGCGGCTCGACCGAAGTCTGGCTCGAAGGCGACACCAAGCGGCACATTTTCGAATGGCAGAAGGGTTCGCTGTTCTCGATCCCCGTCAACGCCATGCACCGCATCGTCAATGCGAGCTCGGCGCCGGCGCTGCTGCTCGGCGGCACCACGGCGCCCAATCTGATGAACCTCATCAATAGCACCGATGCGATCTTCAATTGCCCCTACGAATTCCGCGACCGCTTTTCTGGCGCCGACGACTTTTATAAGTACAAAGACGACATCGAGCCCGATCCGGTGCGCGGCCTTGCCATGCGGCGCACCAATTTCATTCCCGACATCGTCAATTGCGATCTGCCGCTCGACAATCGGCGCTCGCCGGGCTGGCGCCGCGTCGAGCCGTTCATGACCGGCAACACGTTCTATCTGTGGATAGGCCAGCACGAGAACGGCCATTATTCCAAGGCGCACGCGCACACCTCGGCGGCGGTGCTGATCTGCGTGAAGGGCAAAGGCTACACTTACACCTGGCCGGAAAATCTCGGGCTGACGCCGTGGAAAGACGGCAAGGCCGATCAAGTCAAGCGCGTCGACTATGAGCCGGTCGGCATGGTTTCGGCGGCGCCGGGCGGCGCGCGCTGGTTTCATCAGCATTTCGGCGCATCGAAGGATCCATTTCGCCTGACCGCATGGTTCGGCCCGCACAATCCGGGCCGCGAGCCCGGCCCGCCCGGCGAGAAGCACACCGATTACACGGCGATGGATATTCCCGAAGGCGGCAGCGCGATCCCCTATTACATGGAGGATCCGTTCCTGCGGAAGGAATATGCCGAACGCATGAAGCAAGAAGGCGCCGAGAACCGCATGCGGCCGGAATATTACGAGCGCGATTACCGCGGCTTGTTGCCGAAGGAATGAGTATCACGGCCGGCACACCCAGCCGTCATGCCCGGCCTTGTGCCGGGCATGACGGAGTAGAGGTGCGAACGGCATGACTGACCAAGGCGGCCGCGTCTTCTTCTCCAACACCGGGCGCACATTTGGCGAGGAAGACGAATTGTGCGTGCTGTCGGTCGGCGTCGATATCGGCTCGTCGACGTCGCATCTGGCGTTCTCGCGCATCGTGCTGGAGCGGCTCGACAGCCGCTACGTCGTCACCGAGCGTGAAAGCTTTTATCAGTCCGACATCCTGCTGACGCCCTACTCCGCCGCAGACACGATCGACGCCGAGGCGCTCGGCGCCTTCCTGAAGCAGCAATACAAGGACGCCAAGGTCGATCCCGACGAGATCGATACCGGTGCGCTAATCCTGACCGGCGTCGCGGTGCGCCGCCGCAACGCGCGCGCCATCGGTGAATTGTTCGCGGCGCAAGCCGGCAAAATGGTCGCGGTCAGCGCCGGCGACAGTCTGGAATCCGTGATGGCGGCTTACGGCTCGGGCGCGGTGGCGCGCTCGATCCGCAATGGCGCGCCGGTGATGAATGTCGACGTCGGCGGCGGCACCGCCAAGATCGCGGTCTGCGCCGACGGCAAAGTGGTCGACGTCACCGCGCTCGACGTCGGCGCGCGGCTCATCGTGCTCGACGACGCGCACCGCATTATCCGGCTCGAGGAAGCCGGCCGCCGCTTTGGCGCGGAGCTAGGATTAAAGCTTGAGCCGGGTGCGCTGCTCGCGGAACAAGATGCACGCGCATTCGCGGCGCGCATGGCCGATAGTTTGTTCGAAGCCATGCAGGGCGGCGCGCCGCGCGCCGGCGGCGCCGATTTGTTGCGGCTCGATCCGCTCAGCCATCGCGGCGAGATCTCCGACGTCAGCTTTTCCGGCGGCGTGTCGGAATATATTTACGGCGGCGAGGCCAAAGCCTACGGCGATATCGGCCCGCAGCTGGCGAGCGAATTGCGCACGCGGCTGCACGACTGGGGCATACCGCTGGCGCGGCCCGATGCGCGCATCCGCGCCACCGTGATCGGCGCTTCGCAATATACGATGCAAGTGTCCGGCAGCACGATCTTCGTGACGCCGCTGGACACGCTGCCGCTGCGCGACGTGCCGGTGATCGCGCCGGAGCTTCCGCTCGGCAATGACAAAATCGATCCCGCAGCAATCGCAGCCGCGATCAAGGCGGCGCTCAAACGGCTCGATCTCGGCGGCGGCGCAAGCCCTGTCGCGGTGTTCGTATCGTGGCGCGGCTCGGCGACGTTCCAGCGGCTCGGCGATTTTTGCCAAGGCACGGCCGATGGATTGCAAGCCGTGCTCGCCCGCGGCCATCCCATCGTGCTCGCCGGCGACGGCGACGTCGGCGGCCTGATCGGCATTCATTATTGCGAAGAGATGAAGCTTACGAACCCGATCGTTTCGATCGACGGTCTCGAGCTCAAGGAGTTCGACTATATCGATATCGGCGCCATCCTCGACACCTCGGGCGCGGTGCCGGTCGTCATCAAATCGCTGGTGTTTCCGTCGAGCGACGGCGTTGGCAAGGATTGGCAGGCGGACCGTCATTCCGGGGCGCGCGAACATAATCCGTCACCCTGAGGTGCGAGCCAACGGGTCCGGCCCGAAGTGGCCGGCCCGATGACAGGTTCCGCGAGCCTCGAAGGGCGACAGCCCCGGCGCCTCGGCCGTGCGTCCTTCGAGGGCCGCTTCGCGGCCACCTCAGGATGACGGTCAACAATCACTCCAGCTTCGCCCCGGAGGCCTTGATGATCGCCGCCCATTTCGGAATTTCCGAACTGATATAGGCGGCGAATTCGTCCGGCGTATCGCCCACGCTATCGATGCCCAGCGCCGCGAGCTTTTGCGCCACGCCGGGATCTTTCAGCGCTTCGACGATCGCGCGCTGCAGCGTGCCGACGATGTCCTTAGGCGTGCCGGCCGGCGCGACCAGGCCATGCCATGTCGTCGCCTCGAAGCCGGGAAGACCGGCTTCGTCCATGGTCGGAACGTCTGGCAGGATGGCGGTGCGCTTGAGCGTCGTCACCGCGAGCGCGCGCACCTGGCCGTTGGCGAGAAAGCCCATCACGCCGGACGCGGTGGCGAACATCATCTGGTCGTCGCCGGCGATGACGTCCTCAAGCGCCGGCGCCGAGCCCTTATAGGGCACATGTACGATGTCGATATGGGCCTGCGATTTGAACAATTCGCCGGCCAGATGCGCCGCCAGGCCGAAGCCCGAGGACGCGAAGTTGAGCTTGCCGGGATTGGCTTTGGCGAGCGCAATAAGCTCGGCGAGCGAATGCGCCGGCACATTGAGATTGACCACCAACACATTGGCCTGGGTGCCGATCAGGCTGATCGGAGCAAAATCATTCACCGGATCGAAGCCGATCTTGGCGTAGAGGCTGGCATTGGTGGCGAGGATCGCGTTGTTGCCCAACAGCAGCGTGTAACCGTCGGGCCCCGCATGGGCCACGATTTCGCCGGCGATATTGCCGCCCGCTCCCGGCCGATTGTCGACGACGAAGGGCTGGCCGAGCAGGCTGCCGAGTTTGTCGGCGACGATGCGCGCCATAATGTCGCTCGCGCCGCCGGGCGGGAAACCGACGACGATGGTGACCGGCCGTTCCGGGTAGTCGGCGGCGTTGGCAATAGCCGCCGTGCCTAAGAACGCGAGCGCCACGGCGCTGGCGCGGATCAATCGCTTGAGCATTCCCGGTCTCCTGCGGCGCGACTTTAAGGCCGTAGCGCACGCTAGCAAGCGCCGGCCGGTCGCATCTCGCATGCAGCTTTCGCCGATGATATTTTGCCAAACCTGGGCTACAGCTTATCCGCTCATTCCCGCGTAAGCGGGAATCCAGATCGGCTTGCTCCGTTTCGGCGGAGAACGCTGGGTCCCTGCTTTCCGCCTTCGCGCTCTGCGCTTCGGTGGACTCAAACCCGCCGAAGCTCGTCTGGCGAGCGTAGGTGGGTCGCGGGGACGAGCGGATACGCTAACCGAGCCAATTCGGGGAGAGGGACCGATGCGTACGGGGGCCGACTATCTGCGTTCGCTCAATGACGGCCGGCGCGTTTTTGTCGATGGCGAAGCCGTCAAGAACGTGAGCGCGCATCCGGCCTTCCGCGGCGCCGCGCGCTCCATCGCCAGCCTCTATGACATCGCCGCCGCGCCGGAAAGCCGCGAGCGCATGACGTTTGTCTCGCCGAAGACCGGCATGCCGGTGCAGCGCGGCTGGCAAATTCCGCACACCCATGCCGACCTGCGCGCGAGGCGTTTGTTCTCAGAAACCTGGGCAGATGCGACCTTCGGCCTGATGGGCCGCGCGCCCGATCACGTCGCCGGCTTTTTCGCCGGCTACGCCGCGGCGCCGCAATTCTTCGCCGCCGCAGGGCAAAAATTCGCCGACAATCTTGTCGCCTTCTACGAGTTCATGCGCGACAATCATATCTATTGCAGCTACGCCATCGTGCCACCGCAGATCGATCGCTCGAAGCCGGCGCACCAGCAGAGCGATCCGGCGCTGTATGCCGGCGTGGTCAAGGAGCGCGACGACGGCATCGTCATTTCCGGCGCGCAGCAGCTCGCCACCGGCGGCGCGATCTCCGACTATATCCATCTGAGCTGCATCCAGCCCTTGGCGCCGGGCGACGAGAATTACGCCAATTGCCTCGCTGTCCCGGTCGCCGCCGAAGGCGTAAAACTTTATCCGCGCAAGCCCTACGCGCGCGCCGGCAGCGCCGCCGATTACCCGCTGTCGACCCGCTTCGACGAGAGCGACAGCTACGTGGTGTTCGACAAGGTGTTCGTGCCGTGGGAGCGCGTCTTCATCTACCGCAACATCGAATTGTCGCGCGACCAGTGGCGCAAGACGCCGTCGCATCTTTACGGCAATCATCAGGCGCAGACCCGCTACGTGACAAAACTCCGCTTCATGGCGGGCCTGGCGCAGCGCATGAACGAAACCACCGGCAATGCCGCCAACCCCGCCGTCACCGTCATGATGGGCGAGCTCTGTTCGCTGGTCTCGATCTACGAAGCCATGCTGCACGCGCACGAAACCATGGGCACCATCGAGGACGGCGTGTTCTGGCCGTCGCGCACCGCCTATTATGCCGCGAGCGCCATGCAGTCGGAACTCAACGGCCGCATGCTGGAATCGATCCGCGAAATGGCGGGCGCAGCCTTCATCACCCTGCCCTCCTCCGACGCCGATTTCCAAAATCCCGAAATCGCCGCCGACCTCGAACGCTACATGGGCTCCGGCAAGAGCGACGCCAAATCGCGCGTCAAGCTCATGCGGCTGATCTGGGATTTCCTCGGCTCCGAATTCGGCAGCCGCCACGCGCAATATGAAAAATTCTACGGCGGCCCGTCATTCGCGGCGAAGATGAATTTGTACCGGAATTTCGATTTCAAGCGGGCCGGGGCGCTGGTGGATAAGGCCCTGGATTTGCCGGCGGTGGAGTAGTATGGCGGCGCCGAATTTCTGGCACCCTCTTGTTAATTCCCGGGTATGACGGCGATGCCGAGTCAAGGTCTACCGGATGGCTTTCATATAAAGGCGCTCAGCAGCGGCAAAGTTGAATTTCGTCTTGTTAGCGCTGGCAAGGAAAAAGCCTTTTTGCAACGACACGCCAACTCTCTTTCATTCCTGATTTCGGGCCGCCGCCTCAGGATGTTCCGAATCATTAGGGTAGGTCCAGGAATTGTGCCCTCTAACTATGGACCGGTTGGGAAGTGCATTTATTGTGGGGCCAAGGTCTATTCGATCGAACCCGGGATTCGTACGGAGCCCTTTGGCGCAGAACATATTATCCCAGAGGGCATTGGAGGAAATCTTGAATTGCCAGAATCGAGTTGTCAGAAATGCGAGGATACAACTGTGCGTTTGGTGGAAGGAGATGCGCTTGGTCGAACGCTCAAGGCACTACGTGTACATCTCAAATTAAAGAAGCCGGGAAGCGGGCCGCACCCATCGGTCCTACCACTCACGGCACAAGTCGATGGCCGTGATACAACTATCCCCGATGTTCCTGTCGACGATTATCCCATCGCATTTATGCTGCCCATTTATTGGCCACCCGAATTTACTGCTGTCGCGACAAGTTTTGGCAAGGCAATGCGTGGGGCCTTGGTTGCCAATATCAAAGTAGACATGAAGACGCTTTGGAGAAAATACCAGATTACGGGTTTCGCATCAGCATATTGGGACAATGGAATGCTTTGCCGAATGCTCGCGAAAATCGCGCATTCGCTTGCGATCGCAGAATTAGGAGAGGGTACATTTCATCCACTATTGTTGAAATTGATCTGTGATGGCGATTCTGCAGGCATGAGCCTCGTCGGCTGCGCGCCCGAGTGGGAGAAAATTCGACGTTCGTCGGCCTTACACACTATCGGGCTCGGTTATCAGCGACACCGTGACAAAACCTTTGTAGTGGCGTCCGTGCGGCTGTTTGCGAACTATGAGAGTCCAGTCTATCGAATCGTAATCGGCGAATCACTTGAAGGTCCCGTGGCAAGGAGCACGAGAGTTTTTTCCAACATATTTTCTCGGATACTCGGGCGACGAAATTCTCGCTACCGAGCGTAGGGTGGGCAAAGCGAAGCGTGCCCACGGCTGACTTGCAGTTTGCGTTGACGCTGACGTGGGCACGGCGCTCCGCGCCTGTGCATGGGAACGGAAAGGCGAACGATGCTGCCGGACTTGCCGTAAATGTGATGGCTGCCGCTGATGCGCAGCAGTTGCCAGCCGCGCCGCTCGATCATTCGCACAAATTCGCGGCCGGCGATTGCCCTCATAGGGCGATTTCGAGAATGCGCTCCGTGCCTCCAGGCTTGGGCGCCGCAACGTCCACCGCGAGGCAGCCTTCGATGGCTTCGTGCAGATTGCGCATGAGCTCGTCCATCGTTTCGCCTTGGGTGGCGCAGCCTGGAATGGCGGGGACCTCGGCCCAGAAGCCGCCCTCCTCCGCGTCATGCACGACCACTTTGATCTTCATGCCGATATTTCCATTTTTGCGGCCATAAGCCGAGATAGAAGATACGCCGGGGACCGCGGAATTCAACCGTGCGTGTCACTATTATTGCGACATATCGCTTGACGGCGATTATGCAAGAGTTGACAAAGGTAGCATAGCTTCGCTACGGGGATTCCTGCGTGACAGGCTGGCGATATTTGGCGTTATCGGAGCGGTTTATTGCGGCATCTCAATTGGTTTGACCCCGACAAAAACATTGGCATCTGCCGGGGGCGCGCCGCTGGGAACGGTGACACCGAACGACGCTGAGAAGTTCGGGAAGGGGTCTTGGTCGGAGACTTTCTGGTATTCGCCGATAGCATCCAGGAGCGCTTTCACGAAGGCGGCATCCTTACCTGTTACGTGGACGCCAAGCTGGATCGAACCGGCTCCCCCTGCGACGCTCGCCAAGCGTGCTTCGTCCACGAAAATCCAAGGTTTTAAGGATTGTACAATCTGGGCAGCCAGAACCGCCCCATCAATGTCAAGCATGTACGATGAAATAGCGACTTGCTTCCCCGCAAAGGACGCTAATTTCTTGGCAATTGCGGCGCGCTGCGTCGGGTCTAGTCTGCGCGGTGCAATTTGTTCATTGAGCTCTAAAATCTCGCCGTCCGAAATGGTCTGGAGGGCATCGGACGATATCCAAATTGCCCCGTCGGAAAATAGCTCTGCGATAACGCCACCGGCTACTACCCAAGCAAATATGCGTTTCCAGTTCCAACCTGGATGGGCCGGAATCCACTTAGTTTCTTTTCTCTCCGCTCGATCTTCAGCGACAAGTCCTAACCCGATGACAAAAGCGAAGAACACGAGGCTGAGTTCTGCCAGCGATAACCAAGATTCTGCTGCGCTCTTTGAACTCGGGATCAAAGGCAATCCCGACAGAATGCTCCAAATAGAGGTTGGAATATTCTGCATGGTGATCACGGCCTTCGCGTTCGTTCTTTGGGTTGCCTATGGCGTATTTGCCCTTTGCACTGGCCGCTTCAAACGAGGCTAATCCAATGGCAACTCTAATTGCTCCGGTTTGCTGGCCTCTTTCGTCTCTAGCTGAGACGGTGACCAGTGACCACGCCTCAGCAGCCTGCTATCGCCTTCCCGAACATATCGGGATTGCTACGGTTATTATATCGGAACTGAAATTCCGCGACGCACAGCGGCATATATTTGGCGCTCATCTTGTGGAAAGTGCCAACCACGCCGCGCTTGAAGATGCTCCAAAAGCCTTCAATCGTGTTCGTGTGCACCGTGCCGATAACGTATTGCCCGCTTTTGTGGTCAACCATTTCGTGCGGATATTGGCGAAGATAGTCGCTGTAACCGGGCCAAGAGTCGGTTGCCAGCAAACTAACTTTATTAGAAACGGCCTCATTCACAAATTCGAGCATGGCTTAGGAAGTGACGCGCTTAAGCACCCGCGCAACCACATTTCCCTTGCGCTCGACCGCGCCAATGATCGGAGTTTTGTCTTCAATCGGGCTTTTCTTGCGCTTGTTCCAGTGCCGGTTTTTGTTCTTCCCGCCAATCCACGTTTCGTCCATTTCCACGATGCCGCCAAGCTTTTGCTCCGGGGCGATTAGACCTGCGCGGATTTTGTGGCACATGAGATGCGCCGTGTTGTAGCTGCCGAAGCCCATCATGCGTTGAATTTGGAGGGCGCTCATTCCCTTCTTGCTCGCCAACATCAAATGGGCGACGCGGAACCAGTCGCGCAGGGGCTTCTTGGTGTTCTCGAAGATCGTGCCGGTCATGCAGGAAAACCGATAGCCGTCCGGGGCACACTCCCGGCACTGCCAATGAAAGGGCTTGTAGCTAGAGGCGTCATACAGGTCCGTATTGCCACAGCGCGGGCAATGGACGCCTTCCGGCCAGCGACGGGCGATAAGGTATCGCTGGCAGGCTTCCTCATCCCCAACAGGGAAGCGGGCCTCAAACTGAGCCAGCGTCATCTGCGGAACTGGCTTAGGACGTTTTGCCATGGCGGCTACCCTTCAAATCCGACCGTAGAAGGATATTGCCATGTCTGAGATTCTTTGTCAACTCCTGCATAATCGCCCGCTTGACGTTCGTCCCCATTTCAGTTACATGCCAAAGAATCTCGCTCAGTGAAGGACGCCTTTCGCGAAGGTATTCCGGAATGCGGAGCGAGGTCGGTGCCCGCGGGCGGGAGGATACGGCCCGCCCCCGGGCGGCTCGGGCATCATGGCTGCCGGCACTAAGACCGGTGCGTGAGGTGCTCACTGAACTTGGACAGGCGAAGGCGGGTAACGCCCGCGCAGACCACGTCCCAGGAAGCATGGCCTGAGTTGCGCCTTGGGTGGCGTAAGTCCCTTGGCAAGAGCCGCGGTGGGACGCCGGCAGACGAGCGTGCCCCCTCCCAACCTTCCCCATAAGCGGGGGAGGGAAAGAGATCAGGGCGCGCGAAAAACGCGCCGCGAGAACGGGATTGCTTTTCCTCCCCCGCTTGCGGGGGAGGGTTAGGGAGGGGGCCTGCGGCCGTGACGCTAGCGCAAGCGTCCAAGACTGCCCCCCTCTGGCGTCGCTTCGCTCGCCATCTCCCCCGCACGCGGGGGAGATAAAGCAAACGCGCCGTGGGAACGGATTTCTATGGCGTAGGGGCGGCCCTTGTGGCCGGCCGCCGCGTGCGTGCCGTCGCAGCGCGAGCACCCACGAGGGGTGCCCCTACGGTCGCAATGATAATCGCGACGCCGCGAGAGGGATGAAATTTGTGGCGATGTTTCACTTGACTTACTGTGCGTATTCAGCGGCTTCGGCGATCTGGTAAGCGGGCAGATAGAGGCGCCGACGCCAAGGCTGATCCAAACGTTCTGACACCAGGGTAACCATCGGTCGGGGACTCGCTTTTCCAGAGTAGAGCTTTATCGGCCGGTTTTGCTACTTCCGTTTGTAGAAACGGATAACGCCCGGCGGCGGCGGAGGGTCACACATATGAGAATAAATGACGAACATCAAGTCAACGCGAGAAAAACAGCAATAAAATCAATATGTAGGCTGTGGGTCAGTGAAGTGAAACGTCGCCAAATTTGTCACCGGTGGAATGGCCTATGCGACGACAAGAGAGCCCGCGATTATGCCTTGGCGTCCGCGGCGACGCGGCGCGCGCCGCGCACGCCTTCGGCGAGCGCACGGACGAGTTCGGTGACCGCCGGCACGGTCGCCGCCGTCGGCTTGGCGTCGGGGCCGAGACTTTTGCGCACGGCGTCGACCAGCGCCGAGCCGACCACGACACCGTCGGCATGCTCCGCGATGGCGCGCGCCTGCTCGCCGCTGCGGACGCCGAAGCCGACGCAGACCGGCAGCTTGGTGTGTCGCTTGATGCGCGCGACCGCGGCGGCGACTTTGCCGGGATCGGGCGCGGCGGCGCCGGTGATGCCGGTGATCGAGACGTAATAGACAAAGCCCGACGTGTTGGTGAGCACGGCCGGCAGCCGCTTGTCGTCGGTGGTCGGCGTGGCGAGGCGGATGAAATTGACGCCGGCCTTGACCGCCGGCAGGCACAATTCCGCATCTTCCTCGGGCGGCAGATCGACGACGATCAGCCCGTCGACGCCGGCGGCCGTGGCGTCGGCGAGAAATTTTTCGACGCCGTAAATGTAGATCGGATTGTAATAACCCATCAGCACGACCGGCGTCGCATCGTCGCCGGTACGGAATTCGCGCACGGCGGCAAGCGTCTTCTTCATGTCCTGGCCGGCATGAAGCGCGCGCAGGCCCGCCGCCTGGATCGCCGGGCCGTCGGCCATCGGATCTGTGAACGGCATGCCGAGCTCGATCACGTCGGCGCCGGCCTTGGGCAGCGCCTTGAGGATGGCGAGCGCGGTGGCGTAATCCGGATCGCCCGCCACGGTGAAGGTGACCAGCGCGGCGCGGCCTTCTTTCGCAAGCGCGGCAAAGCGGCGGTCGATGCGACCGGTCATTTCGCTTTGCTTTTCAGATGCCGCGCGACGGAATCGAGATCCTTGTCGCCGCGGCCGGACAGATTGACCACCATGAGGTGGTCCTGCGGCTTTTGCGGCGCGAGATCGAGCACTCTGGCGATGGCGTGCGCCGGTTCGAGCGCCGGAATGATGCCTTCGAGCTTGGACAGAAGCTGGAAGGCGGCGAGCGCCTCTTCGTCGGTCGCCGACAAAAAGGTGACGCGGCCGACATCGTTGAGCCAGGCGTGCTCCGGGCCGATGCCCGGATAATCGAGCCCAGCGGAGATCGAATGCGCCTCGTTGATCTGGCCGTCCTCGTTCATGAGCAGATAAGTGCGGTTGCCGTGCAGCACGCCCGGCCGCCCGCCGGCGATCGATGCGGCGTGCATGCCGGTGCCGAGACCGTGGCCGGCCGCCTCGACGCCGTAGATCTCGATGTCCTTGTCGTCGAGGAACGGATGGAACAGGCCCATGGCGTTGGAGCCGCCGCCGATGCAGGCGATAAGCGAATCCGGCAGCCGGCCTTCGGCCTGTTGCATCTGCTCGCGCGTCTCGCGGCCGATGATGGATTGGAAATCGCGCACCATCATCGGATAAGGATGCGGCCCGGCGATGGTGCCGATGCAATAGAACGTCGAGCCGACATTGGTGACCCAGTCGCGCAGCGCCTCGTTCATCGCGTCTTTGAGCGTCTTGGCGCCGGACTCCACCGGCACGACCTTGGCGCCGAGCATGTGCATGCGGAAGACATTCGCCTTCTGCCGCTCGACGTCGACCGAGCCCATATAGACGATGCATTCGAGCCCGAACCGCGCGCACAAGGTCGCGGTGGCGACGCCGTGCATGCCGGCGCCGGTCTCGGCGATGATGCGCTTCTTGCCCATGCGGCGCGCCAACAGAATCTGGCCGAGCACGTTGTTCACTTTGTGCGCGCCGGTGTGATTGAGCTCCTCGCGCTTGAGATAGATTTTGGCGCCGCCACAATGCTCCGTGAGCCGCTCGGCAAAATAAAGTGGCGACGGCCGGCCGACGTAATGCGTGAGATAGCCGTCCATGTCCGTCTTGAACGCGGGATCGGCCTTGGCCTTGGCGTAAGCCTCTTCCAATTCCAGGATCAGCGGCATCAGCGTCTCGGCGACAAAGCGGCCGCCATAGATGCCGAAATGCCCGTGCTCGTCGGGCCCGGTGCGGAACGAGTTGCGCTGCTGCGCGGTCATCGGCAAAACCTTCTACACCACGCGATCAATTTGCTTCGCCGCGGCGTCGCGCGCGGCGCGGATGAAGGCGCGTATCTTATCAGGATCCTTTTCGCCGGGCGCGCGCTCGACGCCCGAGGATACATCGACGGCGGGCGCGCGCGTGATGCGCAACGCTTCGCCGACATTGCCGGCATCGAGCCCGCCCGACAGCATGAACGGCACGCCGGGATCGAGATTTTCAAGAAGATGCCAGTCGAACGGCTTGCCCAGCCCGCCGGGCCGCGTCGCCTCACGCGGCGCGCGCGCATCGAACAGCAGACGATCGGCGACAACGGCATAGCGCGCAATCGCCGCCAGGTCGGCCTTGGTCTCGACCGCGATCGCCTTCATCACCGGCAACTTGAATTGCGCCTTGATCGCGGCCACCCGCAACGGCGTTTCGTTGCCGTGGAGCTGGAGGATATCCGGGCCCAGCGCGTCGACGACGTAGGACAACAGCGTGTCGTCGGCATCCACGGTCAGGGCCACCTTCTGCGCCCGGCCGCGCACGCGCGCCTCCAAATTTGCAGCCGCCTTGAAAGAGAGGTTGCGCGGCGACGGCGGAAAAAACACAAAGCCGACCATGTCGGCGCCGGCGTCGAGCGCGACATCGAGAGCCTCAGGCGTCGAAAGCCCGCAGATTTTCACCAAAACCGGCATTTGCCCGCGTTACCTTGGACTTGGTTGGCTTGGACTTGGGTCGTCTCGATTTGCCGCCGTTCTACATGCCCGCGCGCGCTTTGTCTTGCGGGGCCGGCGTCGCTACCGAACCGGCGGCCGCAGCTGCAGGCGCGCGGGCGGCGCGGCTGCCGCCGGGGGATTTGCGGGAACGCCGGTGCTCCGCCGCAGCGATTCCAGTTGGCCATGCAGCCCGGCGACTTCGCGTTCCAGCCGCCGCGCCATGCGCCGCCATTTGGAGTGGCGCAGCCAGGCGGCGACGCCGCCGATCACGACACCGAGAATGAGGAGCACGATGACCAGCGCGAACAGCGGCAGCGTCAGCGACGCCGCGGGCCGCTCCGCGCTGAACGGATCGAGCGATACCGTGACGACCTGCCGGTTCGCGACCGCAAACGCGATAATGACAATGGCGAGCGGGACGAGAATGAGCGCCGCGACGATCTTGCGGAACAGACTTCCAGTCGATCGCGGTGCGGCGGTCAACCTTCGCCCGGGCGATTGAGCCGCTCGCGCATTTCCTTGCCGGTCTTGAAGAACGGCACGCATTTCTGGTCGACCGCGACATGCGCGCCGGTGCGCGGATTGCGCCCGGTGCGCGCCGGGCGCTGCTTCACCGAGAAGGCGCCGAAGCCGCGCAATTCGACGCGGTCGCCATGCGCCATGGCGGCGATGATCTCGCCGAGAATGGCATTGACGATATTCTCGACGTCGCGCTGGTACAGGTGTGGGTTCTGCTCGGAAATCCGTTGCACCAATTCAGATTTGATCATGTCCGCCGCCTTGGGTCGCCTGCCAACGCTGCTTCGGGACTTAAGACGGTGCGCCGAAGCAAAAGCGCACCGCTCAGTTCCCGGCAGGGTGCCAAAGGGCCAACAGACCGTCAAGATTGAAACGCTCCACGGCGTCAACCGCGCCCAGCGCGTTCAGCCCCGCCGCGCCGAGCATGGCCCCCGCCGCGGCGTGCAAAAACGGCAGATCGCCGAAGCGGCTGTTGAGCTCGTAATCGCGCACCGGCAGCGTGGTATCGACGTTCTTCTCCTTGGCGAGCCAAGCAAGCGCGGTCCGCTCGTCGCCAAGCTCGTCGATCAGCTTGAGATCGATCGCCTGATGCCCGGTGAAGACGCGGCCGTCGGAAGCGGTGGCGAGCTCCGCGTCGGTGAGATGGCGGCGGTCCTGCACCAGGCCTTTGAACCAGGCATAGGAATCCTGAATGATCGAATTGAGCGCCGCGCGGGCCTCAGGGCTGGTCGGCTCGAAGCCGTCCGGCGCCGCCTTGAGCGGAGTGGATTTCACCGCTTCAACCTTCACGCCGATTTTGTCGAGCAGATCGGTGAAATTGGGAAACTGGAACAGCACGCCGATCGAGCCGACGAGCGAAGTCTGCTGCGCCACAATGTGATCGCCGGCGAGCGCGGTGATGTAACCGCCCGACGCGGCCATGCTGTCGACCACGATCACGACCGGCTTCTTTTCGCGCAGGCGCGACAGCGAGTTGAACAGCTGCTCGGAACCCGCGGTGGTGCCGCCGGGGCTGTCGACATGGACGATGACGGCGCGCGCCAGCGAGGATCGGGACAGCCGGTCGAGCTGCTCGACGCGGTCCTGATCGCCGCGGATCAATCCGGAGATGGTGACGCGCGCGATGTAGGGACGAACGCCGGCGAGACCGAGCCGATTGCTCGACAACGCCACCACCCCGGCAATGCCGAGAACAATCACCGCGACGGCAAGCACACGCCAGAACGTGAGCTTGCGCCGCATGCGGCGGCGGTCGACGATCAGGTCGGCATCAAGCGACATGGGTTGTTCCTTTTTCCAGCCCCGGCCCCTTCTTCGTCACTATCACTCCTCGGCTTCTTCCTTCTCGGGTTCGTCCTTCTCGCCGTCCTCGTTCTCCTCGCCCTTGCGCTTGAGCGCGGTGCCGAGGATGTCGCCCAGCGTCGCGCCGGAATCGGACGAGCCGTATTGCGCAATGGCCTCTTTCTCCTCGGCGACTTCCAGCGCCTTGATGGAGACCGTGACGCGGTGCGTGCGGCGGTCGAATTGGGTGACGCGGCCATCGACCTTTTGGCCGACAGCGAAGCGATCCGGACGCTGCTCGGAGCGGTCGCGCGCCAGCTCCGATCGCTTGATGAAGGAGGAGAACTCGGTGCCGACGATCTTCACGTCGATGCCGCCTTCCTTCACCTCGGTTACTTCGCAGGTGACGACGACGCCCTTCTTGAGCTCGCCAGCCGCGGAGGAATCCGCCGCAGCGGCGGCGGGCGCGCCCTCGGAAAGCTGCTTGATGCCGAGCGAGATGCGCTCCTTCTCGACGTCGACGTCGAGCACCCGCGCCTTGACCTTGTCGCCCTTCTTGTACTCCTCGATGACCTGTTCGCCCGGCCGTTTCCAATCGAGATCGGACAGGTGCACCATGCCGTCGACGTCGCCGTCGAGCCCGAGGAACAGGCCGAATTCGGTCTTGTTCTTGACCTCGCCCTCGACCTCCGAGCCGGCGGGATATTTCTCGACGAACACTTCCCACGGATTGCGCATGGTCTGCTTCAATCCGAGCGAGATGCGGCGCTTTACCGGATCGACCTCGAGGACTTGCACCTCGACTTCCTGAGAAGTCGAGACGATTTTTCCGGGATGCACGTTCTTCTTGGTCCACGACATTTCCGAGACGTGGATCAAACCCTCGATGCCGGGCTCGAGCTCGACGAAGGCGCCGTAGTCGGTGATGTTGGTGACGCGGCCCTTGAACCGCGTACCGACGGGATATTTCGCCTCGATGCCCTGCCACGGATCGTCGAGCAGCTGCTTCATGCCGAGCGAAATACGGTGGGTCTCGTGATTGATCTTGATGATCTTGACCTTCACCTGCTGGCCGATATTGAGCACCTCGGACGGATGATTGACGCGCCGCCAGGCGATGTCGGTGACGTGCAGCAGCCCGTCGATGCCGCCAAGGTCCACGAACGCACCGTAGTCGGTGATGTTCTTGACCACGCCGTCGATGACCTGACTCTCTTCGAGATTTTGCACCAGCTCCTGACGCTGCTCGGCGCGCGTCTCTTCGAGCACGGTGCGGCGCGACACGACGATATTGCCGCGCCGGCGATCCATTTTGAGGATCTGAAACGGCTGCTGATTGTTCATCAGCGGTGAAACGTCGCGGATCGGCCGGATGTCGACCTGCGAACGCGGCAGGAAGGCCACGGCGCCGTCGAGATCGACGGTGAACCCACCCTTGACCTGATTGAAGATGACGCCCTGCACCTTCTCGTTATTCTGGAATGCCTTTTCGAGCTTGCCCCAGCTTTCCTCGCGGCGCGCCTTGTCGCGCGACAGCACGGCTTCGCCGAGCGCATTCTCGATCCGCTCGAGATAGACCTCGACGGTGTCGCCGATCTTGATCTCGTTGTCGCGGCCCGGGCTTGCGAATTCGCGCAACGCGACCCGGCCTTCGGTCTTTAAGCCCACGTCGATGACGGCAAGGTCTCGTTCGATTCCGACGACTGTGCCTTTGACGACGGCGCCTTCCTGAATATTGCCATTGCCGAACGATTCATCGATCAGCTTGGCAAAGTCCTCGCGCGTCGGCGCGGCGGCGGCTTGAGCCGAAACTTGAGCCATAAAATACTCCTAACCCCTCGAATGGATTGATCCCGAACGTGCGGCGGCCACCGGCAAGACCGGCGGTTGGGGCCAAGGCCATACATTCAGGAAAGCTCGGGTTCGGGACGAATTTATGCCGATATCACGCAGAAGAGGCCGATATCACGCAGAAGAGGCGGTGAACGGGCTTACCTCCAATGACGAAGGCGCTTTCAACGGCGCTTTCGGCCCGCTCGAACGGCCTCGATGATATCGACGGCGGCCCGGAACGCCGCGTCTATACCCAAATGCGTGGTATCGAGCAAGTGCGCGTCGGGCGCGGCTTTAAGGGGGGCGGCGGTGCGCCGGGAATCCCGTTCATCGCGCCGCAACAGGTCGGCCAAGACCTCTTGCTCGTCGGCGGTCTCGCCCCGTGCCCGAAGTTCAAGGGTGCGGCGGAAGGCGCGTACTTCGGGGCTCGCCACGACAAAGAGCTTCACGTCGGCGCCGGGCGCGATGACGGTGCCGATATCGCGGCCGTCGAGCACCGCGCCGGGTGGCTTTGTCGCGAATCCGCGCTGATAATTCATCAAGGCCTGGCGCACTTGCGGGATCGCGGCGACCACCGAGGCTGCTTCGGTGATGACCTGCAGTTTCAGCGCATAATCTTCGAATTTGGTGGGATCGAGCCGGATCGCGGCTTCGGTCGCGCGTTCTGCATCGTCGGGCGGATAGCCGGCATCGAGCATGGCTTTCGCCACCGCCCGATAAAGCAGCCCGGTATCCAGATGATGCAGCCCGTAGACCGCCGCGATCTGCCTGGCGATCGTGCCTTTGCCTGAAGCCGCCGGGCCGTCGATGGCGATGATCATGATAACTCCGCCCCCAATGACTGCATCAATTCGACGAAGCTCGGGAAGCTTGTTGCAATGAAAGTCCCATCATCGATCCGCACCGGCCGCTCGCTGGCGAGGCCCAAAACGATAGCCGCCATGGCGATGCGGTGATCCATATGTGTTGTGACGACATCGCCGCCGGCGGGGCGGCTTTGGCCGTGCACGATGAGGTCGTCGCCTTCGATATCGGCCGCAACACCGTTGCCACGCAGCAAAGCAGCCGTGGCGGCGAGGCGGTCCGATTCTTTCACCCGCAACTCCTTGAGCCCGCGCATCACTGTGGTGCCCTCGGCGAAGGCGGCGGCCACCGCCAGCACCGGATATTCGTCGATCATGGACGGCGCCCGGGACGCCGGTATTTCGATCCCGCGCAATATGCCCGAGCGAACGCGCAGGTCGGCAACGTCTTCACCGCCTTCATTGCGTTCATCGAGCCGCTCGATTGCAGCGCCCATCTCGCCGAGCGTCACGATCAGGCCGGTGCGCAGCGGATTCATCATCACGCCTTGGAGGATCACCTCCGAGCCGGGCACGAGGAGCGCGGCGACCAGCGGAAAGGCGGCCGAAGACGGATCGGCGGGCACCATAATTGGCCGCGGCACCAATTCCGGTTGGCCGGTGAGCGTGATGCGGCGGCCGTCGCCGTTATCCGGTTCGACGCGCACTTCGGCGCCGAAATGCGCGAGCATCTTCTCGGTATGGTCGCGCGTCGGCTCGGCTTCGATCACCACCGTTTCGCCAGGTGCCGCCAGGCCGGCCAGCAGCGTCGCCGATTTCAATTGCGCCGAGGGGACCGGCGGCGTGAACACGATCGGCATGGGATCGCGGGCGCCGGCGAGCGTCAGCGGCAAGCGGCCATTTTCCGAAGCAAGCGTACGTGCGCCGATCCGTTCCAAGGGATCGAGCACGCGCCGCATCGGCCGGCTGCGCAGCGAGGCATCGCCGTCGAACGTCGCGGTGATCGGACAGCCGGCGACAGCGCCGAGCGCAAGCCGGCAACCGGTACCGGAATTGCCGAAATCGAGTACGCCGGCGGGCTCGGCAAAACCGCCGACGCCGACGCCATTGATCCGCCATTTCCGCTCGCCGGTTCGCTCGATGCGGGCGCCGAGGGCTTGCAGGGCTTTCGCGGTGTTGAGCACGTCTTCGCCTTCGAGCAACCCGCTGATCCGGGTCTCGCCGACCGCCAGCGCGCCGAGAATGAGCGCCCGGATCGAGATCGACTTGTCGCCCGGCACGCGGACGCGGCCGGCCAGGGGGCCGTTGCGGCGGGCGGTGAGCGGAGCAGGGTCGATGCGCATAACGATCAAGTCCAGCCGGCGCCTCGCGCGGCGCCTGTGAGCGCCCTCTATCATGGCCCGCCGCAGGCCGTCATCCGGTCGTTTCTTATGCCACAGGACGGACCGGACGGCCGCCGATCGACTATTGACAGCCGCGTTGCGACTAGCCAAGTGAAGCACCCTAATTGCTCAAAGGATCCGGACCGTGGCCAAACCCGAACTGGGTACCAAGAGGCTCTGCGCCAGTTGCGGCGCCAAGTTCTACGACCTGAACAAGGATCCGATCCACTGCCCCAAATGCGACACCGTTTATGTAGTCGCGCAGGTGGTGAGCCGCTCGCGTCCGGAACCCGCGCCGATCGTCGCCCCACGGCCGCCCGCCCCGGTGGAAGAGGTTGCCGTTCCAGAGCCGCAAGAGATCGAGACCGTTTCGCTCGAAGAGGCCGATGCCGAGGCGCAAGGAACCAAAAAGCCCGCGACGGCGGAGCCCGAGATCGAAGGCGAAGAAGTCGAGATCGAAGAGACGATCGATGACGACGACAACACCTTCATCGAGGAGCAGGAGGAGGAGGACGCCGATGTCACCGACATCATCGGCGGCGACATCGAAACCGAGGAGGAAGGATGATCAGGTATCAGGAAACAGTGATAAGGAATCAGGAAGCTGAACGTTAATACCTGATCCCTGATTACTGACACCTGATCCCTGTTTGGGGCCATAGCTCAGCTGGGAGAGCGCCTGCATGGCATGCAGGAGGTCGGCGGTTCGATCCCGCCTGGCTCCACCAGCCTTCACTCGCGAAGCGAGTGAAGGCTGCCGCGCCAAAGCCCGCAGGGCGAAGGCAGGCGAAGTTCCCGCGAGCTTCGGCTCGGCAGGCCACCCGAAATAATCCCATCTCCACCCATAGCCCAAAATGTGCAGCGGCTGGCCGGGGGGGACGTAATATTATATTGTGCGCTCCACCGGGGAATGGAGGGTGTAATGCGTAAGGCTTGGATCAGTGCGGCGCTCGGCGTGGCGTTTGCTATATCGATTGCCGGCCCACTATCGGCGCAGCAGACATCGCCACAGCCATCCACCACCGACCAAAACCAGCCCGATCAGGCCGCGACCCCGGCGCCGCCAAAACCGAAGCACACGAAGAAGCCTCCAGCGATTTCGCAGACCAATCCCGATCTCGATACCGACGATCAACTGGCGCCGTCGCAGATGAAGCAACCGATGCCGGCGGCGGTGGCGGAACCGAGCGGCGCACCCGGCAAGCCCGCGCATCCAGCCATGCATGCGTCGGCCGATACAGCGCCGCCGCATCCGGCGGCAGCGGCCGGACCCACCGGACTGGCGAACACCCGCGTTGTCACGTGCAGTGGCATCTTCGGGAAAGACTCGAGCCATCTCAAACTTGCGATGACGTTCGAATCCAAGAACATCACCTTTACCGATGTCGATGCCGACGGCGGCGCCAAGGTTCAGGCCACGGTGCTGTTTCCCAAAGACCCGAAGCGGCGGCTCGAAGTGTGGTGGTCCAATCCCGCCGCCCGCAGCGAAACGCATCTCATCGTCGTTGGCGGCCAATCGACTTGGACCGCGCCTGGCGGCATGCATCTTGGGCTGACGCTGGCGCAAATGGAAAAACTCAACCAAAAGCCATTCAAGCTCAAAGGCTTCAATAAAGACGGGGTCGCGGCAGTCAGCGGCTGGGACGGCGGCGCGCTAGCGGATCTTCCCGGCGGCTGTATTTCGGGAGTCAGCCTTCACGCCGACTCGAAAGCCGGCGCCGATGCAATCGGCGCCTTTGCAGCCGACACGGAGTACAGCTCTTCCGATCCCGCAATCCGCGCGGTCAAGCCGACAGTCAGCGAAATTCTGATCGGCTATTAGCGCGTCCGCCGGCGTTACGAGGCGCCAAGCGAGTTCGCCTTATTGATTCGTTTTTGTCGAGATCGGCGGCACCGGCGACGCCGTCGTAGCCGGCTGTTTCGGCTGGGCGCGTTTGGATGCCGCGTCGGCTTGCTCGCTTTGCATAGTGCGAACGTCGCGCGCCATTTCGAGGCAAGTGAGCAACTCGGTATAGCTAGATTCGCCGCCCATCCGCGATTCATTGGTGCAAGCGGTCTTGTCGGCCGCCGAGAAGCTCGACCATTGCTTGACCAGCTGGTCACGAGTCGCTTGCTCGCTGTCGAGGCAGTTTTTCTTCTCGTCGGCGACGTCGTTGTCGTGGAAGGACACTCCGCCCTGCTGAGCGATGCCCTGACAGACCTGATCGACGTTGAGCGTCGGGACGCTATCGGAGACCGGCATGACGAGGTGCATACCGAGGACCAATGCCGGGGGGAGAATCATGACCGTGCTCCGTCAATCCGCCGTGCCACTATATAGCACGGCCGCGCCATGGAACCAGCAAGCGGCCGTAACCGCTTGTTGAGGGTTGACCGGCGGCGACCCTGCCCGCTATGGCTCGCACGGGGAAGGGAGTTACCATGATTCTCGCACCGCTTCTCGGCACGGCGCTCGTCGTCGCGGTGGCCACCGATCCGCTCAATGATCCGCCGGGCGCAACGAACCTGTCGGCGCAACAGAAGAGCGCCGTGATGCAGCCGCTTATGCGCTCCGCAACCGATTGCATCGTGCGTGCCGTCGTTGCCGATCCGCGCTACGGCACGAAGCCCGTCGCGGAACTCGGCGACCTGATCGTCGACTCGATGCCGGCATGCGTCGCGCCGGTGCGCGCTATGATCGACGCCTATGATCGCTATTATGGCGAGGGCAGCGGCCAAGCCTTCTTCATGGGGCCGTATCTCGACGTACTGCCCAAAGCGGTCGTCGCAGCGGGCAAGAAAGCCGCCGCGCCGTAAACGGCGATTGCCGCAACAACTACTGCTGCGGCGCAGGGCCGATTACGTCGATCACGCGCATCCTGGTCGGGTCGACGATCACGACCCTATTTTCCACCATCGTATATTTATAGAGCTTAGCCGCGGGAATGTCGGCGATGGCGTCGTCCGGCAGCTCGTAGAGCTCGATCATCGGCGGCACGTCGGCGCCGATCACCGGCGAAAAGTCCTTGGGCGAGGTTGTGCTCTTGTCCTTGCTGACTTCCGCGTAAATCGTGTTCCGCTGCGCCGGCGTCAGAAGTGGCTTCTGTTCGATCGCTCCACTGACGCCCGCATCGCTGGCGGCCGCTCCGGTCGCGCCGCTTGAGCCCGCAGGTCCGGAAGTGCCGCCGTTGATAGTCTGCGCACCGGCATAAGGCACGCCGACACAGCATCCGAACGCGATTGCTGCCAAAGTCATGGTGACTGCCATACGGTTCTTCATCGGCTCCTCCATTGACGTTTTCTGATGACACACGCGCCGCGTTGCGGCGGCGCGTGTGTCATTGAGTCTTTACTATGCTTCAGCGCGGCAGCGCCTGCACCGCGATGCCGGTGTTGGGATCGACCACCAGAATGCGGTCGGGCTCATAGACGTAGCGGTAGATGACCGGCTCGCTGTAGGTGTCCTGCACCACCGGCGTCGCGATAGCGGGTGCTACCGGGGCTGGAACTGCCTCGTCATAGAGCACCGGCGAATTGTCCGGGTTGGCGAGCGGGGCCGGTGCGACTTCGTCATAGAGCGGCTGCGGCGTGGCCGGCACCACCGTGCGGGCGATGACTGTCGGCGCCGCCACGATCTGCCGCGTGACGGTTCGGTTCGTCACCTCTTGCCGCCGGGCCGCGCGCGAAGGAGCAAGCCGTATTGTACGGATCGTCTCAGTAGTCTTCAAGGTTTCGGTCGGTTGCGACACGACAGTCGCGGCTGGAACCGTGACCAAAGGTTGTTGCGTGATCACTGTTTGCGCATGCGCGACGGGCGCACCGGCGACGAGCGCCAGACCGAACGCCGTAGTTGGGATGTGGAATTTCATGGCGTACTCCTATGCATAGGTCGTCCGGGCGCGTTCGCCCGAGCCACAACGCCAACGCCTGTGTTCGTCGGCTGTTCCTGATGAAAGGCAATCGCTGAAAATTGCAGGGTTTGACGTCAACCACGGGCGCAGATTACAGCAGCGAGTTCCGCCGCCGCAAAATTGACGCGCTCACGCCGTTTCGGAACCGTATCGGCGCGTGAGCGTGCCGCGCAACATCGCCGAGAGCGGCAGCGTGAGCAGAACGAACGCGGCGACGAACGTCAAAGCATACCACACCCCGAGCGCATCGCCGACGCGGCCGAACAGCACCGGCGCGATCGCGCCCGAGCCGATGGTGCCGGTATAAAAAATGCTCAGCGCGCGCGTGCGCCATTGCGGTACGACCAGATCGGGCACGGAACCATACAGCACCGATGACGTGCCATTGAGCGCGATGCCGATCAGCGGCAGCAACAACAGCGCACCTTCGAGCGGCAACGGAAACAGCGCGAGAATTCCAACTGCCGTTGACCCTTCGGTCAGCCACACCGTCCCGATCGCGCCGATGCGGGCGCCGATGAAGGTGCAAGCAAGCTTTCCCACCGCGCCGCCGGCAAAGACCAACGTCAACGCCAGGCCGATGGTCTGTTCGTTCGCGCCTTTGTTCCGCAGCACGAACGGCAGAAACAACAAAAAACCCATGCGCGCGGCGCTATCGATGATGCCGATTGTGAGCAGCAGAGGAAATGCAAAGGGTTGGCGCTTGCGGTCTTGCGGCATTGCCGTGTCGGCCTTCGGGTGGATAACCGCGGCGCGCTCGGTACGCGGAGCTAGAAAATAGATCACTCCTGCCATGGCGATGCCGACGCCACCCATAATGGCGAGTGCCGGACGCCATGCCATCACCAAAAGCATCAGCGAAAGGGTCGCGGGCAAAGTCATCTTGCCGAGATCGCCGGCAAAATTGTAGGTGCCGAGCGCTTTAAGCGAGCGCGGACCGGCGAAGGCGCGGACAACGAGCGCGGAGGCAATCGGATGCTGCGTGCTGGAGCCCATGCCGCTGATGAGCAGCGCGCCGAGCAGCATGGCAAAGCCGGTGCTGAGGCCGGCGAAGCAATAGCCGAGACCGGCCAACGCGGTGCCGAGCGCCAGCACGGTGGCGGCGCCGAACTTCTCTGAGACAAGGCCGGCCGGAATTTGCAGGCACGCCATGGCGCCGACGAAGACGCTGCGCAGCGCGCCGAGCGCCGCATAGCTCAGGCCGAATTCCGTCTGCCACAGCGGCAGCAAAATATAGATGAGGTCGGTGTAGCCGTCGTGCAGCGCGTGCGCGGCGCCGGCGACGGCGGCGGCGCGCCGCTGCTCACCCGACATTTCGGGCGCCAACGCCGTGAAATCCTCCCAACTGAGCCAACGCATGAACAACCTGCAAAGCTTTGTTTCACGTCCTAAACAGCGGCCAATGGGCCGTCAATCGCGCCTCGATTGACCGCTGCAATCGCGGGGTGCAGTCTGCGGCGCGAAACGGGAATCACACGCGGATCTTTGGCAGGAGGAACCATGTTCGGCCTCAGCGACCTGTTCCAATGGGAGCGGTTCGTGACGCCCACCGTGATCAAGATCTTCTATTGGTTGGCCGTGGTCATTTCCATCCTGCTCGGCTTCGCCGGCGCGGTCAGCTCCTTGACCACCATGGCGTACAATCCATTCGTCGGCATGATATTTCTGATCGTGAGCGTGCTCGGCGCGGGCATGGGAGTAATTCTGGCGCGCATCTTCGCCGAATTCGTGCTCATCGTGTTTCGCATCAATGAGCATCTGGGGGCGATCAGGAATCAGGGAACAGGGATCAGGACTCAATAAGCAGATTTTGATGCGTGATACCTGATTGCTGATACCTGACACCTAGTTCGCGAAGCGAAAATGCATGACGTCGCCGTCCTGCACGACATAATCCTTGCCTTCGAGACGCATCTTTCCGGCATCGCGCGCGCCGGCCTCGCTGCTGCAAGCGACATAATCGTCATAGGCAATGGTCTCGGCACGGATGAAGCCGCGCTCGAAATCGGTGTGGATGACTCCGGCGGCCTGCGGCGCCTTGCTGCCGCGCGTGACCGTCCAGGCGCGCGCCTCCTTCGGCCCGGCGGTGAAGAAGGTCACGAGATGAAGAAGCGCATAGCCCGCGCCGATGAGACGATCGAGGCCGGCTTCCTTAAGACCGATCGCGGTGAGGTATTCTTCACGCTCATCGCGCGATAGCACGGCAATTTCCGCCTCGATCTTGGCGGAAATGACGATCGCCGCCGCGCCCTCCTCTTTTGCCCTGGCTTCGACCTGGCGCGAAAACTCATTGCCGCCGGCCGCGGAACTTTCGTCGACATTGCAGACGTAAAGGACCGGCAGCGACGTCAACAGGCCGAGCATGTGAAAAGCCCTCTCCTCTTCGGGCTTGCGCTCGGTCAGCCGCGCCGGCTTGCCGTCGCGCAGCAGCGCCAGCGCGCGATTGACCAGATCGAGCGATTCCTTCGCCTCCTTATCGGCGCCCTTGGCTTTTTTGCTCAGGCCATCGGCGCGCCGCTCCAAACTTTCCAGGTCGGCGAGCATCAACTCGGTCTCGACCGTTTCGATGTCGGCGACAGGGTTGATGCGGCCTTCGACGTGCGTCACGTCGGTATCTTCAAAGCATCGCACCACATGCGCGATGGCGTCGACTTCGCGGATATTGCCGAGGAACTGGTTGCCGAGCCCCTCGCCTTTCGAGGCGCCGCGCACCAGGCCGGCGATGTCGACGAAGGTAAGCCGCGTTGGCACGATAGCGACCGACTTGGCGAGCGCCGCAAGTGTATCGAGTCGCCGGTCGGGCACCGCGACCTCGCCGACATTCGGCTCGATGGTGCAGAACGGATAATTCGCCGCCTGTGCCGCCGCGGTTTCGGTGAGTGCATTGAAGAGAGTCGACTTGCCGACATTCGGCAGGCCGACGATACCGCATTTGAAGCCCATAGACGCTTATTTCACCCACGAATGCGACGAGCGGTAACGGCCATGTAACTCGTCTTCCCGTTCGGCATAAAGCGCCTCTCGACCGCGCCAGGCTTTGCTAATTCCAGGATACCCGGGCCCGTCGAGGAACCCCCTCAGCAAGGCTAGCTTGTCAGGTTGTTCGGCGTTGCATCGGTCTGCCAACAGATCGGCCACGAACTGCGAGGGACTTTTGTTCTGCCTGGCCGCTTCGGCGCCTGCTCGCTTGGCGGTGTCGTCAAGGAGTGTGATGAGGATTTTCTTCATGACGCAGAGATCGTGTTTTTACAGTCCAATGTCAATTTCAGGCTTTACCACGCTCGGGATAAATTATTCTGTCGATTCTCGATCGGTTGTCGCTTGCCCAAACCCCTTCGCAAGCATGGCGAGGTGAACCTTGTTCTGGAAGCTCGCGTCCTCGCCGCGGCAGATCAGATCGGCGTTGTCGGCGAGGATCGCGATCAGCGCATCGACCCAGCCGCGCTCGCTCTTGGCAAAATCGCTCAGCACGTAATGCTGCACCATATCCTTGTCGCCGGGATGGCCGACGCCGATGCGCACCCGCCGATAGTCGTTGCCGATATGCTCGGAGATCGAGCGCAATCCGTTGTGGCCGGCAATGCCGCCGCCGATTTTGACTCGCACCTTGCCCGGCGGCAGGTCGATCTCGTCGTGAAACACCGTGATGCCGGTGAGCGGCAGCTTGTAGAAGTGCGCGGCCTCGGCGACGGCGCGCCCGGATTCATTCATAAAGGTGCCGGGCAACAATAAGAGCGCGCGCTCGCCGCCGATCGTCCCCTCGCAGGCCACGCCCGCAAAGCGCCGGCGCCACGGTCCGATGCCGTGGCGCTTGGCGATCTCCTGGAGCGCCATGAAGCCGATATTGTGCCGGTTGCCGACATAGCGCTCTCCCGGATTTCCAAGTCCGACCAGGAGCCGCATCAGTGTCGTCCCGCGCTAGAGCACGATCCGGAAAAGTGGAAACCGGTTTCCCGCCTTCGCGAAGCCCGCTTCGGCGGGCGATGGAAGGTCCGAAAAGATCATGCTCCGCTAAAGCGCAACCTCACTTCTTCTCGGGCGTAGCGGCGCCGGCAGCGGGAGCAGCACCAGGCGCTGCGCCGGGCGCAGAACCCGGAGCGGCACCAGGCGCGGCGCCTTCGGCCGGCACACCGGCAGCCGCGGCGGCAGCGGCGGCAGCCGCTGCCGCGGCGGCGGCTTCGGCCGCGGCCTTCATTTCTTCGGCATAGCCCGACGGCGGCACGACCGTGACCAAGGTGATGTCGCGGCGCTCCACGACGCTGACACCTTCGGGAAGCGCGATATCGCTCAGATGCTTGGAATGATTGATCTCGAGCTCGCTGATGTCGACGTCGATGCCGGCCGGAATGGCATCGGCGCGGCAGCGGACCGCGACGGTGTGAGTCACGATCGAAACCGTGCCGCCGCGCTTGACGCCCGGCGACTGGTCGGCATTGCGGACGTGGATTGGAATATTGACGCGGATCGTCGCGCCCTCGCCCAGCCGCATGAAGTCGACATGCAGCGGCAGGTCGCGAACGGCGTCGAGCTGAAAGTCGCGCGGGATCACGCGGTGTTTCACCCCGTCAACCTCGACGTCATGAATGGTGGTCAGGAAATGGCCGGAATAGATGCGGTGATGCAGATCCGCGTAATCGAGCGAGATCGGCAGCGGCGGCTTGCCGTCGCCGTAGATGATTCCGGGAACGCGGCCAGAGCGACGTTCGGCCCGGGCGGCCCCCTTGCCTGCCCGCGAACGCGCCGCCGCCTTGATCAGATTGACGGTCGCCATGATGGTATCCTCGTCTTAAGCCTTGTTATCCAATGGAAATTCCGCGCCGAGCCTCCAGGGGTGCTGTAGCAGGCGCGGAAGCGGCGCTTATAGCGGCGCCAACCCTTAAAAACAAGGAAAGCCTGAAAAACAAGGAAGAGCGGAGAAGCCGCGCTTCTAGAAGCTGCCCGGATTAATCGGCCCGGTTGACCCGCCCGGAGCTTGGTCCGGCGATGCGTTTCCGGCGGCCGTTGTCCCCGTGCCGGTTTTGCCAAGCGCCGCTTCGAGCGCGGCGACGCGCGCTTTCAGCGCTTCGTTCTCCTCGCGCGCGATGCGGGCCATATCCTTGACCGCCTCGAATTCCTCGCGCTTGACCAGGTCGAGATCGCGCAACCAGCGCTCTGCCTGAGTGCGAAACAGCGTCTCGAATTCGCGCCGCACGCCTTGCGCGACCCCGGCCGCGTCATTCATTAACCGGGCGACCTCGTCGAAGAACCGGTTCGTCGTCTGGACCATGACCGCCTCCGAAGGCTGCGGGCGAATATCGCGCACCCGCTTGCTATGGGGTGAGACAATGGCGATGGTGCGGCGCGGCCGCAAGGGGCTCTGCCCGCTGGTTCACGCGACGCATTTCAGGAAAGCCCGCCAATGTTCGTTCTGCCGATCATTCCCTATCCCGCGATCAATCCGATCCTGATCGCGATCGGACCGTTCGCGATTCGCTGGTACGCGCTTGCCTATATCATCGGCATTATCGCCGGCTGGTTTTATGCACGTGCCATTATCGTTTCGGAGCGCCTGTGGGGCGGTCCGGCGCCGTTCACCGTGCTCGACTTCGACGACTTCGTGATCTGGATCACGCTCGGCATCATCCTCGGCGGCCGCACCGGCTATGTGCTGTTCTACAATCTTCCGTTCTTCGCCGCTCACCCGATCGAAATCTTCCAGCTTTGGAACGGCGGCATGTCGTTCCATGGCGGCGTCATCGGCTGCGCCGTCGCTATTATCCTGTTCGCGCTACGCCGGCGCATCCCGGTGCTGTCGCTCGCCGACGTGACAGCCGCGGTGGCGCCGATCGGCCTGTGTCTCGGCCGTCTCGCCAATTTCATCAACGGCGAATTATGGGGACGGCCGGCCGACGTGCCATGGGCGATGGTGTTTCCCAATGGCGGTCCGCTCCCGCGCCATCCCAGTCAGCTATATGAAGCGGCGCTCGAGGGAATAGTGCTTTTCATCGTGCTGGGCCTCTTGGTGCGCGCCGGCGCACTCAAGCGGCCAGGCGCGGTAACGGGAGCTTTTGCGCTCGGCTATGGCATCGCGCGCATCACTTGCGAATTTTTCCGCGAGCCCGACGTCCAGCTCGGCTTTCTTCGGGGCGGCCTCACCATGGGAATGCTGCTCTGCATTCCGCTGATGCTGGCCGGCATCGGCGTTCTCGCCTTCGCATTGACGCGCGACCCCGGCACGCGCGAACCAGCCGCAAAAGATGGCTGACGGACGCTCGCCACTGGAGGCGGAAATCCGCCGGCTCATCAGCATTGCCGGGCCGATGCCGCTCGCCGAATACATGCGGCTCTGCCTGACGCATCCGCAATACGGCTATTACATCAATCGCGATCCGCTCGGCGCCGGCGGCGATTTCGTCACTTCGCCCGAGATCAGCCAGATGTTCGGCGAGTTGATCGGACTGTGGACCGCGTCGGTATGGCGGCAGATGGGCGAGCCGGAAAACGTGCGCATCATCGAGCTCGGTCCCGGACGCGGTACCTTGATGCACGATGCATTGCGGGCGGCCAAAGTCGTCAACGGTTTCCGCACGGCAATCGTGCTGCATCTGGTCGAGTTAAGTCCCGCGCTGCAACAGGTGCAGGAGCGCAAGCTTCACGATCTCGACGTGCCGATCCTGTGGCACGATAAACTCGAGGATGTCCCCGGCGGCCCGGGCATCATCATCGCCAACGAATTCATCGATGCGCTGCCAGTTCACCAGGCGGTCAAACAATCCGGCGGCTGGCATGAGCGTGTCGTCGATATCTCGCCGGACGGCAATTTTTTCATCGGTACGGCACCCGATCCGCTGCCGTTCTTCGAAGCGTCGATGCCGCGCGCCTTGCGTCATGCCGCCGAAGGCGCGATCTACGAATGGCGCGCCGACGGTATTGCGCTCGAGCTCGGCCGGCGTATGCGTACGGACGGAGCCGCTTTGATCATCGACTACGGTCACGCCCATTTCGGATTGGGCGACACGCTGCAGGCGGTCGCCGGTCACTCCTTTACCGATCCGCTGCGCGCGCCAGGCAACGCCGACTTGACCGCCCACGTCGATTTCGAGGCGCTGGCGCAGTGCGCGGAAAGCATGGGCGCGTGCATTCACGGCCCGATCCGGCAGCGCGATCTGTTCCTGCGCCTCGGCATCGAGAAGCGCGCGGCCGCGTTGAAGGCGAGCGCGCCGCGCGACAAAGCCGCCGATATCGAGATCGCGTTCTCGCGGCTGATCGCGGAGGGGGCGCGCGGCATGGGTGAGCTGTTCAAGGCGATCGCCATTGCCGCGCCCGCCCTCGGAGAGCTTCCCGGGTTCGAGGAGGCGTCGTGAAAATCGAAGCCCCCTCACTCGTGCTGACCGGCATCCGCCATGCGTTTTTCACCCGTGCGGGCGGTGTCTCCGGCGGCCTCTATGCCAGCCTCAACGGCGGCGTCGGCTCGCGCGATGCCGCCGAACACGTCGCGGAAAATCGCGCCCGGATGGCGGCGGCGCTTGGCGTCGAGCCAAACCGCTTTCTGACTGCCTATCAGGTCCATTCACCGATGGTGGTCGTTGCCGAAGCGCCGTGGGCGACCGGGGACCGGCCCCGTGCCGATGCCATCGTGACCCGTATGCGCGCGCTCGCCATCGGCATCACTACGGCCGATTGCGGGCCGATTCTCCTTGCCGATCCGCAAGCGCGCGTGATCGGCGCCGCGCATGCCGGCTGGCGCGGAGCGCTAGGCGGCGTCATCGAGGCCGCCGTCGAGGCAATGGAGCGGCTCGGCGCCACGCGCGGTCAAATCCGCGCCGCTACCGGACCCATGATCCGGCAATCTAACTATGAGGTCGGCCCCGATCTCATCGCGCGCTTTGACGCCGAGGATCGGGCCAGCCACCGGTTCTTCTCACCCGCCGCGCGCGACGGCCACGCTTTATTCGATCTTGGCGGTTATGTCGCGGAGCGGCTTAAGCGGGCCGGCGTCGGCCATATCGAGGATCTCGGCCTGTGCACCTACGCCGATCCCGCACAATTTTTCAGCTTCCGCCGCACCACGCACCGGGCGGAAGTCGATTACGGGCGACACGTGAATGCCATCGCGCTGACCGGCGACTAATTCTACTCGCCGTTTGCCATTCCCCAGACCCTTAACCCTCTTGCGCGGCTTAAAAAAACGAGCGGGGACAAGGCCTTGATTCATATTGCCAGCCCGGCAAGCGGCTTGTATCAGGTTCGCGCGTGAAGCGCGCAGGAGAGCTGGGATGGCGGGCAACAACGGAGCGATCAAGCTCGTCGCCGGCAATTCCAATCCTGCGCTTGCCGAAGCAATCGGGGCCTATCTCGGCACTCCGCTGACCAAAGCGGTGGTCCGCCGCTTCGCCGACATGGAGGTCTTCGTCGAAATCCAGGAGAACGTGCGCGGCGCTGACGTCTTCGTGATCCAGTCGACGTCGTATCCCGCCAACGATCACCTGATGGAATTGCTGATCATTATCGACGCGCTCCGGCGTGCTTCGGCGCGGCGCATCACGGCGGTCATCCCCTATTTCGGCTATGCCCGGCAGGACCGCAAAGTTGGACCGCGTACGCCAATCTCGGCCAAGCTCGTCGCCAACCTCATCACGCATGCCGGCGTCGATCGCGTGCTCACGCTCGACCTTCATGCCGGCCAGATCCAGGGCTTTTTCGACATCCCGACCGACAATTTGTTCGCCGCGCCGGTCATCATGCGCGACATCAGGCAGCGTTTCGATGTTTCCAAGGTGATCGTGGTGTCGCCGGACGTCGGCGGCGTGGTGCGCGCGCGCGGTCTCGCCAAACGCATCGACGCGCCGCTTGCCATAATCGACAAAAGGCGCGAGCAGCCCGGCGAATCCGAAGTGGTGAACGTCATCGGCGAAGTCGCCGGCGGAATTTGCATCCTGGTCGACGACATCGTCGATTCCGGCGGCACCTTGGTGAATGCCGCCGACGCGTTATTGGAGAAGGGTGCCACCGAGGTCTTTGCCTACATTACTCACGGCGTGCTGTCGGGCGGTGCGATTTCCCGCGTCGGCAATTCCCGACTCAAGGAACTTGTGATCACGGATTCGATTCAACCCACCAAGGCGGTGACCGAGTCCAAAAACGTCCGCGTGCTGTCGATTGCCACGCTGATCGGCGAAGCGATCAGCCGGACGGCCGCCGAAGAGTCGGTGTCGAGCCTGTTCGACTGAGCCCGCGCCGCGGGCGGCGCTGACCCTCACCCCCGAGTCAACTTGTCGCAGCCGGGTCTGTGGACGGAAATATTTTGAGGATTGTGCCGACCCGGCAAATCACTTCATGAGTGCCGGTACTGGCGGCCGTTGAGGCTCTTGCGGCGACTTTGGTGGGCGGAATCAGGCCGATTATAGTCGGCGCGCGGGCTGATTCGCGGCGTCACGTCAATCGGCCCGCAAAAGCCGTCCCTGCGTCAAATTGCAGCCGGTATTCGGATTGGTGCTGTGGCGTGTGCGCGATCCCACTCTCAGCGGCACTGTGGAGGCGGCATGGCCCTTATCGAGACGACACACGATCAACGCAACAATCCGCTCGACGTCGTAGAGCGCATGGCGTCCGGTAACAACTGGCCGTTCGAACGCGCCGGCGAAGACGAGATCGGAATCGTCGTCACCGGCCGCTGGACCAATTATCAGGTGTCGTTCACCTGGATGAACGACATCGAAGCGCTGCATCTGGCTTGCGCCTTCGACATGAAGGTGCCGGAGACGCGGCTGTCCGACGTCCAGCAGCTCATCGCACTTATCAACGAGCAATTGTGGATCGGACATTTCGATGTCTGGACGCAGAACGGCGTCATCATGTTCCGCCACGCGCTGGTTCTCGCCGGCGGCGTCGCTGCTTCGGGGCGGCAATGCGAGGCGGTGCTCGGCACCGGGCTCGATACCTGCGAGCGCTACTTTCCGGCGTTCCAATTCGTGATCTGGGCCGGCAAGTCGGCGCGCGAAGCCATGGACTCCGCGATGTTCGAAACCGCAGGTCAGGCGTGACTGCTACCGGGCAAGGTCCGGATTTGCGCGACTTCTCGGGCCTGCTGGTTTTGGTCGGCGCCGGCAAAATGGGCGGCGCTTTGCTCGAAGGCTGGTTGCGGCTCGGCCTTGATCCAAATCGCGTCGCGGTCCTGGAGCCGCAGCCCTCGCCGCAAATCGCAGCCCTCGCGCGACGCGGTTTGCAGATCAATCCGGATCCGAAAGCGCTGACCGATGTCGCAGCGGTCGTCATTGCGGTGAAGCCGCAAGTGGCGGCGCAGGCGGTCCCTGCTCTGGCGCCGCTCGTTTCCGCATCGACGGTCGTCGTGTCGATCATGGCCGGGCGGACGTTGCAATTTCTCTCAGGCGCGCTGGCGCGGTCCTGCGCGATGGTGCGCGCCATGCCGAATACGCCGGCCGCAATCGGGCGCGGCATCACGGTGGCGGTGCCGCGCAACGCGAGCAAGGCGCAACGCGAGCTCGCGGATCGGCTCCTGGCCGCGACCGGCGCGGTCGAGTGGATCAAAGACGAGTCGTTGATGGATGCCGTGACGGCGGTGTCAGGGTCGGGCCCGGCTTATGTTTTTCTGCTCGCCGAAACTCTGGCGCAAGCGGGCGTGGCGGCGGGCCTGCCGCCGCCGCTTGCGGCAAAGCTCGCGCGCGACACCGTCGCCGGTTCGGGCGAGTTGCTGCATCGCTCATCGCTTGAGGCCTCGGCGTTGCGTGAAAACGTCACCTCGCCGGGTGGCACGACCGCCGCGGCGCTTGCGGTGTTGATGGGTCAAAACGGGCTCGCGCCGCTGCTGACCCAGGCGGTTGCCGCCGCCACCGCGCGCTCGCGCGATCTCGCCGGCTGATCCTCTCTATCTTGCTATCTTGGAACCGCCGTCGGGCAGGCCTACATTCAGGTCAGTCACGTCGCCGCAAGTTGAGTTCAGGAGTTCGGCCATGGCCCGCAGACCCGCCCGCAAGTCGGCCCCCAAATCCGCTCGCTCCGCTGCCGCCGGCAGTAGCGCCGCGCCGGCCGGCGATCGCGACAAAATCATCGCGGCCTTTCTCGGATTGCTGACGGAAAAACGTTTCGAAGAGATCGGTCTCGCCGACGTCGCCGAAGCGGCCGGCGTATCGCTTGCACAATTGCGCGGCGAATTCGGTTCGTCGCTCGCGATCCTGGCCGCACACATCAAAGTCATCGACCGCGCCGTGTTGGCTGAGGACTTGAGCGACATGGAAGAAGAGCCGCCGCGCGAGCGCCTGTTCGACGTGCTGATGCGCCGGATCGAGAAGCTCGCACCGCACCGTGAAGCAGTGCGTTCGCTATTTCGGTCGGCCACCCGCAATCCGCCGCTTGCCTTGGCGCTCAATGGGCTCGCCGTGCGCTCGCAGCAATGGATGCTGACGGCCGCGGGCATCACCGCATCAGGCCCGCGCGGCATGATGCGTGCACAGGGCCTCGCCCTTTTGTTCGGTTCGGTTCTAAAAACGTGGGTCCAAGACGAAGATCCGGGCATGGCTCGCACCATGGCCGCGCTCGACCGGGCATTGTCGCGCGGCCAGCGCTTTGCCGGCCTGCTCGATGACTTGTGCCGCGTGCCGTCGCGACTTTGCCGGCTGCGGCCACGGCAGCGTCGCCGTCCCGAACAGTCCGAGGACTCGGTAGTCGCCTAGTAAAAGCGCGTCTCGCTGCAGTTTAGTCAGTAGAACTGGCTGGCTTTGGGCGACGACAGTGGCGGGTTGCGTCGTTCCGATCGTTATGCCGGCCGACCGCTATTCATCCACATCTTTTTCTTTGGTATTCCGTCGCGCGTCGGCCAAGCTTAACTGCAGTCTTTGATCTCGATCGGTCTTGATAGCCGAGTCTATTTGTATTCGTTTTGAGATTTACCGGCGGTTACCCAAGAAGTGTTGCGGCTGACGAAGATTAGAATTGCTATAAAATATATTTTATCTTTGCAATCAAAATGGGCGTGAGTTAGGGATGGTTTCAGATCGTACCAATTCGCCGCCGGGCTTTTGTTCAAATGATTGTCTGCTCCTGTAACGTGTTCACCGACCATGACGTGCGCGCGACGCTGTCGGACGGCGCCGATGCGCCGCGTACAACGGGCCAAGTCTATCATTGCCTGGGCTGCAGCGCTCAATGCGGGCGATGCGCGCGCACCATCCGCCGCATCATGGACGAGGCGCTGACGGCCGCCGAACCGGCGTGCTGCCGTAACGCCGCCCGCCGCTCCTGATCATTACTTCGCAGCGACGTTGACCGGCCCTCGCGGCGGGACGCCGCCTTTCCGGCTTCGCCGCAACGGCTATAATCGCCACGCTCGCCACACTCGGTGTGGAACATCAATCGCAGGAGTACGAACATGCGAGGCGACCCAGGTGTCCTCGATTATCTGAACAAGGCCCTGCGGCACGAACTGACTGCGATCAATCAGTACTGGCTGCATTATCGTTTGCTCGGCAATTGGGGCTACAAGGCCCTCGCCAAGCAATGGCGCAAAGAATCGATCGAGGAGATGCAGCACGCCGACAAGCTGGTCGACCGCATCATTTTCCTCGACGGCTTTCCCAACATGCAGGTGCTCGATCCGCTGCACATCGGCCAGAACGTGAAGGAGGTGCTCGATTGCGATCTCGCCGCCGAAATCTCAGCGCGAACGCTCTACGAGGAGGCCGCCACACATTGTCACAAAGTGAGAGATTATGTGTCGCGCGATCTGTTCGAGAAACTGATGCACGACGAGGAAGAGCACATCGACTTCCTCGAAACCCAGCTCGACCTCGTCGCCAAGCTCGGGCTGGAGCTCTACGCCCAGCATCACATCGGCGAGATCGACGAGGACGGGGACTGACCGTCTTCACAAGTGCGCGATCCGGTTCGGCGTCATAATCGTCAACAAAAGCTTACCGCGCCCTGTCGCCGCGCTCGCGGCGCTGAAATTGCGCTGCTTAACCTCGCAGGGCGGTCACGCCCCGAAATCCCGCGCCAAAATGTGCCGGTTGGTCGATTATCGTTAAGAGTTAAGGTTAAGAGCCGCTTAAACATTTGCTGGCTACCTTCGGACCGGTTCAACGACGGTGCGACGCTGCGCGCGCGGCCCCGTCGAGGAAAGGTCGAAGCGATGGTAAGCGTCACGCTCCTCATCCGCGTCGCGGCGGCGGCCCTGTTCAGCACGACCGCCTATGCCGCCGACCTGCCGCAGCCCTTGCCGCAACCTCAGCTGACTTATCAGCCCATGCCTCTGATCATGGAGCAGCCTGACGGCGCGTGGTACCTGCGCGGCGACATCGGCGTCGGCATCATCAGCCAAGCCCAGTTTGTCTTCGAGCCGAACCCGCTCAATCCTCCCGTCGACATCATCGGCCAACATTCGTCGATGGGCGATACCGTCTTCTTCGATGCCGGCATCGGCTATGAGTTCAATAACTGGCTGCGCTTCGACGTCACCGCCGAATATCGCACCAAGAGCGCGTTCAACGCGTTTATCGCTTACGTTTATAGCGGGACAGCCGTCGACACCTATCAAGCTTTCCTGAAGTCCGACATCTTTCTTGCCAATGCCTATGTCGATCTCGGCACCTGGAATTGCGTGACGCCGTTTGTCGGTTTCGGCATCGGCGGCGCGTACAACACGTTCGCGGATCTGAGCGATGTTGGGCTCCCCACTGCCGGATTCGGCGTCGGCACCAATGCCAGCCAGTTGAACTTCGCCTGGGCGCTCCACGCCGGCGTTGCCTATAACGTCACCAAGGATTTTTCTGTCGAACTCGCCTACCGCTACCTCAGCTACGGCTCGGTCAGCGACCAGATCACGTGTGCGGGCAACTGCAATCCGGACACGTACAAGCTTCAAAACCTGACCTCGCAAGACTTCACGCTCGGCGTGCGTTGGAGATTCCCGATCGAATCGGCGCCCATGATGGTCGCGCCGCAGCCGGTCATGGTGCAGCAGGCGCCGGTCTATACCCAGCCCGCGCCGGTCTACGCGCAACCGCAGCCCATGATGGTGCCGCAGCAGCAGCCAATGATGATTCAGCCGCAATACCCGGTCCAGCCGCAATACCCGTTGTCGACCCGCGGCTGATACGAGCGCGCATCGCCGCGAAGCCCGCTTGGCAGACCTGATCGGGCGCCGCTCCCGGCGGTTCCACAAGCAGCGATAAGGACTTAGGCGGCTCCGCCAAGCTAACGCTCCATTAAGGTTAATGCCTGATGATTGCGCCCAATTGGGCCGCTCCTTTGCGCGCCCAAGGAAGGATGGAAATGGCGCGGCCGGTGCGTTGGATCATCTGTGCAGTAGTCGTGCTCGCGTTCGCGCCTAGCGCGTTCGCGGAGGATTTCGTCCTGCGCGGCTCCGCGCCCACCTACCGCTGGAGCGGTCCCTATGGCGGCGGCCAAATCGGCTACACCAGTTCGGTGATGAATTTCAGCACAGCCGTAGGACCGGACATCGCATACATCTTGCGCGATACGTCCATCGAGACGGATCAGCAAATATCGCAATGGAATCTGCTTGGCTCGCGCAATCCGGTCAGCAACAGTTACGGTGCCTTCCTCGGATACAATTATGAATGGCAAAACATCATTCTGGGCGTGGAATTGAACTACAATCACTTCTCGCTAACGGCACAATCGAGCGGTTCGTTAGACAGAACCTTCACCGATAGCGGCAATCTTCCAACCGGCCATCATCTCTTTTACAATATGAACGTCAGCGGATATTCCGCATTGCATATGACCGACGAGGCGACTTTTCGCACGCGCATTGGCTGGGAGGCTGGCCACTTCCTGCCCTACTTTTTCGCCGGCCTGGCCGTCGGACGCGTGGATACCAGCACCGCAGCGACTTTGTCCTACACGGCGGTGGATTATCCCGACTCTGAAGAACCGCCGCTCGTTCCGCTGTACACGACGGCTGACCCTTTGACGTACGGTCCCGTATCGAACGCAATGTCACAGAGCGGCCAGTTCGACTTCGGCTTCGCCACTGGCCTCGGCATAGACTTCGCCGTCACTGAACACCTATTTGTGCGCGGCGAATTCGAATACATCTTCTTTGCTCCGGTAAACGGCACGCAGGTTTCACTTTCTACCGCCCGGGTCGGCGCCGGTTTCAAGTTCTAAGCACGCCCGCATCATTTCGGCTTAGCGATCCGCACCGCGAATATCGCACGTGCCGCTTGACGGCACGGCTTTCATTCCTTAATTGCGGCGTCGGGACACCCCTCCCCAACGAGGGGCGCCTATCTGGAAGGATAGATTATGACGCTAGCGACGCCTCCTGTGCGGCCGGCCGTGCCGCATTTTTCGTCCGGCCCTTGCGCCAAGCGCCCCGGCTGGAACCCGCAAAACCTCACCAACGCCGTTCTCGGCCGCTCGCACCGTTCAAAGCCGGGCAAGGCGAGGCTCAAGCGCGCCATCGATCTCACGCGCGAAGTCTTGCAAGTCCCTGCCGACTACCGCATCGGTATCGTGCCGGCTTCCGATACCGGCGCGATCGAAATGGCGCTGTGGTCGTTGCTCGGCCCGGCGCCGGTGACGATGTTGGCCTGGGAATCCTTTGGCGAAGGCTGGGTTAGCGATGTCCTCAAGGAGCTCAAGCTCAAGGACGTCAAGGTGTTGCGCGCCGCCTACGGTGAATTGCCCGATCTCACGTCAATCGATCCGGCAAGCGACATCGTCTTCACCTGGAACGGCACGACTTCGGGCGTGCGGGTTCCCAATGCCGGTTGGATCGCAGCCGACCGCACCGGGCTTTCGATCTGCGATGCGACTTCGGCCGCATTCGCGCAACCTCTCGATTGGGGCAAGCTCGATGTCGTCACCTTCTCCTGGCAGAAAGCGCTGGGCAGCGAGGCCGCACATGGCATGCTCATTCTCTCGCCGCGCGCGGTCGCGCGGTTGGAAGGCTATAGCCCGCCATGGCCGATGCCCAAAATCTTCCGCATGACCAAGGGCAACAAGCTCAACGAAGGCATCTTCGTGGGCGAGACCATCAACACGCCGTCGATGCTGTGCGTGGAGGATTATCTCGACGCGCTCGAATGGGCGAAGTCGGTCGGTGGACTGAAAGCGCTGCACGCCCGCGCCGACGCCAATGCCAAGACCATCGCCGATTGGGTGGCGCGCACCGCGTGGATCGATTTTCTGGCACGCGATCCGGCGCTGCGGTCGAATACCTCGGTGTGCCTGAAGGTCGTCGATCCGGCGGTGAACCGGCTTGCACCAGATGCGCAAGCAGCGTTCGTAAAAAACATCGCCGCGGCGCTTGACAAGGAAGGCATTGCTTACGACATCGACGCCTATCGCGACGCACCCGCCGGGCTTCGCATCTGGTGCGGCTCGACCGTCGAGCGAAGTGACGTCGAGGCGCTCACGCTCTGGCTCGACTGGGCCTACGCCAAAGCCAAGGACGCACTGGCGAAAGCGGCGTGACGTGTTCGCCAATCCCCTCACCGAACGCTTGGCCGCTTTCGTGTGCGGCATCGGCATCGCGGTGCGCGCCGGGGCGTTGCCGGCAAAAACGTTCCTGCCCGGACTTGAGATTCGCGACGGCGCGATCGTGGTGGACGAGGAGCGGCTGACCAATCCCGGCGACATCCTCCACGAAGCCGGCCACCTCGCCGTCGCCGATCCGACCGAACGCAACGCGCCAGCGCTATCACCGAGCGGCGGCGACGAACTGACGGCTATCGCCTGGTCCTATGCCGCGCTTAGCCATCTCGAACTCGATCCGGCCGTCGTCTTTCACGCCGACGGCTATAAGGGCGCTCCGCTTCAATCATCGAAAACTTCACCGCCTGCCGCTATTTCGGCGTGCCGCTGCTGCAGCTCTACGGCATGAGCTGCGAGCCGCGCCAAGCAGCCGAAATGGGAGTCGCGCCTTATCCCACCATGCAGCGCTGGTTGCGCTGAGCAGAAGGATTTCTCACATGGCTCCCCGCGTTCTCATCTCCGATGCGCTGTCGCCCGCCGCAGTCCAGATTTTCAAGGATCGCGGCATCGACGTCGATTTCCAACCCAATCTCGGCAAGGACAAGGACAAGCTCGCCGCGGCGGTCGGCGGCTTCGACGGGCTCGCCATCCGTTCCGCCACCAAAGTCACCGCCAAGCTTTTGGAAAAGGCCAACCGCCTGAAAGTGATCGGCCGCGCCGGCATCGGCGTCGACAATGTCGATATTCCGGCAGCGACCGCGCGCGGCATCATCGTGATGAATACGCCGTTCGGCAATTCGATCACGACGGCCGAGCATGCCATCACTTTAATGTTGTCGCTGGCGCGGCAAATTCCCGAGGCCGACGCGTCGACCCGCGCCGGCAAATGGGAGAAGAACAAGTTTCTCGGCGTGGAGATTTTCAGCAAAACGCTTGGCGTGATCGGCTGCGGCAATATCGGCTCGATCGTCGCTGACCGGGCGATCGGGCTGAAAATGAAGGTGATCGCCTACGATCCATTTTTGTCCGCCGAGCGGGCGCTTCATCTCGGCGTCGAAAAGGTCGAGCTCAACGAATTATTGCACCGCGCCGATTTCATCACGCTGCACACCCCGCTCACCGACAAGACCCGCAACGTCATCAATGCCGAGTCGCTGGCCGCGGCCAAAAAGGGCGTCCGGCTGATCAATTGCGCCCGCGGCGAGCTCGTCGACGAGGCGGCCTTGGCCGAGGCGCTCAAATCGGGCCAAGTCGCCGGCGCGGCGCTCGATGTGTTTCGCGAAGAACCGGCCACGCAAAGCCCGCTCTTCGCGTTGCCCAATGTCGTTTGCACGCCGCATCTCGGCGCCGCCACGATGGAAGCGCAGGAGAATGTCGCGTTGCAGGTCGCCGAGCAGATGTCGGATTACCTCCTGCGCGGCGCCATTTCCAACGCCGTCAACTTTCCCTCGATCAGCGCCGAGGAGGCGCCCAAGCTGAAGCCTTTCGTAGCGCTCGCAGAAAAGCTCGGCTCGTTCGCCGGCCAGCTTACCGAGACCGGCATCCAGCAGGTGCAGATTACCTACGAAGGCGTAGTTGCGCAGATGAACACCAAGGCACTGACCTCGGCCGCGGTCGCGGGCCTGCTGTGTCCCATGCTGCAAGACGTCAATGTCGTCTCGGCCCCGATCGTCGCCAAGGAACGCGGCATCGCCGTCGAAGAAACCCGGCGCGATGCCGAGGGCGATTACGACAGCCTGATCACCGTGACCGTCGTGACCGACCGCCAGACCCGTTCGGTGTCGGGCACGGTCTATGCCGACGGCCGGCCGCGCATCGTCAACATCAAGGGCATCCGCATCGACGCCGAGTTTTCGCCGTCGATGCTGTATGTGACCAACCACGACAAGCCGGGCTTCGTCGGCCGCTTTGCAACCGTGCTGGCGGAAGCCGGCATCAACATCGCGACCTTCCACCTCGGCCGCGAATCCGCCGGCGGCAACGCCATCGCGCTGGTCGAGGTCGACGGCGCAGTGGCGCCCAATGTGCTCGTCACGGTGCAGCAAATTCCCAATGTGCAGCAGGTCAAGCCGCTGCGGTTTTGAGAAACGATTCCGACTCCGAATCGAAGTGGCAGCCGTTAAACGCCGAGCCGCCACTTCGTGTCCGCTATGAGGGATGTTGCTGCCACAGTGAGAACGGCGTGGCGCGGCAGAAATTGACCCAAAGCGTCACTTCAGCACCGTCAATTGACGCATTGCGAAATGCTTATTCGATCACCTCGTCGGCGCTGACGACCAGCGTCTGCGGAAAGCTAAGGCCCAGCGCTTTCGCAGTCTTGAGGTTGAGGACCAGCTTGAGTTTCGTCGGTTGCTCGACGGGGAGATCAGCGGGCTTTGCGCCTTTCAGTATTTTGTCAAAGTAAAACGCCGCGCGCCGGAAATAATCAGGAAGGTCCTGCCCATATGACATAAGCATGCCGTGCGGAACCTCTTCCGCGATAGAGACTATTGCCGGCAGCCCGTGCGCCAATGCCGCCGCACCGATACGCGCCCGCTGAACAAACAGCAGCCCTCCGGCTCCGAAAACGACTCCATCGGCGCGGTCTTGGGCAATTTTTTGGAACACAGGCTCAACGTCATCGAGCATCGTTATCTCGGCCGACCACGATGAGAGACCCAACGCCTCGCCCGCAGCTTGATAGGCCTTGATCTGGCGTTCCCTGAATGGATCTGTTGAATCGACTACAATCGCGACCCGCGACAGGTTCGGAACCGCTTCCTTCAATAACGCTAGACGCTTCCCGCTCAAGTCGATTGCCATGAGCGAGAGGCCCGTCGCATTGCCGCCTGGCCGGGCCAAACTTTCGACAAATCCGAAGCCGACCGGGTCCGCCACCAGGATAAATACGATCGGAATTGTGCTGGTGAGTTTTTTAAGCTCCGCTGCGCCTAGCACTGTCACCGCGATGATGGCGTCGGGTTTGCTTTCGACAAGTTCTCGCGCCAAGGTCCGGAACCGATCCGGATTTTCAGCAGGAAAGCGATGTTCCAGTTGAATGTTTTTGCCTTCGATATAGCCGAGATCGTTGAAGGCTTTCCGCAAAACACTCAGATAGACGTCTTCTTCCTCGGCGCTGCCGGCGTGCCAAAGCACGCCAACAACGGGAATCCTGCCCGGGGATTGCTTGCGCACGCGCCGCGAGCGGCCAGGCCGCCGCACCGCCGAGCGCAGAAATGAATAGCCGTCTTCGGATGTCGATTGCCATTTGATCCGCCACCAACGGGATCATGCCCGCCGCAATATGGGGAAGCATATCACGCCTCAAATCGGAGTTCTGCGCCCCACTTCACGGTGGTCCGACGGCGAAAAGGCTCGCTGCTTTTTGCGGTGCGAAGCGACGCGAATGGCCTATCTCGGCCGCACCGTTCCGTGATGCCGAGTCCGTTATCTGGGGTGCTACGTCAGTCTCCGACGCAGAACGAACGCGAAAACGCAATTAAGCAAGCGACGCGGCGCGGCTATCCCGGATTGCGCGGAGCCTGTCATCGGGTCGGACCCGTTGGCTCCATCCGGGCTACGGACTCGTCACTGATATAGAGACGATGCGCTTGACAGATGTCTCTATTTCAGATACATGCAAAGAATCTCGCGCATCGAGGGGCGTCGACCGGTGACAGCCGAGCGATGGGGCGAGTGCGGTTCCTGCGGGCGGGGCTTGTAACCCCGCTCCCGGGCGGTCCGGGCATCATGTCGGCCGGCATTAAGACCGGTCTGCGAGGTGCCTCGCTGGACTGGGACAGCGCACGGCGGCTAACGCCCGCCCACGCACGTCCTCGGAAACACGGCCTGGGCTGAGCCATGGCATTAATTTGCGTGGCAAGCGCCGCGGTGGAGCGCCGAGAGGCGAGCCCCCTCCGTATCTTCCCCGAAAGACGTGGGAGATACGGAGGGGGCAGCCGCACCCGCCGGTGCGGTCTCTAGACTATGCGCCTTTCGGCGCTCCGCCTCCCTCTTTCGGGAGGCCTGTTCTTAAACTTTGGCAAGACTCGGATGCAGATGCATCGCGAGAACGGATTTGCTTGTCGTAGGGGCGGCCCTTGTGGCCGCCCTCTGGCGCGCTGGCGGACCGTCACATCGCGGGCACCCACAAGGGGTGCGGCGCGTGTCGCGAGAACGAATTGCTTTGTGCGCGATCCTGAAATTCCGCTTTTACTTCCGCGTTGCGATCGTGATGCCCGTGAACACCAGCGCATAGCCGACGGCGTGGTAGAGCTCGAAACGCTCGCCCAAGAGCACGATGGCGAGCACCGATCCGAACACCGGGACCAGATGGATGAACGGCGCGGCGCGGTTGGCGCCGATCAGCTCGATGCCGCGGTTGAGGAACAAATAGCCGAGCAGCGACGGAAAGATGCAGATGAAAGCGAAGCTCAGGAGGCTTTCGGTATCGAACACCGGCGTGCGTCCGCTGGCAATCTCGATGACGACCGCCGGAATAAGAAATACCGCGCCCCAGCCCATGCCGACGGCGAGGAACGAAAACGGGTGGATGGCGGGCCGCTTGCGCAGATAGGCCGCGTAGAAGCCATAGACCACGAGCGCAACCACGAACGAGACATCGCCGCGATTGAACGCGATGGCGAGCAGAATAGCGAGGCTGCCGTGACAGATGATGACAAGGACGCCGCTGAGCGAAACGCAAATGCCGCCGGCCTGTCGCAAGGTGAGCCGCTCGCCGAACAGCACGAAAGTCCAAATCGCCACGAACAGCGGGCTGACCGATTGCAGCAACAGGCCGTTGATCGCGGTGGTGTATTGCAGGCCGTAATAGGCCATCGTATTGTAGACGGAGAATCCGGTGAACGCGATCAGTGCCAGAACTCCGGCGTTCTTCCGGATCGCCGGCCAATCGCGCACCAGATGCCGCCAAGCAAACGGCAGCAGAATCGCAAACGCGCCGCTCCAGCGGATGAAGGCGAGCGTCACCGGCGGCACATGTCCGGCAATGAACCGGCCGAGAATGGTATTGCCGGCCCAGAACAGCGAGGTGAGGGACAGCAGAAGATAAGGCTGATCGAAGAGCCAGCCGCCGGCGCGGCGCTGGCTCTGGGCGTGCGCCCCCGGCATTGAAGTCCCCCAGCAGAGATGGGTTACGCGGCACCAGGAGCTAGCGCGCCCGTCGCCCCAAGACCAGCGCCGGCAATGCATGACTGCCGTGGCGGGTCGAACTGCGACAATCGGCGCCCGGCTCCTGCCGCATTAGCGCCCGCGGACGACGCGCAAATGACCTTCCCAACGGCAAGGCTAACGGCAAATTTTCAGTGAAACCAAATATTTGGCGGGAATCACGCCAACCGCGAGAAGCGACTTTTCCTTGCTTCCGGCGGCGGCATCCAGTATCCGGAGCGGTCGGCTACGGCCGGTATCCGATTCATCTAAGAAGTCATTCAAAAGTTCATCGGGCCTGTTGGGGACATCTCCTCATGGCAAATGTTGTCGTGGTCGGCTCCCAGTGGGGAGACGAAGGCAAAGGCAAAATCGTCGACTGGCTGTCCGAGCAGGCCGACATCGTCGTCCGCTTCCAGGGCGGGCATAACGCCGGCCATACGCTGGTGATCGACGGCACCACCTACAAACTCTCGCTGTTGCCATCGGGCGTGGTGCGGCCGGGTAAGCTTTCGGTCATCGGCAATGGCGTGGTTCTCGACCCGCATGCGCTCCTCGACGAGATCGCCCGCCTCAAGGAACAAGGCGTTAGCGTTACGCCCGAAAACCTGCGCATCGCCGAGAACACCGCCTTGATCCTGCCGCTGCATCGCGAGCTTGACGGCATACGGGAATCGGCGAACGCGGCGTTGAGCATCGGCACCACACGGCGCGGCATCGGCCCGGCCTATGAGGATAAGGTTGGGCGGCGCGCCATCCGCCTGATGGATCTCGCCGACGGCGCGACGCTCGATCGCAAGATCGAACGCCTTCTCACCCACCATAATGCGCTGCGCAGAGGCCTCGGCCTTACGCAGATCGAGACCGGGGATGTGCGCGATGGCCTTATGAGCGTGGCGCCGCTGGTGCTGCCCTTTATGGATTCGGTATGGTCGCTCCTCGATCAGAAGCGCCGCGAGGGCAAGCGCATCTTGTTCGAAGGCGCGCAGGGTGCGTTGCTCGACGTCGATCATGGCACCTATCCATTCGTCACGTCCTCGAATACGGTGGCGGCACAGGCGGCGATCGGCTCGGGGCTCGGACCTGGCGCGATTGGATATGTGCTCGGCATTTGCAAGGCCTATACGACGCGCGTCGGCGAGGGACCGTTTCCCACCGAGCAGAAAAACGAGATTGGCCGGATGCTCGGCGAGCGCGGCAAGGAATTCGGCGTCGTGACCGGCAGGCCGCGACGCTGTGGCTGGTTCGATGCCGTCCTGGTGCGCCAGACCGTGCGCACGAGCGGCATCCAGGGACTCGCGCTGACCAAGCTCGACATCCTTGACGGCTTTGACGAGATCAAAGTCTGCACCGGCTACCGGCTGGATGGCCGCGAGATCGATTATCTTCCCGCCAGTGAGCACGCCCAAGCGCAAGTAGAACCGATTTACGAGACCATCGCCGGATGGCGCGAAAAAACCGCTCGGGCGCGTTCGTGGGCCGACCTGCCGGCCCAGGCGATCAAATATGTCCGCCGAATCGAGGAACTGGTCGGCTGTTCCGCCGCCGTGCTCTCGACCAGCCCGGAGCGCGAGGACACGATCCTCATGCAGAATCCGTTTGAAGCTTGAGATGAAATTTTGGCAAGCCGAGCGTAAGCTTTAGAAAATGGCCGACTATCATCCGCTCATCGCCCGCGCCGTGGAAGGGCTTGGCACCAGCACCGGCGAAGCTCGCCGCTCGCTCTATGAGCGGGCGCGCGCGGCTTTAGTCGCGCAGTTGCGCACCATCGAGCCGCCACTGTCCGAAGCTGACATCACCCGCGAGCGCCTGGCGCTCGAAGACGCGATCCGCAAAGTCGAGGCGGAGACCGTCCGCAAGGCGCGCGCGGAGCCGCGCCCGGCCGCGCCACCATTGCGCCCGAGCGCGCCTATCGCGAAACCGCAAGCTCCGCCGCCTCCGGCGATGCCGCCGCGCCGCGACCGTCCGAATCCGCCACCCGCGGGCACGCTTTCGGCGCCGCGGCCTGTAGCATGGTCCGAAATGCCTCGGCCTGAGATGCCGCGGGCCGAACCGCCGTCGTCGCGCAATCCCAATGAGTTCGCGACCGACGATTCGTCACGGACAAATGCGCCGCCCAGTGCCCGCAACCGGATCTTGGGCGCGCGCACGTCGCCGATCTCACGCGAAGGACTCAAAGGCCTGCGCGACGTCGTGAACGAGGTTGACGATCTCGGCTCGGCGTCGGCCAAGTCGGCACAATCGGCACGCGATACACGCGATTCTTATGGTACCGCATCGCCGCAGCCATTTCCATACGACGACGATCCCGCTCCGCCGCACAACCGCGCCGAGCCGCGCTTCGATACCGATGAAGCCGACCTGCTCGACGACGACTCGCAGGCACTACGAAACCACGAACTGCCCGCCGAATTCGAGGACGAAGAGCGGACGCCGCCGCATGTCGCGCGGCACCATCCGCGTGGACGCGAGCCGGAAGAGCACGACGAGCGGCAGCGGCCGCCACGCTCCTATCGCGGGCTCGCCAAGTTCGCCGTGGTGCTGATCGTTCTCGCCGGTCTCGTGGCAACGATCTCCTGGCAGTGGTCCAACATCAGCGATCTTTATCAATCCATCTGGCACCGATCGAGACCAACCCAGTCAACACAGATGCCGGCGGGCATACCCAAATCTGACGACAGGGTCCCGCAGCAGCAAGCTGCCGGACAAGCGCCCGCTTCGGGCGCGCCCGGCCAACAAGCCGGACCACAGGTCGCGCAGCGCGTTGTGCTCTACGAGGAAGATTCGAACGACCCGAATGGCAAGCGCTATGTCGGCTCCGCGGTCTGGCGCACGGACACGGTTTCGCCGGGCAGCGGCCTTGCGCCTGAGCTCGAGGTGCGCGCGGATATCACGGTTCCGGACAAGAACATGACGGTGACCTGGACGCTGCGCCGCAATACCGACCAGGCACTGCCGGCAAGCCACACCATCGAGATCATGTTCAATGTACCGCCGGATTTTCCCGGCGGCGGCATCGCCAACATACCCGGCGTGCTGATGAAAGAATCCGAGCAGGCGCGCGGCGTTCCGCTCGCCGGGCTTGCGGTCAAGGTCACCAACGGTTTCTTCCTCATCGGCCTGTCCGCGGTCGACGCGGACGTGCAACGCAACATGCAGCTGCTCAAGGATCGGCCGTGGTTCGATGTCCCCATCGTGTATAATAATGGCGGCCGCGCCATCTTGGCCTTGGAAAAGGGCCCGCCCGGCGATCGCGCTTTCGCCGATGCCTTCGCGGCTTGGGGCCAATAGGTTTGGGTCAAATAGGTTTGGGGAAAATAAATTTAGGCTTGGCTCCGGTCGTCCGGTATTGTTGCTGTCAGTGGAGTTCTGAGTGGGGACACGTGCGAAGATGAGTTCGTCCGACGCCACGAAGCCGAAGCCGGCTGCGAACTCTCATATCGCCTCGGCGCTGCGCACGCTCGACACCGAATCCGAGGGTATCGCCGCGCTCGCCGCGGCAATGTCCGACGGGATGGGCGCGCCCTTCGTCGTCGCTGTCGACACGATCCGGGCCGCGCGCGGCCGGGTGATCGTGACCGGCATGGGGAAGTCCGGTCATGTCGCGCGCAAGATCGCCGCGACGCTTGCCTCGACCGGCACGCCGGCTTTCTTCGTGCATGCCGCCGATGCGAGCCATGGCGATCTCGGCATGATCACGTCGGACGACGTAATGCTTGCCTTATCCTGGTCGGGCGAGACTGAGGAATTGCGGGACCTGATCAATTATTCCCGCCGCTTCCGCATCGTGCTCATCGCGGTCACCGTCAATGTCGAAAGTACGCTGGGCAAAGCGGCCGACATCGTTTTGGCGCTCCCGGAAACCCGCGAAGCATGCCCCCACAATCTCGCGCCCACGACCTCGTCGCTGATGCAGCTTGCGCTCGGCGATGCCTTGGCGATCGCGCTCCTGGAAAGTAGAGGCTTTACGGCGATCGACTTCGGCGTTTTTCATCCGCGCGGCAGGCTCGGTGCCGCACTAAAATTCGTGCGCGACCTCATGCATCCCGGTGCCGCCGTGCCGCTGATCAAGCGCGGATCGCCGATGTCGGAAGCGATCGTCGAAATGTCGGGAAAGGGTTTTGGCTGCGTCGCCGTCACCGACGACAATGGCAAGCTCGCCGGCGTCATCACCGACGGAGATCTGCGCCGTCACATGCGCGCGGACCTGCTGCAAGCGCCGGTCGATGCCGTCATGACGGTGGCGCCGAAAACCGTTAGGCCCGATCAATTGGCAAGCGAGGCTTTGCAGATTCTTAATTCGTCGAAAATCACGGCGCTCATCGTCGTGGAATCGGATCGGCCGGTCGGCATCGTGCATTTCCACGATCTGCTGCGCGCCGGCGTGGCGTGATGCGGCTAATAAAGCCCGCCTTTCACGACGCTCGTATCTTCGGAGGCAGGGTTGCTGGGAGGCCGGGTTTGCGGCACTGGCGCTGGCACCGACGCTTGCACCGATTGGAAAACCGGCTGCGCCGTTGCGGTCGTGGCCGGCTTCGCGCCCGGGGCGGTCGAGTTCGTCGCGGCCTGATCGGCTTGCCCGTGGGCGATGAATTCGTCATAGCCGGGAGCGCCGGGGCGCGGCGGAGCATCCGCAGGCATGCCGCCGGCCCAGTGGGGCCAATGATCGGCCACATAGCCGGAAACCCCGCTTTCGGTCGCTCCGCCGCACGAGCCGAGCAGCAGGCCGAGCCAAAGCAGAACTGCCGCCGAGATCAATCGCTTGACGATCATATCCGCCGCCGGCTTGTCGAATCCGCTCGCCGATCGCATCCAGCGCCGTTAACCATTTTGTCCGATCGCACAGCGGTTCAATAGTGGTGTCGTCATGCCAACGCCCCACACTGCGACTCGACCGCCGCGGCCGGTTGTAGAATACGGACATTGTTGTTTTCAACCCGCCGGGGGCGCTTCCCAATGGACAGCGTTCATGGCGGGACTGTGGTCGCATTCCATGCATCAAGTCAGGTCATCATTGCGGCATGCAATGCGGCGCGCGGCGCTTGTTCTGTTGCTCGTGACCCCGGGCTGCAGCGAACTGGCACAGCCCAGCGAGGCGCCGCCGCCAAGCGCACAGCCGCCCTACGTTTCCTTGGCGGCCAGTCATCTCCAGTCGGTCTTGAAGGATCGAGCATCCTTTGACGGTTTCGAGATTTCAGGTTTGCGCTGGGTCGACACCATCAAAGGCCGGAGCTGGCTGGCTTGCGTACACTTCAAGGATCACGGGCACTTACGCACTTACGCGATTTTCATCCAGAACAACGCCGTCATCGATGCACGCTATGCGGTCGAGACCGACGCCTGTGAAGCCCAGACCTATACGCAATTCGATCTGGTGACGGGCACGCTCGGTCGGCCAACCGCCCCGATGCAGCCGGCGCTATATTAGCCGTGATGCCGCTCTATTATCCCGCCGCTGCCGCGCTCGCCGCCGTCTTACTGTCGCGGTTAGGACAGCGATCGCCTGTGCGCGGCGAGAAAACGCAGCGCGTGCTCGTCACTGGCGCATCCGGTTTCCTCGGCCGCGCCGTGATCGCGGCACTCGCCGATGACGGCTACACGATCCGTGCCGCGGTACGGCGGCGGCCTGTTGCGCCCTTCCCCACCGGCGTCGAAGTGGTGCAGCACCTGGATCTCACACACGCGTTCAATTGGCTGCCGCTGCTCAAAGGCGTCGACACGATCGTCCACCTTGCCGGCGCAGAGAGCGCCGGCCGCAAGCCGGCTTCGGACTATTTCGATCGTATCCACCGCCGGGCGACTGCGCGCCTTGCAAACGCCGCCGCGCGGTCCGGCATCCGTCATTTCGTGTATGTGTCGTCGATCCGGGCGCAAAGCGGACCTCTCGCCGATCACGCGCTGACCGAGCGTGATACCGCGGCTCCGACCGATGCTCAGGGCCACTCTAAACTCGCCGCCGAGGGGGCAGTGCGCTCCGCCGGCGTCCCATTCACGATCTTGCGGCCGGCTCCAATCTATGGACCGGGCATGAAAGGCGGCATCGCTCTCCTGTTTCGGGCGGCAGCCTCGCGATGGCCGCTGCCGGCGAAGGATTTGCTCAATCGGCGTTCGCTTCTCAGCATCGACAATTTTGTATCGGCGTTGCGCTTCGTGCTCATTGCACAAGTCGCACGCGGCGAAACTTATGTGGTCGCCGATCCCGGAATCCCTCCGGCGCTTTGCGACGTCATCGTCACGCTGCGGCGGGCACAGGGGCGCCGGCCCTTTGTCTTGCGCGTGCCGAAGCAGTGTTTCGAGATTGCGCTGCGCATGATGCAGCGCGGCGATCTATGGCGCCGCTACGGCGGCAATCTGCGCGTCGATCCTGCGAAACTCATCGCCGCCGGCTGGCGGCCGTTGCACGATACGCGCGCGGGACTTGCGATGGCGGCGCAAAAGATTGTTGCGCCTGCGCGCAACGTCACGCCGCCTGCCGCATCGCCAGTGCTTGATCGACCGCAGCCGCAACCTGAGTGACCGAAAGCTCGTCGAGACATTGGCTGTGGCTGTCGAGCCGGCGCTCGCAACCTTCGAGCTGGCACGGCAAGCAAGGCAGCGGATTTTGCACGAGCCATACATTGCCGCGACGCTGGATCGTGCCGGCAGCAGTCCACGGCTGATCGAGGCCGCCGAGCGGCCACGGTCCCCAAAGGCGCGGATCGGTGGGACCGTACAACGCGACCGTCGGGCAGCCGCTCGCGGCGGCGAGGTGCGTGATGGCGGTGTCCGGACCGATATAGGCGCGTGCGGCGCCGATCAGAGCCGAAAGCTCCGGCCATGCGAGCTTGCCATCGAGACGCACGACGTCGCTGTCGCGAAAGACTTCGTCGAGATAGGCGCGATCCGCCGCGGCGCCGGTGACGACCGTAGCGAGGCCGCGCTCGCGCAGTGCCGCGACCAGCATCCGCCAGCCACCGATCGTCCAGCGTTTATAGATGAACATGGGCGCGGCATGGACCACGGCATAAGCTTGCGGCGGCGCGAGCGCCGGGCGAGCGGCGCCGGCGGGACAAACGATCTCGGCATAGGCGGGAATGCCGATCACTTCGGCAAGCCGCAGGTTTTCGAGCACGCGGTGCCGGCTGGGGTCGCTCACGTAGGAGCGGCTGAGGGTAAGACGCTTGACGGCGGCGCTAAATCCCTCCGCTTGAAGGGGGCCGGCGCTTTGCCGCCCGGCAATGCAGGCCAGAAACGTCGGCCGGTCGCCGGTCTGGGTCGACAGCGCCAGGTCGTAGCGCTTGGCGATCTTGGCTGCGAGCGCGAGAGTTTCGCCGGCGCGCGGACGCTGCCGGATGGTGAGGATGCCGGCAAGGTCGGGATTGCCCGCCAAAATTCCTTCCGTTCCGGCGAACACCAGCGCGTCGATCGCGGCTTGCGGGAATGCGCGCTTCACGCTGCGAATGAGCGGCGTCGTCAACAGCACGTCGCCAAGCCGTCGCATCGCGACAACGAGCACGCGCGGATTTTCGGGCAATCGAGCCGGCTTCATTGGCGCGCCATGGTTGAACTTTCGGGTGAGCGCAGATCCTCTTCGGCGCCGATCAGCGACAATCCGCGCAGAGCGCGCACGCGCGTGCCGCCGATCACCTCATCGAGCCTCGCCCGGTTGGCGGGCAATTGCGTGCGATCGTTCTGCGCATGCCACAGATGCAACACGCCGGTCGCGAAACGCCCATCTTTGCGCCGCACGCCGGCGTGCAGCAGACGCACCACGAGATCGGAATCCTCCAATCCCCAGCCGGTATAGGCACAATCGAAGCCGTCGATACGATCGAGGTCGCGGCGCGCGACCGCTAGATTGCAGGTTTGCGCGCCCTCCCAGCTTTGCGGGTATAGCTTGCGGAGCGGCCCGAGCCGCAAGCGCAGCGTCGGCAGCAGGCGATTGATGCCGCCGCGCAGCCGTTCGCGCAGCAACGCGGGAAAACTCCACGTCTCCGCCGCCGCACCACGAGCGAGCACGCTATCGGTCAGCTCGCGCGACAGCAGAATCCGATTTCCGGTCACGAACCATCCCGGCTCATGGAGTCGGCGATGCGCGGCGACGAAATCCGCGCTCGCCAGGCAATCGCCGTCGAGGAAGATGCAAATTTCTCCGGCACTGGCGAGAATGCCGCGGTTGCGGATCTCACCGCCGCGAAAACCGCGATGTTCGTGCCAGACGTGCTTGAGCGGCACCGGCAGCCGCGGCTCCCAGCTTTCGACGATGTGCGCTGTTTCCGGCCGCGAACCGTCGTCGGCGATGACGATCTCGAAATCCTGGTCCGATTGACGAGCCAGTGCGCGCAGGGCGGCATCGAGCGCATCCACGCGGTTATAGGTCGTGACGATGACGGAAACGAGCGCCGCGCCGCTCACGATTTGGCGCCCGTGCGACGCGTTGCGGTTGCGGCGATGCCGAGGCGCTTGCAGAACCCGTAGCGCAGCCGGCGTTTTCGATCGCGCAATTTGCGGATCGGCAGCGCGAAATAATATTTGCGCGCGAGCGGCCACCAGCCGAGGCCGACGCGCGGCGCCTGCGCCTGCGGCACATACCAGCCGTTGGGGCCGGTGCGCCGGATCAGCCGATAACCGGCACGCGTCACGAAACGATGCGTGGCGAGATTGGTGACGTGGTCCTCGATCAAAAGGAGCCGCGGCCGCCAGCGCTCGAGATCAAAGCCGGACAACACTTCGACCTCGTGGCCTTCGACATCGATCGAGACAAAATCGATCGGCGACGGCGCGCCGGTCTCGTGCAGAATATCGTCGAGCGTTCGAATCGGAACTTTGATCTCGGACTCGGCGACGACGCCGGTTACGGCAAGCTCGGGATTGAGCGAGGAGTGCGGCCCCAAGACATGCAGCGTCATCGTCTTGCCGGCATTGGCCGGCGACGAGCACGCCGCCGCAACGACGTGGGCTCGCCGCATCTGGCGCAGACGCTCCGCGAGATCGGGCTGCGGTTCGACCAAGATGCCGGTCCAGCCGGCCTGTTCGAACTGCCAGCTCTGCGAGCCGCGCTGCGGCGCATTGGCGCCGACTTCGACGAAGAAGCCCTTGGGCTGCGGCCCAAAGAACTCGGCCTTAAGCCGATCCTCGACTTGCCAGGGAAATACGGTCCGCATCGGCTCAGTACCGGGTTTCAGTCTTTGACGGATTGCTTCGCGGGGAGCGCGCGCTCGACGATCGCCGTTGTCGAGTGGCCGGGCACAAGATCGACCAGGATCACGTCGCCGCCCGCCGCCTCCACGACATCATGGCCCACCACGTCCTCGCGCTTATAGTCGGCGCCTTTGACCAGCACGCCGGGCCGAACGCGCTTGATCAGTTCGAGCGGCGTGTCCTCCTCGAATACGACGACGAGATCGACGGCCTCAAGCGCCGCGAGCACCTCGGCGCGGCCCTCGGCCGGATTGATCGGCCGGCCTTTGCCCTTGAGTCGCGCGGTCGAGGCATCGCTATTGAGACCGACCACCAGCCGGTCGCAAGCCGCGCGCGCCTCGGCCAGCAATTTCACATGACCGCGATGCAGAAGATCGAAGCAGCCATTGGTGAAGCCGATGCGCAAGCCATGCCGACGCCAGTCGGCAAGCCGCTCGTCGAGCATCGACCAGTCGAATACGATCTTGTCCTCGGGCGCGAGCGAAGCGGCCGGCAAGATGCGGTGGCGCAGTTCGGTGAGCGTCACTGTCGAGGTGCCGCGTTTGCCGACGACCACGGCGGCGGCGGCATTGGCGGCGCGCATGGCGACATCGAACGGTGCCTTCATCGCCAGCAGCACCGCCATGACGGCAGCGACCGTATCGCCGGCGCCGGAGACATCGCGCACCTTTACGGGATAAGCGGGGATGTGCAGCGGCGCATGACCGTCGACATGCAGCGTCATGCCTTCCTCGCTGCGGGTGACCAGCACGGCATCGCTTTCGACGATGCGCGCGAGCTCAGCCGCCGCTTTGGCGATCTCGGCTTCGCTCGTCACCGGGCGATGCACCGCCGTTCCCAATTCCTGGCGGTTCGGGGTGATAAGGGTTGCGCCTCGGTAGATTTTATAATCGTGACTTTTCGGATCGACCACGACCGGTTTGCCGAGCCGGCGCGCTTTGTCGATGATCGCGCGGATGACGCGCTCCGTCAGCACGCCCTTGGCGTAATCCGACAACACCACCGCGCCGCATTGCGGCAGCGCCGCTTCGGCTTGCGCAATGACCGCGGCCTCGCTTTCGGCGCTCGCCGGCTGCGCCGTCTCCCAGTCCGCCCGCATCAAGTGCGCCGAATGGTGCTCGGACACGAAACGCACTTTGCGCGTGGTGTGCCGTCCTGCCTCGCTCACGAGATGGGGAACGACCGCCCCTTTGAGCTTGGCAAAGGCATCGTTCAATGTCCGCGCGGCGTCGTCCTTGCCGATCAGGCCTACAAAAATGCACCGCGCCCCAAGCGCAGCGACGTTGCGCGCGACATTGCCGGCGCCGCCGATCTCGACCTCGCTACGCACAACCGCGAGCACCGGCGTCGGCGCCTCCGGCGAAATGCGCGTGACTTCGCCATAGACGAAATCGTCGAGCATCAGATCGCCGACGCAGAGAACGGTCTGCTTCGCTACGAGCTTGAGGGCATCTTCAAAATCGAACATGCGTGTTGCCGCCGGGCTAAGTCGCGACCGCGCTCAACGATAGCGATCGGCACGATCGAGATAACAAGTCACATAGCGTTTCACCGCCCCTTCGAGCGGAGTGAAGTCCGCATTATAGCCGGCGCGCCGCAGATTTTCCGTTTCGGCTTGCGTGAAATATTGATAGCTGTCGCGGATCGAAACCGGCATGTCGATATATTCGATGGCCGGTTGCCGGCCGAGCGCCGCGAACATTGCCGTCATCAGGTCGCGGAAACTGCGCGCCGCGCCGGTGCCGACATTGAAAATGCCGGAAACGGCCGGGGTCTCGACCAGCCAGCGCACCACCGCGATGGCGTCGTCCACATAGATGAAGTCGCGCTTCTGCTCGCCATCGGCGACGCCGGCGCGGTGCGATTTGAACAGGCGGATCGGCTTGCCGGCTTTGGCGTCATCGAAACGCTTGGCGACAAGACTCATCATGTCGCCTTTGTGGTATTCGTTGGGGCCGAAAACGTTGAAGAATTTCAGCCCCGCCCATTGCGGCGGCATTTTCTCCTTGCGCCGAACGCGTTCGACGACGGCGAGGTCGAACAATTGCTTGCTCCAACCGTAGAGGTTCATCGGCTTGAGCCGCTTGAGCTCATCCTGCGACCAGCCGTCTGAATATCCTTCCTTACCGTCGCCATAGGTCGCGGCGGAGGAGGCGTAGATGAAAGGCGTGCGCGTCGCCGCGCACCAATCGACCAGCCGAAGCGACAGCCGAAAATTGTTTTCCATGATGGCGTCGGCGTCGGTCGCGGTGGTCGAGGAAATGGCGCCGAGATGCACCACGGCGTCGAGCTTGCGGCCGTCGAGCCAGCGCATGAGCTCCAGCGGCGGCACGAAATCGGCGATCTGGCGGCCCGCGAGATTGCGCCACTTGCCGTCGCTGCCGAGCATGTCGCTGACGGCAATGTCGGCGCGGCCGGCCTCATTGAGGTTTGCGACCACGTTCGACCCAATAAATCCGGCCCCGCCGGTGACCAGCAACATCGCCGTTGTAGACCGATTGGTGGTTCGATCGGCCTATCCCGATCACGCAAGCGAACCTTTGCCTCAGTCTCGTCCGCTGGGCAACACTGGACCTGATCGGCCGCATTATGTCATTAATAAATGAATTTATATTCATTTTATAAGGTGCGAACGGTGCATTCGCAAAGGCGCAGCGACGGCGGGTATAGTGGCGGCCGCCATGCAAACGATCTCAGCCTATATCCTGGCATTCAACGAAGCCGCGAAGGTCAAGGCCGCGGCCGAAAGCGTTCTTTGGGCCGACGAGATCGTCGTCATCGACTCGCACAGCACCGACAACACCGCCGAGATCGCGGCCGCGCTTGGCGCTCGCGTCGTGCAAGTGCCGTTCAACGGTTTCGGCGATTTGCGCAATCGCGCCATCGAGGCCTGCCGCTGCGACTGGATTTTCAGCCTCGATGCCGACGAGCGGTGCACCAAAGCCGTGCGCGACGAAATCCTCGCCCTGCTTGCCGGATCGCCGCCGTTCGAAGTTTACCGGGTGCCGCGCCGTAGTTTCATGATGGGGCGGTGGATCCGCGGCTCCGGCTGGTATCCGAATTTCCGCCAGCCGCAGCTCTTCCGTAAAGGCAGCCTGCGCTACACGCTTGAGCCCGTGCACGAAGGCTACGAGCTTCTCACCAGCAAGCCTGTCGGCACGCTGCAAAACGCGATCTGGCAGTTCCCGTTTCGCGATCTCGCAGAGGTCCTCAACAAGGCGAACCGCTACTCGTCGCTCGGGGCGCCAAAACTTGCCGGCAAGCGCGTGTCCATGGCGAGCGCGCTCGGGCACGGACTCTGGGCTTTCCTGAAGCACTACATTTTCAAGCGCGGCTTCATCGACGGCTGGGCCGGCTTTGTCATCGCCTTTGGCAATTTCGAGGGGACGTATTACCGCTACGCCAAGCGCTATGAACAAGCGCAGGATTGGGCTCCGCCGGCGAGCGAGCCGCTGCGGCGCGACGCCAAATCCTGAGCCCACGCATCGGCCAAGATATAAGAATGAATTATAATTCAAAGAATGGCGCAAATGGGCGTGGCGACAGTCCCATCCTGATCGTCCCGTATATGTGGATCGGCGACTTCGTTCGTTGCCACTCGGTCGTAAAGCTCTTGAACGCGCGCTTCCCGGACCGCCCGATCGATATCTTGGCGACGACGCTCTGTGCGCCGCTTGCCGATTACATGCCGGGCCTGCACCACGCCATCGTTGCCGACCTGCCACGCAGCCGTCTTGCTTTGGCGCAACAATTCGCGCTGGCCGCGCGCTTCAAGCGCGAAGGCTATGGCAGCGCGCTGGTCATGCCACGCACCTGGAAATCGACCCTGGCCCCGTTCTTTGCCGGAATCCCCGAGCGAACCGGTTTTGTCGGCGAGGCGCGCTTTTTTCTCCTCAACGACCTGCGTCACGGCGAGCGCAAGCTGCCGCGTATGATCGACCAATGCGCGGCGCTGGCGTTGGCACCTAACGCCAAGCCGCCGGCCGAATGGCCGCTGCCGGAGCTCAAAGTTCCCCGTGCAGAGATCGACGCGTGGCGCAAAAAACACGGGCTCGAGGGCGACAGCCGTCCCGCCGTGGCGCTTTGCCCGGGCGCGGTCGGACCCTCGAAACGCTGGCCGAGCACGGCCTATGCCGCGCTGGCCCGCCATCTCATCGCCGAAGGTTTTGCCGTCTGGGTGCTGGGCGGCCCCGACGAAAAGACGCTGGCCAAGGAAATTGCCGCGGAGACGCCGGTGCGCGACCTGACCGGCGCCGATCTGCGCGAGGCGATCCTCGCGCTCGCGGCCGCAGCCGCAGCGGTTTCGAACGATTCCGGCCTTTTGCATGTCGCCGCAGCCCTCGGCATACCCTCGATCGGCATCTTCGGACCGACCAGCCCCTGGCACTGGGCCCCCCTCAATCCGCTCGCCGGCACCATCCAAGCGGCCAGCGACCTGCCCTGCCGGCCGTGCCACCAGCCGGTCTGCCGCCTCATTCACCACCGCTGCATGCGCGATATCGCCCTGGAAGAGGTACTTGCCGCGACCCGCCGGGCGCTGGCAGCGGTCTCAGCCCCCGATAGCCCCGGAGGAGCGGCTTAACGCAGTATTTGGCAAATCGGAGTAGGGCCAAGAGGACGCGCAAGTGGGTAGAAAAACATGGCGGTCCTGGTCACCGGCGGCGCCGGCTATATCGGCAGCCATATGGTCTATGAACTGGTCGATGCCGGCGAGCAGGTCATTGTGCTCGACAATCTCTCCACCGGCTTTCAATGGGCCGTCGCCGAGGACGTGCCCTTGATCGTCGGCGAGACCGGCGATCAAACGCTGGTCGGCCGGGTCATCCGCGACTACGGCATCGAAGCGATCATTCACTTCGCCGCGTCCATCGTGGTGCCGGACTCGGTCCGCGACCCGCTCGCCTATTACCGCAACAACACCTCCAATGCGCGCGCGCTGATCGAGTGCGCGGTGAACGGCGGCGTGAAGCATTTCATTTTCTCATCGACGGCCGCCGTGTACGGGAATCCGGCCGAGTCGCCGGTGGACGAGGATGCACCGACGCAACCGATCTCGCCCTACGGCTGGTCGAAGCTGATGACCGAAATCATGTTGCGCGACGCGGGCAGCGCCTATGGCTTGCGCCACGCGATCTTGCGTTACTTCAACGTCGCCGGCGCCGATCCCCATGGCCGCGCCGGCCAATCGAGCCGTGCCGCCACCCACTTGATCAAGATCGCGGCCGAAGCGGCTCTGGGACTGCGCCCGATGCTGGAAATTTTCGGCACCGATTATCCGACGCCGGACGGCACCTGCATCCGCGACTACATCCACGTCAGCGATCTGGTGCGCGCGCACTCCGATGCGTTGCGCCACTTACGTTCCGGCGTACCGTCGCTGACGCTCAATTGCGGCTATGGGCACGGCTTTTCGGTGCTCGACGTAATTGCAGCAATCAAGCGCGTGTCGGGTGTCGACTTCAAAGTCGTCAACTCGGCGCGGCGCGCAGGCGACCCGGCCCAGATTGTTGCGGGCAGCGAACGCGCTCGCGCCACCCTCGGCTGGCAACCCCGCTTCGACGACCTTTTGACCATGGTTTCCCATGCGCTCACCTGGGAGCGCGAGCTCATGACACGCCGGTCCGTCAATCAATTGCGATCGGTGACCGGCCGTGCCGCCGCCTCCGCAACCTGCGCCGTGAACCACCGCGCCTGATATTCAATGACGGGTATCGGCCGAGATGCGTCGCCGCATTGGCCGGCGCGCCGGCGCGGAAAGCCCAGTCGAATCAATAGCAAGCCTTGAATTCACTTGAAAATTCCGGCCCGTCCGGGCATGGAACGCCGTGCTGCGTGCGCTCGCCGTGGCGGGGTGATATGGACCACGCATGAAACCTGCCGCGGCCGAATACCCGGACGACTATACGACTTATTCCCTGGTGCGCCGCCTGTTGGTGGATGAGGCGCTCGGATACTGGCCGCGCTACGCCATCGCGTTTGCGCTCATGGCGGTTGCCGCCGCCACCACCGCGCTGACCGCGTATCTCCTCGGCACGATGACGAACGAGGCCTACGTCGACCGCAATTTTCACGGCATCGTCGTCATCGGCCTGATCGCGATGGTAATCTTCGCGGCGAAGGGATTTGCCACCTACGGCTCCACGGTGACGCTGTCGTGGATCGGCAACAGCATCATCGCCGAGAATCAACGGCGCCTGTTCGACAAGCTGCTGCGCGAAAACATCGGCTTTTTCGCCGACCGCCATTCCTCGGAATTCATCGCGCGGCTGACCACCGGCGCCAATGCCGTGAGTCAGGTTATCAATCTTCTCATCACCGCCATCGGCCGCGATCTGATGTCGCTCATCGGGCTTTCGATCGTCATGGTGATCCAGGATCCGGTGATGTCGCTGATCGGTTTCCTCGCGGCGCCGCCGGCCTTTTTCTTCCTGCGCAAGCTGATCCGCCGCGTGCGCGGCATCGCGCGCCTGCAGTTCACCGGCGGCACGCGCATCATCGAGACCATGCAAGAAGCGCTGCAAGGCATGCGCATGGTCAAGGCCTTCGGCCTGGAAGACGAGATGCGGCGCCGCCTCGACAAAAGCGTGTCGGAAGTCCAGCACGAGTCGAACAAAATGGCGCGCGTGTCGAACCGCGCCAGTCCGATGATGGAAATGCTCGGTGGCTTCACAATCGCGCTCGCGACCATCTACGGCGGCTATCGCGTGATCGAAACCGGGGTAACGCCGGGCGAATTCGTCTCTTTCATGGCGGCTTTCCTGCTCGCCTATGAGCCGGCCAAGCGGCTGGCGCGGCTCAACATCGATCTCAACAACAGCCTTGTCGGCGTGCGCATACTCTATGAGGTGATCGACAGTCCGCCCGGCGAACCGAACGACGACAACCTGCCGGCGCTGAAGCTGTCCACGGCGCGCATCGAGTTCGCCGACGTGCGCTTCGGATATCGCACGGACACTCCGGTGCTGCACGGCATGAACTTTGTGGCGCAGCCGGGAAAGGTCACTGCCCTCGTTGGACCTTCAGGTGGCGGCAAGTCGACGATACTCAATCTTCTCCTACGCTTCCACGACGTCGATTCGGGACGAGTTCTGATTGACGGACAAGATGTCCAATCGGTGTCGCGCCGCTCGCTGCGCCAGAGAACCGGCTATGTCGGCCAAATCGTGCACCTGTTCCGCGGCACGATCCGGGAAAACATCGCGCTGGGCAAGCTCGATGCCGGCGATGACGAAATCGTCGCCGCCGCCAAGGCCGCGCACGCGCACGACTTCATCATGAATTTCCCGGCCGGCTACGACACGCAAGTCGGCGAGCATGGCTTGCAGTTATCCGGCGGCCAGCGCCAGCGCATTTCCATCGCGCGCGCGCTGATCAAGAACGCGCCGATCATTCTGCTCGATGAGGCGACCGCCGCGCTCGATTCGGAATCCGAGCGTCACGTCCAGGAAGCTCTCGCCGAATTGTGCAACGGCCGCACTACGCTGGTCATCGCGCATCGGCTCTCGACGATCATGCATGCCGACTGCATTCTCGTCGTCGAGAACGGATTGGTCGTCGAATCCGGCCGCCACGAGGAACTCCTCCGCAAAGGCGGACGCTATGCTTCGTTCTATCGGTTGCAACTCCGGGAGCAATCGTCGCCGCCGCTCGAGCCGGCCGTTGCCATCGCTTCATCTGCTTGAACACACGCCTTCCTCCCAGCCAAAATGAGAAACCATCATGGACGCTAAGAGTTATGTCATTCCGCAACCGCCGCAGGCCGCGATCACGGTTGCCGGCAGCGATAAATATTTCCCGGTGCGCCGGCTGTGGTGTGTCGGCCGTAATTATGTCGAGCACATCAAGGAGATGGGAAACGACGTGCGCGAGCCACCGTTCTTCTTCGCCAAGCCTGCCGACGCAATCGTGCCGGATGGCGGCACGTCGCCTTATCCGTCGATGACCAAGGACATGCACCACGAGGTCGAGCTTGTGGTGGCGCTCAAGAGCGGCGGCCGCAACATCAAGACCGAAAACGCGCTCGATTGCATCTACGGCTATGGCGTCGGCATCGATCTGACACGCCGCGATCTGCAAATCGCCTCGCGCGACATCAAGCGGCCGTGGGAGATCGGCAAGGCATTCGATCATTCGGCGCCGTGCGGGCCACTCAAGCCCGCGTCCGAGATCGGGCATCCGTCGAAGGGCCGCATCACGCTCAAGGTCAACGGCAAGGTGCGCCAGGACGGCGACCTCAATCAGATGATCTGGAACGTGCCGGAGATCATCGCCAAGCTTTCCGAGATGGTCGAGCTTGCCGCCGGCGATATCATCATGACGGGCACGCCATCGGGCGTCGCCGCCACTGTCGCCGGCGACAAGATCGAATGCGAGGTCGAGGGGGTCGGCAAGCTCAGCGTCAGCATCGGCCAACCGCTGAAGTAGCGCCATTCGGGAACCGTCTATCTCGGGTTTGCCAGAGAGCGGAATTCAAAATTCCGAAGTCGGCAACCGGCGGACGCCATCGCAGCTCCGTGAACAGGCAGGCACGATGCCGGGCCAAGCCGCGATTTGGATTAAGTGGAACTTGAATAAATGTGGCGCGTTAAGAGGCAACCACAACGCATTGGAGCTCCCCATGGGCGCCCGCCGTGTCACGTTGCAAATAAACCTCCCGTTCCGTTCGGCGATGTCGCGCTGGTGCCCGCGCTTGTGAGCGGGCGGCCGGAAGCCGATATGGCGCGCGCAATGGCGGCGGCCCTCTCCGATATCGAGGCGCCGACGGCGGCCGACGTTTACAACCGGCTGCGGCAGGCTTTCCCGACAGCGCCGCTGAGCGCCCGGGTCGGCGCATTGGCCACGCTGATGGAGCGGCTTCGGCGCCCGATGCATTAACTCACAATCCGAGGTAGGCGGTACGGACACGGTCGTCGGCCAATAATTCGGCGCCCCCGCCAGTCAGCGTCACGCGCCCGTTTTCGAGCACATAGGCGCGGCTCGCGAGTTTGAGCGACAGCGCCACATTCTGCTCAACCAGCAAGCACGTAAGACCCTCTCGGTTGAGATCGCAGATCGTATCGAGCACGTGGCGCACGATCGCTGGCGCGAGGCCGAGCGAGGGCTCGTCGAACATGATGAACTGTGGCGCGCCCATCAGGCAGCGGGCGATTGCGAGCATTTGCTGCTCGCCGCCGGACAATGTGCCGGCCGACTGCCGTGCCCGCGCGGCCAGCACAGGGAACAGCGCGAAGGCGCGGTCGCGGTTCTTGGCGCGATCGGCGCGGGCGCGCGGCAGCATGGCGCCCACATCGAGGTTCTCGTCGACCGAAAGCGACGGAAATACCTGGCGGCCTTCCGCCACCTGGCCGACGCCGAGATCGCAGACGCGATAACTCGGCCAACCGGAAATGTCGGCGCCGCGAAAAAATACCCGCCCGCGCGACTGCCGATGCATGCCGGCGATCGCACGGATGAGCGTCGTCTTGCCGGCGCCGTTGGCGCCGACGATGGCGACGATCGCGCCCTCCTCGATCTCGAGTGACACGTCATCGAGCGCCTGGACGTCGTCGTAGAACACATCGAGGTTTTCGACGCGCAGCATCACACCGCCCGAATATCAAGAGAAGATTGGCCCAGATAGGATTGCACCACCGCGGGATCGCGCACGACGGTTTCCGGCGCGCCTTCCGCGATCATCGTTCCATGATCGAGAACCATCACGCGTGAGGCGAGCGCCATGACCGCGCGCATGACGTGCTCGATCAAAAGAATAGTCAGCCCGCTTTCCCGATTGAGCGCGCGTAGGGTTGCGACCATGCGGTCGGTTTCGGTCGGCCGCAATCCCGCCATCACTTCGTCGAGCAGCAACAGCCGCGGTTCGGTCGCGAGCGCGCGGGCAACTTCAAGGCGCTTGCGGTCTGCCAGTGTCAGCGTCGCGGCAAGCTGACGGCGCTTATCGAAAAGGTCGAGACGCCGCAGCAGCGCTTGCGCGTGCTCGCGTGCCGCCGCGACGTCGCGCCGATGCAGCAACGCGCCGACGATGACATTATCTTCGACGCTGAGTCCCGGAAACGGCCGCACCAGCTGGAAGGTGCGGGCGAGGCCGCGCCGGCATACCGCGTCGGGCGTCAAACCGCCAATCGGCTCGCCGGCAAAAGTAATCGTTCCCCCATCCGGCGCCATGGCGCCCGCGATCATATTGAACAGCGTGGTTTTGCCGGCGCCATTCGGGCCGATCACGGCGAACAGCGCGCCCCCGGGTACCTCGAAGCTGACGTCGTCGACTGCGACCAGACCGCGGAAACGTTTGCTGACGCGTTCGAGCGAAAGGAGCACCGTCACCGCAAATCCTCCGTCAGGCCAAGCCGCCGCGACAGCCATGGCCAAATGCCTGCCGGCAACGCCATGACGACAAGAAGGAGGCAGATGCCGTAAAGCACTTGCTTGGCGCCGGGCAAATCGACGCCGAATGCGGCCATCGCGGAGTTGAGCGTTTCGGCGAGCCCCGTGAGCACGAACGCGCCGAGGATCGGACCGAACAGCGTGCCGACGCCGCCGATGATCGGCCCAAGGATCATCTCGATCGAGCGGGAAATATTGAACACCTGCTCGGGGAACAGGTTGTTGTAGAAAAACGCATAGAACACGCCGGCGAACGACGTGACCGCGGCGGAAATCATCACCGCATACATCTTGTAACGAAAGGTATCGATGCCGGCGGCGCGTGCCGCTTGCTCGTCTTCGCGAATGGCGAGCCAGAAATAACCAACGCGGCTGTTCAACAGCACGCGGCAAAGGATGAACGCCAGCACCGTTGCGGTGAGGATCACGTAATAGAACATCCGCGGGCCGCCGCGCAGGTGCCACAGATCGTTGTGCGCGTATTGCGCGACCGGCAAGAACAGCCCGGCCGAGGCATTGACCACGCCAAGATGGTCGAAACCGATCCGTGCAAACTCGGCAAAGGCGATAGTGAGGATGGCGAAATAGACGCCGGTAACGCCGAAGCGGAACGCGAGAAACCCGATGATCGCTCCACTTGCCGCAGCGACCGGCATAGCGGCGAGAAACCCGAGCCACGGAGCGATATCGAATTGCGTGAACAGCGCCGCCGCGATGTAGGCGCCGAGCCCGGCATAAAGCGCGTGGCCGAGTGAAAGCTGGCCGGCAAAACCCATCATGATGTTCCAGGCCTGGCCGGTATAGGCGAGGTAGAGAATGAGAATGAGAATGGTGACGAGATAATCGTTGACGATCCACGGCGCGATCAGGAGCGCCGCAAACAGAATGGCGAGCAAAGCCACGGTCCGGCGCGGCACGCCGTCGGCGAGAAGCCCGCCACTGGGAGGGGGCCGAATCGCCATCACGCCGTCCTCTTGCCCAGGATGCCCTGCGGCCGAAACAGCAGCACCAGCACGAGGATGCCGAAGGCAAACATGCTCTTGGCCGACGGCGTGAACAGCAGGCCGGCAAACGCTTCCGTCAGCCCGATCAATACGCCGCCAACGAGCGCGCCAAGCATCGAGCCGAGCCCGCCGGTAATGACGATGACGAAGGCCAACAGCGTATAGGTCGGCCCGATGCTCGGCGTGACGTCGACGATTAGCGTCATCATGACGCCGGCGGCGCCGACGCAGGCGGCCCCGATTCCGAACGTGAGCGCGTAAAGCCGATTGACATTGAGCCCGACAACCAGCGCGCCGGTATAATTGTCGGCGCACGCGCGGACCGACTTGCCGACCAGCGTGTAGCGAAAGAACACGAACAGCAGCGCAGCGAACAGGATCGCGGCGGCGCCGGCATAGAGCTTGGAGGCGTCGACGATCAGCCGGCCGAGCTGGAAACTGTCGTACGCGTAGGAGGTTTGCACGGTGCGCGCGTCCGGACCGAAGATGATCAGAAGCACATTGACGATGATGATCGCCAGCGCCACGAGGAGCAAGAATTGGCTATGTTCCGGCCGGGTGATGAACGGATTGATCAGTCCGGCTTGCAGCGCGTAGCCGAACACAAACATCACCGCCGCAATCGGCACCAGCATGATCAGCGGATCGAGGTGGAATCCGGAAAACAGCACGACCGCGAGATACATTGCGATCGACATCATTTCGCCGTGGGCGAAATTGACGACACGGACCACGCCGAAGATCACCGAGAGGCCCAGCGCCATCAGGCCATAGACCAGACCGGTCAGAATTCCGGCGACGGCGACATTCAGATAGACATCGAAAGGCACTGCTGCGCTCAGCCGCGGCTCTGATAAGACGCCAAGGGCCACTCCGGCTTGGCATTGGACGCGGCCGGCGGCGAAATCACCACGATCTTACCGTCGCGATTCTGCACGGCGCCATCCTTCACTTTCGGGTTCTGGCCCGTGCCATCGAATTGGATGCCCAGTCCGATACTGACGTTATCGGTAATGTTCGTGGCGCGGATGGCGTCGGCCAAGACCTTGGGATCGGTCGAACCGGCGCGCTTATAGGCATCGGCGGCGACCAGCAGCGCCTCGAAAGTAAAGACGTGATTGGTGTTCAGATTGATGCCGGGATAGGCCGCGGCCAATGCGGCTTCGAGCTTTTTGCTGAGCGGCTTATTCGGGTCGTACCAGGGCACGAAACTCAACGGACCGTCGGAGAGCTTGCCGAGCGTCTTGAGATATTGGTCCTCGTACCAGCCCGGGCCCATGCTCAGGATCGCCTGCGGCGTCCAGCGTTGCTTGACCAATTCCCGCGTCAGCAGCATTGCGTCATTGAGACGGCTGACGACGAGCAAGGCATCGGGATTGCTGGCCTTGGCCTTCGCTACCTCGACCGAAAGATCGCGTGCCGCGGGATCGTAGGCGATTTCGTCGACAAGCTTATAAGGCATGTTGAATTTCGGCATCACGAAGTTGATGCCCTTTGACATGGCGGTGCCGAAAGTGTCGTTGACGTGCATGAACACGACCGTCTTAGGCGCCGTGCCCACCAGATTGAAGACCTGTTTCTGATTTTCGAAGGCGTCGCCCAAAATCATCTTCGCGGTAGGAAAGTTTCTGAACACGAACTTGTAACCCTGATCCGTGATTTCCGGCGCCGCGGCGATATTGATGACGAATGGAACGCTGCTCTGCTCGGCAACCTGAGCGATCGCCATGGATTGGCCGGAATCGAACGCGCCAACCAGAAGCTGCGCGCCGGCGCTGATCATTTGCGCCGCGCGTGAGCGCGCGGTTTCCACGCTCGATTCTGTATCCCCGTTGATGATCGCAAGTTCGGGCAGGCCCAGAGACTTCAAGATCGGCGCCGTAATGTCGACGCCGCGCTGGCAATCTTGGCCGATGCCGGCCTCAAAACCCGAGCGCGGCAACAGCACGCCGACCTTCAATGGCCCGCCCTGCGCGCGTGCGATGTTGAAGGGTGCCATGCCGGCAGCCAAGCCGGCGGCGCCAATACCGGCGGAAAAGGTCCGGCGGCTAACGCGCGCGGAATTCGATCGGGATTTGCGGGTCATAGCGAGGTCCTCCCATTGGCTCATGCTGCGGCTTTTGACCCGCATGATGCCGGATTTACTGGAGCGGTCACAAGGTCGAAAATGCCGCGACGGGACGGCTCTCGACCCGCCGCGATTGCCACACATTACGCGATTTCTGGCCGGCACAATTAGGTCGCAAACAATTTTTCCACCGCCGCGGCAATGCGCAGAAGCCGCCGGTCCTGGCCATTGCGCACGACCAGCATGAGGCCGGCGGGGAGCGCATCGGCCGCAACGGGCGCCGGCAGCGAGATGGCGCAGAGGTCGAAAAAATTGACGATGGTCGTATTGCGCAGCACGGCGGCGTTGCGGGTGGCGAATACATTCGGATCCGCGACCTCCGCGATCGTGGGCGCGACGATGGAGGTCGTCGGCATGACGAGCGCGTCGAGTTCACCGAGCCGCGCGTCCATGGCGCGCAAGAGCTGCGCCCGTTCGCGCACCAACTCGGCGTAATCCGCCGCCGCCACGGCGCAGCCGCGCTCGATGCGCGCGCGCACATTCGGGTCGATGTCGGCGGCGCGGCGCCTGAGCCGGTCGCGGTGCACGGCGCATGCCTCCGGCGCCAGGACGCCGCCTCGGCCGTTGATCGCCACCATATCATCGAGGAGCGTCAGCGTTTCGTGACTGACGCGCACGCCGGCGGCATCGAGCCCCGCCATTGCCGCGGCGAAGGCTGTAGTGACGGTCGTGTCCAGCCGGTCGAGCGGCAACCCTTCGGCAATGCCGAAGCGCAATCCGGCAAGCGCGATCGGCTCGGGCGGGGCGAATTCTTCACCGGCCATCACCGCGTCGGCTTTGGCGCAATCCGCAACGCTGCGCGCAATCGGTCCTATCGAATCGAGCGTCTTGCTCAGCGGAAAGGCGCCGCCGGTCGGGATACGCTGCCGGCTCGGCTTGAAACCGACAAGACCGCACAGCGCGGCGGGCACCCGCACCGAGCCGCCGGTATCGGTGCCGATGGCGATTTCGCACATGCCGTCGGCGACGGTGATCGGCGCGCCCGCCGAGGAGCCGCCGGGTACGCGCTTGCGGTCGCGCGGATTGCCCGGCGTGCCGAAATGCGGATTGGCGCCGATGCCGGAAAAGGCGAATTCAGTCATGTTGGTCTTGGCGGCAATCACCGCGCCCGCCGCGCGCAAGCGCTGCACTATCACCGCGTCGGCGATAGCCGGCGCGCCCTCCTCGGCAAGGATTTTCGAGCCGGCGCGGGTCACTTCGCCCGCGACGTCGAACAAATCCTTGATGCTGACGATGACGCCGTCGAGCGGACCGAGCGAAACGCCGCGCGCGGCGCGGGCATCGGCCGCATCGGCCGCGGCGCGGGCGGTTTGCGCATAGACTGAGAGGCAGGCCCGCACCCCCTCCCCGCTCGGATCGGCGATGCGCGCCACCGCTTGTTCCAGTCGGTCGCGGCAAGAAGGATGGGCCATTGAGATACTCGCCGGTTACGGCATTGCGGCCTATATATCGGACCTGTCACATAGGACTTGCAATCATCCTCGCACGATGCTGCGATCCAGGGAACGATAACCATGCCAAACGGAAAGCCCGCACTCTCCTTCATCGGCTTCGGCGAGGCCGGCCAAGCGATCGCGGCCGGACTGCGCGAGACTGGCGTCGAGCGGATGTCGGCGTGGGACATTCTGTTTTCAAAAAGCGAAGGCGAAAAGCTCCGCCAAGCCGGCGCGGTGAACGCCGTGCGGTGCGCGAGCTCGGCCGCCGAAGCGGTCGGCAACGCCGACATCGTGATCTCCGCCGTGACCGCCGCCTCGAGCGTCGAAGCGGCGCAATCGGTCAGGGCGCATCTTGCCGCCAAGCCGTTCTTTCTCGACATCAATTCGGTATCGCCCGGCCGTAAGCAGGAAACGGCGAAGCTGCTCGGCGAAGCCGCGCGCTATGTCGACGTCGCCGTGCTCGCGCCTATTCATCCGGCGCGGCATCAAACACCGATGCTCCTAGCCGGACCGCACGCCGAGACGATCGCGCCGGCGCTCGCCGCGCTCGGCATGCGCGTCAGCATCGCCGGCGCCGAGATCGGCGCTGCCGCGGCGATCAAGATGGTGCGCAGCGTGATGATCAAAGGCGTCGAGGCGCTGACGCTGGAATGCTTTTTGGCCGCCGCGCGCGCCGGCGTGATTGACGAGGTCGCCACCTCGATGAAGAACAATTATCCCGGCCTCGATTGGGCAAAGATCGTGCCCTACAATCTCGAGCGCATGGCCAATCACGGCGAACGGCGCGCCGCCGAGATGGAAGAGGTCGCCGACACGCTGCGCGAGCTCGGCGTCGAGCCGCTGATGACGGCCGCCACCGTCAAGCGCCAGCGTGAAATGGGCCAGATCGGCACGCAACAATCCGTGCGCGGTGTGCTCGACAAGGACCGCGCGGCCATGCTGAGCGCGATTAGCGCCGCCGCGCGCGACCGGCACTGATCATACCGGCGCTTGCCCGGTTCACCGCCGTCTGCCCTTGCGGCGTTCGCGCGGCGTGACGCGAGATGATTTCGGCATCGGCCGGCGCGCCGCTTTCGCGCTTGAGCGCCGCGGTGGCATGGCACCGGCGGCTTCAAGCCGCATGCTCCAATATTCCCACGTTCTACCCACGACATTGGGCAGAAGACTGATTGCGCCGGCGAGCTTGATTTCGCCGCGATGCAGCGGCTGCGGCATGCCGAGCGCGAGCGCGCGCAGCTGATAGTCGGCGTTCTGACACATGAAGATCGAACGCGACACCAATTCCTTCAAGCCGCCGCCGACAACCGTCGCGCCGTGGCGGTTCATCATCACCACCGAATATTGGCCCAGCGCGCGCGCGAGCGACTGGCCTTCCTCCGGTTTCACGACCAACAGGTTGGTATCGCCGAACTCGTCATGCTGATCCCAGAACGGCGTCGCCTCGCCGACCGCCGCGCCAAGGTGGAACACCGGCACGAGCGGCTTGCCGGCAATGGCGAAAGGCATGACCGCAGGCGCGTGATGATGACACACCGCCATGACGTCGCTGCGGGCTTGATAGATACAGCCATGAATGACGCGCTCGGCGTAGAGTTGCACCTTGGGCGGCCGCACCGGGGCCGAATCGAGCGTATATTCCAGAATATCGTCCGGCTCGATGAGCAGTGGCGAGCGCGAGCGCGACAGGAGATACCGGCCGGGATCGGCCGGATGGCGCATGCTGACGTGGCCGAAGGCGTCGAGCACGCCTTCATGTGCGAGGATGCGGTTGGCGAGCGCCAGTTCCTCGATAACCTCAGTCATTTTATCGGGCACGACTTCCCCCTCTTATTACGGCCTCGGCAAGCCGCTTATGACTTCGCAATGGATGCCGCACCACGCGGCAGAACGATCTTAAATTCGGTGAATCTGCCGGGTTCGGTATCGACCGCGATCGAACCAGCGTGCTGTTTCACGATGATGTCGTGACTGATGGAGAGGCCGAGCCCAGTACCTTCTCCGGCCGGTTTGGTGGTGAAGAATGGATTGAACATCTTTTCCTTGACCTCGTTCGGGATGCCGGTGCCGTTGTCGCGGATCCTGATTTCGACGCTATTGCCCAGATTTTTGGTCGCTGCGGAGAGGATCGGCTCGAAGCCCTCATTGTCAACCTCGGCTCTGCGTTTGGTGGCCGCATAGAAGCCGTTGGAAATCAAATTGAGCAGAACCCGCGTGATCTCTTGCGGATACAGATCGACCTCGCCCGCGGCCGGATCGAACGACTTCTCCAGCGTGATATTGAAGCCCTGCTTCTCGGCGCGCGCGCCGTGATAGGCGAGATTGAGGCTTTCCTCGACGATGGCATTGATATCGACCGGCCGGTGCTCTCCGGAGCTCTCTCGGGAATGCAGCAGCATGTTCTTGACGATCGAGTCGGCGCGCTTGCCGTGTTCGACGATTTTTTCGAGATTTCCGCGCAATGTATCAGCCAAATCTGCGATATCGGCGCGCGTCTTATCGTCTGCTTGCACGGCGCCGAGCGCCTCGTGCAGCTCGTCGATGAGCTCGACCGAGACGGATGAGAAATTGTTGACGAAGTTGAGCGGGTTCTTGATTTCGTGGGCAATCCCGGCGGTCAATTGGCCGAGCGAGGCGAGCTTCTCCGTCTGCACCAGGCGATCCTGCGCGGCGCGCAAGTTCTCTAGCGACTCCGCCAACTCGCGGGTGCGCTGCTGTTCGGCCTCGAACAAGCGCACGTTCTCGATGGCGATCACCGCTTGGTCGGCAAAGGTCGTGACCAGCGCGATCTGATTGTCGGTGAAAGGCTCCACAACGCTGCGCGTCAGCACCAGGACACCCACGGGCATGCCCTCGCGCAGCATCGGCACGCCAAGAATTGTACGAACGTTGCCGATCTGAAACCCAGACAAGTAGGTATATTCTGGATCGGATCCAATATCCGCGACATGGACAGTCTTGCCGTCGAGCACGACGCGACCAACGATATTTCCCCGGTCGATCGCGAGCGGGTTGCGGTCGATATGGCCTTTAAACTCCTCCGTAAATCCATAGCTCGCCGCGCGACGATAGGCCCCGCCCTTGGGCAGCGTAATCGAAGCTCGTTCCGCGCGGCACAGCCGCGCCGCCGATTCCACCAGCGTGTCGAGCACGGTCTGCAAATCGAACGTCGACCGGCTGATGACCTTGAGCACGTCGGCGGTAGCGGTCTGTTGCTGCAGAGATTGCCGCAGTTCACTCAGCAGCCGCGTGTTCTCGATGGCGATGACGGCCTGGGCGGCGAAGTTCTGCACCAACGCAATCTGCTTGTCGGTGAACGGCCGAACTTCCTGGCGGAAGATGGTAATGGCGCCGATTAGTTCATTCTCCTGGAGCATCGGCACCGCAACGAGGGTCCGAGCGCCGCCAAGCTCGGCGTATGCGACCCGAAGTGGATCACGCTCGGCGTAGGCCTGCTCCGTCGTGATATCGGCAACATGCACCAGTTGCTTTGTCGCCGCGACGCGACCCAGGCCCGTTCCCGGGCCAGGGTGGACAAACGGTTCGCGTTGCCGGTCTTCAACAAGCAGGGGCGGCACGCCATGTTGCGCAACGAACCGAAAACCGCCGTCCTCGGATAACCACAGAATACCGAATTTCGCCTCGCAGATGCGCGTTGTATTCTTCAGGATCACCTCGAACACAGGCTTCAATTCACCGGGCGACGAACTGATGACACGCAGCACATCCGCCGTCGCGGTCTGCTGCTCCAGCGATTGCCGCAATTCGCTGAGCAGCCGCGTGTTCTCGATGGCGATGACGGCCTGGGCGGCGAAGTTCTGCATCAGCTCGATCTGCTTGTCGCTGAACGGACGGACCTCTTGGCGATAGATACCGATCGTACCGATCAGGACATTGTCCTTGAGCAGTGGAACAACAAGAAGTGTCCGAACACCCCCCAATTCCACGGCGGCAACGCTGAGCGGATTGCGATTTGCGTAGGTTTCAATATCTCTGCTGTCCAGGATGTGGACGGTGCGAGGATTGCGAAGAATTTGAGCGAGAGCGGTGCCGGGGGCCGGATCGATCGGCCCGCGCCTGAGGAATTTCTCAAAACTTGCCGGCGCGTTATGCGTCGCGATGGTGTGGAACGCCCCATCCGCATACCGGAACATGTGCCCGAAGCTGGCGCCGCAGATGCGCGTGGCGTTTTCCAGCATAGACTGGAACACAGGCTCCAATTCGCCGGGCGACGAACTGATGACTTTAAGAACCTCCGCGGTGGCCGTCTGCTGCTCCAACGATTCAGTCAGATCATCCGTGCGCTGGCGCAATTCATTGAGCAGCCGTGTGTTCTCGACGGCGATGACAGCCTGGGCGGCGAAGTTTGCCAAAAGCTGAGTCTGCTTATCGGTGAACGGCCGGACATCTACTCTGTAGACGGTGAAGACGCCAATCGCTACTTCATCCTTGAGCATCGGCACGGTGACCAAACTGCGCGCGCCGGTGAGGGTGGCAAACACTTGGAAATGCGGATCGTCGCGCAGCCAGTTCGGATCGTCGGCGACGTCGGCAATCTGGATCGCCCGCTTCGTGGCCGCCGCGCGCTCCAGCGGATTGTCCGGTAGCACCCGCACCAGCGGTTGACGGCGTCTGGCTTCGACAAAAGCCGGCGGCGCATTATGCATCGCCGCAATGCGAAACGCGCCGTCCTCGACGAAATACATAGTGCCGAAATTGGCTTGGCAGATGCGCGTCGCATTTTCGAGGATCGCCTGGAACACGGGCTCCAATTCGCCGGGCGACGAGCTGATGACTTTGAGAATCTCGGAGGTCGCCGTCTGCTGCTCCAGCGCCTCGCGCAGTTCGCGGGTCAGCCGGGCGACCTCTGTTTCACGGCCTGCAGCGGAGGAACCGCGACGACGCGCCGCCTTTGGCACGGCCTTCGGTGCAGTGCGGCGTTTTGGCGTTACCGCCTTGCGGCGTCGCGCTTTAGCCGGTGCGCCGCCTGCTCTGGAGCGCCGTCTCATTGCCGTCCCCGAGGCTTAGGACATGGATTCTCAGAACATGTTTCCAGTTTTCCGCACATGTCCTAGTCCATGGCGATCCGCGCGCCAGTTGCCCCGTTCAAGAGCCGCTTGAGGTGGAAGCTGGCGAGTTGATCGTCCGCCACTTTACCGATGTGCGCTGCGAATGCCGCGATGGCACTTGGGTCACCGGCCTCAAGTTTGGCAAACGCGTCGAGATAACTCTTTGTCGCGGGATCGTCGTATTGCTCGGCGCGAAGCGGCTCGAAGGCCCGCATGGCTTCCGTTCTGCCCCGCAGCATAAGGTCGCCCACGGGCCGGCCGCGGAATTCCTTCACCCTCTCGGTAAGGGGCGCACTCACGCAGATGCGGGTGCCGAGTTGCTTGTTGCCGGCTTCAAGCCGCGCCGCGACGTTGATGGTATCGCCGTAAGCCGTGTAGTCGAAGAAGCGGCCGCCACCGAAATTGCCGACAATCGCCGGCCCGGCATGAACCCCGATACGGGTTACTCCCAGCGCGACGCCCTTTTTATGCCACCGCGCGCGGAATGATTCGGCGTATTCATCCAAAGCCAACGCGCAAGCGACAGCGCGAGCGGCGTGGTCGGCCTGCTCGCCTGGCGCCCCAAACAGCACGTGCAGGGCATCGCCGATAATTTTTGCCACCGTGCCATCATGCGCGAACACGATATCGGTCATGCCCCCGACATACTCGCTGAGAAGCGGTCCAAGCACGCTGGGCTCAAGCGTCTCCACCAGCGCGGTGAAGCTGGCAATGTCGGTGAAAAGCGTCGCGATCTCGCGACGCTGCCCGCCAAGGTCGATTGCATCCGCATCGCTGGCAAGCCGTTCGGCGAGATTGGGCGAGAAATAACGCGACAGCGATGCGTGGGCGCGCTCGGCCTCCGCTTGGCGCCGCCGCGCCTCGCGCAGCACTTCGACATGCCGAATTGTCTTGGCGATTGTCGCCTCGAGATCGGGGAAATCGATAGGCTTGGTGATGAAATCGAATGCACCCCCGTTCATCGCGGTGCGAATATTGGCCATATCGCCATAGGCCGAGACGATGATGGTGGATGTTTTTTCTTCGTTTTCTTGCAGCTTCTTAAGCAGCGTCAGCCCGTCCATCCTCGGCATATTAATGTCGGTAACCACCATATCGACATCGTGGTTCGCCCCCAGCACGGCGAGCGCTTCGATCCCGTCGTGAGCGAACAGGAAGCTGATTGCCCCGTCGCGAATCTGGCGCCGAAACTTCTGCTGGATAAGCGTCTCCAGGTCGGGCTCGTCGTCGACAACCAATATCCGCGCGGTCATGCGGCGCGTCCGACCCGCAAATCGATTTCACTGCGGAGCGTTCCGAAGTCGATCGGCTTGGTTAGCAGCGCCTCAGCGCCGTTTTCCAGCGCCTTGCGTTTGGTTTCCGCATCGCCGTAGGCCGTGATCATGATGATCGGAACGTCGGGCCGCAGCGCCTTCGCTTTGGGAAGAAGCTCCAGGCCGCTCATCCCCGGCATGTTGATGTCTGACAGGATCAGAATAAGCGACTGGTCGCCGGCATCGGCAATGCGTTGCAGTGCCACGCTGGCGGACGGCGCAAATTCCATCACAAAGCGAGCGGCGCGAAGGTCGCGCCGGAAGTGCTGACGAAACAGCAGTTCGACATCGGGCTCATCGTCGACCACAAGAATGAGAAAGTTCACGTCTTTTCTCCCGGTTTGGCGATAGTTGCAGCCACGCGCGGCAGCACGATCCGAAATTCGGTGAATGCGCCGGGCTGCGTGTCGACCTCGATAGATCCGCCATGTTGCTTGACGATAATGTCATGGCTCAGCGAGAGGCCGAGGCCCGTGCCCTCGCCGGCGGGTTTCGTCGTGAAGAACGGATTGAACATCTTTTCCTTGACCTCGGGCGGGATACCGGTGCCGTTGTCGCGGATCCTGATCTCGACACTGTCGCCGAGATTTTTGGTCGCGGCAGTTAGCGTGGGCTCATAGCCACCGCCATTCGCTTCGGCTTTGCGCTTGGTCGCGGCGTAGAACCCGTTTGAGATCAGGTTGAGCAGCACCCGCGTGATCTCTTGGGGAAAGAGATCGATCTCGCCCGCAGCCGGATCGAAGGATCGCTTCAGCGTGATATTGAAGCCCTGCTTCTCGGCGCGCGCGCCGTGATAGGCGAGATTGAGGCTTTCCTCGACGATGGCGTTGATATCGACCGGCCGATGCTCGCCGGAGCCCGAGCGCGAATGCAACAGCATGTTCTTGACGATCGAGTCGGCGCGCTTGCCGTGCTGGACGACCTTGTCAAGATTGCCTTGCAACATATCCGCAATCTCGGTCACTTCCGCACGCAGCTTGCCGTCGAGATTTGCGCCGTCAAGCGCCTCGCGCAATTCGTCGATGAGCTCGATCGAAACGGATGAGAAATTGTTGACGAAATTGAGCGGGTTCTTGATCTCGTGGGCAATGCCGGCGGTTAATTGGCCGAGCGAAGCGAGTTTCTCGGTCTGGACCAGGCGGTCCTGCGCGGTGCGCAACTCCTCCAGCGACTTCGCCAGTTCATGGGTGCGCTCCTCCACGCTTTCGAACAGACGGACGTTCTCGATGGCGATCACGGCTTGGTCGGCGAAAGTTGTAGCCAACGCGATCTGCTGTTCAGTAAAAGCCCGTATTATGTTTCGACCGAGAATGATAACGCCGATCGGGTTGCCTTCCCGCAACAGCGGTACCCCCAGGATGGTATGGAATCCAGCCCTCTTCGAGACTTCGCTCATCGTGTATTCCGGATCGGACTGCACGTCGAGAATCTGAATAGGTCTACCCTCAAGCAGGACTCGCCCGGCGGTCGTCCCTCGCTCCGGCACGATGGGGCGGTTCTGCATGTAGTCAGTGTATTCACTCGGGGCGCCATGGCTGGCAACGTGAAGGAGGGTTGCGCCTTCCGGGCGACGGATCGATGCCATATCCGCCTCGCAAAGCCGAGCCACCGACTCCACCAGCGTATTGAGCACCGTTTTAAGATCGAAGGTCGAGCGGCTGATGACCTTGAGCACGTCGGCAGTGGCGGTCTGTTGTTGCAGCGATTGCCGCAGTTCGCTCAGCAGCCGCGTATTTTCTATGGCGATGACGGCTTGGGCGGCGAAATTCTGCACCAGCTCTATCTGCTTGTCGGTGAACGGGCGAATCTCCTGACGATAGATGATGATGGCGCCGATCATCACATTCTCTTTGAGCATCGGCACCGCGATCAGCGATCGCGCGCCACCGAATTTCGCCGGAGGACTCGGAACCGGTTCTGCCGAGACGTCGGCGATGCGGACCACGTTTTTTGTCCGCCACATGCGATCGAGAGGGGTTCCGGCGGGCGGCTGAAACGAACCTAGCTTCCGAAGAACCTCGGCAAGTGCCGGCGGCGCGCCAAACAGCGCGACCGGATTGAAAGTTTCGTTATCGATTCGGAACAGAGTGCCAAATTTCGCGTCGCAAATCCGCACCGCGTTTGCCAGCATCGCCTGGAACACGGGCTCAAGCTCGCCCGGTGAGCTCGAGATGACGCGCAGCACTTCCGACGTTGCCGTCTGCTGATCCAATGACTCGGTCAGCTCCCGGGTGCGGTCTTCGACCTTTTGCTCAAGGCCGGCGTAGGATTCCTGCAGCCGGCCTGCCATATCGTTGAATTGATCGGCAAGACCCTCCACCTCGTCTCCGGTCTTGATGCTGATCCGCTGGCTGAGATCGCCGCTGCCGATGCGCGCCGCGCCGGCGCGTAGCGCTTGAATCGGCACCACCATGCGGCCTGCGAGGAACATGCCGCCGACGAAGGCGAGCGCCAGCGCGCCGAGCAGCACAAAGCCGGTGCGCTGGATCGAGGCATATAGCGGTGCGTAGGCCTCCTCGATCGGCGTCTCGACGAAAACGAACCAGCCCAGCGGATTGACCGGCGCATAGGCGGTGAGAACTTTGTGACCGCCGACGTCGGCGGCTTGCTGCACTTCCTCGGCGGACGCGCCGGCGCGGGCGCTTTTCACCTGCGCCAGCTTCGACATGTCGGTATTGCGCAGCACGAGACTGATGTCCGGATGCGCGATGAGGCGGCCATCGCCGTCGACCACATAGGCGCGGCCGTGCTCGCCGACCTTGATCTTCGACACCACGTCCCAGATCAGCTTGAGATTGACTTGGGCAATACTCACGCCGGTGTCGCGCCGCGTCCCCGCCAGCGACAACGTCATGTAGGGCTCGGATTCGCGGCGGAAGTAAACCGGCCCGTAATAGACCTTGTTCGCCACCGCTTGGGTAAATTCCGGTTTGTCGGAATAATCGACGCCGCTGCCGACCACGTCCATGGTGAGCCGCGACACTTTGAGCTGTTCGTGGCCCGTTGCATCGATCTGCGCCAGCTCGGTGATGGCCGGCACCTGGCGCAACAACCGCAGCGCGTCGAACCGGCGCTGGTCCAGCGTGCCGTCCGACCACGGCAGCTGCGTGGTCCAGCCGAGCTGGCTCTGAATCTGGGTGATGAATTCCTCGATCTTATCGGCGGCGGCTTGCGCCTCCTGGCGCTGAATGCCGATCAGCGACGCCTTGTGCTCCTGATAGGAAAACCAAACCTCGAACGCGCCGTTGGCGACCAGCGCGACGACAACGACGCTGACGAACAGCGCGAGATATTTGATAAAAAGCCGGCTGCGCACGATCGATGCGCCGGAAGACGAAGCAGGTTGGCCGAGGCCGTCTGCCAGACCGCTCGCTGTCCCGCCGCCTTTTTGATCCACGTCCGCTTTCATCCGGTCAACTTAACACTTTTCCGAAGCCCTCTGCCTCATTCGATCACCTCATCGGCCCGCAGCAGGATCGACGTCGGAACCTCAAGCCCAAGCGCTTTGGCGGTCTTGAGATTGAGGAGAAACTCAAGCTTTGTCGGCTGCTCCACCGGGATATCGGCGGGCTTCGCGCCGTTAAGTATTTTGTCCACCAAGGCGCTCGACCGGTAGCACGTCTCGATCTGGTCGGGTCCATAGGACAGCGGCGCACCAGGGTCGAAGGTTTCTCGCGAATAGGCGCACAGCGGTAGCCGATGCGCGATTGCCAGTTGGGGTATGATGGCGCGCCATTGGAACGATGTTCCTCCTTGAGCCGGAATCAACGCCTGCATGCCGGCATTTCCCATCGCGTCGAATGCAGCGTTCAACTCCTCACGTGAACGCGCGTCAAACACCTCGATCGTTAATCCGATTTCGGTCGCGGCAGACCGCGTAACGTCGACATACATCGACGCGCTCTGCTGATTTGAATTGATCAACATAGCGACACGAGTCAGCCCCGGCACGATCTCTTTCAGAAGCTGAAGGCGCTTGCCTGCAATGTCTCGTCCAACATTTGAAAGCCCGGTAATATTCCTACCCGGCCGCGCAAGGCTGTTGACCAGTTTCATTCCAACCGGATCCGGAACGAACATAAAAACAATCGGAATTGTTTGGGTAGCGGCCTGCAAATAAAACGAGCCGATAGAACCACCCATCAGCACGTCGGGATTCATGGCGACAAGTTCAGCGGCCATGCTTTTAAAAAGCTCGGGCTTCTCATCCGGGAAGCGATGGACAAGCATGATGTTGCTCGCATCCACGTAACCCAGCTTCGAAAAACCGTCGATCACGGACTGATAATAGGGATTTTCCTGTTCCGCACTGCCGGCATACCAGAGGTAGGCAACTGTGGGAATCTTCCCGCTTGCTAGCGCGCGCGCGACCGTTAGCGACCACGCAGCCGCGCCGCAAGTGAGCGCGATGAAATCCCGCCGTCTCATTCGATCACCTCATCGGCGCGCGCGAGCAGCGCCGACGGGATTTCAATACCTATAGCATGCGCGGTCTTCAGATTAATGATGAGCTCGAATATCACAGGTTGTTCTATTGGCAAATCGCCGGCTTTGGTCCCGTGCAGGATCTTGTCGACATAGACAGCACCACGCCGAAATAGATCGGGGAAGCTCGCACCATAGGACATCAAGCCGCCGTCGGCCACATTTTGCCTGTTCAGGAACATGCCCGCGATATGATTCTTCAACAGAAACTCGATCACCGGCCCCATGTGAGCCTGATGAAAAGGGTCGTTGGTGGTCAGCAACGCGTCGGGACGAACGGATGACATTTGCGCAAAGACGCGGTCGAAATCGTCCGCTGTCTGCGCCTGCAGGGGAATGAGTGTCATGTTGAACAAGGGCACCGCTTTCTGCACCTGATCGAGAATTGCAGTATTGGACGCATTGTCGGGATTCCATAGAAAGGCCACGCGCGTCACGGACGGAACGGCATCTTTCAGGATTTGCAGTCGCTTGGTCACCACATCCGGGCCCAGAATGGTGTTGCCCGTGATATTACCGCTAGGCCGCGCGAAATTTGACACGAGACCCGCGCCGATCGGATCGCCGATCGAAATTGCAACAATGGGAACGGCTTTTGTAGCGCGTTGCGCGGCTTGCGCCGCCGGCGTGCCGAAGACCGCAATAACATCCACGGGAATCTGCACGAGCTCATTGGCTGCCGCGAGCAAACGATCGGGCGCTCCGTCAGCGCGGCGGTATTCGAACGCGATATTCCGGCCTTCGACGTCGTTCAATTCGCGCAATTGTTGACGAAAGGGATCCCAGATCGGGGCATCATCGATGATGCCGACGCGCGCAATCTTTGTCGCAGCGCCCGCCTGCCCGATACGAAACGGTACGACCGCAGCGCCGCCGAGCAAGGATATGAACTCCCGCCGCTTCATTCGATCACTTCGTCGGCGAGCGCGGCCAACGTGTTAGGGACGGCGAGATTCATTGCTTTGGCGGTTTTCAAGTTGATCACGAGCAGGTAGCGCGTCGGCAATTCGAACGGCAGGTCGGCGGGCTTGGCGCCATGGAAAATTTGAGCGGCCAGCGCGGCGGCCCGATCGAAGGATTCTTTCGGGTCCGCGCCATAAGACATCAAGCCGCCATCGCGGGCCATAAAGTCCTGTTCATAGATCGCCGGCAGCCGGTGCGCGGCGGCGTAATCGAACACGCGCTTGCGATTGAGCAAAGTGAGCGAGTCGGTGACCATCAGGATGGCGTCGGGCGGGTTATTGTCCATCGCCGTGAAGGCTTCGTTGAAATCGTCGGGTTCGCGCACGCCGAGCGGCAGCACCGTGATGCCGAGTTCCTGCGCGGCTTGCGCCGATGCGTCATACCGCTGCGACATGCCGAGGTCGTCCTTGTTCCACAGCATCGCGACCTTGCGAAGCTGCGGCGACAATTCTTTCAAATAGCCAAGGCGCTTGGTGGAAAGCGCTGCGGCGTCGTCGGATATTCCCGTGACGTTGCCGCCCGGCCGCGCCAGGCTCGCGACCAGCCCGGTCTTCACCGGATCGCCGGAGCCCGATGCGATCACCGTTGCAACGCCCGATGCCTTGGCAGCCGCCGCAGCCGGATAACTGACGGTCACCACGACGTCGACATTGGCAGCTTTCAATTCCTGCATCAGGTTCGGCGTCTGGCTCACATTGCCCGCTGCGCCGCGCGCCTCGTAGGCCAGATTTTGCCCAAGCGTGAAGCCGCGCTGCGCCAGCCCGGCGACGAGCATCGCTCCGGGGCCGGCCGTGGACGGGATCGGCGGCCCGACGGTCAGCGTCCCCAGGCGGTAGATCTTTGCGGGGGTCTGCGCGGCAGCGCGGCTAGGCGCCGCTATTGTCGCGCCGGCCAGCATTTTCAGGACATCGCGACGTCTCATGGATTGTCTCCACCTAAGCTCGGGGCGCTAGACGGACAAAAGGTCGCTCACTCGGGCGATCGATGCCGTCGCCCCATGGGTTTCTTGCCTGCGCGCAGGGTACGGCCTAAGCGTAGTTTTAGCACATTTTGCAAGACCGCCTGTGTTAGGAATCACACCGAAATAGGGCGCTCATTTCGCCGATTTCAGCTATCGGAAGCTCACGCCGCGCGGTCGCGGTGGGAGATTTCGACGACGCGAGCGCGCGCGGCGAGTGCGTCGACTAATGCGTCGGCCTTGGCCTTGTTCGCGGCATCGAGATTAGCGTCCCATTCGTCGAGCAAGTAGATTTCCGCATCGGTGGACTCGACGATTTCCTGCAGCGATTTGAGCTGCCGCTCGCCCGACGAAAAGCCGAGCTTCTGGTCCATCGATTGGGCGACCACGACGACGTCGTCCTCGTCGTCGCCTTCGACATCGACCGGATCCACGCCGCCGGTGAACTGGAACGAGAGCCGGTCCGTGGTCGGCCAATAATAGGCGCGCTTCTTCATCTCGGTTTTGAGGCTCGCCAGTAGCGACGATTTGCCGGCGCCGTTGCCGCCGCGCACATTGATGCGGCCGGTCGATTGCGCCAGCGCGATGCGCAAGGCATCGCCGAGCGACGACACTACATTGGCGTGCTCGCCTTCGCGCAGCACCAGGCGGTCGAACTTGATGCGTTTGTCGAAATCCGGATCGGGCTCCGGCAGCATATTGGCAGCGACGCCGCCGAACCGTGTCCAGATGGCGATGAAATCGTTCCAGCCGGTGGCGAGCAGATGCAGCTCGTAGGTCATTTCGATCTGCCGCGGCAGCGTCGTCGCCAAGCCAACCAACAACACGGTATTGCCGACATTGTGGAGCGCGACCACGGTGATGGTAGCGAAGACAATGGCGAGACTGACGATGCCGCTCATCGCGCTCATGCCTTCGCGGGCGACGATGGCGCGGATTTGGGCGACCAATCCTTCACGCAATCGCGTCTTGAAGCCGAATAGCCACAGCCGAAGATTGTAGCGGTTGCCGGAAAAGACGTTGTCCCACGCGGTATAACCTTGCGCGGTGACGCGATTGTTCCTGCGCTGGTTTTCGAGATAGGCCTCGGCGATCGGCTTCTGCAAAATCCATTGCATCAATAGCAATGCGCCGAAGGCGCCAACATAGGCGATCGGCAAACTGGGATCGATCTCCGCGCCGAGCACGAGCGCGTTGAAGACCAGGCCAAGAAACAGTTTCAAAGCGAATTCCAGCTCGTACATGACGTTGAAGAAGCACTGGAACGTCTCGCCGGTCAGGAACGGCTCGACCTGCTCGCGGGCAGGCTTCTCGTTGAGAAGCTTGACCTTGCCGCGGTTCTCGCGCGCAAACCGCAGCATGAATTTGCCGAAGCCGCGGTAGCCGGCGCGTTCGGCAAAAATCCAGCTGATGACGCCGACGACATACGACGCCGATTGCGCGGTGAGGATCCAGATCAGGTCGCTGATCAGGAATTCTCCGATCGCGACTTTGCGCCCGGCATTGATGACGAGCCACGTCGTCGCCGCGGCCAGCATGGCCTCGACCACCATGAGGAACACCATCACGAACAGCGACGGCGACAGCAGATAGCCCGCCAGTTCGAAGCGTGAAATCTGCTGCTGTTTCATGAAAGTCCCGGAACGAGCGGAAAGGCCGTGAGTCGGCGCTGCAGTCTAACGGCAACCGGCCGTGAATTTAAGCTTGAGGATGACGCGCGCCGGGATGAATTTTCTTGTTTTTTCAAAGGTATTGGGCTGCGGAAAATCCGAGCACAACCGTTTTCAGGCCCGGGCCGGCCGCAGACGATCAAGGTCATCTTGCAGCCGCTGGTTATTCTCAAACAACCGGGCCGTCGCCAGCCGCAGAAAATAAAAGCCGAAGGTCGGATTCTGGTAGTAGAGCTGCTCGACCTGCTCGTAAGTGATGGACAGCGCTTCGCCGTCCTCGATGCATTCGAGCGTCGCGGTGCGCCGGTTGTCGGGCGCGACCATCGCCAGCTCGCCGACCACCTGGCCGGGCTTCAGCTCGATGCCGAGCTCGAGCAACAAATAGCGACCGGTCACGGTGCAGAACATTTCCTGTGCCGTCTCGCCCTTGGCGAACAGAATGTCACCCTTGCGGAAATAGCGCCTGGCCATGAACGGCTTGAGCCAATCCATCGAGGCATTGCCGCGGATGGCGTCCCGGACGTTCCTGATCAAGCCGAACATCTGATAGAGCCGATAGCCATTGAGCGGCAGCGCGACGGCTTGCAGCACGAATGGAATCCATTCGTTCGACACGGCGTAAAAGACGATCAAGAAGCAATTGGCGACGATAGCGAGCATTCGTAAGGGGACCATCGTTTTCGTCGACGCGGTCGCCACGATCATGAGCGATCCAACGCTGTTAAACAGGCTAGCCCAATGCATAGTCTCCTCCGCCACTTCCCGGACCGCGTTTACGGCGACGCGATGAGGAATGCGGAATCTAATGCCTTATCGCTCGCGATGGAACGAGATTCGGCCGGCAGTCTGCCGCGACGCGATTGTCGGCGAAAACGCTCGGATTGCTTCGGGCAAATGCCCGACCGAATGCCGCTCATGTGACGTTTACCTTGCGGCCTGTTGGCGCGGAATCGGCCGGCGGCGCATGCAGTTTCGACTGGCCGATTCGGGTTCGACGGCGTAATTTACCGCGTTTGAAACCGCATTCGCCGCCGACGGGGCTCGCGTGATATTCCAGGCCACGTTTACCAGCATTGTATATCATACGGGGCCGTTGCGCCGTTTCGGCGCATCCTCGTTCGCCCGCATTGGCATTCTCATCGTCGGCCTTTTAGCGATGACGGCCTACACGGTGCCGGCCTTGCATGACGCGGCGGGCGTCTGGCTGGCCTCCTGCCTGTGGTGTTGTGTCGCCTATTTCGCCATCGACAGTGCGGCCCGCGCGCGAACCGCGATCCGCGCCGGGACCGGCCGCAACCATATTATTTCGGTGTCGGGATTCGTCGACGTCATCTGCGTGTTTGCCGTTCCGATAGCGCTGCTGTGCGGTGTCCCCGGACCGACGGCGTGGCTATTCGCGTCACTATGGGTGCTCAAATTCGCGCAGAATTCTCCTGGGTTTGATCAAATCGGGCGCGTTTTCAAGCTCGAGGCGAGGCCGCTGGCGAGCGTGTTTGCGCTGTTTTTGATCGTGCTCTTTCTCTCGGCCACCCTGGAGTATTTGGCGGAACGCCCCATACAGCCGACCGCCTTCAACTCGATGCCGGCGGCTCTGTGGTGGGCGGTGACGACGCTAACCACCACCGGCTATGGCGATTTGGTGCCGATCACACCCATGGGACGCTTCCTCGGCGGCATGGTGATGATCTGCGGCATCGCCACCTTCGGCCTGTCAACCGGCATTCTCGCCACCGGTTTTGCCGCTGAAACCCGGCGGCGCAATTTCCTGCAGACCTGGGACCTGGTCAGCAAGGTGCCGTTTTTCCAATCGCTCGATCCCTCGGCAATCACCGAAATCACTCACATGCTGCGGCGGCTGGAGGTGCCGGAGCGGACCGCCATCATTCGCCGCGGCAAGGTCGGGGATTGCATGTATTTCATCGCGGCGGGCGAAGTGCAGGTCGATATCCAGCCGGCGCCGGTTCGCCTGGGCGCGGGCGCGTTTTTCGGCGAACTCGCTTTGCTGCTCAGCGATTCGATCCGCACCGCCAACGTGAGCACGACAATGCCGTCGACGCTGCTTTTGCTCGATCTTGTCGACTTCCGCACCTTGACCGCGCATCATCCCGATCTCAAGCGGGCCATCGACGCCGAGGGGCAACGGCGCATGAGCGAGAATCAGAAAATGCGGGAACGGCAGCGCATGGGCGGCGCAACGCCATCCTGACTTGACTAGCCGAATCCTTTAGCCCTCAATCCGGTACCTTTCGTTGAGCTCCGAGACGACCGCGCATGGCAAGTCCTGTTGCACTCATTACCGGCGCGACCGGCCAGGACGGCGCGTATCTGGCCGAATTCTTGCTGAACAAGGATTATATCGTCCACGGCATCAAGCGACGCTCGTCCTCGTTCAACACCGCGCGGGTCGATCATCTGTACCAAGACCCCCATGGTTCCGGCGTGCGGCTTTTCCTGCACTACGGCGATATGACGGATTCGACCAATCTCATCCGGATCATCCAGGAAGTGCAGCCGACCGAAATCTACAATCTCGCCGCCCAGAGCCATGTGCGCGTCTCGTTCGAGACGCCCGAATATACGGCCAATGCCGACGCACTCGGCACGCTGCGGCTGCTCGAGGCGATCCGCATTCTGCGGCTTGAGGACAAAGTGCGATTTTATCAGGCCTCGACGTCGGAGCTTTACGGCATGGCGCAGGAGGTGCCGCAGCGCGAAACCACGCCGTTCTATCCGCGTTCGCCCTACGCGGCGGCAAAGCTTTATGCGTACTGGATCACGGTCAACTATCGCGAAGCCTACAAAATGCATGCCTCGAACGGCATCCTGTTCAATCATGAAGGGCCGACGCGCGGTGAAACTTTCGTGACCCGCAAGATCACCCGTGCAGTCGCGGCCATCGAGCTTGGCCTGCAGGAAAAGCTCTACCTCGGCAATCTGGCCGCCCGGCGCGATTGGGGCCATGCCCGCGATTACGTCGAAGGCATGTGGCTCATCGTGCAACAGCCGGAGCCCGACGACTATGTGCTGGCGACCGGCGAAGAGCACTCGGTTCGCGAATTCGTCGAGAAGGCATTTGCTTGCGTCGGACGGATTATCGAGTGGCGCGGATCAGGCCTCGCCGAAAAAGGCGTCGATGCGCGCGACGGCCGCGTCCTCATCGAGATCGACGAGCGCTATTTTCGTCCCACCGAAACGGACGCGCTGCTCGGCGATCCAACCAAGGCGCGGCAAAAGCTCGGTTGGCACCACAAGGTTTCGTTCAACGAACTGGTGCGCGAGATGGTGGACGCCGATCTGCAAGACATACGTCGCGACGGCGCACGCCGCAACGTGCACGACTAGGGCGGCGAAAGCGCAAGGACTGAAAATAAATGAGCGGCGCGCCGGTCATTTTCGATTTACGCGGCAAGCGTGTCTTCGTGACCGGGCACGCCGGCATGGCGGGCTCCGCCATCGTGCGGCGGCTCGAGCGCGAGAATTGCGACATCGTGTTTGCCCTGCGGCGAGATCTCGATCTGCGGCAATCGGACGAGGTCGATCGCTTCATGGCGCAAGCAAAACCCGACGCGGTCTTTGTCGCCGCCGGAAAGGTCGGCGGCATCCGCGCCAACAGCACTTTTCCCGCCGACTTTATCGCCGACAATCTTGCCATCGGGCTCAACACCATTCGCGCGGCGCATCGTTGCGGCGTGAAGAAGCTCGTTTATCTTGGTTCGTCATGCATCTATCCGCGATTGGCGCCGCAGCCGATGTCGCCAGACATGCTGCTCACCGGACCGCTGGAGCCGACCAATCAATGGTATGCCGTCGCCAAGATCGCCGGCATCAAATTGTGCGAAGCCTATCGCCTGCAACATGGCGCGGACTTTGTCTCGGTGATGCCGACCAACGTTTACGGGGCCGGCGATAATTACCATCCGGAAGACAGCCACGTTCCCGCCGCCTTGGTGCGACGGTTTCACGAAGCCAAGATCGACAAGCATCCAAGTGTGACAGCGTGGGGCACCGGCGCGCCGCGGCGCGAATTCCTTGCCGTCGACGATCTCGCCGACGCTTGCGTGTTCGTCATGAAATGCTATTCGGAGTTGGAATTCCTCAATATCGGCACCGGTGAAGACATCACCATCGCCGAGTTTGCCCGGCTGGTTGCCGATGTGGTCGGCTATCGCGGCACCATCATTTTCGACACCTCGCGGCCCGACGGCGCGCCGCGCAAGCAGCTCGATGTATCGCGCATCAACGCACTAGGCTGGCGCGCAACGACACCATTGCGCCAAGGATTGCAGTATATGTATGCCGACTTCCAGGCGCGCTATAACGCGATTCTCGCCGAAACCGAAAAACAACCGTCGCACTGACGCGCTTTAACGTAAGACTTGCACAGAAAATTCGCACAGAATCAAAGATGCCAATTCCGCTCAACGAAACGCACGATCCGAAGCGCCGCAGCTTTGTCGAAAGCGCCAACGCACCCGGTTGCGACTTTCCGATTCAGAACCTGCCGTTCGGCGTCTTCTGTCCGGCATCGGGCGGGCCGGCGCGAGTTGGCGTCGCCATTGGCAATCAGATTCTCGACGTTGCGGCCACAGCAGAGACCTTCGATGGGCTTGCCGCCGAGGCGGCGCGGACATGTCCGGTTCCGGCTCTCAATCATCTTATGTCGCTTGGACCGCAGGCTTGGTCGGCGCTTCGGCTTGCGCTATCGCGCGCCCTGAGCACCGAACATGGCAACGCGAAGCTGCGCCAGCATCTCACGCCGATGGCGCAAGCGGAGATCCGGCTGCCGGTTGCCATACCGAACTTCACCGATTTCTTTGCCTCGATTTTTCACGCCACCAATGCCGGACGCATGTTCCGCCCGGACACTCCGCTGATGCCGAACTACAAATACGTGCCCGTCGCCTATCATAGCCGGGCCTCGTCGATCATCGTTAGCGGCACCGCGTTCAAACGGCCGCGCGGCCAGCGCAAGCCGCAGAATGAAACGGTGCCGAGCTACGATCCATCGCGCAATCTCGATTTCGAATTGGAGCTCGGCTTTTACATCGGCACCCCGAGCGAGCTTGGCGAGCCCATTCCGGTCGGCCGGGCGGCCGAGCATATTTTCGGGTTTTGCCTGCTCAACGACTGGTCGGCGCGCGACGTGCAGGCTTGGGAATACCAGCCGCTCGGTCCGTTCCTGGGAAAGAATTTTGCCACCACCGTTTCGCCCTGGGTAGTGACGGCCGAAGCGTTCGCGCCCTTTCATACGACCGCATTCGCGCGGCCGGAGGGCGACCCGGCGCTGCTGCCTTACCTCGACGATGCAGATGACCGGGCCCACGGCGGCCTCGATATCTCGCTTGAGATCTATATGTCGACCGAGGTCATGCGCCGTGCCGGCACCGCGCCGGCGCGCATTGCGCAGACTTCGGCGGCATGGCTCTATTGGACCGTCGCGCAAATGGTTGCCCACCACACCTGCAACGGCTGCGACGTCACGGTCGGCGATCTCATGGGCACGGGCACTATTTCAGGTCCGGAAAAAGCGAATCTGGGCAGCCTTCTGGAGCTCACCATGCGCGGCACCGAACCGCTCGCGCTGCCGAGCGGCGAAAAGCGCGGCTTTGTCGAAGACGGCGACGAGATCGTCTTCAGGGGCTTTTGCGAAAAGCCCGGTCATGCGCGCATCGGTTTCGGTGAATGCCGCGCAGTGATATTGCCGGCGGGTTAATGAATCTCCGGTTCCGCGATCGGCGCTTGGCCTTCGAGAAAGTCGAAGTCGCAGCCCTCGTCGGCCTGACCGATATGCTGTGAAAACATCGCGCCATAGCCGCGCGGGTAATGCGGCGCCGGCGGCTTCCAGGCGGCGCGCCGGCGCGACAGCTCCTCATCGCCGACGTGCAGATGGATCCTCCGCGCAGCGACATCGACCTCGATCTCGTCGCCGGTTTGCACGAAAGCGAGTGGCCCGCCGACAAAACTTTCCGGCGCCACGTGCAAGATGCAAGCGCCGTAGCTGGTGCCGCTCATGCGCGCATCGGAAATGCGCAACATATCGCGCACGCCGGCTTTGAGGAGCTTTTTGGGAATCGGCAACTGGCCCCATTCCGGCATGCCGGGACCGCCCTTCGGCCCGCCGTTCTTGAGCACCAGCACATGATCGGGCGTGACGTCGAGATCGTCGCGATCGACTTCCCGTGCCATATGATCGTAGTTCTCGAACGCGATGGCGTTGCCGCGGTGGTGCAGGAAGCGTTGGTCGGCCGCTGCCGGCTTCATTACGCAACCGCGCGGCGCGAGATTGCCGGTCAGCACCGCGGTCGCGCCCTCCGGGTAAAGCGGCTCCTTGAGCGAGTGGATGACGTCGGGCAAATATACTTTCACTCCGGCGATATTTTCGCCGACGGTGCGCCCGGTCACGGTGACGCAGGACAGATCGAGCAGCTCTTGCATCTGCCCCATCAGCGCGCGCAGGCCGCCGGCATAGAAGAAGTCTTCCATCAGATATTTGCCGGATGGCGTGATATTGGCGATCACCGGCACTTGCCGCGAGATCGCGTCGAAGCGCGCCATGTCGAGCGCGATGCCGGCGCGGCGCGCCATGGCGATGACGTGGATGATGGCGTTGGTCGAGCCGCCGAGCGCCATGTGCACGCGGATTGCATTGTCGAAAGCGGCCGGCGTCAGAATCTTATCCGGCGTCATATCCTCCCACACCATCTCGACGGCGCGGCGGCCGGCGGCGGCGCACATGCGCGGATGATTGGCGTCCGGCGCCGGAATCGACGACGCGCCGGGCAGCGCGAAGCCCAGCGCCTCCGTGATCGCCATCATGGTCGCGGCGGTCCCCATCACCATGCAGGTGCCGAACGAGCGCGAAATGCCGCCCTCGATCTCGTTCCATTCGTCGTCGCCGATGCGGCCGGCGCGTTTCTCGTCCCAATATTTCCAGGCATCCGAGCCCGAGCCCAGCACGGTGCCGCGCCAATTGCCGCGCAGCATCGGCCCGGCCGGCACATAGATCGCCGGCACGCCCATGCTGATCGCGCCCATGATCAGCCCCGGCGTGGTCTTGTCGCAGCCGCCCATCAGCACCGCGCCGTCGATCGGATGGCTGCGCAACAGCTCTTCGCATTCCATGGCGAGGAAATTGCGATAGAGCATGGTCGAGGGTTTGACGAACGGCTCGGCAAGCGACATCGCCGGCAGCTCGATCGGAAAGCCGCCGGCCTGATAGACGCCGCGCTTCACGTCCTCGGCGCGGTCGCGCAGATGGCCGTGACAGGCGTTGATGTCGCTCCAAGTATTGATGATGCCGATGACCGGCTTGCCGACCCAGTCGGCGCGGTCATAGCCGAATTGGCGCAGCCGCGAGCGGTGGCCGAACGAGCGCAGATCGTTCTTGCCGAGCCAGCGATAGCTGCGCAGGTCTTCGGGCGATTTCTTGTTCTGCACTTTGTTATTCGCTGGCGGCCACGGCGAGGATGCTCGCCGCCAAGATCACCGATACGATGGTGAATATCGTGACGTTCACATCCCACAGCCAAGACTTTGGACCGATCGGAGCTTGAAACGACGGATATCCGTTGTTGTCGTAGAGACCGCCGCCATAGGCCGGACGGCTGAACACGGCGCCGAAGAAGCCGGCATAGACCGCGACGGAGAGCGCTGCCGCCAGATAAAGCCGCTCTATCGGCATCGGTCCGCCGGCCCAGATCAGGTAGAGCGCTATCAGCCCGATGCCGGAATAGGACAGGACTTGCCATACCAGATGAAACCGCGCGTGCGGCGTCCATAGGGGATTGCTGGCATGTGTCTTGTTCAAGTCCGCCATGATAGTGACGGCGCTGTAGCCAAGCGCGGTGAGCGTCAGAAGAATGCGAGCGGTGGTTTCCATGTGATCGCCTCCCCGTCGTTCTGTCGGCAAAATCCTACTGCCGTAGGTGGGGAAGCTCAAGCAACCGGCCGAAAAGCGGCCGGCAAATCCGCGCTGAGTTCGCGACAAAAGAAAAAGCTTGGCGAGGAGCTAACCCGCGCCAAGCTTAACGAATAGCGGTGCAGCGTCGGTCAGGACAGCCTTGCGGACCACTCAAAATTAAAAAAGGCTAATGCGTCCCGAGATGGTAGTTGATACCGACAGTCACAACGTTATCGTAAGCGTGACCGCCGAGAGTGGCCGTGCTTCCACTGCCGGTAAACGTGGCGTAATTAGTTCCTATATAAGGGGCAGTAACGCCGTTACTTGCAAAACGCACATAATCGTATTCGGCCTTCAAACTCCAGTGTTGATCGATCATGCGCTCGATGCCGGCACCGACAAACCAGCCCGTAGTCGTTTTGTTGCCAGGGGTGGCGGTGGATGTTCCACCCGTGCCAGTAGCCGTAGAACTTCCGCTGATTTCTCCGACCGCAAGGCCGCCGGCGGCATACCACATCATGTGGTTTGAATCGGTCAGGTATCCGAGATGAGGGCCGATAAGAAAGGGATCGACATCAGTCGTGTTGGTAATTGTTGTAAGCGGTATACCAATCGATGTTTGACCTGAGCGTTCTTTCGGAAAGTCATAGCGCGCTTCGATACAGGCCACCATCGCGGTAGTAGTATTCTGCCAGCAATATCCGCCTTCGACACTCGCTTCCCAACCATGATGCGCAGCCGACTCGGTATATGTGGCTCCGAGTAGGGGTGGGCTGTAGGTCGTTGCGCGGCTGCGGCCCCAACTGTAACCGGTGTTGACGCCTCCGTACCAACCAGTCCAGTCGAAAAGCGGCGCGGGCGGCGGAGCCTTCACCGCCATATCGGCGGCGAGCGCGGCGGCGCTCAAGCCTAGCGACAAACCAGCTGCTATTAGAAATGTGAAGCCCGCGCGACGCATGGATGCCCCCGTCCGATTCCCGCTTGGAGTTCGATTAAACTTCCTCCGAGCGGCGCCGGTCTATCCTAAACCGCCGGCCGCAGCCCCTTCTCCAGTGCAATAGCGCTGAATTTTGCGCGGCGTGTCGTTACGGTCACAGTATCCTAGTACCCCGGCTAAGTTCTGGTAAATTCTTGAAAAAGCTCCCAGGCGTCAGTCAGGGCCCTACTCCGCCGTCGCGCCGGTAGCCTTGACCACCTTGGACCACTTCTCGGTCTCGGCGGCGATGATCTTGCCAAAATCTTCAGGCGTGCCGGGAATGTTGGTGCCGCCGAGTTGGGCGAGCCTAGCTTGCATGGATGGATCGGCGAGCGCCTCGTTCACCGTTTTGTTGAGCTTGTCGACGATGACGCGCGGCGTGCCCCGCGGCACGGCCATGCCGAAAAATACGCTCGCTTCGTAGCCAGGCACCGTCTCGGCGACAGTCGGCACGTCCGGAAGCGCCTTCGCGCGTGTCGCCGTCGTCACCGCAAGCGCACGCAACCGGCCGGCCTGGATATGCCCGATCGAGGACGGCAGATTGTCGAAAAATACCTGCACTTGACCGCCCAGCAGATCGGTGAGCGCGGGCGCCGCCCCACGATAGGGGACGTGCACGAGATCGAGGCCGGTCATCAGGTTGAACAATGCTCCCGACAGATGTGTCGACGTGCCGGCACCGGCCGATGCATAGTCGACCTTGCCCGGGTTGGCTTTCGCATAAGCGATGAATTCTGCGACCGTGTGCGCCGGCACGTTTGGGTTCACCTCCATCACATTGGGCACCCGGATGAAGCCTGCGACCGGAGCCATATCGCGGATGAAATTGAACGAGAGATTCTTGTAAAGCGTGGCGTTGATGGCGTTGGCGGGATTAACGAAGAACAACGTGTAGCCGTCGGGGGGCGAATTGACGGCCAGCTCGGTCGCCAGATTGTTGCCGGCGCCCGGCTTGTTTTCGATGATAAACTGCTGATGCAGGTGTTCCGACAGATATTGCCCGAGCAGCCGAGCGAGAATGTCGGTCGAGCCGCCCGGCGGATAGCCGACGAGCCAGCGCACGGGATGGTTCGGATAATCGTCGTCCGCGTGCGCCGCGCCGGCAACCCACGCAACGGCAAGACACGCGAAAGCGAACGCGGCGAGCCGATGGAATTTACGCCGCATCCTTCATCTCCCCGTCGAAGCATCGTTGTTGGTATTGAGGCAAGCCTACGCGGCATCGATGATGCCGCACAAGGGTTAGGCGCGCTCTGCGTGCGTGGCATAGCACCGCCTTGCCGCAGGCGACGGAGGCCGATAATTTCACAGCCTCCCCTGAACACCGAGGATATTGCAATGATCGACCTTTATGCATTGACCAGCCCGAACGTGCAAAAAATCTACATCATGCTCGAAGAGACGAAGCTACCGTACACGGAGCATTTCGTCGATGTGTGGAAGGGCGATCAGTACAGTCCGGATTTCATCAAAATCAATCCGAACTCGAAAATTCCGGCGATCGTCGATCACGAAGGCCCCGGCGGCAAGCCGTACACGGTCGTGGAATCGGGCGCGATCCTGATGTATCTCGCCGAAAAAACCGGGAAATTTCTGCCCAAGGACATGGCGAAGAAATACGACGTGCTGCAGTGGATGATGTTTCAGATGACCGGCGTAGGACCGAATTTTGGCCAGCTCTTCCACTTCAAGATGTATGCGCCGAAGGACAAGGACACTTCCTATTCGATGGCGCGCCATCAGACCGAGGTGAAGCGGCTCTACGAGGTGATGGAAAAGCGGCTCGCGCAGGGGTCCTATCTCGGCGGCGACGAATATTCGATCGCCGATATCGCCACTTTCCCATGGACGCGCATGCACGACATGCAGGGGGTGAAGTGGGAAGATAATCCGAACCTCGCGCGCTGGTTCAAATCGATCGACGAGCGGCCGGCAGTGAAGGCCGCGCTCGCCAAGGTCGGCGCCATCAAATCGAACCGCGATACCGCGTCCGACGACCAGAAGGACCGCTTCTTCAACCGCGGCCATTACGCGAGGGCGTAGTAGGATCGGTATCGGGCGCTTGGCGCAGCCGCTTCGCGGCATCGAGCGCGGCAAGGACGATATTGTGGTAGCCGGTGCAGCGGCACAGATTGCCAGAAATGCCGATCCGGATGTCTTCCTCGGTCGGGTCCGGATTGTCGCGCAGAAGTTCGATGAGCGTCGTCAGAATTCCGGGCGTGCAGAAGCCGCACTGCAGGCCGTGATTGTCGCGGAACGCCTCCTGCAGCGGATGCAGTGTCTTGCCATCCGGCGCGATGCCCTCGACCGTCATGATGTCGTGACCGTCGGCCTGCACGGCGAGCATCAGGCACGAACGTGTCGAGTGACCGTCAAACAGGATCGTGCAGGCGCCGCAGACGCCGTGCTCGCAACCGAGATGCGTGCCGGTGAGCCCCAACTGGTGGCGCAAAAAGTCGGCGAGCGTCAGGCGCACCGGCACGGTCTCTTCGCGGCGCGTGCCGTTCACCGTGATGGCAATGGTGCGCGTCTCGCTCACGAAGCTGTCCTCGTCGTGATGCGCTGATGGGCCTTAAGAAGGGCGCGGCGCGCCAGCACCGTCGCCAAGTGTTGGCGGTAGGAAGCGGGCGCGTGGATATCGTCGACCGCGTCGAGTTTACCCAACGGCTCGCAGATGTCGCGCAGCCGCTTCTCTTCGATCGTCTCGCCGATCAGCGCGCGCTCGACGTCGCTCGCCCGGATCGGCGCCGGTCCCAGGCCGCCGAGGGTCAGCGAGGCGCGCGTCACCTTGCCGGCCTTGTCTTCTGCGATGAGGGCAGCCGCCGCGACGATGGCGAAATCGCCGTGCCGGCGCGAAAACTCGACGAAAGCGTGACCGTGTCCGGCAGGCCAGCACGGAAACGTCACGCCGGTAAGGAGCTCATCGAGCTCCAGGGCCGGCGTCATATAAGCGACCGGAAAGTCGGAAAAATCGATGTTGCGGGAGCCGCTCTTGCCCGTCACCGAAACTTTGGCATTAAGCGCCGCGGCGACTGAAACGAGCTCGGCCGCCGGATCGAGATGGCACAGCGAGCCGCCGAGCGTGCCGCGATTGCGCGTTTGCCGGTGTCCGACTTGCACGATCGCTCCATGCATTAGCGGACAGCGCTGGCGCACCAGGTCGGAGAATTCGATGTCGCGTTGGCGCGTCATGGCGCCGATTTCGAGCGCGCCGTTCTGTTCGCGGATGTAGCTCAACCCATCGACCCGATTGAGATCGATGACATGGTCGGGCAACACGTAGCGCATATTGAGCATCGGCATCAGCGACTGACCGCCGGCGAGCAGCTTGACGTTGTCGAGGCTCGTGAGGAGACCGACGACGTCGGCCGTCGTGCGCGGATCGTGATAGGAAAAAGGCGGGGGCTTCATGCCGGCATTTGGCCTTGTCGCACTTTGACTCTGTGCCAAAATCTGTGCATCAATTCAAAAACATACGCCAATCCCAAAGTTGAAACCAGCCGATGAAGTCAGCGCGATGAAACCGGCGGCGTTTCGCTACCACGCGCCGAAAACCGTGGATGAGGCCGTCGCCCACCTCGCCGAGGTTGCCGGAGAGGACGGACGCGTGCTGGCCGGCGGCCAAAGCCTGGTGCCAACCATGGCGTTTCGGCTCGCCAGGCCGGCGCATCTCGTCGATATCAATGGTGTCGAAGCGCTCAATCGCATCGCGGTTGCCGACGGAAAACTCGTCATCGGCGCCTGCGTGCGCCATGCGGCATTTCATCGGCCGGTTTGCGACAGCCCGCTGGGCAAGCTGCTCTGCGACGTCGTGCACCACATCGCGCATTATCCGATCCGCAATCGCGGCACCTTTTGCGGCAGTCTCGCGCATGCCGATCCGGCGTCCGAATGGTGCCTGGTGCTGGTGGCGCTCGACGGCGAAGTGTTGGCGAAAAGCGCGCGCGGCGAACGCGTCATCGCGGCGCGCGATTTCTTCAAGGGCATCATGACGACGGCGTTGCGCGACGACGAGCTTCTGGTCGAAGCGCGGCTGCCGATCCTTGCTGCGGATACGCGGTGCGGCTTTTACGAATTCAATCGGCGCGCCGGCGATTTCGCGCTTGCCGCGGCGCTCGGGTGTTATCGCGTCGAAGCCGGCAAGATGATCGAGCCGCGGCTTGCGATCGGCGGCGCGGAGGTCAATCCGCGGCGCATCGCCGAAGCGGAACGCGCGCTTTTGGGCGCGGCGCCGGACGACAAAGCATTTCGCGCGGCGGCCGAAGCAGCGACCGCCGCCATCGATCCCTTGGAGGACATCGTCAACAGCGCCGAGTTCCGGCGCGACCTTGTCCTCGCCGTGACGCGCCGCGCACTCGAACGCGCGGCGGCATGAATCCGCGCGCACCGAACGCGCCGTGGATCGGCCAATCGGTCGAGCGGTTGGAAGACCCGCCGCTCGTCGCCGGCCGTGGCGCATTCGCCGGCGACATTAATTTCCCGCATCAGCTTCACATGCGCATCGTGCGCTCCGCGCACGCCCATGGCCGCATCGTATCGATCGACGCGACGACAGCGCGCGCCGTGCCAGGTGTGTTCGCGGTGTGGAGCGCGGCCGACATTGCCGAGGTGCCGCCGATCGACTTTCGCGAGGGCTCTATCCCGGCGCTCGATCCGTACCGCCAGCCGGTGCTGACGAAAGACCGCGTGCGCTATGTCGGCGATCCGATTGCCGCGGTCTTTGCCGTCGATCCTTACATCGCCGAGGACGCCGCCGATCTCGTCGCGGTGAAGATCGAGGAATTGCCGCCGCTCCTCGATGCGAATGCCGCGCCGGCCGAATTCTCAGCCGGGCATTCGACCGAGGCGGCGCTGATCCGCCAGGGGTATGGTGACGTCGATGCGGCGTTTCGCACCGCCGCGCACGTCGTCGCGCTCGAGCTTGCCGTCGGCCGGCATTCCGGCGTGCCACTGGAGACGCGCGGCGCCATCGGCCGCTACGACGCCGCGCGTGGCATTCTCGAACTGCACGGCGCCGCCAAGGTGCCGCATCGCAATCAGGAACTGCTGTCGCGCATGCTCGGCATCGCGCCCAGCGCGATTCATGTCCACGAGTCGCATGTTGGCGGCGGCTTCGGCATTCGCGGCGAGCTTTACCCCGAGGATGTCCTGGTTTGTGTCGCCGCCAAAAGATTCAACCGGCCGGTGAAATGGATCGAAGACCGGCGCGAGCACCTGATCGCGGCCAATCATTCGCGCCAGCAATTGCACAAGATCCGCGCCGCGGTCGACGCCAACGGCGTCATCCTCGCCATCGACGATCTCTATTTCCACGACCAGGGTGCTTACGTGCGCACGCATGCGGCGCGCGTCGTGCACATGACCGCCGGCATATTGCCGGGACCCTATCGCGTGCCGGCCTACCGCGCGGTCGGTCATTTCCGCCTCACCAACAAGACACCGGCGGCAACCTATCGCGCGCCCGGACGCTACGAGACGACCTTCGTGCGCGAACGCCTCGTCGATGCCATCGCGCAGCAGCTCGGCATCGATCGCATCGAGGTGCGGCGGCGCAACGCCATCAGCGCCGCGGAGATGCCCTACCCGCGCCCGCTCGAAGCGTTAGGCGAGGAAATCCATTACGACAGCGGCGATTATATCGGGCTTCTCGACAAGCTGTTCGCCGAGATCGGCTGGGACCAGCTCAACGCCGACGTGAAGAAGCGCAAAGCCGCCGGCGAGCTGGTCGGCATCGGCGTCGCGATGTTCGTGGAGAAAAGCGGGCTCGGCCCGACCGACGGCGTGAACATATCGATCGATGCGTCGGGCATGGTCGAGATCGTTACCGGGGGCGCCTCGCTCGGCCAAGGCTTTGAGACCGTCATGGCGCAAGTCGCCGCCGACGCGCTCGGCGTCGATTACCGGCGTTGCCGCGTGATCCACGGTCAGACCGACCGCATCGCGTTCGGCATCGGCGCGCACGCTTCGCGCGCGACCGTGATGACGGCGTCAGCGACGCATATCGCGGCAGTGAATCTGCGCAAAAAGGCGCTTAGTGTCGCCGCCGAACTATTGCAGACCACGCCCGATGCACTGGACATCGTGGATGGCGAGGTGGTGCGACAGGATACGAGAGGTGGGCCGTCGATTAGCCTTGGCATGATCGCGCAAAATCTTTCGCCAACGGCGAAGGCGCGCGGCGGCCGCGAGCCCGGGCTATCCGCCGAGGGCTGGTTTAAGACCGAGCACCAAGTCTACCCGTATGGAAGTCACGTCGCCGTCGTGCGCGTCGATCGCGAGACCGGCGGCGTCGCGATCGAACGCTATTGCATCGCCTACGATATCGGGCGCGCCATCAATCCGGCGCTGGTGCGCGGCCAGATCGTCGGCGGCTTCGCGCAGGGCCTCGGCGGCGCATTGCTCGAGGAGTTCACTTACAGCGAGCACGGCGATCCACTCGCCGTCACCTTCGCCGATTATCTGCTTCCGGCCATGCACGAGACACCCGAGCCGGAAGTGTTGTTGCGCGAGGACTATACCTCGCCGCTGAACCCGCTCGGCATCAAGGGCGCCGGCGAAAGCGGCATCACCGCGGTCGGTGCGGCGATCGCATCCGCCATCGACGACGCTATCGGCATTCCCGGCGCGGTGCGTCGGCTTCCGGTCACGCCGCAACGGCTCAAGGAGCTTCTGCCGAAACGCGCGGCGGCGGCTACTCAGCCTTGATGCCGGCGAACTTGATCACCTTGGCCCACTTATCGGTTTCCGTGACGAAGACCTTGCCGTAATCGGCAGGCGAGAGCGATATCGGCAGGGCGCCGATGGCAAGGACCCGAGCCTTCATAGTGGGGTCGGTGAGGCCGGCATTCACTGCCGCGTTGAGCGCGTCGACGATAGCGGCCGGCGTAGCCTTGGGCGCGCCGATTCCAGCCCAGCCGTTCACCTCGTAGCCCGGCACGAACTCGCCGATCGGTGGAACATCGGGCAACATGTCGAGCGGCGTCGCGGTGGTCACCGCCATTGCCCGAAGCCTTCCGGCTCTGATGTGTTCGATCGACGTGGTAACGGGATCGAATATCACGTCGGCGCGGCCGGCGATCATGTCGGTGAGCGCCAGCGCGTCGGTGTGATAAGGAACATGAACCATGTCGACACCCGCCAGCATCTTGAACAGCTCCCCGGCAAAATGGGTCAACGTTCCGGTGCCACCCGACGCCATGTTGATCTTGCCGGGATTAGCCTTGGCATAGGCGATGAACTCGGGAACGGTTTTGGCTGGGAATGACGGCGTGACCACCATGACAAAGGGCGCGCGCGCGATACTGGCCACCGGCGCGATGTCGCGGATGAAATTGAAATTAAGATTGTCGTAGAGCGTCGTATTGATGAAATTTGGCGAGGCCACCAGGAGGAGCGTGTAGCCGTCCGGATCCGCGCGCACCACCGCTTCGGCCGCGAGATTGGTCGCCGCGCCCGCCTTGTTCTCGACCACAAAAGTCTGGCCGAGCCGCTGCGAGAGCCATTCCGCGACCACTCGCGCATAAATGTCCGGGGTCGAGCCGGGGCCATAACCAACCAAGATATGCACCGGCCGCGCCGGATAGACTTGCGCGCTCGCGATGCGGGAAGCCGCTGTCAGCGCAGCGGCACCCGCCGTCAGGTACAGAAGCTTGCGGCGATGCAGTTTCATTACGATCCCCAATGCGAGTAGCCACCACGCGCTCCGGCTCAATCGAGCCTGATGCCAATCGATTTGACCAGCGGTGTCCAGCGCGCGACATCGTCCTTCATGAACTGGTTGAACCTCTCCGGCGTCCAATCGGGCACCGGTATCACCGCCGCGTCGACGAGCGATTGCGCGTAAGCCTTGTCCGCCATCGCGGTCGCGTTGGCCGCGGCGATTTGCGCGACGATCGGCTGCGGCACTCCCGTCGGAGCAAAGAGTCCGAGGACTTGCTGCGTGACCAGGCCGGGAACCGTATCCACCGCCGTCGGAATTTCAGGTGCGACCGGCAGACGGGTTGGGTTGGTGATCGCGAGCAAACGTAGCTTGCCGGTGCGATGAAATTCGAGCACCTGGCTGGTCATCGCCGGGATGACGATAGGAATCTGTCCGCCGATAACATCGGCGAGCGCGGGCCCTGCGCCCCTATAGGGCACATGCGGCAGATCGGTGATACCGGCCAGCGATTTGAGCAATTCGCCGCTGAGATGGTTCAGCGTTCCGGCTCCGGCGGAGCCGTAGGAAAGCTTGCCCGGGTTGGCCTTCACATAATCGATCAGCTCTTTGAGATTCTGCGCCGGCACAGACGGATGCACGGCAATGCCGAAGCACGTGATCGCCACCATCGAGATCGTGACCAGATCCTTCATCGGATCGAGCAGCGGGTGCTCGCGCAAAATCATCTCGGCGAGATGGATCGACGAACTGCCCAGGAGAATCGTGTAGCCATCGGGCGGCGCATGCGCGACCAATTGCGCGGCCAACGAACCGCCGGCACCCGGCTGGTTGTCCACGAATACTATGCCGAGGCTGGTTTTCACCTTGTCGGCCCACGGGCGGCCGATGATGTCGAACACGCCGCCTGGCGGAAACGGCAACACGAGCCGGATCGGCCGCGCCGGATAGGTGTCGGCTCGCGCCAAGCGCGGGATGACCGGCAGGCCGGCAGCGCCCGCGACCAAACCGAGAAAGCGGCGGCGTGGAATCCTCATGAATTTGCCCCCCGTCGAACGCCAGCGGCAATGCGCCGGTTCAATCCGGCTTGACACCCCGCAAACTTAACGACTTTAGCCCACCTCTCGGTATCGTCGGGGAGGAACTTGCCGAATTGGGCGGGCGTCATCGACGCAGGCAAAAAGCCGAGTCGGCAAGCCGCTCCGACAGAGATTGACCGATAAGGTTTTCCTCCCGATCGAACCTTGGTGGCATGCGCCATTATTATCAACCTGCCGTTATCAATCCGCCTTGGCGCCCGCGAATTTGACGACCTTAGCCCACTTGTCGGTTTCTTCGGCAATGAACTTGCCGAATTGCGCCGATCCCATCGGAACGGTTTCGCCGCCGAGATCCTTGATCCGCGCCTTGAGGTCGGGATCGGCAATGCCCGCGGTAATATTTCCGCTCAGCGTGTCGATGATAGCGGCCGGCGTGCCGCGTGGTGCGCCCGTTCCGTCCCATGCGGTCGCGTCGAATCCGGGCAGCACTTCGCTGACGCTGGGAACATCCGGCAACACCTCCGTTCGCGAAACACCGGTCACCGCCAAGGCCCGCACTTTGCCGGCCCTGATGAAGCCGATTGCCGTCGACAACGTGATGATGAACGCCTGAATCTGTCCGGCAATCAAATCCGTCATGGCAGCCGCTGGGCCCCGATACGGCACATGCACGATGTCGATGCCCGCCATCATCTTCAAGAGCTCGATCGCGACATGCATCGGCGTTCCGATGCCCGGCGACGCGATGTTGATCTTGCCTGGATTTGCCTTGGCGTAAGCGATGAACGCGGGGAGGCTATTGATCGGGACCGATGGATTGACCATGAGCACCATCGGAAACCGGATTATTCCCGCGACCGGCGCGATATCGCGGACGAAATTGAAATCCAATTTTTCGTAGAGCGAGGCATTGATCGCATTCGCCGTCACGCAGGTGAGAAGGGTGTAACCATCCGCGGGCGCGCTGATGACGGCCTGCGCCGCGACATTGCCGCCGGCGCCGCTCCGGTTCTCGACGACGAATGGTTGATTAAGCCGGTCTGAGAGCCATTGACCGATCAGGCGCGACACCAAATCCGGCGTGCTGCCGCCGCCAAAGCCCTCGATGATGCGCACCGGCCGCGACGGATAATCGTCCGCGGACGCAATCGGTGGAAAAGCGGGCGCAACCGCAGCGCCAGCGGCCATTTGCAAGAAATGTCTGCGCAGTAGCTTCACGCGTCGCCGACCCGGCCGTTCGGACGGAAATGCCCGCAGGGTAGGCTATCCGGCTTGAAAGTGCGTGAGAAGTGCCGCCGCTGCCGATCCCCGACGATCTCAGCCTCCGGTATAGCCGCCGATGATCGGCAGGATTTCTCCGGTGATGTAGCTCGAACAGGTCGGCGCGGCGAGAAACACGAAGGCCGGCGCGATTTCCTCGGGCTGCGCCGCGCGCTTCATCGGCATTTCGCTGTCGAACTTGGCGACTGCTTCCGGCGGTTTGTCGGCCGGATTAAGCGGCGTCCAAACCGGGCCCAGCGCGACCGCATTGACGCGAATGCCGCGGTCGACCAGATGCGTCGCCAGCGAGCGGGTGAAGGCGTGGATGCCGCCTTTAGTCATCGAGTAATCGATCAGGTCTTTATTGCCGAGAAGGCCGGTGACCGAGCCGGCCATTACAATGGCGCTGCCGGGCTGCAGGTGCGGAACGGCGGCTTTCGCCATATGGAAATACCCGTAGAGGTTGGTCTTAATCGTGCGATCGAAATGTTCCTCGGTGAGATCGTCGAACGTCGCGTGCTGCTGGAAGGCGGCGTTGTTGACCAGGATGTTGAGCTTGCCAAACGCCTTGAAGGCTTTTTTCACAGCCTCGTCGCAGAATTTCGGATCGGCGACGTCGCCTGAGATCGTGATGCAGCGCCGACCTTCGGCTTCGACCGCACGTTTGTCTCTTCCGCGTCCTCGTGCTCGTCGAGATAGACCACCGCAATATCGGCGCCTTCGCGCGTAGAGCACGGCAACGGCACGGCCGATGCCAGAATCGCCACCGGTGACGATCGCCGCACAATCTTTGAGCTTTTCCGAGCCCAGATAGGCCGGCGCTTCGAACATCGGCTGGATTTTGAGTTCCGCCTCGAGGCCGAGCTTCTTCACATGCTGCGCCGGAAATTTCGATGGATACTGACGCTGGCCGGCCTGCATCGCGCCGTTGGACTTAGACTGCTTCTTCCTGCCTGCTTCAAGACGGTCGATGTTGGCCTGGAAGGAACGGCCCCGCGCGGCGGCGCCTTCGGCTTTGGCGCTGGATACTTTGGCGAGCGAGCGTTTGTTCATGATCGAATTCTCCCGAACGGCGCCTCGCCCTCCCCAAAGCGCCGATATGTTGCGATGACAAGTTAAGACGCCCTCGCCCGCCTAGGTTCCCACGGGCGGCGTCATCGTGACGATCAAATTGAAGAATTTGCAAATCGAAGAATTTGCAAATCGAAAGTTGCAGGAACCGTGGGCGGGTTCCGCCGGCGGCGCTACTTTTTCCGCGGCACCTTCTTGCCCTTCTTGCGCGCCTTCGACAGTCCTATCGCAATGGCTTGCTTGCGGCTCTTCACCTTGCCGCCTTTGCCGCCCTTGCCGCTTTTGGCAGTGCCGCGCTTATAACGCCGCATTTCGTTTTCCACGTCGCTCCCTGCGCTGCGGGAATATTTGCGTTTCCTCTTGGCCATTTGATTTTCTCCGCTGGTTTGTCCCACAATCAATTTGGTGCTTCTAATAAGCGCTGTACGTGCAATAGGTTGCCGCGTTTACACGCCCGGATAATTTTTCCCCTTGAGCAGCCGCGCTAGGTGCACGGTATTCGAAGCAAGCATCGGGTTCCAATCGGCAACCGCCTTGGGTGTCTTGAAAAGCTCCTTGTATTCCTTGCTGCCCATGGCCTCGCCGACCCAATAGGTCATGCCGCCGGGCGGTATCGTAAAGCCAACCTCGATCAGCGCCTGAAACAATTCGGCGCCGGTATGGTGGGCGCCATCCTCATTGCCGACGACCACAACGAGCCCGACCTTGCCGTAGGACGGCATGCGGCCTTTGTCGTCGGTCTCGCTCAAGAAAGCGTCCATGCGCTCTAAAACGCGCTTGGCGACGCTCGACGGCTGGCCGAGCCAGATCGGCGTCGCAATGATCACGATATCGGCGTCGACCACGCGCTGGCGCAGCTTCGGCCAGGCGTCACCCGCCCCTTCGTCGGACTCGACGCCCGGCTTGATATTATGGTCCACGGCGCGGACGACGTCGCCCTTGGCGCCCTGCTCCTCCAACTCGTCCATCAATTGTTTCAGCAACGCATCAGTCGACGATTTCTCGCGGCCGCGCGCGCTCTTCAAGCTGCAATTGAACGCCAGAACTTTCAGCTTGGGCGGCGCCATCGTTGCGTCAGCTATCCGATTGGCGCGCCAGCGCGGGGCGGAAACGTTGTGGCGCCTGTGCACCCACCGCGGCTGCAGGGGCAGCAGCCTGATCGTCAGACCTTTTCAAGTCCTCGGGTCTACCCCGTCCCAGCGTCCAGTTCTTATACATACGGACTTCCGGATTCGGCACGGTCCAGCACGCCCCGTCGGCATCCATGAACACCACCCACATCAGCGCAGCTTCCGGCCCGTAATCGATCACGAAATGGGCCCAGCCATCGCCTTTTGGAGTGGTCATCGGCAGCGGCGGATTGAGCTGGGTAATCATCGAAATACTCCCTGAAAAACGGAGCCGAACGTTTTAGAAAACGTCAGGATGGTTGGAATAGTTCCGCCCCTAAATATGCGAGTGCCCGCGACGGCGACTGCGTCGCGGGGACTCGAGTTGCGCACCTGACCGTTAGTGCGAATTCATGCGCGCGGAACCTGGATGGCCGGGTACTTTGAAATGCATGCCCGTATCCGTGACTTTGGTCCCATCAACGCGAAGAATTGAAAAGTCCTGATCGATATAGTTTCCGACGAACAGATAGCGGCCGTCAGGCGTGAAGCAAATTGCCTCCGGCAATCCGCCGACCTCGATGTCATTGAGTCTGGTCACTTTCTTGCCATCCACCCGCAGTTGGCGCTACGACAATGTTGTAAGGATACAGCCCCGTCGGAAGATCACGTTTGGTGTACGTTACCTTGTCGCCTGCGACGTCGAGTAACACGGCTTTGTTGGCGGCATTCTTGCTGGCCAGCGCATGCTTGCCATCCGGAGTGAAGACAACTTGCGAGACCTCGTCACCCATTTCGACGGTGTCGATAAGCTTTACGTCGGTGCCATGGATGGATAGCACGGAAATTGATTTGTCGCCGCGATTGGCGACCAGCGCGAGCGTTCCGGCCGGATTGATGGAGAGCCCCGATGCTTGTTTGCCGCCCTCTATGGTGTTGATGAGCTTGGGCGGACTTGATTTGAGGTCGATGACGTAGATCTTGTTATCGGGCACTTGCTTCAAGTTGCTGCCGTCCTGGATAACGTTGATCGAGTCGGCAACGAGTGCAATCGAATTGGTCGGATCGATGTCGAGGTTCACGGGTGGCCCGACGACTGAGTTCTTAAGCGGAAGATTGACGACAATCTTCGGGGCGAGCGGATTTGCCAGATCCACGATCAAAACGGAATCTTTTCCCGGCGGGGACAAGACCGGCTTACCGTCGGCGTCCCATAATACCTTTTCATCATCGCCGACGATCATGAATGGCGCCGCGCGCGCGGCGGTCACGCCAAGCACGACACCAATGACGGTGACGAGCTTCAGCGTTATGAGCTGAAAGCCGCATAGAATCCTCCCGGCTGTATGTTTTAGGGCTCTTGAGGGCCCGTAACGCGATTTTTGCGCTTTAACGTCATCGCCGCAAGTAAAAGGAACGGCACTCAGGCCGCACGCGGCAGGGCGCGGAATTCCTTGGCGCTCGCCATCGCCCAGGGGATTTCAAAACGCTTGTTGCCGGAACCGGCGATCAGCTCTCCGGGCTCAAGCGACGGATAAAGTTGCGCGAAGCTCATCACTTCGTGCGCCGAAACGCGCCGCGAGAAATGCTCCGGCGCGAATTGGGTCGGATGCTCGAGCCCGGCTGCGGCCACGAGCTCGGCGAGCGACTCGACCGTGGCGCGCTGGAAATTGTAGACCCGCTCGGCCTTGTCGGGCACGACAAGCGCGCGTTGACGGCCGCGATCCTGGGTCGAGACGCCGGTCGGACAGCGGTCGGTATGGCAGGACTGCGATTGGATGCAGCCGAGCGCGAACATGAAGCCGCGCGCTGAATTGCACCAGTCGGCGCCGAGCGCCATGACGCGCGCGATGTCGAAGGCGCTGATGATCTTGCCGCTGGCGCCGAGTTTGATGCGGTCACGCGCGTTGATGCCGATCAGCGCATTGTGCACGAAGTTCAAGCCCTCGCGCAGCGGCATGCCGAGATGGTCGGCGAATTCGAGCGGCGCGGCGCCGGTGCCCCCTTCCTTGCCGTCGATGACGATGAAGTCCGGAAAGATCTCCGTCTCCAGCATCGCCTTGCAGATGGCGAGAAACTCCCAAGGATGGCCGATGCACAGCTTGAAGCCGGTCGGCTTACCGCCGGAAAGTTCCCGCATCTTGGCGATGAATTGCATCATCTCGATCGGCGTCGAAAACGCCGAATGACGCGACGGCGATATGCAGTCGACGCCGACCGGCACGCCGCGCGTCGCCGCGATCTCGGGGCTGACCTTGGCACCGGGGAGCACGCCGCCGTGGCCGGGCTTGGCGCCCTGGCTGAGCTTGAGCTCGACCATCTTGACCTGCTCGCATTTCGCCCCGGCCTCGAATTTCTCGGCGCAGAACGTGCCGTCAGTGTTGCGGCAAGAGAAATAGCCGGAGCCGATTTCCCAGATGATGTCGCCGCCGTTTTCACGGTGATAGAGACTGAAACCGCCCTCGCCCGTGTCGTGGGCGAAATTGCCTTTTTTGGCGCCGGCGTTGAGCGCACGAATGGCATTCGGGCTCAGTGCGCCGAAGCTCATCGCCGAGATGTTAAAGACGGATGCCGAATAAGATTTGCTGCAATCCGGTCCGCCGATGACGACGCGGAACGGCTCCTTGACCACGAGCTTGGGCGCGATCGAATGGTCGAGCCATTCAAAGCCGCTGGCATAGACGTCGTTCTGCGTGCCGAACGGCCGCTTATCCAGCGCCCGCTTGGCGCGCTGATAGACGAGCGCGCGCTTGTCACGCGAGAACGGCGTGCCGTCCTTTTCGCTCTCGAGAAAATATTGCCGGATTTCCGGGCGGATTTCCTCCAGGATGAAACGGATATGCGCGGTGAGCGGGTAATTTCGCAGGATCGCGTGCCGAGTCTGGACGATGTCCATCGTTCCGATGACGGCCAGCGCGCCGAACAACACCAACACAATTACGACATAGACCGATGGAAGCCAAAAAGCTTCGTCGAGCATCAGAATTGCAGTGATCAGCAGCACGGCCGTAAAGACAATGAAGCGCGGCTGCAATGGCAACGGCAATGCGTGCATGGAATTCCCCCGGCAAACGAAAAGGCTTCACGCGCGGGTTACCAATGCGCGCTGTGAGGACCTTAGGAAGAATAGTTGTCAGTTTAATTAACTAATGAACTGGCGCACCGCGGCACGCCTTGTTGCACCGCACGCGGTTGCGGCGCATCATTTCTATCTCGTTTGAATGTCAGGCTTCTTTTGGCTCGGCGTCGAGCCGTGCGATCCAGCCTTCCAGGCCGGGCTTGGCCGCCGGATAGCGCGCCAGGACCAAAGGATCGTGCCCCGGCACGACGTGGCGCGGCGACGTGGCGAGCTTCCTTAGCGTGTCGTAGCCCTCCACCGCCTCCTGGATATTGTAGGTGATCGGAAACACGCGTCCGCCGTCGATGTAAGCGTAGAGATGCGTGGCGTCGGCGGCGAGCACGACATAGCCGTGCTTGGTCTTTCACCCGCACGCTCTGCAAACCCTTCGAGTGGCCGCCGATGCGATGCACGGTGACGCCGGGGACGATCTCACTCTCGCCGTCGTGGAAAGCGCAATGCCCGGTGAAAACCTTGCGCACCATGGCAATGACGTCGTCCGCCTCGAACGGCGCGCGCAGCGGGCACGCTCTATTTCATCTTCTCGCACCTGTTTTGAGCGGGCGCGGCTGGGCATAAAGAAAAGCCCCGGCGCTTTTCGGCGCCGGGGCTTTGCACTTAACGCTACGCTACGGAAATCTCGCGGTAAGTCCGAATTACAATTGTCCGTATTTGTGCAGCACCGCACGGCATTCGCCGCTGACGCGCCAGCTATGGGCGGCAAGGGTCGCGCCGCATTGAAGAAGATTGCTCCAACTCATGCCGGCAGAATGATCGCAAAGCCGCGCGGCGGCCGGCCGGCAGGGCGAAAGCTCGGCAACATCGATCGCATTCGCGGCGGTGGCGGAAAGCCCGAGAAGCAGGCACGCGGCTAACACTATCTTCATCCTCAGTCGTCCCTCTTATTTTTCGCTGGAAGCCGCGTACTTAGCTTTTTATGACGTCAAAAGCCAGCATTTTGTGCGGCGCACCAAGTTGGCGTAACTCCATGCAATTTCTTAACTATTTGCTCGTGTCTTGGTTCCAATAAAGTTCCATGCCGCGTTTGTGCCGCAATTTGAGGCACTTGGAGCAAAAGAAATGCCCGGCACGAGGCCGGGCATTCCGATTCAAGGTCCGGATTAACGCTTTCGCGGTTCAGGCGGCCTCCGCGAGATTGCCGAACCGCTTGAGGTTCTCTTTCTGCTTGTCGTTGCGTGGCCGCAGCTTGAACAGCCGCGCCGCCGTGCCGCCGAGGATGTTGTGCTTGGCCTTTTCCGACAGGAACGGCAGGTCGTAGATCGTCGACGGCAGATCGAAGTCCCAATGCGGATAATCGGACGAGTAGAGCAGCTGCGTCTCGGCATTCATCATGCGGAACGTGCACTCCATCGCGCCGTAATCCTGGATCTCCATCGGCTGCGACGAATAGAACATGTCGCGCATATAGTCCGACGGCTTCTTTTTCAGGAGCGGCGCTTCGGACGGCCGCAGCATGTATTCGTGGTCGAGCCGCTGCATCAGGAACGGCACCCAGGCGAGGCCGGATTCGATCCAGACCACCGGCAGCTTGGGAAAGCGCTCGCCCATGCCGTTGATCACCCAGTTCGTGCAATGCAGCACGTTGTACCAGGTGAAGCCGAGCGCGTGCGCCGAGAGGAACCGGTTACAGCTTCGGAAGATCGGCTCGCCCCAGTTCGGACCGGAATGGAACGACAGAACGAGGCCGCGTTCTTCCATCGCCCGATAAAGTTTCATGTAGGCGTTGTCGTAGACCGCCATGTTCGGACGCACCGTGGTGACCATAAAGCCGCCGACGTGCTTGCGATCACCAAACGTCTCGACGTGACGCAACGCTTGCTCCGGATCGCTGAACGGCAGGCAAAGCATCGAATAGAAGCGGCCGCTAGCCTCGGGCATCACTTTTTCGGTAAGCCAGCGGTTATAAGCCCAGCACAGCTCGACCTCCATTTCCTTCTGCGGATGCATGCCGATATTGAGCATGCCAGTCGGGAAAAGGCAGGAATAATCGACGCTCATCGCGTCCATCCAGCGGTGGCCGAGCTGCACGTCGCGCATCGCGCCGCCTTCGGTTTTTTCGGATGAGCGCAGCGGGTAGCGCGTGACACGGCCGCCCATATCCTGGTAGCCGACCTGAGCCGGCGTGACGTTGGCGCGTGCCATGCCTTTCATGCGCCCGGACATTGCCAGTTGCCGAAGCACGTCATTTTCCATGTAGGGCAGAAATTCGTCGTAATTTTCACCTTCGTAATGGTGCGCATCGACATCGATGATGATCATGTCGTCGAGATTGCGCTGGTGCGCCTGCTTGCGCGCATGCGCCAGCAGGCGGGTGGTGTTGAGCTCCTCGATCGTTACGCGGCGGCCGCGATCGGCGATGAGATCCATGACGTTCTCCTAGCGTTCCAAATTTCCCCGGATGGTCAGCGACCAGTCCAACTCTGCCACATGCCGAGCTCGAACACGGCGAGATCGGCCGATCGTAACAATCCGCTTGCCGTAACCATGATATCGGTGGCGGAAATGGAATTTCGCGGCACCGGCGTGAATTGCTCGCCCGCCTCGGTGCGCGCGCTGTAGACCCGGCACGCGGCGGCGATCAGTGCCTGCAGCGCTTCCGTCGTCACCACGTCGAGCTTGCCGTCGACAATCCCGCGCTCGAGCGTGGCGGCAACGCACTTGGCGTCCGCCGACGCGCCGTCAGCGAGCGCAATGTTCGGCTTCGCCGCTGGCCGCGCGGCGGCGGGCCGCGCCTTGGTTGCTATTTTCGCAACAGCTTTGGCCGCGCGCTTAGGCGACGACATAAAGATCCTCTCCCTTCTGCACGGTCTTATATTTCTTCAGCCTCATCTTGCGATTGCTGACGCACTCGCCGGTCTTCATGTCGTATTCCATGCCGTGCCAGGGGCAGACGAAGTGCATCTCGTCCGGGGAGAAGAACAGACCCATCGACGTCTTGTCCGGCCGCAGCCGCTCTTCGACCTTGGCGATGGTCAGCCCTTCGCAGGCCGGACCGCCCTGATGCAGGCAGAAATTACTGTAGGCGTAGAATTCGCCTTCATGCCGGAACACGCCGATCTCGTTGTCTCCGACAAAGATGATGCGGCGCGCGCCGTCTTCGAATTCCGATAGTTTTGCGACGAATTTTTCCGCCATCTGCGTTACGCCCTTGCGTTCGCCCTCGTGTTTGACCGTTACGACTCGCCCTTTAGCGGGCGATTGGGCGGCCAGATTGGGCCGCCGTTCCTTCGAGCCATGCTTCTAGCACAGAGCAAGCCCCCGCGCGACGGGCATAACTGGGTATTCAGCTATGCGCGACCCTGCGCCTACACCATCCGGTTCTCGATCTCGCCGATCTTCTCGATCCAGATTTTCACGACGTCGCCGGCCTTGAGGAAGGTGCCGCTCTCGGCACCGGTTCCCGACGGCGTGCCGGTGAGGATGAGGTCGCCGGGATGAAGGGTCATGTTGATCGACAATTGCTCGATCTGCTCGGCGAGGTTGAACAGCATCTTTCCGGTATTGGAATCCTGCTTGAGCTCGCCATTGACCCATAATTTGAGCCCGAGATTTTGCGGGTCGGCGATGTCGCTCGCCGGCACGATCCACGGCCCGATCGGGCAGGACCCTTCGAAGGTCTTGTGCTTGGTCCAGTCCATTTTGAAGAACGACGTGTCGCTGACACCGGGGCGGCGGCCGCGATCGCGCGCCGAGAGGTCGTTCGAAGCCATGTAGCCGGCGACATGGGCGAGCGCCTTTTCCTTCGTCACGTCTTTGGCCGGCCGGCCGATGACGGCGGCAAGCTCGATCTCCCAGTCCATGGCCTTGGCGTAGCCGGTCATTTTGATCGTGGCGCCCGGATCGGCGATCGTGCGCGACGCCTTGATAAAATGCCAAGGTTTTAAGCCCTGCGCGTGCGGATCGGGCGGCGGCGGATTGCCCTCACGCGCCGCCATCGCCGCGGCGTGGTCGGCATAATTGGCGCCGGCGCAATAGATCGTTGAGGGAAAGCGCACCGGAGCGAGCAATTTGGTCTTGGCAAGCGGCTGGCGCTTGGCCCGGCTTTTGGCGGCGCCGGCGGCCGCTTTCTTCAACGCGCCCTCGGCCGACTTCCAGTCCTCCAAGATACCGATGACCGTGGCATAGGCCGGTTTGCCCGTGAGTTTTGCGGCATCGAACACCTCCTCGCCAACGACGAGGCCGGCGCGTGGCCCCTCGCTCGATTTATAGGTTGCGAGCTTGTAGCCGGCGGGCTTTGCCGAAGCCGAGCCTGAAGGCATGTGCGTCTTCTCCCTGGGTCAATCCTTGGGTCAAAAATCCGACGTGACAAAACCGCGATCCCGCGCGGTTGGCAAGGCCGCCTTGCGCAAGGAGCCGAACCGGCGCTCTTGAGTTGGCGCGGACGTGGTGATTGATTCCATTACGGGTGAGGAAACACGCGCAGGTGGAGAAGAGAATGATCAAGCCCAGACGGATCGGACATGCCACGTTCGAGACGCCCGACGTGGAACGCATGGTCGGCTATTACACCGAGGTGATGGGGCTGGTGCTCGCGGAGCGCGAGAAGGACCGGGCATTCCTGACGACCCAGATCGGCCAGCTCGCCGTCCAGATCAACAAGGCGGGTGTCGAGCGATGCGCCATGCTGTCATTCGAGGTCGCACCCGATTCCGACTTCGGCGCGCTCGCCCGCGAGCTCGACAAGGACGGCATCAAGAGCGAACTGCGCAACGATTCGATTCCCGGCATGGGGCCGGTGCTGACGTTTCGCGACAACAAGGGCACGACGATCGCGCTGTTCAAGGAGTGGAATTATCTCGGCAAGCATCTGGCGCATCACGGCGTCGGCCCGCTGAAACTCGGCCACATCGCCTGGGTGGTCGACGATCCGCAGAAGACGGCGGAGTTTTACGAGAGAATTCTCGGCTTCAAGGTTTCGGACTGGATCGACGACTTCTTTGTCTTCATGCGCTGCAATGCCGATCATCACACCGTGAATTTCATTCGCGGCAGCAAGAGCAAAATGCACCACATGGCCTTCGAGCTGAAGGATTTCATCCATTTGCAGAATTCCTGCGATCTGTTCGGGCAAAAGAAAATTCCGATCATCTGGGGACCGCTGCGCCACGGGCCGGGGCACAATATCGCCACCTATCACCGCAATCCGGACGATCAGGTCATCGAATTTTTCTGCGAGCTCGATCAGATGCTCGACGAGGAACTCGGCTATTTCGAGCCGCGGCCGTGGCACCACGATACGCCGCAGCGGCCGAAGACCTGGGTTGCGGGCACGACCAATATCTGGGGTCCGCCGCCGCTGCCGGATTTTCATCGGGCGCGGGAAGCCGTCTCGCCGTTTATGCCAAAAGCGTAAGCTCCGGCTGCCGGCCGTAAAGCCATTCCATCCCGGCCATAGCCTCATCCGGCGTACGTGAGCCGAGCATCATGTTGCGCAATTCCTTGGCCACGCCCGAGGCGTGAAAAACCTCGCCATAGACGCGTGCCATGATCTGCACGCGGCCAGTGCGCAGATAACGCACGTCTTGATAGGCGCGGAACGCCGCTGCGTAGTCGCCGTCCTTCTCCACGGTTTTGCTTGCCAAGCACACCGCGTCCTCGATCGCCATGTTGGCGCCCTGCGCCAGATATTGCAGCATGGGATGCGCGGCGTCGCCAAGCAGCGTGATGCGCCCGCGGCTCCACTCCTTGATCGGCGGACGGTCGCACAGCACCCACATGCGCCAGCTCTCGATTTTGTTCAGAAGCGTGCGCACCGGCTCGCAGGTTTTGGCGAAGCGCTCGCGCAGCTCGGTCGGATCGCCGAAACTGTCCCAACCCTCCTCGTAACGATTGGAATGAAACACCGCGACCAGGTTGAACAATTCGCCGGTGCGCAGCGGATAATGCACGAGGTGCACTTTCTCACCCGCCCACACCACCATGTCGCGCCAGCGGAATTTCTCGTCCATTTCCGAGCTCGGCAGCACGGCGCGATAGGTGATGTGACCGGCCGGCTTGGGCTTGCCGTCGCCCACCAGCCTTTCCCGGATGGTCGACCATATCCCGTCGGCGCCGATCAAGGCCGCGCCGCAATACTCCTTGCCGCTTTCGACCCTCACCGTGATGCCGTCGCTTCGTTCGTCGACCTTGACGACCTTCTGCGACGCATCGAGGCGAATGAGATTGGACTTGCGGCAGGCTTCGAGAAAGACCTTATGCAAATCGGCGCGATGAATGAGCGCGTAGGGATGATGAAATTTTTTCCGGAACGCCTCGCCGAGCGGAATGCGGGTGACTTCTTCGCCGGTGATCGAGTCCATCATGATCAGGTTGTTGGGAAACACTGCCAGCGCGCTGATGGGCTCGATCAGGTCGAGCATTTCGAACATCCAGAACACGTTGGGCCCGAGCTGGATGCCGGCGCCGATTTCCTTGAACTCGGCCGCCTGCTCGATGATCTGCGACGGGATTCCCTGACGCGACAGTGCGAGCGCGGCTGCAAGCCCGCCAATGCCGCCGCCGACGATCAGGACCTGTTCGTCCTTCCAGCCGCTCATGGCTGGGCATTAGCTCCGCGCAGCGCGGCGAGCACCCGCTCCGGCGTAATTGGCATTTGCATGATCGGCGCGGCGCCGAGCGGGCGCAGCGCGTCGTTGATCGCATTCATGACGCAAGCCGGCGCGCCGGCGGTGCCCGCTTCGCCAGCCCCTTTGGCGCCAAGCTCGGAATCCGCCGTCGGCGTCACCACGTGGCCGATCTCCATATCCGGCATCTCGCCGGCCATCGGCACCAAATAATCCATCATCGAGCCGTTGAGGAACTGCCCGTTCTCGTCATAGAGGCAGTCCTCGAACAATACGGCGCCGATGCCCTGCACGATACCGCCGCGGATTTGCTCGTCGACAAGCTGCGGATTGATCACGGTGCCGCAATCCTCCACGCACCAGTGCTTGAGCAGCGTCACATTGCCGGTCCTGATATCGATGTCGAGATAGGACGCCTGCACGCCGTTGGTGAAGGCGAACGGCCAGGCGCGCGGCACATAATGCCGCGTCACCGTGAATTCGGCCTGGAAGCCCGGCGGCAATGTATCCGGGCGGAAGTAAACGACGCGTGCCACCTCATCGAGCGGCATCCGTTCGCGGCCGGTGTCGGCATCGACCACCACTCCGCTACGGATGTCGAGCGCTTTCGGATCGGCCTGCAGGATCGAGGCGGCGGCGGCGAGGACGTTTTCACGCAATGCCTTGCCGGCCTGCCAGGCAGCCTCGCCGCCGATGCCGGCCGCGCGCGATGCCCAGGTGCCGCCACCATAGGGCGTGTTGTCGGTATCGCCAGTGATGACGCGCACCCGCTCGATCGGAATCCCAAACGAAGTCGCGACGCATTGCGCGAGCACCGATTCCGCGCCCTGCCCTTGCTCGGTCACGCCGGAATGGCAGAACACGGCGCCGGTCGCGTCGAGCCGCACGGTGGCGCCGTCTTGCGATGAAATCCGCGCGCCGCCGACGCCATAGAACGCGGCGGATGGATTCGTTACCTCGATAAAGGACGCAAAGCCGATGCCGCGATGCACGCCATCTCCGCGCAAGCGCGTCTGCTCGGCGCGCAGCTCGTCGTAATCCATCATTTTGAGGATTTTATCGAGCGAAGCGTGGTGCGACAGGCCCTCGAATTTCAACCCGGCGGCGCTGGTCGCCGGATACTTGTCATCCGGAAACAGGTTACGACGCCGGATTTCCGCCGGATCCATTCCGATCTTCGCCGCAGCAAGCTCGACCAGGCCTTCGGTCACCGCGGTGGCGATCGGGTGACCGACGGCGCGGTATTGGCACATGACATTCTTATTCTGGAAGACGACGCGGGCGCGCGCGCGATAGTTCGGGCAGGTGTAAGGGCCGCCGGTGAGATTGACGACCTGGTTCGCCTCGATGCCGCTGGTGCGCGGATAGACCGAATAAGGACCAATGCCGGTCAGGTCGTCGATCTCGAACGCTGTGATGGTACCGTCGCGCTTGACGCCGATCTTGGCTTTGACGCGATGATCGCGCGCATGGATGTCGGTGATGAAGCTTTCGAAGCGGTCGGCGACGAATTTGACCGGCCGCTTGAGAAGTTTCGCCAGCGCCGCTGCCGCCATCTCATCGGCATAGATATGAACCTTGATGCCGAACGAGCCGCCGACGTCCTTGGTGAGGACGCGCACCTGATTCTCTTCGAGATCGAGGTGCTTGGCGAACAGGTTCTGCGTCATGTGCGGCGCTTGCGTGCCTTGATAGACAGTCAAGCGCTGTTCGCCCGGATTCCAATCGGCGACGATGGCGCGCGGCTCGTTGGTGACGCCGGTGTGGCGGCCAAATAAAAATGTCGTCTCGACCACCGCCTCGGCATCGGCAAATCCCTTGTCGACGTCGCCGGCATTGAGCACGCGCTCGAAGGTGAGATTATCGCCGAGCTCGGGGTGGATCACCGGCGTCTTCGCGTCCAGCGCCGTTTCGGCATCGGTGACGCTGGGCAGCACCTCGTAATCGACATCGACCAGCGCGCAGCCGTCTTCGGCTTCGGCGCGCGTTCGCGCGACGACGGCGCAGACCGCTTCGCCCTGCCAGCAAGCCCGTTCGATGGCGATGGCATGCTGGGGCGCCGATTTTATGCCCTTGAGATGCGTCAGCACACCAACCCAAGGCGTGATCACCTTGGCCAGCTCCGCGCCGGTGACGACCGCGACCACGCCCGGCGCTTTCTTGGCTTCCGCCGTTCCGATGTTTTTGATGCGGGCATGCGCGTGCGGCGAGCGCACGAAGGCGACATGCACCATGCGCGGCAGCACGACATCGGTGACGTATTGGCCGCGCCCTTGCGTCAGCCGCGCCAGATTCGGCCGCGGCACCGAGCGGCCGATATAGGAATTCGGCCGGTCGAGCGCGGTGAGGCCGGAAGGCTGGTCGTCGGCGATTTTCATGGCGCCCACTCTGTCATTCCGGGGCCGAGCGAAGCGAGGAGCCCGGAATCCATATTCGCTGACCTGTGGTTATGGATTCCGGGCTCGCGGGCAAGCGCCCGCGCCCCGGAATGACCTTTAGAGAAACCGCGTCGGCCACATCAGCGTGCGCCACATATGCGACGATGGCGAATTGTCGAAACCGAGGCCTTCCTTCGGCTGCTTGAAATTGCGGCCGACGATATCGACGAAATCGTTGAGGTCGACCTTGGCATCGGGATCGAACGAATAGATGTCGTTCACAGTGATCAGGCGCGAGGTCATGTAATATTTGTGGTTCCGCGCACGTTCGTATTCGGCGATGATGTAAGGTTCGGGCTTATAATCGGCGCCGAAATATTTGACGTACATTTCGGGATATTCGTAACCGACCGACGGATCGGGGAAAAAGCGCAGCGCCTGGTGCATGCGCACCGCCCAGCTCACTTCCTCGTCGACATAGGGCTCGATCATCTGCGCGCCCCAATAACCGTGGTCGCAGCGGATGAAGCTGGCAACGCCGATGTCGTGCAGCAGGCAGGCGAGCACGACCTTCTCGCTGTGACCGCCCTTGAGCGCATGCGTCGCGCTTTGCAGCAAATGATTGAGCGAAGCGAAACGATTGTGGAAGAAATCGATTAGCGTTGGCTTGTCCGACATTTTCGGCAGCCGCGGATCGGCGCCCATCAGGAAGTATTTGTCCGGATTGGCGGCTTTCAACGCCGGGCCAGAGTCCATCTCGACTTTGCCGTCGGCCATGTTGAACAACACCGACTTGGTGGCGATGCGCTCACCGAGCGCGTGCATCATCTCTTCTTCAAGCTCGTCGGCGCGCGCCGACAGCGATTGCGGGTTGGCGTGTTCGTTCATGGTGTGCCTGCCTTTGCCGCCCGTGTTTGGGCGATGGATTCGATGGCGTCGACAATGGCCTGGTAGCCGGTACAGCGGCAGTAATTGCCCGAAATATGCTCGCGGATTGTATCACGGCTCGGCACGCCGCCGCGGGACAAAAGCGCCTGCGCGCCGATCAGCATGCCCGGCGTGCAGAAACCGCATTGCAGCGCGTTGCGTCTTTGGAACGCTTCCTGGAGATCGGCGATGACGCCGGAATCCGAAATGCCCTCTATGGTTTCGACCGCGGCGCCATCGCATTGCACCGCAAGGACGAGGCAGCCGCGCACCACCTCATTGTCGACCAGCACCGAGCAGGCGCCGCACACGCCCTGCTCGCAGCCGATGTGGCTGCCGGTCAGCCCCAAATCCTCGCGCAGGAAATCGACCAGCGTCTTGCGGGCCTCGACGCGCTCGCGCACGTCCTCGCCATTGACGCGCAGACTGATGTCGAGGTGGCGCTCTCCCATGACGCAATCAATAGCACTGGGACGTTGGCGGCGCCACGGCGCGGCGGCCGCCTATTCGCCGACGATGTCGCGCACAATGTCGATCGCCCGGCGCAACAGCGTCATCGACGCTTCCGGCGTGCGGAACGCGGCATGCGCCGTGAGCGTGACATTGTCCATGCGCGCAAGCGGGTCATCGGGTTTGAGCGGCTCGGCATGAAACACATCGAGCCCGGCATGGCGGATGCGGCCGCTGCGCAACGCATCGATGAAGGCCGCCTCGTCAACCAAGCCGGCGCGCGCGGTATTGACGAAGATCACGCCGGGCTTCATGCGCGCGAACTGGGCGGGCCCGAGAAAGCCGCGCGTCTCGTCGTTGAGCGTGAGATTCATCGAGATCACGTCGGAGCGCGCCAAAAGCTCGTCGAGTGAAACCAGCGGCGCGCCCGGCCGCGGCGTGCGATTCCAGGCGATCACCTCCATGCCCAGGCCGCGACCGATGCGCAGCACCTCGGCACCGATGCCGCCGAGGCCGATTATGCCGAGCGTCTTGCCGAGAAGCTGCACGCCTTCATGCGGCACCCAGGCGCCGGCACGCACTTCGCGGTCCATGCGCGCGATGTCGCGGCATGAAGCAAGAAGAAGAGCGATGGTGTGCTCGGCGACCGCCGTGTCGCCGTAATTCCCGATGATGTGAACCTTGATGCCGCGCGCCGCCATATCGGCGAGACTCATGTAGCTCGCCGGCCCGGTACCGAGAAACACGATGTGCTTGAGTGCGCCGCATAGCTCCACCAGATGAGTCGGCATATAGGAATGGTCGTCGATGCAGATGTCGTAACCTTCGAGCACGCGCGGCAACTCGTCCCGTTCAAACGGCTTGCGGTTGACATCGATCGGCGGATCGCCGGCCTGCACGACGCGCTCCCACACCGGCGCGAGCTGATCGTTGCAGTCGAGGAAGAGCGTCCTCATTCCCTGTCGCCGTCTACGGGGAGAGGGCTGGGGCGAGGGGGCAATCGAAACCCGGATCACGGACAGGCATGCTAAAGCGTTGTTTGACGTTGACGGTAGCTGCGCTGACTTTTAACACATCGCCCGGAAGGCGTAAGGCTGCCACGGGGAGATAACGACATGCGTCTTGCAAGCTACGCTCTGCGCGGCCGGCCGAGTTTCGGCGTGGTCATGGGCGATGGCATCGTCGATCTGCGCCCGCGGCTGCACCGCTTTGCCAGCCTTGTCGAAGTGTTTCGCACGCAGGCGCTCGACCAAGCGAAGGCCGCGTCCGACGGCGTACGGCCCGATGTCCCGCTCGCCGAAGTCGAGCTGTTACCGCCGCTTTCGGCGCCGGAGAAGATCCTCTGCATCGGCATCAACTATGCCAACCGCGCCCAGGACTACAACATCACCACCGCGCCGAAATATCCCAGCATGTTCTACCGGGCGCCGAACTCGCTGGTCGGATCGGGACAGAATCTCGTCCGGCCGAAAGTTTCCGAACAGCTCGACTACGAGGGCGAGATCGCAATTGTGATCGGCCGCGACTGCAAGCACGTGCCGAAGGAGCATGCGCTCGACGTGATCGCCGGCATCACGCTATGCAACGAAGGCACCATCCGCGATTGGACGCGCCACGGCCAATTCAATGTCACTCAGGGCAAGAATTTCGACGCCTGCGGCGGCATCGGCCCGTGGATCGAAACCGACTTTGACCTGAAAAAGCCGCTGCATCTCGTCGTGCGCAAGAACGGCGAGGTGACGCAGGACGACACTACCGCGAGCATGATTTTCTCGTTCGCCGACATCATCGCCTACACCACGACCTTCATGACGCTCAAAGCCGGTGACATTGTTTGCACCGGCACGCCGGTCAGGAAGACGCCGAAAGTCGATCCGCCGGTTTGGCTCAAGCCTGGCGATACGATCGAGGTCGAGTGCCCCGAGATCGGCGTCTTGCGCAACAGCGTGGTTGACGAAGCGTGACCACCGGCGCCCGCGCGGCCTGCGTCATCGGCTGGCCGATCGAGCATTCGCGCTCGCCGCTCATTCATAACTATTGGCTGAAGCACTACCGCATTCGCGGCGAATACCGGCGCGAGGCGGTGCCGCCCGATCAATTCCGCGATTTCGTGCAATCCCTCGCCACGCGCGGCTATGTCGGGGCCAATGTGACGGTGCCGCATAAGGAGGCCGCGCTCGCCTGGTCGCAGCCGGACGATCGCGCGCGCGCGGTCGGGGCCGCCAACACGCTATGGTTCGACGGCGTGCTGCGTTCGACCAATACCGACGTCGAAGGCTTTTTGGATAATCTGGACGCCTGCGCCCCCGGCTGGGACCGAAGCTTAGGGAAAGCAGTCGTGCTCGGCGCCGGCGGCGCGGCGCGCGCCGTCGCTTATGCGCTCCTCGAACGCGGCGTCGATCGTGTCGTGGTCGCGAATCGGACGCAGCAGCGAACCGAGGATCTGCGCGAGCGCTTTGGTGCGCGTGTTCATCCGATCCGCTGGGACGAGCGCAACGGGGCGCTCGACGATACCGGACTGCTCGTGAACACCACGACGCTTGGCATGGGCGGCCATTCCGAACTCGCACTCGACGTTGGGCTATTGCCCAGTCATGCCCTGGTCGCCGATCTCGTCTATGTGCCGCTGGTCACGCCGCTGGTGCGGGCGGCAAAAGCCCGTGAACTGCGCACCGCCGACGGGCTCGGCATGCTGCTGCACCAGGCTGTGCGGGGCTTCTTGCTGTGGTTCGGTAGAAAGCCCGAAGTCACGGCGGAGCTGCGGGCGCTGGTCGAAGCCGATCTCATCCCTTCCGCCGAGAAGTCCTCTGGAATAACGTAGTGCCTTCGGGGTTTAAGACCTATCGCCATGGCTGGAGCTACAGGCGTGAGTTGGGAGGAATGACAATGACGATTCGGAGAATGGTGGGCGCGGGCACCTTGGCTTTGCTTTTCACAGCCTCGGTTGCGATAGCGCAAGCGCCGGCACCGTTACGGGTGCGCGCCACAATCGATAGCGTTGACGGGCCTACGCTGAACGTGACGTCGCGCGACGGGACAAAGTTGGTAGTGAAGCTTGCTGACAACGCAACGATTACCGGCGTCGTTAAAGCGTCGCTATCCGACGTCAAGCAAGGCGGTTTTGTCGGCATTACGGCGATGCCGCTGCCAGATGGTACGCAGAAGGCCGTGGAGATCCACATTTTTCCGGAGGCTATGCGGGGGACCGGCGAAGGTCACCGCCCGTGGGACCTGATGCCGAACTCAACAATGACTAACGCAACCGTCGACAGCGAGGTCACCATAAGCGACGGCCAAAAGCTGGTCCTGAAGTACAAGGATGGCGAGAAAACATTTATCGTGCCGACAAACGTTGTCGTCGTTACCTATGCCCCGGCGACCGCGGCTGATCTCAAACCGGGCGCGAAAGTCATGGTCCCCGCCGGGGCGAAGCAACCCGACGGCACGGTGGTCGCGCCAAGGATCAATGTCGGTCTCAATGGCCTTACACCGCCGATGTGAGCGCGAGGCCGTCGCGTAGCAAATGAACGACCTCTTTTTGGCACAGCAATTGCTCCTTGTTGGGGCATAAGCCGAACCAACTAGGAGGTCGTCCATGACCCGCTCCGATCTCACCGAGAAACTGCTCGATATCAAGCGCGAAAAGGGCTGGAGCTGGAAATATATCTGCGGCGAGATCGGCGGCATGTCGCCGGTGCTGATCACCGGCGCCATGCTCGGCCAGATGAAGCTCACCAAGCCGCAGGCCGCCAAGGCCGCAGAACTGTTCGGACTGAGCAAGAGCGAGCAGGTGCTCCTCAACGAGGCGCCGAACCGCGGCTCGCCGATGCCGCCGACCGATCCGCTGATCTATCGGTTCTACGAGCTGGTGATGGTCAACGGCCCGGCGCTGAAAGTTTTGATCGAGGAGGAATTCGGCGACGGCATCATGTCGGCGATCGACTTCGATCTGGCGATGGAACGCCAAGCCGATCCCAAAGGCGATCGCGTCAAAATCTCGATGTCAGGCAAATTCCTGCCGTTCAAATATTACGGCGCGACCGGTAACGCCCAGGCATACGGGTATAAGGAAGAGTGATTCCTCGTCATTCCGGGGCCTCGCGAAGCGAGGAGCCCGGATTCCATAATCACTGCCGGTTCAGGATTGGCTCGCCAAACCAGTACTCCATGACCGGTGATTATGGATTCCGGGCCCGCGGGCTTCGCCCGCGTTCCGGAATGACGGCGGTTATCAACGCTTTCGGCAGTGCCGATGAAAATCGTTGTCGGTCCAGCACTCGCCTTTGCCGATCGAGGGACCCCAGAACGGCCTGCCCCACACGGCGCCAACTACGCCGCCGACCACGGCTCCGGGAGGACCTGCAACCAAAAGACCAGCTCCCGCGCCCGCTGCAGCGCCCACCATATCGGCCCGCGCGCTCGAAGCCGCCATCGCGGCAAAAATTGCTGTCGCCACCAAGAGCTTACGCATAACCCTACTCCTTCAACTATTTGCGGCGCCTGATCGGGCGCCCGCGACGTGAAGGATTCACTATCACGCTAACCTTTTCATAAGGTTGACGGCGCGGAAACCATGACGGATCACGGTCTTAGTCGAGGTCACATCGCCGCAATCACGCGGCGGTCGATGTCGGCAATGCTGGTGATGCCCATCAGCGCCATGGTGACGTCGAGCTCATTACGCATGATATCGATCGCTCGGGCGACGCCCGCCTGGCCGCCGGCACCGAGCCCATAAATATACGCGCGGCCGCTCATGCAGGAGCGCGCGCCAAGCGCGAGCGCACGCGCGATATCTTGTCCGGAACGGATACCGCCGTCGAACATGATCTCTATCTCGGAGCCGAGCGCGTCCGCGATCGGCGGTAGCATGGTAATAGAGGACGGCGCGCCGTCGAGCTGACGGCCGCCGTGATTGGAGACGACCAAAGCCGCGGCGCCGGCTTTCACGGCAATGCGCGCATCTTCGACGTCGAGAATGCCCTTGAGGATGAGCTTGCCGGGCCACAAGCTCTTGACCCATTCGACGTCCTTCCAGCTCAGCGCCGAATCGAACTGGCCGGCGATCCACTGCGACAGCACGGTCACATTTTCCATGCCGCGGACATGGCCGGCGATATTGCCGAAGGTCTTGCGCTTGCCGCGCAATACGCTCAGCGCCCAAGCCGGCTTGGTGGCGATGTCGATGAAATTCTTGATGCGCAGCTCCGGCGGAACCGAAAGCCCGTTCTTGATGTCGCGATGGCGCTGGCCGAGCACTTGCAGATCGACCGTGAGGACGAGCGCGCTGCATTTGGCCGCCACCGCGCGCGCGATCAGTTCGCGGATAAAGCCGCGGTCCTGCATGACGTAAAGCTGAAACCAGAACGGTTTGTCGACCGCCGCGGCGACGTCTTCTATCGAGCAGATCGACATGGTCGACAGCGTGAACGGGATTCCTGCGTCCTGCGCGGCGCGGCAGGCCAAGATCTCGCCGTCGCCGTGCTGCATGCCGCACAGGCCGATCGGCGCCAGCGCCAGCGGCAGCGATGCTGCCTCACCGAGAATCGTGGTCTTGGTGCTGCGGTTGGCGACGTCGCACAGAATGCGCTGGCGCAGCTTGATGCGCTCAAGATCCGCGCGGTTGGCGCGCAGTGTCTGCTCGGCGTAAGAGCCGGCTTCCGCATAATCGATGAACGCGCGCGGCACCTTGCGGTGCGCGGTCTGCCGCAAGTCCTCGATGCAGGTCATGTTTTTCATGGTGAAGGTCCCAGCTTTCGCCCGAAATTGATAGCACACAGCGCGTCGTTTCCGGGATTCAAAGGGGAAGGAACGGCAGCCCCGGCAAATCGTTGTTTGTCAGGCGCGGCGGGTATCCCCGCTTGCGATTGCAACCGTTCATGGAAAGCAACTGCGATGGATCAATGGAACAAAAGCCGCTCACTCCAACCCGGTCATGCCGACTTTGAAAGCGATGCGAAGGAGCGCAAGCGCCGCCGCGAGGAGGCAGAGCATGAGAAGCTTGATGATGCGCTAGATCGTGGTCTGGAGGATACATTTCCGGCGTCTGACCCGGTTGCCGTGACCCAGCCGCCCCACAGCGTGCGCGACAAGCACGACGCTCGCCGCCACTAAGCCATTGATTTAAATGGTCCTTATGGTAAACGCCGCGTTGCGCCGATAGGTAAGATTACCCAATATTTTTTGAAGCGAACAAGACCCGGAAGGGGTTAGTATCGCCGTCCGGATGCGTCTGGGAAGGCTGGGTCTGGGACGGCTGGGCGGCGGGGACTCCTGAATGAATCGCAAGTATTTCGGCACCGACGGCATTCGCGGCCGCGCCAACGGCGTGATTACCCCGGAATTGGCCCTGAAAGTGGGACAGGCGACTGGGGTGGTCTTCCGCCGCGGCGAACACCGTCACCGCGTCGTCATCGGCAAAGATACCCGGCTCTCCGGCTATATGATCGAGACCGCATTGGTCGCCGGCTTCACCTCGGTCGGCATGGATGTGCTGCTGCTCGGCCCGATGCCGACGCCCGCCGTCGCCATGCTGACGCGCTCGATGCGCGCCGATCTGGGGGTCATGATCTCGGCTTCGCACAATCCATTCGACGACAATGGCATCAAGCTGTTCGGTCCGGACGGCTACAAGCTGTCCGACGACGTCGAGCATAAGATCGAAGCGCTGATCGACGCCGACATGACCAAGCACCTAGCGAAGAGCGCGGAACTCGGCCGCGCCAAGCGCATCGACGGCGTGCACGACCGCTACATCGAATTCGCCAAGCGCACGATGCCGCGCAATCTCTCGCTCGACGGCTTGCGGGTGGTCATCGACTGTGCCAACGGCGCCGCCTATCGCGTGGCGCCCGACGCGCTATGGGAGCTCGGCGCCGACGTCATTTCGATCGGCGTCGAACCGGATGGCTTCAACATCAATCGCGAATGCGGCTCGACCGCGCCCGATGCGCTGTCGCGCAAAGTGCGCGAAATGCGGGCCGATATCGGCATCGCGCTCGACGGGGACGCCGATCGCGTCGTCATCGCGGACGAACACGGCCATCTGGTCGACGGCGACCAGCTCCTGGCGGTAATCGCGGATAGCTGGTCGGAGGATCATCTGCTCACCAAACCCGGCATCGTCGCCACGGTGATGTCCAATCTCGGCCTGGAGCGTTATCTGCAATCGAAGAAGCTTTCGCTGGTGCGCACGCCGGTCGGCGACCGCTATGTGCTCGAATATATGCGCGAGCATGGCTACAATGTCGGCGGCGAGCAGTCGGGCCACATCATCCTTTCAAATCACACTACCACCGGTGACGGTTTCATCGCCGCGCTGCAATTGCTTGCGGTAGTGAAGAAAAAGGACAAGCCGGTATCGCAGGTTTGCCATCGCTTCGAGCCGCTGCCGCAAGTGCTGCGCAACGTGCGTTATCGTAGCGGCAAGCCGCTCGAAAATATCAAAGTGCGCTCCGCCATCGCGGACGCCGAAAGCCGCCTCAACGGCCATGGCCGGCTGGTGGTGCGGCCGTCCGGGACCGAATCGGTGATCCGTGTCATGGGCGAAGGCGACAACAAGGCCATGGTCGAGGAAGTCGTCGACGGCATCGTCGACGCGCTCACCGCGCACGCGGTTTAGCCGTCCCGCCCAACGACGGCGGGGGCGACCGATCAGCCGCGCTTCAAAAACTGCGCGAAGGCTTTCAGCGTGTTTTCCGAAACGTAGTGCTCGATGCCTTCGGCGTCGGCTTCCGCCGACTCGGTCGGCACGCCGAGGGCGCGCAGCACATCGACGACCAGCCGGTGACGGACGCGCACGCGGTCCGCCAAAGCGTGCCCCTTCTCGGTCAGGAATATCCCGCGATAAGGCCGCGCCGTGGCCAATCCGGCGCGTTTGAGGCGCGCAACGGTCTTGATCGCGGTGGCATGGGACACGCCGAGGCGCCGCGCGATGTCGGTCGGCCGCGCCTCGCCTTCCCCTTCCAGAAGATCGGCGATCAGCTCGACATAATCTTCATGCAGCGCCGTCGATTGCGCCGACCGCGTCTTGCCGAAGCGGCGTGCTTGGGTTCCTTCCGCGGGGAGCTTGCCCATTTCGACCCGTAAAGCTTGAGTCAGCGCGCCTGCGCAGACCACATTCGAATGATCGTGTCAAAGTGTAGCCTATAGCACATTTTACAGCCATTGACCAAGAGGATGGCGCTGCCTATACTGTAACCTATGCTACACTTTGGTGTCATTGCTGCATGCGGCCCGGGAAGATGACCACGCCTCGCGCCACGGAAGCGATCCGCCGTCCGGCCTCGATGACGGAGCGGACCGTCGCGCGGGCCCATGACGTGCTCGCCGGCGGGCGCGGCGGCTGGCGTGCCTGGCTGGTGTTCGCCGGCCCGGCGATCATCGCCTCGATCGCCTACATGGACCCGGGCAATTTCGCCACCAATATCCAGGCCGGCGCGAAATACGGCTATGGGCTGCTCTGGGTCGTCCTGCTCGCCAATGTGATCGCGATGCTGTTCCAGGGCCTGTCCGCCAAGCTCGGCATCGTGACCGGCCGCAACCTCGCGGAGCTTTGCCGCGATCGTTTTCCGCGCCCTGTGGTCTGGGCGATGTGGATCGTCAGCGAGATCGCCGCCATGGCGACGGATCTTGCCGAGTTCCTCGGCGGCGCGATCGGGCTGTCATTACTTTTCCAAATGCCGCTGCTTGTCGGCATGATCGTGACCGCGATCGTCACCTACGGTCTGTTGCTGTGCGAGGGTTATGGCTTTCGTCCGATCGAACTGATCATCGGCGCGCTGGTGAGCTTGATCGGCCTTTGCTACCTGGTCGAGATGTTCATCGCGCCGATCGATTGGGCCGCGGCTGCATTCCATACCGTCACGCCGCAGCTCACCGACGCCGAGGCGCTGTTGATCGCCGTCGGGATCATCGGCGCCACCGTGATGCCGCACGCCATCTATCTGCATTCTGGATTGATCCAGGCGCGCGTGCCGGTGCACGACGACACCGAACGGCGCAAGGTGCTGCATTTCTCCAACTGGGAAGTTGTCGTTGCGCTCAGTGTCGCCGGGCTCGTCAACATGGCGATGGTGATGATGGCATCGAGCGCGTTCCATGCCGGCCATCCCGAAGTGGCGCAAATTGAAACCGCCTATCACACGCTGACACCGCTCCTTGGCGCCGCGGCGGCCGGCGTCTTCCTGCTGTCGCTGATCGCGTCGGGCGTATCGAGCTCGACGGTCGGCACCATGGCCGGGCAGATGATCATGCAGGGTTTCGTCAATTTTCGCATTCCGATCTGGCTGCGGCGGCTCATCACCATGGCGCCGGCCTTCGTCGTCGTCGCGCTCGGCGTCAACACGACGAATGCGCTCGTCGTCAGTCAGGTCATATTGAGCTTCGCGTTGCCGCTGCCGATGATCTCGCTGATCATCTTTACGAGCCGCGCCGACATCATGGGACCGTTTGCGAACGGCAAGCTGACGCGCATCGCGGCGATCATCGCCACGGCCATCGTGCTCGTTCTCAATGTCGTTTTGATTGTGCTGAGTTTGACGTAGCCCGGATCGAGCGCGGTGAAATCCGGGAACGATGGTTTGGCCGCAAAGGCCGCTCCCGGGTTTCGCTTCCGTCAACCCGAGCTGCCGTTCTTGATCGATGATTGAGGCGCGGCCGATGCTCGGCCACGCCTCAACTCACTTACATGGTCTTGAGATTTTCAGCGGCCGACTTGCCGGTCTTGCGGTCCACAACGACTTCGAAGGAAACGCGTTGACCTTCCCTCAGCTCGCGGAGGCCGGCGCGTTCGACGGCGCTGATATGAACGAATACGTCCTTACCGCCACCCTCGGGTTGAATGAATCCATATCCCTTCTGCGCGTTGAACCACTTCACGGTACCGTTGTTCACGGGTCTCTCCTCATAGACGTGTCGATATGAGCCGCGCGAGTATGCCCGGCTCGGTTAGCTCGAGATTTTGGTGAAAGATCGTTGTCAGGCGCGCTTATCAGTCGCTGCAAGGCCAAGTCATTCGGGCCGAAAACTCGATGCAACCTTTTTAACGGCAACGCACCGGCTTCGCAAGACCGTGCCGAACCGATTGTGACAGACTTAATAAAATGACAAGCCGTTTTTCCGGCACGGATTATTTCGCACCGGTCCGCTCGATTCCCGAGGTGCAACAGGAATTTGCCGAGGCCGGCGGGATGATGTTCTTGAGCCAGCAGTGCGCATTGGTTCCCTGCAGGCCGGGATGAACGTAAGTCCAGGCCAAACATTGGGTGTCGGCCTTGCACGCGCTTTGGCACAGCGTCACGCTATCGCTGGCGAGCTCGAAGTTACGATAGCTCGAGCCGTGCAGATCGGTGTTCGCCATCGGAGCGCTGGCGGCGGCGGGCGATTGGGTCGCAGCAGCGGTCTGCCGCTCGAAGCCGGCGATGCAGCACGGACTGGAAACCTGGGTCGACGCGGCGCTTTTCAGAAAGCAACGCGCATCCGGACTGAAAACACCGGGACGCACATAGTCCCACGCCAGGCATTGTCCCTCGGCACGGCACGCCGCCTGGCATGCTTCCGGAGTGGCATCCGCGCCGGCAAAATACCGGTACGTGCCGCCCTCCAGCTCGATGCCGGGTTGCGCGCCGGTGACGTCGGCGGGAACGGGCGGCGGCACGCGCATGTCCGGTGCCGGCACGCGCTCGATTGCGGACGTGCAGCAAATATCTTTGACTTGTTCGGGGATGACCGCCTTGAGTGAACAGTGCGCGGCGGCGCCCGAGCCATTCGGCTGCGTATAGGTCCAGGCGATGCAGTGCATGTCCGCGCGGCACGCGGACTGGCAATTTGCCGGATCCGCTGCCACGTCGGTCACGTGGTAAAGCGAGCCTCGCAACGCGATACCACTCATCATCTCGCCAAGCTTGACGCCGGCGGGCAATCCGTCAGTCCCTGCTGAGCTTGGCGTCGCGCTCGCCGGCGCCGGAGGAGACGGTGTTGCAGGTGGCGCGGCAGCGGGCGGATTTGGTAGCGATGTCGGCGCGCTCAAGGCGACTTGTGGCGCCGGCTGAGGTGCGGGTGCCCTATGAAGCTTCGGCCACAGCACGGCGACGGCAACGGCCGCCGCGACCACAATGCCGCCGCCGGCAAGTAGCAAGGGCACGCGGCGCCGCGGCACCACCTCTTCGAGCGCGTGCATGATCGCGTCGGCGTCGGCGTTGAAGCGCGTGTGACGCAATTCCAGAGCGTGGCGACGCGCAAGCGGCTTCAAATCGTCGGTCAGACTATCTTCCGACGGCATGGTGGTGCCTTCGACCAGCACCGGAATCACCGCGATGTCGCGCTTGAGCGCCGAAGCGAGCTCGACGCGTACAGAATCCCGCGCGTTGTCGAGCCGGCGTTTGCCAGACTGATCGCGGGCATCGAGCCAGTGCGGACCGATCATGGCCAGCAGCACATGGCATTGCGAAACTTGGGTGTCGAGTTGCTTGGCGAAATCGAGGCCGGGTTTCATGGCGTCCACGTCCATGAACAGTTCTTGGCGGGAATATTTCGATGCGAGGTAATCGAACAGCCGGCCGGCGACCCCTTGCGTGTCGTCACGGCGGTAATTGATAAAAATACGTGCCATGATCGTATTATAACATGATTGCGGGGTGTGGGGACGCTTGCTGGGCGGGCGCGCCGATGCAACAAACCGTGGCCAAATACCTTAGGTCAATACCTTGGGTTAAACGCTTTAATCAAACGGAGGAATTCGCCTATGCGTGTCGTCGCCCTTGAGGAGCACTTTTCGGTCCCGTCAGTCGCTCGCCGCATCGCTCAGGATGTCATCAGCCGCCGCGGCTTCCGGCCGAGAAAAATTACCCCCGGCGCACCGAACCCGATGGAATTGCTCCCGGAGATCGGCGAGGGCCGTCTCAAGTCAATGGACGAGACGGGTGTCACGGTGCAGGTCTTATCGGTCGCCGGCCCAGGTGCCGATCTCGTCCCCGGACCTGACGGCCTCGCCATGGCCCGCGAGGTCAACGACCACTTAGCGGCGGCGATTGCGCGTCACCCCGATCGCTTTGCCGGTTTCGCTAATTTACCGATGCAGAGCCCCGACGCGATTCCGGCCGAGCTTAAGCGCGCCGTGAAGGAATTGGGTTTCGTCGGCGCGATGGTCAACGGCACCACCGAGGGCCGCTTCCTCGACCATCTGAGCTATGACGGCCTGCTCGCGGCCGCTGTCGAGCTCGACGTGCCGATCTACATCCATCCGCATATTCCGCCTGAGCCGGTGCGGCAGGCCTATTTCTCCGAACTGCCGGAGGGCGCCGGGCGCGTGCTCGAGACGGCTGGCTGGGGCTGGCATTCGGAAACCGCGGTGCATCTGCTTCGCATGGTCGTTGCGGGAACGCTCGACAAGCATCCGCGCTTGAGAATCATCATCGGGCACATGGGCGAAATGCTGCCGATGATGATGGCGCGTGCCGATCAGGTCTTTCAGCACGATATCGAGCACCTCAAGCGGCCGATCACCCGCACCATCCTCGATCAAGTCTGGATCACCACCAGCGGCATATTCGACCAGCCGCCGTTTATCGCCGCGCTGCAGACCTTCGGCATCGACCGCATCATGTTCTCGATCGATTATCCGTTTGCGCCGAACGCCGCGGGCCGCAAATTCCTTAACAATGTCGCGCTGGCGCCAGCCGACAAGGAGAAGCTCGCGCATGGCACCGCCGATGCCGTGCTGAAGCTAAAGGCGGGGGCGAAGTAACGAACGGAGCATGTACGATGCGGAAGTTTCTATCGGCGTTCGCCATTTTCATGATCGCCCCGATCGGCGCGAACGCGCAACAGCCGATGCCGAAGGCAATAATCATCAATCTGCATTGGATCACCGACAGTAATGGCTGCAAGATTTGGGATTCAAAGCCAAGCGCGAACGAAGCAGTGACTTGGACCGGTACATGCACCGATGGATACGCCGACGGAAAGGGTACGCTGACTTGGATCGTCAATGGCCGTCCCTCCGGAACCTACGAGGGCGAAATGAGGGGGGGCCATTACGACGGTCAGGGCACGCAAATCTGGCCGACCGGCTCGCGCTATGACGGCGAGTGGAAGAACGATCGCGCGCAGGGATACGGCACCTATCGTTCCGCGCAGGGTGACGTTTGCACGGGCGTTTGGGTCAACGGCTGCTTAGCCGGCTGTTTGCACTCGATCGGCGTTTCCGAATGCGACCCGACGCCCGCACCGCGTTGAGCGGCAGCATTTTCGCCGCTTGATGCGTTGCGACTTGATGCGGTGTGGCACTATGCGGCAGGCCGCATGGCGCTCCCTAGGGGACTCGAACCCCTGTTTTCGCCGTGAGAGGGCGACGTCCTGGGCCGCTAGACGAAGGGAGCCTGTTCCCGAAATAACCGCGATGGGGCCGCCACGCAAGCGCCCTGGCGCCCCCTCGGCGCGGGCCTATTTTCCGCGCGACAATATCGTCCATTGTAAAGTAATTTAATTGGGCACGTGACTCGCAGCGATTTGGCAAGTCGACAATAGGACATTGCGAGCAAGAGGACATTGCCAGCAAGCGCAGCTTCGGTTTGCGGCAATGTGATTGCATCGCGATCGTATTTCGGCGGACAGCAGGGATGAAAATCGGCTTGCAACGGCTACGGCTCGATGTCGCCCGACTCTTCGGAGTGGTGGCTTGCATCGGCGTCTTATTCGCACAGACCTTATCGCCGGCTCGCGCCGATATCGGATTCGACCGGCCGGGCGGTGATTACGACAAATTCGTCGTCAAGTCCGGCGATCCGGACGAGTGCTCATCGCGTTGCGAGCGCGACGCGCGTTGCCGCGCCTGGTCCTTTTCCTATCCGCGCACCACGCAGGTGGAGGCTGTCTGCTGGTTGAAGAACCGCGTGACACCTCGCGCTCAAAGCCCGTGCTGCGTCTCCGGCGTGCGCGGCGCGAGCGTGAATGGACCGGTTACGAAGGATATCGAATTCGGCATCGATCGCGCCGGCGGCGATTACAAATCGTTCGACACCCAGCCGGACAATTCGGGTGCGGCTTGCGCGGCGGCCTGCAAGGGCGAGCAGCAGTGCCGCGCCTGGACCTATGTCCGTCCCGGCTATCAAGGCGCCGCCGCGCATTGTTATCTGAAAGCGAAAGTCACCATTCCGCGCCACAAGCCGTGCTGCCTATCCGGCGTCATAAGATGAGTTTCAGCGGCGGTTGTCGCCGCGCCGCTTACGGCGCATACAAATATCGCAGCAGCGTCCGGCCGACATCGGCGAGGCTAGCGGCCGAGCATTTATCGATCGTGTCTTGCGTGGTGTTGAACCACGGATCGTACTCGAAATCGATAACAAGCAGACTCGGGATGCCGGCTGCCGCCAGCGCCGTGTGATCGTCGCTGACCGGATAAGGCGTCAGCGTGCGCAAGAACACGGAAGGCGCAATGCTCGAACCGATGCTCCAAAACTTCACCGTCTGGTCCTTGGCGTAGACGACCGACGACAGTTCGGGTTTGAGCTGGAGCTGCCTGTAGCAGACCATATCGAAGATCACGCCGCTTTCGGGCTTGCGGTCCGCATAGAAATCGCCGAGATGCGCGGTGAAGTATGGCGATCCGAGCGCGAACCAGTTGGGGTCGCCGGCGCCGAGCGATTTCGGGCCCTCCTCGCCGTCGAAAAAGATCATGTCGACCCCCACCGGCGGCGGCGGCAAACGGCCGAGCGCGCGTGCGGTTTCGAGCAGTAGCGCGACACCCGAAGCGGAATTGTTGGCGCCGGGCATCGGCGCGTCCGGATTCTTGCTGTCGGCATAGGCTCGCACGATGCTGTCGTAGTGCGTGCCGACGATGATGCGGCGCGGATTCGACGGCGAGAGCCGCGCGACGAGATTGGTCATGGCGTGGTCCGCGCCGTCCTCGCCGCGGTAGGTCCAGCGCTGCTTGCTGATCGCGGTAAACGGCGTCTTCGCCAGTTGCGATTCGATATAGTCGATCGTTTGCTGATGGCCCGGCGCACCGATCGAGCGCGGCGTAAATTTTAGCTGCGCCGCGATGTCGTCCATGGCGCGGTCGCCGCTCCATGAGTCTGAGGGACCTACGGCCGGATCGGCCGCAGCACGATTATGCAAACCAAAGCTCGCGCCGATCGCGGCCACGGCTGCCGCCGCGATAACCGACATCGCAAAAATCTTTGCCCGCGTCACGACGATTTCTTTCCGATCGGCAGAAACAGGATACCGGCGCAGACGGCGAGCGCGACGGCATAGAGATAAGTGATGGAGCGCGACCCGATCGTCGGGATGAGCACAAACGTCGTGATCAGCGTGCCGAAAACGTTGCCGATGGTCGAAATGCCATAGACCAAACCGGCGATGCCGCCACTCTCTTCAGCGGAGCGCGTGAGTAGCCTGACGGCGACGGGAGAGAACGTTCCCAGAAGCGCCAGCGGAACGAGCAGCAACGCCGCCGAGGCGAGCAGAATGGCCGAAGGCCCATCGCCGATGGAATTGAGAATCTGCGACATGACGCCGTCGGCCGTCGCCGGAACGAGCGCCAAATAGATCGCCGCCAGCAGAATCGCGCCGGCGATGATTCGCGGCGACGGATAGCGGCCGACGATAACGCCACCGACGAAATACCCGATCGCCAGCGCACAGAGCACCGTCGAGATCAAGCTCGCCCAAGTGTCGATGCCGCCGCCGAAGTATGGAAACAGGTAGCGGCTGCCCAGCATTTCGAATCCCATGAGCACGCCGCCGACGATGAAGGCGTTGAACAGGATCGAAATCGTCAGGAGCCGGCTCGCGGGCGTTACTGCCATTTTCGGTTATGCGCCTCTATGGCTTTGAGCGCTTCGACGGGAGCGAAATCGTCGGTCAGGACCTTGGCATTGGCGCTGATGACGGTGCCGCCTTCGATCTGAATTTGCCGCCGCTGCGCCAGCATATCGTGAAGATTGTAGCGCAGGTTATAGGCGCTATCGCGCTCCTGCGCGGCGCGGTCGAGATCGTCTTTGCTCTTTGGCGGCCCGTCATAAGCGACAGTAACGACATTCCCCCCCGCCACGTAAAAATCGACTTGCGGAAACACCGCGTGAATGGTCTTCGCCGCCGAATCGAACAGCATGGTGGAAGGCTCGATATTCTGCGCCACCACGCCGCCGTCGGCGAGGCGACTCTTGACGATCTGATAAAATTCCTTGGTCAACAGATGAAACGGCACGAACGGCCCCCGATAGGCATCGATCAAAATAATGTCATAGCGGTCTTTTGAGTTGCCAAGAAAAATCCGGCCGTCGCGATTGACCACCTGGAAGTTCGGTTCGTCCTTGATGCCGAAATATTTGTGCGACAGCTCGACAATCGCCGGATCGAGTTCGACCGAAGTCACCGGGACCTGGGGCAAGAACCGGTGCAAATACCAAGCTGTTCGTCCGCCGCCGAATCCGATTTCCAGAATCGAGTTGATGGTCTTGGCGTACATCAGGCTGGCGGTCATGTAGCGCGTATATTCGACCGGCAGGTCGCGATCGTCGAGCGAGTTGTAAATGCTCTCGGTGTAGATCGTCCGGTTATAGCCGAACGTCATGCTGTAAAAGGGGCCCTGCCGGTAAACGTAGATGTTGTTGTAGAGCGACTCTTTGGATTCCACGAGATCGCGGGAATCTTGCGCATCGGATCTGGCGATCAGGACCGCGGCGCTTAACAGTAATCCAATGACACCGGCGGTAAATGAACGAACGAACATGCTTCAAATATCCTGACGCCCGCCGATTTCAGCGCCCGGACAGTGCCTTGGGGGCGGGTACCGGTCAAGCTATTCAGGCGCTCACAAACGAAAGGTGAGCGAAGTAAGACTGCGGAATTGGCGTGCGACAGTAAGCCGCCTGCAGTTCGAAAAAGGATGCCTCGCGCGTTACAATCGAGGAACGCGGCCCTAAGGCTCGGTCGAAAAATGTAGCCGTCCGGTTTCTTTCAGCGTCTTCATATCGAAGACGCGCAATTCGCTTGCACCATCGACGTCGATCATGACCGCGACCCGCCCCGTCGAACCGGCCATCGCGATCACCCGCGCGCCCTTCGGCAACGCGATGACTTCGTTGGTTGGCGCCCCGAAGCCGGCGCCGCCTGCATACACCCGGTAACCGATTACGGTTACAAGGGCGGAGATCGCCAGCACCGTGGTGAGCGCGGATATGACCATTATCGTGCGCGCCCGCGCCACCAGCCGAGCCGTCTCGGACTCGGCGGCATCGGCCGCTCCTGATAAGCTGCCGCGCTGATCACCAGATAAATTGTTCATGACGCCCCCCAATACGCCCACGCCAACCACGCCCGCATCGATTCTCGTCGTGGCAGAGGACGCCGGCGACAGGCTCGACCGCGTGCTGGCCCGCCACATCGCCGAACTGTCGAGATCCCGGCTCAAAGCCTTGATCGAAGCTGGCGCGGTGGCGGTCGACGGAGCGACGATCCGCGATCCGAGCCATCGCGTCAATTCCGGCATGGCGGTCCGCGTCGACGTTCCGCCGCCGCAGCCGGCCAAGCCCGCGCCCGAGCCGATTCCGCTCAATGTCGTCTACGAAGATGACGACATCATCGTCATCAACAAACCCCGCAACCTGGTCGTTCATCCCGCCGCCGGGAATTGGACGGGCACGCTGGTCAATGCGCTGATCGCGCATTGCGGCGAAAGCCTCTCAGGCATCGGCGGCGAGCGGCGCCCCGGCATCGTGCACCGGCTCGACAAGGACACGACCGGGCTGATGGTCGTGGCGAAAAATGACGCGGCCCACCGGGGGCTTGCGGCGCAATTCGCCGACCATGGCCGCGGCGGCAGGCCGTTCGAGCGCTCCTATCTCGCCTTCGTCTGGGGTGCGCCCGAACGCCCGCATGGCGTGATCGACAAACCGATCGATCGCGACAAGCGGGCGCGCGACCGCATGGCGGTGCGCCAAGGCGGCCGCGAGGCGGTGACCCATTGGCAGGTGCTCGGACGATACGGTGGCTCTCCGTCAAAGCCACCCGGCAAGGGGGCTAAAGCCGCAAAATCCGCTGCGCCGGTGGCCAGCCTCTTGCTCTGCCGGCTTGAAACCGGCCGAACCCATCAGATTCGGGTCCATTTGGCCTCGAGCGGCCATCCGCTTCTCGGCGACGAGGTTTATGGAGCCGGATTCCGCACCAAATCGGCGCTTTTGCCGCCAAAAGCCCAGTCCGCGCTGGCGGACCTTGGCAGACAGGCGCTCCATGCCCATATACTGACGGTCGAACACCCATTAAATGGCGAAATCATGCGGTTCCGTTCGGAACTGCCGCGTGATCTCGCTCGTTTGCATGATGCGCTGGCCGGGACCGGCGCTAAGTCGTCTGGCGATAAGTAAGGATTTACCGATTTCGCGGCTTTTCACAGCCACTTGACCGAAATCAAGGCAGCGTCGCGCCGATGTGATGCTGTCGCCCTTTCGCTCGCCCGATTCGACCGTGTATGTTGCGGGTGCGAGATATAATGGAACTGGCGCCGTCGGCTCGGGGAGCGACGGACCATTCGCCCGCCGCTCCCGCGGGGGCATGAATTAAGGAGGGCGCTGTCATGGCCCAAACTGCAGCTTTACCGATTTTATCCGGCGAAACAGGTCTCACTCGGTATCTTGAAGAAATCAGGCGGTTCCCGATGCTGGAACCGCAGGAAGAATTCATGCTGGCGAAAAGCTGGCGCGAGCACGGCGACCGCGACGCCGCGCACAAGCTCGTCACCAGCCATTTGCGGCTCGTCGCCAAGATCGCCATGGGCTATCGCGGCTATGGGCTGCCGATCTCGGAAGTGATTTCCGAAGGCAATGTCGGGCTCATGCAAGCGGTCAAGCGTTTCGAGCCCGATAAGGGATTTAGGCTCGCGACCTACGCCATGTGGTGGATCAAGGCCGCGATCCAGGAATACATCCTGCGCTCATGGTCGCTCGTGAAGATGGGCACCACCGCCAATCAGAAAAAGCTGTTCTTCAATTTGCGCAAGGCGAAGAGCCGAATCTCCGCGCTCGAAGAAGGCGATATGCACCCCGATCAGGTCAAGCTGATCGCCAAGCGGCTCGGTGTCACCGAGCAGGACGTGGTCGATATGAACCGCCGGCTCGGCGGCGACGCGTCACTCAATGCGCCGATCCGCGAGGATGGCGATTCCGGCGAGTGGATGGATTGGCTGGTTGACGACAGCGTCAGCCAGGAGAGCCGGCTCGCCGAATCCGAGCAATCGCAGAACCGGCACCAGGCGCTTGGCGACGCGCTCACCGTGCTCAACGATCGCGAACGCCGCATTTTCGAAGCGCGGCGCCTCGCCGACGATCCGATCACGCTCGAAGAGCTCGCCGACGAGTTCGGCGTCTCGCGCGAGCGCGTGCGCCAGATCGAAGTACGCGCTTTCGAGAAGGTGCAGAAGGCGGTGAAGAACAACATCGCCCACATCGAAAGCCCTGAGCCCGCGGCTGCGTCCGCGGCGGCACATTAATCTCGTCTATCGGCCGTTAACGGCCAACCCGAATATTCACAAGTTCCGGAAGCCGCGCTTCGATGCGGCTTTGGGCAATGGCGGCGCCTTGGCGACGGGCGATGTCGCGCGCGGTCGTGAAGAGCGATCGCGCGTCGTCCTTGTTGTCGCGACTGAGCGCCAGCAGGCATTCGCCGCGTAGCCGATAAATTTTCGGCAGAAAGAAACCGACTCCCGGTTCGTCGATGCCGGCGATGGCGCGGTCAAGATGCGCGAGGCCATCGGACGGACGGCCGCGAGCAGAACTTCGGCCGCCAAGCCCAGATAATATTGCGGCAGCGGCCCAACGGCCGCGGAGTTACCGATTTCCGCGTCGATCATTCGCACCGCGCCGGACATGTCCGCACGGAGCCCGGTCGCCCAGCCCACAAGCAGCAAATTACAGGCACGCCATTGCATCAGACCAAACTTTTCGGCCAGCGTCGCCCCCCGTTGCGCGGCAGCTAAAGTCGCGTCGCGATCGGCCCCAAGCTGGTGGCAGATGCCGCGGTTGTGAAGCGCGTGAGCGAGGCTATTAGGATGATCGAGCCTGCGGGAGTGGAATCGCATTTTACACACGCATGCGTGCAGGATGGAAATTATTCGCCCAAAGTTCCCCTTAACGGCCAGCGGCACGCGAAGATCATCGCGCCGGCGAGCGCGGCGATTCCGGCGACGAGGAGAAAAAAATCAGGTTTCTCCATCAGGCTCCAGAAGCTGCCGATGTAGCCGGCAAGGAAGCCGCCGACAAAACTGGTCGCCAGCCACACGCCCATCATCATCGACGGGATGCGCGCCGGCGCCAGTTTTGTCACCAGCGATAGCCCGACCGGCGACAGGTAAAGCTCGCCTAGCGTGATCACGCCGAAATAGCCGAGCAGCCACAGCCAGCTTGCTTGACTGCCGCCGGTATACAGCGCGGCGAGCGCCAAAATGAGGTTGCCCGCCGTCACGCCGAAACAGCCGAGCGACATTTTGGTGATCGTCGACGGCTCCGTGCCGCGCGCCGCCTGCCGCGCCCACAGCGCGACGACGAACGGCGTGAAGGCGAAAATCATTAACGGATTGAAGGCGAGAAACCATGTGGTGGGGATTTGAGTCACAAATCCGAACACGTCGATAGCGCGGTCGGTATTCGCATCGGCCCACAGTACGATGGTGTTGCCCTGCTGCTCATAGGTTGCCCAGAACAAAGTATTGGGCACGAACAATATCAGCAGCGCGATGACGGCGCGCCATTCACCTCGATCAAGAGGCTTTCGCTCGACATGCGCGGCGCGCGCCTTTTGCAACTCGTCGGGCGGCAACAACGGCAGCGCGTAAAGATAAATGACAAGCCCGATGCACATGCCGACGCCGGCCGCGGCAAAACCGTAGTGCCAACCCGCCTCGAGCCCGAGCGTGCCGCAGACAAGCGGCGCCAGGAACGCGCCGACATTGATGCCGACATAAAAGATGGAATAGGCGCGGTCGCGGCGATGATCGCCGGACGCGTAAAGCCCGCCGACCTGTGTCGAAATGTTCGGCTTGAAGCAGCCGTTGCCGAGGATGAGCGCAAGAAGCGCGAACAGAAAAAGATTTTCGACCGCCATCATGAAATGGCCGACCGCCATCAGGATAGCGCCGATGATGACGGTGCGGCGCTGGCCGAGCACCCGGTCGGCGAGCAGCCCGCCGAAGATCGGCGTGAAATAGACCAGCCCGGTGTAGAAGCCCCAGATCTGCGACGACAGCGGCTGCACATCGAGCGGCCCGAATATGGTTTCGAGCGCGCGCTTGACGGTGAGCAGGCCGACCACGTTGCCGGAATGATCGGCGAGCAGCAGATATTTCGTCATGTAGAGGACAAGGAGCGAGCGCATCCCGTAATAGGAGAAGCGCTCCCACATTTCCGTCGTGAACAGGAAGGTGAGGCCCAGCGGATGGCCGAACATTTCCGCGGGCACGGCGCTCAAGGTTGGCGATTGAACGGTTTCAGCCACGACCCCTCACCGCATCTGTCATGGCCGGGCTTGTCCCGGCCATCCACGTCTTTAGTCTATTCTCGGTAAAAGACGTGGATGCCCGGCACAAGCTTGCACTCGGGCCGGCCAGCGGCCGGACCCGGGTGGCCGGGCATGACGCTTGCAGAGGATGCGCCAAATGCCCGCCAGCTACCCCGAAGAAGCCAAAAACTTCCGTCTGCTCGGCCATGACGCTTCGGCGGCTTGGGGCGGCGGCAGCCTGGTGCAGGTCCACAAAGGCCATGCCTATGTCGGCGCGGTCGGCGGATCGAGCTTCAACGGACCTGAAGGCTTTACCGTGCACGACGTGCGCGATCCGCGAAAGCCACACAAGGTCGGCGAATTCCGCGCGCCGCCCGGCGTGCATTGCCACAAGCTGCGCATCGTCGGCGACGACCTGCTGTACGTGAACTCGGAGCGGTTGTCCGGCGACAAAGGCAAGAATGCGCGCGCCGGCTTTTTCATTTTCGACGTTTCGACGCCGGCGAAGCCGAAGCCGGTCGGCTTCTACGACATGCCCGGCTCCGGCCCGCATCGCTTCGGCGTCGATCTTAAACGACAGCTCGCGTTCCTGCCCAGCGATGCGCCGGGCTGGTCCAAGCGCGTGATCTGGTCGCTCGACATCAAGGATCCGCTCAAGCCCGAGGTGGTCAGCATTTGGGGCCTGCCGTGGATGAAAACAGACTCCAGCGAAGTCGGCAACGATCCGACGCCGGCCGAGCAAGCCACCACGCTGCACGGCCCGCCGATGATCCGCGGCAACCGCATGTATTGCGCCTGGTGGGGCGGCGGCATGGCGATCATCGACTGCACCGATTTGCGCAACATGAAGCTTGTCGGACACATCAAATGGTCGCCGCCGTTTCCCGGCTCGACGCATACCTGCTGGCCGATCGGCGACCGGCCCTATCTCGTGGTCACCGACGAGGCGCGCGGCAAGCAGAAATACTGGGACGCGCAATTCATGTGGATCATCGACGCCCGCGCGGAAGCGAATCCGCTGCCGGTCGCGACCTTCATGCCGGAGCGTGAAAAATATTTCGAGCGGCCCGGCCGTTTCGGCGCGCACAATATTTTGGAAGACCTTCCCGCCGACGGCCCATGGAAGGACGTCGTGTTCTTGACCTATTTCAACGCCGGGCTGCGTGCGGTCGATGTCAGCGATCCGCTGCATCCGAAGGAAATTGGCTGCTACGTGCCCGAAACGCCCGCCGGCACACCGGGCATCCAGTCGAACGACATCGGCGCCGACGAGAACGGCCGGCTTTATCTGATCGACCGCTGGGGCCAGGGCATGCACATTTTGGAATATACCGGGTGACGCTGCTCCTTCTCCCCGCGTGCGGGGAGAAGGTCGGGATGAGGGGCCCTATCCGCCGGGCTCAGACTACGAAGCTCAGACTCGCTGAGAGGCCCCTCACCCTCGTTCGCTTCGCTCACTCGACCTCTCCCCGCGCGCGGGGAGAGGTGAACTCCTTCTGCGGCGCGAAGCCGAATGCGCGTTCGAACCGCTTGGCGTAATCCGGCCAGACTTGCGGATTGAGGACGCGTTTCACCGACTTGCCGTCGAGCGCTTCGATCACCTGCTCGGCCGCGAATTGGCCCATCTTGACGCGCGCCTCCTTCGTCACGCCCGCCGTGTGCGAGGTCACGATGACGTTGTCGAACTTCATCAGCGGATGATCGGCTGGCGGCGGCTCCTGCTCCCAAACGTCAAGGCCCGCGCCGGCAAGTTTTTTATCGCGCAACGCCGTTGCCAGCGCTTCTTCGTCGTGAATGAAGCCGCGCGCGGTGGTGATGAAATAGGCGTGCGGCTGCATCAGCGCATATTCGCGCGCGCCGATCATTTTACGTGTCTCATCGACGAGCGGGCAATTGATCGAGACAAAATCGGCGCGGCGCAGTAGTTCGTCGAGCTGGACTTTTTGCGCGCCGCGGGCGCGAACTTCTTCGGCGCTGACGTAAGGGTCATAGGCGAGCACCTGCATGTGGAATAGCGTACCGCAGAGATCGGCGATCCGCCGGCCGACATTGCCGATACCGACGATGCCGATGGTCTTGCCAAATGCTTCGTGTCCCATGTACGCGGCGCGGTTCGTCAGTGCGCCGGCGCGCAGCGCGCGATCGCACTCCACGGCGCGCTTGACCAGCATCAGCATCATGCCGAGGACATGCTCGGCGACCGACTCGGCATTGCCGCCCGATTGATTGACGACCAGGATACCGCGCTCGGTGCAGGCATTCAGATCGACGGTGTCGTAGCCAGCGCCGTTGGTCGAGACGAGCAAGAGGTTCGGCGTTTTTTTTAGGAACTCGGCGCTGGTGTGGTAGTGCCGCGCCAGCTCCTGGCGGGTCGAGCTGATCTGATAAGCATGCGCCGCGGACAGGATAGGCGTCGCAATGTCGGCCGGGCTATCCTGTTCCAGCTTATCGAGCCGGATGTCGTCGCGCTTGCCGAGAATATCGATAAAGCCTACCGGCAGATGCGGTAAGACCAAGAACACGCGCTTGTTGTTGACCACATTATTCATCGCTTCCAACCCCATTCATTCCCGTTATGGCCGGGCATAACCGTTCGAAGGACGGCGTCGCTTCGCTCGCCTATGAGCCAGCCAGCCACGTCTTAGCCCTTGATAGCGATGATCGGAACTGTCAAATCCCGTCCACCATGAACATGCCCATTCGCGCTCCCGAGAGCTCCGCGGCTGTGCCGCCCGCCGCAACCGAGGTCGAGCGGCGCCGCACCTTTGCGATCATCTCCCACCCGGACGCCGGCAAGACCACTCTGACCGAGAAGCTGCTGTTGTTCGGGGGCGCCATCCAGCTTGCCGGGCAGGTCAAGGCCAAGCGCGACCGGCGTTCGACCCGTTCGGATTGGATGGCCATCGAACGCGAGCGTGGCATCTCGGTCGTCACCTCGGTGATGACCTTCGCGTATGAGGGCCGGGTGTTCAACCTGCTCGATACGCCGGGCCACGAGGATTTTTCGGAAGACACCTATCGCACGCTCACGGCGGTCGATTCGGCCGTCATGGTGATCGACGCGGCCAAGGGCATCGAACCGCGCACCCGCAAGCTGTTCGAAGTGTGCCGGTTGCGCGACATCCCGATCATCACGTTCATCAACAAGATGGATCGCGAGAGCCGCGACCCGTTCGAGCTCATCGATGAAATCGAGAAAACGCTGGCGCTCGATGTCGCGCCGATCAATTGGCCGATCGGGCGCGGCCGCGATTTTGTCGGCACGATCGACGTCGAATCCGGCGGCGTGCGTCTGCTCGACGGCGATGCCGGGTCTACCGGCGGCCTGCGCAAGATGACGATTGCCGAAATTGCCGCCTTGAACACCGCGCTCGACGCCGCGACGCTCGAGGGCGAACGCGACCTGGTCCGGCACGCCTGCAAGCGGTTCGATGCGCGCGCCTTCGCCGAAGGTCACATGACGCCTGTCTTTTTCGGCAGCGCGCTGAAGAATTTCGGCGTCGGCGATCTTCTCAACGCGCTCGCCGTCATGGCGCCGCCGCCCCGCGCGCAAGCCGCCGACAAGCGGCTGGTCGCGGCGACCGAGCCGGCCATGTCGGCCTTCGTCTTCAAGATCCAGGCCAATATGGATCCGAACCATCGCGACCGTATCGCCTTCGTGCGGCTGTGTTCGGGCAAGCTTCGCCGCGGCATGAAGGTCACGCAGGTACGAACGGGAAAAACCATCACACTTAACGCGCCGCAGTTTTTCTTCGCCCAGGATCGCTCGCTTGCCGAGGAAGCGCACGCCGGCGACGTAGTCGGCATACCCAATCACGGAACGCTGCGCATCGGCGACACGCTGACCGAAGGCGAGGACCTCAACTTCGCGGGCGTGCCGAACTTCGCGCCCGAGATTTTGCGGCGGGTTCGCCTGCCGGACGCCATGAAGGCCAAGAAGTTGAAAGAGGCGCTGCTGCAATTAGCCGAGGAAGGCGTCGCCCAGGTATTCCGGCCGACCGACGGCTCCCCTGCCCTCGTCGGCGTCGTCGGTCCGTTGCAGCTCGATGTGCTCCGCGCCCGATTGACCGCCGAATATGGCTTGCAAATCGATTGGAGCACGGCGGAGTTTCAGTTCGCGCGATGGATCGCGGCTGGAGACCGCAAGACGATCGATCAATTCGCGAAGAGCTATGCTTCGGCCATCGCCGAGGATTTCGACGGCGATCTCGTCTTCCTGGCCCGCAGCGCTTTCGACCTCGAATATACCGGCGAGCACAATCCCGGCATTTCCTTCACCGACGTGAAGGACATCCACCGGCGCAAGCCCACGCAGTAGCTTAGCTTTCGGCGATTTCCTCGCGCAGGATTTCGAGCTCCAGCCATTGCTCTTCCGCCGCGGCAATTTCCTGCTGCAATCCGCCAAGCGCAGCGGTGACCTTTTCGAACGCGGCGCGATCACGCGCATAAAATTTCGGATCGTCGAGCTTGGCTTGCAGCTCCTTCATTTCGGTGTGGAGCTTGGCGATGGTCTTCGGCAGGGTTTCGAGCGCGTGCTTGTCTTTGAACATCAGCCGCCGCTTCGGCAACTGCGTTTCGGCGACGGCAGGGCCGGCTTCTTTCACTAATTTCGGCGGCTCTTGCTTAAGCCTTTCGCGCGTCAGGTCGGCGCCGCGCTGCGCCAGCATGTCGCTATAGCCGCCGGCATATTCGACCCAGGACCCGTTGCCCTCCGGAACGATCACGCCGCTCACCAGACGGTCGAGAAAATCGCGATCGTGGCTGATGAGCAGCACCGTGCCGTCATAGTCGGCCAGCATATCCTCCAGCACGTCCAAGGTTTCCATATCGAGATCGTTGGTCGGCTCGTCGAGCACCAAGAGATTCGACGGCTTGGCGAGCAACTTGGCCAGCATGAGGCGGCCACGTTCGCCGCCCGACAGCTTGCCAAGCGGGGTGCGGGCCTGCTCGCTCGCGAACAGAAAATCCCTCATGTAGCTGATGACATGCTTGGCATGACCGTTGACCATGACGGTATCGCCGCTGCCGCCCGTTAACGCCTCAATGACGGTGACATTGGGATCGAGGCTGTCGCGATGTTGATCGAGTGTCGCGACGGAAAGCCCCGATCCGAGCCGCAGCGTGCCGGCATCCGGCGGCAATGCGCCCGTCAGCATGTTGATCAGCGTGGTCTTGCCGCTGCCGTTCGGCCCGACTATGCCGATGCGGTCGCCGCGCTGGATGCGGATCGAGAAATCGCGCACGATCGGGCGTCCATCATAGCTCTTGCCGATACCGACGGCCTCGATGACCAGCGCGCCGGACGGCGCCGCCGAGCTTACGGCGATGGTGGCATTGCCGGCAGCGGCACGATGGGTCAAGCGCTGTTCCCGTAGCGCCCGCAATTCACCGACCCGGCGCATGTTGCGTTTGCGCCGGCCGGTGACGCCGAAGCGTACCCAGTGTTCTTCGGCGGCGATCTTGCGGTCGAGTTTGTGCTGATCGCGCTCCTCCTCCGTCAGCACCGCGTCGCGCCACTCCTCGAAATGGGCAAAGCCGCGTTCGATACGTCGCGTCACGCCACGATCGAGCCAGACCGTGCTGCGCGACAGCGTCGACAGAAAGCGGCGGTCGTGACTGACGATCACCATCGCGCCGCGGCTGGACTCGAGTTCGCGCTCCAGCCATTCGATCGTCGTCAGGTCGAGATGATTGGTTGGTTCGTCAAGGAGAAGGATATCCGGCGCCGGCGCCAGTATCCGCGCCAATGCGGCGCGCCGCGCCTCACCGCCGGACAGATGGGCGGGATCTTCCTGCCCGGTGAGGCCGAGTTGCTCCAACAGATACCGCGCCGCGTGGGCATCGTCGCCCGGCCGCAGCCCGGCCTCGACATAAGCGAGCGTCAACGCGAAGCCCGAAAAATCCGGCTCCTGCGGCAAGTAGCGCACCAGCGCCCCAGGCTGCACGAAGACCGAGCCGCCGTCCGGTTCGACGAGCCCCGCGGCGATTTTGAGAAGCGTCGATTTGCCCGAGCCGTTGCGCCCGACGAGCGAAACGCGTTCGCCGGGAGAAATGGATAATTCCGCCCCGGTCAAGAGCGGCGTGCCGCCGAAGGTGAGCGCGATGTCTTTGAGTTGAAGAAGCGGAGGGGCCATGTCGTTTGCCGTTGGGAACCAAAGCTCGGAAAAGCGCGTTAGCTTTTCACGATCGTTATAAATCGGATCAAATGGAGGCGACCATGCCGATTATTTTGTGGCTGCTAGGCGTACCACTCGTGGTGGTTATTGCATTGATGGTGACCCACGTCATCTGACGCTTGAGCGACAATCAGCCCCGCCTCGGCGGGGCTTTTTTGCTGACCATGATCGATCGCAGCTAAGCGCTCGGCGCGGTCAGCGCGGCAAGTTTTGAAACATCTTCGCTTCGGTCCAGCGCCCAAATCGCGCCGATCAGTGGCGAGATATCATGGCGTGAGTTCCACTCCGCCGCCGCGTTGCGCAATTTATCCTCTAAATCCTTGTCGCTCATCGGATTGGCGTCGCTGCCGCGTGCCGCCGCTTGCGCGAGCTTGTGCGTCTTGCCGTCGGCGGTGGCGATCTCGACCGCGGCGGAGGTTGTGGCGAAGCTTCCGTCGCGCACCACTTCGATTTTGCTACGCAGCGCGCGCACCGCGGCATCGTTGACGCAGGCGTCGGTGAATTGATCGACGCCGGCGTTGCCGGTAACCAGCGCGGCGGCGACCGCGTGCTGCACGCTGACTTGCGATTCCCGGCCGGTCGAAATGTTCGGCCGGTCGGCGCGCGCGGCCAGGAGCGGATTGCCGGTCACCACCACCCTCTCCACGCGCACGGTCCGGTTGTCGCGGCGCCAATCCAGCACGCAATCGAGCACCGGATTAATGACAAAGCCGCACGGATAGGACTTGTACGCCGTCTTTAGGATCCCCCAGCTCTCGCCAAGGCCGTCGGTGAGAAACGAGAGCTTCGGTGTTTCGCCCATAGCGTTGTAGAAGCCCTGCACGCCGTTCAGCGGCTCCAGCGGCCCATCGAAATTTTTTGCAGCCAACAGCGCCGACCACAGCCCGTTGCGCGCGGCATTGCCGACGCTGACACTCTTTGCCGGCGTGCCGAGGCACTCGCACAATCCGGCCGACTGCGTCGATGCGGTGCCGAGCGTCGACACCGTCTGCGCCACAGTGAGATTGAGCAGCTTGCCGGTGCCGGCGGCAGCGCCGAACACGCCGCAGGTCGAGGTAATGTGCCAGCCCTTATTGTAATGGCTCGGCGACATCGCGAGCCCGATGCGGCACTCGACTTCCTGACCGAGCACAAAGGCGAGCAGCAAATCACGGCCGCTCACGCGCTGCAGCTCGGCAAAAGCAAGCAGCGCCGGCGCCAGCGGCACGGTCGGATGGATCGCAGTCGGAACATGCGTATCGCAGAAGTCGAGGACGTTGGCGCCGGCGGCATTGAGGAACGCCGCACTCAGCGTGTCAATACGCTCGCGCCGGCCGATCAACGTCGCTTGATTGCCGCCGGAAAACTCGACGAGCGATTGCAACGCCGTTTCTATCGTTGCATCGCGGCAGCCGGTCAGCGCCACGGCGAAGAAATTCATGAGCGACCGCTTGGCCTGATGCGCGACCGGTGGCGGCAGATCGTCCCAGCGCGTGTTTACAACGAGCTGAGCCAATTTTTCGGTCACACCGGGATTCGTCAGCATCTCACCCTCGCCAAGCGTCCGCGAACATCGACCGGCCGGCGCAAAAGTGCAAGGATACGGAAAACGAGCCGGCAGGCGAGGATCATGTCGAAAAACCTGAAGTGCTTAATTTTGGTGCTGGCATTGGCGATGACCGCGTTGGCGGCGCGCGCGGACGACTATCCGTCGCATCCAATCAAGCTGATCGTGCCTTACGCGCCCGGCGGCGCCGCCGATGCCATCGCCCGGATCGTCGGCAAACACGTGAGCGAGACCATCGGCCAGCCGATTGTGATCGAAAATCGCGGCGGCGCCGGCTCGATCATCGGCACCGAAGACGTACACAAAGCGGACCCTGACGGCTACACGCTGCTGCTTGGGCAATCCGGCCCGATCTCGATCAATCCCGGTGTGTACAAGGAATTGCCTTACGATCCGGAACGCGATTTTGCGCCGATCACCATGACCACGGCGTTCCCTTACATTCTCGTGGTCCATGCGAAGCTGCCGGTAAAATCGCTGCAGGACTTCGTTGCGATGGTGAAAGCCAAGCCGGGAGAATTCAACTACGGCACCACCGGTGTTGGCGCCGCCAACCATCTCCTGACGGAACTGTTTTCAAGCCGGGCCGGACTGAAGATGATCCACGTGCCCTATCGCGGCACGGCGCTGGCGGTTGCCGACCTTCTAGCCGGCCAGGTGACGATGGTTTTCTCCGATCCGGTCTCGGCGTTGCCGCATATCCAAGCCGGAACATTGCGGGCGCTGGCAGTAAGCACCAAGGACCGTTCGTCGGTCGCTCCCGATGTGCCGACGGTCGCCGAAAGCGGCTATCCCGGATTCGACGCCATCGGATGGCACGGCTTTTTGGCGCCGGCCAACACGCCAACACCGATCATCAAGAAACTCCACGACCAGATCGTCGCGGCGCTCAACGATCCGCCGACCAAGGCGCTCCTCGTCGGGCAGGCCATGCAAATCGTCGGCGACACACCCGAGGAATTCTCAGCCTTCATCAAGAAGGATATCGCGCTGTGGAAGGCGGTTGCGGTGCAGGCTGGCGTATCGGTGAAGTGAGCGGTCTCCCGATTGATCCGCAGCGCGGACAATGAACAATAAGCGGCTTGGGACAATAAGCAGCTTGGCGAAGAACTCCAACGCACGAGTGCCCGCATGAAGACCGTCCTCATCACAGGAGCCGCCGGCGACATCGGCACCCGCCTGCGCAAATTGCTCAAGGGCGTCTATCCGCACATCCGCTCAAGCGACATCCGCACGCCAGCCGATCTTGCGGCGGACGACGATTTCATCGCCGCCGACCTCGCCGACTTCGCGCAAGTTCAAAAGGTTGTGACCGGCGTCGAGGGCATCGTGCATCTCGGTGGATTTTCCGTGGAGGGACCCTGGGAAACGATCCACAGCGCGAACATCGTCGGCTGCTACAATCTTTTCGAAGCGGCATATCGGGCAGGCGTCAAGCGCGTGGTTTTCGCCTCGTCTAATCATGCGATCGGCTTCTATCCACGAACGCAGAAGATCGGCGTTAACGTCACGCCACGGCCGGATAGCCGCTACGGCGTCAGCAAAGTCTTCGGCGAAGCGCTCGGCGCGCTCTATTCCGACAAGCACGACCTGCGCGTGACCTGCCTGCGCATCGGCAATGTCGCCGACGCACCCGTCGACCAGCGCCGGCTCTCAATCTGGATTAGCCCGGAGGATATTGCGCAACTGGTGCGCATCGGACTGGAACATCCGGATATCCGCTACGAGATCTTCTACGGCGCATCCGATAATGCCGCGAGCTGGTGGGATAACAGCAATGCGCAACGGTTCGGCTATCGGCCGCAAGGCCGCGCTGAAGATTTTCGCAATGACGCGCTCGCCGGGCAGGAAAAGCTTCAACCGGACCCGATCGGCGCGCTCTACCAGGGCGGCCCATACTGCAGCAACGAATACGACGCCGATCGCATACCGTGACGGTGCGGCACTGCCTGCGTGCGTCGCCGTGCACGACTAACGGGAAACCGGCAATTCTTCACTTTTGGCCGCGAGCCGTTGGTAGCGCTCGCGGCTACCCGCGAGGTGACGCCGCATCGCACGCCGCGCCGACGATACGTCACCGGCGTCGATCGCGGCCGCAATGGCGCAATGCTCGGCCTGTATGTGTTGCAGATAGGATCGCAAATCCTTCGTCGTCTTCAATCCGACCCGCACGCTTTGCCGGGGGATCAGAAATCGCCCGAGGAATTCGAGAAACCTCATGAAGTGCGGGTTGCCGGTCGACTCGGCGATCGCCTGATGAAAAGCAAAATCCTCGTCAATCGCAGCGTCGCCGCGTGCAACGGCCGCATCGATGGCCGCAAGCGACTTGGCCATATTGCGGCGCGAAGCTGCGTTCGCTCTTTCCGCCGCGATCCCCGCTGCCTCAACCTCGATGCCGGTGCGCAACTCCATCACTTCTACGACCTCGGCAATCGAGTGTAGCCCGTCAGGATCGATCCGGAACGGCCGGCGCTGAATGTTGCGGACGACGAACGCGCCGACGCCTTGGCGTGTCTCGACCAGGCCTTCGGCGCGCAGGACCGCGACTGCTTCGCGCACAACGGTTCGGCTGACACCAAGCGCTGCCGTCAACTCCTGCTCGGTCGGAAGCCGCTCGCCCGGCGCAATCCGTCCGCTGCCGATTTCTGCAGTAAGTCGCTCCACGACCTCGCTGGTCCGGTTTTTTGCGGGGCCGAGTGGACGTAGGATGTCGGCGGGGAGACTTGACAAGCGAATGTCCGTTTGGTCAGGTCATCATATGACATGATGACTAGGCCAACTCCGCAAGCGGGTCAACAGCACGCGGACGAACTAACGGGAGAGGAGCACAATGCGCCGACGTGACATGCTTCGCGGAACTGCATCCGTAATTAGCGCGCTCGCACTGACGCGGTTCGCACAATCGCCGGCGCTAGCGCAGGCGAAAACCCAATTCAGGGCCTCGGATGTTCACCCTCCCGGCTATCCGACTGTCGTTGCCGTCGAAAATCTCGGCAAGAAGCTCGAACAGGCGACGAACGGGCGCCTCGGCGTGCAGATGTTCGCCTCGATGCAGCTTGGCGGCGAGAAGGAAGCGATCGAGCAGGCGCAGGTCGGCGCCATTCAGATTGCGCGCGTCAGCGTCGGTGCGATCGGACCGGTCATCGACGATCTCAATGTGCTCAATCTGCCGTTTCTGTTCCGCAATACCGCGCACATGCAGAAGGTGATCGACGGCCCGATCGGCAGCGAACTTCTCGACAAGGTGACGGCAAACGACAAAGCGGGACTCGTCGGCCTCGCCTGGATGGATGCGGGCGCCCGCAGTTTCTACAATACCAAGCACCCGATCAAAAGCATCGACGATCTCAAGGGCCTCAAAGTACGCGTCATCGGCAATCCGATGTTCGTCGACATGGCCAACGCGCTGGGTGCCAACGGCGTTGCCATGGGTTACGACCAGGTCTTCAGCGCGCTGCAAACCGGCGTGATCGACGGCGCCGAGAACAACCCGCCGAGCTTCGTCTTCGACAATCATTATCAGGTCGCGAAATTCTACACGCTCACCGAACACCTGATCGTGCCCGAGATCATCGTCTTCTCGCGCAAGACCTGGGACAGCCTGTCAAAGGACGACCAGGATCTGTTGCGGAAGTCCGCGCGCGAGGCCCAGGCCGATGAACGCATGCTGTGGACGGCCTACCAGCAACAGGCCATGGACAAGGCCCGCGCGTTCGGCGTCCAGATCGTCGAGCAGATCGACAAGAAGCCGTTCCAGGACGCGGTGAAGCCAGTGTGGGACAAATATGGCCCGCGCTTTGCCGACCAGATCAAGCGCATTGCGGCCGTCGATTGAGTTCGCAAGCCATTGAGGCCACAATGATGGCGTCGGCAATCCGCAAACTGATGGACGGGCTCTATATGCTGTGCGTGGGCGTGGCCGGCACGGCGCTGGTTTTGATCTCCGCTGTCATGCCGTGGGCGGTTTATACCCGCTACGTCCTCAACCGCGCCGCGTCGTGGCCGGAGCCCATGGCGGTGCTGCTGATGATCGTGCTGACCTTCTTCGGCGCGGCGGCCTGCTATCGCGCCGGACAGCATATGCGCATGTCGTTTTTCGGGTCGCTCCTGCCGCTTCCCTTGCAGCGAGTTACCGCGCTCCTCGTCGAGCTCTTGATGGCCCTGATCGCGCTGTTCATGATCAATTGGGGCGCCAAGCTGGTCGCGGCGACCTGGCAGAATTCGATCGCGGACTTTCCCGCGCTCTCTGTCGGCGCGACCTATCTGCCTATCCCGCTCGGTGGCGCGATCTTGTTGCTGTTCGTGATCGAGCGCGTGGCGATCGGTCCGCCCGCGCAGATCGGACGCGGCGGCAGCGCCGCGTTCGAATAACGCCGGGACGACGCGACGATGGACATTTTCGTCCTGCTCGCCACGATGTTCGCGTGCTTCGCGATCGGCATGCCGATCGCCTATTCGCTGGCGCTGGCCGCGATTGCCGGCGCGCTATGGATCGGCATTCCGCTGGAAGCGGTCATGCTGAAGATCTCCGACGGCGTGAGCAAGGTCGCCATGCTCACTATTCCGTTTTTCGTGCTGGCGGGTGCGATCATGGCCGAAGGCGGCATGGCGCGGCGGCTGGTGGCGTTCGCCGACGTGCTGGTCGGCTTCACGCGCGTGCGCGGCGGCCTCTCTGTCGTGAACGTGGTCGCCACCACGTTTCTCAGCGGCATATCCGGTTCGGCCGTCGCGGACACATCCGCGATCGGCTCGGTCATGATCCCGCAAATGGAGAAAAGCGGCTATCCACGCGTTTTCGCCACCAACGTGACGATCTCGGCATCGGTCCAGGCGCTCCTGGTGCCGCCGAGCCACAATGCGGTGATCTATTCTCTGGCGACCGGTGGCACGATCTCGATCATCAGCCTGTTCATGGCCGGCGTGGTGCCGGGCCTCCTGCTCGGTCTGGCGCTGGTCGTGCTGTGCCTGGTGATCGCCTATCGCGACGGCCACCCGCGCGGGACGGCAGTGCCGCTGCGCGAAGCATTGCGGATTTCGGTCGACGCGCTGTGGGGCCTGATCACGCTGATTATCATACTCGGCGGCATTCTTGGCGGCGTGTTCACCGCCATCGAAGCCGGCGCGGTCGCCTGTGTGTGGGCGTTCTTCGTCACCATGTTCATCTATCGCGACTACCGCTGGCGCGACCTGCCGGCGTTGGTGCACCGGACGATGCGCACCGTGGCGATGGTGTTGACGCTGATCGCCTGCGCCTCGAGCGTCGGCTACATCATGGCGTTGACGCAGATGCCGGCGAAGATCACGGCCTTCTTTCTTTCGATCTCGGACAACAAGTACGTGATCCTGATGCTGATCAACGTGCTGTTGCTGCTGCTCGGCTGTCTCGTCGACATGGCGCCGTCGATCCTGATTTCGACGCCGATCCTGCTTCCGGTGATGATGAGGCTCGGCGTCGATCCGGTTCACTTCGGCATGATCATGCTGTTGAACCTCGGCATCGGCCTGTGCCATCCGCCGGTCGGCTCCATCCTGTTCGTCGGCTGCGCGGTCGGAAACGTCAGCATGGAAGCGGTCCTGCGCAAGATCTGGCCGTTCTACGCCGTAATGTTCGCGGTACTGATGCTGGTGACCTATCTGCCGCAGCTTTCGCTGTGGCTGCCGCATCTGCTTGGATTGTGACGCCTCCTTATTCGGCCGGCGCCACGCTTCCTTCCGCGTCGGCCTCCATGACCGGCCGCGCGAAATACAGGAAGACCAGGAACAGCGCGCCGACGAAGCACGGCGTCGCGGCGGCGTAGAAAATGCCGCCGACCTTATAACCCAGCCCGACCAGGATGCCGGTCAGGATCGGGCCAAACACCTGGCCGACGCGGCCCATGCCCATCGCCCAGCCGATGCCGGTCGAGCGGATCGAGGTCGGATACATGCCCGCCGCCACGGCGATCAGGCCGGTGCCGGTGCCTCCAACAAAGAAGCCGGCGAGGAACGAGGCGAGGCCGAGCGTCAGCATCGACGTCGTGGCTTGCCCGAACCAGGCGAGAGAAAGCCCGCCGAGGATGAAGCCGGGAATGAGAACCCGAAAGGCCCCGCCACGATGCACGGCCCAGCCTGAGGTGGCGCTGGCGATGACGCTGCCCAGATTGTTCAGGCCGATGATCAGGGCTGCAGCCGACAGCGAGAAGCCGATGGAATTCAACACTGCCGGCGTCCAGAACGTCACCGTGACCAGGATCATAAACACCATGAAGAACGGCACCCACAGCAGCACGGTCGGAACGAGGCGGCCTTCGGTGAACAGGTGCTTCAGCGGAACGCCCTCCCGCGCCGGGTCCGGCGGCGCGACGAGCTCGGCGCCGGCGGGAACCTCGCCCGGCATGATGCGCTCGAGCGTACGCCGCACTTCATCCTGGCGGATGTTGCGGGCCAGCAAAAAGCGGATGGATTCCGGCAGCCAGATTATCAAAATGACCGCGATCACCAGCGGCGCGACGGCGCCGATATAGAACACCGATTGCCACCCGAATGCGGGGATGAGCCAGGCGCTGGTCAGCGAACCGATCAGGCCGCCGCCCGGAAACGACGCGAACAGCACGGTGACGAACACGTCGCGCAATCGCTTGGGCGCCAGCTCCGCGCCCATCGCCAGGAAGGCCGGCGTCACGCCGCCGAGTCCGAGGCCGGCAAAAACGCGGTAGGCCAGTAATTCGTCGAGCGACGTCGATTGCGAGGTCAGGTAACTGAAGACCGCGAACACGATCATGGCGACAATCATGAACCATTTGCGGCCGAAGATATCGGCCAGCGGCCCGAATGACAGCGCGCCAAGCGCCGCGCCCAACAGGCCCGCCGAACCGACCTGGCCGAATTTCGGCATCGGCAGATTGATCGCGTGCGCGATCGCCGGCGCCGTATAACCGATCGCCTGGGTGTCGAAGCCGTCGAGCGCGGCGACCAGCATGCACAGGATCAGCACCCCGATCTGGAAGCCCGTCACCGGATGCCGGTCGATAAGATCGACGACATCGACTTTTGCGCTCGTCATGGCGTATCCCCCCGATTTTTTCGCAGTCGTTGCCGATCACCTAGCATGGCGCGATCACCGCGTCATTGCGCCGGACCTCGTGCCGCGGCAATGCTGACCCGCGCCGCGGGACTGGGTTGCGCCCCGACCGTTTCCGCGCCTTCGCGGTCACAACGCACTCAGTCCATCGATCTGCGACCATCTTTTCCGCAGCGTTTTCGGCTTCACCTTGCGCGCGCGCCAAAGCCTCTCGCGGCAGGCAGTGGGATCGTCGCCGGAGCACGTTCGCACCCGGCGGCATTGCTTGTTGGCGCAGGACCGGAACGATCCCAGCAGGTCGCATTGCGCGCGCCGCACCAGCGCGATGCGCTTGAGGGAAAGGCACGGCTTGCCACTCTTCGAACGTTGCGAGATCACCCTCTACGCGAACTTGGCTCCGTTTGAGATGCAGACTTTTTCGCGTGCGGCCATTACGACAAATCTCGTGGATGGGTCGTTAAACGGGAGTTGATCGGTCAAAAGGGCTTTGAGTTACTGAACGTCAACGCTTTTGGCTGGTTGCCATAAAGCGAAATCAAGAACCGCGTCGGATTGGCCCACTTCCCGATCATCCCCGCGAAAGCGGGGACCCAGTTCCAGCAGAACTCTGGATTCCCGCTTTCGCGGAAATGAGCGGAACGGCGCTCTGCCCCGATTGACGGCGCCCCTACTCCGCCGCCGCCAACGCGGCGCCGATCTGGCCGTCGCGCACCAGGCGGCCGGGCAGCGCTCCGGTGTGTTCGCCGCGCTCGAAGATCTGCGTGCCGGCGACGAAGGTCGCTTCGTAGCCGTCGACCTTCTGCACGAAGCGGCGGCCGTTGGCCGGCATGTCGTGCACCAGTTCCGGCTTTTGCACTTGCAGCCGCGCGTAATCGATCAGGTTGACGTCGGCGCGCAGCCCCGGCGCGAGCCGGCCGCGATCCGACAGTCCGAAGAAATCGGCGGTCTCGCTGGTCTGGCGCTTGACCATCATTTCCACCGGCAGCTTCGGTCCGCGCGAGCGGTCGCGGCTCCAATGCGTGAGCATGAAAGTCGGCACGCCGGCATCGACGATCGAGGTGCAATGCGCGCCGCCGTCGCTCAGGCCCAACAGGCAGGCCGGGTCGTTGAGCATTTCGTAGATCGGCGCGTGGTCGCCGGTGACGTAATTCACCACCGGGAAATAGAGATACTGGCCGTCCTCGATGATGGTGTCGTAGGCGACTTCGTCGGGCGGCCGTCCGGTGCGCGCGGCGATGACGGCGACGCTCTTCTCCGGGCCCGGCTCGTAATCCGGCGGATTGCCCATGACGTAGAAGCGTTCCCACTTGCGGACGACGGCCTGGCGGAACTGCGCGAGTTTCGCGACTTCGGCGTCGGACGGTTTCTCGGCGAGGATTTGCGCCCGCACCGCCGGATCGCGCAGCCTTCGGCGCTGCTCCTCGATCGGCAGGCTTTCGAGTTTCTTGTAGCTCGGCCGCACCGTGAACGGATTGAGCGCGGTGCCTATCCCCATCATCACACCGATCGGCCGGCCGGCCATCTGCGCGGTGATCGGCAGGCCCTGCGCGCGCATCTCGTGCACCGCCGCGATCAGGCGGCGCCAGCGCTGCGGATCTTCGTAGCGGTCGGTGAGCAGGAACCAGACCGGGCGGCCGGTATCCTTGGCGAGCTTGCGCATCCAGCGCAGCTCGAATTCCTCGTCGTCGAAGTCGGAATTCATGCCGAAGGCGCCGGTGCCGGTGACGCCGAGCGCCGAGCCGATGCCGAGCAATTCGTGATCGTCGGCGTCGCGCGACGGAACGAGTTCGCCATCCGGCGTCTTGTGCGAATCGGTGCGCGAAGTGGTGAAGCCGAAGGCGCCGGATTTGAGCGCCTCGATGGTAAGCTTCCGCATCTCGGCGATATCGTCGGGCGTCGCCGGCTCGCGGCGGATGGCGCGGTCGCCCATGACATAGACGCGGGTCGGCAGATGCGCGGCTTGCGCGCAAATGTCGACGGCGCGCGGCCGCCGCTCGAGCTCGTCCATGAATTGCGGGAAAGTTTCCCACTCCCAGTTCAGCCCGGCGGCGAGCACCGGATTGGGAATTTCCTCGACGCCTTCCATCAGATCCATCAGCGCGCCGCGATGTTCCTTTTTCACCGGCGCAAAACCGACGCCGCAATTGCCGAACATCACCGTGGTGACGCCGTGCCAGCATGACGGCGCCAACAACGGATCCCACATCGCCTGGCCGTCATAATGCGTATGCACGTCGACCCAGCCCGGCGTGACCAGGAGGCCGTCGGCATCGATATCGCGCCGGGCGGGGCCCTGCTTGCCGCCGACCGCGGCGATGCGGCCGTCCGTGATCGCCACGTCGCCGCTGAATGCCGGTTTGCCGGTGCCATCGACGATGGTGCCGCCGCGAATGACGATGTCGTGCATGGGAGCCGCTCCTGGCTTGCGACTTCGGGAAGGATTTATCGGATGATGCACCCCCAGCCGGGGTCACGCAACGGCCGCGCGAGGCGGCAAAGCCGGGAGCCGTTTGAACGCAGTTCCAGCCATTACGTTCCGCCAAAAACGAATCGCGGTCCGCCCGTCAGCGGCGGAACGCCACCGCGTCATACGCATTGAAAAGGGGACGACATCCGACAGAGGAGACACGCGATGCGTAGACTTATCCTGGCCGCGTCGGCGGTGAGTATCATGATGAGCGTACCGCTGGCCGCCACGGTGAAAGCGGAAGATACCACCATCATCAAAAAGGACGACGGCGACTCGAGCAAAACGGTCATCAAGAAAGACGAGCCCTACGGCGAGAAGAAGGTCATCATCCACAAAGACGACGAGTAAAATAAAATACCTCGCGTCCTGATCTGGAAGGCTCGGCGACAGCCGGAGCCTTCCATTTTTTTGGCCCGAAACGGCCGTTAAGACTTCATTCACCATAAGCTTTTATCGATCGGATGGGGCCTCGCCGCGCTGCCCGCAATCCGGTCAGCGCTTTTGGAATAACCCAGTGGCCAATCTCGTTCTTGCCCGGCCGGACCTACATCCAGCCATTCCCGCGACCGCCGTCCTGACGGACACGCTGCTCGCCCTTAGCTCACAGGCATTCGAACTTCACGGCGGCGGACGCCTGAATGAGGCGATCGCGCTCTACCAGCACATTCTTTCTTTCAAGGACCTGCCGGTCATCCGCAGCAACTTAGGCCACGCGCTGGCGGAACTCGGCAAGTTCGATGCGGCCATAGTTGAATATCGGCGGGCGGTCGAGCTTAAGCCGGATTATCCGGAGGCCCTGTGCAACTGGGGCGTAGCTCTCGCGAGCCTCGACCGGAACGATGAAGCGGAAGAAAAATACCGCCAGGCCATTGCGGTCGATGCCGCCTTCGCCGGAGCACACCACAATCTCGGAGCGATCTTGAAGGAGACGGGACGCCTCGATGAAGCGAGGCACGCCGCCAAACGCGCGATCGATCTCGCGCCGCGAAACACCGCCTATTACGAACAGCTCGCCGCGCTGCGCCCGTTCGTCGCCGGAGATCGCTATATCAAGGCGCTGGAGGATTTGGCGAAGGACCCCGCGGCGCTGAACGAAGCCGAGAAAACTCATCTGCATTTTGCGTTGGCGAGAGCCTACGAAGACACCGGCAGGTTTGACGCCGCGTTTGCGCAATTATTGACCGGTAATCGGCTCAGGCGCCAGCAGGTCGGCTATGACGAAGCCGCCACGCTCCGCTGCATGGACCGCATGCATGAGCTGTTTAGCGCCGACTTCATAGCGCGCCGCCACCACGGCACGGTAAAATCATCGGCGCTTCCGGTGTTCGTGGTCGGGATGCCGCGCTCGGGTACGACGCTTATCGAGCAGATATTGGCAAGCCATCCCGAAGTCTTCGGCGCCGGCGAACTCACTTTGTTCGATCAAGCCGCCGGAGCGCTTATAAACGCGCTCCCGGGATCGCCGCCGTTTCCCGACATGGCACTGAGCATGTCCGGCGAGCATTTCCGCGCGCTCGCCGAATCCTATCTCGGCAGTCTTGCGCAGCGCGCGCCAGGAGCGTCGCGGATCGTCGATAAAATGCCGGGGAACTTTTTGTTTGCCGGCTTGATCCATCTGGCCATGCCCAATGCGGTCATCATTCACGCGGTGCGCAATCCGATCGACACCTGCGTCTCCTGCTTCTCGACGCTTTTCTTCAGCGGACAAGGACATACCTACGACCTCGCCGAGCTTGGCCGTTATTACCGGCATTACCGCGCGCTGATGGCGCATTGGCGCAGCGTTCTGCCGCCCGGACGCATCATCGACGTGCGCTACGAGGAATTGGTCGGCGACGTGGAAGGCGTGGCGCGACGCCTGGTTGCTCATTGCGGTCTCGCATGGGACCCGCGCTGCCTCGGCTTTCACCGGACCGAGCGGGTAGTTCGCACCGCAAGCGCAGCCCAAGTCCGCCGTCCCATCTATCAAAGCTCGGTGGGGCGCTGGCGCAAATATCAAAATTTCCTCGGACCGCTTTTTGACGAGCTCGCCTGCACTCACCCCCGGCACGAAACCGATTCGCACGTCTGCAACCTCAAGGAGCCCCTCCATGTCTAAGACCCTGCTGTCGGCGCTCGCCGCCGTGACGATCCTATCGGGCGGGTTGCTCACCGGCCGCGCCGCCGCAATGCCGTCCGCCGCACTGGCATCGGCACCCGCACACACAACGCTGGTCCGCGAGGCCGCAATGGTCTGTGGGGGCGCCGGCTGTGTGCCGGTTCAAACCAAGCAGGTCCAGCGCAAGAAATATCACCCGCTCGGATACACAAAGCCGATCTAAAGACGCGCGCGGGACAGCCGAAATCGCGATCGGCGCGCTCGCCGCCTGATCTACAAGCCATTATAAAGGGCGAGCCGGCGCAATGCCGGCGGTATCGTCAGCCGCATTCGGCATAGTGGCAGAGCGTTCTCGCGTGGCTTCAACCCCTGCAATCCGGCTCGGTGTCGACATCGGCGGCACGTTCACCGACGTGGCGCTGGAAATCGGCGACCGGCGCTACACCGCGAAGGGCTTGACCACCGCGCGCGCCCCCGAGCAGGGCGTGCTGGCGATGTTGCGCGCGGTCATCGCCGAAGCGGCCATCGCGCCCGGCGATGTGCAGCTGATCATCCATGGCACGACGCTCGCCACCAATGCGCTGATCGAGCGCAAGGGCGCCAAGACCGCGCTGCTGACCACCGAAGGTTTTCGCGACGTCGTCGAGATCCGCCACGAAAATCGTTTCGAGCAGTACGACATCAATATCGACCTGCCGCCGCCGCTGGTTACCCGCCGCTTGCGCCTGCCGGTGCGCGAGCGCATCGACGCGCAAGGCGCGGTGCTGGTGCCGCTCGACGCCGCGAGCGTCACCCGCGCGGTTGACACGCTCGCCGGCCAAGACATCGAGGCGGTGGCGGTCGGATTCTTGCACAGCTTCACCAATCCGGATCACGAGCGCCGGGTCGGCGACGCCATCGCGCGCCGGCTGCCCAATTTGCCGGTCACGCTGTCGTCCGAAGTCTCGCCGGAGATGCGCGAATACGAGCGGTTCTCGACCGCCTGCGCCAACGCTTACCTGCAGCCGCTGATCGGCAGTTACATGATGAAGCTCGAGCGCCAGCTCCAGCAAGCCGGCTTTCGTTGCCCGATGCTGCTGATGACATCGGGCGGCGGCATCACGACCACCGACACCGCCGTTCGCTTTCCGGTGCGGCTCGTGGAATCCGGACCGGCCGGCGGCGCGATCTTCGCCGCCTGCATTGCCCGTCAGCACGGGCTCGACCAAGTCGTGTCCTTCGACATGGGCGGCACCACCGCGAAGATCTGTTTCATCGACAAAGCGCGCGCGCAGACGGCGCGCGTGTTCGAAGTGGCGCGCATCTATCGTTTCATCAAAGGTAGCGGCCTGCCGCTGCGCATTCCGGTGATCGAGATGGTCGAGATCGGCGCTGGTGGCGGCTCGATCGCCGGCGTCGACGCGCTCGGACGCATTGCCGTCGGTCCGCACAGCGCCGGCTCCGAGCCGGGGCCGGTCTCTTACTCCCGCGGCGGCAGCGAGCCGACCGTAACCGATGCCGACGTCGCGCTCGGCCGCATCGATCCGGCGACATTTTCGGGCGGCAAGATGGTGCTCGACACAGACGGCGCCAAGCGTGTGATCGCCGAGCGGATCGGCGCCAAGCTCAACCTCGCCGGCGAGCATGCCGCGTTTGGCATCAGCGAGATGGTGGACGAGAACATGGCGAACGCGGCGCGCGTGCATGCGATCGAAAGCGGCAAAGACCTTCGGCCGCGCACGCTGATCGCGTTCGGCGGCGCCGCGCCGCTGCATGCCGCGCGCGTTGCGGAGAAACTCGGCATCGGCCGCGTCCTGATCCCGGCGAACGCGAGCGTCGGCTCGGCGGTTGGACTGCTGCGCGCGCCAGTGGCTTACGAGATCGTGCGCGGCCGGCTGATGCGGCTTTCGAGCTTCGATGCCGCAGCGGCCAATCGGCTCCTCGCCGAAATGCGCGCCGAAGCGGAAGCGATCGTGCGCCGCGGCGCGCCGGACGCTAAGCTTTTCGAGCAGCGCTCGGCCTTCATGCGCTATCGCGGCCAAGGTCACGAGATCGCCGTCGAGCTACCGGCGCGCGACTTCACCGCGGCGGATCTCTCCACCATCACCGCATTGTTCGAAGAGGCCTATCGGCGGCTCTACAGCCGTCCCATCCCCGGCGTCGAGATCGAGATTCTCAGTTGGGTGGTCGCGGTCAGCGCACCGGCGCAAGGCGAGCTCGCAGCGGCGGTCGAAACCAAATCGGCCAAGCCGGAGCCGCGCACGCGTCGCCCGGTGTTCGATCCGCATGCCGGTGAATTTCAGGACGTGCCGATCTACTGGCGACCCGATCTGCAACCGGGCGCGCGCATCAGCGGGCCGGCGGTGATCGCCGAGAACGACACCTCGACCGTGGTCAGCGCGCTTTTCGACGCGCGCATCGACAAGTTCGGCTATATTGAGCTTCTCCGCCGCGAGGATTGAACATGGTCGCTCGCCCCAACGCCGCGCTGGCGCAAATCCATAGCCAGATCATGTGGAACCGCTTGATCGCCGTGGTCGAGGAGCAAGCGCAGACCATGATCCGCACCGCGTTTTCCACCTCGGTGCGCGAGGCCGGAGATCTTTCGGCGGGCGTGTTCGACCACCACGGCAAGATGCTGGCCCAAGCGGTCACCGGCACGCCGGGCCATGTCAATTCCATGGCGAATGGCGTGAAGCATTTTCTCGACGTCTTTCCGGTCGCCGGCATGAAGCCCGGCGATCACTACATCACCAACGATCCGTGGCTCACCTCCGGGCATCTGCATGACATCACGGTGGTGACGCCGAGCTTTTATCGCGGCGAAGCGGTCGGGCTGTTCGCCAACACGATCCATGTCGTCGATATCGGCGGATTGGGCATGGGACCGGACGGGCGGCAGGTCTTTGAGGAAGGCTTGTCCATTCCGATCATGCAGCTCGCCCACGGCGGCCGCATGAACGAAGATCTGTTGCGTCTCGTACGCGCCAATGTGCGCGAGCCGCTCCAAGTCGAGGGCGACATTTACGCCTGCGCCGCGTGCAACGACGAAGGCAGCCGGCGGCTCACCGAGATGATGGACGAGTTCGAGATCGCCAATCTGGACCGGCTCGGCGACAACATCCTCGAAGCATCGCGCGAGGCGACGCTTGCCCGCATCCGAAAGCTTCCGAAAGGTACCTATCGCAACAGCATGACGATAGATGGCTATGACAAGCCGCTCGTTTTCAAGGCCGCCTTGACCATTTCCGACGACGGCATCCACGTCGATTTCGACGGCACCTCGCCGGCCTCGAGCTACGGCATCAACGTCGTGCTCAATTATTGCCTGGCCTACACCGCCTTCGGCGTCAAATGCCTGGTGGCGCCGGAGGTGCCGAACAATGCCGGCTCGCTTGAGCCGATCACGGTGAGCGCGCCGGAAGGCTGCGTGCTCAACGCCAAGCGGCCGTGGCCGGTGGCGGCGCGGCATACCGTCGGGCAGATGCTGCCCGATGTCGTGTTCGGCTGCCTGCATCATGTCATCACCGGCGGCGTTCCGGCCGAAGGCGCGTCGTCCTTATGGAATCCGCAAATCTTCGGCGGCGGGTCGCTGGTCGACGAGGTCGAAGCCGGCGCCGACGCCAACACGCTGCCGGAATTCTCGACCGTTATTTTTCACTGCGGCGGCGCCGGCGCGCGGCCGGAAAAGGACGGCTTGAGCGCGACATCTTTTCCATCCGGCGTGCGGACGATCCCGGTGGAAGCGACCGAGAGCGTGGCGCCGGTGGTTTTTCATCGCCGCGAATTCCGCGAAAGCTCAGGCGGCGCCGGCATGCGGCGCGGCGGTCTTGGCCAAGTGATCGAGATCGGCGGCGCCGGCGCCACGCCGCTGGCGCTGCTTTGCAATTTCGAGCGGGTGCGCAATCCGGCGCGCGGGCGGAACGGCGGCCAACCCGGCGCCGCCGGCACCGTGGCATTGCGATCGGGCCGCCCGATTCGGCCCAAAGGGCGCCAGACGGTGCCGCCGCGTGATGCGATCAGGCTTGAACTGCCCGGCGGCGGCGGCTTCGGCGATCCGCACGCGCGCGATCCGCAGAGTGTGCGCGACGATGTACTCGATGGCTTGATCACCGCAGAAGAAGCGCGCCGCGATTACGCGGTCATCATCGATGCGCGCGGAGACATCGATTTAGCCGAGACCGCGCACATGAGAAACCGGTAAAGGCGGGGTCCGCAATGCCTATGCGAGTCATCGGCATGATCGGCGTCACGCCGCCGCGAAGCGACGCCACATTGCATGTCATCGAGGGCGGCCTGTCGCCCAGCTATGTGACGGAAGCCGCGCGCGCTCACGAAACGGCGGGCTTCGATCTGGTGCTCGTCGGCTACTCGTCGTCGTCCGCCGAGGGCTTTCTCGTTGCGCTTCACGCCGCGGCGCACACGGAGCGCCTCGGCTATCTTGTGGCGCATCGGCCGGGCTTTGTGGCGCCGACGCTGATGGCGCGCAAAATCGCGACGTTCGATCATCTCACCGGCGGCAGGCTGGCCTTGCACGTCATCACCGGCAAGACCGACGACGAGCAGGAGGGCGATGGCGATTTCACCCCGAAGGCCGAGCGCTATCGCCGCGCCTCGGAATATCTCGAATTGATGAAACTGGCCTGGGCGAGCGAGCGGCCGTTCGACTTCGAGGGCAGCTTCTATCGCGTGAAAGGCGCGCATTCCGATGTGCGCCCGCTGCAAAAGCCGCATCCACTGTTGTTCTTTGGCGGCGCTTCCGACGGCGCGCTGGAGATGGGCGCGCGGCTTTGCGACGTTTATGCCATTTATGCCGAGCCGCTCGCATCTACCCGCGAGCGCATGAGGGATTTTCGCACCAAAGCCGCCGCCTTCGGGCGCGTGCCGGGCTTCAATGTCTCGGTGCGCCCGATCATTGCCGCGAGCGAGGGCGCGGCCTGGGACAAAGCCAACAGAATCCTTGCGGCGATGACCGGCAAAGAGAACAACACGAAAGGCTGGAGCCGCCAGGAGGCGACGACCGGACCCGTCGACAATGCCGGGCGCCGGCTGATGAGCTTTGCGCTCGAAAGCGACATCCATGACGAGCGGCTGTGGATGCCGATCGCGCGCGCGACCGGCGCGCTTGGCAACACGTCGTGCCTCGTCGGTACGGCGGAACAGGTCGCGCGCGCGATCCTCGAATATTACAAACTCGGTATAAGCTCGGTTCTGATCCGCGGCTTCGATCCCTTCAACGATACCGTTGAGTTCGGCCGCGAACTCATTCCGCGGATCAAAGCGGGCGCCGCCGAAGTCGATCGCCTGCAAGCGGCCGGGTGATAGTTTGTTGTCGCGCATAACGCCGGGGAAGAACACATGATCAAAAAATTCCATGTCCTTTATGTCGGTCAGATCGAGCTCGACAATGTCGGGCTTGACGGCACGCCGGCCAACGAGCGGCGCTATTCCGACGAACGGCTGCGCGAAGCCTTCTTCACCGCGCGCGACGTTGCCCAGCTCATGGATGAGCTCGGTTTCGATGTGTTGTGGACCGCCGAGCATCATTTTCAGCGCGAGGGCTACGAAGTCTTTCCGAACCTGATCCAGCTCGGGCTGTGGCTCGCCACCCAAACCAAGCGCCTGAAGTTCGGCTGCGCCTTCAACGTGCTGCCGATGTGGCATCCGATCCGCATGGCGGAAGACTACGCCATGGCCGATATCGTCACCGACGGCCGCGTCATCATGGGCGTGGGCCGCGGTTATCACACCCGCGAAGTCGAGTCGTTCGGCGCGCCGCTCCTTGACGCCGACAAGAACCGCGAACTGTTCGAGGAGCAGCTGAAGCTTCTGTTGGCTTGCTTCAACGAGGAGTCGTTTCACTTCAAGGGCAAATATTACGAGGCGCCGCCGCCGGTGGATTATCGCGGCTACAAGCTCAAAGACATCACGATGGTGCCGCGGCCGAAGCACCTGCCGGTGGAAATCTGGATGCCGATCGCCAGCGGCAAGACCATCGACATGATGGCGCAATATGGGCTCAAGGCGATGGTGACGCTCAACGGCGAGAAAATCCTCGACGACGTCGTGCGCGCCTATCACGCCGCCTGCCTCAAGCACGGCCGCAACAAGCAGCTCGGCGAAGACGTGATCTGGGGCGCCGGCGTCTATCTCGCCGACAGCCGCGACGAGGCGATGCGCAAGCTCGAACCGGCCCATGACGAGCGCTTCAAATGGTTTGCGCCATTCGGCTTCGTGCGCTATGCCGACGAACAGGGCCGCACCTGGGGCACGCCGGGTGCGCCGTCACGCACGCCGCTCCTCAAAGACGGCGTGGCGCAGAAGGCCTGGTTCTGCGGCCCGCCCGCCGAGGTGATCGACGGAATCAAGTCGATCGAGGCGAAATATCCGGGGCTGGAGAATTTCATGATCCACTGGGCGGAAGGACTCTCGCCCGCGGAGTTCAAGGACCAGCTCCGCCGCTTCGCCAAGGACGTGATGCCGGCGTTCAAACGCGACTAGGCAGCCGATACTTGAACTGCCGCGCTCGCGTCAGCATCCTCCAGCACCATATCGGCACCCTTCTCGCCGATCATCACGGCGGCGGCATTGGTATTGCCGGACACCACCGTCGGCATGATCGATGCGTCGATCACACGCAGGTGTTCGAAGCCGCGCACGCGCAAGCGCTCGTCGACCACCGCGTTCGGATCGGAGCCCATGCGGCAGGTCGAAGTCGGATGATAGACCGTGGTGCCGGTCTCGCGGGCGAAGGCGAGCAGTTCGGCGTCGCTGGTGCAGGCTTCGCCGGGGGCGCGCTCCTCAGCGACATATTTCCGCATCACCGGCTGATTCATCACCCGGCGCAGGAGCTTCATGCCGTCGACGACACAGTCGCAATCGGTGCGCGCCGACAGATAGCGCGGCTGGATCGCCGGCGGCACGCGCGGATCGGCCGATTTGATGCGCACGAAGCCGCGGCTGTCCGGCCGCAATTGGCACACCGAAGTCATGAAGCCCGGGAATGGATGCAGCGCGGCGCCAGCGGCGTCGGCGCTGAAGATCAGGAAGTGGAATTGCACGTCCGGCGTCGCCAGTTCCGGCCGGGTGCGCAGGAACGCGCCGGCGTAACCGGCGCCGATCGTCAGCAACCCCTTGCGCGTCAACAGATAGCGCAGCCCGGCGGCGTAACGGTAACGCCAGTCATTGATCACTTCGTTTGCCGTGATCGGCTCGGTGCAGCGGTACAGCATGCGTATCTGCAAGTGATCCTGCAGGTCGGCGCCGACGCCCGGCATACCGGCGACGACATCGATGCCCAAGTCTTGCAACGTCTTGGTCGGTCCCACCCCCGACAACTGCAAAAGTTGCGGCGAGTTGAACGCGCCGCCGGAGATAATGACCTCGCCGTCGGCGTAGGCGGTGCGGATCGCGTCGCCTTGCCGATATTCCACGCCGACGGCGCGCCGGCCATCGAACAGAATGCGCGAGGCGAGCGCGTTCGGCTCAACGGCCAGATTGGGCCGCCGCCGCGCCTCTTTCAGATATCCGACCGCCGTCGACCAGCGGCGGCCATTGCGCGACGTCAACTGGAAATAGCCCGCCCCCTCTTGCGTCGGCCCATTGAAATCGTCGTTGCGCGGAAAGCCGGATGCTTGCGCGGCTTCGATGAAAGCCTCGCATAACGGATGCGGTTCACACACGTCGGAGACCTTCAGGTGCCCGCCGACGCCGTGCAGATCGTCGGCGCCGCGCTCCTGATCTTCAGCGCACCGGAAGTACGGCAGAACGTCTTTGAAGGACCAGCCGGCATTGCCGAGTTGCCGCCAGTGATCGTAGTCCTCGTGTTGGCCGCGGATATAGAGCAGCCCGTTGATCGAGCTTGACCCGCCCATCACCTTGCCACGCGGCTGGATGACCTGGCGGTTGTTCAGATCCGGCTCCGGCTCGGTCTTGTAGAGCCAGTTGACCTTGGGATTGGAGAACAGTTTGCCATAGCCGAGCGGAATGTGAATCCAGATGTTGCGATCATTGCCGCCGGCCTCGAGCAGCAGCACGCGGTGGCGGCCCGAAGCGGTGAGCCGATTGGCGAGAACGCAGCCGGCCGAGCCGGCGCCGACGATGATGTAATCGAAATGCGTTGAATTCGGAACGACAGACATGACCCGGCAACTCCCCGACGGGCTACTCTAGCAAGAGTTGCCGGCGCATCAATCCGAGTTGGCGTTCTTTAGGCCACGGTAATGCGAGATGCTCCATTCTCATCGGCTTAAATCGCAAGTATAAAGCGTGTGGTCCGGCTCCGCTTTCGCGGGGCGGTAAGAAACGTCGAGGAGATGCGCGTGGCAGCAAAGTTTGGTATCGGCCAGCCGGTTTCGCGGCTCGAGGACCCCCGCTTTATCACCGGCCGGGGCCGCTTTGTCGATGACATCGACCTGCCGCACCAGTGCCATGGCGTCGTTATCATGTCGCCGCACGCCCATGCGCGGATCAAAGGCATCGACACCGCAAAAGCCAAGGCCGCCGAAGGCGTGATCGCCGTGCTGACGGGCGCCGACGTCGAGGCCGACAAGCTCGGCGGCTTCTCGCCGGTCATGCCGGAGGACATGGGCGGCCCGAAGGGCTACCGCACGCTGCGCTCGATCCTGGCCATCGGCAAAGTCCGCTGCGTCGGCGAGCGGGTCGCTTTCGTCGTGGCGGAAACGCTGGTGCAAGCGAAAAACGCCGCGGAGCTCGTCGAAATCGAATACGAGCCGCTGCCGGCGGTGATCACGGTCGAGGATGCGGTGAAACCCGGCGCGCCGGCGGTGTGGGACGAGGCCCCCAGCAACGTCGCGGTCGGGCTGATGATGGGCAGCAAGGAAGCGGTCGACGCCGCGTTCGCTGCCGCCAAGCACGTCGTCACGCTCAAGCTTTATAACAGCCGCGTCAGCGCCAATACGATCGAGCCGCGCGCGGCGCTCGGCCAATATCATCCCGACAGCGACACCTACACGCTGTACTCGTCGTCGCAGAACCCGCATGGCACGCGCCAGCACATCGCCGGCAATGTGCTGAAAATCCCGGAATCCAGATTGCGGGTGATCTCGCCGGACGTCGGCGGCGGTTTCGGCATGAAGAACGGCAATTATCCGGAGGACGCGCTGGTGACCTGGGCCTCGCGCCATTGCGACGGACGTCCGGTCAAATGGGTGGCGACGCGTTCGGATTCCTTTCTCGGCGACGCCCATGGCCGCGACCAAGTGGTCACCGGCGAACTGGCCTTCGATGAGAAGGGCAAGATCCTCGGCATGCGCATGAATGCGCTTCATGCCATGGGCACGCATGTGTTCGAGGCCGGCATCGTGGTGCCGCTCTTTGCGATCAAATTGGCGCCCGGCGTCTACAATATCCCGGCCGTGCACGCGGCCGCCAAGGCGGTGCTGACCAATACCCCGCCAATGGCGCCCTATCGCGGCGCCGGGCGGCCCGAGGCGACCTATCTCATCGAGCAATTGATCGAACGCGCGGCGCGCGTCATCGGCGTCGATCCGATCGAGATCAGGCGGCGTAATTTCATCCCGGCCTCCGCCATGCCGCACAAGATCGCGCATTCCGGCATGGTCTATGACAGCGGCGATTTCATGCACGTCATGGACGAATGCCTGAAACTCGCCGACTGGGACGGCTTCCCGAAACGCGCCGTGGAATCGAAGAAGAACGGCAAGCTACGCGGCCGAGGCATCGGTTATTTCCTCGAAGAGGCCGCGGTGTTCAACGATCGTATGGTGATACGCTTCGATCCGAGCGGGACGCTCACCATCCTCGCCGGCACGCATTCGCACGGCCAAGGCCATCAGACGGTATACTCGCAGATGGTGCATGAATGGCTCGGCGTGCCGTTCGAAAATATCCGCTTCATTCAGGGCGACACCGACGCGGTGCCGATGGGGCGCGGCACCTACGGCTCGCGCAGCATGCATGTCGGCGGCAATGCGCTCAAGAACGCCGCCGACAATATCATCGAGAAGGCCAAACCCATGGCGGCGATGATGCTGGAAGCCGCGGCCGGCGACCTTGAATTCAAAGAAGGCAGCTTCCGTATCGTCGGCACCGATCGCGCGCTGCCGCTCACCGCCGTGGCCCAAGCGTTCTATCGGCCGGTGATGCTGCCGAAGCAATTCGACGTCGGCCTTGAAGCCTCCGGCACGTTTGCGGCGGAGCCGTCGAATTACCCGAACGGCTGCCATGTCTGCGAAGTGGAGATCGATCCGGAGACCGGCGTTGCGACGCTGGTGCGTTACGCGGCAGTCGACGATGTCGGCAAGGTCATGAACAAGCTCCTTTGCGAAGGGCAGATCCACGGCGGCGTTGCCCAAGGCGTCGGCCAGGCGCTCATGGAATCGATCGTGTTTGACTCCGCCGGCCAGCTCGTTACCGGCAGCTTCCAAGACTACGTCATGCCGCGCGCCGAGGATTTTCCCGACATGGTGTCGGAGCTAACCGAGGTGCCGGCGACCACCAACCCGCTCGGCGTCAAGGGCGCGGGCGAAGCCGGCGCCACCGGTGCGCCGCCGGCGGTGATCAGCGCGGTGCTCGACGCATTAAAGCCGCTCGGCATCGAACACATCGACATGCCGGCAACCCCGAGCCGCATCTGGGCCGCGATCAACGCGAGCAGAGCGACCAAAGCGGCGGCGGAGTAAAAGTCCCATCCTCCCCCGCTTTCGCGGGGGGAGGACATTTTTTCTTACGCGTCCTTCGGCGGCGTGCCGCACAGTAAGGCGTGCAGCACGACCAGGGTGAGGCCGCCGGAGATCACCGGCTGGGTGGCGATGAGCCGGACCAGAAGCGGCATCTGAGCCTGGACCTCTGGACTGAGGAACATACCGCCGAGCGCCACCAGCATGGCTAAGCCCGCGACGATAAACTTGCGATCGTTCCAATCGACCCGGGCCAATATGTGAACGCCGTGCATTAGCACGATGCCGAACAGCAGCGTCGCGGCGGCCGAAAGCACGGAAAGCGGCACCACTACGAGTAGCAGGTCGAACTTGATCGACGCGCCAAGCACGATCAGTAACACGCCGGCAGCGAGCGTCGCATAGCGTGAGCCGACCCGCGTCGTGCGCAGCATGCCGATATTATCCGGATAGACGATGGTGCTGAAGCCGCCCAACAACCCGGCAAGGACGCCGCCCAAACCGATGGCGAAAACGCCCTGCGACATGCGCGACGAGCTGACGGTCTGGCCGCCCCAGTCGCCGACCATCTGATAGAGCGCCATCGAACCGATGCTCGCGGGCAACAAAACGAGCAGGAAGACGATGACGAGGTCGGTCTGTACCGCAAATCCGAACGGAAACACTTGCGGCGCGACCAGAAGCGGCGCATTAGCCACCGCGGCGAGCGATACCGGACGGAAAATCGCGTAGCAGATCGTGCCGGCGGCAAGACCGATCAGGATGGCGGCGCGGCGGAATTTGCCGCCCCACAAGCTCACCGCGATCACCACCGCGACGGCAAGAGCGCCGGTGAGGAAGTTGACCAGCGGAAAGCCGGGGCTTTGCGGCAGGCCGATCCAGCCGGGAAATGCGACATTCGAGACTTGGATCATGATGAAGATAACGATCATCCCGGCAATGATCGGCGCGCGGAGAAAGCGCGAGAACAATCCGATCACACTGTAGCCGCCAACCGGGACAGTCAGCACGCACCAGATCAAGGCCGCGACGAAAAACGAGCCATAGGCCGCGCCAAGTCCGCCGCCCAAATGTCCCACCACCAGCAGACTGGCAAAGCTGCCGGCATAGGGGCCCTGGATGATCGGCAGGCGCAGCAACAACGTCGACTGCAAAATCGTGACAAAGCCGCAGACCAGAAAGGTCATGCCGTAGAGATAGGCGATCTGCTCGGGCGGGAGATTGAAGGACCGCCCGAGTATGCCGGGAAATACGAACATCCCGGTCATGCCGAAAATATTCTGCATTCCCAAAATCAAAAGCTGATCGTAGGACAGGCGTTCATCAATGCCGACGTCGAAGACGTTGTCGGTCGATGGCGCAGGCGAAGTTTCCCCGGGCTTCATCGATTGCTCCCCCTTTTCCCGATGCAAGGCTCTTCCTCGCTTGCCTAACAACTAGCGGGTCGCAGGCTGCGGGAAAAGCCTTTCCGGCATTTCGCACTGCCCATTCCGGGTTACACTGTGCCTTGTCGCACTGCCGATGCCCATCAATGGAAGTCCACGTGGCCGAAGCCCCTAACATGTTTGCCGACGGCAAAGCCTATGAGCGTTTTATAGGCCGCTGGAGCCAGCTCGCGGGGGAAAAATTTCTCGACTGGATCGATCCGCCAAAAAATCTCCGCTGGATCGACGTCGGCTGTGGCAACGGCGCCTTCACCGAGGTGCTGATCTCGCGCTGCTCACCTGCCGCGGTCACGGATATCGATCCGTCGGATGGCCAGATTGCTTATGCGAGCACACGGCCCGGCACCAAGCTGGCGCAGTTTCGTATCGCCGACGCGCAGTCGTTGCCATTCGCCGACGACAGTTTTGACGCTGCCTCGATGGCGCTGGTGATCACGTTCGTTCCGGACCCGGTCAAGGCTCCGCGGCCCCCCGGTTCTATCTACTCGGCGCGAGACAACATGCGCGCGGTATGGGAACGGGCCGGATTGCAATCGATCGATATGCAGGTGATCCGCATTCCCGTCGTCTATTCCCGACTTCGACGATTTCTGGGACTCGACCAATGTGCCGATCGGTCCAACAGCCAAGGTCATTCACGACATGTCGTCCGATATGCGCGAGCAATACAAAGCGCGCTTGCGCGAGTTATTGCCCATCGGCGCCGATGGACGCATTGCCTACGAAGCCTTCGCCAATGCCGCGAAGGGCCGCGTTGCGTAGCTCCCTTGCGGATTCACCGAATCCGCTCCGGCTCGATGGCCTGGCGGCCGAGTTGCTGCCACGCCATCGGTGCTCCGGCATTCTTCGCCGCTTCGGCCGACGGTAAATTCTTATCCCAGCGCATGCCGATGAAACGTTGACCGTTGACGCCGTCGGAGGCGTTCGAGCAAAGCCATAAGAGCGGCGGCACCATTACTTCAGGCCGGATCAGCGTCGCGCGATCGGGCACAATCGCGCGCGACACCAGACGGGTGTCGGCGGCGCCCCCCGGCACCAGCACGTTGGCGGTCACCCCGGTGCCCTCAAGCTCTTGCGAAAGTGCGGTGAGGAGCGCCTCGTTCGCGGCCTTGGAGCCGCCGTAAGGCTGCATCAAGCTCCGCCACATCGTGTCGAGGCTCGTGGTTACGTTGATGATGCGGCCCCAGCGCTGCGCCAACAGCGTCGGCAGCACGGTGCGCGTCATCAGGAACGCGGCGACGACGTTGACCTCGATGACGCGGCGAAATTCTTCCGGCGTCGTCTCCCACAATTTTCCGACCCGCCGGTTTTCGCCGCGCAGAAGGCCGGTACTGATGCCGGCATTGTTGATCAGAATGTCGAGCCGGCCGAAGCGCTCGGTCGCGGCACGCAGGATTTTCGGACCGCTGTCGTCCCAGGTGACGTCGGTGGCGATGCCGAGGAAGCGCTCGCCGGCGCCGCGGTCTTCCGCGGCATCCTGGGTTTCCTCGATAGCAGGCGAATCGAGCTCCGCCGCCGCCACGCAAGCTCCGGCGTCGAGCAATCCGAGCGTCATCGTGCGGCCGAGGCCGCGCCCCGCCCCCGTCACGATCGCGACTTTTCCGTCAAGAGTTCCGGGCATAGTCGGTCCTTTTCGGTGTTATGGCGGCGTTAGATAACGTGATTATACGCGGATATTCGGGGCCGCGCAGGGTCGAGCCGCCGGTTGCACGACCCTGCCCGCGCGCCTATATTCCGGCAGCTATCCAGTCATCCATGATGACGTTGAGTGGCTTCGCCCCGACGGGCGGGCGGAGCACAGAGAAGATTTAGCCGGAGATTGAAGTCATGGCGACCGCGCCCTTGATGCCGAAAGCGACAGCCGTATGGCTCGTTGAAAATACCTCGCTGTCGTTCGACCAGATCGCGCAGCTCTGCAACCTGCATACGCTCGAAGTAAAGGCAATCGCCGACGGCGACGCCGCGCAAGGAATCAAGGGGCTCGATCCGATCCTCACCGGACAATTGACGCGCGACGAAATCGCCGCCGCCGAAGCCGACCCCAGCCATCAGTTGCACATCGCCGAGCCGAAAACCCGGTTGCCCGAAGCGAAACCGAAGAAGGGCCCGCGCTACACGCCGGTATCGCGCCGTCAGGACCGGCCGAACGCGATCCTATGGCTGGTGCGCAATCATGCCGAGCTGAAGGACAGCCAGATCATGCGGCTCGTCGGCACCACCAAGTCGACCATCTCGGCGATCCGCGACCGCACGCACTGGAATTCGGCCAACCTGACGCCGCTCGATCCGGTGACGCTCGGCCTGTGCTCGCAGATCGATCTCGATCTCGAAGTGCAGAAGGCGGCCAAGGAAAAGCCCGTTCCGGTCGAGGCACAGGGCGCGACGCTGCTGCCCGCTTCCGTCACCACCGCGCCGAAGGAAGAGCCGGAGCCCACCGTCCCCGGCAATAAACCCACCGACGACCTCAACGTCGACGCCGTCTTCGCCAAGCTCAAGCAGCTCGGCGGCAAGAGCGAGTAATGTCATTCCGGGACGCGGGCTTTCGCCCGCGAGCCCGGAATCCATAACCCCTGTCCGTATGGTTCTGCACCGATCGTGATTATGGATTCCGGACTCGCCGCTACGCGGCGATCCGGAATGACGCTGGGAAGTCCCTACCCCCGATCGTTCCTTAGCACGACGCAGGCGCCGCCAGCGGCGATGAGCTTATTGCAAAATTTTTCCAGATAGCGGCGATTGTCGTCGGCAATGCGTATGTTGTAGCGCATGGCACTGCCGAGCCCGATGCCGCGGCTGCGCACGACGATCGGCTCGCGATCGCCGATCAGCGACGTGTATTGTTTCTGAATCATGCGATAGATCGCCCAGGCTCGGCTCTCCGACCAGTTCGCGGTGAGCTGCATGCCCCAGCGCGGCACGTAAGCGGCGATGCGCTGCTGCTCGTCCTTCGGTGCCAGGATCAGATTGGCGAGGCGCGCGCAGGGCACACCCTGCGGGATCGTAGTCTCCGACGTTTGCGGCGGTGACGCCGACGCCCATTCGTCCGCCGTCCAGCCGGTGATGATCGCGACGTAATTGCGTGTTTCGTCGGGCAGTCCACGATGGCCGGTCAGGAACGCGCTGACGCGCCCGGGCCCGGCATTGTAAGCCGCCGCGGCGAGACCGAGATTGCCGAACTGGGCCTTCAGGTCGTGCAGATAACTCGCCGAATTTTTCAGCGCCTCGATCGGATCGAACGGATCGGCAAGCCCGCGGTACCCCGCCGTCGCCGGCATGAACTGCGCGATGCCCTGCGCGCCCTTCCTGCTCACCGCAAGCGCATTGAAGCGGCTCTCCTGCCAGATGACGCGAGCGAAGAACTCGACCGGCAATGCATTCTCCGCCGCGTCCTGCTCGATGGCGCGGCAAATGTCGTCCGCGGAGGGGGGAGTGTTTGGAGCGGGTGGTGGTGTCGCCTGATTAGCCGGTGCGGACGGGGCGGGCTGGCTCTGCGGCGGAACGGGATTATTTTGAGCCGCAGGCGCGCTTTGCGCCGGTGCCTGCGCATTGGCATGGGTCCCCGAGATCATCAGTGCAAATAAAAGCAAGCGTCCGGCAGCGCGCGGCATGCGGGATAACGTACGACATCGAAGACGGTCCCGCCATTCACGCGGCGGCGGCCCGGTTCCGCAAAACTAAAGGATCACGTCGCCCGCCAGAAATCCCCGCGGCCGGTAGCCGAAATCCTCAGCTGCGGGCTCGTTATCGAAGGCGAGATGGCGGTTCATGCGGCGCGCAACCTCGCCATTGACGTGGAGAGAGGGTAGAAAAGCATTCAATAAATCGAGCGCTTGCGGCAGGAACGGAAGCATCACCAGCCGTGGCTTTTTGCCGAGGTGGCGAAACAGCCGCTCTACCATCGCCCGATAGGGTATCGTGTCGCCGCCGCCGAGATTATAAGCTCTCCCGTAAGTCGTCGGATTGTCCCAGACCGCCAGCGCAGCTTCGGCTAAATCCCATGCTTGCACGGGCTGGCGAAGCCCCTCCCCCGGATGACAGATCGGAACAAAGTGAAACTTCCGTATCATCCGCGCCATGCGCGTGATGTTGCCATCAAGGCCCATGCCGTAAATCATCGTCGGTCTTAAAATAGTCAGGCGCAGGTCTTTCTCCGCGGCCATGCGTGAAAGTTCAGTTTCCGCCATCGCCAGCCTTTCGACCACCGCCCGCTCGGCGGCATCCGCGGAATCGCGCTTGCCGAAGATCGATGTGGAGCCGAACACGACGATTCTCTTAATGCCGGCGCTCACGAAACCGGGCAGCGATTGCGGCAAGAGCCAGATGGCCGCGGTATGAATCAAAATATCCGCTGGCGGAACGGCTGGGAGACCGGGTGCGGTCAAGTCGGCACGCAGCCATGTCAGGCGCGGATGAACGAACGCGATCGGCGTTTTATGATAGAGCCCGATCACTCGCGCTCCGCGCGCGATCGCGATACCAATGATATTGAGGCCTATCTGAGAGCTTGAGCCGCTCACCAGCACGGTCTTGCCAGCATAGGCGGGCGTTTCGGGCGTGGCCCTGATGATGGCCTCAAGCATCTCCTGGTGCATGCATCGAGTATAGACAACGGTTCGACACCGAACCACACGGGCCGAAGCTCGCCAAGCGAGCGCATGTGGGTCGCTCATCCCAGGCTATATTTTTTAAGCACCCACGCCCTTCCGCTTCAGCGCACCACCGATCTCATCGAGCACGACCGGATCGTCAATCGTCGCCGGCATTTGCCAGGCGTCGCCGTCGGCGATTTTTTTGATGGTGCCGCGTAAAATTTTCCCCGAGCGTGTCTTCGGCAGCCGCGCCACCGCGATGGCGAGCTTGAACGCCGCGACCGGGCCGATTTTTTCGCGCACCAGCGCGATGCATTCCTTCTCGATCTCGGTGGGCGGCCGGGTGACGCCGGATTTTAGCACGATGAAGCCGCATGGCACTTCGCCCTTGAGCTCGTCCTTGATGCCGAGCACGGCGCATTCGGCGACGTCGGGATGCGACGCCAGCACCTCCTCCATGCCGCCGGTCGAAAGCCGATGGCCGGCGACATTGATGATGTCGTCGGTGCGGCCCATGACGAAAATGTAGCCGTCCTCGTCCTTGAAGCCGGCATCGGCGGTTTTGTAGTAGCCGGGAAATTCGTCGAGATAGCTTTCGCGCATGCGCGCGTCGGCTTGCCACAGCGTCGGCAGGCACGCCGGCGGCAGCGGCAGCTTGACCACGAGCGAGCCCATCGCACCGGGCGCGACCTCCTTGTTCGCTTCATCGACGACGCGCACGTCGTAGCCGGGCATCGCTACCGTCGGCGAGCCGTGTTTTACGGGCAGCATACCGAGGCCGATTGGGTTTCCGGCGATGCACCAGCCGGTCTCTGTCTGCCACCAATGATCGATCACCGGTTTTTGCAGAAGCTGTTCCGCCCATTCCAGCGTCGGCGGATCGGCGCGCTCGCCGGCGAGAAACAGCGTGCGGAATTTCGCCAGGTCATGTTGCGCAAATAATGCGCCCTTCGGGTCCTCCTTTTTGATCGCACGAAATGCGGTCGGCGCGGTGAACATCGCCACGCAGCCGTGCTCGGCGTTCACCCGCCAGAACGCGCCGGCGTCGGGCGTGCCGACCGGCTTGCCTTCGTAGAGGATTGAGGTTGCGCCGTGCAGGAGCGGCGCATAGACGATGTAGGAGTGACCGACCACCCAGCCGATGTCGGACGCCGTCCACCACACCTCGCCCGGCTCGACACCATAAAGATTTTTCATCGACCATTTCAGCGCGACCATGTGGCCGCCATTGTCGCGCACCACGCCCTTGGGCCGCCCGGTCGTGCCCGACGTATAGAGAATGTAGAGCGGATCGGTCGCCGCGACCGGCACGCAGTCCCAAGCGTTGCGCGCATGAACGAGCGCATGATCGCGCATCGCCGCCCAGTCGCGGTCGCGACCCTCGACCAATGTCGCGTGCGTCTGCGGACGTTGCAGGATGAGGCACGCATCCGGCTTGTGCTGCGCGAGCTTGATCGCCTCATCAAGCAGCGGCTTGTAGGCGACGACGCGGCCCGGCTCGAGCCCGCAGCTTGCGGAGAGGATCGCTTTCGGCTTGGCGTCGTCAATGCGGGTCGCCAGCTCGCGCGCGGCAAAGCCGCCGAACACCACCGAATGAATGGCGCCGATGCGCGCGCAAGCGAGCATGGCGATCACCGCCTCCGGCACCATCGGCATGTAAAGAATGACGCGATCGCCCTTGCCGACGCCGAGGTCGCGCAGCATGCCGCCGAGCACCTGCGTCTCGGTCAGGAGGCGATGATAGGTAATGGTGCGCTTTACGCCGGCGAGCGGCGAATCATAAATGATCGCCGCCTGCTCGCCACGCCCGGCATCGACATGCCGGTCGACCGCGTTGAAGCAGGTGTTGCAAACGCCGTCCGTGAACCAGCGGCCGTAGATGCCGGCCTTTGGATCGAACACCGTCTTCGGCCGCTCAAACCAGTCGAGCTCTTGCGCCGCCTCGCCCCAAAAGCCTTGCGGATCGCGCTGCCAGCGCGCGTAGACCTCGTGATAACGGCTCGAACGGGCGTCCATGGGCGTTGTCCTTCGGCCGCATTTTGAAGAGCCGTCAGCCCTTTGCAAGAGCGCCATCCATCACGGCACTGGCCGCGAGGCTGCGCTTTGCTCTATGTCAAAGGTCCCGCCTTTCAGCCCCATCATGCCGTGATCACCGACCCGCTCTTCTACCTCCTCGCCATTCCCGCCGTGATCCTGCTGGGCTTAAGCAAAGGCGGCTTTGCCGGGCTTGGCATGGTCACGACGCCGATGCTGGCGCTGATCATGCCGCCGTTGCAGGCGGCGGCCATACTGCTGCCGCTGCTGATCATTCAGGACGCGATTTCGGTCTGGACTTACCGACACGCCTGGAGCGCGTGGAATCTGAAAGTCCTGATGCCCGGCGCGGCGCTCGGCATGGGCACGGGTGCGCTGTTCGCCGGCATCGTTTCCAACGCCACGATCGAGCTGACGGTGGGCGCGATCGGACTGTCCTTTGTGCTCTACAGCTGGCTGTTCAAGTGGCTGCGGCCCGATCTAACGCTTGCCCGTGACAAACCGCGCCGGCCGCCTGTGGCGCTCGGACAATTGTGGGGCGCGCTGGCGGGCTTCATGTCGCTGCTCATTCAAGTCGGAGCACCGCCCTACCAGATCCACATCCTGCCGCAGCGCCTCGACAAGCTGACGCTGGTCGGCACCACCGTCATTTTCTATGCCTTCATGAACACGATGAAGATCGTGCCCTATTTCGCGCTCGGCCAATTTTCGACGCGTAATTTCGCAACCTCGCTTGCCTTGCTGCCGCTCGCTGTCGCCGCCAACCTGCTCGGCATCTGGCTGGTGCGCAGAACGCCGACCGAATGGTTTTATCAGATCGCTTATCTTCTGATGTTTTTGATCTCGCTGGCGCTGCTGTGGCAGGGATGGAGCGGCCTCTGACTTTCCGCTAGGCTGAATTGCCGGGAGGAAATATGGCGACGCCTTACGATACCGACCTCGACCGCAATGCGGCGAATTTCCAACCGCTCACCCCGCTGTCGTTCCTGGCACGCGCGACCGACGTCTATCCGGATCAGACCGCAATCGTGCATGGCATGTTCTCCCCGCGTCTCCTTCTCCCGCTTGCGGGGAGAAGTGAATGTTGCAGCCTATACTGAAGCGCCGCCGCGCCATTGCAAGCCGTGCTACGCTACGGTAGCGATTCATTTTTGCCCAGCGACGAGCCCGCATGATCGACAGCCTCAAGCCCGTCTCCAGGGCGGCCTGCCCGTGCAAGATCTGCGGCGGCCCGGCCGCGCTCTATGGCGTCGTTGATTTCCACAAATCGTGCGAGGAGGCGCGCGGCGTGCGCTTCGCGCTGTCGGGCGTGCCGATCTATTACCGCCGCTGCGCCAATTGCAAATTCCTGTTTACCGACGCCTTTGACGATTGGAGTTTCGAGCAATTCAAAGTCCACATTTATAACGACGAGTACAAAATCGTCGATCCCGACTATCAAACCGTGCGGCCGCGCGCGAATGCCGACGTCGTGACGCAGATGTGCGATCGATACACGGCGGAAACGCGGATCCTGGACTACGGTGGCGGCAATGATGCGTTTTGCGCCCTGCTTCGCGAGCGCGGCTTTCCAGTGGCGGTGACCTACGATCCGATGGTACCGGAATACGCAGAGCGTCCACCGGGAAAGTTCGATCTGGTGACGAGTTTCGAGACGCTCGAGCATCTGCCTGATCCGGCCGCGGGGATCGCGTCGATCCTTGAATCCGCGGCAGATCCGGGACTGATCTTATTCACGACGCTGCTGCAGCCGGCGGATTTCGACCAACTGGCCCTCAATTGGTGGTATGTCGGACCGCGCAACGGCCACGTTTCGATCTTCTCGAAGCAAGCGCTGACAGCGGCCTGGGAACGGCATGGCTACAAAATTGTGTCGACCAATGATTATATCCATCTCGCGTTTCACAACCCGCCGGCATTTCTCGCCCGTCTGCAAAAATAACCCACTCGCGGTCCAGGCCTCCGACCGATGACGATGACTATAACGACGCCCTACGACACCGATCTCGACCGCAACGCAGCGAATTTCCAGCCGCTCACGCCGCTGTCATTCCTGGCGCGCGCGGCCGAGGTTTATCCGGACCAGACCGCGATCGTGCATAGCGCGCGGTCGTGGAGCTATCGGGAGTTTTACGCCCGCGCGCGGCAATTTGCTTCGGCGCTCGCCAAGCGCGGCATCAAGCGCGGCGACACGGTCGCGGTGGTGTTGCCCAACGTTCCGGCGATGCTGGAGGCGCACTACGGCGTCGCCATGGCCGGCGCGGTGCTCAATTCCATCAATACGCGGCTCGATGCGCCGGTCATCGCGTTCCAGCTCGACCACGGCGAAGCCAAGGTGCTGATCACCGACCGGGAATTTTCCCAGACGGTGAAAGCCGCGCTGGCAAGCTGCAAGGCGCGGCCGCTCGTCATCGACTACGACGATCCCGAATTCACCGGCGCGGGCGAACGGCTTGGCAATCTCGAATACGAGGATTTTCTGCGCGAGGGCGATACCGATTTCACCTGGCTCATGCCGCACGACGAGTGGGACGCCATTGCGCTCAATTACACATCGGGTACCACCGGCGATCCCAAAGGCGTCGTCTACCATCACCGCGGCGCTTATTTGCTCGCCATCGCCAACGTCATCACCTGCGCCATGGGCAAGCATCCGGTCTATCTGTGGACGCTGCCGATGTTCCACTGCAACGGCTGGTGCTTTCCGTGGACGCTCTCGGTGGTTGCCGGCACGCATGTCTGCCTGCGCGCGGTCCGCGCCGCGCCGATCTACGACGCCATCGCCACGCACAAAGTCACGCATCTGTGCGGCGCGCCGATCGTGATGTCGGCACTGCTCAATGCCTCGGACAACGAGCGCAAGCCGCTGCCGCATATTGTCGAGTTCGTCACGGCCGCCGCGCCGCCGCCGGAATCCGTGCTGGCGGCGATGAAATCGTCGGGCTTCAACGTCACCCACGTCTACGGTCTCACCGAGGTCTACGGTCCGGCGAGCGTCAATGACTGGCATCGCGAATGGAACGTGCTTTCATCGGCGGAGCAGGCGGCGAAGAAAGCGCGCCAAGGCGTGCGCTATCCGGTGCTCGACGCGCTCGACGTGCTCGATCCGACGACGATGCAGCCGGTGCCGCGCGACGGCGAGACGCTGGGCGAAGTCATGTTCCGCGGCAACGTGGTGATGAAGGGTTATCTGAAGAACAAAGCCTCGACCGAGGCGGCTTTCGCCGGCGGCTGGTTTCATTCCGGCGATCTCGGCGTCATCCATCCCGACGGCTATATCCAGCTCAAAGACCGCTCCAAGGACATCATCATTTCCGGCGGCGAGAACATTTCCTCGATCGAGGTCGAGGATGCGCTGTACAAGCACCCGGCCGTGCAGGTCGTCGCCGTGGTCGCCAAGCCCGACGACAAATGGGGCGAGACGCCGTGCGCCTTCGTGGAACTAAAGCCCGGCACGACGGCGAGCGCCGACGAGTTGATGGCCTGGTGCAAATCGCACCTCGCCTCCTACAAATGCCCGCGCACCATCGTGTTTGCGGAAATCCCTAAGACGAGCACCGGGAAGCTGCAGAAATTCAAGCTGCGGGAAAGAGTGAAGGAGATGAGCTGAGTTCCTCACTCGCTTCCACGCAACCGGAAATCGTACGGCCGTCGAACTGCGAGATAAAAATGCGCTGTATGTCCCCGCGTGCGCGGGGACGGGCGTGTGAACTAACCGCTTTGACTGAACCGCTTAGTGGACGAGAGTATCTTGGCGTAGCCGCGTGATCTCGTCCTTTACATGCAATTTGCGCCGTTTCAGTTCCACGAGTTGAAGGTCATCGGTGGAGGGGTGGTTGAGCGCTTCGCTTATTTGCAATTCGAGCGCCTGGTGCCGTTTCTCGAGTTCCGAAAGATGCGATTCAATCGCCATGTGGCCTGCCTCCTTGAGTCGGATTGTTGCCTGATCGATCGTCCTACACCCTTACAACCATCTCAAGCTTACTCCGTTTCGGGGCTTACGAAAATCCCCGTTGTGCGTGCCTCGGGAATTAGCCCTGCGGACTTGTGGGACACTGGCCAAAACGCGATACTCCATAGGAACTTACGGCCTAAGACCGCGCATAGGCGCGACCAGGGCGGCGATGACACAAGAGGAAGAACGCGAGCTTCGGGCGCAACTTGCGCGCCTGCAGCAGGAGCATCGCGACCTCGATGCCGCGATTGCTGCGCTGCAGGAATCGCCGAGTTCCGACATCATTCAGGTGCAGCGCCTGAAGAAGCGCAAGCTGCAATTGCGTGACCGCATCACCTTCATCGAAGACGAGCTCACGCCGGATATTATTGCGTGACTCCTCCTTCTCCCCGCGCGCGGGGAGAAGGACTCTTTCCGCCCTTGCGCGCGTACATTGCCGCGTCGGCGCGCGCAAGCACCTGCGCCGGCGTGTCGAGAGCGCCCAGAAGCGCGACGCCCGCGGACGCGCCGACGACAAGCGTCGAGCTATTCCAGCGCACCGGCGTCGCATAGACGGCGGCTTCCAACGCGGCAGCCTTGGCAGTGGCGGCGGCGTTCGCGACGTTCCACAGCAGCACCGCGAATTCGTCGCCGCCGAGACGCGCCGCCACGTCGGAGGCGCGCACGTTGCGCGTCAGCGCCGCCGCGATGGCCTTGAGCACGGCGTCGCCGGCGGCATGGCCGTGCCGATCGTTCACCGGCTTAAAGCCGTCGAGATCGATATAGACCAGCGCCGCGCTAGTGCCGTAACGCTTGACGTAAGCAAGCGAGCGCTTGAGCTCGCGTTCGAAGCCGCGCCGGTTGAGGATATCGGTGAGCGGATCGATGTCGACGCGCGTCTCGAGATCTGTGATGCGCGCGCGCGAGGTTTCGAGTTGGGCTGCAAGCGCGTCCACTTCGGCGGCGAGCCGCATGACCGCGGCCCGCGATGGTGGCCGCGATAATCTTGGCTCGTCCGGATCGTCCCGCTTGCCGGTTTGAGGGCGGTGCGATTTCGGCCGTGGCCGCAGTGCGATCGGCTTGCGGCCGGATTTTGCCGCTCTCGTTTTCATCCCGTGAAATCCCCGCCGCACGAATCGCGGTGAAGCATAGCGCACGGCGCTCGGTGGATTGAGGGGTCCGGGCGCCCGCGAAAAACCCCAACATTACAATAATTTAATCTACTCAAAGCAGTTTGCTGCTGCCGGGTAGAACTCCTGGAATCGGCCGCCGCGCTGCGGCGATACTCGGCCTACGCGGTCGCAAGCCAGGTGCGTGAGTTTTTGATCGGCCAACTTCCGATGAGGACTTCGTTTGGGCTCGCGGTAGCTTGCTCTTAGCCCCGTCTCAGTTTGTGCAGCGCGCCATGATCGCAGGCCCGGTCCAATGATGGCCGCAATCAGGCATAATCATTCAGTCTGCGTTCACCTAAAAATGGGAACTTAGTGCACCGAGGGGCGGTTGGTTGTCCGGGTGAAACACCCCCATGGTCGAGGTAATGTCATGAGAAAGACTTTGACTGTTCTTGTTGCTGCGGCAAGCATCGCTGCGGTGACAGTGGCGACATCAGGCACAGCGGAAGCGCGCTGGGGCGGCGGATGGCGCGGCGGCGGCTGGCGTGGTGGCGGCTGGGGCTATGGCGCGGGCGGTTTCGTTGCTGGAGCTCTCATCGGCAGCGCGTTGGCAGCGCCGTATTACTACCCCTACGGCTATTATCCGTCTCCCTATTACGGCCGCCCCTGCTACTGGCGCCGGGTGTGGAACGGTTACGCCTGGGTGCGCGCCTGCGTCTAAGCAGGGAACCGACAGTTCCAGGCCAAAATGGCGGCGCCCCCAGCGGGGACACTGGAGTAAAGCCTTACCGATGGCGAGTTTTGTGATCTGAATAAGCCTTGGGCACCAAAATTCCGCCAAATAGTCGAACTTCAATGGGCGCGGGTCTGACATAACAAACGGGGGTTTCGGGGACTTCCCGCTCATCCACGTTCCCGATCGGCACCCGGCCGGTCACATGAGGAAAACACATGCATAAGTCGCTCATCGGGCTTGCGGCGGCGAGTGCCATCGGCCTGGCCACGCTGGCCGGCCCGAGCACCGCGAATGCAGGCTGCTACGGCTGCGCCGTGGGTGCGGGCATCATCGGCGGCGTCGCCGCGGGCGCCATCATCGGCAGCGCTATCGCCAACAACCCGCCGCCGCCACCGCCCGGCTATTATCCGCCGCCCCCGGGTTATCCGCCGCCGCCGGCTGCGTATTATCCGCCGCCTCCGGGTTATCCGCCGCCCGGCCCCGGCTATGCCGAGCTCGCGCCCGGCTGTCATTGGGGTCAGCGCAAGGTCTGGATCGAAGGCGCAGGTTACCGCTGGCGCACGGTGCAAATCTGTCAGTAACGGGCAAATCTGTCAGTAACAGATTTCCCTTCGACCACGCGGCAGTGTGTTGAATTCGGCCGGCCGGCTTGAGAAAGCCGGTCGGTTTGTTTTTGTACTCCTGTCACCTTTCCCGTTCACACGAATGCGCTTAGAGCATGATCCGGAAAAGCGGAAACAGGTATTCCGAAAAAATCATGCTCCGTTGAAATGCCAGAGCGTCAATCGCTTCCATATGAAGTGATTGCGCTCTAGCCAACCTCGCCAGTCCCGGCTTCGCCATGCGACCATGCCGATAGAGACGACGACAGACGACGGCGTGCGGCCGCTCGGCGCCGCAGGCATTCTCGCGCCACGCGCCTGGCCCAAATGGTTGCGCATCGGATCAGGCTCGCGCACGATGAGCGTACTGGGATGGATCGCCGGCATCGCGCTTGCTCTGTATGTCGGCGTTTCGGCGATGATGTACTTCGCGCAGCGCTCGCTGATTTATTTTCCGGAGACGATTCACACCACGCCGGCCGCGGCGGGACTGCCCGAGGCGCAGGAAGTGCCGCTGAAGGCAGCCGACGGCGTGACGGTCGCCGTGTGGCACGTTCCGCCGCAAGACGGCAAACCGGTGATCCTTTATTTCCACGGCAATGGCGGCGCGTTGAGATATCGCGTCGAGCGTTTTCGCAAGCTCATTACCGACGGCATTGGGCTGGTCGCGCTTGAATATCGCGGCTATGGCGGCCTCTCCGGCAATCCGACCGAGCAAGGCCTGATCGCCGATGCCGAAGCCGCTTATGGCTTCGCCGCCGCGCGCTATCCGGTGCAACAAATCGTCGTCTGGGGCGAGTCGCTCGGCTCAGGCGTGGCGGTTGCGCTGGCGGCGGAGAGACCGGTTGGCCGCGTGATCCTGGAAGCGCCGTTCACGTCGGCGGTCGCGGTCGGCGAAATGCGTTATTGGTATCTGCCGGTGCGGCTGTTGATGAAGGATCAATTCCGCTCCGATGAGCGCATCGGCAAAGTCACGGCCCCGCTCTTGATCCTGCACGGCGTGCACGACCGGATCGTTCCCTACGCCATGGGCGAGCATTTGTTCGAAATCGCCAACAAGCCCAAGCACATCGTGCGCTTCCTCGACGGCGGCCACGAAGATCTCGACGCCAATGGCGCGCTCGACGCCGTCGGCCGCTTTCTCGCCGGCGATTTGGATTGAAGTTCGGTTATTGCGGCACGGTCATCAGCTCGAGCACGTGCCCGTTCGGATCTTGAAAATACAAGCCGCGACCGCCGCCCCAATCGTTGAGCTTGCCATCGTCGAGGCTCCAGGGCGCGCTGCCGAACACAATCTTGGCGTGTTTGATACGCCGGAAAATGGCCTCGAATTCGCGGTTGCTGACGTGGAAAGCGAGATGATGGCTCTCAAATTTCGAGTCGGTATCGAACAGCAGCGTCAGTGACTTGTTGACCCGCACCGGCGCGAAATAGCCGGTGCGCCTGCGCTTGAGACCGAAGAGATTTGCAAAGAACTTGGCCGCGGCGACCTTATCGCGCGCCGGAACGATCGTGTGATTGAGCGTAATGGTCATAGCGTTTCCTTTCAAAATCAACGCTCAAAACGTCGGGTAGGTCTGCCCGATCTTGCCGCCAACCCGCGCAAAGCCGGTCTTCGCCGGCTCATATTTGTCGCTGATGTTGAGCGCCTTCGCATAAGACCCGGCAGCCTTGTCCTTTTCGCCGAGCCGCTCATAAGCGAGCCCGCGGCTCGTCCAAGCTCGCAAATCCACGGGGTTCAGCTGCACGGCCTGATCGAGATCGTCCGCCGCCGATTTGTTGTTGCCGATCGCGAGATAACTGAGCGCGCGCGCGACATAAGGCTCGGCCTTCTGGTTGGCGAGACCGATCGCGGTCGAGAAATCGTCGACGGCGAATGGGTGTTGGCCCTCGCTCTGATAGAGCAGCCCGCGATTGTAATAGGCTTCCGCATTGTCGGGGCGAAGCGCGATCGCCTTGTTGAAATCGCTTAGTGCCTGGCTCGATCGGCCCTGCTCGCGATAGACGATGCCGCGGCCGAGATAGGCCGGCACGTAATTGGTGTCGATCGCCAAGGCCTTATTGTCATCGGCGAGCGTAAGATCGAGTCTTCCGGTCTTGCGATAGATCAGCGCGCGATTGGCGTAGGCCTGGGCATAATTGGGATCGAGGCTGATGGCCTTGTCGAAATCGACGAGCGCGTCGGCATTGCGCCCGGCCTCGCCATAGACCGAGCCGCGCATGTTGTAGGCCTGTGGATCGTCGGGATGCTTCTCGATGACCTCGCCGAGCGACGTCAGGTTCGATTGCGAGGTCGCGTCGAGCGGGCTGTCGACGTCGGAAGCCGGCGGGTTGCCCATCGTCGCGCAGCCGGCAAGCGCGAGCGCGGCAGCCAGCAGCACCGAACCGACGGCAATGCCGGGGGCAATGCGCCAATTGTCGGATGCGGCCTGGGTTAACCGGGTCATGGGACGGGAACGATAGCACCCCGCCGCGCCAAAAAAACGGCGCGGGTTCAGCCCCCGCGCCGAAATCCAAAACCGGTAAAGTATGTTAGCCGAACCGGGGAGCGCCGCGTGGCGGGCCGGATCTTCCGCCGCCGGGGCCTGCACCGGGGCCGGTGGTCGGCTTCGGCTTCATCGGCAACAGGCCCTCGCGCTGCAGCTTCTTACGCGCGAGCTTACGGGCGCGGCGGATCGCTTCCGCCTTCTCCCTTGCCTTTCGTTCCGACGGCTTTTCGTAATGGCCGCGAAGCTTCATCTCGCGGAAAATGCCCTCGCGCTGCATCTTCTTTTTCAGCGCCTTGAGGGCTTGGTCGACATTGTTATCACGGACGAGAACCTGCACGCGTGCTCCTTATGTAATCGATTCAGGGGATTGCATAGCGGCATGGGCGCGTAACACCGATGCCAATTTGGCGCGGCCTGTAGCAGAAGTACGCCGGAAAGTCCACCGGCAGGCCCCTATTGGGCCTTTCAATCAGGGAACACCCTCGTGACGTGTCCCATCTTGCGGCCGGGCCGCACGGCCTTGCCGTAAAGGTGCACCGCGGTACCGGGAATGGCGAGAAAGCGGCGATAATCCTCAACCTCATGGCCGATCAGGTTCGTCATTTCCACGCGGCCGTGCCGGATCGGCTTGCCGAGCGGCCAGCCGGCCACCGCCCTGATGTGTTGCTCGAATTGCGATATCGAGGCGCCGTCGATGGTCCAGTGGCCGGAATTGTGCACGCGCGGCGCGATTTCGTTCACCAGGAGCCCGCCGTCGCGCAGCACGAACATCTCGACCGCAAGCACGCCGACATAGCCGAATTCTTTCGCGATCGTTTCGGCGATGTGCCGCGCCTGCCTTGCGCCGTCTTCCGATAACGCCGCCGGTACCCGCGAGATTTTCAAAATGTGATCGCGGTGCTCGTTCTCGGTCACATCAAAACATTCGACGCTGCCGTCGTGTGCGCGCGCGGCGACGACCGACACTTCGCGCGCGAACGGCACGAAGGCTTCGAGGATGCAAGGCTGGCCACCGACCTCGCGCCAGGCGACCTCGGGATCGCTGTCGTTCTTGATCGTGGCGTGGCCCTTGCCGTCGTAGCCGTAGCGGCGCGTTTTCAGGACGGCCGGCCGGCCGATCCGCTCAATCGCCGTTTTAAGCTCCCCGGGTTGTGCCACATCGGCGAACGGCGCGGTGCCGATACCGAGCCCGGCGACGAAGTGCTTTTCCGCGAGCCGGTCCTGGGTCGTCGCCAGGATTTTCGGATCCGGCAGCACCGGGACGCGCGCAGACAGAAAAGTGGCAGTCTCCGCCGGCACGTTCTCGAACTCATAGGTGATCACGTCGACATCGGCCGCGAAGCGGTCCAGCGCCGCTTTGTCGGAATAATCCGCGCAAGTGACGCGATGCACCACGTCGAAGGCGGGCGAATCGGGATTGGGCGAGAAAACGTGACATTTGAAGCCGAGACGCGCGGCGGCGAGCGCCAGCATGCGGCCGAGCTGGCCGCCGCCGAGAATGCCGATCGTAGCCTCGGGCTTTAATGCAGGCGCAGCTTCGCTCACGCGCCGTCCTTCGGGGTTTCGGCGACGGCCGCGGTCTGCCGCGCCCGCCATGCTTCGAGCCGCCTGCTCAGCGCCGGATCGCTCAGCGCCAAGATGCTCCCCGCCAGCAACGCGGCATTGATCGCGCCAGGCTGGCCGATCGCCAGCGTGCCGACCGGCACGCCGGGCGGCATCTGCACGATGGAATAGAGCGAATCCTGCCCCGACAGTGCCTTCGATTCCACCGGCACGCCGAGAACCGGCAGGCTGGTCAGCGAAGCGGTCATCCCGGGCAGATGCGCAGCACCGCCGGCGCCGGCTATGATGACTTTAAAGCCTTCCGCCTTCGCACCTTTGGCGAAGGCATAAAGCCGGTCGGGGGTCCGGTGAGCGGAAACGATGCGCGTCTCGTAGGGCACTTCGAGCGCGTCGAGCGTCTCGGCGGCATGTTTCATGGTCTGCCAGTCGGACTGGCTGCCCATGATAATGGCCACCAACTTCTTAATGCCTTTGGATTTTGCTTCCGGCGGCGCCACCACAGAATTCCCCTGCGCGAAGGAAGCGCCGGATTATAGACTCGCGCGTTGGCGGTGCAAGGCGGCTAATATGGCCTAACCAGCCGAGTGGTTAAGGATTGCGAGAATGCGCCAATGCAGATGAGCCAGTTTCATTATCTCCCGATGCCACCGGCATTCTTTTCGTTTTTTATCGGCCTGCTCGGCCTGCTGATCGCGCTCTATGTAATCCTCAAGATTTTAGGTGTCCTGCGGCACGCCTATGAATATCTCGGCGTCAGCTCGCGCACCGCGATGCTGCTGCTGATTGCGTCGTTGATCGGCAGCGCTATCAATATTCCGATCGCCGAATTGCCCAACGAATCGGTCTCGGGGAGCCGAATAATCGAATTTTTCGGTATGCAATATGTCGTGCCGACGGCCGATTGGCAGGGCACGGTGATCGCGGTGAATGTTGGTGGCGCCATCATACCGACGCTGATGTCGCTTTATCTGCTCATCAAGCGCAAACTGTGGGTCAAGGGCGGTATGGCTGTCGCCATTGTCGCCCTCATAGTGCATTGGCAGGCCAATCCGGTTCCTGGACTTGGCATCGCGGTACCGATCTTCGTCCCCGTCATGATCACTGCGGCGGTTGCCATGCTGTTGTCGCGCGAGGATGCGGCACCGCTTGCCTACATTGCCGGCAGTCTCGGCACCCTGATCGGGGCCGACCTCACCAATCTCGATAAAGTCCCGGGCCTCGGTGCGCCGGTTGCATCGATTGGCGGCGCCGGAACCTTTGATGGCATATTCCTGACCAGTATCCTCGCGGTACTTATCGCTCATTTGTATGCCCGTCCGCGGCAAGCACAGCCGGGATAGCTGGAGCTTGCCCTTATGACGGGCAACCGACGCAACTCTTCCGCAGCATTGCAGGATTATGGACCGAGACAACAAAGGATCGCGTCATGCTGCCTTGGTATTATTATCTCGCTTATTTCTTCGCCGGCGCATTCCTGGCGAATAGCGTGCCGCATTTCGTGCAAGGCATTTGCGGCAACAAATTCCAGAGTCCGTTCGCGTCGCCTCCCGGCGTCGGCGAATCCTTCGCGATCGTCAACGTGATCTGGGGCTGGGGCAATTTCGTCGTCGGCGCCGGACTAATTCGGTACTTCTTCCTGATGCCGCCGCCGGCTGACCTTTGCGCCGCCGCGGCGCTTGGCGCGCTGGCGATTGCGCTGTGGCTTGCAAATCATTTCGGAAAAGTGCGCAATAGCACCCCGCATCCTTAGCAAACGCACAGGCGCACAGCGGTTATGGATCCAGACGCGATCGCGCATTATCACGCGCATGTCTATTACGATCCGGCGACAAGCCGCGACCGCGCCGAGCACCTGCGCCAGCGCGTCGGGACGGAGTTTCCGCAAGTCAAGCTCGGACGCTGGCACGACGAACTGGTCGGCCCGCATCCGCAATCGATGTATCAGATCGCGTTCCCGTCGCAGATGCTGGCGTCGTTCGTGCCGTGGCTGATGCTCAACCGCGACGGCCTTACCGTGCTGCTGCATCCCGAAACCGGCGACGACTTGACTGACCACACCGCGCACGCGGCCTGGTTCGGCGCCGTGCTGCCGCTGCGCGTTGAGATGTTTAAGAAGTAACCCGCATGGCGCGCACTTGGCATCTTTAGAGTCCGTGCTCGCGCTTGAGCCGGTCAATGTAATCGTCGACTTCGGGCGGCAGGGACTGCAGGCCCTTTTGCCCGGCGGCGGACAGATATGGCCGCAGCTTTGAGCCGGCGAGGAATGGCGGCTCACGGCCGGCGGGAATTATGCGGTCGAAGGCGACGACCACCAGCATCGCGACGAGGAAGATGCGCACGGCGCCGAGCACAGCGCCCGCCACTCGATCGAACAGACCGATATCGGAACCGACGAATTCATTCATAAGGGTGCGTAAGAGGGCGCCGACTACGATACCCACGACGACGAACACGACAAAAAAAGGTGCCCAGGCCCAGTCTGTTGGAATCGTAAAATGCCCGAGTACAAACGGCATGATCTGTGGCGTGAGCGCTGCCGCGATCAGGTAGCCGAGGATCGTCGCCAGGCTGCGCAACAGGCCCGACATGAAGCCGGTCACGATAGCGAAAATCGCGAAAGCGGCGACCACGGCGTCAAATTCGTTCATCGCGGCTGACCGTCCTCGAACTCGCGCTCGAATATCTCGCCGAGACTTGCATAGAAAAAGCCATTAAGGCGGCCGATCGGATTGAGCTTCTTCATGTCGATATACTTGCCCGTCATGCAGGCCGGGTCGACATGGATATAAATCACCTCGCCGATCACCAGCGGATGCCGATTGGGCCCGAGCTCGATGACCCGATCGAGCTTGCACTCGAAATGAATCGGCACCTCTTTCACACGCGGCGGCTTCACCTTCACGCTCGGAATTGGCGTCAGCCCGGTTTCGGCGAATTCGGAATCGCCCTCCGGAAAGGCGTTGGCTGAATCCACCATTTCCTTCCACACCGGTTCGGTCACCACATTGAAGCAGAATTCGCCGGTTTCGCGCACGTTCTTGAGCGTGTGCTTTTCGCTGCCGTCGGGATTGCGAGCGATGGTGAGCGAGATCATCGGCGGTACGACGCAGACCACGGTGAAAAACGAAAACGGCGCGAGATTGGTGATGCCATACTTGTTCACCGTCGAAGCTCAGCCGATCGGCCGCGGCACCACCGAGCCGGTAAGGAGCCGATAGACCTGGCGCTTGTCGGCGACGGTGGGATCGAATTCGAGATAATCGGGCATAGGCGGGATTTGGCCGGAACCTTTGGGCGGGACTTACGCGGCGACGAACGCGATAAGCGTAACCCGAATCAATCGCCATCGGAACCGTGAATTGGAACCGGAACAATTGCCGTCGCCGAAATCAATTTGTTCCTGGATTTCCCGCAAAATCTTGTGATCGAACGCGGGGAAGAAATCCAGCCATCAGCGGCCTCGGTCTCTCTTTGCGCGCAACTTTCGCCATAACCCGGCGTTGGTCCGCAGGACAAAAACGGAGACTAAACCATGAAGAAACTTCTCATCGCGGCCGGGTTCGTGTTGGCCGCGACCTCCGCCTCGCTGGCGCAAAGCTACCCCTATCGCGGCTACGGCTATTACGGCGCGCCGTATGGTTACGGCCCTTACGACAATGGTCCCGGCGTCAGCGTCTACGATGACGCGCCGGGCTACTACGCGGCCCCGTACGGCTACGACTACGGCAATGGGCCATATCAGGAGCGCGGCGGTCCCGGCCCGCGCGTCGGCAACGGCACCGGCATGGGCGCCGGAGCGGAGCGATGAAAAAACATTTTGGCCGTTGAGACAGAAACCGGGCGGCGGATCGCCGCCCGGATTTCGCCCAGGTGGCTTGCGGCGATTTGACATTGCCGCGATCTGCCCGACGATGGGCGAATGTCCAGATCTTTCTCAAACCAGTCTTCGCAAACGCAGCGCCGTCAAACCGTAGCGGTGATCGGCCTCGGCAGTATCGGCGGCGGCGTCGCCGGCTGCCTTGCTACGGCCGGCCGGCATGATGTGATCGCTTGCATGCGCCAGCCGATCGCGCAGTTCACGCTCGAGCGACCGCAAGGGACGGCCATGGTTGCGGTCGACGTGCCGTTGCGCATGCTCGCCGATCCGGCGCAGGCGCAAGCGGCCGACTGGGTGCTTCTGTGCACCAAGACTTACCAGACCGCGGCGGCGACGCCGTGGCTCGAACGCCTGTGCGCGCCGGGAACGCGCGTCGCCGTCTTGCAGAACGGCATCGACCAAGTCGCGCGCGTCGCGCCGCTCGTTCGAGGTGCGGCGGTGATGCCGGTGATCGTCTACTACAACGGCGAGCGGCTCGCGCCCGATCGGGTGCGGCTGCGGCAGGGTTCGGATCAAGATCTTGCTGTCGCCGACGACGACGATGGACGCGACTTCGCGCAGCTCCTCGGCGGCACGCCGCTACGGGTCCTGCTCGCCAAGGACTTCGCCACGCTGGTGTGGCGCAAGCTTTTGATCAACGCCATCGCCAACCCGATCACCGCGCTCACTTTGCAGCGGCAGGCGGTGTTGCGGCGCGACGACATCCAGGAGTTCAGCCGCGCGATCCTTGAAGAAGCCGTGGCGGTGGCGCGCGCTGACGGGGCTCGATTGGCCGACGACGAACCCGAACGCACCTTCGCCACGCTATTCACCTTTTCCGGCGAGCTCGGCACTTCGATGTATTTCGACCGCCTTGCCGGCCGTCACCTCGAAGTCGAAGCGCTAACCGGCGTCATCGTTGAAAAAGGTGAACGTCATGGCATCGCGACGCCGCTCAACCGCGCGCTGCTGACGCTGCTGCGCGCCGTCAACGACGCGGCGGGTCAGGGCTAATCGGCCTTACGGGGCTGGGCAATATTTGCTCGCCGTTCGCAAGCTGGCGGCGAATATCGTCGTCGAAAACAATCGTGCTCCGTCTTGCCGGGTGGACCAGAAATGCCGCATCGGCCGGCGCCAGCTTGGCCAAAACCTGGCCGATGAACCGATAGGCGTCGTCGTGGGTCGTGTGCATATGGACGAGGTCGATCGAAAGCCAGCAGCATTGGCTCTCGACCTCACGGCGAAGCGAGCCATCCGCGATAGCTTCGGCGAAGTCGGCGAATTCAGTATAGGACCCCCGGATGCTATTGAGCATGAACACTCCCGCCACGCCGGCGACGTTGCACTGAATAAGGAACTGGCCCGCGGCGGGACCGGAGACCGCAAAATTGCCCTGCAGGCGCGACGGCAGAAATTGACTGGGATAAAGTTCGTCCAGTTTTTGCCGCAGCGAATCGAGCTTCAGCTCGACATAAGTATTGGCGAGCACGACCCAACTGATCATTTCCCGTTCCCCGTCCGGCCGCGACGGCTTCTTGTTCAGCTGTGCCGAGCGCGCCGGCGCCCGTGCCTTCGCCACCGGCGAAAGTACCCATGCGCCGGCGATCGCAAACGATGCGCCAAAAACGCACCTAGCGGCTTGAGCACGACACGCGGCTTCGCCCCCACGTGATCGCTTAAGTGCAGCAGCGCATGAACCCGGCCGCGCTTCGCAACGGCATTGTCATTATAAGCAACTCTCGGTTGATTACCAGAGTCACTGCGGCGGCGCGGCAACGCAATGGCGCGGCCACAATTGGTCCTTGTCGGCAATGCCGGATTAGGGTTCCGCCAATCTGAAAGAGTTTCCCCTCTCCCGGCACGCCGGGAGAGCGAGTTGCTTTATGCCCGCTCGACACGCGCCGCGTAGCAGCCGGCCGCGGCGAAGTGGACGTGCAGGTAAGCGGCGCAGCCGTCGGCGAACTGCTGCTCGATCGCGTCTTCCAGCTTTACGCCTTCAACCAGCTCGGAGCCGACCATCATGGCGCCGGCATCGAACGCGCGCACCGCCAGTGTCCGCTTACGCAACTGTTCCGGCACCGCATCGATTTCGTCAAAAGTCTCCTCGCCCTGCCGCACGAAGATCGCAAAACGCATCCGGTAGGGCGACGCCACGGCGTGGTGCTCGTAATTGACCAGAATGAGTTCGTCGCCGGGCTTGGCGTCGGTGAGGCTGATGCGGCAGGGGCGCGGCAGCTCCGCGATCTGCCGCACCGCGCCGTGCCGCGCAAGCTCGTCATCAGACAGTGCAAACAGCGGCGCGAATTGTTCGGCCGACAGGCCGCGAATGCGAAAATGCATGATGATCCTCCACAGTGAGTTGGAGGACAACATGAGCCGAACGGGCGCGGCGCGACACCCGATTTCTGATACGATCCTACGGAGTTTCCAGGAGGTCAGCATGCCACGTCGCCCAACCGATCCTCGCTCCGCGGCCGAACAAGCCTTCAAGTCGGCGACCGCCAAGCCGGTGGAGGGGCCGCCGAAAGCGCCGCCGTCGCTTCCCGGCGTGAAGGAAATGGTGTCGCTGCGCATCGACCGCGACGTGCTCGATTTTTTCCAGGAAGACGGCCCGGGATGGCAGGACCGTATCAACGCGGCGTTACGGAAAGCGGCGGGGAAGTAGCCGGCTAGCCGAGCGTCATACATATAATGACGGCGGCGACATACAGAACAACGAATGCCCCGGGAAAGGCCAACGCCAGCGCCAGCGCCAGCGCCGCTCGCGGCGCGCGCTTGAAGTAGGCAAAGGATGACAGCAGGCAATCCAGTGACGACGAACAATCCGGTCACGATCGCGCCCGCCGCGTAATCGAACCCGATCGTCGCGTGGTCCGAACCCGAATTGAAGGTGGCCACGGCAACCACGGCGCAACCCAGCGCATCCAAAAATCCGATGACGATCGTCGCGGCCCGCAGGGTCACGTATCTCTCCTTGCTATTGAAGGAAGTTTTTAAGCGTCGCCGGATTAAACGTTGGCAAATTGCGGGATGGCCAAACACCGAAAGTTCAATAAAAATGCACCGGACGACTTTCACGGTTTATTGAAGCCGCCATCGTCAGGATGACACAGAGGATCGGTAAACAGGTCCCATCGAGCACGGAGGGATTCGTCATGACGCTCCAAGTCGCTGCGCCGATGCGTTTCTTCCACGAACGGTACTTCGGACGGCCATCCTGCCCGAAGTGCGGCGAATTGATGATGGCGCCGGAATACCCGGAATTCACCGAATGCCGGAGCGGCGCTGAAGTCCGGAACTTTTGGCTGTGCGATGGATGCGACCATCGCTTCGACACGTTGATCAAGTTCGAAGCCACTGTCGCATGAGCGCGGATTAGCGCAGCAACGGCGGGCGGATGAGCGATCCGCCCTGGCTCACATTGCGGAACTATAGCGGGTTCAAGTCGAAGCGCGCAGGCTTCAACCTCAAGCGCTCAGGCTCTGGCTCGTAACGCGCAGTTCCGGCTGCACAAAGGCGGGCGATCCGAGCGTCATTTTTTTCCAGACCCAAACCCAGAGGCTCCGGATTTCTTCCGCGGACTTTCCTTCGAGCGCATATTCGGTGACCGCGAGGCCCGCGCCGAGCGCATCCTGCTGATCGTTGCGCAGCACGATGTAGGGCAGCGCCAGCGCGCCCATTTCGTTGAGCGATTTCTCGTTGGGCGACATCGCCGCTGCGCCGAGCGCCGCCGCCGCGTTATCGGGGCGATAGCTGCGCCCCGGCGTCTAATTGAGGGCAAAGGCGAACGGCTTATCGAGCGTGCGAACGGCGCTCAGCGTCGGTGCCGCGGCCTCGATATCGGCCGGGCTTGGCCGCGCCGGGATAAGGCACAAATCGGACGCGCGGATGGCTTCCGCCGTCGTGGCACTGGTGCTGATCGGCCCCCACCGCCACTCGTCCAAGATGCGAATGGATATTTACAAAAAGACTTGAAGGAATACGGAATTCAGCGGGCGCGTTCCCAGGCAACCCTGTCATTGTGGCAATAGCGACAGCGCGCCGCGACAGCAGCAATCCTCCGTGTTGTGCAAAAACGACCGCGTATTCGAGCGCTTCAAATCGCCCGATAGCCGCCGTCGGCCATGACGATCGCTCCGGTGACGTAGGCCGACAGGTCGGAGGCAAGGAAGATCGCCGGCCCGACGATATCGTCCGGCTTGCCGGCGCGGCCGAGCGGCGTGTGGTCGAGAAAGATTTTCACCAGCTCCGGATTGTTGGCGCGCACGGTTGCGTTCAGCGGCGCCTCGATCAGGCCGGGGCCGATGGCGTTGACGCGCACGCCGTCCTTGCCCAATTCGGCGGCAACGGCGCGGGTAAAACCGAGCACGCCATGCTTCGAGGTGGTGTAGGCGGGCGAGTTCGGCGTGCGCACATGCACGAAGGATTGGATCGAGGCGATGTTGACAATACGGCCCCGTGCGGCGCGCAGCGCGCCAAGAAAGGCGTGCGTGACATTGAACAGGCCATTGAGATTCACCGCCATGATGTCCTGCCAATCCTTGATCACGGCGTCCGGATCGGCGGTAAATGCATTGCGCCGGTTGATGCCGGCATTGTTGACCAGGATCGAGACCGGACCGACTTCGCTCGCGACTTTTGCCGCGATTTCGCGGCAAGCCATCCGATCCGTGACATCGAGCGTAAAGGCTTGCGCCTTGCCGCCGGCGTCACGAATGTCCGCCGCCGTTTTGGCCGCGGTCTCGCCGTCGATGTCGAGCACGGCGAGCTCCGCGCCTTCCCGCGCAAAGCCCAGCGCGATGGCGCGCCCGATCCCGGAGCCTGAGCCGGTGACGACCGCGATGTGGGTTTGCAGGAGCCCGGGCATCTGCGCTGTCCTTTTGTTGGATGAAGCGGGGTAAGCATAGCAGCGGCGCGAGGGGTTTTATTTGCGATTGTGATCAATTTGGATCAGTCCAGACCGTGGACTAGTGAAACCATTGCAACGCGGGGTCAAAAACGGACCTTAGATTATGGCAATAAAAACAACAGCGTGGGCAATCGCAGTGGCTGCTTGCCGCACGGCGCTCTTCCCAGTGCTATTGCCGATAAAAGCCCTGCCCTCGCCCGTGCTGCGCGCGAGGCTCTCATTGCCGCAAAGCTAAGGAGCGGGGTGCCCGCTCGAAGGAGGTCGCATGCAGCGCGCTGGCGCTCAATTTCAAAAGCTGCCGGGGGTCGAGGACGACAAGAACGCCCAGTCGGAATACGAAGCCGCCGCGGACGCCCTTGCCGCCAAGATCGCGCGCTTAAAGGAGCTTCGCCTGGCGCGAGATGCGGCCGCGCTTGCTGCGCCGCCGGCCGCCAAGGTGAAGAAGGTCCGCAAGAAGAAAATGCCGATAAAGCAGAAAAAGCGCCCCGCCGAATCCTTGGTGGATTGGCTGAAGAGCCGCCACGCCGTCTCATAGTAGGACGATTAGCCGCCCGGCGCTCTTCCTTAAAACAAGATTGGCGCGCCATTCGGCCACTATTGAGGCCGCTCCTGGTGAGTGCCGAAATCTGCGGCCAACAGGAGAAAACAAAATGAAGGACTCGCACAACAAAGCGGCGGAGCTTCACGAAGCTTCGGCGAAGTCCCATCGCGCCGCTGCCGAGTCGCATGGCAAGAACGACCATGCCAAGGGTAAGGAACACGCCACCCAAGCCCAACAGCACGCGCAGAACGCCAACGAGAATTCCAAGACGGCGAATGCCAAAAGCGCGCAACAGAAGTAAAAACCTCTACCGGGAAGCCGGCCATCGCGCCGGCTTCCCGGTGCTAATTGCATTCAATTCATTTCAGTTTGTCAATTTGCGGTCTCTACCACCACCGCCGCCTGCCCCAGCCACCGGCAAAACCGGCGCCGCCAAAGCCGCCGCCGCGCACCAATCGGACCACCAGGAGAAGCAGGACCGCGCCAATGGTGGCGTTGATGATGGCGGAGATAATGCCGACCCCGAGATGGATGCCGAGTTGCGGCAGCAGCCAGTCGCCGATGAACGCGCCGATGATGCCGATGATGAGATCGCCGATGAGTCCGAAGCCGGCGCCGCGCACGATTTTTCCGGCCAAAAAGCCGGCAACCAGTCCGACCAGCAATATGACTAAAAGACTTTCATTCGACAGATACACGGCGGCGCCTCCACAGTTAATGAAGCGGATTAGCGTGACCGATCGGCCCGCTGGGTTAACGCTAAAACAATTGGCTTAACGCTAAACAACCTGCGCAACCCGCGATAGTTCCGCTTTATCCGAACTATCGCAACGGATCTGACTAGCTGTTAGGTCATCTAGCTGTTACGCCATCTAGCTGTGACGCCATGTGGCGCTCGGACACGAGGCACTCAAACGATTCCTTGAAAGGATGGCGCCGAGGTGGAGAAATCCAATAAGCACGAGGCGAGCGCGCAGTTCGCAAAGCTACAGCGCGCCAACGATGCCAAAAAGGCGGCGTCCGATTACGAAACCGCGGCCGTTGCGCTGCGCGCCAAGACTGAGCGGCTCAAAGCCCTCCGTTTGGAAAGAGATGCCGCCGCTCCGCCGCAACAGCCGGCGCCCGTGAAACGAAAAGCCAAGAAAAAGGTCCAGTCCGGCACCTTTTCGGAGTGGCTCGACGGACAGGACAAAGAGGGCCGCCACAGTTGAGCCGGATGCGCCGGCGGGCCGCGGACCCGCTGGATTAATCCGCTCCGGGCTTAGCCGGTCGGGTGTTCGTGGCGAATGTGCCGATACGAATGTCGCACGCCGTGCCGGTGGCGATACACCGGCCCCGGCTCTCCCGCCGGATAGGCAACGTAGGTCGGTCCAATTCCCAGCGCGCCTTCGAAGCCGCCGATAACGCCGCCAACAGCACCGCCCACAACCGCCCCGATGGGGCCGGCCTGTTGATTTCCGACATACGCGCCGTGCGCCATGCCGTCGGGAATGCCTTGCGCCTGCGCGGCGAGCGGACAAGCGAGCGCTACGGCGACGCCGGTTGCGAACACAATATGAAACTTCACGCTGTGACCTCTTTGTTGTGTGAGACGCCGCCACGTGAGGCGCGCAACAAGGCGGCAGCGCGGCAATTGCGTGGCGCCGCGGCGCGGCGGCGGCGATTCCAGGGAGCGTGATGCAAAACGATCACACCTGACGCGGCAAAAGGAAAGTCCTTCCCGCGGCACGATCGCGCCCGAGTTTTGGATGGCGAATAGGGGAAGCTGTCCAGCAACCCATTCTGATGCGACGCCTGCCCCGGATTCGTGGAATTTACTCTCGGGACACGTTGCGCGACCCGAAGGCTCAGTCCGGGCTACGTTGCCTATGCAATGCTAGGCCCTGGGCGGGTAATCGCCGAGTAATTTCCAGATCATTGTCGTAAAGAATTGCTCGACCATATTCCACTCAAGTGAAATACGCCCAAGATCATAAACGAGAGGGAAAGCCTCATCCGTCTCGTGATAGTCGGCAATGAAGAGCGCATACCGGCCTACAACGCCTTATTACTCTCCTTCACCGCCTCGGCCTTATCGACATAAACCTGCGCGCCCATGTCGATAAACTTCTTCGACATGTCCGCCATCCCCTGCTCCTTGTCATTCAACGTCGCCGCATAATCGCGCACGTCCTGCGTGATCTTCATCGAGCAGAATTTCGGGCCGCACATCGAGCAGAAATGCGCCACTTTGTGCGCGTCCTTGGGCAGCGTTTCGTCGTGGTATTTGAGCGCGGTGTCGGGATCGAGCGAGAGGTGGAATTGGTCGATCCAGCGGAAGTCGAAACGCGCCCGTGACAAGGCGTCGTCGCGCAGTTGGGCGGCGGGATGGCCCTTGGCGAGATCGGCGGCGTGGGCGGCGATCTTGTAGGCGATGACGCCGTCCTTGACATCGTTGCGGTCCGGCAGGCCGAGATGCTCCTTCGGCGTGACGTAGCAGAGCATGGCGGTGCCGAACCAGCCGATCATGGCGGCACCGATCGCGGAGGTGATGTGGTCGTAGCCCGGCGCGATGTCGGTGACGAGCGGGCCGAGCGTATAGAACGGCGCCTCGCCGCACTCTTTCAGCTGCTTGTCGACATTGATCTTGATCTTGTGCAGCGGCACGTGGCCGGGGCCTTCGATCATCACCTGGCAGCCTTTGGCCCAGGCAACTTTGGTCAGTTCGCCGAGCGTTTCCAGCTCGGAGAATTGCGCGCGGTCGTTGGCGTCACGGATCGAGCCCGGGCGCAGGCCATCTCCCAGTGAAAACGACACGTCGTATTTACGCATCAGGTCGCAAATCTCGTCGAAGCGCTCGTAGAGGAAGCTTTCCTTGTGATGCGCCAGGCACCACTTCGCCATGATCGAGCCGCCGCGCGAGACGATGCCGGT